>Ga0209402_10000001_pt1 | contig 418109 bp, 417 predicted proteins | sample ArcticOcean_MG_C_3_FD_187437 | JGI IMG/M metagenome (GOLD analysis project Ga0209402, IMG submission 187437) | Marine microbial communities from western Arctic Ocean - ArcticOcean_MG_CB8_126 (SPAdes) (version 2) | ecosystem: Environmental > Aquatic > Marine > Oceanic | place: Arctic Ocean...
ATATTCGGATGACAAACCACTAGAAAAATGGTTGGAAGAGGATATTTGGCCTATTGAATCCTATTTGGGCCCTGCGGATGTCTATAAAGGATCTCAGTTGGCATTGGCGGAGTTAATTAAATCAGGGACTACCTCTTTTTGTGATATGTATTTTCATATGGGGAAAGTTGCCGAAGCAACTAAATTGTCTGGATTGCGTGCAGTATTGGGCCAGGGGGTAATCACAGTTGATAAAAAAATTGAAGATGCCCATAAAGATGCAGAAGAAGGGCTTTCTTTTGCTAAGAAATTTAATAAAAGTATAAGTGATAAAATTAAAACAGCTTTCATGCCACATAGTATAACTACGGTGGGAAAGGAATATTTTGAAGAATATATACCACGTTCTAGAGAATTGGGAGTCCCAGTTCATCTGCATGCAAATGAAACGTTGCAAGATGTGAAGGATTCGATGAGAAAGTATGGGAAGAGACCAATAGAATTTGCTGTTGAAAATGGTATTTTAGAACCGGGTGATTTTGCAGCTCATTGTGTTCATGTTGATGCAAATGAAATCGGTCTTTTGGCTAAGAATGATATTGGTGTGATCCACTGCCCTGCATCTAATATGAAATTGGCAAGTGGAATGGCCCCAGTACAAGAATTACTAGATTCGGGGGTCAGAGTTGGACTCGGGACAGATGGTGCTGCATCGAATAATGATCTTGATTTATTTGGAGAGATGCGTGACGCAGCTATGGTTGGTAAATTGGCTACAGGAAATGCTAGTTCTGTTAATGCCACTTCTGTCGTGTCTATGGCGACATCGGAAGGGTCAAAAATACTAGGTTTTCTTGGGGGCGAGATTGAAGTTGGACAGAATGCAGATATTGCTGTTTTAGATCTTGAATCTGCCCACATGACCCCAATTAGAGAAGGTACTAGTCTTTTGGTATATTCAGCTAATGGCGCAGATGTGATCCATACCATTTGCGGGGGTGAAATTTTAATGAGAGATAGAAAAATAACAACATTGAACGAGTCTAAAATCATAAAAGATGCACAAGAATGTTCTGATAGTCTGATCGAGAAAATGGAAAATAATATTTGAACTGGCGAGAATACATATAGATTTAAGATGGAATCTATACTTGAAAGATTTTTTTCTTCTGCGGTTTAAACGATCATATGCGCACGTATTATACAATTACTGAATCTTTGGAGGAAGAGGAGAGAGATGAACAAGTTAAGAGAGGGAGGAAAAAAATAGATTGGGCCGCGTCGCGAATGCCTATTCTTTCGGTTATGAGGGAAGAATTCATTCGAGAAAAACCTTTTGATGGCGAGATAATTGGAGTGGCACTGCATGTCGAAGCAAAAACAGCAGTTTTAGTTGAATTACTAGTTGATGGTGGGGCTGAAGTTGCGATAACGGGGTGCAATCCTCTATCAACACATGACGATGTGAGTGTTGCCCTGGATTCCAATGCACACATATCAAGTTATGCGGTTAAGGGGGTCACAGATGAAGAGTATTATAGAGGATTGGAAGCAGTTATTTCTCATAAACCTACATTGATTTTAGATGATGGAGGGGATTTAATTTTTGAATTGCACGATAAACATAGACAAAAACTTAAAAATATAATTGGGGGGTGCGAAGAGACAACTACAGGCGTTCATCGGTTGAAAGCTATGGAAACAAGGGGGGAGATATTATATCCTATTTTTGCTGTAAATGATACTCCAATGAAACGTTTGTTTGACAATATACATGGAACTGGTGAATCGTCCCTGATATCTATTGCTATGACAACAAACTTGTCTTGGGCAGGGAAAACTATAGTCGTTGCTGGATATGGATATTGTGGCAGGGGGGTGGCTAAAAAAGTATCTGGGCAAAATGCAAGAGTAATAATTACTGAAATAAATCCTACAAGAGCACTGGAAGCATATATGGAAGGATATGAGGTTATGCCGATGCATAAGGCTGCAGAGAAAGGAGATGTATTTATTACAACTACAGGAAATCGAGATATCATTGTAGAAAAACATTATGAAGTTATGAAAGATGGAGCAATTCTCGCTAATGCAGGTCATTTTGATGTGGAGATAGATATAGAGGGTTTGTCTAAAATTGCGAAGCAGCATACCGAGGTGAGAGATGGAATCACAGAGTATGAATTGGAAAATGGAAATAAAATTTGTGTTCTTTCAGAAGGAAGACTTGTTAATTTGTCGACCCCCCTTTCATTGGGACACCCAATAGAAATAATGGATCAAAGTTTTGGCATGCAGGCGGTATGTATGAGAGAATTAGTCGATAACAGAACATACGCTCCGGGGATCCATTCAGTTCCGCCCATGCTTGATGACAAAATAGCAAAAATTAAACTATCTGCAGAAGGTGTTGAGATAGATTATCTTTCTGACCTCCAGAAAAAATATATAGATGGATGGGAAATTGGGACGTGAAATAGTAAATGACATCTCAAACAAAAGGAAGTAGAGTTGAAAGGGAACTAGTAAGGTTATTAGATGAAGCAGGATTTGCGGTTATGCGTGCCCCAGCAAGTGGAGCAGCTACAGCAAGAGAATTGCCAGATGTTTTAGCAGGAAATGGAAAATTATTCTATGCATTCGAAGTGAAATCTAGCTCCAAGAATACAATTTATCTTACTGGAAAAGAAGTAGAAGCTTTAGTTTATTTTTCTCAAAATTTTGGGGCTAAAGCTCGTATTGGTGTTAGATTTGATCGTGAAAAATGGTATTTTTTTCACCCTAGCGATTTATACATTACTAAGGGAGGAAATTATAGAGTCACCAAGGAAAATATATCAGAAAAGGGCATAGATTTTAATGAACTTGTAGGAGAATCTGAAAAAACAACGTTTGAGGAATACAACTAGATTGAGTAGTGATAAAATAATATAGAGGATAGTTTAGAATACAAAAATAAGTTTTAAGTTGGTGGTTTTTTCTTCGAAGGATTTTTAATACCTCTGAGAAATACTCTTGATATGAGCATTTCTCGTTTGGGAGTAATAGAAATAGTAGTTTCCTGTTTTTGGTGTGCTATGTTGTTGTTGGCTTTTCTGTATCTGGGGAAATTATATTCCAATGAGGGGAGTATGTCATACGAAGGAACTATAGGAATAATAGGAGCGATGGCTGGATTTATAGTTGTTATGATGGGGACTGGATACTGGTTATCTAAGTTGAAAAATTAATCTGGCATTATTTGTTTAACTGAATGGTATTGAAGAGGATGTGCTATATTTTTGCAGGTTTCGTCCATATTTACACAAAGTCCATATGATTGCATTGTGTTGCAAGAAGGGAGGGGATACACAGGTTTTCCATTAGCATCTTGTAATTGATTGAGCAACGATTCTATTGAAAGTGGATCGAGTTCGTTGTTGGAGAAATAATTACGGATTGTGGCATGAGAACTGTTTACAGATATGAGAAATGAAAATAAAGAAAACAAAGATGGTTGATCAAGTTTTTCATTAGAATCTATCCTGTTTAATAGGGATAATATACAGGGAGGGAATAGGTTAGATGGTATGGTTTCTAATTCTAATTCTATATCTATTTCTTCTATATAATCCTGGATGGTTTTTAATTGAAGTTGTAATAAATTTGTTGCCTCTCGGGGGATTTTTAAAGGCAAATCTATCTTTATTCTCTGGAATATACCTACGCCTAATAATTTGTATAATTCAGAGAGAGTTATAGGGACTTTTCCTTCTGAAAGTTCTTTGAAGACTAGTCTCCAACTTGGCCCTGGCAAATAGGGAATAAATGAAAGATATTTGTCTATGGAAATATAAAATTTATCTTGTTTTTTGGTTATTTCTTTTGTAATGTTTAGTTCTGATAGAAGTTTTTGGAGAGATAATATAGATACAGTAATGCTTTTTAGTTCGTTGTCAATTTCTAGATCTTGTTCGAATCTAGAAATAGCAGTTTGGGATTCTGCCCAAGCGTAACGATGAGTTAGTCCTGGATCATTGACTAATGAAATAAGAACCCTCGAAATGGGATAGGATAGAAGTTCTACTTCTGGATTTTTATGTTCTGGCCCTATGTAACCTTCTTCGATGGCATGTAAGATACGGTCTAGTGCCCTTTCAACGGTTACAGTGTCTTTTTCAATTATGGACATTAAATTAAAACCAGATTCTTCTACACTTGTTTTGGCAGAAGACAAGAACGGGTATTTTGAATTTAAATTTTCCATTCACGTTCGTCTCGAACTGCCCGCAGGATAAACTTATCCGATGGTTACGCCAAAAATTTTGTTTTTTATCGTTCATGCTGCACCGAAGTGCCTAATACCGGGGTGGGGGTATAGAATTATGAAAGAATGCTTTTTTCATATCCATGCCCGGGATGTAGAACTAGAAGCAGCATGCATTCTCCTGAATGTAAATTTGATTCCCATTCTAGAGAAGATATTGAAAAGGCATATGTTGACATTATTTCTTCTGTTTTGGTAGATCCAACTGACCAGAGACAGATTGCAGGTAAGATGAAAGAAAATTGGGGCAATCTGCATGAAGCGATAATATTTGTTTTGAAAAGAGAACAACGTATTGAACAGGGAAAGTTGGGAAAAATTAGATTGTTAAATCCAAGAGAAAGGGCAGATAGGATATCAGAACCTGTGTCTGAGCCTATGAGAACTATATATGAGAGAGGTAGTTACCCAGGTTGTCACGATAATGCTCTTTTTGCCATGATAGCTTGGCATAAGATGGTAGGTTTTTCTTGGGAAGAAACACGGGAAAGAGTTTCAAGATGGTTAATTAAAAGTGGTAGTTGGGATAGAGGAGGTTTTGCTGAATCGACATCTGCTGATGTAGTGGGCAATAAACGTCATGTTTATGATGGAGGTTATGGTTGGATGGAAAAGGCCCAATCTGCTAAAAGAATAATTGAGAGAATGGGATAAATTCAGAATACAAAACTTGGGTTTTAAGATCTTTAATCGCTCTGAATTCTAGGAGCTAATAAATAAGTTACTTCGCCAGCGCCGTCGGCTATGGGGAAACTAATTTGTATAGGGTATTCTTCACCGAGCCAGAGGGTTACTGGTGTTGTTTTTGGGATAGCTTTTCCCATATCCTTGAAATAATCTAAAGAGAATAGAGAATGTGCTTTGGCTACTTGAATTTCTGTAAGTTCGTCCCGGCCCAGCTCTAGCTGTACATTGTCTGTGTCTCCTTTTGCACGGATATAGAATGTTTCTTTTTCGGGATCTACACCTAGTTCTATATGGTCAGAAACCATATCTGCGGCTTTAATTCCTTGGGCTAGACTTCTGCCGTCCAATACCACTTTTGCAGGGAGGTCTAAATCGGGAAGAGTTGGCTCTTTCCGGATGGAGTCTGGATCGATCAAAGCTAGAGTGTATTTCAATCCGCCTGCACGGATATTAAGTTTAGAAGTTTCTTCATCATATTCGAATTCTATTTGTTCATCGGCCCTTGCTATGCTTATTATGTCTGAAAGCCGTGTTAGATTCACGCCTATTGTTACCCCATCAGATTCATACGAGGAGAAAGAAGAAACGGAGAGTTCTAAATCGACCATGCCCACATTTGCAGGATCGACTGCCCTGATTCTAAAACTATCAGGATCTAGGCGAATTTTACACTCGTCAACGAGTACTTTTGCGGAGCTAATTGCTTCCTGAAGAATCTTTGTGTCTATAGTAGCCCTAAACATTATCGAACACGGTACGAAGACGCGGGATAAAAGGACATCTGTTCCGTTGGGATATGATTTAAGGTCATAAGAATGATTTTTAACGAAGGTTGTATCAATGAGAACCGTCTATGCAGGATGTAGAATGCCCCGAAAAGATTTTTACTACAATAAAGCAAAAGTGGAGGGCTATCGTTCGCGTGCATCGTTTAAACTTAAACAGATTGATGAGGCCCATGATGTGATTAGAAAAAATGATTCTATTATTGACCTTGGTGCTGCCCCAGGAGGATGGTTGCAGGTGGCCAAAGAACTATCTGGATCAGGGGTTGTTATTGGGGTGGATTTACAAAAGATAGAACCCCTAGAGGGGGTTGTCACGATTAGAGGAGACATTACAAATAAAAATATAAAAGAAAAAATAACGCCGCTTATTAAAGATATTAAAGAGAAAAAAAATATAAAAAAAGATAAAATATGGGAAAAAAGTGGGCCGATAAATGTTGTTTTATCAGATTTGGCGCCGAATATTACTGGAGAATATTCGTTGGATCATGCACGCTCAGTGCATCTTTGCAGGGAGGCATTTGGTGTTGCTTTGGATCTGTTATGCCATGGTGGAAATTTTATTGCCAAGGTATTCTATGGAGAAGATATCAATAAGCTTTTAGAGGATTTGAATGAGCAATTTGAAACTGTCAAAGTTTTCGGGCCTAAGGCTTCTCGAAAGGAATCTTCCGAAGTATATGTTATTTGTAAAGGTAGATTGACTGCACCTGTTAAAATTGGGGAGAGAATAAAAGTAAAAATTGTTGAAGAGGGGAAACGTGGAGATGGTGTGGCCAATATAGAGGGCTATACCGTTTTTGTTCCGGGTGCAGAAATAGGGGATTTGGTTGAGATAGAAATCGAAGAGATTAGACTCAGATTTGGATTTGCAAAAATATGCAGTTAAATTTAAATCTATACCTCAAATATATCTGTTTTTGTGATATAGGATACAAGGGCATATATTAATGGTGTGTCAGCAATAGCTATCAAAAATTTAATTGCATATTGCCCCAACACTAACGACAATATAACAGAAAATGGTAATGAATTTCCAATCCCAAGTACAGAAGGTAAGATTAAAAATGCGAGAATAATAAACAGAACGGTGTCGATGAATTGGCTCACTATCGTTGAGCCTATGTTCCGTAGCCAAAGTTTAGTGCCCGATGTTTTGTCTCGGATGGCGTGGAAGATCCAAATATCTAAGTTTTGGCTAACTGCGTATGCCATTAGACTGGCCAAGACTACATTTATAGAAGGGCCAAGAACAGAGGCAAATGTTGCCGATGGTACGCCAGCTTCTGCCCCAGGTAAATTGATAGAGATCCAGATAAGTAAAATCATCAGAATGTTCATGGAGAGTGCTATGTTCACTACTTTTTTTGCGGAGTCTTTTCCATAAAATTCAGCGTAGCAATCAGATGCTAAAAAGGTGATTGCGTATGCTAGAACCCCCGCAGGGAATAATATAGAAGATCCTATGAGTGGAATGGTGAAATTAAAAGATAATTCGATTATTTTAACTGCCGTTATTTGTGCTGTTAAAAGTCCAGTTATGAAAAGTGCTATCAAAGATATTTGAAGTAGTTCTTTAGATACAGGTATAGAGGTTTTTTTTGAAAACATGGGGTGTAATATTAATGGTTGATTAAGTTGATAGAATATTTAAAAGGTATTTATATTGGCCTAATGGGATTTATCTTTGAAAATGGCCATAATAACAATAATCCAATAGCATATGCTAGCATCACGGGGAACGTGACGAGGATCATTGTGATTACACTAGGTGGGGTGAATATAGCAGAAAGAACTAAAATTCCAACTGTAACGCCTTTCCAGTTATCCCTCATGAGAGAATAAGAGGCAATCCTAGCTTTATGGAATAGCAGCATTGTAACTATTATATTTAGCCAGAGACCGATTCCAACAGTGCAAAAGAAGACTAACCAGAAGAAATTTGACACCCTATAAGTGATTACCATATTTGCACGGATGCCGTCGTAAACAAAATAAGAAACAAATGCCGGTGCTATGTAGAGATATCCGATTGCACTTCCAATAAAAAGACCTGCGAGTAAAGACCCACCCCAGATAAATGCCGTACTCCTACCTCCACCGATTAGACCACGTTTCTGGAGTGCAGGCCACAGATAGTAAAGAATGAAAGGTAGCGTTGCGACTATGCCCAGTAGAGTGGCAATTTTAATCTCGAACATAAGTGCCTCGACTGGGTGCAGAGTTATTATATCCACGTCTTCTGGACGCACGAATTCAGGGAGTCTTTTGATAAAATCATTTTTGATTGACCCGATCCCGCCAGTATAAAGAAATGTAAAAACACTTATAAGAACTAATATGAAAACTCCAAATAGTCTAAATGTTTTTGACCTGAGAGTATCAAGTATAAATGTCAAGTTGTATGCATACCCACCAATATCTTCTTCGTCTATTTCTTTTTCAGATACCGCGCTAACAATTCCTGCAGTTGCTCTTTTAAAAGATCCTTCAAATTGCTCTCTTCTACGGATTTCTTGTCTTTCTTTTTGCAGTAGATTCCATTTATCTTCATCGTAATGGTATAGCATGTCTGTGGCACGCATTCTTTTGGCTGAGTCTATAGCAGACAAGATTGCTTTGGCTTTTTTGGGGTCCCCAGAAGATAGAGCCCTAGAAGCAATTTGAAGTCCTTTTTCTTCAGTTAGTTCCATTATTGATTCTGGAGGAGCACTGTAGATTGCGTTTGCATCTAGCGATTCTAGATCTATATCAGTTGGTTCGCCGAATACTGTGGGCGACTCTAGTTCGGGTATGGAATGGTACAATAGTACTGAAAATCCAGAAAGTATCCCCAATAACAGACCCAATTGTATAGGAGACATAATGGTCAATTGCCACGCATTTGTTGTATCAATATTAGTTGACCCAATAATAAAAACCTGTAAAGATACTATTAGTTGGAGTATCTGAGATATCCCGGTTTCAGTGAGCCAATATGCAAATCCTCCTGCTAATGAAGTGGAGATTAAAATAATTTTGATTTTTTCTTTTGACGTTTTTATTATATCAATTTCTGTTTTGCCTCTGCGAAAAGAAACTACAAGTTTGGATAAATAAAGACTGACCCCGTATAAGATTACCAATGGTGCGGCCCACAGAATTTGAGTGAATGGGTCAGGTGGGGAAAATACAGCCCCAAAACCAAACATAGCCAATATGGCATATTTCCAGTTATCTCTAAAGGTTTCATAAGGAATGATTTCGGTGTAAGATAGAGTCACCATGGCTAGGGGTAATTGGGCCGCCACACCGAATGCGAATGCTAGAACAAAAATAAATTGTGTCCAGTCAATAATCGAATATGTTGGCGACAGCCCAGCGCTTATAGCATTGTAAGCCAAGAAATCGAACATCAAAGGGAAAAAAATTCTGTAAGAATATGTGATCCCTCCAACGAAAAGAAATATCGATAGAGATCCGATTAAGACAAGTTTCCAAATTGGTATATTAGTCTTGGGATAAATTCCACGTTCTTTGAGTGGATCTCGGGCATAGTAGATGAAAAATGGGATACAGAAAAGAATACCGACTAAGATACCAATTTTAGCTTGCAATAGAATAACATCGAATGGCGTTAATACGATGATGTCTGCCCCTCTAGTGAGTAAATCACGTTTTAAAATGGGCCAGATGGCTAAACGCATTACATATATTGTTAGTAGTAGTCCAAAAACAAACACAATGAACACACGACGAAGCTTTGATCGGGCTGCCATTACCATATCGGATGCGGTTTTTCTACCCCGGTCTAAGGTTCGTTTTGCATCAGGGTTTAAGATATCACTGACACTCATCTTATTATTGTATATGCCTTCCGGAGTACAATCTTATCGGTATGCACGCCTACGAGAAGATCTATACAGTTTAGCTGACTTAATGCTCATGTAGATGGAGAAGAATCTTGTGAAGGAAGATGAGTTAAAAGAAACTGAAGTGGGAAATTCCATGAAAGAAAATGATTCTTCCATAGAAGAAGGAGATAAAAAAAATGGCCCAAGAGATGATAAAGAAATACCCATAGTAGACCATATTGGAGAATTGATAAAGAGATTGGCAGTTATTGTAGGAGTTGCCGGTTTGGTGAGTGTGATTACATTTCCTTTTGCAGATACAGCCATTAATTTTTTATGGGATTCCATACTTCCTGTAAGTGAAGTGACTAGACCAAGATTATATGGAATATTGGAACTAAAATTCACAGAATTTAAAGTTGCCAGTTTAGTTGGGTTGATAATTGCTTTGCCCGTTTGCGTATATGAGTTATACGCGTTTATGCGTCCTGGACTTTATGAGCATGAACGCCGATACTACCTAGCTGCCATCCCTACAAGCCTAGTTCTTGCGCTTGTAGGTGTTAGTTTTGCATATTTTGTTGTCTTGCCCACAGTTTTTACATATTTTTTATATTATTCAGAGGGAATAGCCACAGTTGGATTTGGATTGGGTCAAACTTTTAATCTTATATTAGTACTTATAGGATACCTAGCAGTAGTGTTCCAAATACCTCTTTTTGTGATGCTTGCTATACTAATGGGAATTGTTACCCGAAAATGGTTAGCTAAGCGGAGGATTTTGTTTTGGGGAGGATTTTTGGGTATTTCTTTTATTTTCAGCCCGGATCCAACTGGAATGGCCCCACTAATTGTTGCTTCTACGATGGTTATTTTATTCGAGGGGACCCTATTGGCAGCGCGATGGATGGGGAGAGAATAAAACTATATTTATTTGTAAATAGACACCTATAGAGGTTCAGTTGTCAATGGTTTGTTTGCACCCCCAGGCCTATAGCCCATAGGATCGACTATGACTTGGTCAAAACCTATATTTAATAAATATTCTTTTGTTTGTTTTTTGAATGAAGAACTCATTGTCATGTGTAGTTCTTTTTGCCCTACTTCTATTCTCGCGGTGCCATTTTGATCCCTTACCCGAACTTGTGAAAATCCCAGATCGTATATCATTTTTTCAGCTTTCTCAATCCGATCTAATCTCTGAGCGGTTACAAGAATTCCAGTTGGAATTCGAGAAGAGAGACATGCCATTGAGGGTTTTTCAGAAACAGATAATTTATAAAATCGTGCTATCTCCCTTACATCTTCTTTTTCTACATTAAATTCTAAGAGTGGCGAAAATACCTGAAGCTCACTTATAGCTTTTAGACCTGGCCTGTGAGATTCTTTTATATCAGATGCATTGGTACCATCACAGACAGTTTTTATGTTCATTTTTTCGGCCAGATCATACATTTTTTTGAATCTCATGTATTGACAATGGTAACATCTAAAACTATCATTATTGACAAAATCTGGATTGTCAAGTTCTGAAAAATTAATTATTTCATGGCGTATCCCGATCTCGTTTGCTATACGTATAGAATCCAATAATTCCAACTCGGGGAGGGTTTCGCTCTTGGCGGTGCAAGCTATTGCATTTGAACCTAATGCTTCTTGTGCAAGTTTTGCAACAACACTAGAATCTACACCGCCTGAGAAAGATACTAAAACATGTTTTTTTGTCTTAAATTCTTCCTGGATGGCTTGTATTTTTCCCTCCAGGGTAGACGAGATCATTAATACTTATTTCGGATCACGGATTAAAAGGGCATTGTCCCGTTGACAGGGGGAGAATATAAATTTTTTAATGAGTATGGGTTTGAAGGAAGATATTTGAAAAGAGATGCAAAGTTTAAGTATCCACAGAAGCGAAAATAAGATGATGAAAGGCAATGTTTCGAGAGACATGTTGTCGTGGGATGAATCGGTGTTTAGAGACGAGAGTGTATTTGACATTGAGTATTTGCCAGAATCTTTCTTGCACCGGGATGGTCAAATGGTTGGTTTCTCTATGGCACTTCGTCCTGCTACACGTGATTCTAGGCCACTTAATGTTTATGTTCAGGGGCCGCCAGGTACTGGGAAAACAACAGCCGTGAAAGTTTTATTTGACGACTTGGCACTTTTCCCTAAAGTAAAAACGGTTCAGATTAACTGTCAGATTGATTCTACACGGTATTCTATTTTCTCGCGTTTGTTTGAATCGGTGTTTTCTTATGAACCCCCATCTAGTGGCATCTCATTTAAAAAATTATTCCGCCAGGTTACCGAACATCTAGTTGACAATGACGAGACATTAATTGTAGCACTCGATGATGTGAATTATTTGTTTTATGAGAAAGAAGCTTCAGATACGTTATATTCTCTATTACGCTCTCATGAAGTTCAGCCTGGGTCGCGCATTGGAGTTATAATTATTTCTTCAGATCCATCGTTAGAAGCCATATCTATGCTCGATGCAAGGGTTCAAAGTGTGTTCCGTCCAGAGGAGATTTATTTTCCACCATATGATTTTTCAGAAATAGTAAATATTTTGAAAGATAGAGTTAAAATCGGGTTTTATGAAGGTGTTTTGCCGGAGGACCTATTAAACCACGCGGCAAAATTAACAGCTGAACAAGGAGATTTAAGAGTGGGAATAGATTTGTTAAGAAGAGCTGGACTAAATGCAGAGATGCGTGCTTCGCGTGAAATAATTATTGAAGATATAGATAAGGCATATGAATCTGCAAAATACATCCATTTGTCCCGTATGATTCAGAACTTATCTGGGTCAGAGAAAGGCCTACTAAGTGTGTTAGTAGATCACACAGGAGGAAGGGCTGGAAATGTGTATGAAATATTCCATGAACAGACAGGTCTAGGTTATACTAGGTATTCAGAAATAATAAATAAACTTGAAAGAGTGGGCATAATAAAAGCAGAATACACACCTGTAGAAGGAAGAGGCAGGTCTAGAGAAATAGAATTATTATACAGATCTGACGCGGTAAAGGTTTATCTTGACAGGTACTCCAAGGAGTCGTAAATCATGAGATATACTTATGACCCTACCAGGGATGTTTTCTACAAAAGTGCTACAGGATCAGATGAAGAAAAACGTCTTGCGGGGGAAAGTGCTGCTTCGGTGGTTCAGGATGGGTCTATAGTTGGACTAGGTACAGGGAGTACAGCGGTGCATGCGATAAATGCGTTGGGTAAAGCTATAGAAAATGGTTTGAACATTACAGGAGTTGCAACATCGTTTCAATCTAGTCAATTGGCCATAGAGGCAGGAATTCCATTGATCCATTTGTCAGATGTTAAGAAAATTGATGTAGCGATAGATGGGGCAGACCAGGTTGCAGGTTTTGAATTATTGAAAGGTGGTGGAGCTGCGCATACACGTGAAAAAATTGTTGCTTCGGCGGCAGATAGATTTGTAGTTGCGGTAGATTCTACGAAAATATCTGAAATACTGAATAAAATGGTGCCAATAGAAGTACTATTTTCTGCAAGGACTGTTGTTGCTTCAAGAATTGAAGATTTGGGAGGAATACCAGAGCTAAGATATTCTATTAGAAAGGATGGACCAGTATCGACAGAAAACGGAAATATTCTTTTTGATTGTGACTTTGGAGAGATAAGTTCGCCAGATAAATTAAATTATGAAATTTCGAATATTCCAGGTGTTGTTGATCATGGATTATTCGTTGGTTTCACGGATGAAATTCACATAGGAAGAGGGTCTAAGGTGGAAATAATAAAAAAATAAAAAGAAGTTATATACGCAAATATTGAATAATAATTATCAGAATCACTGAGCGAAATGTTTACGGTGGTCACGGGAAAATCTGGGTAGACGGGACCATGGGTTAGCCTGGTATACTTCAGCGTTTGGGACGCTGCGACCCCGGTTCAAATCCGGGTGGTCCCACATTTTACGGACGAGGAATCAGCAGGACAATTCAATTTTGGGGAAACTTTATAAGAGGGTCATCTCTCGTACTCTCTATGAAAAAAAGTCATAGAAAGGGCAGGTATAGGATAGGAATTTTGCCCCCTTCACTTCCACTCCACTCGCTTGCTAAAGCTACTTATGTGTGATTGGGATAACAATTATAAGAACAACGAATATGTCACAAGTGATAAATCAACAATTGGTAGATCGTTTCGAAGAGTTTTATCGAGAGTATTACCAAGAGGAGATAGGCAAACTACTTGAGAATTATCCAGATAGACAGAGATCTATAGAGATAGACTTGGGAGAAGTATATAGATTTGACCCAAATATTGCTGATGATTACATATCTCATCCGGACAAGATACAAGAAGCTGCAGAGGAAGCACTGAAAAATATTGGCGATATACATTATCCAACAGGAGATAAGTTGGAAAAGGCCCATATTAGAATTTTTAATTTGCCCGAAACAACAGATATAAGGGAAATTCGTTCGAAGGATGTCAATACCCTTGTTGCCATCCAAGGACTTATTAGAAAGGCTACAGATGTACGCCCAAAAGTTGAGACAGGAGCTTTTGAATGTCAACGGTGCGCGAGTATAACAGAGGTCCTCCAAGTAAGAGGATATCAAGAACCATACATGTGTGATGGATGTGAGCGGCAGGGACCATTTGAGATTGATTTTTCTAAATCTACATTTTCGGATTCTCAGACATTGCTGATACAAGAATCACCAGAGGGATTGAAAGGAGGAGAACAGCCCCAAAGTATAGAGATACATATAGAAGATGAAATAAGTGGGAAAGTGAATCCAGGAGATCGTGTTATTGCAACGGGGACTTTAAGGATTGAACAGCGAAAACGTGGGGGGGAGAAATCAAGAATTTTTGAAGTTTACATGGAGGGGAGCTCAATTATATCTGAAGAAATAGAATTTGAAAATATAGAGATATCAAAAGAAGATGAAAATGCAATAATTCAGCTCTCAAAAGAAGAAGGAATATATCAGAAAATGATAGAATCTATTGCCCCATCAATATATGGGTATGATGAAGAAAAAATGGCAATTACTTTACAATTATTTTCGGGAGTGACTAAGCATTTACCAGATAGTACACGGATACGTGGGAACATACACATATTGTTGGTTGGAGACCCAGGTACTGGTAAATCGCAACTGCTACAGTATATCCGCCATATAGCCCCAAGGTCGATTTATACATCTGGAAAAGGCAGTTCTAGTGCAGGTTTAACTGCTGCAGCAGTTAAAGATGATTTTGGAGGAGGTCAACAATGGTCACTTGAGGCTGGTGCACTTGTATTAGCAGATAAAGGGATAGCAGCAGTTGATGAAATTGATAAAATGCGGGTTGAAGATCGTTCTGCGATGCATGAGGCTCTTGAACAGCAAACTGTGAGTATAGCTAAGGCAGGCATTAATGCAACTTTGAAATGTAGATGTTCTCTTTTGGGTGCAGCAAACCCTAAGTATGGACAGTATGACGTTTATGAATCAATTGGTGACCAGATTAATCTTGAACCGGCTTTGATTTCGCGTTTTGACCTTATATTTACAATAGAAGATGAACCAAATGCGGGGTTGGATGATAAAATAGCCACACACATAATCAAAACAAATTATGTTGGAGAACGTGGGAGTCGAGCGTTTAATTTATTGGAATATGATGAGAGTGAAGAAGACCTATCGAAAATGATAGAAGAAATAGAACCAGCTATAGAACCCAGCTTGTTTAGGAAATATATTGCTTATGCCAAAAGGAATTGTTTTCCCGTTATGAGTGAAGAGGCGCAAGTAGAAATTAAAAAGTTTTATGTAGGCCTTAGGGCTGTGAGAAATGCAGAAAATAGAGGCCCGATCCCAGTAACTGCTCGTAAACTAGAAGCACTAATTAGATTGGCTGAAGCGAGTGCCAGAGTTAGATTGTCGGAGGTAGTGGATAAAAACGATGCAACGAGAGTAATTAGTATTGTTCGATCTAGTCTAGAAAAAGTTGGTATTGACCCAGAAACAGGAGCTTTTGATGCGACAGTAATAGAGATGGGGAAGTCTAAAACTCAATTCGATCGTGTGAAGGTAATTCAGTCTATTGTTGAGGAACTAGAGAAGCAGAGTCATAGAGGGGCATTTATTGAAGATATTATTGGGAAAGCTGTTGAGAAAGGGATAGAAAGGTCCCAGGCGGAGAGACATATTAAAGGAATGACTGACAGGGGAGAATTGTACCAGCCTGAGAATGGATATTTAAGAAGATTATAATTTATTTATAAAGGATGCTTGTCGTTGGGGTTAAATAAATAGTGAAATGGTATTTTGAGAAATTATAGAGAATTTATAATAGAATTTAAAATGACATCTAGATTTATATTTTGTGGATTGCCATTGGATGCCATAATAGAATGAATTGAACCACCTTGATCTCCTTTAAATCTGGGTATGATATGACAATGAACATGAGGTACTTCTTGCCCTGCTGCTTCCCCGTTGTTGAATGCTATTGTTGTTGCAGATGCACCAACTGACCTCTCTATAGGTTCAATTAAGTCACGTATGGTGCCCATCAATGAAATAAAAATTTCCGAGGGGAGATCATTTAAAATTGGAGAATGGTATTTGGGGACAACTATAGTGTGTCCTGGCGACAAGGGATTTACATCAAGAAAGGCCAATGTAGTAGCGTCTTCGTATATTGAATAACTGGGTATTTTATCTTCTATGATGGCACAGAAAATGCAAGAATCCATAAGGTTGATTGGTTATGAGAAATAAAAAATATTTGCTTGTTTTAAGAAATGAATTATGCCCCATAATGTGGAATGGATACAATGACAAAACATATAAAATAAACAATGAATCTTTAAGTCGCAGAAGGAGAGGATGTATTTATGGAAAAATTTGTGGGAGTTGATGGGAGATATGAAGCTCATTCAATAGAAGACCATGTGAGAGACTATTGGAAGAAAACGAATGCATACGAAAAGACAAGAGAAAATCGAGTTGGTGGAAAATCATTTTTCTTTGTAGATGGCCCCCCATATACTTCTGGGGCAGCTCATATGGGGACAGCTTGGAACAAAACTCTAAAAGATGGATATCTACGGTGGAATAGCATGATGGGAAGTAGGGTTTATGATCGCCCAGGGTACGATATGCATGGATTGCCCATTGAAACAAAAGTGGAGGAATTATTAGGGTTTAAAAATAAAAAAGATATTGAATCTTTTGGAATAGAAAATTTCATTGAAGAATGTAAAAAGTTTGCTGAATCTCAAAGGAAAGGGTTACAAGAAGATTTTATTTCTTTTGGCGTATGGATGGACTGGAAAAATCCATATAAAACGGTTTCTTCTGAGTATATGGAATCCGCATGGTGGGGGTTTTCTCAAATCCATAAAAAAGGATTGGTTGAGAGGGGTAAACGGTCTATAGCACAATGCCCTAGATGTGAGACTTCGATAGCGAAAAACGAAGTTGAATACCACCAAGTAACTGATCCATCCATATACGTTAAATTCCCATTAGAAGTTAAAGACGGGTTCCTTGTAATATGGACAACTACTCCTTGGACCATTCCTGCAAATACATTTGTTGCTATAAACGAGGAATTTTCATATCAAGAGATTTGTGCTAAAAAAGATGGTGTTGAAGAAAAATTATGGATAGAGAAATCACTTGTTGACGAAGTGATGGAAAAGGGAGGATATAACGAGTACGAGAGGGGGAAAGAATTAAAAGGTAAAGAAATGTTGGGGTGGAAATATAAACACCCATTGCATAATGAAGTTCCAGAATATCCAAAAGGTAGTAAATCTCTGCAGACATATTCGGCAAATTTTGTAAATAAAGACCGTACTGGGATGGTTCATTCTGCACCGGGGCATGGTGAAGATGATTTTCGTTTAGGAAAGGAGCTGGGTTTGGAGATATTTTGTCCAGTTGGTTCCGACGGGATATATACCAAAGATGCGGGGAAATACGAAGGGAAATTCATTAAAGAAACAAATGAAGAAATCATTTTGGATTTAAAAAATAGAGGGTTATTACTAGCAGAGGAGAAATATGTTCATGACTACGGGAAATGTTGGAGATGCAATACGAACATAATTCAGATTGTAACAGACCAATGGTTTATTAAAATAACAGAAATAAAAAATGAACTGCTTCAGAATATAGCTATGTCTGAATGGCATCCAGAATGGGCTAGAGATAATCGATTTAACGAGTTCGTGAAAGAGGCCCCTGACTGGAATGTATCCCGGCAACGTTATTGGGGAATTCCAATGCCAATTTGGACTGTTGAAGGGTCTAGTATAGAAGATGAATCTGAAGACATGATTGTAATAGGAACACGAGAAGAATTGGCTGAGATGGTTGATCAAGATATTGACCCATTGAATGTGGATTTGCATAAACCGGCAATGGATTTGCTTACAATTACTAGAGATGGTAAGAAATACACTAGAGTTCCAGATGTGTTTGATGTATGGATTGATTCGTCGGTGGCAACTTGGGGAACTGTTGGGTACCCATCCGTAAAAGATGAATTTGAAAGTGTTTGGCCAGCAGATCTAATTATAGAAGCACATGATCAAACTAGAGGGTGGTTTTGGTCTCAATTGGGCATGGGAAGTGCAGCTATTGGAAAAATACCTTATAAAAAGGTCCTTATGCATGGTTGGGCGCTGGCAGAAGATGGAAGGAAAATGTCTAAATCATTGGGAAATATTGTATCTCCGAAAGAAGCCATAGAGAGATATGGAGCAGACCCAATGCGCCTTTTTCTTTTGTCTGTAAATCCTCAAGGGGAAGATATGCGATTTTCGTGGGATGGCATTGAAGAAATGAACCGTAGGTTGAATATATTTTGGAATGTTTTCCGTTTCCCTTTGCCATATATGCAAATAGATGATTTCGACCCTATGAATGTTGCATTAGGTGAAGTGGAATTGGAAACTATAGATAAATGGATTTTATCTCGCCTGCAAACTGTGAAACAAATTGCAAAAACGGGTTGGGAATCATTCAGACAAGATCAGGTTTTAAGTGCAATTTTAGATTTTATCGTGGAAGACACATCTAGATATTATATTAAAGTTGTTAGAGATAGAATGTGGACTGATAGAGATACCAAAAGTAAAACTGCAGCTTACGTGACGCTGCACCAGATATTGTTGGAATCTGTGATTCTTCTTGCCCCATTCGCCCCATTTATTGCAGAAGAAATTTATCAAAATTTAACAAAGAGTGAAGGGAATTTAACAGTGCATATGTGTGATTTTCCATCTATTGATGTTAATTTGAAAAATGAAGAGTTGGAAGAAGAAATTAACATAATAAGATCGTTTGAAGAAACCATTGCACGTGCTCGTCAAGATGCGGGGAGAAAATTACGTTGGCCGATTCTTAATGTTAAGATAAATGCTAGGAATGAAAACTTAGAAAATATTTTGGAGAAGTACAAAGTGTTGCTAGGGGAGAGGGTTAATTCACAAAATATAACCTTGATTAAAAATGAAGAGAGAGGTTTTGAAGTTAAATATTCAATTGTTGGGAATATGAATATTATAGGCCCGATATTCGGTAAAAAAACTGGGAAAATAATAGCCTCGTTAAATGAGATGAGTGTGGACCTTAGAAACACAGAAGAAGTGTCTAAGATTTTAAGTGAAAGTATGGGAGAAGAAATATCAATAACAGATGAGATGGTTCAGTTTGAAGAAGTATTTCCTAAAAATATTACTGAATCTACATGCGAATTTGGAACTGTCTATATAGACATAGAAATAACAGAAGATATAGAATCAGAAGGATATGCTAGAGAAATAATAAGGCGTGTTCAAGAGATGAGGAAAGAAATGAGGCTAACTGTTGACCAAGAGATTGTAGTAAAAATTGACATTCCAGACAAAAGGATATTGAAATTAATAATGTCGCGCGACCCCCTGATAAAGAAAGAAGTCAGATGCATCAGAATAGAAGAAGGAGTTGGTGAAAAAAATATGAGGGATTGGATAGTTGAAGGAATCCCAATGAAAATAAAAGTCGAATTGAATTAAATTACTATATAAGTTATAGAAGATTTGCAAGAACAGATGCTACCGAAACTACGGTTTCGGGTTGTTGTATTGTATCGGTTGTGTAAACTGAATCTACTCCTGAATCGAGTAGCATTTTTCGTGCTTGTCCAACTAGTAACGCGTGGACACAAACAGAGAATACCCTTAGAGCACCGTTATCGAGAAGGATTTTAGCAGCTTTGCTAGTTGTGTTTCCAGTTGAAATAATGTCGTCTATGCAAACGACATCTTTTCCTTTGACATCTATTTTTCCAGGATAGATAACTACTTCAGTTCCAGACATACGTTTTTTGTTGAAATAATCCGTTTCTCCAGAACCATATGCATTTTGTACAGATTTTGCTAGAAAGGTTGCGCTTGAATCTGGTGCGATGAAAGTGGGGTTTTCTAAATCAGAGGGCAGGGCTTGGGCTAAAACTGAAGATGCGTCTATAGAGGTAGTAGGAACGGTGAAATGATCACACACGGTATCTTTGTGTGGGTTAACAACTATAACTCGGTCAGTTCCGGTGCTTATTGATTTTGCTATTGCCCTGGCGGAGAGAGGTTGTCCGGGTTCGAAGACTGCATCTTGTCTAGAATAACCCATGTACGGTAAAATGGTGGTTATATGACTAGCTCCGGCTTCGCTGGCTGCGTCTTGGAGCTGGAGGAGTTCTATATGGTCAAGTGGTGAAAGGGTGGAAGCAACGATTATGCACCGGTCCCCTTCAAAGTCTATCTTAACCATATGCTCCCCATCGGGGAAAATTAGGCTTTCAGTTTGTGCTAGAGGGATGCCAGAAATGGCAGATAAAGAAGTTGCGAGGGATAAAGAAGCTGAACCGCTGATTATCATATAAATACTTTTTTTCGCGGATATGTAAAAACGTGCGGATGGGTTTTATGAAGAGACATTTGGTTTTAAAAATAAATAAGTAAAAGATAATAATGCCCATATTTCAGATATGAGAGTCACTCTAGCAAATTTGTCATGTGAAATGTGGTTGTATATGATTAAGAGGGGGTTGGATGGGTGGTGGTGAATCAGTAAGTTAGCCGTATTTGGATCAAATAGAGGATGTCCAAAAAGATGCCATGCTATATACCCAATTAAATGGATTAACATGAAAAGTGCACATAAAAGATAAAGTCTTTTTGTAGAAATGTACCGGGGAGAAAGAATTACAGCTGACCAGATTAGAACAGCAGAAAATGTTAGTGCATAAGGCCTCCAATCGGAGAAAATTCCAGAATTATAATACATTAAAGCCCGGGGAGCACCCCAATAAAAGTGTAGACCTGAAGAGATCAATGTTAGTTGAATAGCTATTGAAGAGGGTTTAAAAATGGTTTTTAGATTGTATAAATCCATTATTCAATTTGCAGTAGGTTCTGACGACACCTGTAAAATGGAAATGTCTTTGTTGTTTATTTGGGGATGGGTGTCTACTATACGGGTGAAGAAACAAGAAACATTCCCAGTATGACATGCGTGATTTGTTTGTGAAACTAAATATAAAATTGCATCATTATCGCAATCTAGTCGGATTTCATGGACTTCCTGTATATTACCGCTTGTTTCTCCTTTTTTCCATATTTCATCCCTACTTCTTGAATAATAGTGTGCTATGCCTGTTTCGTGAGTAAGAGTCAATGCGTTTGGATTGGCATAAGCCAGCATCAGGACTTCTTTTGTGTCCACATCTTGTGCGATAACAGGGAGGAGTCCATCTTCGCCGAAAAAAAGTTCAATAGGTAAAGACACAGGTAGTCGTATGTAAAGGATATAGAAAGATATTTCCTTTGAGTATAATAGAAAAAATATTTTTTATAAGGCTATAAAAATAAGTTAAATGACTCGGTTTTGGAGATAGTCTAAGTGTTTAGCGTTAAAGACTATTTTGACCTCTTCTGTTACAGGAGAACCGATGCATGTGAGACAAACACTGAGTTCCTCTACTTCTTTGTCAGAAAGAATCTGTTGCATGTCCATGTCAATTTCACCGGTTTTTAATATTGCAGCGCAGTTTGCACAAGCCCCGGCTCTGCAAGAAAATGGCCAATCATACCCTTCAACTTCAGCAGCTTCGAGTATGTATTCGCCTTCATTTACATTTAGAGTCCCATAGTCTTCTGCAGAAAGGTCTGCTGCAGCTGCTTTTTCAAATAAATCTTCATCGTCTAAATCCCAATTGTTGTCTGTCAATGCATCGTAATTTAAGTATTCAATCGTTGGCATAGGTTTGGTATTTTATCCCGGTAATGTTAGACCTTACTATTTAGTTTCAAAGTATGTTGGACTATATACTGTTAATTTTTTGAAAATATTTTTTGAGTTACCACAGAAAATGTTATGGAAAAAGCGGTTGGTTTAGTTAATGCAAGACGAAAGGAAATGAATGAAAGCGTTTTTTGAAGTAATTCCAGCAGTAGATATACAAGGTGGCAAGACTGTCCAGCTTGTTGGAGGAGAAAGAGGAACAGAGAGGTATTATGGGGACCCAGTAGAGTGCGCTCTTGAATGGATGAATCAGGGAGCAAAGACGATTCATGTGGTCGATATAGATGGAGCGTTCAGGGGCAGGATGACAAATAGGAAGACAATAGAAAATATCATAGAAGAGGTAGAAGTAGAAGTCCAGGTAGGAGGAGGTATTAGGACGGAGGAGGATGTGACTGAATTGCTATCCATGGGGGCAAAAAAAGTTATTTTAGGAACTACTGCGATAAAGAATCCAGATATTATTGAGAAAATGAGTGCAAAATATAAAGAAAATATAGTAGTGAGCTTAGATTCTAAAGGCGGAGAAGTAGTAATAGAAGGGTGGGTAGAAAAAACTAAATTAAACCCCATAGAAGCGGCAAAAAAATATGAAAAGCTAGGTGCTGCTGCTATTTTATTTACAGATGTAGACGTCGAGGGGAAGCTAGAGGGTGTGAGGACTAAAATGGTTGAAAAAATGGTTGAATCGGTTGGTATTCCAATTATAGCTAGTGGGGGCGTTAGTTCAATTGAAGATTTAAAAAAACTGAAGAGTTCTGGAGCTTCCGCGGTAGTTGTAGGCAGTGCGTTGTACAGAGGAACTATTTCATTTGACGAAATAAAAAAATGGAAGGAAACAATATAATCGCATATAGCGCCCGTATATAACAATTATTTAAAATTTTAAATTCACATATAGCGCCCGCATAAAAAGAAATGCTTATGTAAGGTAGTAGCAAAGTGTGATGATATGCCGACTTGTGAATATTGTAACAAGAATTTTTCAGAAAGGGGTATTGGAACCCACAGGAGATGGTGCAAAGGTAAAACAGGTTTGGCGTTTGGAGGATTCACTGAAACTGAAGAGGGAGATTTAAAAGTTTCAGGAAGGAGTCCCAGAGCTAGAAAGGCAGAAATGACAAGGAAAACTAATGAAACTGCCATAGAGCTGGCATTAAATATAGACGGTTGTGGAGAGTCAAATATAAATACAGGGATAGGTTTTTTTGACCACGTATTGGAATCATTTGCTACACATGGTTTGTTTGACTTAGATATCCAAGCAAAAGGAGATGTGGAGGTGGATGGCCACCATACGATTGAAGATGTAGGAATAGTTTTGGGAAAGGCATTCAATAAAGCATTGGGAGACAAAGGAGGAATTGAACGTTTTTCTCAAAGAAGTGTTCCTATGGATGAAACTGTTGCGACAGTGGTTCTAGATATAAGTGGCAGGCCTTACTTTAAATTTAATGGAGATTTCAGTGAAGAAAGTGTCGGAAGTTTTACTAGCAGTATGGCACCTCATTTTTTTCAAAGTCTTGCGATGAATGCCAAGATTACATTGAATTGTTCGGTTACGGGTTTGAATGCCCATCACGAAATTGAGGCTCTGTTTAAGGCTGTTGCTAAATCTATAGATGATGCGACAAGGATAGATAACAGAAGGATAGGTTCACCGAGTACAAAAGGAGAACTTTAGGCCATATAGGTAATAACTTGGAAGACATAGGAAAATTACAGATGTTTGATATCATCATGCGGAAATTCAAAGGAAGCCCTAGTCAGCAAGTTGTAATCAAACTTTTACTAACTAGAGGTTTTTCAGTTAACGACAAAGGAAGAGTAGTGTCAGGCAATATTGAAATTCCTCATACTCAAATAGCGGGTGAATTGGGAATTGATAGGAGAGTGGTAGATTCAACAACTAGTGCCATATTGGGGGATGAAAATCTAAAACCTATTTTCCAGAATATTTCGTCCATCCCTAGCCTCAGGGACCTAGCACCTGTGCTTAAATTATCAGTTCTAACAGTTGAAGTACATAAAGCAGGAGATCCAGGGATAGTTTCTGAGATCACATCTATGATAGCGAAACGAGGGATATCGATTCGTCAAACAATCAGCGAGGATCCAGAATTCACTGATAAACCAAAACTATACATAATTACAAATGAGCAGCTACCAGGGGAATTGGTAAATGAGCTCATATCGCTAGAATTTGTGAGAAAAATAGGAATAGAGTAAATACATTAATCCACGATTATATCGTTTGAATCCATTTTTAAATGGGTGATCTGCATTTCAGATTCATAACGGCTTATCCAATTGGCAAAACAATCTGGACAAAGACGCTGAGAATCCACATCTCTTTGGTCGACTATTAATCTAATGGTTCGCGCTAGAGCGTCTGATATGGAACGGTCGCACTCGTCGCATGATATAGAAGTAATCATAGTAGGAGATGGGTTTCGACGCACATAGATCTTGCTACAGGGAATTGAATATGGCAAGTCAAGAAAAGCATATTGGAATCAATATAGCAGCATATGATTTATTATTGGTGAAAAACTGAATATTGTTTTAATACAAATAATGTTCATTGAATTGATAAACTACATGATGATATAACAAATAAGAAGTATAGATTATTGAAACCGTGCTGAGGATGAAATATTTCGAAGGTGGTATGGTATGCCATGCACTATAAGTTAATTAATGACCCCCGAATATGAAATATATTTTAAGGGGATTGAAGAGAAAGTAGATGAAGCAATGTCAATTGCTAAAATTGCTAGATTGAAAGGAGAAGATCCCAGTTTGGAGGTTGAGATACCTATTGCAAACGACATGGCTGGTAGAATAGAAAATTTACTAGGAATACCAGGTATTGCTGAGCGGATAAGGGAACTTGAGAAAGAGAAAGGTAGAGAGGAAATCGCATTGGAACTAGGCAGAGAATTTGCAGAAGGACGTGTAGGAGAATATCAGTCTGATGTGGAAATAATAGAAGCTGCAGTCCGGGTAGCTGTTGCAATTCTAACAGAAGGCGTTGTGGCCGCACCTTTGGAAGGGATAGATAGAGTAGAATTGGATTACAATAAAGATGGAAGTAAATTTGTACGTATTTTTTATGCAGGACCTATAAGATCTGCAGGAGGGACTGCTCAAGCGCTTTCAGTATTGGTCGCAGACTATGTCAGAATCCTTCTAGGAATTTCAGAATATATGCCTTTAGAAGAAGAAATTGAACGTTATGCAGAAGAAGTGGCTCTTTATGAGCGTGAAACGAGTTTACAGTACCTCCCTAGTGTGGAAGAAACGAAATTCATAGCTAGGAATTGTCCCATTATGCTTGATGGAGAACCTACAGGGAAACTAGAAGTTTCTGGTTATCGCGATTTGAAACGTGTCTCGACAAACAAATCGAGAGGAGGCATGTGTCTTGTTCTTGCAGAAGGTATCGCTTTGAAAGCACCAAAAATAGAGAGGTACATATCTCAACTGAAGGAGGTTGAATGGCCTTGGATACAGGATTTAATAAATGGGAATTTAACACAGGAGATAGAAAAAGAAGAAGATTCAGAAACGAAGATAGCGGAAAAATATTTAAGAGATTTGATCGCTGGAAGACCTGTTTTCTCCCACCCATCACGCCCTGGAGGATTTAGGTTACGCTATGGAAGAGCTAGAAATACAGGTCTAGCTACCATAGGAATAAACCCAATAACAATGCATATACTTGATGATTTTCTTGCTCCAGGGACACAAATGAAAACACAATACCCTGGTAAAGCTGCAGGTGTGGTTCCAGTGGACTCAATAGAAGGCCCAACTGTGAAATTAAACTCTGGCGAGGTTTTTCGTGTTAGAACTATTAAAAAGGCAATAGAGATTAAAGATAGAGTAGATACTATTCTTGATCTTGGAGAGTGCTTAATTAATTTTGGAGAATTTGTAGAAAATAATAAAGAGTTGTTGCCAGCCTCGTATGTATTTGAGTGGTGGGTTTTGGATGGCAAATTTGCTGGCATGGACATGCAATCGTTTGCAGATGATCCAAAAATTGATTTGGAAAATCCAACCGCAGAACAAGCATTGAAATGGTCAAATGAATGGGGAGTTCCACTTCATCCAAAATATACATACATGTGGCATGACATCACGCCGGAACAATTTGAAAATCTTAGCGATGAAGTTACCAAGGGCAGGTATTTAGAGGGTGTGTTGTATATCGAATCTAGTTTTGAAACTCAAAAAACACTTGAATCTTTATTGATAGAGCATTTGTGCAAAAGTGAAATTGAAATTGAAGATCCAATACCTTTTATTCATTCTTTGGGAATTTCTACAGAGCTGATTAAGTCATGGAATGGTTTGTCCCCAAATGCTGCTAAATGTCCTAATGCCATGTTGGCTATAAAAGAAATAGTTCCTTTTAGGATCCGTGAACGTTCCCCTACGCGGATAGGTGGCAGAATGGGGAGACCTGAAAAATCAGAAGCGCGCCAGATGAGCCCTGCAGTTCATACTTTATTCCCACTAGGAGAATCTGGAGGAGATAGAAGAAATGTGGGGGCTTCATTGAAATCTTTCGAAGGTGTAGATGGAGAACGGGGGGTTATAAAATCAGAAGTTGGGAAGTTAAAATGTATTGAATGTGGGTTAGAGAGTTTTCATTTTTCTTGTCAAAATTGTGGAGGGAGGGCAGTTCAGTTATATAAATGTAGAACTTGTAACTTGAAATTTATTGAGGGGCCAGATTCACGGGGGGATTCATGTCCTAAATGTGGTTCTGAGAGTAGAGCTGAATTGTTCAATGAGATTAATGTAAAAGAAAGATACCATCAAGCATTGAAACGTGTTGGAGAAAGAGAAAGTGGGTTTGAGATGTTAAAAGGTGTTAAAGTGCTTACTTCAAAAAACAAAACACCAGAATGTATGGAGAAGGGAATTTTACGGGCGAAGCACAACATCAGTATGTTCAAAGACGGTACTGTTAGATACGACATGACAGACTTACCAATTACAAGTTTTAGGGCTTCTGAATTAAAAGTATCAGTTGGTAAATTAAAAGAATTAGGTTACAATTTTGATATTTATGGAGAGGATTTAAAATATGAAGATCAGCTCATTGCTATAAGGGTTCAGGATGTCATAGTATCATATGGTGCGGCAGAACACCTAAAACGAACTGCGTGTTTTATTGATGATTTGTTGGTAAAATTTTATGGAATTGAACCATTTTACCAGATTAAAAATAACGATGACTTGATAGGAAATTTAGTTCTCGGTTTAGCACCACACACTAGTGCGGCTGTTGTTGGAAGGATACTGGGATTCACTAGTGCGTCTGTTGGATATGCCCACCCATATTTCCATGCAACTAAGAGAAGAAATTGTGATGGTGATGAAGATTGTGTTATGCTCCTTTTAGATGGTCTTTTAAATTTTAGTAAAAGTTATCTTCCAGATAGAAGAGGAGGTAAGATGGATGCACCATTGGTTATGTCATCCATTATCAATCCAACAGAGATTGATGACGAGGCGCATAACATTGATTCAGTTAGAGAATATGGCCTCGAGTTTTATGAAGCGACACTTCGAAAAGAACATCCAAGTAATATAGATATAAAACTCATAGGGGATGAAATTGAACAAGGGAGATTATATTCGGACTGTCACCACACACATGATACGTCCGATATAGCATCCGGCCCAGATTTATCTGCGTATAAAACTTTGAACACGATGTTTAAAAAATTGGATGCACAATTAGCCCTAGCCGAAAAAATAAGAGCTGTTGATGAAACAGATGTTGCAGAGAGAATTATAGAGTATCATTTCTTGCCAGATCTACTAGGCAATCTTCGTGCTTTTTCACAGCAAGAAACTCGTTGTCCCAGGTGCAATATAAAATATAGAAGGATGCCATTATCCAGTGTTTGTCGAGAATGTGGTGGAAAGGTTCATTTCACAGTTCATGAAAAATCAATTTCTAAATATCTAGAAGCTGCTAAATTTATGTCGGACAAATACAAGTGTAGAGAGTATACAAAACAAAGATTGTACCTTATTGAAGAGTCACTGAAAAGTATCTTTCAAAATGATAAAAATAAACAAATTGATTTAAGTTATTTTGCCCCCAATTCTTCGGAAATTGAAGGAAAAGTTTGAGATTTTTAGCATTCATTGGGTTATTATTCTAGATACCCAAGATCCCTCAATCGGTCACGTACATTTTCATCCATGTCAGAGGTTGTGTCATGATTTACATCTGTAAATGACTCCCAATTCGCCCCAATTTGTTTTTCAAATTTATGAAGATTTGATTTGAAATCGCCTACGCCATCGTCAGATGGTGTGAGTTTATTAATTAGCTCTCCAGGATCTTCGATTATATTATAAAACTCATCCGGGAGCACCTCGTTTTTTATGTATTTTGCATCTTTACTACGAATGGCCCTCATCCGGGAATAAAAACGAGAATGTTTATCCAAGATTATATTTGAGTTCCTAGCTTTTGATTCTAGTTGTCTTAGTTCTATGATTGGTTTAGAATATTCTATAAATGCGAATTTGGATCCTTCAAACTCCCGATACAGGGGGGATATAAGTGATCTTTTCTTATTAAGGCTTAACGCTCCTTCAATAGTTTTTGCCCCAGAGATGTCAAGTATGGTGTGGTACAAATCTATTAGTTCTATTTGTTTTTCTATTATTTTTTTGTCTATGTTTTTATGTTTTATTAGTAGAGGTACGTTTATTAATGGATCATAAATACAGAACTCATGGCCATATAGTCCATGTTCACCATGCAGTTCTCCATGATCAGAACATACTATTACCAGAGTGTTGTCCCATTTGTCGTTGGATTTCATCCAATTAAATAGCCTGCCTATTTCTGAATCCATATGATGTATTTCTGCATCGTATAATTGCTTTATTTTGCCCCATTCTTCTCCCCCAATATCACGAGACCCCGAATTATATTCTTTAGAATTTTGACATACAGATGAGGGATTTATTCCTGGTGCGAATTTGTCCAGGGATTGTTTTGGAGGATTATATGGTAAGTGGGCATCCATTAAATTGATAAAAATAAAATAGCTATCGTTAGAGGATATGAAATCGATGGTTTTATTGACTATTTTGGGTGTTTTTGAATCTGACGAGGAACTATTAATTGAAAGGAATTCGTGGATTTCATTTCCAAGTTCAACTATTTTGTTGGCTATAGATGTCAAAAAATTATGAGAGGTTAGATACTTCCAAATAAAGGCATACATAGATGCTACTTTTTTTGACAGTGTATGCGACGGGAATATTTCAAAAAAATTGTCTATGTCTTGAAACCCAGAAGTTAAACCAGTAAAAGGCGTGATCCATGCATTGGAAGAATAGCATGCGGTTGAATATCCTGAATTGGATAAAGAATCTGCCAATGTTTTTATGTTTTTTTCTAAATAAGGTCGTTCTTGATTTGCTCCATGCTCCCCAGGATATAATCCTGTGAATAATGATGCGTGAACTGGGAGAGTCCAGGGGGCTGGGGAAATGGCATGAGGAAAAACCAAAGATTCTTTAGAAAATTCTTCTAGGGAGGGACTTACTTTTTTGTCGTACCCGTAAACCGACAAATTATCTTTTCGAACAGTATCCATTACAATGAAAAGTATATTTTGCCGAGTGTCAACCATGATCGGGAAATGTTTGGAAAGAATAAACCTCTTGGTATTGTTTTGGCAGGATTACAAGAGCATATAAACATACCTCATGGGTTATACATCGTCTTTAGACCTATTGATTTTAAAAATGGATTTTAATTCGTTTTCTATTGCCGTCACATACTCTTCAAGAATAGAATCTAAGGTTTCATTGTCTAATAGAACATCCCCCATAAGTGCACCAGGATTACCAGGAAGAATTATTTGGAAATTTTTGTGAGCATAAATAGGATTGCTCTCAACAAGGATTTTTTGATCAATTGCGTGGATGATTTTTGAATCGTGTTTTTCCAACATGTTTGAGAATGCGGTACTATAAGCATTTTCTAGTTCTAGAAGATAATGCACGTATTTATTTTCGAATAAGATGGGATCAAAGGCTACCATGTGGCTTATATTTTTAATTGGGTTGCAAAAGGAGTAAAGTTTTGGTTTTTTCTAGGAACATTTTTTCGGTGTTTAGAGGTATTGTTGCTCCAGCAGCAATATTATGCCCACCCCCTTCGCCCCCAACATGCTGAGCAGATAAACTCATTATCTCTGCTAAGTTTAATCCGTTTTCAACTAGAGCGGTAGTTCCCCTTCCTGAAACTTTTAAATCCCCATCTTCGGTTTCGGCGAATGCGAATATGGGTTTGTTTGGATCTGTGCCTTCCAAACCTAGAACCATTCCAGCAACAATGCCTACAATTGTGTCTCTGATTTGATTTCTAGCGTGAAACCACTGAAAATTTTCTTCTATGGAAACACCATCTCGAAGAACATATGAAATTCCCATCGATAGGTTTTTTCTGTGAATTGCAAGTAGGTTTTTTGCCCTTGCAAAGGCTTCTTCACGGTCCCCAAGACAGACAGAAAGTCCTACATCTGGGCGCCCATAGCGCGCTGTTGAATTTAGCACAGTTGAAAATTCATTTGCATCGCGTAATTCAGTCCCAATAACCTCTAACTCAAGTTCATATGCGAGACCGACAAAACTGTGTATTTTTGAAGCAGAAAGGCCTCTTGAAATTGAATGCCTAACTAACTCGTTGACTATTTCTTTTTTTTCGAATAGGGATAAATCTGACCAGGTTTTCCATTTACCGTTGTTTTTTAATTCCATGCCTAAATTATTTAAAAATCTAATAGACCCAGAGGAGTCATTTGATATGCCAGGTATCCCAAATTCATTGGAGTATTCTAGTAGTTTTGGAAGTGGCCTAGTTTGTTTTCCATAGAGGGACAAGTCACGAGTGACTTTTAAAACTCCAGCATCCATTCCATCTTTTGCTATATCTATGTTGGCCCCAGATAACCCTCCATTTTTTGCTTGCATATCTCCGACAGCCCCTATGATAGCTAACGCAGACAGGTCCCTGTTATCAACACCGTTGCATTCTAGAGATTTTGCAAGAGCATAGCAAGTTCCTGCACCAGATAGTTCTGTAGACCCATCGATCCCAAATAGAAGAGGGTTTAGGTGAAAATCAAGATCTATGGTTTCAGAGTTAACCGATTCGGGATTTATTTGGGAAACGTCTGAAGGTTGGTGGTGATCACAAATGACGGGAATGAAATCTCCGAGTTCTTTATGCTCGATTATTTTATCTATTTTTCCACTTCCAAAATCTGTAAAGAGAACTGTGTCGTAGGACATTTTTGCTATTTGATCTAATTCTAAATCACTCAGTTTTTTGGAAAACGCAGTGGACACAGATACACCAGCTCTTTGTAGTGCTCGGGTTGCTATTGCTGCACTAGTTAATCCATCCGCATCTACATGAGAAATACAAAGTAAAGATTCAGATTCAAGTAAATATTTTACACATTCATTTGCTCTATGCTCTAATTTTAAAATTGGAGATGTGGTCATTTTTTCTTTGTCGTTTTATTTAATTCTTTGGAGAACTCTTTAGCAGATTCGGCATAAGTTCTTATTGGAAGATCTCTGTAAGTATGCATATATTCATCTGGTTTTTTTCCGAATAATTGTACTGTTATATGAACATACTCTCCTCGAACTATAGCATGTATGCCCGCATTAGCAGATTTTTTTGGAGCCATATTAGAAAAAACAATGTGTTCTGTCATTGTTTCTACGCGGGCGCGGGGATTATCAAGAGAGGCATGAATTAGTTTGCTTGGTTTATTCTCATCTAGAGTAACTATTGCTATAGATCCTTGACCAGGTGCTGGTGTGAAATCTCTAAGAGGGAGACGGGAGAAATTAAAATTATTTGGGGATTCGCTAAAAATAAAATCGTCGTGGGAGACAATTAGTGCTTTTCCTTTTTTGTTGGAAGAATACCAATCTAATGATTGTGTAAAACTTGAATCGGTTAATAATTCATGGGGCTGTTCATTTCGAATTAAAGAAAGTTGATTACTATTTCTAACATTGTTTGTGCCTATGACAATTGTATCAGATATCTCAGAAATGTTGGTTTTATTTTGGCTGACTAGTATGTCTCCAACAATGTCTTTTCGGTTGACAGCTGCCACGATTAAATCGTTTGGGAAATCAATTGGAAAATTAACAAATGAATGAACTGCACCATCTACATCGGATCCCAATACTTTTTCATTTAACTGTTCGATGAACGCTTGCCTATTCTGAATATTTTTCTTGGCTGATTTTCCAGACTCTTGAAAAGTATTTTTTATTTTTATAAATTCTATTATATAACGAGATGATTGGAATTTTGACTTGAATTCATCTACACGTTTTAAAGAGGAAAATGAGTCTTCAACTGCAAAGGTTATTACCTTCCTCTTGGACATATAGTTTTTTCATTTGCCCAATGATAAACCCTCATCGATGTCGACCTAAATGAGTAGGTTTGTAATATAGTAGTTCGAAATGTCTTTGTGTAAGTAGAATGTAAGTTTGAATGTTTACAGTTATGATAATACTATCAAACAATATTGTACAAAATTATTTTATCCATTATGGTTACTTTGCATTGTTTTTGGTTTTTATTTTAGAGGGTGCCATGCTATTGTATTTTGCACCTTCGGAGACTTTGGTTCCATTGGCAATTATATTTCTTGCAGAATCAGTAGAAGAATATGCACTGGTAATTTTAGTTGCGGTCGCGGGAGCAACAATTGGGCAATACATGCTTTTTCTTACTGCCAAACGTATCGGCAGGGAGAGATTGTTAGAAAAAAAATGGTTCCGTTTAAAAGATTCACAATTGGCTAAATTTGATGGTTGGTTTAATAAGTGGGGCGATATTGCAGTTCCTGTTTCCAATACATTATTTTTTACTAGAGGTATGCTGACCATACCTGCTGGACTATCTAAAATGGAAAACAAAAAATTTATTTTTTTGTCGGTTTCGGGTACTTTTATTTTTGAAACTAGTCTTGCCGTTGCGGCATGGGTTTTTGGCCCCCGGTTACTGGAATTGTTAGCACTTTTAAAAATATAATTAGTTATTTTTTTGAATGGCCTCTAGGATTAGTTCAGTTATATCTAGTACCTCTATGTTATTTTCAAATCCTCCAGTTTTTCTCCCATCTTCATACATTGACATGCACTGAGGGCATGAAACTATAAATTTTTCGGGGAGAGTTTCTGTATCCTCTATTGCTTCTCTAAGGCGCTCTTCAGATGGTTTTTTTGTGTTTTCAAAATCCAGCCACATACCACCCCCGCCCCCTCCACAGCAAAATGAGTTATTTCTATTTCGTGGCATTTCAAACAACTTACATCCTGTTTTTTGAATTAGATTACGGGGAGATTCATATTCCCCATTGTAGCGGCCAAGGTGGCATGGGTCGTGATAAGTTACAGAATAGTTTAATGAAGGAGGTATGTTTAGTATTCCAGCACTAACTAGTTCGTTTAACACGGTTGTGTAATGTTTGACATCTGCTGAAAACCCAAATTGAGGATACTCATTTTTAATGGTGTTGTATGAATGTGGATCTGTACAGACTATTGTTTGGAAATCACATTGGTTAAAAATTTCAATGTTGGTTTCAGCTAGCATTTCATAAAGTCCTTCTTCTCCGACTCTGCGGACATCATTTCCATCATTTTTTTCGGAGTCGTACAATATACCATAATTTATATTGGCTTCGTTGAATATTTTTGCCAAAGCTTTAGAAATTTTTTGGCATCTAGGATCATAGCTAGGCAAGTCCCCAACATACCATAGGTACTGAACTTTAGAGTCTCTAGCGTCAGGTATTTCGAAATCTAGAGATTTCACCCAATCTGGGCGTTTTCTTTCCGATGAGCCAAAAGAATTTCCATGGGTATAGATATCCATCATTACAGATTGAATTTTTGGATTCAAATTACCAGATTCAACGATTCTGCGGTTCATTTCAGTAAATTGGGTTACATGTTCTATTTCAACGGGGCAGGCTTCAACACATGCGAGACAGGACATACATGCTTCCATAGAAGGTATTGAAACTACACTTCCACCATCTGAAATTATGGGCTTTACAGAAGTTAGGCCCATATTCAGTTCATCGGTGTATTTTTTTAAATCTAATATTATATCCCTAGGATCTAAATTTCTTCCAGATGCTTTTGCAGGACATACTTCTGAACAGCGCCCACATTTTGTACAAGCGTCGTGGTCTAGCAATTGTTTCCATGAAAAGTCTTCAATTTTTTGCGGACCTATTTCATCTGGTGTAGCGTTTGGAGGGATCCTAGGTAAGCGTATTCCAGAAAGTTCGTCGTATGCGATTATGTTGGCTATACTCGAGAGCATATGGAATGCTTTTGTATAAGGTATTGTTGCTGTGAACACTAACGCCACTATGGCATGGGACCACCACAATAAAGGATAAAGTGATTGGCCTAGTTCTGGAGAGATGCCCATTTTTAAAAGAATCAATGCTACAAACCACCCTACAAAACTTACTTGTTCGAAAATGGGAAAGTTTTGAGCCAGTATACGTATGCCTTCGACCAGATATCCTCCAAGACAAAGGTACATTAAAGACCATACAAACAGATGGTCTTCAACACCGATGTGTTTTCCAAATAAACGCGGGGTTTTAACCCAATAACGCCGGTAAATTGCCATCCATAATCCAATGACTAAAAGAAATCCAAGTGCATCCATAACAAAAGAATATACAAGGTAAAAATCACCTATAAAAAAAGATTTTTGAGTTATTGGCCGGTAGATATCTATATCGATTGCCAGTATTGTTGTTCCAATTGTTAATGTTAGAAATCCCCATAAAATGAAAGTGTGCATGATTCCTGCATACATATCGCGTTTAAATTGACCTGTGTTTTTCCCGACAAACTTAATTGCCCTAAGGACTCTTTTAAGAATATTATTTAGCCGAAGAGTTGGGTCTTTTTTTCCAGAGTTATATCTGTTTAAACGTGAAATTATTCCATGAAAAAATATGATTAAAGTGATTAAAGATAAATAATAAAATAGAATTTCTCCCACGGCCCCAATTTCCCAAAATACAGGTCTTGTAATTGATTCTGGGGGTATATATGTCATGGTTTATTTTGGCGAGTTACACGTATTGATTTGTCTGCTTAGGTTATTAAGTATTGATTATATCAATCCTATTCGTAGTGTAAATTGATTAGTTGTTCATCCAAGAGATAATTTCACCATATTTGGATCCCTTTCTAATGACGAGATTCTCATCAATGTCTACCACAGTGCTGTGCCCTCCTGGTGTTGTCCCCCCATCGAGTATTGCGGAAACATAAAATAATAAGTTTTTATCCAAATCCATTAAATTACAAGGGCTTGGTTTTCCACTAATATTTGCACTAGTTGCGGTGAGGGGAGAAACTGAGTTAAGGAGATTAAGGGCCACTTTGTTCTGAGGGATTCTCACACCAATTTTACCATTTTTATTTGAAAGTTTAAGAAGATGTTCCGTTGTGGGTTTACAAAGGATGGTCACGGGACCGGGGAGGAATTTATTTGCAAAAGACCTGGTTTTTTCAGTTAATTCCACATGTTTTGATGCCGATTTAATTGTAGGAAAGGCTATTGAAATGGGTTTTGTTAGTTTCCTTTGTTTAGCTTTGAATAGTTTCTGGACTGCCCCCTCATCAAGTGCATTTACACCTAACCCATAAGTTGTTTCTGTGGGGTATATGATCAACCCCCCAGAATTTATCACTTGTATCGCTTGATCCATAGTTGCCATCAGTGTATGCGTGCTTTCTGAGTGGTTATTAACCTCTTGGTAATTTAGTTGATTTTTGGACAGTATTTGTAATTGTTGCAAAGTAAGTCTTAATAAATCCGAAGTTAATTGAACAACATAGTAGAATGGAATTTGTTTTTCACGGTTACATTATGTATGGGCCAAGTATATCTATATTACCTGAAATTCCTAGAATGGCCATTATTGGCGTAATAATTTTAGTATTGCTTTTGGGGCTTTCTGCATTCTTTTCATCTGCAGAAATTGCCATGTTTTCACTAGCAAAGCATCGTCTAGATAATTTAGTTGGGAAAGAAGTTTTGAATGCCGAAATTGTAGAAAAGCTTAAAGATAATCCACAAAGTCTTTTGGTGACTTTGTTATTGGGGAATAATATATCTAATGTGGCTATGTCTTCTATTGCGACTAGTTTGTTTGCATTGTATTTCACAAACGGGATGTCCATTGCAATAACCACTTTTTTGGTCACGGCAATGGTTTTGTTATTTGGTGAAATAATCCCAAAATCTTATGCTATGAAAAACCCAGAAACCTGGGCACTTAATATTGCTAAAACTACAGTATTTTTTAAGGTCATTTTTGGGCCGATTGTCAATGTATTTATTAAAATTGCTCAAATTATTACAAGAGAAAGTACAGAATCTGGAACAATTAATAACCCCTACGTGACCAGGGACGAGATACAAACTTTGTTAGAAACTGGAAAGGTGGAAGGGGTTATAGAAGAAGATGAGCTTGAAATGTTACAAGGGGTGTTTGATTTGGAAGAGACTGTTGCGAAAGAGATTATGACCCTAAGATTAGATATTGATGCAACTCCGATTAATTCTACAATTGAAAATGCTGTGGATATTTGTATTGATTCAGGACATATGTGTTTGCCAGTTTACAACGATAGTTTAGATAGCATACTGGGGATTGTAACAATAGGGAATCTATTAACCGAAAATAGGAAAATGAAAAAGGGATCATCTGTGGAAATGGTTTTAGAACCTACGCTTCACATACCAGAATCAAAAAAAATAGACGAATTGTTGGCAGAAATGCAGAAACGACGCCTTTCTTTGGTAATTGTGGTGGATGAATATGGAACTACATCTGGATTAATTACACTTGAAGACATACTTGAAGAGATTGTGGGAGAGATTCTTGAAACTGAAGAAGAAGTCCCAATTAAATTCTTATCACCTAACATAATTGAAGTTAGAGGAGATGTAAATATCGATGAAATAAATTCTGCCCTTGGAATTGAGCTTCCGGAAGGAAATGAATTTGAAACTATTGCTGGTTTTGTTCTTTATAAAACTGGAAGAATAGTAGAAAGTGGAGAGTTTATTATGCACGATGGGATTGAGATAGTGATAAACAAAGTAGACAAGACTAGAATTTTAAAAGTGACAATAAAAATCCCCTAGAATTTTTTGTTGCAGTGGGAAAAATGCAGGAAATATTTATCAGAAAATTAATTATGGTGGATTATAAATACAAAGTATGGAAAAGCAAAAATATGGAATATTACTTCCAAATTTCGGAGAACATGCTTCTGTAAAAAAATTAGTTGAAGGCACTATAAAGGCTGAGAAATATGGATTGGATTCTGTTTGGATTAGAGACCACTTGATATTTCAACCGCATGGGCTAGAAGGAGCAGACAAGACACATGTCGATACATTCGCCGTATTGGCGGGATTGGCAACTGTGACAAAAAAGATTGAGCTTGGTACAGCGGTGGTAATACCATTGAGGCATCCGTTGCACCTTGCACATCAATTTGCAAGTTTGGATTGGATGTCAAATGGGAGGGCAATTTGTGGCCTTGGTGCAGGAAATTTCAAACATGAATTCGATGCCATTGGTTTTCCAGAGGGTTATGAGAATAGAACAGGGGTTGTTCGAGAAAATGTCGACATATTAAGGGCAGCATGGAATGAAGATGTCTTCAGTCATGATGGGGAGGTATTTTCATTTGAAGATGTATGGGTTCGACCTCACCCGGTCAGTGACATCCCCATATGGTATGGAGGTTCAACTCCATTAGCAGTTTCTTGGGCGGCTGAATTCTGTGATGGGTGGCTCCCGGGCAGAATTAATATGCCAACTTTTGTGAAAGCCATTAAAAAGCTCGAAAGAGAAGCAAAAGAGCATGGTAGATCGCGGCCAACAGTGGGCGCAGTTCCAATTACAAGTCCAGATGAGGATCGACAAAAGGCACTTGATTCTGCGAATGTGCAGGGGTTGTTAGATTCATCCAATAAAAGAGATAAATGGGTCAAACCAGAAGGCGGAAAATTTACTAAGGTAGAAGACCTTGATGGGGTTTTATTAGCAGGTACGCCTGAAGATATAGTAGATGGTGTGGAGAAATTTGTTCAAAGTGGACTTAATCATCTTGTGTTCGATCTGCGGATGAGATTTGATGATTGGGATTACTGTTTGGATTTACTAGGACAGGACATACTTCCCAACTGCCCTAGGTAAGTAAGAAGTTGATTGGAATGGGATTTCATTTATTGAAGGGCGTAGAATTCGTAGATCCCAACGTCGTTTTTAGTTAATTTTTTAAAATCAGAGTTTCCAGTACAGGATGCCATATTTTCTTTGGGCATGGGGGCACAGGATGGGGGAATGGATAAAAATGGACTATTTCAGATATGTAGAAAAATAACGATTGTTTTAACAGTCAATAGAGGTTATAATAATTGAGAATGATAGAAGAAAATGTTACGTTCTATAGTGAAGGTGAAAAAATTGCAGGCATACTTAGATTGCCAGAAAAAATGAATGGGCCGGCACCCGGTATCGTTCAAGGCCCAGGGTTTTTGGGACTAAAGGGCGGGAAGTTATACAAACAATACCATGATTTGCTAATAGATGCAGGTTTTGTTGTATTAGTTTTTGATTATAGAGGTTTTGGAGATAGTGAAGGAGATTCTGTCCTATACCCAGAGCGCCAGATAGAAGATATTCGGAATGCGATTAGTTATATTGAAACTAGGGATGAAGTAGACAATAATCGGATTGGTTTGTTTGGTTCGGGCGGCACAGGAGGGGGGAATGCTGTTGTAGCTGCTGCACGGGATAAAAGAGTAAAATGTATGGTAGCTAACAATGCTGTTGCAGATGGAGCTGAATGGGTAAGAGGAATGCGTAGAGAATATGAATGGCTTGGTTTGCTTGATGCAATAGAAGAAGATCGTAGACAACGTGCCCTGACGGGAGAAGGTAAAATGATACCTTCCAGAGGTTTAGAAGGTTTACAGATACCAACACCTGAAAGAATGACGACGAATGTTAAAAGTGATGTAGATACTAAAATACCACAAGAATTGCCCTTGTCTTGTGCAGAAGCTATAATAGAATACTGTCCAGAGGATGTTGTTGACCAGATAGATGGGGGGGTTTTATTTATTTGTGTTGAGAATGATGACACGACACCGGAGCGTCAAACTATTCGATTGTATGAAAAGGCAACGTTGCCCAAAAAACTTATAATACAAAGAGGGACTTCACATTATGCTGCTTATGGGAAATATATCAATTCAATTGGTCCACAGATAGTAGAATGGTTTGAAACACACCTAAAATTTGAAGGATTAAAAATTATTGAAGAGGTATAAAATAAATTAACGGTACTCGTTTTTATCTACGTATTTTCCATACCCAGGATCCGCAGTTATTTCGCCTTCATCGTAGACAACCGTCCCCCGAACAATTGTTTGGGTGGGGACCCCAATTACATCGTATCCATCAAAACTAGACCATCCAGCTTTGGCAAAAGTTTTGGATTCATCTATAACAGATTTTCTGTTTAAATCTATTATGGTTATATCCGCATCAGATCCTACTTGTATTGCTCCTTTCTTAGGATATATCCCTAGGAATTTTGCAGGATTTTCAGAGGTCATTTTTACCAGTTTGTTTAGAGTCAACCTACCATTATTAACTTCTGTTAAAATAAGTGGTAAGAAATCCTGTGCCCCTAAAAGTCCAGAAGCAGCATCCCAGACATTGGGTTTGTTTGCCTCCTCCTCCAATTGGGGAGCATGTTCAATTAACATTAAATCGAAAACTTCGTCATCAAGGGCTTTCCAAAGTTTTTCGTTATCTGGTGTATACCATCTTCGTTTCCAGTTGACACTAGGGTCTCGTTGGAGGAATGTCGATGCTTCTGCTTCTGCATGTAGATCCCAGCCCCAACTTTTCAGTTTCCTTACAAGATCAACTAGTGTGACACGGTTTTCAAAATCTAGGTGGGGTTTTGGTGTGATTTCATTAAATCCTAGATGTAGAATGTTTAGATGTTTTAGCCCAGTTATATGGGCAAGAAACGCAGCTTCAAAACACCCTAATGTCATGTTCATACCATCTTTTCCTTCACGCAAAGCAGAATAATCATCTGCACCCATTGCCTTGAGACGGTAAAAAAGCTCATCTGCTAACGGTACATCGGATGGGTGGAGAGATATAGGAATATTCTTATCCATTTTTGCAATGGCATCGAAAATATTGTATAGTCTGTCGGTTTCATAAACAGCTAATTCTGGGACATAAGGATAGTCCACTTCAGGGTGTCTATGCATAAATATCTTAAATCCTAGATTCCCAGTATTGTTGTAAATCTTAACAACTTCGTCTGGGTCTGTTGCCCCGGCCCAGCTATTGTGGTCAATTAAAGATTTTTCAGATGCCATGGCAACTTTATCTTGGTAACGTTCGAGTGTATTTGTTATAGGCGTGCAGTTTGGCATGTCCATGTACATGGTGTAGCCTCCGGCTGCTGCTGCTTGGGAGCCTTTTTCAAAATCCTCTTTGTGAGTTTGGCCAGGTTCTCTGAAATGAACATGTTGATTGACCAAACCTGGTAAAATTTCTTTCCCAGTGGCATCTATTATTTCGGTTGATGCAGGGGTAGTTACAGAAGAGCCTATATGTACAATTATTCCATCTTTAATTGCTATATCGGCTGCATAACTATTATTAGAGGTATGAATTGTTCCGTTTTTAATAACTAAATCTACGGACATGTAATTATAATCTAAACGGATAATCCATTAAGATTCCGATGCATATATCACTGGGATCCGATAGTCCCACCCGGATTCGAACCGAGGTCGTCGCGCCCAGAACGCGACAGGATTGGCCACTACCCTATGGGACTCCTAACAAGGGGTTTGACCTGGTTGATGTTTAAAGGTTATTGTTGCACAGAGAGGTTAAATTCAATAAAAATATTTTTATTGTTTGTAGTTTTTGGAAAGTGCCAATTCCGAAGAGTATACTTATATCTTCTTCCTTACTTTGGAAAAATACAGCGAGATGGAATAGCCAGGATATTTCGTCGGGCTCATAACCCGAAGGTCGGCAGTTCAAATCTGTCTCTCGCTATTTAAGCTTGGATGGATTATTGAATATGTATATAGGACGTTTTATTATAATTGGAAAAGGATTCGGGGGGTACTGTGTCTGTTCCCGGTCTTTTCCAGAAAGACAAATAATAGAAGGAAAGAATGGTTGGGTAGTGGGTCCAACTTTGGATGCACCAGACACAAATAACCCGTATATATCGTATAATTGTTTAGGTGTGGAAGGAAAATGTGTTGTGATAGGGAATGGCAGTCATGTTGACCCTATAAGAGAGAAAATATCTATAGGGGTGTCCCCACGCGATGCCCTATCAACAGTGTTGTTAGCGTTGGATTATGAAAAGGACGCATATGACACCCCAAGAATTGCAGGGATTATTGGAGAGGAATCAACCATAGGGGTCGTGCGAAAAGATGGGATAGATGTGCAGATTGTGGATCGGCCAATGTTGGTTTCTACATATGAAAAAAATATCCCGTGTGGATATGAATTTGATAGAGGTTCTGCTGAAAAAATTGCTGAAAAAATATACACATTGGGTTTTGAATTTCCAGTATGTTCTATTGGCGTGACAGTGGGAGAGGATATAGATATTTCCGTGGCTAACAATATGGATAGATAAAACTATTCAAAAATTTGTTGGATTATTTCCAATGCGTCTTTACGTTGGTTCCAGTTTACAAAAATACCGAGCGAAGTTGCACTAGTGATTATATCTTTTAGGCCAATGTTGTTCAACGAGAATTCTAAAAATAATTTTTCTAGTATAATTGTTGGATTAGTATCTAGCCCACCGGTAATTCTGATTACTGCGATGGGAGAATCTACAGTTACACTAGACAAGACAGGTGCGGTGATTATAGCTGCGTGTAAACTGGATTCTGTTTTTTTCGAATCCGAATGATCAACATAAAAAGTGATGCTATCGAGACCACTAGAAACAGATTGTATATTGACATCCTCAGTGCCTAAATTAACTGATAGATCTCTCAATATATGTGGAGTATTTCGGATTGACCTACCAGATACAGTCACTCCTGCAACTGGCCTCTCACGCATACCTATTAGGTTTTGGAATTTTCCAGTAACATCTGTTCCGCCAGATAAAAGACCATCATGTTGGTAATGAAGTACTCGAAGTCCAAATTTGTCTGTTTTGTAAGTAAGTGCAGACGGCGCTATTATTTCTGCCCCCCTAAATGATAAATTTCTTAATTCGTCAACTGTTATTTTTCCAACATTCATGGCACCTTCTACAGCACTTGGGTCTCCAGTCATGACACCTTCAACATCAGTTACAATAACTACTTCATCTGCATGTAGATAGTTTCCAAGCATCACAGCAGTAGTATCACTTCCACCACGCCCAAGTGTCGTTATATTTCCAAAAATATCTTCTGCTAAGAACCCGGTCACCACAGGTATTGTTTTGGGTAAAATGGATGCTATTTTTTTACATTTTTTTGCGGTTTCATTAACTTCCACGGCCCCATTTTCATCAAGTATTATTGGCCAATCGGGATGGCCTGGTTCTAGAAAAATAGAATCTAACCCAAGGGAAGTTAATGCCGCTTTGAACATCCTAACACTAGTTCTTTCGCCCATACTAACAATTTCTGCTTGGTCTGAAGGGTCTATTTCAAATGTGATGCCATTTAACAGATCGTCGGTTGATGATCCCATGGCACTTACAACAACAAGTGCTTCGTGGCCGTTTCCGATTAGCTTGGATATGGACTTTGCTGCCCTGATGACCCGCTCCCCTGTTGCGACACTTGTCCCTCCATATTTTACGACTACGCGCATTATACTAATCTTCAGGGAATACTGAGGACTTGAATCATTCGGCTCTAGTTTATAACTAAGCCTAAATAATTAAGTGAAATGACGAATTGTTAAATTTAAAGTGTCCAGATCTAAAATAGGAACATAGCCAACATCGGGTATTATATTAACACGTTTTTGGAAACCTGTTTGAGATTGCCAACATCCAGAATTTACTAAAAGCACATTATTATATTTACCGCAGCTAAATTTATGGACATGGCCAGAGTGGAAAACTGAAGGTATTTTTCCTATAACTAAGTAATCCCGAAGTTCTGGTGCAAGTCGGGTTCTTGATCCAAATTGAGGTGCTAGATGACGTTTTTTTAATAATTGTGCCATTGCGGTGTGGGGGGATTCATAACTGACTTTTTCTGAAGGGAGTTCGGTTATTATTTCATCTAGAGATACCCCATGATACATGAGTATTGGAACGCCCTCGATCGTAACTGTTGATGGGTTTGATGTAAAGTGGGTATTTTGAGAAGATAGAATTTTTCTAATTTTATCATTAAATGCGGGTTGGGGTTCTGCCAAACGAACAGCATCGTGGTTTCCAGGGATCATGACTACAGAAATGGAATCAGGTATTTCTTTGAGGCGTTCGTTGAAAGCCCGGTATTGTTCATATATATTTATTATTTCAAGATCAGTATCTTGTCCAGGATATACCCCAACGCCTTCGACCAAATCCCCTGCTATTAAAACATAGTTAACAGGTTCTGCTTCAGGGGTGGTGAGCCAAGTAGTAAAATCTGACCAAAGATTGGATTTAAAATTTTTAGATCCAACGTGGATGTCACTTATTAAAGCCGCTTGAATATGACTGTCCGCGAATGTGGGTTTGAAATTAGAAGGGACATCTGGGAAATAAAGTTTGTCTGCGAACAGCATTTCAGAATCATTTGAAAGAGTTCCTTTAATTCCAATGACCTCATCTAAAAGTAATTCATCTGCGTTTGAAAATGGTTCACTGTTGTTATTTATTAGAATTGGAAAGGTTCCAGATACATCTTCAAGTTCAATTAAAAAATGCCCGGCACTTGTTTTTTGTATATCAGATACCAGTCCAACGACACTCACAGAACCAGAGGTTTTTTTGATTGAATTTATAGGAGATGGGGTTATCCGGGATTTTAATATAAGTGAAATGCGATCCAATCTATCTCTAAAAATAGAAACAAAATCTGTGTATTGTCCAGAGCCAGTACTGTTACCAGTCACATCATTTTCAATTGAAACCGAGGGTTCAAAAGAGGGTTTTTTAACCGTGGATGATATTTGTTTTTGTAAGCAGGATTCTAAATTGAATAGTGAGCCATAATTATTAAGAATGTTGGCCATGGTGAATGTGAAAACTTCACTACCCATATTTGAAATTAAAAAATCCATGGTTTCATCTGGGTTTTGAGATTTATCGATGAAATGGACAACATCTGGGTCGGCATTGTACCCACGTTTTACAAGTTTTTGGATAATAGATAATAGAGTATTTGTGGGCACGTAGAGAGAAATGATGTTTGCAAGGATAAAAAGTGTAGCGGCCCGCAAAGGTGATGTTTGGATAATTAGAAGTATGAGTGGGATGAATAGAGTTTAAAGGATTGTTCAGATGATAAAAAAAATATTGGGTGTTTTAAAACACACTAACACATATGATGATAAAAAATCATCTGGAAATGTGGGTGGTTTTGAAAAAACTTATAGATTGGTTTTGAAAGATGTATTAGTTATTGTCTTAGTGGGAGGGTTATTATTTGGTGTTAGTGGGGTTTGGCCCCCAATGGTTGCGATTGAAAGTGATAGTATGGATCCAAATTTGGATAAAGGTGATTTAATTTTTATTGTGGAAGAAAATAGATATGGAGGAATTGAGACTAGAGAAGATGTGGTTGGTTATTATAAAAATGGAATGGATATTAAGAGGCACCAGGAAGGATTTAAATTTGGAGAATATGGTGATGTGATTGTATTTAGACCAGAGACACAGGACCATAGAGAAGAATATTTAGTAATACACAGGGCGGAAATGTGGGTAGATGAGGATGAAGATTGGTATGATAGGGCCAACCCTAGTTGGGTAATTGGAAAAAATTGTGAGATGGTGGAAAATTGCCCGGCCCCTCATTCAGGATATATAACTAAAGGAGATGGGAATCAAAAATATGACCAAGTTGTAAAAATTAGTGATCCGGTTAAAACTGAATGGATCCATGGGAATGCAAAAATAAGAATACCATGGTTAGGTTATGTTAAATTATTTGTTAATAATTTAATTTAAATGAAAGTGATTTGGAACTATACATTGTCAAAATTACTTTGAAGAAGAATTGATGAGTTTGAAATTCCACCAAATAAAGGTTGATTGGATAGTAATTCTTTTTTAACATTATCTATAGAAACTGATAATGCAATTTGTTTTGTTCGCCCATACCTACCTTTACTCACAACAACAGCGTTGACAATGCCCAACATATCTAATTCTGAAATTAGATCAGTTGCCCTGCGATGAGTGATAACATCAAAATTTTGTTCTTTGCAAAACTGGCGATATAAATTATAAACTTCACCAGTACTGATATGGGAGATATCTTTTTCTTCTAGTGTTATAATTGCAAATAGAATTAGTTGAGAATGCCTAGGTAGTGTTTTGACTATTTCTATAACACGATCTATTTCTATTTTTTCTTGGGCTAAATCGACATGGTGTATTGTGACTGTTGTTTCTCTAGACCTTTCAGCTAGCTCACCAGATGTGCGTAATAAATCTAATGCGCGTCTAGCGTCCCCATGCTCTCTTGCTGCTAAAGCAGAACATTTTGATATAACACCAGGAGTAAGAACGCCTTTTTTAAATGCCAATATTGCCCTATTTTCAAGAATATCATTCAATTGATTGGCATTATACGGTGGAAAAATAATTTCCTCCTCCCCCAAAGAAGATTTCACTCGCGGGTCTAAATAATCTGTGAAGGTTAAGTCGTTGGAAATTCCTTCAATTGAAACACGAGAATGTTTTAAATCTGAATTAATTCTAGATAAGTTATATAAAACGTCATCGCCGCTTTTCTCGACAAGTTTGTCAATCTCGTCTAACATGATAACGGCCACACGTTCGCGATAATCAAGTGCCTTTAATAAAGTAGAGTAGACGCTGTCAGTGGGCCATCCTGTCATAGGTACTTTTGTAAAAGAATTAAGATCTGAATTTAGTTGGGAGATTTTATTTTCAATAGAATCTGGATTTGAATGTTCTGAAAGGTGGTAGTTATCTTCATTTATTTTTAAATTGGAAGATTGATTGTTTAATTTATTTATTTCTTCTAGAATAAAGGCAGTGTTTTTGTCTATGAAAATATTAGCCAATTGGGCTAAAATGCGGTATTTTGTGTCGACAACTTCACAGTTAATATATTCAACATCACAGGGGACATTATATTGAATGGAAGTTTTTTTCAATTCACGGCTAACATACCTAACACTTGCTGTTTTTCCAGTCCCAGTTTTACCATAAATAAGTATATTAGATGGAGTATCACCCCTAAGAGCAGTTACTAAAATACTAGCAATAGTATTAATTTCAGAATCCCTATGAAGCAACTCATCTGGTGTAAATGAATGACGTAATATTTCTTTATTATCGAAAATAGGCTCGATATTTAACAAATTATCAAATAAATTTTCTTTTGGTGGGTGTGTTTTTTCCACATTAGATGAATTATAATTTTTGAAAAGATCTACCATAATGAATTTAAATGAATAATTATATAAGTTAAGTAATTTCAACATAAAAGTCCATCTGAAATAAAGGTTTCTTTAAGTATATTATTTTGAACCTATTTTAAAATTCCATATATTAAATACATACTACGAAGATACAGTTGAAATAAAGTTCCAATGGAAATGAAACCCCCCACCCGTTTTGTTCCATTGGAACTTATATTATAAAATATATTTGGTAATGACTTATTATAAAAGCAAATATTTATTAACTATTACGTTCATTTCAGATGGATTTTTTTTCGGAAAAGATAATAAAAAATACCTGAAAATAACTCCTCCAAACGAAAAAATAAAATAAAATTTCCAGTGGAAACAAAGGGGTATCTACATTTTCACGAAAATAACATTAAGTATAGAAATATCCAATGTATGTCTAGCATAAGTTTAAGTTATTGACACACAGAGTTTATGTTATAGATGAAAGGTTGCTGAATCTATATACAGATTTAGTTTCATCTGAGAGGTAATATAAATGATGGGTCTATTAAGGCAACTTAGAAATAGCATTTCACGTGCAACAGATAAACTTTTCAGCGGATCTAAACCAAAACGTATTGGTATATATGGTCCACCAAACGCAGGTAAAACTACCCTTGCAAATAGAATAGTACGAGATTGGACTGGTGATGTGATTGGTACTGAAAGCCACATACCACATGAAACTAGACGGGCTAGAAGAAAAGAAAATATAGAAATCGAACGGAATGGAAAAATTGTTACCATAGACGTTGTAGATACACCTGGTGTTACAACAAAAATAGATTATAGGGAATTCATGGAATTCGGTCTTTCTAAAGAAGATGCTATACGTAGGTCTAGAGAAGCTACAGAAGGCGTTGCAGAAGCAATGCACTGGTTACGCGAGGACATTGACGGTGTTATTTATGTTTTAGACTCTACACAAGATCCATTCACACAAGTAAATACTATGTTAATTGGTATAATTGAAAGTAGAAAATTACCTGTTCTGATATTTGCAAATAAAATAGACCTTAAAAAAGCCAATCCAACTTTAATCAAACAATCATTTCCTCAACATGAAACAGTTCCATTATCTGCGTTGGATGGTGAAAATATGGATGAAGTGTACGATAAAATAGCAAACTACTTTGGGTGATAAAAATGCAAGAACTAACACAAAAAAATGGAATTAAGATTGACTTAGTTAGCGGTCAAAAAATGGATGAATTAACAACTATGGAAAAAATTAGAATGATTTTAGATGGGGTTCGCGCTGGAAAAATTGTTATTCTAGAAACTGGTCTTTCTCCTGAAGAAGAATCCAAACTCATTGAGGTAACTATGGGTGAGATAAACCCAGACGATTTCATTGGAATTGAAATAGAAACTCATTCTCCATCTTCTTCTGGAAATTCCACTTTCCTAAACAAACTTATGGGCCGAAAATCACATTCAAAGCTAACTGTAATCGGACCTGCAAATCAAATTGAAACTCTTCACAAAGATGAAAAATTAATCACAGCTTTAATCTCTCAAAACTAATGCCACACCAATGCACTAGCTGTGAGGAATTATTTTCCGATGGATCTAAAAAAATGCTGGCTGGCTGCACCACTTGTGGAGGTAAAAAATTTCAATTTATACCTCATGGTGCCTCTCCCACCCCGCCAGAAACTATTCTCCCTTCTCATGATATTATAGAGGCACCAAATGAACCTCCTGCCCCTACAACAATTATAAATTTAAATTACACATCTCAACCCTCTCCACCTCAACCCTCTCCACCTCAACCCTCTCCACCTCAACCCTCTCCACCTCAACCCTCTCCCAATTATATAGAACAACTTCACCATGAGCTGAGCTCCCAATTCGAAAGTATACGGATCCTCGAACCTGGACAATATGAACTTAATTTAATGGAATTATACACTCGTGATGAATGTATTATTGCAATCCAAGAAGATGGGCGGTATGTCATTCAAGTCCCCGATTATACTTAATTATTCACGGATTCCATCTTTATCGACTGCTGGCGATCCTATTATAAGCCAAATATGTTCTGTATTTGTGTCATTTATAACTTGGCGCCACGTTTCTGGCGGGACACTTACTATGGAACCCTCCGGAACCTCAATTACTTCTTTCTCAATCAACATTTTTCCCGGGCCCTTTATTTGGTAGTATATTTCTTCCTGAACTCTATGTCTGTGTGCAACTATAGTTCCTCTCGGTGGAACAAACCAAAATTTCCCCCTCATATTCTTCAAATTTAATTTATCTGTCAAACCCAAAGTAAAACTTTCTGTGAATCTAGATTTGCCTCTTTCTTCCCCTTCAATTGAAACAATCTCATATTTTGACATACTTACTATGTCTCCTTCCAACCATTTAAAAACCAACACCTTTTTCATTTTTAAATATACTACAAAATTAAAATTTAAAAAAGGGCGCAACTATATTACCTTTGAAATTCCATTTACAATGTATGCCGTTTGAAGAAATTTTCCCCGGTGTCTATGATATAACTTGTTTAACTACTGAAGGAAACAACCGTTACCGGGCATACCTATTCGACGATGATGTTCCCACTTTAATAGACTGTGCTAGACGTGACACAACTGACGCATTACTAACTGGAATTGAAGAAACTGGTCTTTCTCCCGGGCGATTAATTATTACTCATGGTGATGGAGATCATGTTGGCGGATTCGATGCAGTTGTCGACGCTTATAATGTCGAAACATGGGCACCTATGGAATCTGATTTCCCATCTATGACACCTCCTACGCATAGGTACCAAGAAGGCGTTCAAATTGGTAGGTTCAAAACTATTCATCTCCCGGGTCATAAAGATGACAACTATGGACTTATAGATGAAAAAGCAGGTATTATGATTCCTGGAGATGCCATTTCTGGGGCAGACCAACGAGGCTTGCCCGCGGGACAATTCCACCTCCCGCCCGCTGTCCACACCATCAATCTAAACCAAGCCGAAGAGACTCTTGAAAAAATACTTCAATATAATTTTAATTCAGTTTTACTTTTCCATGGCTCCAACGTGTTAGTTGATGCCTATAAAAAATTAGATAGATATGTCAATTTCCCTGGAAAACCACCCTCTTCATATAAGGGTGGAACACCAGTATCTCCAAAGTAAAACATTTTAATAATTCCTATATAACAGTATAATTGCTATTATAAGTGCGATTCCAAGCCCTATAAAACCAATTTGAAAGCTGTGATACTGTCCCATCCATCCCATATATGCTGCACCAACCCCCCCCAATGTAAAAAACACAGTCCTAGCTGCGCCTATATAACTCCCTGTTAAATTATCCGGGGCACCATCCATTAAAATAGCATCTATCACTGGAAACTGGCCTTTATACCCAATTGCAAATATGGCAATAGCAATCATCACTCCAATAACACTTTCTGCCACGATCAACAATCCAATCCCAACTGCACTTATCATCAATCCTCCCATAGAAATTAAATATCTTGGAAATCTGTCAGAAAGCCCGCCTATTATCGGTTTAACAACCATTCCCAGTAAAAAAAACCACCCAAAAATAGACCCGGATATTCTCAAACTAAACCCTTTTTCTTCAATTAAATATAACGGTAGGAAATTAACAATAGCAGTTGCAACAAATATAAAAAAAGCAAATGCAAGTATAGTTTCTCTTTGACTTTTTCCACCCAATATATAACCAATATCTTCTTTCACACTCGATTTTATTTTATTTAAAATCTCATATATTTTTCCACCTTTAAAATTTAAATTCAACACCTCTTTTTCTTGAGATTTAAACAATACAACTAAAAACAATGCAACCAAACCCCAAAAAAACATAACAACTCTCCAATTTGGAATTCCACCAATAATAAACAAACCAGAAACTGCGACCAACGCCACAGAAATTCCTCCTGCAACAATCCCTCCCAAATCACTACCTGCTGTAAATATCCCCATAGCTTCTCCCCGTTTAGAGCTAAATAAATCTGAAATTAATGCCCTGGATGGTATGTTATACATAGCTCTACCAAGCCCTAACAATGCAACTGAAATAACTAGTATACTCGCCGTATTGACACCTGCAAGAAGAAAAAAGCTCAACGCAATCACCAACATACCTGGGATAATTATAACTGATCTATTGCTAATGTCTGATAGCTTTCCACTAGGGTACTGAGCAAGAGCATACACAATCTGCATAATTGTTAAAATGATACCTGCAACAAACACAGATATATTTACTTCTTCCATAATAGCAGGCAATAAAGGTGGCAATAGGAACCTACCAGTCTGAGTTATTGCCCACCCCAACGAAACAATTAGGAGGATCCTACCTGTATATCCTTTAAAAAGATCTTTTTTTTTCAAAAACAAAGTAATTTCTTATTATTAAATAAACTATCTGCCTATTTGAGCTAATGCCATTGATACTTAGTCGAATTCGAAGCAAGATTAATAGCAAGCGGGCGATAATATCTATATATGGTATGGAAAGATATGGGGAAAGGAACTCTACTTGGAGAGTCTACACTATCGAAAATGTTTTCAGAGAGTGCAGAGCTTCATTCTGACTTACCCGCTCAAATGTATAAAGGTGGTATTTACAACAGGAGTCTGGCATCCCTTGCATTTAAACCTTCAATAAACGGTGAATTTTCTACACTCACCTATCAAAATTTAAATTCAATCGTTCAATATATCGCAACTGGTCTACGTGAACTGGGACTAAACCAAGGTGATAAAGTTGCCATCTTTTCAGATACCAGGATGGAATGGGCGCAAGCAGACTTATCTATTCTTTCAGCAGGTGGGGTAACTGTAACAATTTATCCTAGTTCTTCACCTTCTATGATAAATTATATAATTTCAGATTCCGAATCTATTGGGGTTATAGTTGAAAATGAAGAGCTTCTCACCCATCTTTTATCCACAAAAATTTCCAAATCTCTCAAATTTATCATTAGCATCGATAATCTTGCCACAAAAAAATTAAAAAATATTTTTACAATGGGGGATGTTTATTCTCTTGGAGAAAAACAATTTAATTCACTCACCTACCAATCCTGGATAGATTCTCAGGCACCATCAGATCTAGCATCCCTCGTATACACTTCAGGAACTACTGGAAAACCGAAAGGTGTCATGCTAACGCATTCTAATATAAAATCCAATGTAGATTATTCTCAATTACGTTTTGGCCCTCGTGAAAACCAACCAAAATCACCCACCCTAGACTCATCAACGCGGGTTATCTCATTTCTCCCCTTGTCACATATTCTAGAGCGAATGGCAGGCCATTTTTTAATTCTCCAAAGCGGGGCAACAATTGCATATGCTGAAAGTCAAGATTCTCTCAAAGAAGATTTCTTAAAAGTCCGTCCAACAGCCGGGGCTAGTGTCCCTAGGGTTTATGAAAAAATGTATGCTGCAATGAGGGAACAAGCTTCTAGTTCTCCCGTTAAACTAAAGATTTTTAATTGGGCAGTCAACATAGCGCAGCAAAAATCTACAAACACTTCAAACAATCTTTCTTTGCGTTTTAAATCAAAAATAGCAGATATTTTAGTATTTTCCAAAGTAAAAAAAGCTCTTGGGGGGAATATACAATTTATGATAAGCGGCGGCGGAAAACTCTCTCCGGATTTATGTGCATTATATCATGGTGCTGGTATACTAGTCTTAGAAGGGTATGGGTTAACTGAAACATCCCCCGTCATCTCAGTCAACCCCCCCGATTCTCCTCAAATAGGGTCAGTTGGGCCGCCTCTATCCAATCTCGAGGTAAAACTATTGCCACAAACATCAGACAATCTAAAATCGTCCAAAAATAGTGAAGTCGGGGAGCTTTTAGTACGTGGTCCTAGTGTTTTTTCAGGCTATTGGAACCTCCCCCAGGAAACAAAAGCTACATTTGAAGATGATTGGTTTAAAACTGGGGATCTAGTTTCAATCGATTCTAAAGGTTATATAACCTTTTTAGAGCGAATTAAAGAAATAATTGTTCTCTCAACTGGGAAAAATGTTGCACCAACCCCAATTGAAGATATGCTAACAAAAAACGATTTAATCGAACAAAGTATGTTGATTGGGGATGATATGAAATTTATTAGCGCGCTGATAGTTCCAAACGAATCTAATTTGATTAACTTGGCAAAAAATAAAAATATTGAATCGTTATCTATTGAACATCTGTGCTCAAACGAACTTATCATAGATCACTTCTCCAAACTAATTTCTAAACTCAATTCCAATATAGAATCTCATGAACAAGTTAAAAAATTCTGTATAGTTTCAGAAGAATTCACGGAACAAAACAATCTAATGACGCCATCTCTTAAAAAGAAACGAAGAAATATACTAGATAAGTATGCAACAGAAGTAGAAACGATGTATATTTAACAAAAATAGTATTTTTTAACCGACCCAACTAAATGATAATAAATTACACCAAATATGATTAATGAAGTAAATCTTATAACTTTAGTCTCAATTATAATTATAGCTGGAGTGGCAGCGCAGATATTGTCATCCAAGTTCCAAATACCGAGTGTAGTTTTTCTCTTAATTTTTGGTGTATTGTTGGGCTCTGAGGGTTTAGGTCTATTAACTTCAACTTCTTTTGGAACTGCATTAGCAGATATAGTGGGAATCTCCGTAGCAATAATTATATTTGAGGGGGCTTTCCACATACGGTTACAAAAACTACTTCAAGTCCCTACTGAAACAGCTCGGCTTTTAACCATTGGCGCGGCGATTTCATTTATTGGAACTGCCATATTAGTCCATTATTTACTTTTAGTAAGTTGGATGGTGAGTTTCCTTGTTGGTTCTTTATTAATAGCCACAGGTCCCACTGTGATTTCTCCAATTCTTAAGATAGTCCATGTTAGAGATCGGGTAGCAACAGCACTAGAAACTGAAGGGATAGTCAACGATGTCACTGCTGCGATTCTTGCAGTTGTTATCTTTGAAGCAATGATCCATAACATACACAGTGTACCTGACCTACTCCCAATTTTCCTGTACAAATTTGGAGTAGGACTTTTAGTTGGTGGGGCCGCTGCACTTTTCTTAATTTTTTTACTGAAGTTATCCATTATACCCCCTGCAAGCGTGCCCCAACAGACTCGCTTATTGGTTCTTACAATCGCGATCACTTCATACGCCCTCTCCAATTATATAACGCCAGAATCTGGCATAGCAGCTGCGGCAACAGCAGGTCTAGTTATTGGAAATTCAAACATATCTTTCGAACGTCAACTTTCAGATTTTAAAGGTGATATAACCTTACTAGTTCTTTCTTTTATTTTTATAATTCTAGCAGCACTACTAGATTTGGAGCTTTTATTCTCTCTTGGTATTTCTGGCATCCTTGTAGTTCTGGGCATCACAATTGTCGTCCGATCACTTTCAGTTTATGCCTCCACTATGGGCAACCGTTTCACCAATGCTGAAAAACTATTCATGACCGCAGTTGCACCTCGGGGAATAATTCCTGCATCTGTAGCCACTCTTTTTGCTATACAATTACAGTCTATAGGTCTAATCCGAGAGGCGAACATTCTTGTAGGAACTGTTTTCCTAGTCATTTTCGTAACAGTTTCATTGGAAGCCGGATTTTCTAGACACATAGCAGAATACTTAAATGTGATACCTATGCGTGTAATAATCATTGGAGGAGGCAGGGTTGGGAGTTCTCTCTCAACACGTCTCTCTGAACGTAATGAAAATGTAGTTGTAATTGAATCAAATCAGGAAAAAATAGACTCTTTGGTGGAAAATGGCCATTCAGTCATTCATGGGGATGGGACTGTCAAAAAAATATTAGAAAAAGCAGGTGCAGATACTTCTAGGATAATTATAGCAGCCACTGGGGACGATGCCACAAACCTACTTATCTCCCAACAAGCCAAAACCACATTCGATGTCGAGTCTGTTTTTGCTAGAGTAAATAATCCTGATAATGTAGCTCAATTTGAAGATCTAAATGTTGTGGCCGTCTCGTCTTCTTTAGCGACCGCATTAGCAATCGATAACATCATAGAACGTCCCGCCCTCTATGCTTGGATGACTGAGTTAACTCGATCTGGGGATGTTCAAGAAATTGAAATGACTTCTAATAACCTAATTGGAAAATCTGTAGCCCAGTTGGCTAGTATCTTTTCATCTGGATGTTTAATAGCCCTAGTAACGCGATCCGACGAAGACATCATTCCCCACGGAGATTTAATTTTAGAATACGGAGATAAACTAACACTTGTTGGAACCCGCGAAGATGTAAAAGCTGCAATTTTAACCTGCCATCCGCACAATTAAATCAAACTAAATTTTTTGCATAAGTTCGGTATGAAGTGCACCGTTAGATGCCAACAATTCGTTTATTCCATCTTTAGAAAAATTCAATTTATATTCATCTCCATTCCTTCTAGTAACTTTTGCACCTGCGCATCTAGCAATCAAGATGCCTGCTGCAACATCCCAAGTTTGGGTGTCCCACTCCCACACAATATCTGCACTTCCACATGCTAGGTATGACAGATTAATCGCAGCAGAACCCCATCTTCGAACACCCTTTACTTCAGAATACAAACTAGACTGAAGCCTTCCATCTGGATCATGACCTGTTATCAACATACTTTCTCTAAGAACATCCCGATTTGTCGTTGAAATTACCTTTCCATTTAACATAGCAACATCACCATCCTTGGCCCAAAATAACTGATTGGTTTCTGGGATATATATCACTCCAATTTTTAAATTTTCCTTCTCTAAAAATGCTATTGAAACGGCATAATTCGGATTTTTATGCACAAAATTACCGGTTCCATCTAGTGGATCTATAACCCATTTATAATCTGAATTCGTATCTGGCCATTCATTTTCTTCTGATATGATATTGTGCTCTGGAAATTCATTTTTAATAAGTGAAACAATTATTTGCTCAGATAAATAATCAGCTTCTGTTGATATCCCCCCATCCCTATTTTTAAATATCTCCAAATCATCTTTTTTCTGGAGTTCCCTTAGAACTCCTCCCGCACTTAAGGCGGCAGTTTTTGCCAATTGCAATATCTTTTCATTAAATGGCATTTCCTTTTCGTTATAATCTTTTTTAATTATATATTCTTCCCTAATCCCCCAACCCAAATTTTTACTTAACCCTTCAAAAAATTCCCTGTCATAAGATGTTCTAATCAAGTATGATGGTATTTGTGAACTTGTCACTTTTATAATTTCTTTTGTATCAAGTAAACTCTTCACACGACCGCCATCTACCAACACGTATACTTCAGTTTCAGGTATCACTTTGATTTCAATATCCCCACCAAATACTATCGGACAAACTCCTATATTGTGCGTGTGCATTGGGGTCATTTGAATTGTTTTATTCCCTTTCGGGTAGTGAATTGCGCCCCCTGCAGACAAAGAAACCCCTGTAGATCCTGTCGGGGTGGCCAAAGATATCCCTGTACCTTCGTACTTACCCACATATTCTTCTCCAGCAAAAACCCTCATAGAACTAATCTTCCGATCTGTAGGTTTTTTTGGCCATATATGCCCAATAATCACCTCATTAAGTCCATCGGCTTCAAAAGATTTTGTTTTTATAGAAATTCTATGTCGCTCTTCAACTTTCGCCTTCCCGCTAAAAACTTCTTCTAACGCATCAAATTTTCTACTCCCTTCAACACATGGTAGGAATGACATAGTTCCTAGTCCTATTCCTATAAATGGAATTTTTTCTGGAGCGAATGCTCTAGCACCTTCTAGAAACGTTCCATCTCCTCCAATAGTAATGCCTATTGTTTTCCCCACCTCTACAAAATTGGGATCAATTTTTTCACCCGTTGTAACTGGCAAAAATTTAATATTTTTGGTAGATGCCCATTCTACAATTTCTTCTAAATCTTCCTCACAACCTGGACTACTCAATCCAATAATTCTCTCTGCAGCAATCAAATGACTACCTTCCATTTCTCCTCCTATTAATTCCAAATATTTTTTCAAATTCAATCATTTAATCCTCACCTGGAAAACGACATAGAAGCACCTTGTCCCAATCCAACGCACATTGACACTAGGCCCTTTTCTATATTCTGTCTTTTCATTTCGTGTATCAATGTCACTGGCAATCTAGCCCCTGTTGCTCCAAGTGGGTGACCAATAGCTATCGCCCCACCCTTTAAGTTAAATACCTTTTCTGGTATTTCTAACACCCGTTGGCAATGAATACATTGAGAAGCAAACGCTTCATTTAATTCAACCAATCCAAAATCTGAAATTTCCCCCCCCGTCCTTGCCAGCATTTTTTTTGTTGAATATATTGGGCCTATACCCATCAATTTCGGATCTACCCCTGCAACCGCATGACTTTCAATACTAGCTAAAATGTCTAGTCCATTTTTCTCCGCAAATTCAGCACTAGTTATCATAGTCACAGCTGCACCATCTGCTATTTGCGAAGAGTTACCTGCAGTCACCGTTCCATCACTTCTAAAAACTGGGGGCAGTTTTGAAAGTTTTTCCATGGAAGTATCTTTCCGCATGCCCTCGTCAACATCTATTACCTCTCCGTCAACATGAATTGGAACAATTTCTTCTTTGTAATAACCATTTTCATGAGCAGCAATTGATTTCTGGTGACTCTTCAGGGCGTACTCATCTTGGTCTCTCCTAGAAATATTATATTTTGATGCAACGGATTCTGCAGTCATGCCCATATGCAATTCAAACAAATTATATTTTTCAACGAACTTGGAGTGGAAGTGTTTGTATGACGATGCCTCATCCATTGAAACACGTGTCATATTCTCGACGCCCCCTGCAATTATACAATCCCTCTGCCCAGAAGCGATAGAATCACTAGCAGACATGATGGCTTGCAAAGACGAAGCACACCACCGATTAATAGTCGATGCTGGTGTCTTTTCACCCAACGCAGACATAAGTGCAATTATCCTAGCAATATTATTATCTTGTTCTCCTCTCTGCATCGCACATCCCCATAATAAATCATCAACATTTTCAGGATCAATACCTGTTTTTTCAAGAGTGTGATCAATTATCGCAACAGACAAATCTTCTCCTCTAACCTCTGAAAAATAACCATTTTTTCTAGCCTGTGGCGTCCTGAAAGCCGCAACTATAACGGGTTTGTTTTCATCGGTCATCTATCTATAAATTATCTACCTGAGCCTAAATTTCTTCCCATTTCTATCTAAAACCATCTCGATGTACTTATGATCTTATGCGAACTAATTCCCGGAGAATGAATAAAGAGGAACTCTCAGTCATAGAAATTTTATTAACGGCGAAACATTATTCTAAAACTGAAATTCTCGTACCAGATGATCTACCCCCTCGTATCCGAAAAGCTTTCTCTAACAAAGGAGTTATAAAAAAACCTGTTATAATCAATGAAAAAATAGCTTCTAAAGCTACAGGGATTGAATCCCCTTGGAATTCCATATGCGACTTAATGTTTACTAGCAAAGACACATTCACAGGAGAACTAAGCTTAACTCAAATAGACCTAGCAGAGAAATGGTTTCTAAAACACGCTACCCTAGATTTTGTTCTGTCAAACCCCACTCTATCACATGCATTTGAAGAATCAGATTCTATTGATGTTTCTTACGCCTCCTCGAATGCATCTAACAGACCACTAGAGGCCGACCGTTTTTGGATTGATAGTTTGTTATCTGACTATTTCGATGAAGACGATAAAGAAATGTTGGATCTAGTCGACATAAAAGCTCCTGAAGAAATAGAAACCACACTAGAAGATTTAGTCCTAACCACCGACCAAATCACAGACATTGGAAAAATAAAACTGGCTATCCAAAACCGTGATTATTTGGAAGAAATTGGACTCACAGATATTGGAAAATTACTTTTTGTAGGTCCCCCGGGAACTGGAAAAACTTCTACTGCAAGGGCAATAGCCCATTCACTAGGATTGCCATTTCTAGAAGTTAAACTTTCTATGATGACAAGTCAGTATTTGGGAGAAACTTCTAAAAATATTGACAGAACATTTGAAGTAGCAAAACGCCTTTCACCTTGCATACTTTTTGTAGATGAATTTGATTCAGTAGCTAAAACCCGTAGATCTGATGAACACGCTGCACTAAAACGAGCTGTAAATACTTTACTTAAAAGCATAGATGAAATTAGTTTAATTCGGGACGAAGTTTTATTAATTGGGGCAACTAACCACCCCGACCTACTAGATTCTGCAGCTTGGCGCAGATTCGACGATGTAGTCAATTTCCCTCTCCCTGACGAGAACATGCGTGAAAAAATATTTGATGTGGTAACAAGATACATAACCATAGAAAATTTTGATTCTTCAGTCCTAGCAACTATGACCGATGGGCTTTCTGGAAGTGATATACGTTTGGTTTTAAGAGAAGCCGTTCTTGAAGCTCTCATTGTTGACCGAAAAGTTCTGACCCAAGAAGATTTATTTGACGCTATAAAATCATTTGAAGACCGAATTGGTCTTAGAACCCTCTTGCCAGAGTAAACTATTCTTATTTTAAAAAATAGCTAGGTATATACTCTTAGACTTCTGATTTAATCTGGGTATGGCTAACCAATCTTCCTCTCCCCGAATAGATTGGGCCTATCCAACTATGAGCTGAGATTTGAATAGACACATTGTCTTTCATTACACTCTACTCTATTTTTATTATTTTATGAGTGTAGAATAGAATTTAAAAACCATAGCCAACGCTATTCGGTAAGTGAGAAAAAACGAACGCAAATATATCCGGTTTAGAAAATTTCTTCGAATAGAGGTAACCAGGCTCCTGGGTCTGTGATATAGTTGCCGCCGTTGTATTCTGGGTTGTTGTACGCGTACGGTAAGATTACCTGATCTTTAGGGATGAACGCAGAGAAATCTGCGTGTGCTGCAATTGTTGGCGCATGGATCGGTGCACGACCTGTGTCAGCAACCTTCTCCTGGCCTAATTCAGACATGAACCAAGCAGCAAAAGCTTCTCCTGCGTTTGGATGAGGTGCTCCTGCTGTTATGTGGTTCTGAACTACAGATGTCATTGCTGGGTCTATCCACTGGATCTGGAGTGGGAGGTCTTGACCTTCTGCAACTTGTCCAACTAGATCGTTAATGTATGTGTTACATAGAGCTTTTTCTCCGGATAAACAAACATTAAATGCACCACTGTTTCCAGTTGTGAATTGTGGTTTGTTTGCCATGAAGCCTTTTGCCCATGTCCTCATTGCTTCGTCTCCCCAAAGTCCATATAATGTTGCCATTAATGAAGCTTGTGAGGATAATTGACGTGGGTTCTGTAATACGAATCCATTCTGACCAGTATAAGATGGATCTGTCCAAGCCTCGTATGTTGTTGGAACATCTCCTTTAGATATTATGTCTGTGTTGTAGTGTAGGGCGTATGGAAGTCCGTATCCAGGTAGCTCATATGCGGGTGCTTCTGGAGTTCTCCAGTAACCTGGTGCATATCCGAGCTCCTCTGCGGTCTGTTTGAGCCAGTGTTCATTTGTGTATTCCACATAAACACCAGTTTTCCCCACTGAACGGGCCGTACTAAGTGAGTAAAGAGATACATCAGAACTAACAATGTTGGCTTTAAATTCAGAAACGAGTTTTCCAGCGATTTCTGAAGAACCGCCACCCCATGGTTTCAATGTTACACCAGGGACTGCTTCTTCAAATCCAGGTTTGATTGGATCTAGCATGTCCGGTTCGTCCATTGCACCGTAGAGAAGACATTCGCCCTCTGCTTGGGCTGCAGTTACTACTGCTGATGGGATCGTAATGGATCCTACTTTGAGTCCTGCAGACGCTGCTGGCGCGGGTGCTGATGTTTCTGGTTTCGATGCGGCAGGGGCAGAGGAAGAACCTCCGCTACTACCACCACTACCGCTGGAACAGCCGGCAATGCCTGCTGCTGCTGCAGTGGATGCTACTGCGAGGAATTTCCTTCTGGAGCTTCCTCTCTTTGTGATATTGTCACCTAATGACATACGTCTACCAAGTAGGTCACTTAACTAATAAAGGTTCCTAATATTTTGACACAACCTATATATGGAATAATAGATATGTTTTCGGGCAACTCCAACCAGATGGGTAGTTAATCAAGTATATCTAACGTCAGACGTATTTATATTGTTCAAATATACCCAAAATATATGATAGATGTTGAAATCTAATATTTGTTTGGAAATTTTATTTTAATTATCTTCCACCAAAGTGCTCTTCAAAGAGTGGCACGAAAGCGTCTGGAGTTTCTAGATAGGCAGATCCATTATATGTTGGGTTGTTAAATCCTGTTGGCATTATTGTCACACCTGCTGGGATGACAGATTTGAACAGGTCGTGAGTTGCTGCAGTTGGACTGTAGGTTGGTGTCCTTCCAGTATCTCCGACTTTCTCCTGACCTAGTTCTGAAGCATACCAAGCAACGTAACAAAGACCTGCGTTTGGATGAGGTGCTCCTGCTGTTACGTGTCCTGGTGTATTGTTCATTAATGCCGGATCTAGCCATTTACATTGTGCAGGAGGAGATTCTCCCTGTCCAAGTTGGGCAGCCAAATCGTTAATGTAGTTTGGAGATAGACATTTTTCACCTTGAAGTAAAACGCGGTATGATGCACTGTTTGATGATATAATTTGAGGTTTGTTATCCATTATATTTCCAACAACTTCTACCCATTTTTCGTGTCCCCATTTAGCATAAAGAGTTGAAAACAACCCTCCCATAGAAGAAAGCTGAGCTGGATGTTGCATGCACACACCCATTTGACCCGTCCATTTGTCGTCGCCTAGGTCTTCCCATTTACTTGGCGCTTCTGCCTCTGTAGTCAATTCTGTGTTGTAGATTAATGTGTATGCATTACCATATCCTGGAATTTCATATGACTTTGCATGAATTGATGGGTCATATCCCATGGCATCACATTGTTTCTTAATCCAATGGTCTTTCCCAAACCCAACAAACACGCCTTCTGGTGCAATAGATCTCGATGCACCCAAATTAAATGTAGTTGCGTCTGACATGACTCTGTTCACCCTTCTTTCTGTCAATAATTTAGTTGAAAGTTCACCCGAACCAAGTCCTTGAACTATCAATTTAATTCCGGGGAATGCTTCTTCAAATCCCGGTTTGATATATTTGAGTAAATCTGGTTCATCCATTGTTGAATAAACAATGCATTCTCCCTCTTCATTAGCTTTGCTTGCAACCGCTGATGGGACTGTAATGCTGCCGATTACTACCGCTGATGATGCAGGGGGGGCTGCTGCAGATCTTCCATCTGAAGAATCTCCCTGCCCACCTTTTACCACATTTGTTGAAGTCGTACTACCGGATTTTGCACCACCCGATGCACTCCCTGTGCTACCACCACTACTGCTGGAACAGCCGGCAATGCCTGCTGCTGCTGCAGTGGATGCTACTGCGAGGAATTTCCTTCTGGAGCTCCCCTTGTTTATAATGTTATTGCCTAATGACATCGTTTACCAAGTAGGCCACTTAACTAATAAAGGTTCCTAAAACTATAATATGAGTTAACATACGTCTTAACAGTCACACAGCGCATCATTCACTATATATATATGACCATGGTAGTAATTTCAACATAAATGAATGTCATAGCAATCGACCACGTCAATATACGAATACCAATCTCTGGCGCCGACCAAGCTTTGGAGTTTTACTCGAACGTTTTAGGATTTGAGCCAGAACAGTACGATGAATTCAAAAATGGCACTCGGACCTTGTTTTCATTCCGACTTGGAGAAAAAAATGTACTGCATATACGCCCTTCTGCAGATTTTAAATCACCAAGCAACACTAACTATGACCATTTCGCATTGATTGTTGACATTCCTATATCTGATGTCAAAAAACATCTTTCAGATCTAGATATACCCATTCTCCGAGAAGGCAACCCATTAGGTGCAACCGGAAGGGGACCTGCAGTTTATGTAACAGATCCATTTGGTTATATAATCGAAATCAAACAATCTTCAAAACTTTCTTAATTTAATTATTCTCGAACCCTTCTTCAAATATAAAACAACCATTCCTCTGAATCACCTTCCCATCAATTTCAATGTACGAATCTTTAGACATGTCCGTTATCATATCTACATGAACTGAACTTTCATTTTTTATTTGTCCAACTCCAATTGTATCATCATAAGCCATACCAATCGCAATGTGAATTGTATCTCCCATCTTTTCATCAAATAACATATTGTTTGTAAACCGGTCAATTCCTCTATTCATGCCGATTCCAAGCTCTCCCACACATCTAGCACCTTCGTCTGCATCCAAAATGCCGCTTAATGTTTCTCTGTTTTTATCTGCGTCGTGTGCTATTACTTTCCCTTCTTTAAAATTAAGATATGCATTTTCAATTCTTTTACCTTTGTACTGTAACGGAATGTCGAATTTTACTTCTCCTTCTACAGATTCAATCACAGGTGCAGTAAATACTTCGCCTCCTGGGAGGTTATGTTTCCCATAATCGTTAATTGGAATCATCCCCCCAATCGACATGGTGATATCCGTAGTATTTCTGCTAACAATTCTAACCTTGTCTCCCTCTTTAAGCAGATCCACTAATTTTTGCTGATGCTCTTTTTGAACGTCCCAATCTCTTATCGTGGCATCCCATACAAAATTTTGGTATTCTTCTGTGCTCATTCCAGCTATTTGAGCATTTGAAGGGGCAGGATACTGGGTCAAACACCATCTTTTACCCAATCTTTCATCTCTCAGTGGTTTTCTAACTCTATCAAACTCACTAATTTTTTTCTGGTCAACATCTGCCATCTCAGAAACATTCTGGTCTCCTCTAATAACTATATACACGTCCATTTCTTTAAAAAGAGCCAACTCATGGGCTGGGATTTGAAACCCAACCCCGTTGTTTTTCACATAAGCCCTCATAAAACGCGACCCAGTTCTCCCCCTGATAACCAACGGATTGGATCCGATCTGGGCACAGTTTTCACATAAAGCCACAACCAAATCATCAGCTATTGGGTCTGCATCGATAACAACATTATCTCCTCTTTTCATCTCAGTAGAATGCATAGAAATTATTTCTGCATGCTCTCTTATACGTGGGTCCATACATGCCATTCAACAGAACAAAGTAAACATTTTTCGATGCTGCTTGGAATCCCCAAGCGATATATTTTTATTTCCTCCTCTGATTTTCACTTAAACCCTGTCTAAATACCAATACAGATTTTCTAATGATTAGATAAAACGCAAAAAAAACTAAAACCAAACTAACCATCAATCCTAACATTATCCATTTCATTTTCAAGTCCTAATTTATTATCTCAAAGTTTTTTCACACATAGAAAAGAAATCGCACCGAGAACACTTGCAACAGCTATTGTTGGAAATGCAAACACAACACTTGTCTTTTCTGAAACCAATCCAAAAAGAAACGGCCCAACCGCATTCCCCATGGCAGAACCTGTCAATGTCAAAGCAAACAACATCCCTGAAAACTTTCTCTCAGCGTATGTCGAAGTCAACGCATTCATCACGGGAACAGTAGTCCACATCATTGCCCCTATAAAGAAAAATAAACACAATAACATCATCGGATTTGGTGGTACAAACCAAGCCAAACATAATAATAATCCAGTAGCCAAAAATGTCGCCGAACCAAGATTTCTTTTATCAAACTTATCTGCCAAAGGTCCTATTGCAATAGTGGATACGCCCGCACCTACTAACATGACAAAAAAAACTGTGTTAGCAAAACCCACGGCCTCTGAACTTTTTAAAAACACATAAGATGTAGTGAAAGTTCTCGCAGCCCCGATCTCAACCCCCAACAAAAAATTAATAGTTACAAGTCCAATTACCCATTTTTCCCATGGAAACTCTTGTAACTGTTTTTTTACCCCTCTTTCATTTGATATAGTTTCATCTAAAATTCCAGTAATAAGTTTTCTTGGTTCAATGAACTTGACATGAAATATTATTGCATATGTCACTCCACCAATTGCAGAAACTGCCAGCGCAGTTCTCCACGATCCCGTTATCATAACAATCCCTCCAATCAATGCCGGTGCCAATGCGGTACCTACTGCCCCTCCCAATCCATGAAATCCCATCGCCTTCCCCGCTGTTCTATCTCCTTCTAAATCTGAAACTGCAGATAACCCTGCAGGATGGTATGTACTTCCTCCTATTCCTGCAATTACTTGTGATATTAACAGTGCCTGGTATGTGTCGGCCATACTAGCCATCAATGTCCCAAATGCTAGCAAACCCAATCCCAAACTCAGCACGTATCTTTTCCCAATTTTATCTGCTATAATCCCTGCAGGAATTTGGAAAACTGCATAAACCACATAAAAAACTGTTACCAACCACCCAGCTTCAGCATAAGAAATATCAAATCCAATAACGATAAACGGTATAATGGGTGGTAGGGCAACAGAATAAAATTCATGTAATGCATGCGCAAGGGCAATAAAACCCATCTGTTTCGGATGGGATAGCTGATAGATATTTTTCCAGTTAATTTTCATCATTTAAATTTATCTATACTTTGTTCACCTTTTCTAGTTCAACATCGAAAATCTTTCATTCATTTCCTCATTCGGAGTTCTGGCGATGTCTATAACTTACTAGATATATTTATTAGGTGCGTGTGTTATAATTCCCTATGACAAAACCATTTACTATTGGAATTCTGGGGTTTGGACATATTGGGAAATATCTTCACAGTATGATAACTTCAGATCCTAATTTTGAACTCAAATACGTTTATGTTCGATCATCAAAACCAGAATTAAATGATGAAATACAAGTAACAGATGCTAAAGATCTCCAATCGCTACCTGTTGATCTTTGTATAGAAGCAGCAACACATGAAGTGGTCGGGCCCATAGGAGAAAATGTATTAGTATCTAGTGACCTCATGGTACTATCTTGTTCAGCACTTTCTTTCCCCACAATCGAAAAACAACTAACTGATGCAGCAAACAAACATAACCATAAAATTTGGATCCCCCATGGGGCACTCCTCGGAGTGGATGGACTTCTTGATTCTCAAACCATGCTGAAAAGTGTTTCCATCTCTTCCATAAAATCACCCAAAAATCTTGATTTTAGTTTCACTAACCATATTTCATCTAACGATATTTCACAACCCACTTTACTCTACGAGGGTCCAACAAGAGGTCTAGCGCAAATGTTTCCTAGAAATTTTAATTCCCACGTCGCGATAGCTCTTGCTTCACTTGGATTAGACGAAACAACATCAAAATTTGTAGCAGACCCTGAAATAAATGTAGGTCGGCATACTATAACTGCTCAAGGCGAGGGGTTCAAATTCGAAATTTTCCAGAACAGTCTTATGACTGGTGTTACTGGCGATTATACTCTATTTTCAACTTGGGGGTCTGTACAAAGGCTATTAAATACTCATTCTGGTATAAATTTCATTTGATATTTTCCCATTTTTAACCAAGAAAAATTTTACCTCTTGATTTATATTTCTCCCTATCCCAGAATTCCAATACTCTAACAATGTCTGTTGCATCTAAATTTTTCTCAAACTTTTCCAATCCATCTTTATGCCCTCTAGCAATTGTTATATGTGGAATGTAATCCTTGCCTTCTAAACCCTCAACAACTCCAAAAACATCAATGAGTTCTCCGTGAATTTTTCTTAGATCTTTGCTTTCTATTTCAATATATAAAACTGGAGATGATCCTTTAGGAACTGAACTAAATATGTCCATACCTTTAATTCTAATCTCAAAAGCATCGGTTTTTTCTAGCAACAAACGCATTTCAGATTCAAAACCCTCTCTCAAATTTGTTTCTTGAAATCTTTTTATCACCAATGTGTGATCTGTATTAATTTCTTCCCATCCATTTAATTCCGGACCAAATGAATGTATCATTTCGGCTATCTTTCTAGGAATCATTGCATTAAGACTCCACATACTTTCCTATCTTCTTTAGACCAACACACCTTATATAATATTACATTTAATCCATCTTCACAACATCAGATATATTATACGTTATCCCTTCATACATTAACCATGAATCGTGTGGCACTTGCTTTCTCAGGCGGCCTTGACACAACTGTCTGTGTTTCGCTTCTCAAAGACGAGTACGGGTACGACGATGTTATTGGTATAACCGTTAACGTCGGCCAACCAAAAGATGAATTCGAACAGGCAATAGAAACTGCAGATGCCCTTTCACTAGAGTTGCACATAATCGACGCAACAGAAAATTTTGCCAACCTTTGCCTAGACTCTGTACGTGCCAATGCAACCTATCAAGGATACCCTCTAGGCACTGCACTAGCTAGGCCAATCATTGCCAATTCCATTCTTGAAACAGCCCAACAAAACGATTGCAAAGCCTTGGCACATGGTTGCACTGGAAAAGGAAACGATCAACTTAGGTTCGAGGCAATTTGGCGTGGCTCAGACCTTGAAATTGCCGCGCCTATACGCGATCTAGGTTTAACGAGAGATTGGGAAATAAACTATGCAAAAGAGAACGATTTACCGGTTAAGGCAGGGAATTCTGGTGTTTGGAGTATCGACACGAATCTCTGGTCTAGATCAATTGAAGGGGGGGAACTTGAAAATTCTAGTACTATACCCCCTAGTTCTATTTATGAATGGACCAATCCTCCTTCTTCAAACTCAAAATTAATCACTATAGGCTTCCTCAATGGATTCCCAGTTTCTGTCGATAAACAAAAATATTCCCCTGTAGATCTAATTAAGCATCTCAATGATTTGTGCGGATCATATGGTGTCGGACGAACAGATATCATGGAAGATAGAATCCTTGGTCTTAAAGTCAGAGAAAATTATGAACACCCTGCTGCAACAACCCTTCTAAATGCACACTTAGCTCTAGAAGATCTAGTATTGACAAAAGAAGAACGTAAATTCAAAAAATTAGTTGACAATGCATGGTCGGAACAAGCATACTTGGGATTGGTATACTCTCCCTTCATGGAAGCCCTCAATAGCTTTATTTCGTCCACACAAAAACGCGTGACAGGGTCTGTAACTTTAGATCTTCAAGGGGGACAAGCCCGAGCTGTAGCCCGAGAAAGCCCTTATTCTATACATTCCGCAACAGCAGCTTCTTTCAATACCTCTGGGGTCTTAGGCGATATAACCCAATTAGATGCTATTGGTGTTGCAAAATACCACGGTTTACAAGAAAGAATGGCTTCCGCGATAATCACGTCTAACAAATCTAAAAATAATCCCAAATGACAAACGATCCCCCCGACATAATAGGCGGTACACGTTTCAGTGGCGGAGACGCTAGAAGTTTTTTATCCTCCATGGGTGTTGACCAGCGTATATTCGACGCAGACATCTCAATAGATTTTGCACATGTGATCATGTTAGCAGAAGAAAATATAATCTCTACAGATGAAGCAAGTTTGATCATAAAATCTCTTCTTTCTATCAGTGAACTTGGATTCGAAAATTTGCCCACTGCAGAAGATATACACGCTGCCATCGAGACTGCAGTAATATCAAATATTGGCGATGTTGGTGGAAAAATGCACACAGCAAGAAGTAGAAACGACGAAGTATCCACCTGCATACGGTACCGTTTAAGATCAGATATATTAGAGGCCATCTCTGCTGTCCTTGGTTTAAGAACTGCACTTTTAACTTGTTCAAAACTTCACATAAATACTATTATGCCCGGGTTTACCCATTTACAATTCGCACAGCCTTCTACTCTTTCTCATTGGATGTTGTCGTATTCTAGTTCTCTTGAAAGGGACACAGACAGATTATTCGATGCATACAAAAGAACCAATTTATCTCCTTTAGGTTCAGCTGCATTTGCAGGAACTCCGTTTCCTATAAACCGAAACAGAACATCTATTTTACTTGGTTTTGAAAACTTAATCGAAAACACCATGGATGCAGTTTCATCTAGGGATTTCTTAATAGAATGTTCTGGGGTTTTATGTTCTCTCTCCCTGACACTTTCAAATTTATCAGCCGATTTGATTTTCTATTCGAATAGGAAATTTGTCGAAATAAGCGACGAGTTTGCTTCCACTTCTTCTATTATGCCTCAAAAGAAAAATCCAGACACTTTGGAACTGATAAGAGCAGCATCAGCAATGACATTATCCGCTTTTTCTGGAATATTCACCACTTTAAAAGGTCTCCCCCGTGCATACAACAGAGATCTCCAAGCCGCAACTCCTTATATTTGGAATTCGATAGATCGAGTTACAGAATCTACTAATTTGTTCTCTAAAATAATTCAAACTTCTATTTGGGATATAGAACTTCTTTCAGAATCCTCCGGAGAAGGTTTTTCCACTGCAACAGGAGTTGCAGATGTTTTAACAATGGCGGGTATACCTTTTAGAAAGGCACACCAAATTGTTGCCAAATCTGAAAATAATCACGATAGTATTTCTTCAAATTTTAGATATATTGTGGGCGCCGATCTTTCAGATTTCTGCGCCAAAAAAGAAATAGAATCTGCATTAAATCCTGCCGAAAATGTGGAGATGAGGGGTTCCATGGGGGGTCCTTCTAGCAGTGCAATAAAAGAATCATTATATTCATCAAACCAAACACTTCAAAAAGATAAAAACACATATGAAGTAATTTTAAACAAGATTCTAAAGTCCCAGAAAGAGTTGGAACATGAAATTACCAACTATTTGTGATCATCAAACACCTGCAACCAATTAGAAAATTTTAAACCGAAGTCAAGTTTATGCTCTCACTATGACAACCACACATTGTGTTGAATGTGGCTCAGATATAATATTATCTGAGGATGTAGAAACTGGTGAAATTTTAGATTGCGACTCCTGCGGCGTAGAATTGGAAGTAATTGGTATAGATCCCATTTCAATTTCCAAAGCCCCTGAGTTGGAAGAAGACTGGGGTGAATAATTACTTAATTATAGTAACCTTTATTAATTAAGTAGTCCTAAATGAGCCTCTCATGAATATAGGGTTTTTACATTCCCAAATCCGAGCAGATGAAAAACTGCTTCTCAACGAACTTCGTTCTCGGGGCCATAATATTCTTAAAATAGATGTTAGAAAGCATCTATTTTCTATAAAAAACCCGGCTTCAGAACTAGTAGATTTAGATATAGTTATAGACCGGTGCATAGCACAAAGTCAAAGTAAATTCTCTTCTTTATTTTTCTGCAAATACTCTATCCCGGTAATAAATCCTCCTAGTGTTGTAGAAAATTGCTCTGACAAAGTCAAAACTAGTCTTTTACTAGAGCATGCTGGAGTGCCAACTCCAGAAACTATAGTGGCATTCTCCGCAGAAAGTGCCATAGAAGCCATCGAATCTTTCGGTTATCCGTGTATAATCAAACCTGTAGTTGGGTCTTGGGGCAGATTATTGGCAAAAATAGATACAAGAAACGCAGCAGAAGCTATAGTGGAGCACAAAGCAACTCTAGGTCATTATGAACACAAAGTTTTCTACATACAAAAATTCATAAACAAACCAAACCGAGACATTAGGGTGGTATCAGTGGACGGTTCCCCAATCGCTGCAATGACAAGAACCTCAGACCATTGGCTAACTAACGCAGCAAAAGGTGCAATAGCAGCCGAATATGATATCCCAAAAGAAGTTCTTGATCTAGTTAAAAAATCTTCAGAAGTAGTTGGTGGGGGGCTTCTCGGAATAGATTTAATGGAACTAGATGGCGGCGGATTCACTGTACATGAAATTAACCCCGGAACTGAATTTAAAGCTCTCAATAGTTGCGTCGAGCCAGACGTTCCATCCCTCATCGTAAACTGGATCGAATCTACTGTGAACAGTAAAAGAGGCAATTCATGACATTTTCCACAGCAGTTATCGGGGCAAGTGGGTTCACTGGGGGGGAACTACTAAGATTGATATCTGACCATCCAGAGTTTGAACTAATACAAGCGACTAGTCGAAAATATTCTGGAAGATCAATAGGTTATACTCATCCCAACCTTCGAGATTTAAAGTTAAAATACTCTTCTCCATCTGAAATCCAATCAGTAGATGTTCTTTTCTTAGCAACACCCCATGGTGTTTCAATGAACCAAATGGGGGATTTCCTCACAATTGCCAAAACTGTAGTTGATCTAAGTGCAGATTTCAGACTCAGAGATCCAAAAAAATACGATGAGTATTATAGTGGTCACTCATGTCCCGAATTACTTGAAAAAGCAGTATATGGTCTACCCGAACTCCACAGAAATGATATCCCTGGTGCAGAAATAATAGCTTGTGGCGGGTGCAATTCAACAGCTACCATTCTTGGCCTTTATCCTCTATATCAATCAGGCATACTTTCCACAAACGATCGCATAGTCGCAGATATAAAAGTTGGTTCGTCAGAAGGCGGGGCTAGTGGCAGTGCATCCTCTCACCATGCAATGCGTTCTGGGATTGTTAGACCTTATGCTCCAATTGGTCATAGACACGAAGCAGAAGTCGAACAAGAGCTTGGAGTAAAAGTGGCATTTACAGTACACGCGGTAGATATGATCCGGGGCGCATCTGCAACTTGTCATATCTTCCCCGAAAACTTTGACTTCACAAAATCAGATATCTGGAAATCATATATGGATTCTTACAAGACAGAGCCATTTGTGAATCTATTAAGTGGGTCTGGCGGAATATATCGTTACCCAGAACCAAAGGTAGTCGCTGGGACAAATAATGTAGAAATCGCATTCGAAATCGATGAAAAAAATGGTAGGATTGTAGTCTTTTCTGCTATTGATAATATGATGAAAGGTTCCGCGGGACAAGCCATACATGCAGCAAACATCTCACTTGGATTAGATGAAACAACGGGCCTTTCCAACCGTAGTTTACATCCTACAGGTGCTCCTTAACGAAATATTTTTTAAACATACTAATAACTATGACAATCGTATTGAAAATAGGCGGCGCAAAAGCAGTAAACCCAGAAGGTGCTATAGACGATATATCGCAGTTGTATGCCCAAGGCGAATCCATTGTAGTTGTTCATGGAGGCTCAACTGCTATAGACGAAAACCTAGATAAAATGGGACTGTCTCCAAAATATGTCGAGACGCCCGGGGGCGTTGTCGGTAGATTCACAGACTCAGCTACAATGGAAGTTTTCACAATGACCATGGCCGGATCACTTAATACAAATCTTGTTGTGCTTTTACAAAATTCTAATGTGAATTCTGTAGGTCTTTCTGGTGTTGATGGCCGTCTATTATCAGGTCCTAGAAAAGATTCAATTCGTGTCCTAGAAAACGGCAAGAAAAAAATCTTACGTGGGGATCACTCTGGAGTCATTTCTGATATCAATATAGGTCTAATCCAGCTCCTACTATCTAATAAATATGTCCCTGTAATATCTCCTCCAATGATGGCCAATGATGGAACTGCAGTTAATATCGATGCAGATAGGGTTGCATCTGCACTTGCAGGGCCTTTAAACGCAACATTAGTCTCTTTAACTGATGTTTCAGGTATCTATCGTGATATTTCAGATTCAAATAGCCTAATCAAACATGCAAAAACACCAGACCAACATGAAATATTACAACAAGCCGCTGAAGGTTTTATGAAACGAAAGTTAATGGCGGCCGACGATGCAATCCAAAACGGAGCTAAAAAAGTTATCATAGCAGGGGCAAACGAATCCAATCCTCTTCTATCAGCTTTATCTGGTGGGGGTACTCATATATACCCTGGAGCATTGCCATGACAGATTTTATTTTCTCTAGAAAACCTATAAACATTACTCATGGTTCTGATGTTTATCTATATGATGAGAATAAAACAGAATATCTAGATTTGGGGGCTAGCTATGCTTGTGTCCCAGCGGGCCACAACCATCCAGATATAGTATCTGCAGTAGAAAGTCAACTAAAAAAACTATCCTATATCCAAGCATCCTATCCTCTTACCATCCGCGACGAATTTCATGAAAAACTAATCAAATCGGCCCCTGGGAATATTCAAAATGTTTGGCTTTGTAATTCTGGAACCGAAGCAAATGAAGCCGCTATAAAATTCGCTAGACATGCTACCGGAAGACAACAAATTATATCTACAAAAAATGCATTTCATGGTAGGACAATGGGATCGCTTTCTGCCACTTGGAAATCAGAATACAAAAAAGGTTTTGGAACCCTTTTAGAAAACTTCAATTTCTCCGACTTTGGAGATGTCGAATCTCTGGAGGCCCAAATTTCTGAAGAAACAGCAGCAGTAATAGTCGAGCCTATACAAGGGGAAGGGGGTGTCAATATCCCTCCCAAAAATTATTTGAAACGTATCAGGGAACTCACAAAAGAATTCGGTGCAGCAATGATTGTTGACGAGATACAAACCGGAGTCGGTAGAACTGGATCCTTTTGGGCGTGCGACGAAAATAATATCGTTCCCGATATACTCACATCTGCAAAAGGTCTAGCAAACGGATTGCCCGTGGGGGCAACTTTATGCGCTGATTGGATTGCATCCAACTCTGGTAATCATGGGGGAACTTTTAGTGGAGGTCCCATAATATGCGCTGCGGGTTCTGCCACCATAGATGTCATTGTAAACCAAAACCTTCCTAAAAATGCATCTTCAATTGGATCTTATATTCTCCAGGAGCTTGAAGAAACAATAGGAAACCAAACACGCGATATACGCGGTTCGGGGCTATTAATTGGAATAGAAGTAAAACGGGGCTCGGGCCAAATATTGCAACAGCTAGCCAAAAATCACGATATACTAGCACTACCTGCTGGGCGAACTGTTCTTAGAATTTTACCTCCTCTCACTCTTAAAAAACACCACGCTGACCGTTTTATACAAGCAATGAATAATCTTCCAGAAGGTCTGTTATGAATTCAACTTGGGACAAAAAAGAAGCAAAATCTTTGCTTTTCGATCTTGTATCCACGCCATCTTTTTCTGGCAAAGAACAACACTGTTCCAAACTAATTATAGATTTTTTTGAAAACCACAATCGAGAAGCTTGGTTAGATGATTCTGGGAATGTCTGTTCCCCTGCAAACGATGCTGTTCTTTTAACTTCTCACATGGACACAGTACCTGGAGAAACACCTGTTAAAATAGAAAACAATGTACTTTGGGGACGTGGTTCTGTAGATGCAAAAGGGCCTCTCAGTGCAATGATAGTTTCAGCAGTATCAACTGGTGTTAGTTTCGTTGGTGTTGTAAGCGAAGAACATGATTCTCTTGGTGCAAGGCATTTGATCTCCACTCGAAAATCCATTCCAGATTTTTTAATTAATGGAGAGCCAAGTGGTTGGGATGGAATAACTCTAGGCTACCGTGGCTTACTTAATGGGACATATGTGGCCACTAGTCGCACAGGTCACACCTCCCGGCCAGAAAAAAATGCACTTCAAGAAGCAATAGATTGGTGGTCTTCAGTAGAAGAAGGATTTAAAAGTCAGGACTGGTCACCCATTTCAAAACCTACAAATAAAGAGTCCGTTTTTGACCAAGTAACTCCTAAACCCATCAAAATAACTGGTGGAAATAACCCCGATGGACTTTCAATAGAAGTTACTTTTGATGTTCAATTTAGAGTCCCTCCTCATCTCTCTGTAGATGAAGTTAGAGAAATGGCAGATAATGAATTAACCATCGGAACTGTCCACTGGAAAGACAAAGTAAACCCTGTAATGATGAGTGCTAGAACTCCTCCCGCAAGGGCATTTAGAACCTCAATAAGGCATTTTGGTGGGAAACCACGCCAACTAAGAAAAACTGGTACCAGTGATATGAATATCTTCTCCGATTCATGGGATATTCCTATGGTAACATATGGCCCTGGAGACTCTTCCTTGGATCATGCCCCCGATGAGCGAATTTCCATATCAGAGTTCTATCTCAGTATAGACGTCCTCGAACAATCTTGCAACAGATTATCCAAATTATGACTCACTTATTAGACATAGACGATTTAACCAAAACAGATATTGGTTCAATTTTACAACTTTCAAAAAAATTGAAAGTTTCTCAAAAAAATAAATCCGATCTTCCACTTTTATCTGGAAAAACAGCAGCAATGTTATTCCAACAACATAGTACTAGAACTAGAGTCTCATTCGAATCTGGAATGTATATGCTTGGCGGTAACATTGTAAACCTAGACCTATCGACATTACAATTGAACCGGGGAGAATCACTACCCGACACAGCAAAATCACTTTCTCTTTATGTGGATGCAATTATCGCAAGGGTCTCAGATCATTCACTTCTAGAACAGTTAGCATCATCTTCAGATGTGCCTGTGATCAACGCCTTGTCAAACAAGGCCCACCCGTGCCAAGCTCTAGCAGATCTGCTAACTATTTATGAAGTTTTTGGCAACTTCGATGTCAAAGTCGCGTGGGTTGGAGATGGTAATAATGTTGCAAATTCATTTTCACTTGCATGTTCTGCAATGGGTATTGATTTAACCATAGCAACGCCAGAAGGATATTCTTTACCCGATGAAACAATTTCTAAACTAGAATCTTCAGGTGCTTCTTTTTCAACCACCACCTCTCCAAAACTAGCAGTTTCAAACGCCGATATAGTTTACACAGACACTTGGATAAGCATGGGGGATGAGGACAAACGCGCAGAAAAACTTTCTCATTTTAATGGATTCCAAATAAACAATGATTTACTTAAATCCACAGATGCTTTAGTAATGCACTGTCTCCCAGCACACAGGGGTGAAGAAATATCCTCAGATATAATTGATAGCGATAGGTCTTTGATATGGACTCAAGCAGAGAACAGACTTCATGCCCAAAAAGCATTGATGGTCCATTTATTAAATCCAAATTTTGACACTAATCATAAAAAATAGGCTTTGAGGCGAAGGGTTATAAATGGTAACTCATTTCTTTTCTATACGGCTCCCACTTTCACAGACATTCTTAACCCCTCCTGTAACTTCAACTGACGAATCCAAGAAACAAATATCTGCGACACATACAATGTGTATGTTTGGTATAAAATTCCTAACTCTACATCACACGGCTTACAGTATCTTAGAACGATCTCTTATTTTTAAACCAAATATGTTTATTCTTCTAACCAAACTAAAAATTACTAGTTCTAACCAAACTAAAAATTACTAGTTCTAACCCGATGAGTTTAATTCCATGGTTAAATCACCTTTCAATATGGTGGAGGATTTTTTGATGCTAAACCCTGGACCTGTGCCTCTCTCGAAAAACGTAAGAGATGAAATGTCCCGCAAATTAGTTTCTCATAGGTCCTCCGAGTTCGGAGAAACCTATCAACAATTTAGAGATGGTTTGGATTATGTGTTTAAACATTCTACAATCGATGGACGATCTAGCACTGATAATGGAATGAGTATCCCTCTTATGGGGACTGCAACCATGGGAATGGAAGCTGCAATTATCAACCTTGCCGGTCCAAAAGATGAAGTAGTTGCACTAGACAATGGGAAATTCGGAGAACGTTTTGTAGACATAGCAGATCGGAATTGTTTGGTCAAACCCATCCGGGCAAATTGGGGCGAATCTTTTGACATGGATTCCATCAAAGAAACAATCACTCCCAATACTCGTATAGTCGCAATGGTTCACCAAGATACTTCTACAGGAATCATGAATCCCATCAAAGAAGTCGGAGAAATAGCGAAAGAAAATGGGGCCTTTTTCGTGGTAGATGGGGTTTCTTGCATAGGGGGGGACGAATTCAAAATCGATGAATGGGGTGTGGATGTAGTCGTAGCAGATGCGCAAAAGGCGTTGGCAGCCCCCCCTGGAATAAGTGCAATTTTTGCCACAGAAAATGCACTTGAATCCTTCGATAGTACTCACGCTGGATATTACCTAGATTTACCTGCCTATGTTAAAACAACAAAACAAAACAAAACACCATTCACTAGCTCTGTACCTCTAGTACGTGCCTTTGTAGTCGCATTAGAGAACATAAAAGAAGAAGGAATCCAAAATAGAATCTCTCGCCACCGAACACAAGCCCAAGCAAACCGTGCAGCATTGGCAGATATGGGACTTTCAATGTTTCCAAATTTAAATGATTATAGCAATTACTCAAACACAGTAACCGTTGTCAATCTACCCGATCCTCTCTCTAGTGATTCCTCAAATTTTTTCACTACAATGAATCAAAAAAATGTTGCTATTAGTGGTGGCCATGCACATCTGAAAGATGTAGTCCTTCGTTTATCTAACATGGGAGATTTAACCAACGCACAAGTGTTGCGAGGTATCCAAACTATAGGGGAATCGTTGCAGGATTGTGGCATCGATGTAAACACCGATTCTGCAGTTAACATAGCAGAAAATACATTGAACTATTAAGTTAAAATTCAATAAATATTTTGTATTTCTGAGTTATATTATTGAAAATAAATATACGCAACAGTTATATTATTTGAAGTATTTATGCATAATACAAACTTAACAAGTATGGGGTATATTCATGGACATTACAAGGAAAACAGTCGAATTGGGAAAATTTGAATTCGCATGTGGGGATTCGATTCATAACCTTGTTCTAGCTTATGAAACTTATGGGGAATTTACTGGGGACAACGCAGTTCTCATTTGCCATGCTCTGACCGGAAGTGCACATGTCGCAGGCCAACATAATAGAAGGGACACCAATGGGCAAGCACGTGCCTGGTGGGACTCAATAGTAGGGCATGGAAAACCAATCGACACATCGGAATATTATGTCATTTGCATAAACGCTATAGGTTCTTGTTATGGTTCTTCTGGGCCCTCTTCTATATCTCCTGAAACCAATTTACCTTATGGGACCAATTTCCCCCCTGTCACTATAACTGACTGGACCCGATCTCAAAGAATGCTTCTAGACCACATAGGTGTCGGCCGTTTACACGCGGTAATCGGTGGATCTGTAGGTGGGATGAACGTACTCGAATGGGCAAAATTGTACCCAGATGATGTCAACCGATTAATACCCATAGCTACGTCCTCGCGGTTAGATCCACAATGTATAGCATTAGATTCAATAGCTTGTAGTTCCATAACCGGAGATCCAAATTGGAATGGTGGTGACTATTATGATTCTGTTCCGCCTCTCACTGGGTTGTCCACCGCTAGAAAAATTGGGCATGTCATGTACCTTTCCAAACAATCAATGTCAGCAAAATTCGGAAGGAGGTCTGCTGGAAGAGATTCTCTTTATGATTTCTCGCCCACAGACCCTGCAGCAGCATTTTTCCCCTATACTGAAGTGCAATCTTATTTAGATTATAATTCTGAAAAATTCACCACAAGATTTGATCCAAATAGCTATTTATACCTCGTTAGGGCAATGGACAATTATGATCTTTCTTCAGGATATGAATCTGATGCAGATGCCCTTTCAGCTTTCACTGGTGAAGTTTTAATACTCTCTTTCATAGGAGATTGGCATTTCACTAGTGAATCATCTGAAGATCTGACAAATTCATTTAGAAAAGCGAATATAAACGTGAGGCATCATGTCGTCGATTCTACCTATGGTCACGATGCATTCCTAGTCGAACCAAATTATGTCGGGCCTCCTATTTCTGGATTCCTTTCAGATGGGATAAACGCAAGTTCTGTAACCGATACTTTTCCAAAACCAACTCATAACTTTGCCCCTGTGCATAACAGTCTGTTCTCAAATTAATTTCTTATTTTATAATTCCATTTTCTCGGAATTTTTCGCTCAATTCTATCATCGTATCTACTGTATGGTCACAATATGATTTCGCAATTTCTTTAGCTTTAAACCCTATTGCCAATCCTGCTATTTCTAACATCGGAATGTCATTAGACCCATCTCCTACTACAACTACATCCTCAAAAGATATTTTTGACATTTTACAAATATTTTTCAAAATGTATCCTTTTGTTTCTTCTATAAATTCACCCTTTACTTCACCTGTTAGGTGTCCATTTTCAACTACAAGTTCATTCGATATTATCCAATCTACATTGTTTCTGTATTCTTTCAATGCACATTCAACTCCTCCTATAAACCCGCCTGTGACAATTGCTATCTTCAACCCATTCTTTCTCAAATCTTTCAATATATCTCCCGCGCCCTGGCGTAAAACTACTTGCGAATATACTTCGTGCATATCATTTTCAGAAAGACCAGCCAATAATTTTACTCTGCTGCGTAGGCTTTTTATATACTCTATATCTCCTCTCATGGATTCCTCTGTAATTTCCTCTATAAGTTCTTTACAACCCATTCTTTCCCCTAACATATCTATCATCTCATATTCAGATAATGTACCATCAAAATCAAACACTACAAGTTGCACAACAGTTTCCAGTTCCTTGGACTTCTTAAATATCATTATTTTATAAAACTTATATCCTTTCAACATAACCTTTCTCAACCAACAATTAAGAAAGTATTAATCCCCCCGAACATCTTCCCAATTCATGAAGGTTGTAGTGGCCGAATCAATTGATAACTCTGGCTTAGATATTTTATCAGAATTGGGATATGAAGTGGAAGTGATTTATAATTCCACAGAAGCTGAACTTTTGGAATCAATTAAAACCGCAAATGGCCTCATAGTTAGATCTGGAACCGATGTAACAAAAAAACTCATTGAAATGGCCCCTGATCTGATTATCATAGGACGTGCAGGTGTGGGTGTCGATAATATCGACATTGATGCAGCCTCTGATAATGGTGTTATCGTTGTAAATTCCCCTGAAGGTAATATCAAAGCTGCAGCTGAACATACGATTGCCATGACATTTGCAATAGCAAGAAAAATCCCTCAAGCTCATATTTCCCTCAATGATGGAAATTGGGCCAAAAAAGATTTTATTGGGTTAGAACTGAGTGGGAAAACTGCCGGGATAGTTGGACTAGGCCGTGTGGGCCAAGAAGTTGCAAAAAAATTCATTTCTCTTGGGATGAAAATAGTTGCTTTTGATCCTTATATTTCTCAGGAAAGGGCAGATCAATTGGGAATTTCTCTCTTAGATCTATCTGACTGTCTCACTCAATCTGACATACTTACAATCCATACTCCCTTAACGCCAGACACAAAAAATCTTATAGGTAAAAAAGAACTTGAGAAATTATCTCCTGGGTATTTAATCAACTGCGCTAGAGGCGGAATTGTAGATGAATTCGCTCTAGCAGACGCAGTGTCAAACGGTATTATTTCAGGCGCAGCAATAGATGTTTTCTCCGAAGAACCTATTTCTCCAGAAAACCCTCTTATAGGTGTAAAAAATATAGTGGTCACACCACATCTTGGTGCCAGTACAGGGGCAGCACAAGAGAATGTCTCCCTCGACATAACAAAACAAATAATCGCAGCATTCAATGGAGAACCAGTTGAAAACGCTATTAATGCTCCATCCGTCGATAAAGCAACTTTCTCCAAAATCAGTCCTTATATTTCTCTTATGGAGACTATAGGGCGATTATCTAGTCAAATAACCTCAAACAGAATCAACTCTGTAGAACTGACCTATTTCGGTGAAATTGCAACATTAGATGTCGGGTTAGTCACCGCTAGCGCGTTAAAAGGAGTTTTCACTTCTCTTGAATGGAGAATCAACTCTGTTAATGCTTTGCGTATAGCTCAGGAAAGAGGTGTCTCAGTACACGAACACAAAAATCCTATAGCTAATGGTTTTCAAAGCATGGTGTCCATAACCCTTCACACAGATTCAGAACCAATTTGCATTGAGGGGACTATATTTTCTGAAAACGATCCTAGGATAGTAAGTATTGATGGATTTAGAATTGATGCAATTCCATCTGGCCATATGCTAATCTCTAGAAATTTAGACCGCCCTGGGGTTATAGGATTTATAGGCACTATATTGGGAAACCATGGAATTAATATCGGGGCAATGTTCAATTCCAGAGAAACAATAGGTGGAAGTGCATTAACAGTTTATAAAATAGACGATCCCATATCTACTATAATAAGAGATCAGTTAATTTCAGATGATCGCATAACTGATATTTATTGTACTTCTTTGGGCGAATAAAAAGAAAAACGAACAAAAACATTCCCGATTAACCAAATTAAAAGTCAACACCCCTACTTTTCTTTCATTAAACCTTCCCAAGTTTCTTCTATTTCTTCTTCTCTATTCTTTTCTCTATATTCTTCAAACCATTCGGGGGGTATCTCAGAATAAAACCCATTTTTTTGTCCATTGTCTCTTTCAAGAATTTCTCTAAACATCCTCCAAAACAAATCGGGATCCGTTCTGTGAACTTCTTTGAAATATTCAATCTTATCCGAATTTTCCATAATTCAATTTGGTGATAACCGTATATAACAAATATCAATCAATGCGATATTTGTTATTTTTCAACCCTATGATTTTTTTATCATCTGGATAATTTTATCTACATCGGATTGGATTTCTACTGGGCCTTCTTTAGACAAAAAAACAGCTTCTGGGTCTTTGAGCAACAACCCAGTTGCCAAACAAACAACATACTCTTTTTCACCAACAACCCCGCACTCTCTTAATTTTTTCAACCCAGCAATAGAAGCTGCAGATGCAGGCTCAACACCAATTCCTTCCTCTGCTAGTTCACATTGAGCTTGTAATATTTCTTCATCGGAAACTGCTATAGCAGTTCCCCCTGTCTCGCGTATGGCAGCAAGAGCTTTAGGTGAATTAACTGGATTGCCAATTCTAATAGCTGTAGCTTTTGTTTCAACATTTGACCATCTTCTAACCCGATCTAGGTTCTTTTGTATCGCTTCTACAATGGGGGCTGCACCTTCTGCTTGAACGCCTGTTATTTTTGGAACCTCATCTGGATCAAGCGCCCCACTAGTTACTAATTCTCTAAAACCTTTGTAAAGTGCAGCAGTATTACCTGCATTCCCAACAGGCAAAATAATTCTATCTGGGTATCTTCCAATTTCTTCCATAGACTGTTCAAGGATTTCAAAACCAATCGTTTTCTGTCCTTCTAATCTAAATGGATTTACAGAATTTAAAAGATATACTTCACCTCTATCTGCCAATTCAGAAACAATATCTAGGCATTCATCAAAATTACCATCTACTTGAAATATTTTTGCCCCATGCAAACTTGCCTGGGCAACTTTCCCCATAGCAACTTTACCTTTTGGAAGCAAAACAATTACTTCTAAGCCTGCTCTTGAACCATAAGCTGCCAAAGAAGCACTTGTATTCCCTGTAGAAGCGCAAGCCAACCTTTCAATCCCCAATTCCTGAACTACTCTCACCCCCACAGTCATTCCCCTATCCTTGAAACTCCCCGTCGGGTTCATTCCCTCATGTTTCACTCTTAAAGTGTCTATTCCTATTTTTTCTTCTATATTTGGAACTGTATACAAAGGAGTGTTACCTTCTTTCATTGTGACTCCACTCTCAAATGGTAGTGAAGCTGAATATCTCCAAACCCCCACGCCAGAAAAATCATCAAATGTCGGAAGATTTGCATATCGAACTTCTAGCAACCCTCCACATTTACGGCATTTATATATCACAAAATCGAACGGTGGATAGGATTCTTCACATTCGATACAAGATAACCACGCATCGCCTTTGATAGAACTCGGTCTAGTCTGTTCTATTCCTCTTATATTTGAATTTCCCATCAATAACCATTCAAAGTCGGCAATGGTCAAAAAAGAAGTGGTACTGTCATTTCACCATCCATTTAATCCCTCAAGACATACCTGCATCAATGAATTCCAATGAGTTGCGTGATTGGATATCTGATATCCCTTCTCATCCTGGGGTGTATCTTTTTTATTCAAATGATTTTCCGATTTACATAGGGAAATCTGTAAATCTAAAGTCCAGGACAAGATATTATCTGGATCCTGCCCCCCTTCGAATAAAACAAATGGTTCAATCATCTGATAGAATAGATATAGCTTTAACAAACACAGAAACCCAAGCATTACTCTTAGAGGCAAATTTAATCAAGCGCCATGCACCTAAGTACAATGTTAGACTTAGAGATGATAAATCATATCCTCTAGTTCAAATATCCAACCATGAATTCCCCCGGATAGAAGTCACCCGCAATCCAAGTCCAAAAGCCAAAGTATATGGGCCATTCACCGACCGAAAAAAAGTCAATGAAGCTGTTAAAGCCATCCGAGAAACATTCGGTGTCCGCGCGTGTTCTGATCACAAATTCTCCGGGCGTTCTAGGCCATGTCTTGACTATGATATCGGCCTTTGTTCCGCTCCATGTGTTGGTTATATAACCCAAGAATCATATATGTCTGATATTTCTTCAACAGAGAGCTTTTTTAATGGGGCCACGGGAAAATTAATTAATTCAATAACTAATAAAATGACATTGGCATCCTTAGATAAACAATATGAACAAGCAGCAATTCTTAGAGATCGGATTAATTCTATAAGTACTCTTCATGGGGGCGGGGATATCATGCAAAAACACGGGGAGTCAAAAACCATGGACGTTCTTGGAGTTTCTATAGAAGGATCTCGTTCAATTGTATCCCGTTTCCACATAGAAAAAGGCACATTACTCGACAGAGAACAGCATTTACTAGATACTCCTGAAAACTCTTCTCCTGGGGATGTAATTTCTGCTTTCATATCTCAATATTATGCAGATCGAATTTTGCCAAACACTCTAGTCCTTTCAGATAGGCCTGAAGACATGGGAATTCATATTTGGCTCAAATCTGAACAAGTAGAAATTTCAGTACCTACCATTGGAAGGGAAGCTAAACTTGTAGACTTAGCGCTTAAAAATTCCCGTCAAACTTTCGTCCCAGTAGATGCAATAATGTTACTCAAGGACTCTCTAAATCTAATAAATGTTAGTAGGATCGAAGGATTCGATATAAGCCATTCTTCAGGAACTGAGGTCGTAGGAAGTAATGTTGTATTTGTTGATGGGTACCCGGAGAAATCTTCTTATCGTAGAATCAAACTCAATGAAATAAACGATGATTATTCTAATATGTATGATCTGATATGTTGGAGGGCAACCCGTGCTGTTAATGGAACCGATTCCAGGCCATTTCCAAATTTACTTCTAATCGATGGCGGACTGGGCCAATTAAAAGCAGCATTGAAAGCCCTTTCTGATTCTCACTGGGAAATCCCGGCTATATCTCTCAAGAAACCAAAAGATATAATCGTAACGCCAATTGGAAATCAAATGTGGCCACCGACTTCACCACATCTTCATTTATTACAGAGAATCCGAGACGAAGCCCATAGATTCGCAAATACTTATCATCGAAATTTAAGGGATGGTATCACAACAGCATTAGATTCTATCCCTGGAATAGGGCCCAATACCCGAGAAAAACTATTTCAGAATTTTGGATCTGTAGCAGCAATTCGAAGCGCATCAGTAGAAGAATTATGTTCAGTCGATGGTGTGGGGAAAAAAACCGCAATTAAAATTAAAAACCAACTTTAATCTTTTTCCAACCATGTTTCCGGATCAATAGTTTTATCTTCATATTTGAACTTTTTTTTCAATTCTATAATCCTATCTCTAATATCTGCAGCCAGTTCAAACTCAAGATTTTTTGCCGCTTCCATCATTTTTTCATTTAGGATTTCACAAACGCTGATAGCTTCAGCATAATCTGTTGGTTTGATTTTCCCAATACCCCCTGTGTCAGTTCTCATTCCAGGAAGACTAGATTCTCCCACCACTTTCTCGATAGATTTAGGTCTATGTCCATGTTCCTCATTATAATCCTCTTGTTTTTTTCGACGTCTATCTGTTTCTGATATTGCTATAGACATAGATTCAGTCACCCGGTCTGCATACAATACTACTTCTCCATTAATATTCCGTGCAGCACGACCAATTATTTGGATCAAAGCCCGTTTCGACCGTAGAAACCCTTCTTGGTCGGCATCAAGCACTGCGACTAGTGACACTTCAGGAAGATCCAATCCTTCTCTTAATAAATTAATCCCAACCAAAACATCAAATTCTCCTAATCTCAATCCTCTAAGTAATTCATACCTTTCCAAAGTTTTAGTCTCGCTATGAATATATTCAGCATTAAATCCTGCATTAACCAAGTACTCAGTCAAATTTTCTGCCATTCTTTTTGTTAGAGTTGTAACTAGAACTCTCTCTCTCCTTTCCACCCTCAAACGAATTCTCTCCATTAAATCATCCACCTGTCCTTCTGCCGGTTCAACTATTATTTTTGGATCGACTAGATATGTTGGTCTAATTATTTGTTCTACCACTCTATCTGCAATTTCCATCTCATAATCCCCCGGTGTTGCAGATAAATAGAGAACTCTAGTGTCAATTTTATCAAACTCTTCAAATGTTAACGGGCGATTATCATATGCAGTCGGTAACCTAAATCCATTTTGCACCAATGATTGTTTCCGAGAACGATCTGCTGCAAACTGTCCTTTTATTTGAGGTAACATCTGATGGGATTCATCAATTACAATCAAAAATTCTTCTGGGAAATAATCTATCAAAGTGTATGGGGGGTCTCCAGAAGATCTCTTTGATAAATGAACAGAATAGTTTTCAATCCCTGGAACATGACCTGTTTCTCTTAACATTTCTATGTCAAATTTAGTCCTATCTCCAATTCTTTGAGCCGCAATTAAATCCCCATTCCTCTCAAAATATTTTATCTGTTCTTCCATCAGAGCTTCTATTTCTAGAACTGCATTTTCAATTCTTTCAGTTGGAATTGCATAATGCCCGGCCGGGTGAATCAAAATTATTGTATCTTCTCCTTTTAATTTGCCTTCTAGCGGATCGAATCTAGTTATTCTTTCAATTTCACTCCCCCAAAATTCTATCCTATTGGCATATTTTCCATAAATAGGATATACTTCAATAGTGTCTCCACGAACACGGAACTTCCCCGGTGAAAAGTCCAAATCATTCCTTTGGTAATTCAAATTAACTAAATCTCGTATAACAATATCTCTATCAACTTGTTGTCCTCTTTCGAGCTCGATTGCCATCTCTTTATAATCAACTGGGTCTCCCAATCCATATATGGCGGAAACAGAAGCCACAACAATCACATCCTTTCTAGTCAACAAAGAGTGAGTGGCAGACTGTCTCAGTCGTTCTATCTGCACATTTATTGACGAGTCTTTCCCAATGTATGTGTCAGTTTGTTGTATGTATGCTTCAGGCTGGTAATAGTCATAATGTGAGACAAAATATTCCACCGCATTATTTGGAAACAACGTTTTGAATTCTTCATATAATTGGGCAGCTAAAGTTTTGTTATGCGTGATCACTAACGTAGGTATTTTTAATTTTTCTATTACCCAAGAAACAGTGTTCGTTTTTCCCGATCCTGTAACTCCTAAAATTACCTGACGTTTGTCCCCTTCATGAAATCCTTCAACTACACTTTTTATGGCGTCAGGTTGATCTCCCGCGGGTTCAAATCCAACATCTAAGCAGAACTCTTTCCCATCTGTTTCCATTGATAAAACTTCCCCTCACAACTATTTTAGACAAACGTTATACATTTGTTCATTCCATCTAACACTTATTTTATCTATGCCCATTCTTTCAATACCATAGTACTTCTCATAGGGGCCAAAATCCAAGCTTCATCTGCTGTAATATCTGCTATTATTAAACTTGGTCTCTTCCCCTCTCTATCAATTGAAGCCATGACCTCGTGACCATCTCCAATAAACTCTGAAAATTCTGCCATATCACTTTCCATACCATGCTAATTGCTGTCATTTAACATAAACTCGTCGAAATGCTTTTACTCATTCGCCTTTCACAGGTAGAAGAAAGAAATAAAAACACATGAATCAAGTGGGAATTTTAAATGAATTAGCCAAACGAAGGGGATTCTTTTTCCCTGCAAATACTTCTTATGGCGGCATGGCCGGTTTCTATGTGTATGGTCCATTGGGTGCTGCATTAAAAAATAACCTCGAAAACTCCTGGAGAAAAAAGTTTGTTATAGGCGAAGGGCATTTTGAAATCTCTTCCCCTACCATTGCCCCCTCTCCAGTATTCCAGGCATCGGGCCATCTAGATGGTTTTTCAGATCTACTTATAGAATGCATAAAATGTGATATTTCTTATAGGGCAGACCATCTGATAGAAGATCAGCATAAATCAATCAACATGGCTGATTTTTCACAAAACACTGCCAATAAAATTATTTCCAAAAACCCATTAATTTGTCCCGCGTGCAACGAACAACTAGATCCAAAAACTCTAAAAGAATTCAATCTAATGTTCTCCACACAAATAGGTCCTGGATCTAGAACGCGGGGGTATCTTAGGCCAGAAACCGCCCAAGGTATTTTCACAGAATTCCCACGTTTATCTTCTTATTCTAGGGAAAAATTACCATTCGGAGTCGCACAAATTGGAACTTCTTATAGAAATGAAATTAGCCCCCGAAAGGGCCTCATAAGGCTTAGAGAATTTACTCAGGCAGAGCTAGAATTATTTATTCACCCAAACCAATCTGCACCTTCAAATACTATTTCAAACAATCTAAAATTACCACTTCTTTCAGCTGAAGACCAACAAAAAAATATTAGCTCTGTCAATTTACTCACGTTAAAAGAAGCATTAGAAAGCAATATAATATCAAACAATTGGATAGCACATTATCTAGAGTTGGCACTAGAATGGTATATTTCAATTGGGATCGACATATCTCGTTTTAGATACCGCCAACACACAAAAACTGAATTAGCTCACTACGCATCAGATTGCTGGGACGCTGAAACTGAAATAAACGGTGAGTGGATTGAAATAACTGGATTCGCCCATCGAGGCAATTATGATCTCTTAAAACATGGCCAACATTCAAGCGATGATTTCACTCTATTTCATCCATACGATGAACCCCAGAAAAAAACAATAATCGACCTTAATCCTGATATGGGATATTTTGGTCCAACTTTTGGCGAATCTTTCCCCAAAATTTTATCAAAATTAAACGAATTGGCATTAGATCACCCTGAATCCTTTGACCATGATGAAATACAACTTAAAATCGATGGAGATGTCTGCAAAATTCCATCTAAATATGTTCAATTATCTGCCAAAGAATCAATTATTTCTGGCGAACGAATCATACCTCACGTAATAGAGCCATCTTTTGGAATCGATCGAATTATATATTCAATTCTTATCCACGCATATCGTGAAGATATTGTAAATGAAGAACCCCGAAAGAGACTTTCATTACCGCCTTTAATTTCCCCTATATTTGTGGGTGTATTTCCCCTGTTTAATAAAGACGATATGGGTGCAATTGCATATAAAACTGTATCCACACTACGTCAACTTGGTTTATCAGTCTCTTACGACGATTCTGGAAGCATTGGAAAACGTTATCGTCGCCAAGATGAGGTTGGAACTCCATTCTGTGTTACTATTGACTATCAAACCATGGAAGACAATACCGCAACTCTTCGTGATAGAGATTCAGCACAACAAAAAAGAATAGATTTGAATTCCCTTCCTCCGCTTCTAACAGATCTAAAAAAAGGTATTTTATATTTTGAAGATGTAGACTCTTCAATAATTACTATCTGATGCCCAATTTTTGTTTCACCCACCCGAATACCTTAACCAGATAGGTTACAAATTTGAACAGTGAATGGAATCAAACGGGAAACTTATAAATTATATAGACCACCCACTCATACGCCCAAATGTTCTTGAAGATAGATCCTATCAATCAAAACTATCTAAAAAATCTCTTCATTCAAATACTCTAGTTTGTCTGCCAACCGGCCTCGGAAAAACAGCTGTAAGTATTCTAATAACTGCTTCTAGGTTACACATGCTTGGGGGGAAAATACTCTTATTGGCTCCTACAAAACCTCTAGTCAACCAACATACCCACGATTATAAAAAATGGCTAAATATACCTGAAACTGAGATAGTCGCATTCACAGGAGGAATTCCTCCCAAAATTCGTGCAGATCTTTGGAACTCGGCAACTGTCATAATTTCGACCCCCCAAGTAGTGCAAAACGATCTTATTGGTGGAAGAATATCACTTGAAAATGTAGTACATTGCACCTTCGACGAGTGCCACCGTGCAACAGGAAATTATGCTTATACTTATATTGCAAAAAGATACAACTCTGATGCTTCCAATCCTCTTGTAACTGGTTTATCTGCATCCCCTGGTGATAATCTCGAATCAATACTTGACATCTGCTCAAATTTAGGAATATCTGAAACAGAGATTATGACCGAAGATGATCCAGAAGTGGCCCAGTTTTCTGGAAAAATAGATGTTGAATGGGTCCGTATTACTCTCAATCCTGAGATAATTCACATACGTAATATCTTAAATGACTTATTGAAAGAACGTCTTAAAAGACTCCAAACCATGGGTGTACTAAAAACCATCCCTCCCCGGATATCTGAACAAGATATACGGCATCTAAGATCCAAAATCCAATCTCTGATCGATTCGGGAAACACCGATGGTTATGAGGCACTATCCTTGAATGCAGAATTAAGAAAAATCAAAATGGCAATCAATTATGTCGAAACCCAAAGCACAGATGTTTTCCTACAATTCATAGAAAGGCAAGAAAACGCTTCCATTTCATCGGGATCTTCTAAAGCAACAAAAAGATTTGTGTCAGATAAATTAACTAAACAAGCAAAATCTCTCGCCGATCAATTGAACCAAACTCATCCCAAATTCAGAAAAATTCAAGTAATACTAGCGGAGGAAATAGGTATCAACAAAAGAGAAAAAGTCATTATTTTCACTGAATCAAGAGACACAGCAGATTCCCTCACCACATTTTTATCATCTCATTTTAAAACAAGACGTTTTGTTGGACAAAACAGTAGAGATGGTTCCACTGGGATGTCACAAAAACAGCAACAACAAACAATTTTAGAATTCAAGAATGCAGAATTCAATGTTTTAGTTTCCACTTCTGTTGCCGAAGAAGGCTTAGATATACCTGATGTCGATTTAGTTATTTTTTTTGAGCCAGTTCCAACTGCAATAAGGACCATTCAAAGAAGCGGTAGGACTGGACGTGGCAAACAAGGAAAAGTAATTGTTCTGGTGGCGAATGATACTCGGGATGAAGCATATTTTTGGATATCTAAAAATAGACAAAAAAGAATGCAAAACGAACTAAGGCTTTTAAAAAAATCAACTGATAAACTCCAAAACAAACTAACACCTTCTCTACAAAATTCTAACCCTTCTGCAATTTCTGGATCCACTCAACCAGAACTTACGGATTTCATCAAACCTGACTCAGAATATGAACTCCCAGGCCAATCCAAAGAAAAATCCCCCAAAATTAAAATAATCGTGGACCAGCGAGAATTAAATTCTTCGATCACCCGTGAACTTTCAATCCGTGATGACATTCAAATCACATTAAAAACTCTCGTAGTTGGAGATTACATACTTTCAGATAGGGTGGCTGTAGAGCGAAAAACCATTGATGATTTTTTATCCACGTTGGTCGGAGAAGATAGGTCTATATTCGATCAAATTAAAAACCTATCCAAATATTATTCCAAACCTATCTTAATTATAGAAGGCGATGGTTCTCTATATAACAAACGTAACATACATCCCAATGCAATCAGGGGATCAATAGCTTCACTTGCAGTAAATTTTGGTGCGAGTATACTGAGAACCTCCGATGAACTTGATACGGCAGAAATGCTTGCAATAATAGCAAAACATGAACAATTTTCATCAGACAGACCTGTAACAGTTCACGGGTCGAAAACAAATAAAACTCTATCAGAACAACAAGAATATGTTATCTCTTCTATCGCAGAAATAGGCCCCACAACTGCTAGAAATTTATTGGAATCATTCGGAAGTGTAGAGGGCATTATGATAGCTAGTTTAGAACAACTTCAAAATGTAAAAGGAATAGGAAAAATAACTGCAGAACGCATCAAAAAAATTACCTCTTCTCCTTATTTAAAATAAATCAACATTCTTTAAAAAATTGATTCACAAGTGGCAGATTTTCAACCGATTAGCCATGGGACTGCCCGGATTTGAACCGGGGACCTCCACCATGTCAAGGTGACGTCATGCCAGACTAGACCACAGTCCCACGTAATCTTTTGGACTTCTCCTATGTAATTTAACTTGTCGAATGAAATTCATTATCGAATTTTATCTTCAATTCTACTTTCCCACTGCATTTTTTTTAAAACGCCAAACTTATTTTTTTATCAACTCATCCATGGCATTTAATGTCTCCGCAGCTTTTTTTATGACACTTAGATATTCTGTAATCTTTTCAATATCCTCCTCTTTTTCTATCTCTTTTGTCAAATTCGCAATTTTATTTTCTATTGCTATCCTTGGCCCTTCCAAATTCAAGTTACTTTCTCTCTCTAATATAACATCTTTTTGGACAATTTTCTTTGGATTCGTTTCTTGTTTTTCCTCTTTACAAGTAGGGCAAAATTCTCTCTCGTCTTGTCTAAAAATAGGGTTGCAACATTTTCTACAGTGTTTACTCGTCATTGTTGCACCTTTTAACAAAAGAGCACTCATTAGTTTTGCAGATTCTCTACTTTTAGCTTCTTTGTCGAACTGTAATCGGAGTTTTTCTTTTTCTACTTCTCTATCAAATTCTACCATTCTCAAGCTTAATACTTTGAAAAATAAAAAAGCACCGAAGATAATTTCTATAGGTTCTTTTCGAAGACTTTTAAATATCTGGCACGATTGTCTCCATTAATGCATAAAGTTTCTATTATTGGTGCCGCTGGGACAGTTGGATCTTCAGTTGGTTATCAATTAGCAACACAATCTCTAGTAGATGAAATAGTATATGTGGATATACCCTCTAAAAACTCTCTCACAATTGGTCAAGCAGAAGACACGAATCACGCTCTATCCTATACTTCACACACAAATGTCTATTCTGGAGACTATTCTGACACAGAAAACTCTGATATAATAATTGTCACTGCGGGCAAACCAAGACAACCCGGCCAAACTAGGGTAGATTTAACTAGTGTGAATCAAAAGATCCTCGATTCCATTTTCTCGGATATTTCACAATATAATGATGATTTTATTTCTATTATCACTACAAATCCTGTGGATCTTTTAAATAGACATGTATGTGATTTTAAAAACCGACCTAGAGAACATGTAATAGGCTTCGGAGGAGTTCTAGATTCTTCGCGTTTTAGATACACACTTTCCAAAAGAATGGGCGTCCCTTCTAACCATATAAAAGCAACTATTTTAGGCGAACATGGAGATTCTCAAGTACCTATATTTTCTCATGTTAGCCTTCTAAATGGACCTGCTCCTACTTTTTCATCTGATGAAAAATCTTCTATCTTATCAGACCTCAAAGAATCTGCCATGTGCGTTATCAAGCAAAAAGGAGCCACTCAATGGGGTCCTGCATCAGGCGTTTGTCACTTAGTTAAATCCATAGTTGAAAATAACCATTCCATTTTCCCTTGCTCCGCGGTTCTAAACGGTGAATATGGGATATCCGACGTTAGTCTTGGAGTTCCAGTCCGTTTAGGTTCTGATGGAATAGAAGAAATAGTTGAATGGGACCTAACCTCTGAAGAAACAGAAGCCCTAACCCAATCTGCAATTAAATTAGCCTCTGAGTATCAACTTCTAAACTAAATGATTTGGAACCAACTCACACGATTCTTTCGCCATCATTGCCATATAATTTAATCGCATCTACTGGACAAACACGAGCGGCCATCTCTGCTTCAAATTCTTGACCTTCAGGAACCTCCATACTAAATATGTTCTCCTCACCTTCTACCGCACCGCGCAGATCTGCTTTTCCAGATTTGAGATTTTTTTCAAACCATTCCCATTCATGAACACACTGAAACATACCTGTGCATGTATATTGATCAAATTCGATTTTCATGCATCTCCTTGGTTTTAGTCTGTATTATCTATACCGAGATATCTGCGTATACAATTGTCAATCATATACATTATGCTCATTACTATTGCTATCCTTTTACTATTGATAGTAGTGAATATAGAGGAAATACCAGATCTCTCAAATGAAATGTTGGACTTACTTAAATCCAATGGTATAACTTCTCTATACCCTCCTCAAATAGATGCCATAAATGCGGGCGTTACACGTGGAAAAAGCATAGTGGCTAGCATCCCAACCGCAAGTGGGAAAACTCTATTGGCAGAACTAGCAATGCTTTCTACAATCTCCCGCGGAGGAAAAGCTCTATATATAGTCCCACTGCGCTCACTGGCAACTGAAAAAAAAAGGGAGTTTGATCGATTCGAAAAAATAGGAATATCTGTTGGAAGCTCTACTGGAGACTATGAAAGCACTGATGATTGGCTGGCCACAAAAGATATAATAGTCGCAACATCTGAAAAAGTAGATTCTTTAATACGCAATTTTACTTCTTGGATATCTGATCTCACTTGCGTGGTTGCCGACGAAATACATCTATTAGACGATCCTAGTAGGGGGCCAACTCTAGAAATGACTCTAGCAAAACTCATGCACCTCACCCCCGGGATCCAAGTAATCGGATTATCTGCAACTATAGGAAACGCAGATGAAATTGCAAATTGGCTTGATGCAGCTTTAATCGAATCAACTTGGAGGCCCATCACGCTTCGAACTGGGGTTTATTATGACAATTTTATAACGTTTGATGATGGCACTAAACATCACATTTCACCCAAATTATCCCCACTTGAAGATATAGTCCAAGATGTTGTCAAAGAAGATGGCTCGGCTTTAGTTTTTGTTAGTTCAAGAAGGAATGCAGAAGCCGCATCACGACGTCTTTCAAATGTAACCGAAAAATTCACCGCCTCATCTCGATCCGAACTTCTTGATTTATCAAATAAAATCATAGATGGCGGTGAGACTGAATTATGCCGAACTTTGGCAACTTCAATCGAGAAGGGGGCTGCATTCCATCATGCAGGTTTGATAAATGAACACAGAAAAATAGTAGAAGATTCTTTTCGAAAAAGAGATATCAAAGTAGTATGTGCAACTCCAACACTCGCAGCTGGAGTTAATACACCAAGTAGAAGGGTCATCGTCCGAGATTGGCGTCGTTATAATGCTCTTCGTGGTGGCATGGAGCCTTTATCGGTCATAGAAATACATCAGATGTTTGGGCGTGCAGGTAGGCCTAGTCTTGACCCCTATGGGGAAGCTCTACTTCTAGCCTCTAGTTCAGATGAATTCAATGAACTTTTTGACCGTTATATTGGCGCAGATCCCGAACCCGTCCGATCAAAATTAGCCGCAGAACCTGCTCTAAGAACTCATATACTTTCTGCAGTAGCAACTGGGTTTGTAACCACCATGCAAGGATTATTAGATTTTCTTGAAGGTACTCTTTATGCAACCCAAACGTTGGATAGAAAAAGATTAAAATTTGTAACCAACTCTGTCATATCTTACTTAGAAACTAACCAATTCTTGACAACAAAAGACAATAAACTTGAAGCAACAAAAATAGGCAAAGAAATCTCTCGTATATATCTAGATCCCATGTCAGCCGCAGAAATAATTTATGGTCTTAAAGCCATGGATGAACCAACTCCTCTAGGGCTATACCATCTTATAAGTCGAACACCTGATACTTATCCATTATATTTAAAATCAGGGGATAGGGAGCTATACTACCAACTACTAAATGAACGCGAATCAGATTTACTTGGGACCTCTCCATCTGAATTCGATCCTAGTTGGGAGGATTGGCTATCTGCTCTTAAAACCGCAAAAATGATTGAAGATTGGTCAGAGGAAACCGATGAAGAAATTATAACCAAACGTTATCATTTGGGTCCCGGTGATATCCGGGCAAAAATTGATACTGCAGACTGGCTTCTCAGGGCAACAGAACGAATTGCAATATCTTTGGATTTAAAATCAGCTCCTATGATAAGAAACCTCCAAAGACGTGTTAAACATGGTGTAAAAGAAGAATTACTTGAACTAGTATCTATAGAAGGTGTAGGCCGTGTTAGAGCCCGTCAACTGTCTAAATATGATATATTCACTAGAAAAGATCTACGAACATTCGACAAACAAATTATTTTCACAGCTTTATCCAGTAGAAAACTGACAACTGAGCAAATTTTAAGAAACGCTGGGCGAGAGGATTCATCTTTAGACGGGCCAACCTACAATACAAAATCACTCATAAATAGGCGCCACAATATCGTAAAAAAAGACAATGATCAAGCAAATTTAGGTGATTTTTAAATGATAATAGTAGAAGGAATCGTTACTCAAGAAAACATAAAGCCACTTCTAAGTCAAATAACCGAATTAAACAATGAATATAGCTGCATAGTCCAAGTATTCGATGCACGATATATTGCAGGCAAATCTCACCTTAAACACGCTATTGAATATTCTCAAAGGTCAATCGACAATGAAACTTCAATTGCAAACAGCCACCAGATTGAATTTCTTCTCTATGCTTCAGGAAGGAGGCAAATAAACCGAGCCATGGAAATGGGAATGTCCTCCAATACAACAGATATTATAATCGCAATTGAAGGGGAAGATGCAGAATATGTTTCAAGCGTATTGAAACTTAAAATAGAACTCAAAAAAGTACTAAACCCTTTTAAAAACAAACATATAATTTGTTCCTTTTTCGGCATACCTGACACTGAACTTGATATGCATTCCACCGATTTAGAATCTTTAGTTATCGAACGTGTTGTTCTACTTTCAATAGGTAAATGATCCTTTTTTCATTTCCTGTGGTTTTATGCATTTGCACGTCCTTTGGAAATATGATTAGGTAATATCAATGCTTCCATTTTATCAACAAGTCATATACAGTATAGTAATGTTAATCGTAGATCTCATAGTTTTGTCTCCCCTTTTCTACTTCCGTGTCAATGGAATACCTGAAATGTCCCCGATACTCGCTGGCGCTGGTGGTTGGGGATACCCAGGACCCGGTGTCATGTTTGTAAACGTGTTACTGATTTGGCTATTATACATAGGAATTTTCAATGTATTTCTCGGGGGAAACATCGGAAAAAGAACTTCCAAATATATCTGGGAAACTTTCATCGAGTAATTCTTTAAGTCAATACATTTTCCAAAACCAATATGGGAAATTGTATTGGTTTCTCGATAAAACCATATAGAAATCTCATGAACCAATCAATAGGATCTCGAATACCTTCAAATCTAGGGGGTGTATTCGTTACAGGTTCAGGATGTTTCGTCGACGACATCTCTCTTCCCGGAATGCTCCACGCAAGATTTGTGCGTTGTCCACATCCTCATGCAGAAATAATCTCAATAGATACTTCAAAAGCACAAAAAATACCTGGGGTAGAACTAGTTTGGACTGCACACGAACTTTGTCCTTATCTGAAAACCAATCTTTTTGGACATGATATAGCAGATGAAGAGCCTCTGGCAACTAACACTGCCCGATATGTTGGGGATGAAGTTGCTATAGTATTGGCAAAAGATGCCAACACTGCTATTGAAGCAGCGGAAAAAGTCCACGTAAAGTACAAACTTCTATCCGCCGTTACTTGCGCTAAAGAAGCTTTGAAACCCATTTCTCCCATAATTCATCCAAATCTAGATGAAGATGCCAATTCACCTGTTAATCGGAATCTCTTGCATTCATTTTCTATTATAACTGGAAATCCAGAGAAAGCTGCAAAAAACGCAGAAGTTTCTGTATCTAGCTCTTTTAAAACTAATCGTACTAGTCCATCACCACTAGAACCTCATGGAGTAGTGGCAAATTATGTCCATGGCCGTGGACTTACTATTCATTCACCAAATCAAAAACCCCATTCAATGGTAATTCATTTAGAGAAATTACTAGGTTTTGAACCAGGAAGCATAACCTGGAATGTCCCGGACGTGGGCGGATCTTTCGGAAACAAAGCAGAATTACTACCTCATGAAATATGCGCCGCAATACTTTCAATTGCTACCCGTAGGCCTATAAAAATAATTTTAGACCGGATCGAAGAATTGCAATCTGGAAGGGGCAGACCTGAAGAATTCTTCAACGCTTGTTTAACTTCAGATATGTCTGGAAATTTCACATCTCTAACCGTAGATATGATTCAAAATACTGGTGCATATGCTTCTTATGGAATCCACACATCTGAGACTCCAGGACTACTTGCAGCATGCCCCTACCTCATAGAAAACCAGAGTATATCTGGCAAAGTGGTATATACAAATGTAGTCCCTTCAGGGGCCGTTAGGGGTTTCGGAGATTCTCAATACACTTTTGTTAGGGAGCAACTAGTCGATGAACTTTCAAGGGAGATAGGTATGGATCCAATTGACATACGATTGAAAAATATAGCATCAATTGATCAAATGCCTATAACAACTGCAACTGGTATAAAATGGAGAAACACTGACTTGCCTTCTTGTATTCTTGCGGTAAAGGATTCACTAAATACTCCATTTCCATCAACATCTCCTGATAAAATCCATGGTATTGGGATCGCTGTATCTGTAAAACGAAACGGAAAGAAAGGTGACAAGTCGGATTTCTCTAAAGCGACAGTAGAACTAACTCAAAAAGGAGTTATCTATGTCTACACCGACGTTATCAGTGTTGGACAGGGAACTGAAACAGCATTGGCACAAATAGTTGCAGATATTTTAGGAGTTTCTCTCAAAAGAATAAAAGTTATAACTGGAAACACAGACGCAATCGCAGATGGTCACGGTGTAGGTGCAGACCGAGGCATAGTTTTCATTGGAACTGCCACTTCCATGGCAACAGAATCTTTAAAACAAAAAATAATTGATTTGTCTGCCACTTTCCTCAACATTGATTCTAGCAGTGTATCACTGTCTCAAGATAGAATTTTCGATATAAATAATCCCCAAAATGGGATGGATTTCGATACATTTTCTCACCGGGCCAGGTTCGATGATCCTCACACAAAAACAGATCCTTCGAAAGGTGGAATTTCATTAATTGGCCACTCAACATTTGAAACTTTCGTTGCCGAAACGGTGGATCCTATAACACGTTTAGGGAATGTTTCTCATACATATACTCACTCAGCTGTAGGTGTTATCATAGAACTAGACATTGGAACTGGGGATATAGATATAATCGATATAGCTGTAGCTGAGGACTTGGGAAAGGTAATTAATCCCATGTTTGTTGAGGGTCAATTACAAGGGTGTATTGGCCACGCATCTGGAGACGTTCTACTTGAATCTTTTTCATACGACAATCTAGGATATCCTCAAACAGGAACCCTTGTAGATTACCATCTTCCAACTATTCTAGATGTTCCTATGCTGACAAAAATGCACAAAATAGAATCTCCCGACCCGGAAACATCCCATGGTCAACGCGGAGCTGGGGAAGGGGCCCTATTGCCATTTCCAGCAGCTGTTGCAAATGCACTTTATGATGCAACAGGAATCCGATTTACTAAGTTACCTCTCTCACCTTCTCAAATACTGCCAGTAATCGTCCAATCTGGTATTTCTCCGAATAAAAAACTCTAACCTCAATACAAATTTTTTATTCAGTCACATGGAATGATATGTATGATTCCATCTTGGGTTCATGATAAATAACATTTGTTGCAATTTGCATATCTTCTGCAGCCGCCTCAGCAGCTTGTATCTCCGTATTCGAATTCCTATCCCATCTTGGAAAACTACTCGATGAAATCTCCAATCTAATTTTGTGACCTGGTTTAAATGTATGTGCAACATGCCACAAATCCACTGAAATTTCGTAAACTTCACCCGGTTCCATCAAAACTTCTTTCTCCATAGATTCTCTATATCTCGCCCTTATAATTCCCTCTGTAACATTGCCACAATACCCATCTGGTTCTACATCTACTAGTTTAGCTGTAAAGTCAGTATCAACCGCAGAACTAGATATGAATAATTTTGCCTCAACTGGGCCTGCTATTTTAACAGCTTTATCTAAATGTTTTGTTGTGTAAACTAAAACATCTTCTCGTTCTTCGACCACTGATTGGTCTTTCACACCAGCCTCTTGAACCTCTGGCATTTGAATCCTACCACCTTTTGTTGGGACTGGGTCTAGCGGGTCATATAGATAACTATCTGGGCATTGTATCTCTGGGGAATCTAACAATAATGATCCATTTCCAAATCTAGTATTCGCCTGTCCACTACTATGTAAATAATAATTGACATCTTTGCCTTTTGGAGGCCAAGTTTCAGCATTTGTCCATTCTCTGGAGCCTATGTCAAAATAACGAACAAGTGGCAATTCTTTGAGTTTTTCTGTTTCATCTTTCAACCATGCATCAAACCATTTGAATATAAAAGGACCAACAAAACCCGCTGCACTTGATGCAATCGGACCAAACACTTTGTCTCCCACTCTGTCATTCGCATATCCCATATACGATTCATGTGCCCATGGACCTATCAATAGTCTTTGTTCATTTTTAGGAATGTCTTTTCCATTTTTCTTCAAAGCATTGTACATGTCCATATGCCCTCTAGAGAATAGATCCTGCCATCCTGTTATGTCCAATGTTGGGGCAGTTACACTAGATGCTTTCTGAGTAGCATCTATGGACTTCCAATATTCATCATATTCTGGGTGGTCTAACCACTCCTGATAGTAACTCACTAGTTCTCTCTCTAGTCCTGGGGCATTTCTATGTGGTAAATATGACATACTCTCTTGCAAATGTGCAGCTGCATGGTTTAGCTGTTTTTTTGCTATTTCCCTTTTATCTTCATCCAATCCTGCCACTGCTCCCAACGCCAATTTAATTGCCCATCTATGATTGAATCCCAATTCAAACGCACCGCCTGTATATGTCCAACCTTGATGATAATTAGCTCCTGTTAGATACGCAACAGCGGCTTTTAAATGAGGCGGATTCGCAACAACAGCCTGTCTAACAGTAACTCCAAGATATGAATTTCCATATATGCCCACTTTCCCGTTACACCACTTTTGCTTAGCAACCCATTCAACGGTGTCATAACCATCATCAGCCTCGGTAGAAAACGGAATGAATTCTCCATCTGATGCAAACCTACCTCTTGTATCTTGAATGACCACAACATAACCTTTTTCTGGCCCAACAATTGGATTTACCATCGGTGCACCTGTTGACTGAGCACTAGATTTGTTATATGGGATACGTGAAAGCAGCGCGGGATATTCGCCGTCTTCTGCAGGGCGATATACATCTGCTCTAAGTATCACTCCATCTCTCATCGGTATTTCCACATTACGTTCAACACGAATTTCCATGTTTTATGTAATGCGCTAGAGTAGCTTAAAACCTATCTAACTAATGGAAGGACTTCTTCTCCAATTAAGTTCATACAATATTCATAATCGTGTAATCTAAAACGAAGATCAAAAACAATATGATCTACACCGGCATCAATAAATTTCCCAACTTCGTTAGCAATATCTCCTGGGGTACCTGCCATTATGACGCCTTCCAAATCTTCCATATTTTCAAAAGATCCTGATTTTGGTTTGAGCCACCATTTTTGTTTATTGGCGGCATCTAACAATCCCCCCATATTAACTGGTTCTAATGCTTTCTCTAGTGTTGTATCCACACTAGTTGGAGGGACCACTCCAACAGTTGGCATATCTTTACCAGCTTCATCCGATAATTCTTGTAATTGTCTCACACGAACTCTGAACGTTGGTATTGTAATTCTACCTGGGAACCAACCATCGCAATATTCAGCCGCCCTCCTAGCAGATGCTGGGGTGGATCCGCCATACCAAATAGGTATCTTTCTTTCTGGTCTGGGGGATACTCCCAACCCTTCAACTGGGAATAGTCTGCCATCATATGTTATTTCTTCGTTTTCCCATGCTAAACGCATTATATCAACCGCCTCATGCACTGCATCAACACGATCATCTAGTCCCAATCCTACAAGTTCAAATTCATCTTTGAACAAAGTTGCACCAGCCCCCATACCTGCAATAACCCTGCCCTCTGATAACCAGTCAATGCTAGAAAATAAATGTGCCATATATAGCGGATGTCTCCAAGGAACTGCAACCGCAGTTCCTAGTTTCAATTTTTTTGTCACTGATGCCACTGCAGACAAAACTGTGAATGGTTCTACCAACGTAGAACTAGATCCTTCAAAACCATGCCCATGAAACCTTAAAAAGTGGTCCCTCACCCAAACAGAATCAAATTTTAATTCTTCTGCTCTTTTTGCCACATCTATCAGTGAAGATGGTGCTGCATATTCTCCGAAATGTGGTAATAACAAACCATAACTAATTTTTTCCATGTACCGTTTATGACTTGGGTTTATATTTGCTTTATCTTTCTCATTTATAAATCTAAATATACAATCTGGTCTTCAATTATAGTTTTGTATGTCTGTATTTTAATATCAGGGTCACCCGCATGTCCGCCAGTTTTAATATCATATGACCATCCATGCCAAGGGCAGATAACAACATACTCACCTGTGTAATATTCATCTGGCAGTTTCCCATTTTGTGGAATATCGCCACCGATCTTTTCCTTAATATCTCCTGTACACACAGGGCCTCTCTGATGACAGCAAGAGTTAAGCAAAGCATAGAATTCTCCTTCTATATTGAATATTCCAATTTCAACCCCTTTTACTTTGAAAATTTTCTTCTCTCCTTGGTTAATTTCCTCAACTCCACAAACCTCAATCATACTCCAAAAACCCTCTCTGCATTCTTACCTAAGATATTTGCTTTTTCATTTTCTGTTAAGAAAGTCATCTCATTAATCACACTAGGGTCATCAAAATCCTCATGTGGATAGTCAGATGCATACATCAATCTGTCCGAGCCCCCCAACATTTCAAACACATACTTGTAATAATTCTTGTCTGGAACTACTTCTAAAGGTTGAGTCCCATAATAAAATTCTTTCATATATTCCGAAGGACGCTTTCTCAGCAACACAGCCTCGTCTTGCATCCTAAGATATTCCATATCCATCCGATACATCATCATTGGTATCCAAAACAAACCAGTTTCTTGGAACACAAAGTCTAGTTTGGGGAACTTCTCAGGGACCCCTTGGGAGACGACATTCGCAATTGTTGTCATATTATCAAATAAAAATCCTAGAGTATGTGTCTCCATTATTGTTGTAAAACCTGATACCCACCCAAAATTATCTAGAGTGGCACTACCTCCATGGAATAACACAGGCAAATCTGCACGTTGGCACGCATCGTAAATCGGATCATATTTCCTATGCCCCATCGGGGGTTGAATCCGAGCTGTCAACACACAAGCACCAATAACTGCTTTTTCCTTGCCGTAGTCATCTATGAGTTCTGCAGCCTTCTCTGGATCATTATATGGAACTGGGATTGATATGTACATTCCCTCATCAGGATCTGCTATTTTATCAAGCATGTATCTAGTATATGCCTCTGCAAATTTTGTCTGACGTTTATCTTCTTCTAACATAGCAAAAGTTAAGATTTGTTCAGACAGTAACAATATTTTATCAAACGATAACTCTTCCATCAATTGGACAACTCCTTCTAATGTATTGAAATCTATATCTCTCCTCTTTATACTAGGATAATTAAACCCATCCGGCCGCGATAATGTGGGCCAGAAAGAAAGTGGAACTTTTCTCTCCTTCGTTCCGTATGCAAATTTTTGTTTCCAAGGATCATCATCATCTATGTAATCCACTATATCGTACAAAGTTTCTACATAATGTGCATCTGTATCGAAAATAGTCTTTCCACCTATTGCCATATATTCGAAGATAGTATTTCTTTAAGCAAGTATCCACCGATTAACCATCTTCACCCAGAAAATTTAACATGTACTACGGCCGGTTTCCCCTCAGAACTTGCCTCGATAGCTTCCTTCAGTACAATCTCTAATTGTTCTAGTTTATCAACAGATTTCACATAACTATCTACAATTTGAGAAGGTGCTGTAAATTCTATTGGATACTTAAATTTACTTTCTGGAATCCCATCTTCCACCGCAACACCATCTGGATGAGTCCTTCTAGTTGATCCTCTAACTGCATTCCAACCATCGTTATCGTATATGACTGTCACGGTAGGTGCTTTCCTTTCAGCAGATAGCCACGCTGTTACACTAGGGTGGGAAAAAAGATACGCCCCATCCCCCACCAAACACCATGTTTCTTTATCTGGATTAGCCATTTTAACCCCTACTGCAGCCCCTCCACCAAATCCGAGACCCGCGCCGTATTTGGCTATATAACTCCCTGGATCTGTCAACTCAATATTGTTCAATATAGCCCCTGTACTTGTAACTGAGTCAGTAACAACCACTGCATTTTCATGTTTCACCCGATTTATAATAGATGAAATAGTAACTGCATTCAACTTATTACTCTCAAGCTGTTTGTCAACCATATTCTTTCTATTTTCACGCTTTTTTTCACTAATTTCACCCCAAAAAATCCTTCCAGTTTCACCGTCTTCAGGTTTCAGTTCTTTTGTCAACAATTCTAGTGTTTTAATTGGATCCGATTTTATCTGAACATCGATCTTATAATTCCAATGTGGGTATGTTGGTTTTAGCGGATCACTTTCAATCTGAATAACTGGAATGTCTTCCCGTGGAGACGCAATCGAAGGCACCCAAGGAACATCTGTTCCTGAAATTATTATCAAATCTGCATATTCAAATATCTCCCCTGGGACAAATCCAACATGTTGTGGATGTGTGCGGGGAAAATTCAAGACACTTGGAGAATGTTCAACCACTCCTACCCCTGAAACTTCAACAAACTCTATCATAGAAGCGAGATTATTTTCTGCAGGAGGCTTTCCCAACCAACTAGTAATTAAAACAGGCCTATCAGCAACCCGAATAAGATCTCTAATTTCTCTTATTGTATCTATATCTGCACCTGTGGTTCTAACATCGCGAATAGGAATATTTTTTGGTTGAAATCGGCATTTAACTTCCAATGCTTCCCTTGAAGCTGTAAGATAAACTGGACCTGCAGGAGGGCCTTTAGCTATACTCACAGCCCGCCTCACCATTTCAGAAGGATCTGCAGGAGGACGATATTCTGAAGCCCACCTGCAATACTCTCTAACGATCCCTATTTGCTGAAATGTATCTTGTAAGTAATGCACTACATGGTCTCTTGATCCTTTGTTCCCCACATCACTCACAGGGGCCAAACCCGCCATAACTATCACTGGTATATTACTTCTGTGCGCATTATGCATCCCGGCACCTAAATTTTGAGTCCCAACATCTACATGAACTAGGACTGCTTGCGGCTCCCCAGTAACAGCAGCATAACCATGGGCTGCACTTATCGCAACAAATTCGTGCGGACAAACAACAATTTCTGGCATTTTTCCATCACTTCTTCTAATCTTAGCAGCAGCCTCTATTAGTGGAGTATGGTCAGTTCCATAATTGGCAAATAGATATTTTATCCCCTGAACACTCAACGAACGGAGAATAGCTTCTGCAGAAGTAATTTGTTTTTCTTTGGAGCTCATTCTTATTTATAATAACACCGTCACTCTAATCACTCTTTTTGTTTTCAGAGAACTTTTTTATAGCAATATCCTTTTAATTCATATTCCATTTTATTTACATAGAACTCTCCGCTTCTTCCACTCTCGGTGCCCACTACCAAACTCATCTTCTCACACCCTTCTTCCATTGCCCACACATGTATAAATTCTAATAACAACTTTCCAAAACCTTTGCCTCTGTTATCTCTATCTGTTATCAAATCATATACATAAACAAACTTTCCATTCGAAAAGTTATTGAGTATGTTGACCCCTGCAATAGAGACAATTCGACCCTCTTCTGAAGCCAACCCAAACAGGCGATATCCATCTTCATATATTTGACCTATTCGCTCTTCAAATATTTCCTCAGTCAATCCTTCATGAAGCTGTTTAAAAAGAAAAAAAGCATCGCCTACTCTTTCTATATCAATTTCTAGTATATTTTCCATTTCTTTCACCCAATAACCCCTTCTCTATTTTTGCCCCATCGATCCACCAATTTCTAACGGATATTCTTGCACATTCCCACTTGTTTTACGAACAACTATGGATCCAATTAACATAACTCCACGTTCAACCTTTCTCACACCCGCCCGATAATAGAGTACAGTCATATCATCAAAAAACTTCAACAATTCATTTGATCCCAATCTATTATTATTTTTACTCGGCCCCCTGTAAATATCATTCTTTGTTTGGAGGTGGTGTTCATACACTATCATGCCACCAATCCTAAGTGATTTCTTGATATTTTCAACCATATCTTTTCCACAGAGATAGAAATCCACAACTATCAAATCATATTCATTTTCTATAAACTGAAATCTATTCAGGTCACTTAATATCCAATTAACATCTACATTGTTCTCATCAGCACGTTTTCTAGCCATCTCTAACGCAACTTCAGAAACATCTACCGCGTCCACATCATAACCTTTCCCTGCTAAAAAAACAGCATTCCTACCATTCCCACATGCTATATCCAAACAACGTTTATGTTCTCCATTTTCTTCACTCACCACGGCTTTAATGAGGGCAGATACTTCTTTTCTTGGCTGGTACGTTCCAGATATATATTTGTCATCCCACTTCATACTATTTCATATTTTTCCATAATTTTATTGTCTCTTTTACCATCTCTTCTATTCTATTTTTCACCTCAAGATTTTCTAACTCAAACCCACTGTCTATAAAATCTGACTCTATAGAAAAAACGCTCTTATTTGCCACATTAATACCTAGATATATCAAAATAGGTCTTAACTGGGAATCAATCACTAAACTGTGCTGTCTAGTCCTCCCTGACATAACAATTCCAGCAACTCTTTTCTTTTCTTGAAATTTTTTCCACGGCGTATAGTCAATAAGATTCTTAAGCCCCCCTGAATATCCTGAAAAATAAACCGGTGAGCCAATAAAGTAAACATCTGCATCAACATATCTATTCATCACGTTTTGAGTTTCTTCATTCCATTCACTCGGATCTTTCCCTTCAAAAAATGGCATTCCTGTGTTTCTCACGTCTATAGTTTCATATTCAATTTTCTGATTTTCTAGTATTTCTCCTACATATTTCATTAATGATCTCACTCTAGAATGTTCTCTTCCACTCCCGCAAATAACCACAACTTTCATTGAATTAATAGGTTCCACGTCCGAGATATAGGATTTCCTCCCTTTTACATCTTCTTCCAATCCTCCAGATTCCGAACAGAAATGTTTTCACCTCTTAGAAGATGATTTCTTTCATAATCAACTATATCTCGAGGGACAAGTGACAAAAAAACATAACACACCTGAAATAAATATAGGCCTTGTTGGCCATGTAGACCATGGAAAAACAACACTAGTCCAAGCTCTATCTGGAAAATGGACCGATCAACACTCTGAAGAACTCAAACGTGGAATTTCTATTCGTCTCGGTTACGCAGACACCACTTTCAGAAAATGTTCTCTTTGCGACAATTCCTCTCAGTATATGCTATCTGAAAAATGCCCCGCCCATGACAAAAAAACTGACTCTCTTAGAACTGTTTCCTTTGTCGACGCACCTGGACATGAAACTTTGATGGCAACTATGCTTTCGGGAGCCGCTCTAATGGATGGGGCAGTATTAGTTGTCAGCGCAACAGACCCAGTCCCTCAAGCACAAACAGCTGAACATCTAATGGCATTAGAAACAATTGGCATTAGCAAAATAGTTATTGCTCAAACAAAAATCGATTTGGCCGGAGAAGAGGCATCCAAGGAACACCAAGAACAACTTAAACAATTCGTCTCTGGAACTATTGCAGAAAATGCACCCATAATTCCAATTTGTGCTAGTCAGTCTATCAACATAGACTATCTTATTCAAGCAATAGAAGAATGCATTCCCACCCCCAACCGTGATGAAAAATCTCATCCATTGATGTATATAGCTAGGAGTTTCGATACAAATAAACCAGGATCTTCATGGGACAAATTAAAAGGAGGTGTTTTAGGGGGGAGTTTAGTTCAAGGGACATTTTCAATCGGAGATGAGTTGGAGATCTCTCCCGGCAGACGAATATCCAATGCAGGAAAAATCGAATATGTTCCTATACTTGCTACTATACGATCAATTCAATCTGGAAACTCATCCCTTGACCAAGTAGGTCCTGGTGGTCTTGTTGGAATCGGAACTGGTTTGGACCCTTCTCTAACTAAAAGTGATGGTTTAACTGGTAGGCTAGCTGGAAAACCTGGTACCTTACCGCCTGTATGGGGTGAATTCACAATGAAAGTGGATTTGATCACTCGAATTGTAGAAAAATCCGAATCCAATGAAATTGGGCCTATTAATACTGGAGAATTACTTATGTTAACCATTGGAACTACAACAACTGTAGGGACAGTTACTAGTGCACGTAAATTAGAATGCGAACTTTCACTTAAAAGACCTATTAGTGCACCAGTAAATGCCAAAATATCCATTAGCCGCCGCATAGGTTCTCGCTGGAGACTAATTGGAATCGGGACTTTATTGAGATAATATTTTCTATAAAACCAATTTCAACATATTAACAACAGATAACTAACATTTTTTATTCTTGGACCAAATAACACGCTGTGGTAGTCGTTGCCCTAGATACAAACGCTTTGATGGTGCCGGTTGAGCTAAATATTCGTATTTTTGAAGAAATAGAGTATCTCCTGCCAGCCCCCATTTTCATAGTTCCTGATCCTGTTATAAATGAACTTTCATCACTAAAACATGGAAATGGACTCGCATCTCGGGCAGCTAAAGTAGGGTTGGATTTAGCAAATCAAAGATGCAAAATAATCACAACCAAGAACAAATCAGCCGACGACGCAATTATGGAGCTTTCTTATACTCGCCAAACAGATTATGTCGTGACAAACGATTTGGCCCTACGCAACAGACTCCTGGGATCTGGTACCCCTGTAGTCGGCGTTAGGGGGCGAAACACGTTACATATAATGGAGCCGTAATATGTTTAAAAAGGTTAGAATAATTGACACAGTAGAAGTCCCACCTGCGGAGCTAGGAGATATTAATAAAGAGTTAATTAAAGTTTTACTCCAAGAAAAACTTGAGGGCCGTGTAGATGAGTCTGCAGGCAGTATTGTTACTGTCACTGAAGTGCATGAATTGAACGATGGAGTTGTACTGCCCGGGCGTCCAGGAGTTTACTATTCTACAGAATTCGATGCTGTAACTTTCGATCCATCAATGCAAGAGGTAGTCGATGGAACCGTCATAGAGGTAGTTGAGTTCGGGGCATTTGTAGGTATAGGTCCAATAGATGGGCTTTTGCATGTTTCTCAAATTTCAGACGAATATTTAAATTTCAATGGGGAAAACCAACAGCTAGCTTCTAGTGAATCTGGAAAAGTTCTTGGGGTCGAAGATTCAGTTAGGACTAGAATTGTCACAAAAAGCATAGATGAACGTAACCCCCGAGAATCAAAAATAGGCTTAACCGCGAAACAACCAGGACTTGGAAAGCATGGGTGGCTCAAAGACAAACGTGAGCGAGAGGAAAGTGCTTAATGCCAACAAAAAAACGTCTCGCTTGTAGGGATTGTCGTAGAGTTATAGACATCAAAGACACGGAAGTATGTCCAAGTTGCAATTCTCCTAGCATAACTGATGATTGGAGTGGGTATGTTGTCATCTTGCATCCTCAGCAATCCGATGTAGCTAAAATTATGGGCATAAATGAACCTGGTCACTATGCCCTGAAAGTAAGATAAAATATTGCCAATTTTAGCCCGACTTCCACCCGCTATTCGAAATCAATTAAGCGATCCTATGGGGCAGATTTATACGACCATTGAAGATTTACTTCCCGTTTTAGGATTTCCACTCATAACTGTTGGAGATGTTGTAACTTCACATTTTAACTTATCCGGTCGGCCACCAAATGTTTCGATCATAGATCACTTAACTCAACGCAAACCTATTAGTCCTCCACCAGATCCTCTTCATGTAGATTTTTTTCTAGAAGTGGAAAACCCTCCTGCTAGTTTAACAGAAGAGCTCATTCGAATCGTATACTGGGCAGTCAACGAACCAAGTGGGATTTCTCAAATACTGGTAGATGGGGAAGAAGATCTAGCAGTATTGCCTGCCGTAGTTTCTGCGCCCATAGGTTCCAGTGTAGTGTATGGGCAACCAAATATGGGCATGGTACATGTACCAGTAACCCCCGAAACACAACGACGTGTATGGGATTTACTTTCTAAATTTGACGGAGATGTAGGACTATTTTTTAAAAATATATCCAAAATGAATCCGTAGCACTCTTCGGAATACTTTTAGATTAGACTGAAAAAATGTACCTAATCAACAATGGAACTCACTATACTATCTGAAACCTCCAATCCCCTACTCCACCGAAAAGATGTATCCTTTATCGTTACTCATTCAGGAGCCACACCCACACGCACTGAAGTAAGAGACAATCTTTCAGCACAATTAAACAAAAATTTAAACGTAGTAATCATCCGTAAACTCAAAACTCAATTTGGTACTCGGAAGACTATCGGGGATGCAAAAATTTATGACAATTCCGATTTCGCAAAACAAATCGAGCTAGATCACATCCAACTACGTAACCCATCTTCTTCTAAAGAAGATTCTGAGGAATCTCCTCCATCCTCCGAGGGTGTATAATGGGGGCCCAAGCAAACTACGGAAACAACGGGTCTAGTCCAAACGAAAAATGCCCTGAATGCGACGCTTCTTTCTTAGCAGAACATCATGACCGTTTCCATTGCGGAAAATGCAGCTACACCAGATTGAAAGAATAACTCTCTTTTTTGCAAACGCGATACACAAACAGCAACAATAATTCCTCTGTCATCTTATAACAACGATAAGGTGGCATCTGTATGACTCTCACTTTAGGCATAGAAGGAACCGCTTGGGCAGCTAGCGCTGCAGTTTTTGATTCAGAATCAAACAACATTTCTGTCGAAACCCTACCCTATTCTCCCAAAAGTGGTGGACTTCACCCCCGAGAAGCTGCAGAACATATGAGAGAATCGCTCCCAATAGTTATCGGAAAAATTTTTTCCCAACTAGAAAGACCTCCTGATACCGTGGCATTTTCACGTGGCCCAGGACTGGGTCCTTGTTTACGCCTTTGCGCCACTTCTGCACGTGCTCTTTCTAGTACTTTTAATGTGCCTCTTGTAGGCGTTAATCATATGTTGGCCCATCTAGAAATAGGTCGGCATTTCTCAAATTTTTCCTCGCCGATTTGTCTCAATGCTAGCGGAGCAAATGCACACGTTTTGGGTTATCAAAATGGTTATTATCAGGTTCTAGGTGAAACAATGGATACTGGGGTTGGAAATGCCTTGGATAAATTTTCTCGGCATGTAGGTTGGACCCATCCCGGGGGGCCAAAAATAGAAAAATCAGCTACAAACGGTTCTTTTTTCGATTTACCTTATATAGTTAAAGGAATGGATTTTTCCTTCTCTGGAATCACAACAGCAGCAATCACAGAGTACGATAAGGGGAGGCCAATTGAAGATATTTGCTTCTCACTTCAAGAAACTATTTTCTCCATGCTCGCTGAAGTTTCAGAACGCGCCCTTTCTCTTTTAAATTGCAATGAACTTATCCTTGGAGGCGGTGTTGGAAACAATCTACGATTAAAAACAATTCTTTCAGATATGTGCAATGATAGAGGGGCCAATTTTTTCGCCCCAAAACCCTCTTTTCTCAGCGACAATGCTGGGATGATAGCAGTACTAGGGGATCACATGTTCAATGCCGGCGATACTATCTCAATTTCAGACTCTCATGTTCTCCCAAATTTCAGACCCGATACCGTACCTGTAACCTGGGATTTACCTCCTATGAATTCTTTTTCAAACAAAACCAATTTTGTAAGAGGTGCAGAAGCTCTCGTGGAAATCAATGAAAGTTCAGTTTCGAAACAAAGACTCCCCAAAACTTATCGCAATTATCAGTTAGACTCCAGATTAAGGCGCGAAAGAACAAATTCAGAAGCGCGTCTCACTAGCGAGGCACGAAAATTAGGCATCCCAACTCCAATCATACTTGGAATAGATCCTGTCAATTCTACTCTAAAATTACAGAAACTTGGCAATATGGATTTGGCAGATTGTCTCACAGAACATAGAGTAAATACAACCATAAAATACCTTTCATTATTGCATTCAAATGGTATGGTTCATGGTGACCCCACCACAAGAAACATTCGAATCGACACGGAATCCAATCATGTATACCTCATAGATTTTGGACTAGGGTTCTACACAGACGATATAGAAGATTATGCCATGGATCTCCATGTTTTCGAAGCTAGTCTTCGTGGGATGTCACCAAACTATAAATTTTTATGGGCGTCTGCAAAAAAAACCTATGAATTATGTGGGGATCTTAGAGTCACCAAACGGCTCAGCGAAATAGAACTCCGTGGAAGGTATCATTAATCTGACTTACGACGGTTATTTCTCTTCTTAAACCCCCCCTTGTTCTATGGTACTCTTTGCCACCACAAATGAAGAAAAAGTTAAGGAAGCAAAGTCCTATTTAGGGGCTATAGTAACCCATTTTCCATATGACTATGTGGAATTGCAATCCGATAGTCTATCTGAAATAGCAATTCATGGCGCAAATGAAGCATTCAACGCTTCTGGCAGAGAAGAACCCGTAATAACTGATGATTCTGGTATTTTTATAGAAGCTTTAAAGGGTTTTCCTGGTCCATATTCTTCCTATGCTTACCATACTCTTGGACTTTCAAAAATACTCAGCCTGTTAAGTAACTCTGATAATAAACGTGCTTATTTCAGAACCTCAATAGCATATTGTTCTTCAGACATTTCTATAGCATTTGAGGGTAGTATCCGGGGAAAAATAGTACCTCCGCGCGGGGACATGGGATTTGGATATGATCCAATTTTCGAGTATAATGGAAAAACTCTAGCAGAAATGAACACAGAAGAAAAAAATTCCATTTCTCATCGTGGCAGGGCCCTGTCAAAATTAACGTCCTGGCTCGCAGAAGATTTAGTTGAACATCGAGGCGTAAAATAATCATGCATTTACAACTCATTTGGATAGATTCTTTTTTTCATTATTTTCCATAGTCCTCATTCTTGTAAATCAAACAAATTTACAAAAGCATGTGGCCTTTTTATACTGACTTCAAATCTATCTTTTATAATAACCCCTGCTTTAGAACTGGTCAACCTATCGTCACACGAAATAATATGTTGGGCCCCTCCCAAATAAGCCGAAGACAGTGCTGAATTATCTCCTTCTATCTGATCAACAATTTCACAATCCATTTCCATTCTATCACGCCATTTTTTTGATAGTTCTTTACTAGATAACAAACAAATCACAGTTTCAGCCTCATCCAATAACTCTTTACTAGCAATAAGTTCAATCTCCCCCACACTTCGAACAATTCCCATGGCCTTCCTTGAAGAACATTCTGCCATAATATCCATCACCAGAACGTCAGAATCTGCCACAACTCTAAAAATTGGTTCATCCATCACGCCTCTCCTGGAATATTTTTTCAACCATTTCTTCAGTAACTTTGTACTCCTCACTCAACTCAAACAATTCTCCCCATGTAACCGAAAATATGTTATTTTTTTTATCTGGACTATTCATGTTTTATAATTCTCTGTATCTATTTACAGTTCCAAATCCAGAATCATTTTTTGCAGGGCACTCCTTGCTTCACTATCACTTTCTCTGTGTGGACTTCTGGAAAAACCTGCAGGGGCGCCTCTCATATTCATTGCAGCCTTGAGACCCGGGACACCGTATGTACCTGTCACAGCTTGGTTTAACCCCATTAAACTATCATTTATTCTTTTCGCATTTTCGTCATCTCCCTCCCGATGCAATCTATAAATTTCAGAACATTTTTCAGGTGCAATATTTGCTAGAGCTAATACGCCACCACTAGCCCCCGATCTCAGTGCATCTGCGTAAATTCCACCAGATCCAACTAACATATTGAAGTCTTCTCCGTTTGTTAATTCCACTTCTTCCTGAAATATTTCCAAATTCCCTCCTGAATCTTTCATACCTTTTATATTTTTATTCTTGGCAAGTATTTTCGCTGTACCTGGGTCAAGAACCACATTAGTGAATTTTGGAACACTATACAAGTATATGGGAATCGACACCAAAGTGGAGAGTTCTTCATAATAAGCTGCAATCGCTTCTTGAGTGTGAACAAAATAAAAAGGAGTCACCACTAGGGCAGAATCTGCTCCTGCATTGGCGGCCAATTCTGTCTGTATAACGGTCTCACGCAATCCTGGATGCCCAGTTCCTGCTAAAACAGGAACAGAAGCTGTCTCTACAACTATTTCTACCACACGTGAACGTTCTTCCAGTGTCATCAATTCCGATTCACTATTGGATCCGCACGGAACGATGAAATCTACTCCACCCTTTTCTACCCATTTAACAATACCTCTAAGATTTGATTCATCAATATTACCATCTGCATCAAACGGAGTAACTAGTGGGACACCTGTGCCTTCCATAATCACTTTTCCACTTTCTCAGCAAAAAATAGTACGGTATTACTTTCACACAGATAAAACCCATTTTCACCCTTTTTTAGGATTTGCTGTACCTGTCTATTAATTTATATAATCTCTTCTTCTATTTTTATCATAATTCATTCCAAGTATGCCATTTTTGTCCATTTCAAATACAAACTATTTTGTATCCTCCCGCATTATCTTATATTGCCTCACAAATGCAATCAAATTCCGAAATTTCTGCCACACGTATGACAAACCAGCTTATCGGTTTTGCTATTTTAATAACAGAAAGTATTTATGCTAATCTATAGTTAGTCCGGAATGCAGAGAGGAAGCTGAAGAAGTACCTCTGGATCTACAGGTCGGTATAACCGGCGTTATGTTCCATTGTAAAAATCAAAAATAAACATGAAAACAAATAACAAAAAAATCTCAGCTTTGCTATTCTCCGCGTTAATGGTTCTTTCCGTTTTCGCTGGAGTTGTCGCTATATCTGGATCAGCGTTCGGTGTTGCCCTAGGCAGCGCAGAACAACTCGATTCTGGTGTGACATACTGGCAAGGTCAAGATATTTGGCTAGAAAATGGTACCGCAGTCGCAACTGCAACCACGCTACAAATCAGAGCGGTTGATTCAGATAACAAGGTCGGTAGCCTTGTAACTGAGTTCCAACTCGACACTGCAAACGTAGCTGGTGCAGCTACTGCAAAAGGTACCGCAAAGATTTCAACCAGTAGTCTATCTGGATACTATGCTATCACAGATGGTGGTGAAGGCGGATTCGTCTACATCTCAAACGCAACTGGTCAATTAGCAAGTGTCAAAAATGCTGCAGGTGGTGCATACGTATCACCAAACACAACACAGATTGGCTCTGCTAAGTTCGAAGTCACAGTACAGACATTCAGCGTTAAATTGGACGATAGTTCAATTGACGAAGATACAACAACAACACTCGATGTAACCTCCAACCGTGGTGCATTCCAGATAAGAGTCTCATCCGCACAATTGGATGAAGACGATCTTACTAACATATTCGCCGCATCTGGAACTACCAACGATGTCAATACCGCATCTAAAACAGATGAAGATGATGATGGTAAAGAAAAACGTGAGAGTATCCTCATCAACACAGAAGCCGGACAAAGCATACAAGTTGAGTTCGACGGAGATTTCGATGACCCAGGTACATACACGTTCGATATAGAAGTTGTTGACACAGACGCAGAAGCATCCGCTACAATCGTTGTAGCAGATGTCAACCCTGCCTACTCATTTAGTCAAAGCGTTTACTCTGAAGAGACTGGTGACGTAGCACAAGTTCAGATCGACTTAGTTGACGCAACAACCGCCTTCCTTTTCGTTGGTGGAGAAGCTGTTAACTACCTAGAATCTTTCAAAGTAACTGACGGTGACGATGACGGAAAAGTCATTGTTGAAATCAATACCTATGCAATAGGCCGTGATGATGGGGCTAACACTTACATCGTAGCACACGCAACTGATGTAGACCGACACTCCAACATTGACGGAACCGCTTACGGTGTAGATGACTCCGATGACTCTTTATCATTAATAGTCAGATACAACACTACACGACTAACTACAGGACTCGATATCGATACTGTACTTTCTGATCCAATAGAAGCTGCAGACTACGATCTTAGATTGTCCTCATCCGCAACAATAAGCACCGCTGGTGTAGTAGCAGATGAGAAAGCCGTCGCAACACTCAGTGTGACTGACAGATCCACAAACGGTATAACCGTTTACAGAGCTGCAGAATCCGACGCTGACGATTTCGACCCACTCAAAGATATGTCTAAAGCAACTTTAGTAGCAGAAGGTGGAAGCTTATCACTTGAAGATCTATTGATCATAAAAGTCGATATGTCTGGTGTCTTCGGCCACATCGTAAACAAGGACCTCGAAACTGTCCTTGGAGGTGTAGCAGCTGATTCCGGTATCGCTCATGGTATGAACCTGACTATCAAACAAACTGACGCTGTCAGCAACCAGGATGCAATTGTATTTGCCCTAACAACTGACGACGCCGCAGCTGCAAAAGCTCAGATGTACACTGATGCAGACAACAACGCATACTATGTCGTTGTTGACTCTCAGGATGCAACAACAACTAATGGGGATCTCGCAAAAGGCCAAGATTACAAGATCACAGCCTTTATCGACGAATTCAACCCATATGTTAAAGATTCAACTGAAGCAGCTAACAAGTTAGAAGCAACATTCCAATATGTCAAGGAAGAGGCAAAAATCGACGGTCTAAACGCTGACGATGATCTCAGGGTTGTGCCAGGCACAGCTACTGTGATCAGTGGTACAACAACAGTTGCCCCTCAGACAGAAATCTCTGTCAGAGTACGTAACACCGGAGATAATCCATTCCTCAAGACAAAGGCAATAGATGTCGCAGCCGACGGAACATGGTCTGCAACATTCGATCTATCTGATGTCGCAATTGGAACTGAATTCAAAGTAGTCGTTCTTCGTAGCGGTGCTGAAATCAGTGACTCTACCGATGTAGAAGCAGTAACAACAACTGCAACTCCAACAGCAGAGCCAAAGATTGTAACACGAACAATAGAAATAATCCGCGGTACTCCAACACCTCAAACCATCGTAGAAGTACGAGTTGAGGTCCAAGAGCGCACCGTTGTAATTGAGAAAGTAATCGAGAACGTCAGAACTGTTCAAGTAACACCAACACCTGGTCAGCCAGGATTCGGTCTTGCCATCGCAGTTGTTGCACTTCTCGCAGCAGCACTCTTCGCAGTCCGAAGAAAAGACTAACTCTCTAAATCTTCAGCTTTTTCTTATTTTTTATTTAGATGAGCCACAGCTATGTTCAATTATTTTATTTCTACAACTAATTTAATACAAATCTAAACTCAGGGCTTCTTAAATTCTAAATTTCCATAGAAGAAAAATCTTCAAATAAATTCTCTAATAGATTATCATCTGATTCTTTATGTTTTTTCCCTGCCCTATTTTATCATAAACAAAGAGATTAATTCCAAAACCCCCTCCACAAACCGAGTTTTAAGTTCCAATTTTATGGCTACACACAGAGCCCCTCAGACAAAAGCCTTATCCGGGAATTGAACCCGGGATCTCGTCCTTACCAAGGACGCGCTTTACCCCTAAGCCAATAAGGCAACAAAACTGTGCATTGATGCTACCATATCTTCATGTTTATGCATTTCGAATCTCACGTGAACTCATTTAAATAACAACCACCTACATTGTATCGGCAATCGATTGGTATTATTTACTGTAGTGCTTACAAGAGTCATGATAGCTGCAGACAAAGTTTCTGATATCAATCTATCTAAAAAAGAACTAGAATCTAATAAGAAACAAATAATCAATTTCATTCAAAAAACAGTAAGAGGGGCAGGAGCAACAACGGCCATAATTGGTTTATCAGGGGGGATAGATAGCACCCTAACAGCATACTTGACCGTTGAAGCATTGGGGCCAGGATCTGTATATGGGGTGGTAATGCCCAGCAAATCAAACAGTAAACAAAATATGGACGATGCAATTCAAGTGGCCAAAACTTTGAAAATAAATTACAATGTAATCGAAATTGATTCTATTGTTGATGAAATACAACATTGTGTCCAAGCTAGTTCCGCTTCAGTGAAATTCCAAAAAGAGTCTGCAAATAAAACAATCGGTAATATCGGAGGCCGTGTCCGGGCAGTACTATTATATACGATCGCAAATAGCAACTCTGCACTTGTTGTTGGGACGGGGAACAAAACCGAATTTTTAACCGGTTATTTCACAAAATATGGCGATGGGGCTGTAGATTTTCACCCAATAGCAAATCTGTATAAATGCCAAGTTAGGCAACTATCAAACTACATAGGGGTGCCAACAAAGTACATTTCCAAACCACCAACAGCCGGTTTATGGGAAGGTCAAACCGATGAAAAAGAAATAGGCATGGACTATGACACTTTAGATTCTATTCTATTCTTGAGCGTGGAGAAAAACAAAAACCCTGAAACAATATCTGCAGAGCTACAAATAAAAAAAGAACTTGTCACCCTGGTGGGTAATTTATACATAAACAGTGAGCACAAACGAAATCTCCCACCAAGTCCACAACCCATCGACTAAATCATTTCCAAAGGTCTTTTTGACTACATAAAATAATTATACTATATTTATGGGATTGCTCACTAGAGTTAATGATTCTTCTTGCAATGCTGTTTCCAAGGTCGAACCACCGCAACTCAAGGAACTAATACTCAATCGGATTGACCAAAAACCATCTGTTTTTGGACTCATAACCACTATAATTGCAAACGAGAGCGTGGAATCTTCAGATGAATTAAACCAATCAATAGATGAGAAAGCCGCAGGCGTGCAGTTAATTTATGAAGGACTCAAATTGACTCAAGAATTAGTTCGGAATAAAGGATGGAAACATGAAGAAAACAAATTGCAAGCTGATCTAGAATTACTCGCTGCAGATGTGATGGTTTCACGAGGATTCAATCTTTTATCTCACACGTTAGCCGCAAAAAAAGCAGTTGAAACAATTAGGTCATTTGGCCAAGCTGAAAGTATCCTTTCCAATGGGCTAGAAAAAAATTCTTTGTCCGAAGGAAACCTAGAAAAAGACATGTTTGAACTATCAATTATCACTGGATTCTATCTGTTAAATAAAGAACCTCCCAAAGATATCAACATGGGCCATCTATTCAATTTTGATATTTCAAACCAAGAACTAGGGCATTTAAAAGACCTTGACAAAATTTTAAATAATACTGAACAAAATGAGTCTTCTATTTTAATTATAGCCGCAGAAAAATAATATCTCAATAAAAATAGGGGCAAATCTGGCATAATTTCGGCGCCCATTTTTCAATTTGGTGTTTGACATTCGTACTTTTTCAATGCCAATCGGAACGCCACATTGAACTCCATTGAACGTGAATCGATGAATACTTGCACCAATGGTCTAGTGGTATGACCTGAGCTTCCCAAGCTCATAGCCCGAGTTCGATTCCCGGTTGGTGCATATTTATACAAACATCATAGGATAGTTATTTCAATCCCGAAGTTATTTTTCTAATCAATGGCGGTCACATCTTCTCGAAAACCATCTTGGTTAAAGGTCCCCTTACCATCTGGATCACAATTTACTAGCATAAAGAAAACTCTTCGAAAGTATGATCTTCATACAGTATGCGAAGAGGCCAACTGTCCCAATATTGGTGAGTGTTGGTCTGGGGAAGACTCTCCTGGGACTGCGACTTTCATGTTGATGGGGGGTAGATGTTCCCGGGCATGTAATTTTTGCAATGTTACAACAGGGGGCATGTTGCCACTAGATCCAAATGAACCTCTAAATATAGCATCAGCAATATCCGAACTCAATTTAAAATATGTTGTTTTAACTTCTGTCAATAGAGATGACCTACCCGACCAAGGGGCTGGGCATTTCGCAAAAACTATCAAATCAATTCGTAAAAGTAATCCCGAAACTTTGATCGAAACTCTAATACCTGATTTCCAATGTGAACCTGTTTTATTGGATAAAATAATCTCTGCCAAACCAGATGTTATTGCTCACAATATAGAAACCGTTGAACGATTACAGTGGCCCATTCGCGATCGTAGGGCGGGATATGAACAATCCTTATCTGTACTTGATTATATCAGCTCAAAATCTACTATTTTTACCAAATCTTCATTAATGCTAGGTCTAGGTGAATATGATGGTGAGGTTTATCAGACTTTATCGGATTTAAAAGAAAATAATGTAGTCTTCGTAACATTAGGACAATATCTTCAACCATCTCATAGACATTTAGATGTATTCGAGTATATCCATCCTATCAAGTTCGATACCTGGAAAAGTATAGCAGAAGATGAGCTTGGATTTCTTTATTGCGCAAGCGGACCCTTGGTAAGATCTTCCTACAAGGCAGGAGAGTTTTTCGTTAGGTCTTTATTGTCCCAACAATCTTCCAAACAAAGATAAATCTAATAGTCAATACTACATTTAATCCATCCATTTCCCTCTACTTTATGGCGATTGAAAAAGTGATTATCTATAACCAATGAACGCCGAAGCTAACCATACTTATGCAGAATTGTTAGTAATTGGGTCTGGCCCCGGTGGATATGCTGCAGCTTTACACGCAAAAAAACTTGGGTTAGATGTAACATTAGCAGAGATGGAAAAATATGGTGGCGTTTGTGTCCATAGCGGGTGCATGCCTTCAAAAGCACTTCTTAGTGCAACTACCATGTTACATGACATTTCAAACTCCACCAATATGGGAATTTTTTCAAATCAATCTGTTGATTTCAATATTATGAGCTCTTGGAAAGATGGTTTTATATCTCAATTAGAAACTCAAATAAAAAAAACATTTTTAGCAAATAAAGTCAATCTTCTCTCCGGAAAAGTAGAGTTCATTAACGATATAACTGCAAACCTCACGCCATCTAATTCTCAAACGTCCCCAATAACAATTGATTTTAAAAATGCCATCATAGCAACTGGAAGTAAACCAATTAATCTCCCTGGATTCAAATTTGATTCATCGCATATTCTTGATTCGAAATCCGCACTTTCTCTTAAATCCATTCCCAAAAAAATTATTATTATCGGGGCAGGCTACATTGGAATGGAACTATCTGCTATATTCGCTAGACTCGGAACTCAAGTGGATGTAATTGAAATAGAACCTAGTATTCTATCTGAGTATGAATCAGACATCTCTAATTCAATAAAAAAACATTCTGAAACCCTCGGAATAAATTTCCATTTATCTGAATCCGCGCAATCATGGGAAATCAAAAATAAAGAAATACAAGTAAACACATTAAATTCCCAAAACAAATCGCAAAATTATCTCTGCAATAAAGTCATAGTTGCTATCGGAAGATCGCCTTTGACAAATACACTTAATCTAGATGCAATTGGAATTAAACCAAATACTTCTGGATTCATTCCCACTGACAACAATCGCAGAACCACAGTCCAAAATATTTTCGCTATAGGAGACGTGACCAGTCCACCCATGTTAGCACATAAAGCTAGTATCGATGGAAAAATAGCGGTCGAGGCCATTTCAGAAAACAATTTTAATCCAAATATTAAGTCAATACCATCTGTTGTTTTCACCACTCCTGAAATTGGAATGGTGGGTCTAACACAAGCAGAAGCAGAAAAAGAAGGATTCAAAACTGCAATAGGGAAAATCCCCTATCGTAGTATTGGACGGTCACTTCTATCGAACCATGATAGTGGGTTTGTACGTATAGTCTCAGATGCATCCACGGGTATAATTCTTGGAGGGCAGATAGTGGGGCATTCTGCTTCAGAACTAATCGCAGAACTTGGGCTAGCTATCCAACTAGGTGCCACTACAACTGATCTTTCCAATACTATTCATGCGCACCCTACTTTCTCAGAATTATTAGTTCTCGCAGCAATAGCATCTTCCAAGAATCAAACTCTTACTTAATTCTCTCACCATTCTGCATTTGTTATTTATTATTGTTCAACCAACCAATAAATTTTAACGACGCCTTTTTCACCCTAAATGGATTACCATGTTGAAGAATGCGTTTAATAACATTGGGTCCTGCAGGAACTTACTGCCATAGAGTTGCTTTATCCATGTCCGAAACCGTATCTTTCCATAATTCTGTCACTGCTATCGTTAAAGATGTTTCAGAAGGCAAATTTGACAGGGGTATCATTCCCATTGAGAACAGCATTGAAGGGTCTGTCACAGAAAGTCTTTCTTCTATAGTTGCTTACGACATTGCGATACTACAAGAAGTAGTAATTCCAATTAAACATGCACTTTTAGCACAATCTAAAACATTTGATACAATTACAAGCCATCCCCAGGCCATCGCACAGTGTCGTAGTTTTATTTCTTCAAACTATCCTGGCCTACATCTTGAACCAACCACTAGCACAGCTAGTGGAATATCTCAAGCGATAGAATCCCCCTCAGTAGCTGCAATTGGCCACCCAGAAAGTTCAAATGGAAAACTTAAAATTATAGCCAAAAATATTCAAGATCAATCATCAAATTCCACGCGTTTTTTTGTTATAGCCCCTCCAACAAGACGTCAGCAAAAAGGAACAAAAACCTCTGTTATCATATATCCTCATAGTGATTACTCCGGTTTACTACTTGAAATTCTTCAAACCTTTTCAGATAAGAACCTAAACCTAACTCGAATAGAATCTCGCCCTAGTGGAAACAAACTTGGAGATTATCTTTTTCACATCGATTTCGAAGCTGCTTATGACGACCCTGCCGTAAAACATGTTATTTCTCAACTCGAAGGCATAATTGATTCGGACGGTTGGATACGATTCCTAGGTTCTTACGATGTGTGTTACAAACAATAAATTAAAATCTAACTGTTAAAATTACTTATATTATTGCTTATATATGACCCCTTAATTGATGCATTTAATCAAAAATCAAAGTAGAAAGGTGTTTTTCTTACCAAGTCCAATTATTCATTCATGACTCTTAATGTCGGAGATAAAATATCTGAAATCAGCGCATCAAATCAACAAGGCGAAAAATTAACTCTCACTTTTAATAATCCTACAATTGTTTATTTTTACCCCCGCGACGACACCCCTGGGTGCACCACAGAAGCAACTCAATTCAATGAATCATTATCTCAATATGAAGATATAGGTGCAGAAGTATATGGTGTATCTACTGATTCTGTAGATTCTCATTTATCTTTTTGTAATAAATACAATTTAGAATTTAATTTGCTAGCTGATTCAAGCGGCGAAGTAGCAAATCATTTCGGATTAGACGTTAGTAATGGAAAAGCCGCCAGAACCACATTTATAGTCTCTGAAGGTGTTATCCAAGCTGTCTACAATGACGTCAAACCAGATGGACATTCAAGCGCAGTGTTATCAAAACTTAACAAAATATTGGAGAAATAGTTCTCTTTTATTTATCTAAACTTGGAATTTAATTCAATTGAAATAAATTTTCGAGCTGTTTTAACTCTAGGGTATAAAACCTTCTACCATGGAATACCAATCATCTTCTATAGAAACCAAATGGAAGAATCTGTGGTTAGATAGCGGGGCACACGAAGCCAATCCGGACGATAAAGAATCTACTTTCATAACCGTTGCTTATCCATATCCTAGTGGTGGAATGCATATTGGACATGCAAGGACTTACACAGTTCCAGATGTTTATGCACGTTACCGTAGACTCTGTGGAGACTCTGTTCTTTTTCCCATGGCATGGCATGTAACCGGAACTCCAATTGTTGGCGCAGTGGAACGTTTAAAGAACGGCGAACCAGAACAACTTTCAGTACTACAAAATATCTTTGGTGTTTCCAACGAAGAGTTAGAAGATTTAAAAACACCAATGGGATTCGCACACCATTTCATAGACAAACATTATCGAGTTGGCATGCAAAAACTTGGACTCAGTATAGATTGGAGGAGAGAATTCACGACAAACGATGAACGATATTCAAAATTCATTACTTGGCAATATAACACCCTATATGAGCGGAACCTTCTCGAAAAAGGACTTCACCCAGTTAAATTTTGTACAACTGAAAAGAACCCCGTGACAACCCATGATATTCTTCATGGAGAGGACGCAGAGTTCCAAGAATACACTTTAATAAAATTCTATTTAGGCGATCTTGCAATTCCCATGGCCACCCTCCGCCCAGAAACAATTAGGGGTGTAACCAACGTATTCATAAATCCCGACTCTGAATATGTTGAAACCATGGTAGATGGGGAGAACTGGATTGTATCAAAAGAAGCCGCAGCCAAACTATCCTTACAAGCCCGAAAAGTAGAAATTATCGCCGATGTGGACCCTTTAAGTCTAATCGGTAAATATGTGCAAAACCCTGTAACAAAAAATAAAGTAATTATCCTTCCTGCCACATTCGTTGATCCTTCTAATGCCACAGGTGCGGTGATGTCAGTCCCTGCACATAGTCCCGCTGATTGGATTGCACTTGAACATTCCAAACAAAACCCATCTAAACTATTAGAATATGGGGTAGATCCATCTGAAATACAAAACATAAATCCAATCTCCATACTGACTCTAGATGGCTATGGGGAATATCCTGCAAAAGACGTAATCGAAAATTTCGGTATAACTCACTCAAACGATCCTCTCATTAAACAAGCCACTCAAGAACTCTATAGTAAAGAATTCCACTCGGGTGTCCTACGAGACTTTTATGGAATCTACTCAGGTACCATCGTAGAACATTCTCGTGATATTATCAAACAAGAATATTTGGATATTGGTCTATTCGATACTATGTACGAATTCACTGAGGATGTCATTTGTCGCTGTGGGGGGGCAGTCGAAGTTTCAACTCAAGAAACCTGGTTTCTGAAATACAATGATATTTCTTGGAAATCAAAAGCAACACAAATAGTTGACCAATTAGACGGGATCCCTAAAAATACAAAAGGTGAATATTATAGGACCATAGATTGGTTAAATGAATGGCCATGCATTCGAAATTATGGCTTAGGAACTCGTTTACCGTGGGAACCCAATTATGTCATAGAACCTCTGTCAGATTCTACCCTCCACACGGCGTATTATACATTTTCACACCATATAAATAACATACCTGTAGAGGCCCTAACTCATGCCTTCTTCGATGCTCTATTCTTCGGACCCGAGTTTGTTGAGTCTCCAGACCCCCGTGCATTGGATCTCAGAAAAGAGTGGCAATATTGGTACCCAATCAGTTATAGGTGTTCGGCAAATGATCTCCTCAGCAATCATTTAACTTTCTTCTTATACCATCACGCCGAGTTTTTCGATAAAAATTCTTGGCCCCGTGGAATTATGGTAATGGGGATGGGTTTACTAGAAGGTGAAAAAATGTCTTCATCTAAAGGGCATGTTGTTCTCGTTGAAGATGCTATCTCAACCTACGGATCAGATGCCGTAAGATTCTTTTTATTGAGTTCTGCAGAACCCTGGCAAGATTACGATTGGAGGTCTGATCAAGTAGAAGTTATACGAACTCAATTATTCCGTTTTTGGAACCATTCAATGGATGTAATTTCCCTCCCCGAAACAAATAAAGAATTAACTAAAATTGATAAATGGTTACTATCCAAATTCAATCATATAATCTCTAAAACTTCACTCGCACTCGATCAATTCGAAACCAGAACTGCCAGTCAATCTGTTTTCTATGAACTAGAGGATTATTTAAAGTGGTATAACCGCAGATCCAAAAAACAATCTCCCACGTGGGCAATAAAAGAAGTCCTTCGTTCACGTCTCATCATGCTATCTCCATTCATGCCATTTCTATCAAATGAATTGCATGAACTTCTAACTGGTGTATCCATAGATGAAACCGACTGGCCATCTGTTTCATCTATTTTTGACTCTCCTCTAATAGAATTCGAAGAAGACCTAGTCAGAAATCTTCTTTCAGATCTATACGAAGTTAAAAATGTGATAAACAAAGATCCCAATTTAATTAGGCTCTATATGCCTTCCAAATGGAAATATCAGGCTCTGAAAACCGTCATAGAATCTGACCTAGATTTAGGAGTTTCTTTAAAAGAATTAATGAAAAATCCTGTTAACCGAGATATGGGTGAGAAGGTTAAAAAATTCACCAAAGTACTCATTGATTCTCTAAAACAACAACCAATTGAAAGATTATCTTTACTTGAATCAATCAATGAATTTGATTTGTACTCTTCTGCACAGCAATTTTTTGAACAGGAGTTTGATGCCAATTTAGAAATTCTTCAAGAAGATGAAAACCCATTAGATCCTGCTGGAAAAGCTTCACATTCACTTCCATTTAGACCTGGAATATATATGGAATAACTGCTAATCTATCTAATTATCTCTCACTTTAACAAATTCAAACATTTATTCCCTCTTCGCACATACGTAATTTATGGATCCATCTGAAAGTGCTCAAAAAAAGTTTATTAGAACTGTAACAGCACCATACAAAAGCAGAACCGATAGCGAGATGAATATAATTTCTATACTTTATGGGGCTGGCCTAATTTTAATACTTCTCCCATTAATACCATTCGCATTAATACTATGGCTGTTTTCAAAGATTAAAATCCTATCAAGCAGTATTTCTGGTTCAAAATAACAAATCCTCTTAGTTCAGTTTGCCATTCAACATAAAATCAATAAATCTCAATTAGTCATGATGCCCAATATCAAATATATCTCAACTACAGCAGTATAATTTGCATCTATTAACTTAAAATAGCATCTTAGCTGCATCTTTTACGTCAGCAGACGTATTAATATTCGGCCATAAGTGCTATTCAGAAATACTTAAGGGCATTCCGAAAGCTATTTTCACTGTAATGAGTGTATTTAGCAGATTGGAACCGATTACTTCCACTTTAAATAAACGATTAGCTGCCCGTTTCAGCTTTAAAAAGAATAAGACAAATCTACGAACAGAGGTCATTGCGGGAATAACAACTTTCCTAACAATGTCCTATATTGTCGTCCTTAATCCTGCAATTTTAGGGAATGCAATTCAAATAGAGGGGTACAGTCCAGAGCAAGTCTTCCAAATGCTCGCCATTGTGACTCTACTTTCTGCTGGAATAGCATGTTTAGTAATGGCCCTCTATGCCAACCGTCCATTCGGATTGGCCCCTGGATTAGGACTGAACGCGTTCTTCGCGTTTACTGTCGTACTAGGAATGGGAATCGCTTGGGAAGTCGCCCTTGCCGCCGTTGTGATTGAAGGAATCATCTTCATCATCATAACTGCTGCAGGCTGGAGAGACGCCATCATAGAAGCAATTCCCAAACCTGTGAAGTTCTCTGTTGGCGCTGGTATCGGACTTTTCTTAGCAATCATCGGGCTTAAAGAAATGAATGTTATCACAGCTGACCCAGCAACTTTTGTATCACTTAATCCAAACCTTGCAGCAGACCCAATAGCACTATTGTCGATCCTAGGTCTACTGATAACATTCGTGCTCTATGCCCGAGGTGTGAAAGGATCTATTATTATTGGTATCCTATCAACCACTGTACTTGCATATGCACTCACAGCTGCTAAAATAGGAGGGGACTTTATGATCCCTGACATCGCTGCTACTTCTTACAACATCACACCACTCGTCGGTGCGTTCGCTGGAGGACTTGCTCCAGCTTTTTCAAGTGTACCAGCAGCACTTGGTTTCGCATTAGTCGTTTTCACGTTCTTTTTCGTGGATTTCTTTGACACTGCAGGAACTCTCATTGGAACCTCTCAACTAGGTGGATTCCTAGACAAGGATGGGAACTTACCCGAAATCGAAAAACCACTCATGGCAGATGCAATCGGTACAACCATTGGTGGTATCCTTGGAACTTCAACTGTAACTACTTACATCGAGTCAGCTACTGGCATTGAAGAAGGTGGAAGAACTGGGATGACTGCACTTGTAGTTGGTATTTTGTTTTTACTATCTCTCGCCGTGGTACCCCTTGCAGCAGCTGTCCCACTCTATGCTTCTCACGTTGCACTCGTTATCGTAGCAATTCTTATGCTACGTGGTGTATCTGATATAGATTGGAAGGATGTTACAGTCGCAGTCCCAGCTGGACTCACCATTCTGATAATGCCCTTCACATTCTCTATAGCATACGGTATTGCAGCAGGACTTATTTCCTACCCAATAGTCAAAGCAGCAAAAGAAGGAAGTCTCCGCGCAGCAACACTTGGTCAGTGGGCTCTAGCAGCCGCATTTGTGATCTACATATTTGTGATGACAAGCGGAAGATTCTTCTAAGAAATAACTTGTTTTTTGTCATAGATTAAACAAAACACAACTAAATAATAATTTAAGTGAAATTAAAATATACTTGTTTCGGGTATAAAACCAGAAAAGTAAGGTATTATTTCCCTCCGTTCTTTTATTCTTACATCTGATGTTTAACCTGCCATTCAAATTAACATCCAAACCCCTTCGATATCTAATATTTATCATCATATTATTATTAATCATTCCTTCATTTTTTTCATTCATCAATCAAGAAACAAATTCTTTTTCTGAATTTTCACCAGGTATTATTGAAGAGCCCGCTGATGGAATTACAATCGTTAGCATTCAAGGGTTTCATTTTGAAGGCAAGGATAGTATAAAAAAACCAGCAAGGCTAGTAGCTTTCGATCCTGTGGGAAACGTTCTGTGGGTGCATAATGGAAGTTCTGTTGGTGCAAGATGGTTCTATGACGTAGACCCTCTCCCAAACGGAAACATCTTAGTTCTAGCCACTGCACCAGACGAGACACTTATCTACGAACTTAACGCCAATGAAGGCATTATAAATTGGATACATAAATTACCTTTTGTAGATACTCATGACGTAGATCTAATTTCAAAAGATCAACTTTTAATAGCCAATATGAGGAATTATAACCCCTCAACTAATTTGAACGATGATCGATTACTTATCTATAATTTAACCACGCAATCAGTTGAATGGGAATGGCTTTTTAGAGATCATGGTTTCAAAAAATCTGGAGGGGGACGATACTCTGATGATTGGACGCATGTCAACGATGTAGATCTTATTCACGATAAATATGTAATGGCATCTGTCAGGAATTTCGACCAAGTTATCTTGATAGATATTTCTACAAAAGATATTGTACTAACTCTTGGTTCTGATGGGGACCATAATACTCTTTCTGAACAACATAATCCACAATATATCCCATCAACAAATGGAAATCAGTATCCATATGATCCTCTTATTGCCGCAACAATTTTGACAGCAGATTCAGAAAACGATAGAATAGTTGAATATGAATACCGCGAAAATGAATGGCATCTCACTTGGGAACTTGTTGGAAACTTTTCTTGGCCACGCGATGCTGATAGACTACCCAACGGAAACACTTTGATAGTCGATTCATTAAACCATAGGGTAATTGAGGTGACGCCCTATGGAAAAATAATATGGGAAGTTCATTCACCATGGGGCCCATACGACGCGGAACGGATATCATCTGGCGATGAGGGCCATGGTTATTCCATTCAAACTTCACATGATATGGGTGTATCTGGCAGATATCAATTACAAGGCGAAAATTCAAAAATTGAAAATGATATCTCGTTTGAACAATCTCTATCAAAATTTTTCGATGAAACTCCACTTGAACAACCTGTAAATGCATTTTCAACTCGCTGGTCCCATGTTGCACCGTGGATCTATCCTGTTTGGATGTCAAGCTGGGATTTTGCTAGGTCAGTTTTAGCAATCATAATTCTTTTAATTTGGATTTCAATAGAAACATTCCGCCGAATAAAATAATATCTATCCATTCAAAATACAAACTCATGATCCAATCATGTAGGTCTATATGCCTGTTGAAAATCTCAGTATTCCAGCTAGACCACCGAAAGCATTTAAGAGCTGATCTCCTTCTTCAAAATCTGTACTAACGAAATCAATCTCTGTACCTCTATATTCTGCTAGTTTAACAAGATATTCCACAACATCTACTCGCTCAGTTAGTTCTGTTTTCGTTCCGCACTCTGAACATTCTCCATTAGTTTTCTTTGTTCTTCGATCTATCATTTCATAACATTCATGCCCATTTTTACATTTAAAACTTAACACATCTTTTCTAACATCTTCTGAAATCAAAAGCCTAGCAACCGCACCCATTATAAGATTTTCTCGAACTGCATCAAATCCGTAAGTAGCCCGATTACCCCTGTGCAATTCTTTGAAAAATCTCTCCATTGCTATTTTATCTTTTACTATCGCTGCATCCGATAAAACATCCATAGCAGAATCAACTAGTTCGTACAATCCGGACTCATTGGTATATGACACATCGAATTTTCCAAGTACCTTTTCACGCAATTCATGATGTAGATATTTCCTTTCGAGGAACTCATCCTTTGTTGGTGATGGTCCTCCAACCAAAATCCCATCAAGTTCATACCTATGTGGTACGAATACATCCGCTGCAAGCTCTGCTATTTCTTTATAAAATTGATCTATTGCTTCCAGCCTAAGTCTATGAAACCTTTGCGCAGACTGACCACCTTTGCGCTGTTTTCCTGGGACTCGCGATGTAGTTCCTTTAATTGCCTCAATTCTCTTACCTTTTAACCATCCAACATGTGCCTCCCTCCGATCTAGTACTAGTAATCCATACATACCTTCATCCTGCAACATATCTCTCAAAGGATCTGTTAAAAAATTCGAGTCACAATGATAACGAAAAGATGGAATCGGTCGCGGCGGGGATTCAAAGATTTGAGTAACCATATCTGTCTGACCTCCGCCCACATCAACTGCACCTGAAAAAATAACCATGCCATTAGCTGGGGGTCTTTTATAATACCTGAGACGTGCCCTAATAGAAGCCAGTGCATCTGTCACATTCGTACGCGTATCTTTCGATTTAATATTTGCAGCCTGAGAATGTTCTTGAGTTATGTGTGCAACAACATCTGAAATATGCTTATCTTCTGGAATGTATATTGTGACCAACTGAGTCCCAGAACCTGAGTATTTCTCATAGTCTTCGACAAGACGTTTAAACTCATACTTATGTTTCTCATCACTCCAACTAGATTCACTCGGAGATTCAGCCATTAGTGACACTAATTTTCCATATCTTAAGTAACTTGGCATAGAATCATAACCAAATCACTCTCAAATTTACATAGAAACTGGGGATTCAATACCGATCAAATACAAAGCATTTGATATGGTATTTTTTGTTGCAGAAACTAAAATAAGTCTTGATTCTTTTAAATTTTTAGATTCAGCTTTCAGAACCGGACACTCTCGATAAAATATATTAAATTTCTCAGCTAAATTTTTAGCATATGCAGCAATCCTATGCGGTTCTAATGACTTTGATGCATCCAAAACAACTGATGGAAACCGTGCAATTTCATTAATAAGAATCCGTTCTTCATCAGACGTTAATAATCTCAAATCTGCCGTTTCTATATTCATATCTGAACCTGATAATATGCCACAACACCTCGCATGGACATATTGTATGTACGGTGATCCTTGCCCATCAAAATTCAATGCATCCTCCCACCGGAATGTTATTCCTTTACCAGGTTGAGTGGACACGATCCCATATCGAATTGCTCCAATACCTACTTGACGAGCTATTCTATCTAATTCTGAATCATTCAAAATTTCATCTCTAATTCTAGAATTCTTGCGTTTTATTACTTCTTGTCTAGCTCTTTCTGTCGCTTCATCAATTAAATCATCCAATTTAATTCCAGTACCTCTTCTGGTACTCATTCCACCTTCTGGCAGTGTCACCCATGAATAAAATACTTGTTTTATTCTGTCTGTATCTGAACCCAACATAGATAGAGTCTGCATCAATTGCTGAGCTTGGAATTTATGATCTTCTCCTAGGACTGTAACAATTCTGTCAGCACGTTCAAGTTTCCATTCGTGATAGCACAAATCCCGAGTAGTATACAACGATGTGCCATCCGATCTAAGAAATACAAGTGGTTTATCAGATCCATGAAGTGAAAGTTTCCATGCATTATCTTCTTCGAACGCACCATCTAAGTCTTTCAACCTTTTTATCATAGTTTCCACCGACCCGTCTCTAAGAAACCCCGTTTCTCTGACGAATTCATCAAACTCCACTGACATGCGCTCGAGGCACTCGCACATGCCTTCTAAAACCCTTTTCACCACGCCTGTTAAACGAACATAAATATCTTCGTCACCAGATTCGATCCTATTTATCATTTCTGTTATTTCTGTCTCAATTTCTTTCTTTTCATCTTCTCCAGATCTTTCTAAATATGCAGTTGCTAATTGATAATATCTAACCAAGTCGTAGTCTCCTCTTTCTTTTCTCGAATTTAAAAAACTTGAACTAGGTTTTGCTCCATTCTTTAAATTTAGTCTATGCTCGCCAGATCCAAAAGAATCAATTTCATCTTCACCATATTTTTCACATCCCAAAACTAAAGTCGCAACCTGCTTGCCCGAATCATTTACATAATATTGACGTTCCACTTCATATCCGGAAAAAGATAATATTCGGGCTATTGAATCTCCTATTATTGGATTCCTAGCCCGTCCAACATGTACTGGTCCTGTTGGATTGGCACTCGTATGCTCAACAATTATTAACTCTTCACGATCTTCAAATTTACCATAGTTACTTTCAGATGCCTTCTCCAAAGTCTCTTTAAAATAATTTTCATTTGGTTCGAAATTTATGTAGGCCCCATCTGCATACACTCTCTCTATGTAACGAAATTTGTTAGAATGCATCATTTCTGCAATCAATCTGGATATTTCATCGGGAGATTTTCCCATTTTAGACTGCAAACGATAAGAAATATTAGATGCCAAAACCGAACCAACCCCTTCCGGGGGTTCTTCTAATCCAAAAGCATCCATTGAGAGGTCAAGTTGAGAAAACACAAGTTCAAATGCTTTCTCCACCTCGCTGCGCATTGCGAGGAGCATAAACTATTCTTGTTCTCAATATACTAAAAGATCATCTTTTTATACTTATTTCCACGCAGAAAATCAAACAGCACCAACCCGATCGTTTTCTTTTTGTCATTTGCGCACCATACTCAGTTTATATATGAGCTGTCCAGAAGGACCCAAACAAGTTGATCATCCAAACTATAATCACATAGGGCACACTGCTGCCCAGACGTGTGGGTGGACAGCAAATGCCCTAAGAGGTCAGGGAAAATGCTACAAAAATATTTTCTATGGGATAGAATCCCACCGCTGCATACAAATGACGCCAATTGTAAAGTGCAATGAACGATGTGTTTTTTGTTGGCGTGACCATCGAGGGCACGCGTATGAACTCGATGATGTAGAATGGGATGATCCTTCTGCTGTTGCAGAAGCTTCCATCACTCTACAGAAAAAACTTTTATCTGGTTTTGGAGGAAACGACAAAGTAAGTCAAGAAACATTCGAACAATCTATGGATCCAAGGCATGTTGCAATTTCACTTGATGGTGAACCCACTCTATACCCTTATCTTCCAGAACTCATAGAAGAGTTTCATTCTCGTAATATGTCTACATTTCTAGTTTCCAACGGAACAAATCCTGAAATGATAGAACAATGTGAACCAACTCAACTATATATTTCAGTAGATGCGGCAGAAAGATCCACATTTGACAGAGTCGTTAGACCTGTCGAAAAAGACGCATGGGAACGATTAATAGATACTATGGATGTCCTCTATAAAAAATCTTGTAGAACTGTTCTTAGGACCACTCTCCTTCGGAACTGGAATATGGACAATCCCGATTTGTATGCAGCTTTTTATGAAAGGGCAGACCCTGATTTCATAGAATTAAAAGCTTACATGCACGTTGGTCATTCCCGCGACCGTCTCTCCCGTGAAATTATGCCAGAAACAAAAGAAGTAGTCAAATTCGCAGAAGAAGTCGCATCTTACTCCCCCGAGTATACTACTCTCAAAACCGTACCTGTGTCTAGGGTAGCCCTTCTTTCAAAAACAAAAAAAACTTGGATACCAATGCTAGAAAAAAACAGTGATTTTTGGAATAAAAAACAACAAAAACCATCAATTACTTCTCAATGACGTCTCAGGATTTAATTTTGAAAGGAACGGTTTCAAGTGGAATGGGGCGTGCACAAAAATTTCTCACTTTAGAAGGCTATGTGACCCAATTTGAACAATTACTAGGGTATGAACCATTCCCCGGAACTCTAAATGTAAATCTTGATTCTGCAAGCGCAAACATAAAAAATAATCTTTCAAAATTCAATCATTTAAAGATACACAAATGGTGCAAAGACACAATAGATTATGGGTCTGCAAAATGTTTCCCCGCAACGATAGTAACATTTTCTGAAGAGAACTACGATGATGCATATGTGATTTCGCCAAAACGAACAACCCATGACAAAACTCAACTCGAATTAATAGCTCCAATTTCTTTGCGTAGTATATTATCCCTCGATGATGGGGACGAATTAAAAATACTTGTTCATAACTTATAGCTAACTCCTGAACTCTCTCCCAAATTACAATAACTAACCTTTTAAGATGGCAGAGATTCAATGACAAAACATGGCAGTATTCGACGATATGGATGTCGATACAATTTGGTTAGATGGTTCTTTTATCGATTGGGAAGCGGCGCAAATACATGTTCTAAGTCATGGATTGCATTATGGGGTGGGTGTTTTTGAGGGAATCCGTTGCTATAACACCGAAAAAGGACCTGCAATTTTCAGGTTAGAAGATCATTTTTCTAGATTCTATGAATCCGCAAAACCTTATGAAATGGATATCGGATACACATATAGTGAGTTAACTCAAGCAACAATTGAATTAATCCGTAGACAAAACCTAACTTCTTGTTATATCCGGCCAATCGCCTTCTTCGGGTATGGTAGACTTGGTCTAAGTCCTGCTGGAATACCCGTTCGAGTTGCCATAGCTTGCTGGCCATGGGGTGTATACTTGGGGGAAGACGCTCTTACCTCCGGAGTCGAAGTAATGATATCTAGCTGGAAGCGATATTCTCCAGACCAAGTGCCTCTACACGCAAAAACAACTGGACTTTATGTCAACAGCGTTCTAGCAAGTGAAGAAGCGCATAGGAATGGGTTCACAGAAGCAATTCTCTTAACCCCCGATGGAAACATAGCAGAAGGTGCTGGAGAGAATATTTTTGTAGTCATAGATGGTCAAATCTATACCCCTGGCTTATCCCAGGGCATTCTTGCAGGCATAACTCGAGATACAATAATAACTTTGGCACGAGAAAAAGGATACACAGTAAACGACAACGCCATTCTCAGTGAAAAAGAATTATTTGATTCAGACGAACTGTTTTTTACAGGGACTGCAGCAGAAGTAACTCCCATAAACAAAGTAAACGATACCTTAATTGGGAGTGGTACGCGTGGACCAATAACTGAAGATGTGCAATCCGCTTTTTTCAACGTATTGGCTAGAAAAAACAAAGACCACGATGAATGGTTTACTTTTGTTTAAACAAAGACCACTAAATTTTACTGATTAATTTTGTTATTGTTTTTTAACACCAAAACCCGCGCTTAGGATCCTTGACAATGCATCTTCAACAGGTTCGCCTGTATCTTCATAATCTCCTGGTTCAACTTCTATAACAAAACCTGTTGTAATATTAGGTGATGTGGGCATGAACAATATTTCTCTTCCATCTTGAGCTGTATTTCCTGTTTTAAATGCAGTCATTCTCATACCGGGCCAAACTGTAACTTTCACCGGTGTTTGAAGACTTCCATCTTCAGATACTGTAGTTTCAACTGCCATTTTAGAAGCGTTATATACTATTCTTAATCCCGGAACAAGGTTAACAATCTGGTCAATTTTATCTCCAAAAAATCCTCCTACAGTGGTCCGCATTAAATATCCTATAAAGAATGTTCCCACTATTATCAATATAATTGTAATTCCAACTTGAAAAATACCTGTTATAGTCTGATTCCCTCCAAATAACCCCAACAAAGCCTTCTGTTGAAATACTGGGACATTTGAAACTATCCTATATGCCCACATAATTACGTGTCCTGTTATCCAGATCGGGATTATTAAAACAAGACCACTTGCTATGTTTTTTTTCCAATGTACCTTCATCTATCTTAATATTAGCTTTTACGAGGCAATGAGCATCACGTTATCCAATATGCCTCTTTTTAAGCATAAACTCAATATAATCTGCCCTAATGGAAATAGAATCTCCTAAGTCCCAACAATCATAAATATCTAATATATTATGGGGCTAACTTCTCTACTGTTTATCTCTATCTGGATAATGCTCCCTGCATATGTCCCAAATAATGTTGCAGCCATTTTTGGAAAAAATTCTACTCCATTGGACATGGGGCATTCTTTCCGTGGAAATAGAATCCTAGGCGATGGAAAAACAATAAACGGGACTATATCTGGGATAGTGTGTGGAATTCTTATGGCATTTTTGTTGAATTTTATCAATAATTTCTCATCTTTAATATCTTCTTTTAATCCGCCTGTATTCTCTATCATAGTCATTTTACTATTGCCCATAGGGTCCATGTTGGGTGATGTTTTGGCATCCTTCTTAAAAAGATCTATAGGTGTACCTAGTGGTGGCCCCATATTTTTACTGGACCAATTAGATTTTGTAATAGGGTCGTTACTATTAGTTTTTTTATTTTCACCAATTTGGTTCTTATCAAATCTAACTTTGTCAATTATCGCAACAATATTCATTCTCACACCATTCTTACATGTCGGAATAAATATCCTTGGATATATTCTTGGAATAAAAAAAGTTCCTTGGTAACTCAAAAAACAAAAACAAAAACATTTTTCTAACCCGGCGATTCTCTAAACATAATGTCCACAATATCTCAGTTAATAGAAGAATCTGGTGCTATCAAATATGGAAAATTTACATTGGCAAGCGGAACCGAATCCAACTATTACATTGATAAATACTTATTTGAAACCCAACCCGATATTCTTGGACCTATCGCACTTGAAATTTCAGATATGATAGATTCTAACATGCTTGATGTCGTCGCAGGACCAGAATTAGGTGCCGTTCCTCTAGTAACTGCAGTTTCTCTAACAACCGGGCTGAATGCGGCTTTCATACGTAAAAGTGAGAAAGACCACGGCACAAAATCAAGAATAGAAGGGGTCCTTCAGTCAGGGCAATCTGTAGTGTTACTCGAAGATGTAACTACAACCGGTTCTACTATGTTAGACTCAGTCGATTTAATCGAGAACACAATAGGGGCAAATATCAAACGTCTCATTGTAATAGTGGATAGGAACGAAGGCGCTGTAGAAAACTTCAAAAATCATGGATTGGATTTAGAATATTTAGTGCAAATTGGAACTGATATTAAAACCAACTAATACTAGTGTTGTTTTGAATGCTATAGTGGAGAATCGTCAGTTTTTTATTGAAGAGTTAGATGAAGTAGAATGATCTTTACATCATTCCAGGCGGCATACCGCCCATGTCATCTCCGCCTCTACCCAAATCTCCTGCAGCAATTATGTCATCAATTTTTAGGATAAGATTTGCAGCTTCAGTCGCAGAGCTTATGGCTTGTCTTTTAGCATGAGTTGGTTCTATAATGCCCTCATCGAATGTATTCATCACTCCTCCTGTGTTGATATTGATTCCGGCTTTCTGATTTCCTTCATCATGCGCAGCTCTTAAATCAACCAAAACATCTATTGGATCCAAACCTGCATTTTCAGCCAGTATTTTTGGGACGACTTCAATTGCGTTTGCGAAGGCTTCAATTGATAGCTGTTCTCTTCCACTAACACTCTCTGCATATGAACGAAGGCGAGAAGCCAATTCGACTTCTACTGCCCCACCGCCTGCTAATACCTGTCCATCTGTAACTGTTTGAGAAACGACATCAACAGCATCTCCAACACTACGTTCTAGTTCATCGACAACATGTTCTGTCGATCCTCTAAGCAATAAAGTAACGCCAAAACCATCTTCATTATCGCTTTCCACATGGAATAATTCTGCATCCTCATCACGAGTAACTTTTCCTTTGGCCAAATCATCACTGGTCAATTCTTCAATATTAGAAACTATAGTTGTATCGAGCAAATGCTTTAGGAAATGCATATCACTTTTTTTCATTCTGCGAACAGAAAGTATTCCTGCTTTAGCTAGATAATGTTGAGCAACATCATCTATTGCCTTTTGGCAAAACAAAACATTTGCTCCAGAATCTATTATTATTTGAACTTGTCTTCGAATTTCTTCTTCTTCTTTATCTAATACATTCCGCAACTGTGTTGGATCAACGATACTAATTTTTGCATCGACTTCTGTTTCTTTAATTTCTATAGCTTCCATCAGAAGCAGTATAGAAGCATTTTCCATTTCAGATGGCATGTTATCATGGGTTACTTCCTTGTCTATAACCGCTCCATGAAATAATGCTGATTCGGCCGTTGATTCTCCAGACTGGGTCTCAATATTTAAAAAGTCTCTATCCACAAAAATTTCACCATCCTCTTCATAAGTAACTTGTTTAACTGCATCAACAATCATCTCCGATAGCATCTCTTTATTGACTTCAGTTCCCTTCCCAGTCATACTAGTTTCTGCAACTTTTCTCAGTGATTCAATATCTTCTGAATCAATACTTTCACTTATCAACTCAAGTTCTTCTTTGACCTTTTCATTTGCTAGAACATACCCCCTTATGATCGCAGTTGCGTGTATATCTTGTTCAAGAAGTTCTTCTGCATTTTTCAATAATTCTCCTGTCAACACAACTGCAGTTGTTGTTCCATCCCCTGCTTCATTTTCCTGGGTCTGAGCCACTTCAACTATCATTTCAGCAGTAGGGTGTTCAATGTTCATTTCTTTCAAAATAGTGACACCATCATTTGTTATCGTGACAGATCCCATATTATCAACCAGCATTTTATCCATGCCCTTTGGCCCAAGAGTAGATCGAACAGCATCAGCTACTGCACGTGCAGCTTTAATGTTATACGCTTGTGCATCTCTATCTGTAACTCTTTGAGCACCTTCGCTCATTATAATCATAGGTCTTCCTCTCAATTGATTACTCATATCAGGAATGACTTGATTGCAGGTCTATATAAAACGATCGGGTTCATTCATCACTCCTATAAGGCAACACCTCTACATTTCTTCCTGCAAACAAGTTTTACAAATTCCTCTAATTTCCAACTGAAAACTCTCTATCTTTCCATTTGTAATTCTGCCCAAAGGCAACTTAACGTCCTGTATATGTGTACTACGATCGCATTCTGTACAATGAAAATGTGTATGCTGTATCCTGTCTTTTGAATAAAGTGCACGCCCATCACAAACAAAATAATTAATCTTTCCCTCTTTTCTAAGGTCCGACAAATATCTATAAACAGTGGCAACCCCGATCCCTTCAGATTTTACTTTTCCATAAATATCCTCCACCCGAAACGATTTATCGAAATTTTCTACTATTTCCTGTATTGTTTCTTTCTGTCGAGTTTTTCTTCCTATTTTCACTATTGATAATAGTAATCATTAGCCTTTTATATAATTTATGGTTTTAATCTTTCATGGATCGAAGCAAACATGCTGCAATCATATTTTCAATGCTTCTGTTAGTCGGGTTATTTTTATTGGCAAACGCTGATATTTACGGTGGTTTTTCGCACGAAATTTCTAACCACAGCCCCAATGAAGTGCAATTAGGACTTTATGAAAACAATCCTGGGGCTCCTTCTCTTTCCACGGCACTATCTTACGCTATACTGAGCGCCATAGCAGTAAATCTAGCAGCTCTTTCCGGTCTTTTCGTATTCTCTCTTTCAGGAGTTCTAGAAAAGCATCTCTCTCGTATCATAAGCTTCGCAATCGGTACCCTTCTCGGTGGTGTGTTTTTGCACCTCATGCCACATCTTCTTGAATTTGATGGGGGGTTTTCAATAAACACAGCTTTACTGATATTATTTGGATTTATCTCAATGTTCATAGTTGAAAACTTAATTGGACACACACATTCTCATCCCACTGACCATTTAGACCCTAAACATACCTCGCTTCCTACTCATATCAAACCAAGTGCATTCTTAATTAGCTTTGGAGATGGGGTTCACAATCTTCTAGATGGACTTATAATTGGATCTGTCTATCTCGTATCAATTCCTTCTGGAATAGCCATAACAATCGCCACTTTCTTACATGAAATTCCAATGGAATTAGCAGATTATGGCATTTTAACAAACTCTGGGTTAGATAAAAAAAGAGCCCTTTTGATAAATCTCATAACTGGAATGAGTGCCATTTTAGGTGTTTTAATCGCAATTTATGCAACTAGCATTGTACCAGGAATTAGCAAATTACTTTTCGCGTTGGGCATAGGCAATTTCATCTATATCGCATCTGCAGCACTCCTTCCAGATCTAATCCGAGAAGAAAATTGGGCGGATAATATTTTAAATTTAATATTTATAATTTGCGGAATCGCTACAATGTTGTTATTGGTTTTATTAAATTAAATCACCTCGATAACCATTGCATGCCAAGCGTCATGCATATGTGCGACCCATTTCCACTGGAACTTTTTTTCATTCATTCAAATTTTATCACAAATCATTTCAAGTGTTGCAGGAGCTCCACTACATATCCATCTGGATCTTCAATAAACGCCACTCTCGTTTTGATGCTGTCATTTTGGAATACAGATCTAACAACTTTACACCCTGTTTTCTCCACCATGTCTTTGAATTTTTCATCCACATTTTCTATCACAATGGCTATATGATCAATCCCGCCTGGGGTCTTGCCTCCCAAATCTTCATTATATTTAAATTGAATTTCAACACCCCCTTCTCCAGCAACGTAATAACTAGTTGTTCCATCTCCTCCAATGAAATCCCATGTGTGGTGCAACCCCATGGCATCAATATAAAAAGCTTTCGTGGCCTCTAAATCAGAAACCCAAATACAAGTATGTGAAACTTCCATATTTCTGTTAACGCGTGTGTCTAGATATATATATCGGTACTTGGATTTCTGCCGTGCCATAGAGTACCATTTTTTCTATTTTATGTTTGGTTTTAATATCTCGCCAATTGGGTTATTTTTCATCTTTCATTATCACATGTTTATATTTACTTAACTCCTCTTATATGGTCAATCTAGGTTATGATAATATTTCATCTCTTTCGCATTTTTCTCAGCCTCAAGATAGATTTTTTTCGCCCTTTTCATTTGATCCGGCCTACCATGAATTTCAATAATAGATGCTATTATATCTCCAGCAACAGTTTGTGAATGTTCTTCATATAATTCCCAAAACACGGCAGAATCATTTTTCAATTCCTCTTCCCAATCAGTTCTGTCTTCGAGACTTGCCATTGTAAATTTTCTATCCTCTATAGTCTACAAATAATGGCAGTATCTTTGATGTTTTGATTCCCTGTCTCATAGAATGCCCCAAAATGACAAGGCAGAGTTTGCACAAAATAACTCTGGATGGTATTACTTTTGACATATAATTACGTCAGGACAGGGATTCGAACCCTGGATCCCGTGAGGGAACACGCTTTCCAGGCGTGCGCCATTACCGCTCAGCCATCCTGACCTATTCAGACTATATCCAACTCAGATAATTAAAAACTTGTCATCTTGTTATTTGACCTATTCCGATTAATTTTTACTAGCAACAGCTTCAATTTCTATTTTCGCTCCTCCTGGAAGTCTAGCAACTTCGAAAGCACTTCTAGCAGGTGGATCTTCTGAAAAATATTCGGAATATACTCTGTTCATCTCTTCAAAGTCATCTATATTTTCAAGAAATACAGTCGTTTTTAATACATCACTAAGTGACGCACCCTCTTCTGCAAGTATATGTTTTATATTGTCGATACAAACTCTAGTTTGCACTTCCATTGTGTCTGATAGGAACGACGTGCCATCTGCGGTCTTTGCTATCTGACCTGCCGTGAATATCAAACTCTCATTAGTTGTACCTTGGCTATATGCACCCGCAGGCAATGCCGCATCACTCGATGTTATCACGCGCTTCATAAATCAAGATTTCATCCCCCACGGGCATAAATAGAACTTAACCAATTAGAACAAATTCCAATTTAATTTCACATTTATCTTTTATCTATAGGTGTGTATGTAGATTCCATCATCCCTACATAATTCGCTCTAGGTCGTATAAGTCTATTTTCTGAGTATTGCTCTATTATATGACCAACCCAACCGCCAATGCGAGACATGGCAAATATCGGGGTGTACAAATCACTAGCTATTCCCATCTGGTAATATGCAGACGCGGAATAAAAATCAACGTTCGCAGCCAATCCTTTTTTTTCTTCTACATATTTCTCTATAATTCTGCTATATTCATGCCATTTTAAATCACCTTTAGAAATGCCCATCGATTCTGACATCTCTCCTAGTATATCCGCTCTAGGGTCTTTTATTTTATAGACTCTATGACCAAAACCCGGAATTTTTCTTCCTCCATTTAGTTCATTTTTAACCCACACTTCTGGTTTAATTTTCTCATCTTCAATTTCCAATAACATCTTCATAACTTTTTGGTTCGCCCCCCCATGGAGCGGGCCGCTAAGGCACCCAATTGCACTAGTAATTGCACTATATATGTCTGCCAACGTACTCACCGTAACTCTAGCAGCGAAAGTAGACGCGTTTAATCCATGATCGCAATGCAGTATGAGTGCAATATCCAATGTTTTTGACAATACCTCATCAGGAGTTTCACCAGTCAACATGTATAAGAAATTAGCCGCATGATCTAGATCTCTTCTAGGTTTTATATCCTTTTCACCCCTGCGAAACTGATCAAAAGCAGCTATTATTGTAGGAATTTTAGCAGTAATATTCATCCCTCTTTTAAAAATTAAATCTATATCTCCAACAACTTCCTCATCGTTATCATATGCAGAAATCATAGACACAGCAGTTCTTAGGGCGGCCATAGGCGTTTCTCCCTGTATAGTTAGTTCTTCAATAGCTCTTAATATTCCCTCTGGTAACTCTCTTTTATCTTTTAGTATTTCCTTGAATTCTTTTAGTTCACTTTTTTTTGGCAGCCTCTCATTCCATAGTAGGTACAGAACCTCTTCAAAATTAGATTTCTCTGCTAGATCTTCAATCAAGTGCCCTCTATAAATTAATATCCCCTTTTCGCCATCGATATAGCTCATTCCAGATTCGGCTACTACAACCCCATCTAATCCTTTCCTAACTATATTTTCTCCCATAGTTAATTTTCATAATGTTCTCCATTGTGAAAATACTTTCTTGATCATATCTTGTAACAATTCTACCAAACATCCCTCTCTCAGCGCGGAATGATTCCACATCCAACACTTAGGTCATTCGCATATATCTTTGAAATTTAATAAAAACGTCCTCACAGTTAAAACGGAGGCACATCAGTCGCTAAAGGCACACACATTGGAGCAGAACGCATCACAGCATTAGATTCTAATCAATTTCCATGTTTATTCTCTTTCCACATTTTTCAATAAAGTCAAAAAACATAATATAATTGTAACCAAAACTGCAACACAAAAAGCTAGAACTGTTGCCAGTAAACCAAAAAGTATTGGATCTCCTCTATAATCTAAACTAGGGCCTACTACTTCTCCTACTCTGAGGATGTACGCAACAGATGCAATTACTCCTCCAACTATCAGGCCAGTTATCCCATTCCTACGCAACCCAACCAATCTATTAATGTGTTTTCTCTCACCTTTGTTCCTATTCAATTCATTCCCCATGTAATACAAATGGACCCCATTAAGAAAATATCTTTTTGTTTCTGCTGGGTCAACATACTATGCTGTTTATATTTCAGGATGTATCTCTGCACCAAACCCTCCTCTTACTAGTGGCTTAGACAAATGTCGACGTGCGCATGGTGGAACCTCATACCACCCTATTTGTATCCTCCTCTCCAACGGGATTGCTCTTTTCTCCTCTTCAAACGTTTTGCATTCTTTACATCGATATCCTTTAAATCTGCCCGTACTTTCCATTTTCCTGCCACAAATATTGCAAATAGGGTTTTCAATTACAGATTTAATTAAAGTTTGAACTTGGAATTTTTCAAGTTTTAATGTCCCTCTAGTGACTCCTCCGCATACTTTAATCCTATCTCCAATTTCCAGCATTCTCACATGATTCCTAAACTGTTTTGTCGGTTCAAAGGCAGCACAATAAATTTCATCTATGTCATTTTTCAACCCAAAGAAAACATGACCTCCTTCTTTGGTAACCACCCTTCTTGAAACAATTCCCTCTACTGTGTAAGAATGGCCTTCTTTTAGAGATCCTATTTCTCCATGTTGTATGTGGGAATCTGTCCCCTGATTTGTACTAAATAAACATGTATCTCCCACTGGTTCAGATATTATGCCGTTTGCAGCCATTTCAACCACTTCTGGAGTTTCTCCTCTGATTCCATATAACACTGGGCAAGGTGTCCTTGGGACGCAAACAGCATATTTCTGCGTTTCGTCAAAACTATCCCACACATAAGGATAAAATTCTCTCGAACTCTCTCTCACAGATTCAGAATTTACATCCCTAATAGTTCCCCATGCCATTTCCTCACGATATGCTATATATTCATAAGTCCATTCATCAAGTGCCCCTCTGGCACCTACAGCTGCAAGCGCTCCAATCAAACCCCTTCCTCCATTCCAGCCTCTACTTAGGTATTCTCTCTCATCTATTATTCCAATAGCAGTTTCTAGTTTGTGATAAGTTCTAATTGCATCTATGCAAAACCTAGAAACTTCTTCAGAAACATTATGTTGTTCCCCATGAGCAACAACCAATCCCGGCTGAGTATTGGAATCTGAAAGTTCAGACAATTCACCGATGATCTTGGAAGCCACTCTAAATGCTTTATTTTTATTACAATCTAAATGTATAGCAACAGAAGCATTCCCTCTTGTTTTATACTTAACCCCTGGATTCAAACGTACAAGTGTCAATCTTGGATTGCTTTCTTCTAACGCTTGGGCAATCTTTAAACCAATGTACGTAGTGCACATTCCAGATTCTCTTGAATCTGTATCATCGATCCCTATGATTGTCATTAACTTCTATATTCCATTGAACAAAAATAACCTCTTCCAATAATTCATAACAGCTATACGTCTGACGACCTGCTAGACAACAGGTATCATACATGTCTCGAGATGCACTAATTGATAATATAATATCGATGCTTATAGACGCTGATTTCATAGTCAGCGAACAGTGTATTATTCGACCCAAAAGCTTTGATTTGGCAGCTAGACGTGGAAATAAACTGTTTTTAATCAAAATACTAGGAAATGTAGATGCATTCAATCGAGAAACTGCCATTGCAATGCATAGGCTGAGCGGCTATTTAAATGCAAAACCACTTGTAATTGCACTCTACACTAGAGACAAAAAACTCGACCCAGGGGTGGTATACTTCCGCCATGGAATCTCTGTACTGGGCCCTCAAACAGCTTATGATCTTTTCATAGAAGGGACTCCCCCGTTAATATACGCAGCACCTGGTGGTTTATATGTTCCAGTAAACGGGGACAATCTAGCACTTTCACGCAAGGAACTTGGGTGGAGTCTTGGCAAATTAGCAATGACAATCGGTGTATCTCGAAGAACTGTATCTAAATATGAAAACGGTATGGATGCTAGCATTGAGGTTGCTATTAGGTTGGAAGACTTATTCGGAAGCAGTGTTACAATCCCTATAGATATATCTGAACACAAACTCTCTTCAGAAATTCCTAAAGCCTCGCAACCGATCAATTCCACACAAGAGGACATAGCTATGTTTAACGCATTATCTCGATTTGGTTTCATAGTCCATCCAACTTCTCGTGCACCATTCCAAACTGTCAGTGAGCATTCTTCCGATTCTGGAAGGATTCTAATAACTGGTCATTCCCATCTAACCAAAACAGCAATCAAACGGGCAAGGATAATGGGATCTATTAGCCATGTAACACAAACTCAATCCGTTTATTTTGTAGATAAAATAAAACAAAACCATGTCCAAGAAACAGTCCTCATCGAACATGATGAATTAAAATCTCTTGACTGCACTGAAGATTTAAACGATTTAATTCAAGAAAGAATGTACTGAAAACTATTAACTAGTGCGCTTCATGTATCATTCAACTAGCTGTTCAAGCTGAATTATAGCCTTGTCTATTTTTTTACTAAGATCTTTATTTTCAGTCGAATCCGATAAGTTCTCCAAAACTATCCATGGATCCCGGCCTTCATTTATCACATATTCAAAAATCGACAATACTATTTTTTTGTTCATGACTATTGATTCTAATAATAAAGCAATTCCAATAGACATTATTTTTCCAATTTCACCATTGGGTAGCAGATCTCCCATTCCATCCAAATCTGTAATTCCTCCTCCCACTTTTTTCTGTGAAAACTCAAAACAAACTGGGCAAATAGAAATATATCTTTCAAATTCATTCCCCATTCTTTTAATAATTTCTGGAATTTCAAACTCTACCATTTCAACATAGCACTCTTCACATTTCATACAATTACAAACTATATTCAAAACCTACTTTTAACTCTCTCTTCCTTTTTTACCTTTAATTTTCTTTAAACGAAATATCTCTTCTCTCTCTTGTTCTTCTAGTTTTTGCACAATAAATTTCTTCGCTTGATATAATTCGGGAAGCACTTTAAACTCCAACGCGTTCACACGTCTTTTAGTAATTTCAATCTCTGTTAGTAATTTCCTCATCCCGGTTTCAACTTCTGCAGCTAGAATAGTCGATTCAAGTAATTTTTCATACGAGTCTGCACTCTCATCTATTCTGGCAGTCGTTCCTAATAAACCATATCCTCTTTGATCAATGGTCTTTCTAACCTTATTCGAATTAATCTGTGGAACAACAACGCCCATTATATTCTTTGATTCAACTTCTATTTCTGGATGTTCTTTCAGTGACTCTGCGGCACCTCTAACTGCAATGTCACCTTCCATTGCCCGGGCAACATTCATTGTTTTTTGAGCCTCTTTATAGGCATTAGTCAGGTCTTCTCTGACACCTTTGGCATTATCTAGAATTCTCATGAATTCCATAATCAACCCATCTCTTTTTTGCTCCAGAGTGTCATGGCCGCGCTCAGATAATTTAATACGATCTTTTATCCGCATTAAATTTTTCCGAGTGGGTTTAACATTTTCTGCCATTTTTATCCTTCCAATTTAGACTTTTCAATTTCTTCTGAATAGTATTCTTCTATGTATTTCTCATCTATCCTGTTCAATTCAGTTTTCGGTATCATGGAAAGTAAATTCCAGCCAATATCCAATGTCTCTTCAATAGTTCTTCCAGATTTGTATCCTTGATGAACAAATTCTTTTTCAAATCTATCTGCAAAATCAAGGTATCTGTTATCTCTATCTGAAAGAGCTTCTTTACCAACTATATTGACGAGTGCCCTGAGGTCTCTCCCCTCTGCATACCCAGCATATAATTGATCTGATACATTTCCATGATCCTTTCTTGTTAATCCTTCCCCAATCCCTTCACTCATTAATCTACTTAGAGATGGAAGCACATTTATTGGGGGCGAAATGCCTTTAGAGTGGAGCTCCCTGTCGACGTAAATTTGACCTTCTGTTATGTATCCAGTTAGATCTGGAATGGGGTGTGTGTCGTCATCTCCTGGCATAGTTAGAATTGGTATCTGTGTAATGGATCCTTTTTTCCCTTCTATTCTACCTGCACGTTCATAGAGCATCGAAAGATCTGTGTACATATAACCTGGGTACCCACGTCTTCCTGGGACTTCTTCTCTAGCAGCCCCTATTTCTCGAAGCGCTTCACAGTAGTTTGTCATATCTGTTAATATGACTAATACATGGTAACCAAGATCAAATGCTAGATATTCTGCTGTAGTTAAAGCAAGCCTGGGGGTGATAGTCCGTTCTACTGCGGGATCGTCTGCTAAATTCAAGAATACCACCGAACGTTCCAATGCCCCTGTACGTTCGAAATCATCCATAAACTCATTAGCTTCCTCTGCTGTTATTCCCATAGCTGCAAAAACCACTGCAAATTCTGAACCTCCTCCTTCTGCATCTTCTTCCGGAACAGTTGCCTGGCGAGCAATTTGCAGCGCTATTTCGTTGTGGGGCAATCCTGCACCACTAAATAATGGAAGTTTCTGTCCTCTAACAAGTGTATTCATGCCATCTATCGAAGAAATTCCGGTTTGAATAAACGATCTAGGATATTCTCTTGCATGTGGATTTATAGCAGTCCCAACTATGTCTCTACGCTCTTCTGGAACTATATCTGGCCCCCCGTCTATTGGCTGTCCAGATCCATCCAAAACTCTTCCAAGTAAATCCTTTGTCACTGGCATCTTTAAAGTCTCTCCTAAGAATCTCACAGAACATTTTTTATCAATCCCAGAAGTGCCTTCAAAAACTTGAATTGCAACAAATTTATCTGTAGATTCTAATACTTGTCCACGTCTTATGCTCCCGTCTCCTAGTTGGATTTCTACCATTTCACCATACCCTATGGGCTCGTTTATCTCTGCAAACACTAATGGTCCACTAACTTCATTTATCGTTTGATATTCTTTCATTTTAATACAACTCCTTTAGCTGTTTAACAATCTCTCCCTCAAGCTTTTTTATAAATTCAACGTAATCTGAAGCAGTCCCAATACGATTCAATCTAGGTGCTGCTTCAATAGCTTGAATTTGTTCAATTGATGCCCCCCCGGACAAGGCTTTAAACGCTTCATCATTAAATTTTTGAATTGCTTTAAACGTGAGGTATGTTTTAGTTGGTTCAGAATACGTATCCACCTCATGATATGCATTTTGCTGTAGAAATCCTTCCCTTAGATACCTAGCAACTTCTAATATCAATTGCTGATCTTCCGGTAATGCATCTTTCCCGACAAGTTGAACTATTTCCTGCAATTTTGTTTCTTCAGCAAGTGTTTTAACCGCCCATTGACGAACATCTGGCCAGTCACTGCTTACATTTTCACATAGCCATGGATCAAGCTGATTTCTATATAAGGAGTAAGATTCATCCCAATTGATGGCTGGGAAATGCCTACGTTCTGCCAAACTTGCATCCAACGCCCAGAATGTTTTAACAATTCTAAGAGTATTTTGAGTCACTGGATCTGAAAAATCTCCCCCTGGTGGAGAAACTGCTCCCACAATTGAAATTGATCCTTGACTCCCGTTTAAATTTGTAAACAAACCTGCTCTCTCATAAAACGCGGACAAACGTGCAGACAAGTAAGCTGGATATCCTTCTTCTCCTGGCATTTCTTCCAATCGACTTGAAATTTCCCGCATTGCTTCTGCCCATCTTGATGTTGAATCTGCCATCACAGCTACATCATACCCCATATCCCTGTAGTATTCTGCAATAGTTACTCCAGTGTATACGCAAGATTCCCTTGCAGCAACTGGCATGTTAGATGTATTTGCAATCAAACATGTCCTTGACATCAGGGCCTTCCCTGTTTTAGGATCTTTTAGTTTTGGGAAAACTTCAATGACTTCTGTCATCTCATTCCCTCTTTCGCCACATCCTACATATACTATAATATCTGCATCAGACCATTTAGCCAATTGATGCTGAGTCACAGTTTTCCCCGATCCAAATGGACCTGGAATGGCCGCTGTTCCGCCCTTTGCTATTGGAAACAACCCATCTAGAATTCTTTGACCTGTAATCAAAGGTACAGTTGGAGTGTGCTTTTCTTTTGTTGGTCTTGGAGAACGTACTGGCCATTTTTGCAGCATTGTAATTTTCTCTCCCGAATCCAACTCACCTATCTCATCCACAACAGTATATTCTCCTGTTTCTATTCTCACGATTTTACCTCCTTTAAAATTTGGAGGTATCATGACTCTGTGCTCTATACTCTCACTTTCTTCAACTGTTCCTATAATGTCTCCTGCATCAACTTGATCTCCGACCTTAACAGTGGCTTTAAATTCCCATTTTTTTTCCAGATCAATACCTGGTGCATCTGCACCCCTATCAAGAAATGCCCCCAACTGACCTTTTAACACCTCAAGCGGCCTCTGAACCCCGTCGTATATAGAATTCAACATTCCTGGTCCAAGATCAACTGATAACGGCTCACCAGTGTTCTCTACCGGTTCTCCTGGAGCCAAGCCTGATGTTTCTTCGTACACCTGTATTGTTGTAAGATCATCTTTTATTCTAATTACCTCTCCCATCAACCCTTCATTACCTACGTAAACCATATCGTTCATTTTTGCATCTAGATCTGCTGCTGCAACAACGGGTCCACTTACTTTTTTTATAATTCCATTTCCCATGATTTTTTCTTTTACTTGGCTCATTTTTTAATCACTCATTAAATCAATGCCTATAGCTCGTTTTATCTGATCTCTTAAACCACTTGATTCAACCCCTCCCAGTGTAACTACTGTGGGATCTACACTTTCTTCTACGGCCTTCCTAACTTCTTTTGAGAGGTATGTGAGATCGTCTTGGTGCATTACAACAATCCCTATTTCATTTTCCGTCAATATTCTTTCCACTATATCATCGAGCATTTCCGATTTTTCAGCCTCTTGCACACTTTCATACCGTCTCACTCCTGCAAGTTTGAATCCTGTTGTAAACTCTGGGCTTCCTATAACTGCAATTTCTTGACTCATAAAATCACCAATTGATTTTCTATCTCTTCAGGAGATAGTCCAGCTTCTTTTCCTCTAGCAATGGCTCTGACATTTTCTATTTCTTTTTCTTTCGAAAGTACAAATGCTATCACTGGGCAGACACTCAACGGGTAAACATTAGAAAGGCGATCACAATAAGCCAACAACACAGCCTCAAGCCCGTGCTCAAACTCAATTAAACTATTTGAATTTTCAAGTTTTTCCAAAACAGTTGAAAGCTGATCCCCATACCTAGATTCTCTAACCAATCCTGCTATTTCATCTACATTTTTCATCGCAGAACTCAATTTAGAAGCTGTAAATTGTTTCCCCCCTTTGATATAATATTCTGTAATTGAAATATCCGATCCACTGTGTGCTATTCGGAGTGCATTCATTACATTTCTAAAATCTATTTCGGCACGAAGAAAGTCCGTATATAGTCCAACAGAAGGATCTTCTACAACCTCCATATTTTTAAGTAATTGGTCATAGTAGCTTCTGTCTATTGCATTCTCCATTGAAACTAGTAGCTGAGTATCTTCGTAATCTCTCAATTCGAACAATAGTGATTCTCCAAACATAGTTCCTGTAAGTAAACTGACAAATTCCTCTATACTTTCAGATCCAATCAAACGTTCTAAAAATGCAATCTTAAATTCTCCAGCAGGTATTAGATCATCCCGAATTGTCTCACGTTTTTCTTTTGCATAAATGCCCCTAAGAATTGTTTTCACATTCCATGCATCAAATTTCTTTAAATATCTTGATATCTGCTCATACAATTCTCCCTCCGACCATCTCAATAAGTCTTCAAATTGACTAGCAAGATTATGATTCAAAGCATATTCTATCAAATCTACACCTTTGTACCTAGCGCCAAACTCATTAACCTCATTTGAATAAGTAGTCTCTTCCATATATCTCGAGATTTCGTTTGGGCCCATCCGAACAATCCTGCGGTAATCCTCGTCAGTATACAAATATGCGCGACGAGATCTAACCCTCGCAGATACATATTCATAATTTCCCGATTCAGAGCTACTCATTGATTTGATCCAAATAAAAGTCCACTAATATTTTTCAATTCTTCTGTCCACACAGCATCAATAATTGAGTCGAACGTATTATTTACTCTCATGCGTGCTGATTCACTTTCCATTACCACTCCTCCTATGCAATCATACATGCCTCCATATTTGATGCCTTTGTGATTTTTCAACAGCGATTTGAGGAGTTTTTCATCTTTAGATTGGCCATAAACTACTACGTCATCCATATTTTCAAATTCTTTCGCAGATGAATCCATCAATATTTTTGTTAAGGCCTCTCTATCTTTTCCACTTATATTCTTGATCTCTTCTTCTACATCCTTCCTAATAATTTCTATCAGTTCCTGTTTCATTTCAAGTACCTTTTGTTTAGCTTCTAGATTCGCACTTGAAAATCTTTGTTCTCTCTCTAGTCTAATTATGCGGTTCATCTCTTCCCCCCCTGCTATTTTCACACCCGAAGCACTTTTTTTAGCACTGCCTACTATTTCTTCTTCCACTTTGGCTGCTTCAGAAAGTATTCTCTTGGCACTTTTAAGTGCCTCATTCCTAATATCCTCCACAACAGTTTCGAGACTCATTATTAGTAATTCACCCTTTCACACTAGGAATATGACCACTAGAGCAAGAATGACTAGTGTCTCTGGTAATACTGTCATGACAAGACCAATTCCAAAAAAGTCTCGATCCTCTGCAATTGCCCCTACCGCAGCGGCACCTATGCCTCGTTCTGCGATACCTGCTCCTAGGGCAGCTAGACCAACACCTAGTGCAGCAGCAGCCTTAGGCGGGAAGGCAACATTATTTTCTTGTAGCAATACAGGGTTATTAGTGAGTAATTCTGATATAATTTCAAGCATGATGAATTCGATTAGTTATCTTCTATAACGTTCTTTAATTCGGTAACGCTCTTGATAAAACTTATCAAATCATTCTTTGAATTCTCTCATAAAATAAAAATTATTTTTTTGCGTTTTTAATGCTCAAAAATCTCATTCAGTGTGTCTTTTATCCTTCCCAAAAGGAGTGTACATGACCCCTCCTCCTGCGTAGAATTTCTGGAAGAATTCCACGTATTCCAAACGAACAGATTGTAAACCTGCACTCGTAACTCCTAATGCTAGAACTATGGCGTGTCCCAATATCAAAATAATGCCACCACCGATTAACCCAAAAAACCCAAAACTAGCTGGATGAATCAATCCTGGAAATATTATTTCACCATGTACTGCTGCAATAGCAGTACTGTGCATAAAGTGGCTAGCACCATCTTCTGCAATATATGCTCCAAAAACTAATAAATTAACAACAAAAGCCATTCCTGCTTTAGCTAACAACACTGCAGGTATCCTAGCGTACGAAAGAATATTCACCAGAACATTTGGAGCTTCTAATATTCCAATTATGGCTCCTAGAGCTCCCTGGTGTTTTATCTCACCAATAATCATCAATATAAGCCCAATTGCAGCTATCCCCAGTGCTAAAACACCAACTTCTGACGAAAATCCTGTAAATGCTAATGGTTCTCCTGCTAACTGTTCAAAAAGTAAATCTGGTTTAGCAGATCTAGCATGTTTACTAAAAACCCATACCCAAACACCTCCCATAAGAATAATCCAAGACCCACTCTCCAAAACCGCATCCATGAGGCTACGTTTCATTTTATTTACAAAATCAAAAATATGTCCTATAGTTACATGAAGCAAACCCAACAACATAGCAACAACAAGCCACAATAATGCAAAATGCGCCGTTTTGGGAGAAAGTCCTTTTTCTATTGGGGGATGGCCATTCCAAACTACTTCTCCTAGTACATGCAATCCAAAAATTTCTCCGTAAAATATTCCAAAAAACATTGTAAATAACCCTGCCCAAATAGCAACACCACCCAAACTTTTAATACCGATGCTATCTGATTTTTTCATTAATAAATATCCGATAATCGCATAACAAATACCATATCCCAAATCCCCTATCATGAATCCAAAGAATGCCGGGAATGTAAGGAATATTATCAGTGTAGGGTCCAATTCAGAGTATTTTGGTCTACCAATTGTTTGAACCAATACCTCAAACGGCTGCACAATAGTGGGATTGTCTTGAACAACTGGTGGGGCAGAGATGCCCATTTTAATATCTATATCTCCTGTTTCAATTTCCCCCCCGTCCTCTACAAATCCATCATCGCCATAATCTGCACGTTCAATTTCTTCCACCAACATATGGTCTCCTATGGTTTTTTGAAGTCTTTTATTTAGTTCATCTAAAATCTTAGTTGGTATCCATCCTTCTGCAATGAATGCATTTTCTGTAGTGGCAAACGATAGCGGTGCTTCTGTTTTTTGCACTTCTATAGATAACATTTCTTCACTTGCAAGCAAGAACTTTTTAGCTTCATTCCCCATGCTGCCCATGGACATTTGGATGTCACTAAGTTCCTCGGTCAATTTTTGTTTCTCACCGTTCAATTCTAAAATGTACTTGGAAATATCCTTTTCATTTTCTGGAATCTCTACCTGTTCAAATCCAATCCCCTCCAACCCATTCAAAATGTTTTCATCAGATTTTTCTGAAATTATCGCCAAAGATTTCTCCCCCGAAAAAATCTCCACTGGAGACTCTGATAAAGCATCTCTTATTTTCTCAACATCCCCGGTCCCAACCACGACAGCAAAATTGCCATATCCTGAAAGCAAGTCTAGGTCAACTCCAATATCTGCAAAACTTTCTGCTTCTTCTAGCAACTCGCTTATTCTTCTCACCCGGTCCCGAATAAAATTTCTCCGGTCTTCTAAACCATTAACTCTCTCCCGTAGAACCTCTAATTTTTCTTCACCTTTGCCATCAAATTTGTATTTTGAGTCAAAATATTCTACTCCAATTTTAAGTATGCTCTCAATAGATCTCACTGTAACCAATTTCTCAGAAACTTCTTCTGCCATATCGCCCGGATCCCCTCTTTTAAACCCGTCCCATGAACCATCATATTCTATAAGGTGTATCGCATTCAATCCATGAATTATGGATACGAATTCTTCCATGACATCTTTGGTACCTGTTATAGATACCCTGCTCATTTGTTTAGGCCTTAGCATCCACTGACTCCTTAAACCAATTTTTAATAAATTTAATAACCTCTCCGTGGTTTTTCTCTGCATTCTTATTCAATTTTTTAATATCTTTGTCAACCCCTTTAAGAATTTTTTTACATTCTACTTCTAATTCTTCCCGCACTCTCCCGATCTCCTCCGCCTGAAACTTCTCTGTTTTATTCTTTTCCTTCAAAACTATTTCCTCTGCCTTTCTCTCCGCGCCGGCAATAATTTGTTGAGCTTTTAATTCAGCACCTGCAATAATTTCTTCTACTTCTAATTCTATGCCCTTTATCTTCTCAAGAACCTCTGGTCTTGCCATCTTGTTCAAATCTGGGCCTGGTGCATATTTGGTAGTTGCGATCGAGTTCCAGTAGAATCTCTGTAATTTGGATATAAACCCTCTTTTGTTTTCACCAATTGCCAACCGCATGTTTTTTTCGCTGTCGGGGAAATTATTCCTTCAATGGGATTTCTAGAAAATAAAAAAAGGGCCAAAACTTTCTACAAATATTTATCAATAATATACGATAAGGTCAACCCACTTTTCTGGACACCTTCAATGCGCGAAAAAGCTTTAGATTTATTCGATATAGATTCCACATTCAAAGTATTGGATGTTGGCTGTGGAACCGGGTTTGGAACCGAAGGTTTGCTAACACGTACTAATAATCTATTTGGAATTGATCAAAGCATACATCAACTTAACAAAGCCAGAACAAAACCACTCTACTCAAAAGTCTCACTATCCCTTGGAGATGTAGAATTTCTCCCATTTCATGACGACACTTTCGACGCAGTCTGGTCCTCCGGATCAATAGAATATTGGCCCAATCCCGTTCAGGCACTCTCTGAACTTAGGCGTATAGTCAAACCAGGCGGAAAAATACTCATAGTTGGGCCAAAAAAACCAAATTGGACTATACTTGGCAAAATAGCAATGTCTATGATGCTATTTTACACAGAAAAAGAAGCCGACCAACTATTTTCAGAAGCTGGGTTCGAAAAAATACAACACATTCATCTACAAGCCCATTTCGGAAGTCCACCTGCTATCATTACACTTGCACACGTTCCAATCTAACCACTACTCTTTATTTTTAATTTTTACCTTTTCGTATGCAGTGGGGTATATTTCAATCACTACCTCTTCACTACCTCTTGTGATTTTAGCTTCTGTCATTTCTATAGGTGCCAATATCCATTTGCCACCTCTATTTATGTTTACCACCCTCTCTTCACCAATTCTAAACGTTGCTGGTATAGTTTTTTGGGTAATTTCATCATAAACCGTCACTTTCATGGGTCCTCCTGCAAATCCGCGTTCAATAATAACTGATGTATCTTCTCCACTAACTTCCATAGTGAATTCCGATATTAAAGTTCCCAATCTTCTTTGCTGAATCTCATAAAAAACATTTTGCGTCTCACCATCTAAATATGATGTCAATGACCCACTTCTAAATCCAATCTCTATTCTATAACCCCTTCCTTCTCCCATAATCCCAGTCTGCTGACTTATTCGGGAATCATAAGCCGTTGGATATAGTTCCGCTGTCCTCTCACTTGCTTCATCCAAACTTATGCCTCCTACTCCGGCCACTGACTGCTGATCTCCCCTATATGCCTCTCGTATATATTGGGTCCCTTTAATAACAGACAATGATAACCCATTAGAAGAAGCGCTCACGCATATTTCTTCGCTCTGCCTCTCCCCTGAAGCTATCGAAATCATATATGTCCTAATAGGGCCTGTTAGTGGGATTAACCTCTCTTCAATCGATCTAATCCTACCGCTCAGTTCTATTTGTGAAATGCTATCTGTTTCTTTTTCTATGTGGTCAAGTGCACTCTTTAAAACATCTGACTTGGTGCTTATCAACATTAATTCTCTATATAATTGATCCGTATCAATCAACCCATCATTCCACTTCTGTCTAACTCGTTTAAACTCATCAATTAGGTCCATCGATTCAATTTCTATCTCTGTTATTCTCTGGAAAAGAACCTCTCTTTTACTTTCTCTACCACTTGCGTCTATGACTCCACCAGAAATTCTGTATTGGTTGAAATCCCCCGCCATGACATTTCTATTCAATTCGATAGAAATCATTAAATCTAGTTTCTGGACAACAAATTCAGATTTCTCAGAAGTTCCAATTCCCAAAATCCTAATATCTGTATCTAATAAATCGCCATTGTCATCACCTTTTCCAGAAACTCCTCCTACCATAACAGAGGCTAATAATAGCACTATCAATCCTATATTTAACCCCTTATTCATCAATATTCCTATGCTTCCAACAACCAAAAACGGTCCTATATTGCCCAATAATCCCTTAGCAACATTTTTTCTCATTTAAACCAATATCCCATTATGAATATATCAATAATAAGATGGTTTTCAATATTAATCATTTTATTATCGGTCTTTTGTGGGGGTTCAATGGGCCAGACAATTTCTTCCACCGATATTCTCGATACAACCATTAGAATAACACTTGAATCATCAGGGGACGCTTTGTGGACTGTAGAATTGAAAATTCCTTTGAATTCAGACAGCGATAGAGTCGCATTTGAGCAACTTTCTATGGATCTCAAATATAACAATGATCCTCCTATATCTATAACACCATTTAGCAATGCTGCAGTCATATCAACTACCAATACTGGAAGAATAATGGAACTCACAGAAATATCTCACCGTTTCTCAATTTCAGATGATTTCGGTTCATTCACAACGTCTTTTGTTTGGACAAATTTCACCCATTTTCAAGATTCTCAAATGGAACTTGGAGATGTCTTTTATCTTAGTCCCGACGATACATGGTTACCTGTTTTACTAGCGAATCAGGAACTCATAGTAGAATTTCCCCCCAACTACATAGCCCAAAGCTCTTCACATGGGGTATCTAACGGAACTCTTCATGTAATGGGCCCCTCTATCTTATCTCCTGGGGAACCATCTGCAGTTCTAATAGAGCTACCTCAAGTTACGCCCCCCACTGATAACTCGTTTGACCTTTCAGATGTTCTTCTGCCAATCATTGGATCATTGCTCTTAATATCATTAATTATCGTTTTTATTTCCATGAAAAAATTCAACTGGTCTCCATTAAACGATTTAATAATGCTTTCTCCTTATGTATCTAGTCATCCATTAATCCACAAATATTTCTTCAAATTACCTGTCATATCTAATAAAACTGAAAAAATAAACCTCCTCCCTTTAATATCTGACGAAGAAGTTGTTCTAAACATAATCAAGCAACGTGGGGGTCGAATAAAACAAGTTGAGATAGTAGAAAAAACTGACTGGTCTAACGCAAAAGTGTCCCAAATACTATCTCATCTAGAGCAAAAAGGGTTCGTGGACAAACTTAGGATAGGCAGAGAAAATTTAATCTCTCTTAGGCTTCCAAAATAACTAAACCACTAATACTAAAACCACCAACGCTCAATCATCGATCAATCAAACCTTATGAAAATACTCGTCGCAATAACTGAAGTTGCAACCCCCGAAGACGCTATAAATATATCTGATAATTCATTAAATGAAACTGATTTTACATACGGTCTAAATGAATGGGACGAATATGCAATAGAGGCGGCAATTCAAGTTGCAGAATCTGTGCCTGATTCAGAAGTAGTTTCTGTAACTATAGCTCCAAAATCCGCTGAAAAAACCATAAGAATGGCATTGGCAAAAGGGGTCGACCGTTCCATTCGAATCTGGGATTCAGAATTAGAGAAACTTCCATTTCTTGATCCTCAATTAAAGTCTCAGATACTGTCCAAAATAGTGCCACAAATATCTCCTGATATAATCTTCACCGGTGTTCAATCTAGCAGCGATAGCTGGGGATCAACTGGTGTATCTTTGGCGGCAAAAATTGGATTTAATTGGGCCACACTAGTGACCAAGTTAGAAATATCTGGAAACAAAGCCAATGTAATAAGAGAACTCGAAAATGGTGTAGATGAATTTGCAGAAGTAACTCTCCCCGCTGTTCTAACTATCCAAACTGGAATAAACTCACCCCGATACGCTAGTTTGCGTGGAATCAAACAAGCCCAGCAAAAAGAACTAGAAGTCTTTTCATTATCTGATTTATCCACAGACACGGACGAATTTAAACCACGTATAGATTTAATCGAATTTTCTTTACCTATCTCAAACAACAGCATCCAATACTTTGAAGGTACTCCATCTGAACAAGCAGCACAAATAGCCAATATAATCAAAGGCTTAGGATCCGGAGGTAAATAATGTCAAACATCTTAATTATAATTGAACACCAAAACGGAATTTTAAACCCGGATTCTTTTGGTTTATTGAATGCGGGAATACAACTTTCAAGATCCATCGGGGCAGATATTCATGTTTCTATCATCGGACAAAATTTAGATACTTTATCTCAAGAAGTAAGTATTAAAGGGGTTCATACAATCCACACAACTCCTGCAAACCAACCATATAATCACGATCTTTATATACCGATAATAACATCCCTTCACGCCGAACTAAATCCTATTTTCACCCTTTCTCTACATACCTCAACTGGTACAGATTACGCACCTGCCATCTCCTCTCTTCTCGACATACCGCTCCTGCCCGACATAACCCGATTTGATTACACTGAACAAATTGAAGCTGTTTGTGAAATGTATTCTTCCAAATTATGTGTCAAAATATCTTCAACTTCACCAGCAATACTCACAATTCGTCCAGGTTCATGGTCTAATGATCACTCCCCCGGGGATGTTATTATAAACCCATTCGTTCATGTAATAGATGAAAAATCCTTTAATTTTAAAGTCAAAAAACACGAAGAATCTCCGCCCGGAGAAATCGATATATCCGAAGCAGATTTACTCCTAAGCGTTGGACGAGGAATAGGGGAAGAATCCAATTTAGAATTAATATTCTCCACTGCAGAATCTATTGGGGCAACAGTTTCTTCATCTAGACCAATAGTCGACCGTGGCTGGCTTCCAAAAGACCGCCAAGTTGGACAATCTGGCAAAAAAGTTTCACCATCTATCTATCTAGCAGTTGGAATTTCAGGAGCAGTTCAGCATCTCGCAGGAATAAAAGACTCTCAGGTTATAATTTCTATAAATAAAGACCCACTTGCCCCGATATTCGACATCTCTCACTACGGTATCGTTGGAGACCTATTCGAAATTTTACCTGCTTTGGCCAAAGAATTTTCTTAAACCGCAATCTATCTCTTTTAGCACACCTATCACTATCTATTTATTTATTGTTATCCACTTTCAACTGTGCACTATCTAGATGTTCATAGGTCAACACTCGAAACGCGCTTATCTGAGGTAGTCAACGAAATAAATTTACCGCCTTTACGTAAATCAGTACAACACTCTGCACTTTCAAACGGCAAACGTTTCCGTCCATTACTAACATTAATTTCATGCGAATCTGTTGGTGGAGATCCAGAAGAAGCAATCAATTTCGCAGTTGGAATAGAATTGATTCATACGGCATCTCTCATCATAGATGACATCATAGACTCATCTACTATACGAAGAAACAATACAAGTTCTTGGGTAGAATTCGGTCACAGCGATGCAGTTATTTCATCAGATAGTCTAATCGGAGAGGCATTCACTCTATTTTCTAGTAATCCATTAGCACTAGAATGTGTCTCAAAAGCAATGGAAGACCTCGGCAGCGGGGAAGCCATGGAGATTGTATCCCAACCACAAAATGAAGCCCAATATCTAGACCTAGCTCGGCGAAAAACAGGGTCCCTTTTCCGTGCCGCAGCAGAATTAGGCGGCATAGCCGCCAAATCAGACCCCTCTACTATCAACTTATTAGGCCGATATGCAGAATCTTTGGGGATGGCATTTCAGATTCGAGACGACGTACTAGATGTGACTTCTAATGTATTGACTTTGGGAAAACCAATTGGACAAGATGCACATCTCAACCGTCCATCTTTACTCCAAGTTGCAGGAATATCTCCATTAGAGGCTAATTCTAGGGCCCATCTTCAAGCAAATAAAGCCCTGAGAATTTTGGGTGAAATAGAAACAATAAACGGTGTTTCACTTGATTATCTTTCAGAGCTAGTAAATTTCGCTATAAGCAGATCTTATTGATTTTTCAATCTCTTATCTACTACATTCCATAATAGCGTACTCAAAAATCCAATAATGGTGCTTAAAAATATGACCATGGCTAAAAATTCCAATTCTATTGTTCCTATTATATATCCACTAACTGCATACAAAATACTTGAAATGGAAATGACATAAACTGGGGCGTTCAAATAATTTAGGTTCAATTTTTCATTTACATACTTATCTGTTATATGCCCGACGCTAGATACAATTCCAGCAGCCCCGAACCACTTTACCCCTCCAAAAACAAAAACCGCGATGGATTTTATTATCCCCATATTTCCATTCTGCATTCCATATTCTATTTTGGAAAAACTTGAAACTGCATTTGACCCCTCAAGAACTCCTATCAAGATTATGATGGCTGCAACAGAATAAGAAACTAAATTGATTTTCCCTGTATATAAATCTCGTTTGATCTTATCTATTTTTTGCCTGACCGACTCTTTTATTCCTAGTCCTCTAACTAACACATAAATCCCCATGATGGCTACAATGATTCCAAACATAGAACTACCTCTATCAATCATTTCAAAAATAACTGAAAGTGGATAAACTAAAATTAGTATCCCCATTGGGACCAATAAAGTTCCTCTTGTATCTGGGTCCCTTATAAACTGTTTTACGGTGTAGTATGTTGATTCTAAAGCCTGGGCTTGGTGAATGACCACTCTTTCAACACTCTCTATTTCAAATCTAGTCCTGAGTATCGGAAGAATACTTTCGTCCTGTGCCCCATCCGTTACAATTACTGTTCTAATTTCTTCCCCCGTGAACATTCTATTCAATACTTCATCAGCCTCAAATCCAATTTTTCTCCCTGCGGCAACATCATTCTTTACGCTCCCTGTGATAACTGCTATTTCAACTGGATTTGACAAATTCTCTTCATACAACTGTAACCCCCGAAACATCACATTACCATCAGAATCACTAGGGTCTGCTATTGCTAGAGCCAACGCTGCCTTCTCAACAGCAGATCTCCCCATAACTGGAGTTTTTATGCCTGTTTTTCTACCTAGGTCGTCATCCAAATCTACACACAGAACTAACAACATCTTATGGTATTTGACCAAGAGGGTTTATACACTCGTCGAGGGATAACAGAAATGATCCCCTCAATTTTCGTGCAAATCCTTTATAGTAATTGGGGGGTGGATTTAAACGTCTTTTCTCCCCCATTTCTGAAAGTCACTTCAAACACTACGTTCTGGATTTTTGACAATAAAATAGGTCACCAAACTATTTTTACAACGCAAACGTTTAGGCACCCGAATAACTAAACTTAGCATATGCCGAATTGCCCCCTTGAAGGGGAGTGTCCAAGTTTTTCTGAACGTTTCCAAGGCCTAGGGTGCCAATTTTATGCCAATCGTAGTGGAATGGATTGGTGTAATCATTATAGCCTTCCTGTTAGGGAGTTAAAACAACAACCTGTAAAAATAGGAGAAGAAGTAGTTGTCACTGTCACTGATATTCACGAAAGTGGAGCTGGAGTTGGACATACAGATGATGGATTTGTTATTTTTGTCGATGGGGTTCTACCCGAAGCAAGATCTCTTGTCAGAATTACAAGTGTAAAAGCCAACCATGCTCGCGCAGACGAAATCGAACGTCTAGAACTTGTGGAAGAAGAAGAGCCAATTCCGCCCGAAGAAACTCCAACAAGAAGGCCAAAAAAACCTACACGTCCCAATCTTGGCAGCCGGGAAGATTTCTGGGGATCTTAAATTTTAATTTTCACTTTCACCCTGCTTGGAAAGTATTATTAAGTACGCAAACAAAAATCAAGGCATCTCCTATGTCTAAAAATGCGGAGATGGTGAAATAATGATTGATTTACGCAAACAAGCTGAAGAATTGCATAATAACAATTCTGACAAAATTCAGATCGGTATAGATGAAATAGAAGCTCAATTAAAGACCATGGTACAGGGATACAGTGTACCATTGGACGAGGCCATAAGGAGCATTCTAAATAGAAACACCCCCTCATCCACAACATCTACAAATACCACCCGGGGCGCCAATTCTAAAATAAAAATTCAAGATATAAATTCCCCCGGGCAATGGGTTGATATTCAAATAAAATTAGTTGATCTATGGGTTCCCAATATCGAATCTATAGATCAGGTAGGTTTGGTTGGGGATGAAACTGGAACCATCAAATTTACCAAGTGGGCGAAATCCAATCTGCCCAAATTAGAAGAAGGAAAAACCTATCTGTTAAAAAATGTTGTAACCGATGAGTGGGGCGGGCGATTTTCAATAAAACTCAACCGAACTACTATAATCGAAACATTAGATCAAGACATAGAAATCGGAGATGGATCCACTTCAGTAGAAGGTGCACTCGTAGATATACAATCTGGCAGTGGACTGATAAAACGATGTACTACTGAAACCTGCACCCGCGTTCTTCAGAATGGCGTCTGCGCTGAACATGGGGAGGTGACCGGAAAATCTGATTTACGCCTCAAAGCAGTTATAGATGACGGGGTTAATGTCCACGAAGTTATATTAAATTCAACGATAACCGAATCTCTTACTGGAATCGGTCTAGCTGAAGCAGAATCGATGGCAATAGAAGCTGTAGACACTAGTGTAGTCCTCACAAAAATGCGTGGCAATCTTCTTGGAAAATATTATCTGATTCATGGGTCTAAATTTAGTAGATATCTAATTGCTAGTGAGGCCCAAGTGCTGTCCGATCCTGTAGATATGGAGGCGATCATGATACAGGCGAGGTCATTCTAATGAGTATCTCAGTTTCTCGAGAAGTAGCCCATCGCATTTTCGCGAGCGAATTCAATACTGCAACACACACGTTCAAAGAGTCAAACGACGAACGTGCTCCTAACTATCTTCTACTTCCAACTGGAGAACGGGCAAATAGAGTATTTATTGTAGGGACATTAACTCAACTTGATAATATCGGAAACGAATCAGAATGGTGGCATGGGCGTATATCCGATCCAACTGGGATTTTCCATATCTTTTCTGGACAATACCAACCAGATTCTACTAGCTCCTTGCGGAAGCTAGAGCCCCCTGCATATGTCGCTGTTACAGGAAAACCAAAAACTTATTCAAAAGATGAAGATGGTGCCATAACTGTTTCAATTAGGCCAGAGTCTATCACAAAAGTTGATCTTGCAACTAGGAATCGATGGGTCGCAGAAACTGCACTACTTACTTTAGAACGTATCTCTTCATTCAAAGAATCTCCTAGTATTTATGCAGAACAAGCACGCTTGCATTATGGAGATGACCTAAATACGCACAAAGAAGCAGCTCTACTAGCAATCGAAAGTTCTATAGAATCCTTGTAATGTTTCATATTATTGATCGGAGTCTGACGAACGATTAAATAGTAGGGACTCTAGAATCAATTCCTATGAAAGAAACAAATAAGAACAAGACAATTTCTTTTCGCGTAAACGAGTCAACTTTTGAGTCTCTACAGCAAATATCAAAAGAAAATGGAATGTCACTCTCTGCTGTTTTCCGAGATTATGTTCGAATGTTCGTTGAACGCAGGGGACAGGTCAGAGTCGTAGCAGAAGACCCTCTAACTGATTCAGATGCTGGATTCCCCCCTCGTGTAGAAGTGCCTACAAGTTTCTTAAGAGATCACGAACGACTGGAATTAGAGACCGAACATCTGAGGGCACAGCTTGCTGAATACAAACGATACATAACCTCTATTCAATCGAGAGAAGCTGAATCTGAAGTTATTTTTCTCGAAGATCTGGATGCCGAAAACGATCTTACCAATTCCTGGAAATTATAAAAAAACTATAGAAGAGATTTTTTAGCTGCCATTGCCCTTTCAAAAGTTTCATTCTTATTATCCAAACTAGCAATTGCTTCAACAACTTCTAATGTTCTAATGGAATCATCTATGAAAGAAACAACATCTGAAATATATGAGTATACCATATAATCCTCTCCCATTTTATGTATAATTTCTTCTGGTGTTCTTCCATCCCTCCTCAATTCTAGTATGTATTCCATAAATTTTTTCTCGGGGTGTTTACAATAAGGATTGGACTCGCAATCACAGCCCAAAAAATCTTTTGCGAAAGCATAAATATATTTTCTAATAGACACATCAACTCTACCAATATCTCCTGTAAAAACAAGGTCTAGAGTCGCACCACTAAATACTTTTTTTGGAACTCTGCAATCCATTTGCGAGCATATTTGCGAGTGATTTTTGAGATAAATTCTATCTGTTATTGCCACGTCTATTACTTAACCAATCTCAAAGGCAATAAAATCTCCTTCAGAGTCGGAATGTATTTTACTTGAGGCAAAGTATTTTCATCAGTGTCCGGGTTAGGGTAGTGGTTATCCTTCCGGCTTGTGGAGCCCGAGACGCGGGTTCAATTCTCGCACCCGGACCTTTTTATTTTATTTGTTATTCATTTTTACCTGCAGATTCACAACATTTACCAGATATCTAAAAAGCATTCAAATCCATTTCAAATATCTTAAATTCATTTAAATTATAATCTACCTATGGACAATAACGCAATAAGGTCAACTGATCCAATTTTATCCGATTTATTAGATAAAGAATTAAAACGCCAAAGAGAAACTTTAGCCCTCATTGCTAGTGAAAATCATGTCTCTAAATCTGTTTTACAGGCCCAGGGGAGCATTCTTACAAATAAATACGCAGAAGGATATCCTGGATCAAGATATTACGGCGGATGTGAACATGTAGATGCCATCGAACAACTCGCCATTGACAGAGCAAAAGAAATATGGAATTGTGAATATGCCAATGTTCAACCTCATTCTGGAACTCAAGCAAACATGGGTGTTTATTTTGCAGTACTAAATCCAGGAGACAAAATACTGTCTATGTCTTTAACCCATGGTGGACATCTTAGTCATGGCCATCCTGCAAATTTTTCAGGAAGGTTCTATGAAATCAGACACTACGAAGTCGATCATTCTACTGGGTATATAGATTATGAATCCATGGAATCCATAGCAAAAGAATTTAAACCAGATATGATTGTATCTGGCTTTTCCGCATATCCTCGAATTGTAGAATGGAAAAAATTCCACGAAGTCGCAGAGGATATTGGTGCTTACCATCTAGCTGACATGGCACACATAACTGGATTAGTTGCTGGGGGTCAACATCCCTCCCCTATGAAATTCTCCGATTTTGTAACCGGTTCTACTCACAAGACAATTAGATCTGGACGTGGGGGTATTATTCTATGCGACGATCCAGATTATATTTCTAAAATTAACACTGCAGTTATGCCTGGGATGCAGGGCGGTCCTCTTCTTCATAATATCGCTGGAAAAGCGGCTGGGTTTGCAGAGGCACTAACCCCCGAATTTTCTAACTATGCATCTCATGTTGTGGCAAATGCAAAATCTTTATGCAATGCCATTTCTGAAGGTGGATTGAAGATAGTATCTGGCGGAACAGATACACACATAGTTCTAGTCGATCTACGTGATTCTCATCCAGACCTCACCGGAAAAGAAGTTTCTAATCTATTAGAATCTGTAAATATGGTACTTAACGCAAACACTGTCCCTGGGGAAACTAGATCTCCATTTTTAGCTAGTGGAATTCGCATAGGAACTCCGGCTATAACAACCCGTGGTTTCACCGAAACCGACTGTAAATTTGTTGGCGAACTCATAGTTAAAATGATCAATAATCCCCACGAGGACGCAACAAAATCTTTTGTTTTAAACGAAATTAAAACTCTCTGTGAAAAATATCCATTATATCTCTAGATATTCTCAAACCCCTCTTTTAAAATAACAATCCAAGGCTTAAAATGTCTCCAGACTAAACCCAGTATAATGGTTCATATCATCGATGGAAATGAAATCGCAGCAACTATCAAAAACGATCTCAAACCCAAAATAGACGCACTAAATGATTTAGGAATTGTCCCCGGACTGGCCACAGTTTTAATGAGCGACGATCCAGCAAGCAATACCTATGTCTCTATGAAACAGCGAGATTGCAAGGAACTGGGGATGAATGCTCTAGACATAGTACTTGATCCAAGTTCCCCTGCAAAAGATCTGTATTCTGCCATAGAAGGTCTAAACTCAAACCAACAAGTACACGGATATCTTGTACAAATGCCTTTGCCAAATCAAATAAATGAAAAAGATGTAGTATCTCATATAGATCCACTAAAAGATGTCGACGGCTTCCACCCCGAAAATGTGGGACTTCTAGTTTCTGGCAACCCTAGATATAAACCTTGCACGCCACATGGAATCCAAAAATTACTTGAATCAATTGAAGTAGATCCTTCTGGAAAAGATGTAGTCGTAGTTGGAAGATCGAATATTGTTGGCAAACCCATGGCGAATTTACTCATTCAAAAATCTATAGGTGGCAATGCAACAGTTACTATCTGTCATTCTAGAACTTCTGATCTGAAGAAAAAAACACTTGCAGCAGACATTATAATAGCTGCTGTTGGAGTCCCAGAATTAATCGATGGAACTATGGTGTCAGATGGGGCAATCATAATAGACGTCGGTGTCAACCGTGTAGACGATAATAGCGATAAAGGCTACCATCTAGTTGGAGATGTAGAGTTTAATAGTGTTAGTAAAAAAGCGGCAGCAATCACACCTGTCCCCGGTGGAGTTGGCCCCATGACCCGGGCAATGCTAATGTATAACACCGTACAGGCAGCAAGTCTACAAGCTGATATTACTTTATAATAGTTTATTATTTCTTCTTCTTTTTCAAAACAGATTTGTTTTGTTTAACTCCATTTTCACTGATTATTTTGGGCAACACCAACTCAACAAAATGCAATAATAGAACAAACAACATAGGGCCTAAAAATATTCCATACCATCCAAATATTAATGGACCAAATATGTAAGAAAACATCATCATTCCCACATGTAAATTTTTACCAGAAATGTATGGTCGAATTATAAGATCTGGAATTGTATCTACAACTACAAAAGAAATCACTAAGAATACTACTGGCACCCACATCACTCCCGGATCTCCAGAAATTAATCCCTGTATCAGTATATATAATGTTACTGGCACATAGATAATTTTCATCCCTATTATTGGAATAAGACTGGCTATGCCTGCTAGTATCCCTAATAGTGCCGGGTAAGGAATTGCAATAACATCTTTTGCAGAAAATGCAATAATTGTATACACAAACACACCTATTGCAGCAGTCAATAGGACATTCACTATATTCCCAAAAATAACTTGGTTCAAACTCCGATCAACTCTATCGAAGTATGTCTCAAATACGCCCATCCCATCTACAAAATTACTTTCAATCCATTTTCTTAATTTGCTATCTCCTGTGAGTAAATAAAATGCAATCGCCATAGTGATAAATACATTAATGATGCCATTTCCAAGCAGAGATAAATACATCGTAGCTCTGCTTAAACTCCTCCCAAAAGTATCAAAAATGCCGTCAGATAACAATTGCCCTGGAGACGAGGTTAACGATGATATCTCAATATATGGTGTCAAATACACAGCTATATTTTCGAGTTGATATTGTCTAATGACCCCTTCAAGTTCCTGAACCCCGACCATCAAACTGTATATTACTATCATTGAAATTGGAAGAACAAGCAACACCAAAGACAATAAAGCTGCTATGGTGTGGGATTTAACTTTAGTTTTTATCCGTGTATATGCAGGTCTAGATGCATAATATATGAATAGTCCTAAGACAAATGTACCAATAAATTCGTATATGACAAAACCCACAACTGTCAATAAAAACAATCCAAATATTCCCCAAAAAAACCTAGATATGTTAATATCATTTTTTCCTATCATACTTTCCAATCTTATTCCATGCCAAAAAGTTTTCCGGCCCGAAAAATAGCCAAATCTTATTCAATTTACTTTCTATTTTCAATTATTTTTGCAACTTTTGCATCTATTAATATTTTGGCATTTTCTTCTGGGAGTGAGACTATGTCTCCTTCATCTAGGTTGTATGTTTCCCCATCAACACCATAAATTTCTCCCACCCCCTGAATCATTTTTAATTCAATTCTGGACAAATCCGATGCCATTCCATCATTAAGTGTATTTTTGTTATTCCCTCCTATATTCTTTTTCTGAGGATCTATTGCATCTGTATCTATCACACTTTCTATATTGTCATCCATTCCATCACCAGAAGTAATTTTTAAAATAACATTTCTATTCTCTCTTAATAACCTAACTAGATTTTTAAATAATATCTCCTCTTCCTCCGACATACTTATATCTTCATCTCTAAGACCTACCGCTGCAAGACTAGCAACTTTGAGCATTTTCCCGACTCTCCTACCATAGATAATTTCAACAACTTCTTTCACCGATTTGATCTCATCTTCTAACCTGCGATTTACTTTGTTACTCCCCTGGACAGGATTTTTTAAAACATCTTCTCTCTCTATTTGAAGATCTTTGATATACTCTGCAACATCTTTATAAAATGACCTTAATAAAGGCTGCAAGTCACCTCTAGTTCGCTCTTCAATCTGTATTTGTCGTAGTTCTTCTAGATTCATTCTTTTATTTTTTCAGCTTTCCCACGCGCCATCATAAACATGGCAGCATATTCAGGAAGTGTAACAATGCCTTCTGAGACAGTAAATGTTTCCCCTCCTATTTCTACGGATAAATTTTCTTTAACTTTTATATCTATCTCATATTTTTTAAATCTATTCGGAACGGCATCTACCAACGGGTCAAATTTATCTAAATCTCTGTATTCAATTGGTTTCACTTGCAAAGATGTCCCCCCGTGAAGGCTCAGTGGCAAACGAATCAATCTATGCAAATCTGTTGTTACTGGTTCGTCTATCAATGCAGATTTCTTCTCGATAACATCTGGAACTAATTTCCCAACCAATTTAAAAAAATCCGGGTGAACGTCTATGTTCCCTATACTAATTTCTTCGTATTTCTTTCGAATAACCACTAATATATTTTTCGCTGTTTTCAATCCTATCCCGTCAAATTTCTGCAACTGCTCAATCGCGTCCTTTTCATCCAATGTAGAAAGATCTTCAATATAGTTTAATATTTCTCGGTGGACTTTTTCACTCCATCCTCCCACGACCCCGATACTTTTCTTATGGGTAGGATTTTTCAACCCAATGCCTCCTACAACCTCCTTATTGACTAGTGTTCCAATCTCGATCCCCGACCCTATTAAATAATTTACAATCTCTCTCCTAGCAGAACGATCCAATTCTCTAATCGCCTCATCTCTAACATGGACATGGTACCCTCTTCCTCCTGAAAAAACTATCTCTGGATTTGAAAAAGAAAAATCTTCTATGATAAAATCAAGCAGTTTCCATAATTCTTCTTTACAAGCTAACAACATATCTGCGTAAGTATCTTTTTCTGGAGAAATGGAAGGTAAGTGATCTGCATCCAAATCAAAAATTAAATCCGACCCGATCCATTTTTTCCCCATCATAGAAGGGGTGCCGGGGCTTTGATATGTCCCTGCAGAAAAATAAACGTGCTTGGGGCGATTTTCCACCAAAAATTCATGTAAATTCCCCGTACTCAGGAGTGACTGATGTCTTTTCATAATGGTTCCTTTTCCAATTGTCCATGGAATAAAACCCCATTCTCTTCTTTCTGCAGAAGGTGGTAGATACGGATTCGTGTACCTATAGTAATCCCTAAATCTCCCTCGAAGATATTCCAACGTTCTATCTTCCATTCTGGAACATCTAACTTTCAATAAGTAAACTCTTTTGCGTTATAGTGTTTCAATTTCCCCAGAATTAAATTCTAAATAATATGCATGACCTTTATCTTCGTAGTAGCCACTAACCAATTTTAGCTTGATAAATCCCATTTTTTCATAGAATCCAAGCGCCCCTGTATTTGTAGTTCTAACGTGGCACGTTATATTTTTATATCTCTCATTCACCACATCTAATAGATATTTTCCAACTCCATTCCCCCGATATATTTTATCAACAGCAATGAAAAAAATATAACCATCCCCCCGAACTGCTATAAATCCCATCAACTCTTTTGTTTCTTCATTAATACACCAGAAATTTACTGCTCTATGATAAGTTCCCGTGAAAAACCCCCATTCTTGTTTCAATAAATTCTCATCTTCTCTTATCTTTTCCTTAAGCCCCCATGCCCCGTTTACCAAATAACTGTCTCCTGGATCTATCTCCAGCAATTCAAAACGACTTTTCACTATAAACTTTAACGGGGTCCTATTGCGATAACTCCATTCCTTATTATATATTATATATTCGAAATTTAGTAATTCTATATTTGCATTTCAAAATGCAGACCTCTAAGTTATTCGATTATATATATATCAACACGAATTCGATATGCAATATCACCTCAGAGATCACACGGCAGATATAGCAGTTGAATCAACTGCATTAACACTCGAAGAGGCTTTTGCTGGGATAGCTGAAGGATTGGCATCAGCACATTCTGACGATCCACTCTCTGGGGGAGCTAAATTTAATTTCACTATCTCCTCTGAATCAATCGAATCACTCCTATTCGATTTTCTTGCCACACTCATATACGAACGAGATATCTATAATGTTTTGCCAATAAACCACACAGTTCAAATAGAACAGAAGAAAGCAAACTGGTCTCTGTCTTCAGTCTATCATGGTGTCCCTATAGACTCTATCATTTCTCGTGAAATCAAAGCAGTAACCTATTCTGATATGGCAATCGAACGAATGCCTTCTGGCTGGAGAATTTATGTTGTTTTCGACGTTTAATTACCAAAAATTAAAAGGACAGCATCCTACTAACATCTAATATATAACCAATGACCACATTTGAAACAGAAAATATATCTCTAAATCAGATAGGAGAATTTATGTGGGAAATCCCTCGGTCGGGTGACATGCTAGTCCCTGCCAGAATCCTTGCAAGTAAAAAATTATTGGATCAAATTTCTAAAGATAAGACACTTGAGCAGCTAAAAAACACGGCATCACTCCCTGGGATACAAAAATATGCACTTTGCATGCCAGATGGGCATCAAGGTTATGGATTCCCTGTAGGCGGTGTAGTGGCAACCGATGCACATAGCGGTTGTATTTCACCCGGGGGTGTGGGGTACGATATAAATTGTGGTGTCCGCATGATAACAACAAATTTATCATACAAAGATATCTTGGGAAAAGAACAATCTTTATCCCGGCTTCTTTTCGATAAAGTTCCAACAGGGATGGGGCATGGAGGTATCCTAAACACATCATCCCGCGATATAGAAGATATCTTATCCAATGGGTCTGAGTGGGCCCTATCTCACGGTTATGCAATTTCCAAAGATCTAGACCATTGCGAAGATGGTGGAAAAAGGACAGATGCTGATCATACAAAAGTATCTCATAAGGCAAAACAAAGAGGGAAAAATCAAGTTGGGTCTTTGGGATCTGGGAATCACTTCTTAGAAGTCCAGCGCGTTTCAGAAATATTCAGAGAGGATGTGGCCAATTCTTATGGTTTATCTGTAGATCAAATAGTCATTCTCATACATACTGGGTCTAGAGGTTTGGGACATCAAACGTGTTCTGACTATCTTAGAAAAATAGAAATAGAGCACGCTGATTTTTTAACGCAATTGCCCGACAAAGAACTTGCAGCAGCACCCGCTGGCAGTGAATTAGCCAATGATTATTATGCCGCAATGTGTGCTTGCATCAATTTTGCATGGAACAATAGACAAATAATTACTTATGCTACAAGGATGGCATTTGAAGAAATATTTCAAAATTCCTGGGAAAATCTAGACATGAATCTGCTTTATGATGTTTCTCATAACATAGCAAAGAAAGAAGTCCATATTATTGATGGGCATCCTCGCGAATTATTTGTCCATCGAAAAGGGGCAACAAGAGCATTTCCAATAGGAAGGTCCGAATTACCTTTGGATTTTATAAATGTGGGCCAACCAGTATTTATCCCCGGAAGCATGGGTTCAGATAGTTATATTTTACGTGGTGGCACCAAATCCCTTGATTTAACATTTGGATCAACTGCACATGGTGCAGGAAGAATACTTAGTAGGACCAAGGCAAAAAAAATATTTAATGCATCTGAAATCTTGAAACAATTGAAAGAGAAAAATATACATGTTATAGCAACAAGCGACGCTACCATCTCTGAAGAAGCTCCTGGGGTATACAAGGACGTCTCCGAAGTAGTCAATATATCTGATTTTCTTGGCATCGGCGACAAAGTAGCACGAACGTTCCCCATTGTTAATATCAAGGGGTAAACTCCTCTCTCTAAATTTTTTGAATTTGGATGTATTTTGGAATCTAAGAAATCTCTTTCAATTGTTTCTACTTTTATTCATCTCAGATTAATAAACTATATTTGAGTATAATACCTCACATCTACCAATGATTTCTAAATGCGAAACTAGTGCAGTGTTTATAGCCAACAAACCGCTTCAGGATTTCATAGATGTAGTGGATTCAATTGAGGATCTTGGATATCAAGATTTATTTATCGCTGATCAGGCTCTCCGAAAGAATATCTACGCTTGGGCAACTCTTGCAGCCACTAGAACAAATAAAATTGGTATTGGGCCTTCTGTCACAAATGCTTATACCAGGAACCCTGGTCTCACTGCAGCATCGATGGCAACTCTCGATGAACTCTCCAACGGGAGGGCAAAATTAGGATTCGGTGCGGGTGGTCATGGGATCGATAAATTTGGATACGATCAATCAAAATTAATCGGCACCATGAAAGATGCAATCGATACTATCCAACATCTAATTTCTGGAGAAAAAGTGACTTCAATAAGAGATGAATTTTCGTTACATGAAGCCCAATTAGAATTTAAACCTGTGCGGAATAAAATTCCTATATATGTTGGTGGTAGGGGGCCCCAACTCCTATCTTTAGCTGGTGCGGTAGCCGATGGGGCATTTTTAGGAGGTGGCCTCCTATCCTCTTCGGGCATCAAATACGCTCAAGAAAGAATTTCTATAGGTGCAAATTCAACTGATAGGGATCCTAGAGATATAGATTTAAGGTACCTAGCTTTTGTTTCTGTATCTCAAAACAAAGAAAAATCTCTCAACGCTGCTGCATGGTTTATCTCTATGCTAACCAAACGACATGCCAGTATCACGGCTCTAAAAGCAGCTGGAGCTGAAGATTCTCATATCCAAAAAGTAAAAGAACTCGGCGATATCGATTCAATTTCTCCATCCACACTATTAAATTCCATTTCACCTGAATTGATGGATTTATATACTATCGTTGGAAGCTCAGAAGATTGTCAAGCAAGAGTCGGGGAATTAGTTGACATGGGAATAAAACACCTCACCTTAGTTCCATTCTCAAATGAAGAAAAAAATATATTAGAAATTTTAGAAATTTTTTCCGATTTCAACTGCATATCAAACTAAATACTTCTGTATCTACCCTGTTTCTTGGATTTTCTTTACAATTCCTTTTGTGTATTCCGTCGTAGATATTTTCGTTCCCCCTGTCATTTGCCTTTCAAAATCATACGTCACTTCTTTGGAGACAATTTGTTCTTCTACTGCATCTCTCACCAAATCAGCTGCATCATGCCATCCCATATATTCTAACATAATCCTTCCAGATAGTATCATTGCAGTGGGGTTCACTTTGTTTTGTCCAACATATTTAGGTGCAGATCCATGAGTCGGTTCTGCAAGTATCATTCCATCTCCAATATTTGCCCCAGGGGCAATGCCCAAACCACCAACTTGAGCTGCACAAGCATCAGAAAGATAATCTCCATTCAAATTTGGAACTGCTAGGACGTCATATTCATCTGTTCTTGTCAACACCTGCTGCATCATATTATCTGCAATTCTATCATTTATGATCACTGCACCCTCTGGAGGTTCACCTTGTCTCTCTTCCCATAACGTATTTTCTGCTATGACTTGATCTCCATATTCCTCTGCCAATTCATACCCCCATTTAGCAAAAGCGGCCTCTGTAAATTTCATTATATTTCCTTTATGGACGAAAGTTACAGATTTTCTGTTTCTTTCAATGGCATAATCAATAGATTTCTTTACAAGTCTCTTTGTTCCAAACTCTGTAATCGGTTTTATGCCGATTCCAATTGGCCCCCCGTGCATGACACCCTTGACTCCCATTTCTTCTTCAATAAACCTCTTAATTTTCTCCACCTCTGGAGTTCCAGCTTCCCACTCTATCCCTGCATACACATCCTCTGTATTTTCTCTAAATATCACCATGTCCATTTTCTCAGGATGTTTAACAGGAGATGGGACTCCCTTTAGGTGATATACAGGGCGCACACAAGCATATAGATCTAGAATCTTTCTTAACGCAACATTCAAGCTCCTAAACCCAGATCCAACTGGTGTTGTAAGTGGTCCTTTTATAGCAACTCTAAACTCTCTAATTGCATTTAAGGTGTCTTCTGGTAATATATCTCCATCATATAGTTCATTTGCACTCTCCCCCGCATGAACTACCATCCAATTAATTTTCCTCCCTGTCGCTTCTGCAGCAGCATCTAATACCTGCTGAGTCGCAGGACCCACATCTACTCCTATTCCATCACCATATATAATTGGAATTATGGGATCGTCTGGAACAATGATGTCATCTGCATTATCTTTTCCTTTCTCAATTCTAGACCCGCTGCTAGGAATTTCTACCTTTTCGTACTTGTAAGTCATCTTCATTGAGATATTTATCAAAGAATGGTAAAAACAATTCGAATGTCACTTTCAACATCAGAACTCTGGATGCGGGCTAACTTTTTGAAGAACTGTTTCTGCAATGTTTCCTCCATAATCTGCGCATCTAGACACTGAGTCTAAAACTAATCCAATTTTTTGAGCATCAGAAACATCTAAATCTTTCACTGTGCTGTGCATCATTTCCAAAACTAATTTTTCAATCAATGTGACCTTTGTACGACTTCTATTTGCTGCTTCTTTGGCCATATTCTTATCTTCCATTTTCATAGCTTTTATTGCAAGATCTATAATCTCTCTTGAAGCTTCATGAAGATTTCCCAATCCCTTGCGAATTGGTTCAGGTATGTCTCCCAATTCTTGTTTTATATAACTAATTTTAGCAGCATGGTCGCCAATCCTTTCCAATTGCCGAGCACACGTATGGTAATCAAAACAATCTATCCTCTCTAGGCCTAGTTCTTGCAATTTAGAGGGACTTTTCAACGATGTCCGAAACGCTCTAGAGACAACAAACCATAAACGATCAATATCATCATCCCTTTCAATCACATCTTTTGATAGATTTAAATCATTTAATTTTATAGACTCAATAGCGTCAGAAAACATAGAAAGCGCCATGTTTTCCATCCTTTCAACTGCTCCTATTATGGAAAGTTCCGAACTATCTAGCAAATCTTTTAACTTCATCATATTCGGCGTTTCCTCTATTATTTCAATTCCAACAAGTTGCCTAGTTATATCTCTAACCGCACGCCTCTGTTCAGTAGAAATTCTGCCCGATTGCAATTCTATAATTTCGAAACCACTAACATACATGGTAACAACCGTCCTAACTATCTCATCCATTTCCATTCCATCTATATTTACACTTGTACTATTTCTGCTGTTTTTTTTCTCAGCGGACAATACGATGGAACTTCCTTCCGGGTAAAAATTCACCAATGATCCTGCGCCTATTTGATTCTCAACTGCCCATTCTTTTGGTAATGACACAGTATATGTCGAACCCCCTGTTAATTGCACCTTTCTCTGTTCAATATCACTCATGGTTATTGTCTCACTAAAGGAGTCTATGGTTAATCTATATATATACTTTATTTATTTATCATTATGGCCACTATAAATAAATTCACAAATATATATTTTTCCTCTATATATTTTATTTTTCGATAAACTACGCCAATTTATATGTTTTAATATATTCTATTATATCATATTATTTATATCTATATATTAGAAATAGTTCTGTATTTAACTTACCCTTGCATCCTTGTCTATCAATGGCCCAAAAAAACATCTACTCCCGGCGAAAATTTTTAATCACGTCCAGTGTAGTGGGAGTTGCTGCAGTAACCGGGTGTACTTCTAGTAATCAGTCATCCGATAGATCGGTTGGTGATTCAAATCTCTCCGGAGAAATAAATATTTCAGGAAGCTCCACAGTATTCCCTCTAATGTCTGCCATGGCTGAAGAATTCCAGAAAAAACATCTCGGCGTCACCATCACGATTCAATCAACTGGAAGCGGCGGCGGGTTCAAGAATTTTTTCTGCTTGGGGCAGACACATTTCAATAATGCAAGCAGGTCAATCAAAGATTCAGAAGTCGATTTATGTAATGGAAACGGTGTAACTCCTCATGAAATTAGACTCGCCACCGATGCATTAACTGTGGTTGTAAACAAGGATGCAGATTGGGTGGATAGCTTGACTGTCGCAGAACTCAAATCTATTTGGGATCAAAACGCAGCAAAAAAATGGTCCGATGTAAACCCTTCATGGCCAGAAGAAAAGATTGACCGATATGGTGCGGCAGATACTTCTGGTACTTTTGACCATTTCAACGAAGTTATTATAGGGGGCGATGGGGATACTCATACCACTGATTACCAACCAACAGAAGGAGATCACATCATTGTCGCAGGTGTAAAGGGAAACAAATATGCAATAGGCTATTTCGGATTTTCTTACTACTACAACAACCCCAATGTGATAAAGGCATTAAAAATAGATGGTGGGAATGGACCAGTATCTCCCACTATTGAAACAGCTAAAAGCGGGCACTATGTGCCTCTCTCCCGGCCTCTATTCACATACGTACCTACTGAAAAACTCAGTGAAAAACATGTTGCAGAATTTGCAAAATACTGCATTGAACAAAGCGCAAACGAACAACTCGTGGCAAACGAAGTTGGCTATGTTCCAAACACAAAAAAGACCGCAGACAAAGAAATGGAAGCTTTAACTGCACTACTGTAACTAGTAAGTGCCCAAGTAAAAAACTCTAATAAATAAAGTCACCTGAATTTAGGAAGGTTTACTCCTCCTTATACAAAATATATCTTATTAATCGTCATGGGAATTTCCAATGATTCTTTCACCCACGATTCAACCTCTTATTACTCAACAGTACAAAAAAATATTGAGTCTATATATGCAAAAATAAGTTTTTCATTGGCTATACTCACAATTTTAATCACCATCGGAATAATTTATTTCTTGTTCGAAGACGCAATAGTATTTTTCTCTAATTATTCATTAATACAATTTCTTACGAGTTCAAACTGGAGCCCTGTTATTCCCCCAAAGTCTTATGGGATTTTACCTCTATTTTTTGGAACCCTAGTGGTGACTATAACTGCTGGTTTAGTAGCAATTCCTATTGGTACACTTACAGCTGTTTATCTCAGTGAATATGCAACCCAGCGTACTCGTTCAATTCTAAAACCTTTACTAGAGGTGCTCGCTGGAGTACCTACTGTCGTTTATGGATTTTTCGCACTTGCTTATGTAACTCCTGCACTGCGTATCTTATTCCCCACGATTAGTCCTTTCAATGCACTTTCAGCTTCTCTCATGGTTGGTATCATGATTATACCTATGATTTCTTCAATATCAGAGGATGCCATGAGTGCTGTCCCAAACTCTCTTAGAAGCGCCGGATTCGGACTAGGTGCAACCAAATTCGATGTCTCGACTAGCATCGTAATTCCTGCGGCTTTATCTGGAATATTTGCTTCTTATATTCTAGCAATTTCTCGTGCAATTGGAGAAACCATGATAGTAACAGTAGCAATGGGTCTGCACCCAACAATACCCGAATTACGCTATGCAGGCCCAATTCCTTATATCCATCCTGCAGATTTTCTGCTAGAGTCAGGACAAACCATGACTGCAGCAATGGTGCAAATAGCACAAAGCGATCTAGCTGGAAGTTCAGCTGCATACAACAGTCTATTTGCAATTGGAATAACTCTCTTTTTCATCACATTATTCATGAACGCCCTGAGTAATATGATAACAGAGCGTTACAGGGAGATTTATTAAATGAATAACTCGCTAAACATTGAAAAGAAAAAAGGGGTGTTTTCTCTATTCTCCCGGGATGTACTTTTTCAACATCTAGCATTTATTTCTTCTATAATTGGAATTGTATCTTTAACTCTTTTATTATTCACTGCACTTTTCAATGCACTGGGACTCAAACATGCAGATATACTTTGGTATATTTGTTTCATCCTCACAATTTTAATCCCCTTGGCATTTTTCACTCTGTACTGTACTAAGAATCCAGAGGTCGGCCAAGTAGCAACTAGGGTATTTGGAATTCTGTTTGGTGGAATTCTGTTGGGGTCCTTTCTATTCTTAATTTTTCTCATTTTTGATCCAAAAATAGCACTTAACTATCTTATTTTCATAATCCTGCCAACATTTTTAACATGGCATAAATTCAGATATTCTAAATCTTTATATCTTAAATTTATCCCCTTGTCAACCATTATTATTGGTTTCATTATAACCCTTCTAATCAAACCATTAACTACTATTTACCCTGAAGATTGGATACTTTTTGTTTTTCTATTCGCATTTCCATTTGCTATATTTATCTGGACACAATCCAAAAACACACCTATAGAGTCATACCGCATTATTGTTAGCCCCATCCCTGTATTTTTATCCATTACTGCAGGACTCTTTTTAGCACCTTTATTGAATATATCCCCCGAAATTGGAGTTCTATATGTCCTATTCGTTGTAACTCCTGCCATACTATATGCAATCTTAATTTTGGTTTCAAACAAAAAAGGGTCCATGGGTCTACTTTTACCCATTTTATTCATTGCCCTGATCCTGGTAAGTAGAATGATAATCGATTCTGTTGGGGCATCAGTCCCACTACCTTGGATAGATCTACAATTTATTACTAGCTCTCCTTCCAGATTCCCTGAAAATGCAGGTATATTTCCTGCTCTTGTAGGGTCCATTTTCATAGTTCTTCTAGTCGGAATTTTTGCTTTGATTTTTGGAATTGGGGCGGCACTTTATCTAGAAGAATATGCACCTGTTAATGGGGCCGCAGGATTTTTGACTAGAATAATTCGTATAAACATATACAATCTAGCGGGGGTGCCATCAGTTGTTTATGGTCTGTTGGGATTGGCTGTTTTCATAAACTTAATTGGATATGGATTCGGAACTGTATTTGTCGCCTCAATGACTCTTTCTCTCCTAATATTGCCAATTGTTATAATCTCCTCTCAAGAATCAATCCGGGCAGTACCTGAATCTTTAAGATTGGCCTCTTATGGTCTAGGGGCTACCAAATGGCAAACCATTAGAAATGTGGTTCTTCCTCAAGCATTATCTGGTATTCTTACAGGGACTATACTATCTATGAGCCGTGCACTTGGGGAAACGGCACCATTGCTGATGATAGGTGTCCCCACAACAGTATTCAAAGCCCCAGCTGAAATAACAGACAAAGTAAGTGCAATGCCCCTACAAGTTTTCAACTGGGCATTTTCAGCAAAACCAGATCTCCGCGGGGGAGTTGCAGCCGCAGGAATCATCATACTTTTATTTGTTTTATTATCCATGAACGCAATTGCAATTTTGCTGAGAAATAAATACCAAACAGAGAAGTAATATAAATAAACATTTCCAATGAACACACACAAAAAACCAAAACCATGAGCAAAAAACCAGATACAGATGACCCAGGGCATTCGAAAAAAAATCAAATATCTGCTGTTAGTAAGTCTAAATCGATCATTACTAGTAATAATCTCACGGTTAGGTATGGAAATGACATAGCTATAGAAAATGTTAATATAGAAATACCTCTGAAAAAAGTCACTGCCATTATAGGTCCATCTGGATGTGGGAAATCCACTTTCCTCAGATGTATCAACAGGATGAACGATTTAATCCCAGATGTCTCTATAGAAGGAAATCTATTCCTCGGAAATAACGATATATATGCTGAAAATGTCGATCCAGTTCTTCTGCGAAGAATAGTTGGAATGGTTTTTCAATCCCCCAATCCATTCCCAAAATCCATATATGATAATGTCGCATATGGTCTAAAAATTCAGGGCAAAACTGACAATATGGACGAAGTAGTAAAATCTGCACTCAAACGTGCCGCCATTTGGGATGAAGTTTCTGATAGATTAAATGAGAAAGCAACATCTCTTTCCGGAGGACAACAACAACGCCTCTGCATAGCGAGAACCATTGCAGTAGATCCCGAAGTCATCTTGATGGATGAACCTGCAAGTTCATTAGACCCTATTGCAACTTCTCAAATAGAAGATTTAATCCAAGAATTAGCCAAAGATTACACGGTAGTCATAGTAACTCATAATATGCAACAAGCTGCTAGAATTTCAGACAAAACTGCAGTCTTTCTAACTGGTGGAAAGTTAATCGAATTCGACGATACACAGAATATTTTTGAGAATCCAGAAAACTCAGAAGTGGAGGATTATATTACCGGAAAATTCGGATAAAATAGGCCAAAACCAAAACCATTTTTTAATTGTCTTATATAATGCATCACAAAGTTTGAGAAAAAACTCTTATACGTTATGAGGGCTTCGTCTCGACTATACTATGCCAGATGGAACTAGTAGCAAAGGAAAAAAGAACAAGACAATTCATGTCAAATGCCGAAGATGTTCTTCTGCATCGTACCATATTAAAAAAGGTATCTGTTCTAGGTGTGGATTTGGTAAATCTGCAAAAATGCGATCATATTCTTGGCAAGGGATGTCTGGTGACAAAGGATCTGTACAGCCAAAATAATACTCTAATAGAACTTTATTGAAATTCACATAATGTTAGCATTCATTTAGAAATTTTATGTCTGAAAAAACATCTACTTCTCCTGGATGTTCAATTGTTAGTGGAATGACAGAAAAATGCGGCGTTGTTGGGATATCTATAGATAATCCCGTGGCACTTCCCCTTTACTATTCTTTATATGCCTTGCAACACAGGGGCCAGGAATCTGCTGGAATTGTAACTCATGATGGTTTCCAACAGCATAGCCATGTAGCAATGGGTCTAGTGGGTGACGCAATCAAAAAAGAAGATCTAGAAAAATTAAAAGGAACTGTAGGCATTGGGCATGTGCGCTACCCAACAGAAGGTGGTTTAAATAAACAATGTGCGCAGCCATTTTCTGTATCTTTCAGAGGGGGGTCGCTAGCTCTAAGTCACAATGGGAATCTGATAAATTCTGAAGATCTGCGTTCCCAATTAGAAGGGCTTGGCCATACATTCATTTCCGATGGAGACACAGAAGTTATAACTCATGAGCTAGCACGAAATTTACTATCTTCAGATCGGGTTAGTTCGGTTCATCAAACCATGAAAAAAATATATGGATCTTATTCGCTTGCTATAATGCAAGATGACACTGTAATGGGTTTAAGAGATCCTCTGGGTAACCGCCCTTTGTGCATTGGAAAACTTGATGGTGGCTACGCTATCGCTTCAGAAAGTTGTGTCATAGACACCCTAGGGGGTGAACTCTTACGTGATGTATCTCCTGGAGAACTAATTATTCTTCATCCAAATGGGTCTGGAATTGAATCTCATCAACTTACAGAATTAGATCATTCTGCCCATTGTTTTTTTGAATACATTTATTTCTCCCGCCCTGACAGCATAATAGACAAAAAACTAGTTTACGATGTACGTTGTGAACTGGGAAAGAAGTTATGGGAACATGTAGGGATCAAAACAGACATAGTCATGCCAGTCCCCGATTCTGGAAGAGCCTATGCTTTAGGCTACGCGGAAGCCGCAGCCGAAGAAAATGTGAACATTCGACTTGCAGAAGGTTTGATGAAAAATAGATATATTGGAAGAACATTTATTATGCCAGATCAGGATTCGAGAGAGCGCGCTGTTAGGTTAAAACTGAACCCAATTAAAAGCACTGTTTCTGGAAAATCCATAACACTCATAGATGATAGTATTGTCCGAGGCACTACTTCAAAATTACTTATCAAACTACTCCGAGATCACCAGGTAAGCGAGGTTCACTTAAGAATCGGGTCTCCTCAGATAGTTTCACCATGTTATATGGGGATAAATATGGCAAATAGAGACGAATTAATAGCATCTGGAAAGACCTTGGAAGAAATTAAAGACTTTTTAGGTGCAGATTCTGTTGCATATTTATCAATAGATTCCATTGCAGAAGTGATTGGAAAATCTAAAAAAGACCTTTGTCTAGGTTGTGTCACTGAAAAGTATCCTTATGACATCGAAGGGGAATCATCCGATAGGGACACAAAACGTCCAATAATCCATTGACCAATTTTAATAAGCTTGGTATGCCATTAGATAAACAATTCCTCCCATAAGAAATGAGATTATCCAAAGTTTAGTTGCAACTCTACCAACTTTTGCATGACGTGTGCCTTTAATTTCTTCAATTGTATGGGTCAATCCTATAGATAAACTATAGAAAACAAGGGGCACGCAAATAACAGCTAGGGCGATATGAATCAAGAGAAACGGTAAATAAATAAACATCTTAATATTTTCAGGCCCTCCAAAATCAGCAGTTCCCACAATTGCAACTTTGTATAGGTAAAGTGTTAAGAATAGGACAAACACGCCAAAAGAAAACAACATGGTCTTTTGATGGTTCTCAATTTCACCTCTTATGGCATACGAGACAGCTTTTGAAATAGATAATATGGCTATTATGCTTAAAACCGCATTAAAGTGGGGGATTAAATTAAGTATAAAATCATTTCTTGGGAGATATTGTGATGGAATGTATCCTCCTGCAGTAGAGAATACCAAGCCTAGTGAAATCACACTCAGAATTGCCGTTATACTCACAACATGGTCATGAACAAATTTTTTCATTACTTCACATTAGCCAATATAAAACTTAAACCCGGCGAAATAGATCCGCCAATTTCTTAGTTTTTGTATCCAAATTCGCCCGAATAATTCTTCAAATTTCTTATCTAAACATCTTAAATACTAGTTTCGTTCCTATATTTTATTAATTATGTTATCTCTAAAATAGAAATAACCTAAACTAATTCCATTTTAATTAGGCCATCTCACCGATAAATACCGTGCACTCATCCGTTTAATTTTTAAAATACACTCGTAAATCACTATAGAATCTAAAGAAAATGATTTGTGTAGAGTTTATAAGCGAACAGGTAAAATTTAGGGGTACAATGGTAAAAAAACCCCCAAAACCACGATACTTTAATGGAAGGTTCGATGCAGAAGATCCAAAAAGCACTTTAAAGATCGAAAACGTGGTAGCTTCTACGGGCATAGATCAGGAATTAAATCTAGAAGCTCTTGCAGCAGATTTGCCTGGGACTGAATATGATCCAGATAGATTCCCAGGATTAGTATATCGTTTACAAGAACCCAAAGCAGCATGTTTGATTTTCAGATCTGGGAAGATAGTATCCACTGGAGCACAAAGCATAGCTGATGTCCACGCAGCAGTTGAATTAACATTTGAAACACTACGGGGCTTGGGAATAGACGTTCCTGGGTCTCCTGAAATAAAGGTTCAAAACATAGTCACAAGCGGCGATCTAGGCCACCCATTAAATTTAAATGCAATAGCAATCAGTTTCGGATTGGAAAATATAGAATATGAACCTGAACAATTCCCAGGATTAGTATACCGTTTGAAAGATCCCAAAGTTGTTGTTCTTCTATTCGGATCCGGGAAGGTAGTAATAACTGGAGGAAAATTCCCAGAAAACGCTGAAGAAGCGATCGACAAAATTGTTTCTAAACTAACAGAATATGCATTATTAGGTAAAAAAACTGTTTATTAATAATCATATACCTCTGTAAGAATCAAACGAAAGCACTTTTAACAAACTAGAGGCTATCTTCTTGCGCGCGTAGGTAGCCAAGCCAGGCCAACGGCGCAGGGTTGAGGGCTCTGTCCCGTAGGGGTCCGCAGGTTCGAATCCTGCCCTACGCATGACTTTAAGAGGTTCTGTTCGTAGTCAAAAAGTTTATAATATTGACGATGTCGTGATCTTATGACATTTAATAGGACTAAATTTCTTATCTCATACCGTGGTGTTTTTCGCCTGAGAGGATTCAATAATGTATATGGTCACGCTTGTTTTTGACGGGAAAACCGGGGCAAGCGGAGATATGATTATTGGGGCATTAATCTCTATCGGTGCTGACAGAAACTTATTAAACCCAGTAGAAGATGGGTTGGATGTAAAATATAATGTGGAACGTTACATAGACCAGGGCATTGCAGCAGAAAAAATTAATATAACTCGAAATGGAAAAACTATAGAAGGGGAACATTCAACCAAGAATATAGGGGCGATAACCGAAATAATAAATTCACTAGATTTGCCCAATTCAGTTATCTCCGACTCTAATGCTATATTCAGAATTTTAGCCAACGCGGAAGCAAAAGTTCATGGCACAAATTTTGAAGAGATACACTTGCATGAAGCAGGTTCTGACGATGCCATTTCAGATATCGTTGGTGCTTCTATCTTGATCAATTCCCTGCATTTAAACAGTATCTATACAACCCCTATATCTGTGGGCGGAGGGACGGTAAAAATGCATCATGGAAAATACCCAGTTCCAGTTCCTGCAGTTATAGCAATAGCCGAAAAATCAACTTGGTCAATAAAAGGGGGCCCAGTTGAAATGGAATTACTAACTCCCACTGGGGCAGCTATACTCGCCCATTTCGCAACAGGCATAGGGGCAATTCCTACTCTCAACATAAAAAGCAGTGGATATGGGGCTGGCAATCATAAAATTACTGGAATTCCAAATGTTTTGCGTGCAATACTGGGTGGCAATCAATTAAACATTAAAGACGAAATAGTAGTTTTAGAAACAAATGTGGATGATGTTAGTTCGGAGATACTTGGAAACCTCTATAATTCTCTTTTATCCGATGGTGCATCAGATGTGGTCATAATTCCTGCAATGATGAAAAAATCTAGACCTGGGCATGTGATAAAAGTTATAGTTAAACCAGAGCTAAAACAAAAAATTGCGCGGAGACTAGCAAGAGAGACTGGAACACTAGGCATCCGAGAAGTTATAGGAACTCACAGGTGGATTGCCCACAGAAAAATAAAACAAATAACAATTACAATCAACGAACAAGAATATTGTGCAGACATAAAAATAGCTTCAGAAAATACTGGAGAAGTCTACAATGTAAGTGCAGAATATGAAGACGCTAAGCGGATTGCTCTTGAAACTAACCAACCTCTCAAACAAATCATGGCATTAATCGAAGAACAAGCACGCAAGAAATGGATGATTTAAACTCATCGGAGTTTTTTTGAGTATCGGGCCAATATATTCTATGTGGACAGGAAACTTTCGACAGGATGTATCCCAATAGATAATTTACTTGGTGGTGGTGTAGATGTTGGATCAATCACACAAATATACGGTCCGCCTGCATCAGGCAAAACTAATATCTCTCTATGCACAACTACGGAAACTATAGCAAACAATAAGAATGTAGTTTACATAGACACCGAGGGACTTTCAATAAACAGATTCCATCAAATAGCAAGAAATAAAGGCGATCCACATCAATTAGGGGAGCGATTAATCATATCCGAAGTGCATAGTTTCCAAGAGCAGGCAGATGCAATTAAAAACGTAGAGAAACTAGCACCAAATATTGAACTCATAGTTCTAGATAGTGCCACTGGATTTTATAGACTCAAACAAGCAGAAAAAAATGATGGGAGTGTTCTTAGGGCTCTTGCACGTCAGATGATAATGTTGTTATCTCTTGCTAGGCGTTTCGATCTAGCTGTGATCATAACAAACCAGATATATTCTAATCCTGAAACAAACCAAATAAAACCTTTAGGTGGTCACATATTGCCACATTGGAATGGAACTGTACTACGCTTAGATAGGTTCAAAAGAGGTAACCGAAGAGTAACTATTGAAAAACACCGCTCCCGTCCCGCCGGAGAAAGTGCTAGATTTGTAATTGAAGAAACTGGTTTGGTTGGAATGGATGAAATGGATGAAATGCAATTTTTAAACTAGTATAATAATTCATCATTATTTGTAACTATGTATAGAGTTCTAGCCGCAATATTGGCGGCGTGATCTCCAATGCGTTCTAGATCTCTTATAGTCAATAACACCTCGATCATTAAATTATCCAACATATCCACAGATCCGCCCTCTCCTATTTGAGTTTCTATAAGTGCTTTAACAACGACCTCATTAGCTTCAAGGCACATACTGTCTATAGTAGAATCTCTACTTTCTATTTCAAAACAAGCATCAACATTCTGATTTTTATATGCATCCATGGAATCATAAAGCATATCTAGAACTGCATTTCCTATTGAGTTAATATCTACATCCGGAAATACATCCTTTCGAGAATCTATAGTATAATCGCCCAAATTAACTGCAAGATCTCCAACACGTTCTAGGTCTGTTATGATCTTAAATGAAGACGCTATTAATCTCAAATCTCCAGCAACAGGTTGTTGTAGGGCAAAAAGATTGACACATTTAGATTCTAATTCAATATATATGTCATTTATATCTGTATCCCCAAAAATTACGCTTTTAGCAAGTTCAGTATCATTTTTATCAAGCGCTGTAATTCCCATTTGAAGTCTCTCTGCCACCAGCCTCCCCATCTCTATAACGTCTTCTTGTAGTTGATTTAACTCCTCCTGATAACCTTTACGTGCCATACCTATTATCCAAAACCTCTTCCAATTTCATCATCCCCGATTGTCCCTTCTAATTTCCTTTCTAGTTTTTTATTTAAATCATGAAATTCCATAGCCAGTATGTCCAAAGACTCAGGTCGGTTCCCAATTCCTCTATAGTCCAATGGACCATATGCTGGAGATTTCATCGCTACCATGACGTCTTCAAATAAATCCAATGGGTTAGTTGGAGCTTCAGAATGGACCCTTATAGTTTCTTCAATTTTTTTAGTGGCCCTTTTAATTTCTACTTCTTCAGTAAATGGTTTTTGAATAGCAAAACGACCACCCACATCAACGGGAAAATGACTTTCAATCTCATCATCAATTTTACGAGCCAGTTTTGCACCAAACCCTTGAATTTTAAATGGGTTTTTCGCGTAAGTTTTAAGATGATAAAGTCCACCTCTTGGATGGCATAGATACAAATCTTCACCTATCCCTTCGGAACGTACTCCTGAAATAGCACGCCAATTTTGAGGATCTGATTCTTGTGCAATAAGTTCCTGTAATATATCTTGCCAATCACGAACTTGCATATAAAAATTTATAGGATCCTCTATGTATCAACATACCGATATATTCTTTTAAAAAGATTCTATCTTAGTTCACTTAATGTTGAATCTTAGTAATGCAGCAATCCCTCCTAACCCTATTAATTCTTCACCCGGCCCATATTCTTTAGATAATATTGTCACTTTTCCACCTTTATTTTCAATTATGCTTATCAATTTATCTGCATCTGTATTCCACAATCCCCTCCCTGCACGTTCTTCTCTTAATTCATCATCTACAACCAATAAATTTTCCACTGCACCATATCCTGCAGCTTCCATAACATCATCTATGCCATAAACAACAGCCCCTTCCATTTTCATCCTTTTTTTAACTTCTTCAATGATTTTAGATTCTTTTCCAATCCTTGTACTGGTAACAAGATCTCCGACCGTTTTACTCGATAGTATCTCTTGTATCCCTCTCTCACCAACTGAGCTCACTTCAACCAATGTAATTTTTTGGGCCAACACACCATCTCTAGATCTAATATATTCCAACGCATTTTCTTTGGTAAAACCCGGTCCAGCAAGCAACACTATGTCCATTTCTATATTTGACAAAACTGATAAAATTTCTCCAAACATTTCTGTTCTATCTGAACCTTTGCCCTTCCCCGTAGACCCTGTTAAATGGGCTCTATTTTCAATTCCATATTGGTTTATACTTTGAACAAATGCTGACCCTTCTTCAATAGTAACAACAACTATATCTGGTGCTTCTCGGGCTTCTATGGCTTCTTCTATCCTTTTTATCTGATCAGACTTCCATTTCTTTTCTATAGTAATTGCACTAAATACTTCCACATTAAGTGTATGATTAGTTCCTATTTCATCTTCATACGGACACCAAATAATTTCTCCTGAAACTCTAATGCGATTTGAAAATCTATGAAACTCTGCCATTTCATTTTTAATAGTGACTTTCATATGTTCTCTCTGGCCACTTGTATCTCTAGATATGTCCTCTTTCCTTCTAATACGCCGATCAGTTTCACCCATGATGATATCACCTGGGTCTATAATAAATTGCAAATGCCAAAGATCATCCACACTTTCCGGAACTAATGTAATTTTTTCCAAATCTCCCCCTAAATTACTTCGGGTTTGAATCCGCATACTTCCTGTATACTGGCCAGATGCATAAATTCCTCACTATTTTCATAACAGTCAATCAAATCCGATATTTTTGAGTTGATTAAATAGACCTTTAAGGAATTATAACTTGTCTTACTTCAGAACCATGTTCTAGTTGGTGCATTGCTTCATTTATATCTTCCAATCTCACCGTACTAGTGATCAATTCTTTCAGCGATAGTTTCCCAGAAATCACAAGATCTGCCAACATAGGTATCGCAATAGGAAGATTATACGACCCATTAAAAGCACCTATGATTTTTTTCTCATGTTTTACCATCTCCTGAAGATTTATGGATACATCATTAACCGGTTTGGGTGGTGTACCCACAAGAACAGCAGTACCCGATGTGCATAGGGAATCAACAGCTTGTTCAAACACACGTGGGTGGCCTACCATATCAAAAGTATAATCTGCACCTCCTCCAGTTATCTCCTTTATCCGCTCAACTGGATTTTCTTCCAGTGAGTTAATCGTTTGGGTCGCACCTAATTTCCGAGCTATTTCAAATTTACTTGGAACAACATCAATTACAATTATTTCGGTTGCACCTCTGAGAACTGCTCCTTGAACTCCACTAAGTCCAACTCCACCCGCACCAAATATGGCCACAGAAGATCCTGGTTCTATATTCGCAGCATTGACAACTGCACCAACGCCTGTAAATATCCCACATCCTAACAACGTGGCCTGTTCTAAAGGTATACTTTTATTAACTTTTATCGCTACTTCTTGAGTCACACTTGTATATTCTGTAAATGAGGACACTCCATGATAGTGATAATATTTCTCCCCTCCTTCTCCTGTAAACCGCGTCTCACCAGTTCTTAAAGTTCCTTTGGAACTTCTCCTGCTTATACATAAATTTGATTTGCCTTCTCTACATCTTATACATTTACCACATGCTATTCTTCCAAGAACCACATGGTCTCCAATTTCAACTGTTGTTACTTTTTCACCAATATCGACAACAACTCCTGCTCCTTCATGACCTAATACTACTGGTTTGGGTTCTTTACTATCTCCTACCACACACGCAATATCCGTATGGCATAAACTCGCAGCTTTTATTCTAACAAGAACTTCCTCTCCTATCGGCTCCTTGACATCAATTGTTTCTATCTTCACGGGCAAATCTCCTCTAAAATCGTGATTTTCATTTGTTTGTTTCAATATAGCAGCTTTAGATTCCATGATAGCATTGAGTATGTATCACACAAAAGAGTTTTGAGACTTGTTATCAGTAGTTTCACTCGACAATATTTTCTTTTTGTGCTGTCAAACAGAACTATGACTCAGATCGAGGGCCCAGGAAAAACTGATTTCTTCATGTATTTTAATGGAGAATACGTCCTTTCATCACAACCAATATTCACCCTATCCGAAACTGCTCACATGTGGGGATATGCAGTAAGCGACACGATCAGAACGTTCAATAAAAAACCCCATTTAGCCTCTGATCATATCTTCCGTCTACTTGATTCTTGTTCAGCTGCACAAATAGATGTAACATTTTCCCATGATGACATATATAAAATTTTATTAAATACGGTGAAAAAAAATTCTTCTATCGCAAAAAAAGATGAAGATTTTTTGATTGTCATATATGTTATTGGAAACTGGAATCTCTATCCTTCTTCTCCAGGATTATATTCTCCCTCTAGTTTGATTATCCATTGCTCTTCAATAGATTTCAAAAATCAATCAAAGTTATTTTCCGAAGGACAAAAAGTTAGAATTTCAAATATTCAGCAAATACCTTCAAATTCTATTTCTCCAAACATTAAACACAGATCTAGAATGCATTTCGTACTTGCAGACAAAGAAGTTAAATCCATTGAAGAAACCGCTTTACCTTTGCTTTTAGACTGCGGTGGAAACATAACCGAAACCATACATGCCAATTTCTTCATGGTAAAAGACAATATAATCCAAACACCAACTGATAAAAACATACTCCCGGGAATAACTAGGCGTGAACTCATATTTTTAGCAAAACATCTAGACTTACAACTCCAAGAAAAAAATCTCACGCCCGCGGATGTTTTAGCATCAGACGAGGCATTTTTTACATCATCTTCTAGGATAATCACACCAATTTCTCACATAAATGGGACTCAAATTGGGACATCGATCCCTGGCCCTATAGCACAAAATCTACTCGAAGAATATAGCAAAATTGTTGGGTTAGACATTTCGAACCAATTCTTAAAACAATCTCATTCGGAGCATAATTAATTTATCCATCTCAACTACCTGTTAGCAATACCACTCCTAAAATAATCAGCATGGTACCTAAAATAAATATTTTTGTAATTTTCTCCACTTTTCCTAGCAGCAACACGGCTATCATCGCAGTGAATAAAGGCGCAGTTCCAAGAATTGGATCTGCTATTGAAACAGGCCCCATCAATAGCGCTTGAAACAGTGCAGATAGGGCAAAAAAGACAAATATTCCACTCAATAAAAAGTTCTGATAGCTTTTTGAGTTGCCCTTGTGCAATTCTCCACCTTTTCCTGTTACAATCCCATAAATTCCAACCCCAACTAATGCAGCGATATCATTGATGGCCAAAGCTTGGATGGCACTAATTGGTTCTATTACAAATCCAAATTTCCTAATCACATTTCCCAGTGCAAAAAGTAGTGCAGCAGCCAAAGGAAATACTAGGTCACTTTTTTTCCACCCAGCTACGTTTCCACTTTTAGATCTAGTTATGAGGATGACTCCTATAACTATTGATATTACTCCAATAACTCCTCCTACAGTTATTCTCTCACCAAGGAAAATAACTGCTAGAACAACGACAAAAAGTGGGCGTGCATTTGTTATCGCAGTACAAACACTAGCACCCATCCTGTCCACACCATTGTAAAACAATAATGAACCAAAAGCTGCAGCTATTAGACCTGATATTCCAAAAATTGCTATTGCAGAAATAGATAATTCACTAACCATTGGTTTCCCATTCGAAAAAATAAACAAGGCCATCCATGCCAGAAATGTTCTAACTACCAAAGTTTGAAATGTATTCTGAAGCCAATTACCTCCGCTTTCCAAACCCCTTTTAGCAAATATGGGGTCTATCCCTCTACAAACAGCACACGTTATCGCCAATATATAAAATTCAATTGGCAAAAATAACATCCAATTCTAACTACATCTAGTCTTAGTATATGGTTTCCGATACTATTTGACCATTCTACTGCCGCCTGGGGGGAGGATCTGGGATATTTCATCTGTACCTGTAATCTGCCTCACAAATTTTTTATCGTAAAAACTCTCACAGAATCGACGATACAATTTTTTAGCTATATCTTCTCTAGAAAAATCTCCTGGTTCTATTGCAATTGAAACAACTGAATTCTTTGCTACTGCTTCATGTGGGCCTCCTATAACTCTCGTTTCAGGTGTACAAGCAATTCCCACTGCAAAATCTATCTCTGTGTTCTTAAAATACGTTCGTTCTCCACGAACGACAAACGACCCCTTGCTTAGGTACTCTCCACTCTCTGGAGTTTTACTTATTTGATCTTTAGAAACCATATATACATCATCTACAAAACGCCCTTCTTTCCACGTGGAAGAACAAGAAACCGCAAATTTTGCAGCCTCAATTAAACTCCTTTCTGGTATATCTATTTCTCTAGGGGATTCTCCAGGCTCAGCTGATTTTAACACCGTAATTGGTGCACCAGGAGTTTGTGCATGGAATATCTTATCTCCTTTAGATATGTATTTTTTCACTAGTTCTTCATTTTGATCTGCATTGTGCCCTCCTATGACCAAAAACCCATCCGAAGTCCTGAACCATCTAAAACGATCAAACCAATATTTCGATTTTTTAATTGGAACCGAACTCCTGGCAATCCAATCCCCAGATAAAACTTTTTCCAAATTCTTCTCGATATTATTCACATTTCCAATCTCTTTTTGAGTGGCTTTAATGGCCTTTTCAGCCCCTTCATGTTTTCTATCAATTTTTTTAGCCAGATCATATACCAGACTAGCATTTTGTTCAATATTTCTTTTAGGATCCAAAGTTATTTCTGATCCTTCTATAGATATTTTTACTGTTTTTTCTTTCTCATTAACTTTTAATATTCTAATTTTTTCCAACTCTCTTGAATTAATATCTGCCTTAGTTTTTTCTAGTTTTTCTCCATTTTCTATCGCAAAACAAAACTCTTCGATTAAATTTCCCACAGCACTGTAATTCAAATAAATCTTATCTACGCTTTCTCTAATTCTCTTAGATTCTTCTGCAAATTCTCCCAGGGCATTTTTTTGGGATGTAAGAATTCTTTTATATTTATTTGATTTATCCTTTTTCACTATTTCTTTTATATCTATATCATAATCTCCTCTATTCAAGTCACCAAAATAGCTATCCATTGCAACATTAAATGAATTGAAACTCTCATATTCTAAATTTTCATATATGGCCAAATCAAATGGAGAAACATCAATCTTATTCCCGTCTTCTATATAAACTCTTGGCTGAATATTCCCAAGTTTAATCTTACTAGAAATACTTTGAATCTCTTCATAAATACTGTCGTAATCTGTAGATTTAGCAAGGGAAATTTGACATTCTTTTTCCACCGATGCACGAAGACAAAGTTCCTCTGCATAAACTCCTCCAAAGTTCATCTGAGTCGCAAGAGTTCTCACCAAATCTGTTTCTGATCCCAACATTATTTCATAAAACCTGTTAAACTCAGTTTCAAACGGATTCAATCTCGTAGGTGGAAATTCATAAACCATTCCAGCAGCCACTGTCCTTGAGCTAAGTCTCACCGTTCTTAGACATCTTATGATCTTATTCCCCTCTCCCAAAACTGATAAGTTCCCTTCTCCAAATAATTCCAAAATAATTATTATATCATCTCCATTGTAACCTTCAAAATTAATTTTTAGTATCCTGTCAAAACCATGCTGTTCGATAGAATTCAGACGGCACCCTTTCAGTTTACTTCTAAGCATCATAGCAAACTCAAGTGCTCTATCTGGTGCCGGAGGTACATTTCCCACTGTTGCAAAGTGAATTTTTTTTGTATTGCCCACACCCATAAGCAAATCTTTTCTTCCTACTCCTGGGAGTCTCATTCTAAAACGAATTAATTCTTTATCATAGCAATATGCCTTGTCAAAAATAGCTCCACTATACTCTTTAAATTCTTTCACGAGGGTCAGAATGTCAACACTTGAAACCTCTCGTTTTGGATCCATATATTCTTATCAGCTACTATTGCACAAATCCCTATCGTTGTTCTATCTATTCTCTACTGGAATTTGTAATCTATATTTAAACTAACCATTTAGAGACATATGGGCCTTCTTGATAATAGCCCAATTTTTCTCTATAATATTCCCTTGCCCCAATACCTGCTAGAACTACAATTTTTTCATAACCAGAATCCACAATTATTTCTTCAGCTTTTTCCATTAAAGCCTTGCCATATCCTTGGTGCTGAAATCCATCTTCCCATTCTCCCAATCCAATTCCTTCTCCTCTTTTTGCTATTCCTATTTCATTCCCATACACTTTGAGCTCACGTACTATGCCTGCGTTTTCCATTTCAGTTCGAATAGCTTTTTTTGGAAATCTCAAACGACAAAAACCAACTAAAATATCCTGATCAAAATCTTCTATACTAATAAAATGTTCAATACCATTCGAAGCTTCATATTCTAACACATCCATTTCAAGTCTTTTTGGTGTTTTTTTAACTAAACCAACTTCTCTACATCTAATGCATTTACACGATTTCCCCATCTTTTCCAAATGATGGCGTGCCAATTGCCTAAGATTAGATTTCCAAACGCCACCTTCTATTAAATTGGCAGGGATATCTCGCTGAACTCTTTGCAGTCTCATATATCTAGGAATCTCTGATTTAATCTCTGCAACAAGGATGGCAGCCAAGTCATTATCTAGTGGTTCGTACTCTTTCCTTTTCCACATATCATATACCCGTGTCCCTTTGACCACCAGGGTAGGGTATATTTTTAAATAATCAGGTTTCCAAACCGGATCCGAAAATATTCGACGAAAATCCTCTAAGTTCATATCATAAGACATTCCAGGCTGACCTGGCATCATATGGAATCCAATTTTAAAACCCGAGTCTCTCAATCTCTGATTTGCTTCTACACTTTCTATTGTTCCATGCCCTCTATGCATCTCGTGGTTAATATGTTCAAATGTAGTTTGAACTCCAAGCTCTACTTTTGTACCGCCTAATCTTAACATACGATCAATCTGAGGTGGATCGCACCAATCAGGCTTGGTTTCAAATGTCATTGCAATGCACCTAACATTTGCAGTCTCATTCACCGAAATAACATCTTCCAGATATTTAAAAGAAGGATTTTTCTGCACAAAACTCCTCCCTGATGATAAATCTGGACCAATCGTTAAATCATATTTATTCATGGCCTCTAGAGCTCTCCTAACGAACCATTCTTGATAATCTGCAGATCTAGCTGTCATAGTCCCTCCCATCAAAATTAATTCAACCTTGTCAACCGGATGACCAATTTCACGAAACTGTTCTAATCTTAAAACAACTTGTCCATATGGGTCATAATCTGTCTGCTTTCCCCTGGCAGCAGCAGGCTCAAATCCTGTATAACTTTGGGGAGAATCGAATTCAGATGCTGGGCCGCCTGGGCAAAATAAACATTTCCCATGAGGGCACATATGTGGGGATGTCATTATGGCAACTGGAGTCACACCAGATGCAGTCCTAACTGGTTTCCTCCGCAAAACTTGTTCTAATTCCCCGCGCTTACCTATTGGAGAAACATCCAAAATTTCAGTATTTTTGGGAACTTTTGGAGACGCATATAATGCACAAATTTCCAACTTCGCCGCTTCAACTCCTTCTGCTTTAAGTTTCCCATCTAGAATGCGATTTATTATTTCCTCACAAGTCTTAGAAAAGGCCTCTTCTTCTGTTACTTGTGTACTCATATAATGATTGTATGGCGATCGTGCATTAATATAGTCTTCACTACTGTAATTGCTTGGAAATAGATTCTATCACTATTTCAACCATTTCATCCCTGTCTCCTGGGACAAACGCAATCTTTCCAAATTCAATTTTCCTCCCACCAACTCCTCTTTTTTCTATCACAGAAGAATTAATGTCATTTTCCAAAGATTCCCTATCAACAAGGCCATTTGATTCCACATAAATATTAGTGGTATCATTACCAATCAATACTTCAATTTCTTCCCTTTCAATTATTTCAGACATGAGTAGTTTTATTGGTGGAAATTGATATCTATGGGTGAATTTTTCTATATCTAACATCCCGATTTTTCTCCCATTAATGATCAATTGTTCTATATGATAACTAACTGTTTGAATTTCACTCTCTACCTTTTTGCGGAAGTAAGAACTAGATTGCTCTATCAATTGTTCATTTCCAACAAAAAGTATGCCCAAAATCATTTCTCGTTTACCGTTATGTCTTTGATAAAATGCTTCTAGGGCTATTGATTCTCGAATTTTACTCATTTTATCGTCGTCGTACCCTAATTCAGAAGCCATTTCTATATATTTAGCTGGGGGGTTTTTCCAATAACTTATTGCTGGGAGTGGCAAAATTTCTTGTTTACTTTCTGGATTAACCAATACTGCAACCTCTGCGCTCAAATCCGTAAAATTACTATGATTCTTATCTTTAGTTTCAATAATCACATCTGGGCAATTATATTCTCTCACATTTCCATTCCCATCTCCTCCAATCAAAATGATCTTAGCCCCATAAATTCCCAATAGTCTCATTTCTTCACAGGATTCTATATCTTCAATCCTAGATATTATGACATACAATGGGATCGGGTCATTGTAACGCTCTTTAGATTCTAACATCCAGGTAGTATCTGAAATTGCAGCCCCCATATCATAATTATTTGCTAAGTAAGGGCGGCGATTAACATATCTATAAGCGATTTGAACCCCTTCGCATTCACGTTCAATGAGATCTATAATCGCATGCTCTAACGATGCACCAGCTATATAACCATCCACAGTGGCAGGATGTCTAATTACCACGGGTCTAGATTCAAAAACTGCAGCTCTAATTTCTAACGACGCAGTTTCTAAACTATCTGGATCTATTAACCCTTTTATTATCGGATCTGTTCCATCAGTCTTTGCCCTTTCATACAACGCTGAAGATATTTTATCTATTATTTTTTCACTTTCATTTCCATCAAGTTTTGAAATAACTTTAGATTCTACTTGAACATCTCCTCGTCGAAGTTCAACTTCACCTTTCACACGCACTATGTCTCCAACATCTATCTCAGGATAGGTCCGTTTACCCGCTGTCTCAAAAGCTGAAATCATAACTCTTCCCGATTCATCTTGTAGTTCAAACAAAGTTGGCCCAGTAGTTTGTCTAATATCTATAATCTTTCCTTCAATCATTGCAAATCGACCCAATTCTTTATTTAATAATGCAATTGGGACGCTCAATGATGGCTGTGTATGTCTTTCATCACTTATAGTATTTGATATCTTCTCCTCGATATCAATTTTTGGAGTATCCAATTTTGGTTTAACGCCATCTGAACCTTCAACCAATGATCCTCTAAAATCTGAACTATTTTCGCGAATAGACCATCCCAAATCTATCTTCCCATCAGATTGTTTTGATTTTACTTTTACATAAACTATGTCTCCAATATTCCAATCTAAACTTTCTATTCTCTGTTTCAATTCATTTTTATGCAACAAACCAGTCACTCTTGAGTTCAATTTTACAAATATTCCAAATTCTGTTTTTCCATCAACAACACCTTGGTAATAATGCCCAACAGTCACTTGATTTGAATTATTCCCTGTGAATTCAAAGAAAACATCCTCTGAATGCGTGGGACAAATATTTCCTTCTGCAGGAACTCCGCAAATAATGCAATTATCCATCTTATATACTGCTATACGTGTACATGTAGATAAAACGGTTTTCAGAACAGTGCATTCTATTTTATAGGAACATCTTCAAAAATAGTATTTATTTTTTTAGCAAGCACCTCTGCCAAGTCATTCGAAATAGCAGCTTGAATCTGGTTATTTTCTCCGTCTTCGAAACATATTTTTATTCTATCTTTGCCAAATCGACGTGCTTCAGTTTCTTCCACGTCGAAAATTTTAACTGAAGCATATTTTTCTGTACCGCCTACATTTTTTAGCGAGCCATTTTTTATCTCAACAGAAAATTTTTCTATATCTATTACTATCATAATATACAACCTCTACCATTTAAGCTGGGAACCAACAGAGAAATGCAGCACGAATATTTTTCAACCTGTATTCTCGCTAAAATTCCCTGTAATCTATCAACCGAATTTCCAAAATAAAGGGACTAACGCTTCAATTGACAACAATCCTCTGAGCATGTATCCAAAAATTATAATCGAAGGAATAGCTGTAACCAACAATGCATTTCTCATTGACACGCCGTGAGCCTCTTTAATACCGATTACTAGTATCGCCCATCCATAAACAGCACATATAACACGTAAAAATGGTACCGTTAAACCCATAAAAATACAAGGTGAAAGCGAATAACATATAACTTTAACTGTCAAACTCATTCCATTTCTATCTTTTTTAACAAATCTTAACAAAATAGTCTGAATTGCAGCAACAATGTGTAACAGTATTGGTGTCGCGATAAATACTGTAATCCCTAATATAATAATGATATATTCTGAACCAATCCATATCAATCTAGATCCCTCTTCTACAGTTGCTAAGACCATGACAAAAACTAAACCTTCACCTTGACCACTTTCTCCCATCATTTCCCTAAAAAAAAGTCGGGGCTTGGTCATCACTTTCAACCAAGTATCTATTAGATTCAAACTAGCATCTAAAAAACCCATGAAAAAACCCACAATTTCTTCTTTCATATGGCTCCTCTGCGAAGCACAGCTAAAAACTATTTCGTCGAACTTTGTTATATTGTTAATATCCCTGGCCAGAAATCAACTGAACATTCACTGGAAAGACATGCTGGATTCTCCACTTTCTTCCTCAATGTCTATAGTTTTGCCCAATCGAAGTTCTATTTCTTTATAGTGTTCTATTACTTTCTCGTCCACACTTGGTCCAATTTCATCCAAAGCATTCTGGAAATATTTGCGAGTTATTCTAATGTTTCCTACTGATTCAGATATATCTTCTTCTTTCACAGAATCTATATATTCTCTGCTAGCTTCTGCAGCAGCTTCTCTACATACTGCTGCAATATCTGCTCCATTGTAACCTTCAGTTTCTGAAGATAACCAGTTGAAGTCTATACCTTCTACAAGCGGCTTGTTTTTTGTGTGTATTTCAAATATTTTCTTCCGAGAAGATTCATCAGGCATATTAATATGCACTTGTTTATCAAATCTACCTGGTCTTAGAAGTGCAGAATCTATCAAATCCGGTCTGTTTGTGGCTGCTATGACTACCACATCTTCTAGTTTTTCCAATCCATCCAATTCAGTTAACAATTGACTCACAACCCTTTCAGATGTCCCTGAATCTCCTTTATTCCTGCCTCTCTCACTTGCTATTGAATCTATTTCATCAAAAAAGATAATCGCAGGAGCATTCTGACGCGCTTTCATGAATATATCTCTTATACCTTTCTCAGATTCCCCCACATATTTACTCAATAACTCTGGCCCTTTAATAGAAATAAAATTAGAATCAGATTCATTTGCCACAGCTTTTGCTATTAATGTTTTACCAGTCCCGGGCGGGCCATATAACAAAATGCCAGTTGTAGACTCAAGATCTAGTGTATCAAATACTTCTGGATATTTCAGTGGCCATTGGATAGATTCTTTCAGACGTTTCTTAGTTTTTTCTAGCCCTCCAACATCTTCCCAAGTCACATCAGGAATTTCAATAGATACTTCTCTTAATGCTGAAGGTTCTATCCCAATTAAAGCCATTTTCAAATCCTCATCCATCACCTGAAGTTTGTCCAATATATCTTTAGGTATTTTTTCCATTTCTAAATCCATTATCGGACGTACACGTCTCAAAGCACTCATGGCAGATTCTCTAACAAGCGACTCTAGATCTGATCCCACAAAACCATGAGTTATATCTGCATATTCTCCCAAATCAATTTCTTCATCCAATGGCATTTCACGGCTATGAACTTGTAAAATCTCTAGCCTTCCATCTCTTCTAGGGGCATTTATCTCAATTTCTCTATCAAATCTACCACCTCTACGAAGTGCCGGATCTATGGCTTCAATCCGATTAGTAGCAGCTATAACTACAACTTGTCCTCTGTCTTCCAATCCATCCATCAAAGTAAGTAATTGTGCAACCACACGACGTTCCACATCACCACTTGCTTCTGCTCTACGTGGGGCAATAGAATCTATCTCATCTAAGAATATAATCGCTGGCTGATTTTTTTCAGCATCCTTAAATATCTCTCTCAGCTGTTCCTCACTCTCACCATAATATTTTGACATAATCTCAGGTCCAGAAATGGCCTGGAAATGAGCGTCAATTTCATTAGCAACTGCTTGTGCTATTAATGTTTTACCAGTCCCAGGTGGGCCATGTAACAATACTCCCTTTGGAGGTTCAATCCCCAACTGTTGGAATAATTCTGGATGCTTCATGGGAAGCTCTATCATCTCTCTAATCTGTTCAAGTTCTTCCTCCAGTCCTCCTATATCTTCATAGGTTATATCTGGAATTACTGATCTTTTACTGTTCTTTAATGCTTCTTCTGCAACCTGTCTAGAGAATTCTATCGTAGTTTTATCTGTTACTTCAACTACTCCTTTCGGTTCTGTAGCAGTAATTAGTATAGGTATTCTCCACCCAGGTCCCAATAGACCAAAACCTATCTGCATGTTTTGCCCTTTAGATATCGCTCTACCTTTCAAACGACTAATTATCAAATGGTCAACATCTCCCGATAGCATAATATTTTTTGGCAGTGCAACTACCACCCTTTCAGCAAGTTTAACTTCAATTCTTTCAATTGAAACTTTCTCATCAATCACAACATTGGCAGCTGCTCTCACTCCTCCATCAATCCGAATAATCCTCTGATCTGAATCTTCTTTGTATCCTGGAAAAACTTTGGCTACTACTGGGCTCCCTGAAGTTTCTTTCCCCGCTATCGATATGTATTCACCTTCTTCTATTCCAAGTTCTTGGAAGTCTCTCCGGTCAATATATGCTAGTCCTCTTCCTGCATCTTTTTGAAATAATGGTTTTACAGTAAGTTTCATTTTTATTTTCCTTTTTTATTCTTAATTCTACTTATATATCTCATTTTTAAACCTTGTTTTTTTGGAATTTTAGCTCCATTTAAACAAACATCTCACACATTTTCATCTCCGCCGATTCCATGGATTAATCCTTCTCTAATTTGAGGCATATTTACCCTTAGTAAGTTTTAACCCTATATAAATTTTACTATAAAAAAACGTTACACTTAGCAACATCGATTAACTAACACTTGTTTTGCAGTCCCCTATCCAAATTCTTCTTTTATATATCTACAATTCAATTTAATTTTTTGGTGGAAATTCTTCTTTTCTAACGGAGTTTATGTACATTTCAATAGCATTTGTCATCTCAGATCTCACATCTCCAAATTGTTTGGCAAAAGGGGGTATTTGTCTCGATAGACCAATCACATCATCAACCACAAGAACCTGTCCTCTTGTACTTGGGCCTGCACCAATCCCAATGGTTGGAATCTCCAACATATTTGTAATTTCCTCCGCCAAATCCGATGGAATGTGTTCCAATACTATCGCAAAAGCTCCAGAATCTTCATGTTTCTTTGCCAAATCAATTATCACTTCTGCACTTTTCTCATCAGTACCCTGCTGAAAATTACCTCCCAATTGTAGAATTCTTTGAGGTGTTAACCCAACATGTGCCATTACCGGTATCCCAATATCCACCATTTTTTTTGTAATCTTAACTGTATGCGGTCCACTCTCTATTTTTACAGCATCTGAACCTCCTTTTTTTATTATTTTCCCCGCATTCATAACCGAACTAGATTCATTTATTCCAATAGAAAGAAATGGCAAATCTGTCACTACAAGCGCATTTTTCACACCCCGAACAACTGCAGATGTGTGACTAATCATCTCTTCAATTGTCACTGGTAATGTATTCTCATAACCAAGCATAGTATTGCCCACACTATCTCCAACTAGAATAATGTCAACACCAGCGGCATCAGCTATAGAAGCTGTGGATTTGTCATATGCAGTCAAAACAGTAAGAGGAGGGTCTTCTCTTCTATGAAATCTAATTTCTCTAACTGTCGGCATATTCCTCCATCCGATCGCTATCATGTTAACATGTTCGCATAATCATTTTTATTTCAAATTTAAAATCCATTTAATTTAAATTACTCAAAGATATATTATGGATGTATGCATGGGACACTGATCTCTGGAAAATCAGCTGCTTCAACCCTCATTTCTGAAATAGAGGGGGTATTATATTCTCAGTTATCTTTCTTACCATACAATGGGACTTTGAATCTCACCCACATCTACGATTTCTCACTTAATCAACCAATTATCATCAATGATATTGTAAATATTTTAGATAATTGCGACGGTATTGAATTATATCCCTGTTCTATTGGTGGGATCAAATCTGCTCTAATCCGTCCTCTAGCAAAAAACTATCCTGCATCAAAATTTGAATTTATAGCACCCGTATCTTTGAGGGATCTATTTTCGCTTTCCAATGGAGATTCAATCCGTATTTCCTCTCCAAACAATCTTTGGACAAATGAGTTGAAAGCTAATGTGGACTATATAGATAGTTTTGATGGGGTAGTTTTTGACTTGGATGGTACTCTAGTAAACCTCCCTGTAGATTGGAAAACTGTTAGGGGGGCCATCAAAGAATTATTCGGCCCATTCATAGATCCATTTTCAATTAATCGGGACAAGAATGATCATTCTATCTTATATGGATTAGCGCACAAACACGGTATTCACACGGAATTGCTTGAACTCTTATCTTTTCATGAAACAGAAGGGGCGAAAAAAGCATTTCCACTCCCTCTGTTAAATGGAATATCCAATTTAGAATGTCCTATTGGAATATGCACTAAGAATTCTCAAGCTGCTGTCGATGAAATAAGCGATAGATTCGGTCTAAATTTCAATTCTTCTATAACTAGAGAATCGACTTTAGAAGATAAACCTCATCCACGTCCTCTACAAAAATGCATGGAAGAATTGCACATCTCCCCTGGAAATACTCTGTTCATCGGTAATGAAAAAACAGACTCTGAAACAGCATTAAGGGCCGGGACTAATTTTCTACGGGTATCTCAATTAGTCTGATCAAATCTAACCTCTATACTTTCAGCGTGGTTATGGAGGCCCTCTGATCTAGCTATAGTTATTATTGTTTTACTTATTTTCTCCAATGAATCCTTATCAAATTTCTGCACGGTAGTGGCTCTAATGAATGTGTCTACAGACAATCCTCCTGTACATCTAGCATTCTGATTAGTAGGCAAAATATGATTGGCACCCGATGCATAATCTCCCGCCGCAACTGGGGTATATTTTCCCATAAATATGCTACCTGCACTATCGATTTTATCTAGAATCTTTTCATCCATTTTTGTTTGTATAGACAAATGTTCTGGGGCATATTCATCTACAAAATTAGTCATAGTTTCTATATCATTTGCAACAATAACTCCACTATATTGTTGATCAAGAGATTGTCTAATTATGTCATTTCTCTCTACATTTTTCATTTGTTTTTCAACCTCAAACAAAATTCTATTTGCAATCTCAATATCCTCTGTTATCACTAATGCAGCAACATTTGGATCATGTTCAGCCTGAGCAATCAAATCAGCTGCTATGAATCTAGCGTCTGCAGTTTCATCCGCAATAATTAGTATTTCACTCACTCCTGCAACAAAATCTATCTCCACTTCTCGTCTAACTTCCATTTTCGCCGCAGCCACCCATCGATTCCCTGGCCCAACAATTTTATCTACCTTATCAATTGTTTCTGTCCCATGAGCCAAAGCCGCAATACCTTGTGCTCCCCCTGCAGCATAAATCCTATCTGCACCTGCAATATATGCAGCAGCAAGTGTAACCTGATTCATATTTTTTGATGGCGGTGTTACTACTGAAATATGTTTCACCCCAGCAACCTTAGCTGGAATTATCGTCATCAAAGCACTAGATGGATACGCAGCAGTTCCACCTGGTACATAAGCACCAATTCTATTTATCGGACGAAATCTTTGCCCCATTTCTCTACCGTCGAATTCTTTCACCCAGTCTTTTCTAACCTGCAGCTCGTGAAATTCTCTAATATTATTTGCAGCAGATTTTATGGCTATTTTTAACTCTTCATCAATCTCTTCGCACGCTTCCTTTCCCTTTTCAGTTATATCTATGTCTTCTATTTCTACCCCATCAAATTCTAATGCACATTTTCTAAGTCCATCATCACCTGTTATTTTTATCTCTTCGATAATGCTCCGAACTTTCTCTTGTATCTCTTCATCTAGTTGTTTCCGTTTAATTATATCTTCTCGTTGGTCCTCACTCAGATTTTCGAGGTACCTTATTTCCATACTTCTTCTTTAGCTCTCCACGCAAAAAACAATTTCTACCTTCATCTGACTTCTATATCTATTATTAATATTTCCCAGAAACTAACCTCCAACATCATAGCTTGGCTTCACACCGCCTCAGCTGGAAGACCCTGTCCCGGGATCTATAGCGCACCGGGGTTCTCCGTATTTTCATCGCACCCATTGCAGGTAAGCTCTAGCGGGGACGTCGGAACGCGTCTCCTATATGAGTTTTCCACAGTAAAAGATTTCTATAACGCCCATGTTATACTATATCTTTCTTCAAATGTTCTTGACCAACTTTTTTTATCTACGACGTATACTCTATCTCATGGTAATTTTTCTTTCAGACTCAGAAGTGGAGCAATGTTTAGATATGCGTTCTTCCATCGAAGCATTACATACCGCATACAATGCAGATGCCAATGGGCGTGTAGTTAGTATACCTCGTTCGGATATGATACTTCCTATGGGTCCAAACGAAGCATATGTTTTCAAGATCATGTCTGGTATAATAGAAGATTTTGGAGTCTCTGCACTTAGGGTCCAGTCCGATCGAGTACGCTGGGAAAAAGGACGAAAATTCAAAGTAGGGATGGCCCGAAATAACCAATATGTCGAATATGTTCAACTATACGATTTAAAAACGAACGAACCTTTGTTAGTCATGTCCGACGGATACGCTAGCAAAATGAGAGTTGGTGCAACAAATGCACTTGGGGCTCAATACATGACATCATCAGATATCAAAACTATGGGATTATTGGGCGCGGGCCGTCATGCTGAGGGCCAAATAGAAGCCTTCGCAGAAACATTCGACCTCGATCAAATAAATGTTTATAGCCCCACAAAAGAAAATCGTGAGGCATTTTCAAAAGAATGGGATGATAAATTAGACCCTCTTGTAGTTCCTTCCGATTCAGCATTGGAGGCAGTATCCAATGTGGATCTACTTGCATGTGCTTCCAATTCAATGAAACCTATTTTCAACGAATCATGGATAAAACCCAAAATGCATGTAAGTGCAATCAAAAGTCCTGAAGTTCCCCCTGGGGCATATTCTCAGGTTGACCGGATTGCGGTCGCCACAACCCAATTACCTGCAGGGCCTCATAACTACGCTCCTAGATTCTCAAATTTCGCGCAGCGTCTCAAAAAGGCCTGGACCGTCGAAAAATTCGATATATCCACTGCTCAAGATATCTCTTCTCTCCTTTCTGAAGGCAATAAATCAGTTCCTGGAGAAACCACTCTATTCCTTAACAATATTGGAATAGGGATGCAATTTGCTGCAGTTGGAAAAGTAGTGTATGATCGGGCAGTAGAACAAAATTTAGGCACTGAAGTAGATACTAATCTTTTTCTCCAATCTGTCTGGTGATTTGGCACCCTCTCGAAGAAACCATCCGATTTAATGCCACTGAACTCTTCTAATTATATATGTCCGCCGACTTATCGAAAATATCCTCATTTGTCAACGATTTTACTGAAGAATACCGTATTAAAATGGAGACTGCAGTCGAGACTTACTTTACGGATGAGTATTTTGATTCCCTTGGAGGTCCACTTGCAATGATGCAAAAACAATTCGCTTCTCAAGCTTGGAGGGAATTTTACATAGGCGTACTTCCTCCTGCAAAACAACTGACTCAAATATATGAGATGGGGGATCCCTATGATAGGGATAGGGATTTGGTAGTTGGTCTAGGAGAACAAATCCGGGACGAGGTAAAACACGCTAAAATCTATGCCAACCTTTCTGAACAAGTGGGGGTAAAATGCGATCTAGTCACTTGGACAGATACAAACTATGACAAACTAGTCGCTAAATGCCGCCTTGCAGTAGAATGGGACAAACCACAATATATAGCAGCAGGATTCCAGGTTTCAACTGAAATTGTGGCCGCTGAAACTTCTCGTAGAATGGGTGAATATGTTGAAAATGACTATCCCGAAATCGCAAAAGCACTCTTTGATGTCACTTCAGATGAAGGCGACCATATTCATTGCGGGAGATTAATTGTTAAACGATTCGCCACAGAAGATGATTTCGACTACATGCGCGAAATTGCAGAGAAGAAATACGCTGCAGCGTTAGCAATTCTAGAAGCTCTTTAGTTTTATGCCAAACAAACTCCTTAAATTAAACGAAAACACCCAAGTGAAGTTCACTGAACCAATTGAAATTCAAGATATACATATCCATGATTTATCTTTTGTAGCTGGCATAGAAACAGAAGGAGATGTAATCACATCTTTTACTATTAATATGTCTCAGCTAATACAGACAATGATGCTGTACTCTGCAATGGAAAAAAAGCGTGAAAGTTGGAGAAGAGTGCGCCGATAATTTTTTCAAATTTAACTCAATAGAGTACATTTCCGCCGTCTACATTCAACACTTGTCCTGTTATCATTCCACTCTCGTGGCTTAATAAGAACCCAATAGCATCTGCTATGTCTTCTGGTTGAATAGATCTCTTAATCAGTTGGTCTGCTTCTGCCCTCTTCTGTATTCTATCTTCTCCACCTTGTAATGAAGCGGGAGAAGCTGTTAACCCTGGCATAATTGTGTTAACCCTGACCTTACGATCAGCTAGTTCTCTAGCCATGGCCCTAGTCATTCCAACAACTGCAGCCTTAGATGCGATATAATGCAACAAACCTGCAGTGCCTTTCAATATAGTCCCTGAAGATATATTCACAATTCTAGCACCTTCATTCAGGAATGGAACTGCTTCCTTAGTGGTAATAAATACCCCTGTAGTGTTAACCGACATAACTGTTTCAAATTCTTTAACTGTTATTTCAGTGAATGGTTTGAAATTTCCAATCAAAGGTGCATAATATGCTGCATTATTGACTAGTCCATCTATTTTAACATCTTCAAAAACTGAACGCATTGATTCTTCATCTGTTACATCACCTCTCCTAAATTCTGCACTCCCCCCCATTCCTTTTATCTCTTCAACCGCTTCTGATCCATCTTGTATGTCTGTTATAATGACGTGCGCACCTTTAAGGGCTACATTTTTTGCAATCGCCAAACCAATGCCTTGGGATGCTCCTGTTACTACTATAGTTTCTCCAGCTAGGCTTTTCATATCATACTTCTCTTACTCAGACTAATTGATAAATCAATTGGTCGGTTATTTTTTTCTTTTTTTCATCTATTTTTTTCGAATATCTGTCACTAAATGCGATGTCCCTGGACTATATCCTTTAACATATCTTTGACCAATAATTTCTATATCTATTTTCAAATTTTCAGCTATTAGGATCAATTCTCTATAGGATTGGGTCGGGTCATTCTCAGATCTCACTTCATGTACATGGATTACCCCTCCTGATTTAACTACAAAGTATGCATACTCAATAAAATCAATAGAATCATAGTGTCCCATTACAACCCTGTCAAATAATTCCCCTCCTTCTTCTAACCATCCAGAAATAAATTCTCTACAATCCTTAAACACAGGAAAAACATATTTTTCGACTCCGTTCAATTTAATGTTCTCTTCCAACCACCGCATACTTTCTGAGTTCTCCTCTATTGCCGTTACTACTGCCCCTGAAATGGCCATTGGAATTGAAAAATAACCTATTCCTGCAAACATGTCCAAAACACATTCACCTTTTTTTACTATTCTTCCCATTTTCTCTCTTTCTCTAGTATTGCCTGGGGAAAACATGACTTCTGATAAATCCAACAAATATTTAGCATTCCCTTCTTTGTGCATTGTAATAGTGTCCTCTTCGCCTGCTATCACCTCTACTATGGGTTTTCTATGTGTCCCCCGAATCCCTCTCTGGGCCAAAACTGTTTTTACACCTTGAAACTCTATTAAGATATTTCCTATCTCTTTCTCTTCTTTAAACCCCTGGGAAAATTTTACCACGGCTATATCGCCAATCCTATCCCAAGATCTAGGTGCCATTTTAATTTCTTCTTCAGACCAACCTCTCGATATAAGGAAATCTCTTAATTTTTTAACTCTCATTTGTGGAGTTTCTTGAACTATTAACCTTTTATTTTTTATACCTTTTATATCCATGAGAATGGGCAATTCAATCCATCCATCCTTTCGCATAACCACTCTACGAGAACTATCATAAATACTACCCATTTTCAACAAACAAAGAATTTTTTCAACTTCTTCTTTCTCAACTAAAACTGCACTTTTATTCATTTGGCAAAACATATATCTTATCTTTTATTTTTATCACTCCTATGTCTTCTAAATCTAAATCTATGAATTCTGGGCGTGGTATGGTCACTGGGCGGTATGTTTCAGGATCTAATATCTGCACAGAATACTTATCCTCTATAGCTACTATTGTGGTCCTTTCACATTCAGATCTATGCTGTATCCTGTCAAATTTTTTATTTTTAATAGATCCTTTATATGTTTCACCAGAAACAAGCCTAATCCCTCTTACAACGTCCCCTGAACTTTTAACTAAAATAGGACCTTTTTCATCACGAATGTCAATTATGTCTCCTATAACTATTGCAGGAAGATGGACTGCAAAAGTGACTCTATAGACTCTATTATCGTCACTATCTTGTGTCACCAATGTTTCTGAAGATGACATTTCACCTCCCATCTCTGCTATGATTATTTTAGAAATTTTTTGACCAAGTTTAATCGTGGATATCCTTATATCTATTCCTTCTTTTTTCTCTATTATCTTTGTTAAAAAATCATCCCTATCCCCTATTTTCTTTCTTTCTTTCACCACGTTATTTGCTATCTCAATCGCCCGAGTTTTCTCTTTCAGTGTTGGTTTTCTAGATGCAGCTCTAACTTGTATTTCACCTGCGTAATATCCTCCGGATTTTTTCTTACATATGTCGCATATTTCGCCCAAAATATTAACCTCAACAACTCTATTTTCTGTTATCGCACGACTTCTAACATTGCCATTAAATTCACAATTAATTTGTATAATTTTAGGTGATATATATTTCATTTTAGAATCCCAGTTAATCTCTATGGCATCCACATGAATTTCTATATTTTCCTCTATAACTTTGGCAATTATTCCTTCTTCTCCATTCTCTTTGAAGTCCACCCATTTATTTTTCCCATACGTCGCTTTACAAACAGAACACCTGCGAATATTTATCTCACGTTTTATCTTCAATAGTTTAAAACTTTCAAAGTAACATTCATCGCATAAAATATCTTGCTTCCCACCTTTGCCTTTAGTTCCTTTTATGAAAGCAGCATTCCATCTATCTTTGGAAACCCCCTCTCCACAACTTGGACAAAAAAGTCCTAATTCACTCATCACCCTTCTATTATTCCTGTGACAAGTTAATATTATACGATCCATCCTCTAGCACTCATCCATTGCAATACATCACATTTTAACCTTCTCTGCACATAACAATCCACATGGCAAGGACTAACTCAACTTCTGCTTGGAAAAAAGATCATGGATTACAATTCCGTATGTTTCTAACTGCGTTTCTCTTATTCGCTGTTTATATTTTCTTCTTCGCAGCCATCACTCTCTTTTTTGATGTAGGACTTCAATCAATGATCGCAATATTCGGAATTTTTTCTATTGCCCAATGGTATTTTTCAGATACATTGGCTTTACGTGCTATGAGGGCAAGAATAGTTGGCCCAGTAGAATATCCGGACTTGCATAGGGCTGTTTCTTACTTATCTGTACAAGCAGGGTTACCGAAAACTCCGAAGATTGCAGTAATGCCTACCTCTATTCCCAATGCCTTCGCTACAGGAAGATCTCAACAAAACGCTGCAGTTTGTGTCTCAAATGGTCTCCTAAATCTATTGACCCAAGATGAACTCGAAGGTGTAATTGCACATGAACTTGCACATATTAAAAATAGAGATGTAACTATCATGACAATGGCATCATTTTTGTCAACAATTGCATTTTTCATAGTTAGGTGGGGGTGGATTTTTCAACGCAATTCTCGAAATTCTTCAAAATCTCCCATATATGTCGCAGTCATAGTATCTCTTTTAGTTTGGTTGATCTCATTTTTCTTAATTAAGTCACTATCACGTTACCGAGAATTTGCTGCAGATAAGGGGGCTGCCACAATAACTAGAAAGCCACTTGAATTAGCTTCAGCGCTAAGAAAAATTTCTAGTGGTGTTTCTAATATCCCACCTTCTCAGTTAAAATCACAATCAGAAATGAATGCATTTTTCATAATTCCATTCAAATTAGATTTAATCGGAAAACTATTTTCAACCCATCCGCCTGTCGAAGAACGAATATCGCGCCTCGAAAAGTTCCATCATTCTCCCTATTAAGGACTATCTATTCTTCTCTTTTATCTACTCTTTTTTCTGAGACGCAATCTGGTATGTTTGTATTGCTACTGCCAACAATGCAATTGATCCTCCAATCCAAACCAATTCGGAATACTGTGTCGATTCTCCAACAAGCAACATTACCAATCCAATAACTAAAATAACTATTGAAATTGCAAATATCGTTGAATTTTTTAACATATCTGTAACATGGTATCTCCAATGGTATAAACGCACTATTTTTGCATTTATATTATAATTGTACATTTAATTTTTTTTGCTTATCTCAACGATATAACTTATTTATTCACTTTCACTCTGCTGTATACGGAGGTTTATATCCTTTCTTGTCTATTCCTCATTTGTATGACAACAAAAACGTCCAAAAAAGAGAAAAAGCCACCTGTACTCATTCTAGAAGATCTCCCCGGTGTTGGCCCGGCAACTGCAGAAAAACTTCGAGAGCATGGTTTCGATTCATATCAATCCCTTGCAGTAGCAAGCCCTTTAGAATTATCTAGTACCGCAGATATAGGTGAAGGAACTGCTTCAGAAATCATTCAAGCTGCTAGAGAAAACGCTGATATTGGTGGATTTGTAACCGCAACAGAAGTCAAGAAAAGAAGAGATTTAATAGGTAAACTAACCTGGGGCGTACCTGCTCTGGATGATCTATTAGGTGGCGGAGTAGAAACTCAATCTATAACAGAGGTTTATGGACAATTTGGTTCTGGTAAATCTCAAGTAACTCATCAACTTTCAGTTAATGTTCAGCTCCCTAGTGAACTAGGTGGGCTAGAGGGATCGGCAATTTTCATAGACACCGAAGATACCTTCCGCCCCGAGAGAATCGATGATATGGTCCGTGGACTCAATAGAGATGTACAGGCAGCAACCATGCGTCTACATGGTATTGATGGTTCACCCGAAGATGAAATTTCAATCGAAGCATTAGTTGCGTCTATGCTTGAAAATATTCATGTTGCTAAAGCATTTAATTCAAATCACCAGATGTTACTTGCGCAAAAGGCCAAGGACTTAGTTGGGCAATCTATGGATTCCAAGTTTCCAATTCATCTAGTGTGTGTGGATTCTCTAACAGCACATTTCCGCGCGGAATATGTTGGAAGAGGGACGCTAGCAGCCCGTCAACAAAAATTAAATAAACATCTCCACGATCTAATGAGGATTGGAAATCTATACAATGTAGTAACACTTGTTACAAATCAAGTTTCATCTAATCCAGATTCATTCTTTGGAGACCCAACCAGGCCCATTGGAGGAAACATCCTTGGGCACACTTCAACTTTCCGTCTGTATCTGCGTAAATCAAAAGGTACCAAACGTGTCGTCCGTCTAGTCGATGCTCCAAATCTGCCAGATGGGGAGGCAATAATGCTTGTAGAAGGTGGCGGATTAAAACCTGAATAATTTTGGTCAGGATTTATCGTTTTCGTAAAGTTGTAATCCTTCTTGTATTATTTTTTCTGCCAACACTGCGCATTTAATTCTCATCGGTGTGACTTCAACCCCTAAAAGTTCGATAATGTCATCTCTACCCATTCCATAAACTTCTTCAATCGTCTTTCCTATAACCACCTCTGATAACATACTAGCTGAAGCTTTACTGATGGCACAACCTTCTCCTCTAAATGAAATCGCAACAATGATTTTATCTTCAGAATCCAATTCAACATCAATTGTATATTCATCTCCACAAGAAGTATTTTCTCCTGTATGTGAAAAAGTAGGATTTTTCAATTCTCCATAATTACGTGGATATTTATAATGGTCAAGAATTTGCTGCCTATACATATCTGATCCTAATGCCATACTCATAGTAATTAAACCCCTTGCTATGTAAAATATTTCTGATTACCTATCAATTGTATTTTTCTATCAACCGGATAGAATTTTTTGGAATTACAAACTTAATAAACTCTCCTTCTTTTATCCCGTCCCTCTTAGGGGAACAACTCACCCGAATCTTATTTTCTATTCCTTCAATGGATATTTCAACAATGCATTTTTCGCCTTTAAATATTTTTTCTATAACCTCCCCCTGCATCATATTTTCTGTTTCAGATTCCATTCCTAAGACAATATTTTCTGGGCGGACACAAGCATACATTTTATATCCGTTCTTAGTTTTTTTATCTGTAGTTTTAATTTGATATGGCCCCCATTCCAACATAGTATCTCCCAAACCACTTTCAACCACTTTCACGTGAAGTATGTTTGCTTCACCCATTAGTTCTGCAGCTACCACAGTTTTAGGATTTTCAAACACTTCCTTTGGAGTTCCAATTTGGGAGATTTTCCCATCAGCCATAATTGCAATTCTATCTCCCATCTCAAAAGCAATATCTCTATCGTGAGTAACGTATATTACTGGCATTTCAAATAGACATAATATTTTTCTAAGATCTGTGCTTAATCTTCTCTTAACAGGATAGTCTAAACTATTTAGTGGTTCATCCAACAACATAACTCTAGGATTGGAAACTATCGCTCTAGCCAGAGAAACGCGATTTTTCTCCCCTCCTGAAAGGGTTAATACAGAACGATCCAGTATATTTTCTATCCCAAAAATTTCTACAACATTCGCCACATCTTCTTCATTCTTGGAGGCGTATTCTATATTCTGTTTAGAATTCATATGGGGAAACAAAGCACCCTCTTGAAATACAATTGATACCCCTCGTTTTTCCATTGGAATGTCCGAAATTTTTTCCCCATCTATCCAAATATCCCCTTTATCTATATCCATAATTCCAGAAATAATGTTCAATAATGTAGTTTTACCCGATCCAGAAGGCCCCAAAATCACTAAAATTTCATTTTTAACATCCAATTCAATAGGCCCTAAACAAAACCTTTCAAATGATTTCACCAATGATTTAATATGGAGTGTAATTGGTCATCACCTCTTGACCTAACATACTGAGCAACACAATCCCAATTACCGAACTGAGTAACAATAACATCACCATTGGAAATGTTTTATCCAATCCCTCTGTGATGAAAGAAACCCATATTTGAGTTGGCATAGTTCGGGGGTAATAAGCCATCATAATAGTTGCACCAAATTCTCCCATAGATCTTGTAAAAGCTAACATAATGCCTGCTAATATTCCTCTTATAGATAGTGGAATTGTAATCTTCCAAAAAGTTTCAATACGCGTTTTTCCTAAAGATCTAGATGCATATTCTAGCTTTCTATCCACTGAATCAAATCCAACTTTTGAAGCAATTACAATAAATGGGGATGAAACAAATACCTGTGCAAGAATTATCCCCATTTTCGATTGCGTCAGATAAACATTTTCAAAAATAAAAAATGAATTCAATATCGACTCTGGTCCAAAGAGTGTAAGCAATACCATTCCACTAACTATTGGGGGCAATATTAAAGGTAAAAAAACAAGAAATAAAATTATATTTTTGCCTTTAAACACATTCCGCGACAATACATAAGCTAGTGGGATCCCAAAAATCCCAGAAATACACACACTAAAAAAAGATGTAGTCATAGAAGTCCAAATTGCTGAAATTACCACTTCATCCCTAATACTAGAAATTATCCCCTCACCACCTCCCCATGTTAAAATAGATAAAATGGGCGCAATGTAGTAAATTACAAGAATTCCACCTAGTATGCCTGTAATGGGGATCTTATTTTTCATTCTAATATATGTCTCTCAATGTCTCTTGGAATTTTCCCAATTAATCTAGGATAATCCTCCGGAATTTTAAATCCAAAGTCAGCAATATATTCTCCCATTATGTGTTGTTTAAACACTTCCAACACAACAGAATCCGAATCATTTTCTGATATTGTAGAGCCATACTTTATACAATCTCCATAAACTATATCCCCATTTTTAAATCTATACTCTGCCGTAGAATACCAATTTTTTATTTTTGAAGGTTCCCCTAAGTTTATTTCTGGGGGCAATTCTATGTATTTATACCCCCTACTAACGGCCATGTTCTTATACACAAAAACCGCATCAACTGCACCTATATCAAAATAGCTCATCAATTCTGTCTCTGGAAACATTAAACTTTTTGCTAAAATGCCTTCTTCAATATCATCTTCACCGTAATACACAGATGCAAGATAAAGCATGAATAAAGTTCTATAACCTAAAGGATCCATCTCAGCATCTGTAATTCCGACACGAATATCATTTTTTAATATATTTTCATACCAATTGTTCTCAGAATATTCTGAAATTAATCTGCCATTTTTTGTACTGTCATTATATGCAATAACTATCTCATTTGAAGCAAATTCAACATACCATTCTGAACCTAACATCTTGTCAAAAAGAATGGGGTCTGACAACGAAATTATGTCTGGATTTTTTAAGCCTTCTAATATCAGTCTAGCAATTGTAACTGACCCATGAGACTCAACTCTTATATTGTGTGCTATTTCTTTTCTCATACCTATCTCAACAGATCTCAATAAACTCCCTGCAATTAGTAAATAAACACCCCTCTCATCTGTTCCAACTGAATTGTATATTGACACATCTTTCCCACCCAAACACCCGCAAATGTATAGGGCCGGGGGGATCCCTGAAGTGACAATCATTTCTCTTCGAGTCATTTTCATTTTCTATACCTCCTTAATTTATCCATCATTATGTCTTTGAAGGCATAACAGTTTTCATTATGTCTGTATTGACATAACTACTTTTATCTCCCCACTTCCTAAACCAACTGTGCCAGATGAATTTGATATCATTTTCAAACTAGGGCCTACCTCTTTTAATTCAAAAGACGCCGCCCTCTTAAAAACAGTTTTAGAATCTGGATCTCTTAATTCCGCAGCTTCTCAATTAGGACGATCTTATTCAAGGGCTCACAAACGAATCTGTGAATTGGAAGAACATTCTGGTCCTTTGTTAATCCGGAATCGAGGTGGTCCCATGGGTGGCGGGAGCAATCTAACCCCTAAGGCATATGAATTATTAGATCATTTTTATAGGATGGAAGCCACTTTTTCTGGCTTCTTGAGAATTTCAGAAATAGTACTACAAGGTGAAGTACAATCTCGAAATGGTGAAATCGCAACTATACTCACCCAAGCTGGTGTGATAAAATCTCTTCTTTTTTCCAATTCAAAGAAGGTACAAGTATCATTTAGATCGGATTCAATTACTCTTTATGCTCCCTCTTCTGCTCCAATTTCTTCTGAAACAAGTGCCCTCAATCGCTTCAACTGTGTAGTCAAATCAATCAGTTCCCATGAAGCAATAGCAGAAGTTATCTTAGATATAGGGGACGATCTTATATTTGTAGCTTTAGTCTCATTAGAAAGCATATCCAACCTAGATTTAAAACCCGGATCAAAAATTGTAGCTACCTTTAAAGCAACGTCTACTCTGGCCATCCCACTTTCATCTTAATTCTATGCCCCAAATATTTTTTCAACTTCATGAAGTGCATTAATTAATTTGTCAACTTCTTCCATCGTATTGTACAAATAATAAGAAGCTCTAATTGACCCTGAAATACCTAATTTTTGGTGGAGTGGGTGGGCACAATGCTCCCCTGCGCGAGTAGCAATGCCATAATCATTAAGAATAGATGCAATATCATGTGCGTGGGGAACTTCTAAGTTAAATGATACCAATCCACCCCTTTCTTCTCCAATAGGAGGTCCGTATATTTCTACCCCGTCGAACTCCAAAAGAGATTTAATCGTATATTCTGCTAGTTCATTGTCATGGCGCCAAATTTTATCAAGACCAATTTTTTCCAAATAATCTGCGGCCCGGGCAAGGGCAATACCTTGACAAATTGGAGGGGTACCTGCTTCAAATTTCCATGGAAGGTCATTCCACGAAGTCGAATCATATGTGACTTTTCTAACCATTTCACCTCCATACATAAATGGTTCCATCTCATCTAGTATCTCTTCTTTTCCATAAAGACAACCAATCCCAGTTGGACCTGCCATTTTATGCCCCGAAAAAGCATAAAAATCAACATCCAATTTTTTAACATCAATTGGCATACTAGGCGCTGCCTGGGCACCATCAACTAGCACCAAACTTTCGTTTTCATGTCCCATTTTTGACAGTTCTTTCACCGGATTCACTGTCCCAAGAACATTAGATACGTGGACTAATGATATCATCCTAACATCTTTGTCAATTATTTCATTTGCATGTTCCATATCTAGTCTGCCAGCATCATCAATTCTGATATATTTCACGGTAGCTCCAGTTCTCTTTCCAATTTGTTGCCACGTTACTAGGGATGCATGATGCTCCATTTCTGTAAGTATTATCACATCACCCACACCAAGTTCTCTTAATCCCCACGATTGAGCCACCAAGTTAATCGATTCAGTAGTGCCTTTTGTAAAAATCATTTCCTCACGGTCAGACCCTTTTATAAACTCGATCATTTTATCATGAGCTTCTTCATATGCAACAGTCGCATCCATGCTTAATTTGTGCGTACCTCTATGTATGTTAGAATTAATTTTCTTGTAGTATTCTTCTATACATTCGCATACTATATTTGGTGTGTGTGAAGTAGCAGCATTATCAAGATATACCAGGGGGATTCCTTCTCTAACTTCCATATTAAGAATGGGAAAATCCAATCTTATTTTTTCTGTATCAAGCATACTTTCTCCACTCATAGAATAAGTTCAACTCGAGGTGATAACAGTCCTTCGATATAGCTAAATTTCATATTTCTTCTCCATCTATGTCGGTATATATAGTACATCTCGTTATTATAATCTCACAAATTATGTATGAAGGGCATCCGAACTCTCAAGAATTTCTCCTTCACTGATAATTCCAAATTCAACAGACAATTTCACTGATTCGTGCCCTGCAATATCTGCGTTCTATAAACTTTCTACAATTCTCTTTTCATCTGTTTATTCACTTTTATAGAGTGATTCTAAAACTGCCAACTATATCTTTCATTCTGCAAATGTTTTCCCGATTATATCCTCATCATATAGTGAGACAAACATACATCTTTTCGTTTTTCTTTCTTTCAATATCATCTTCAACCAATCATTCCCATATTTTCCTGTTCTACTACTTTTTGAATCTCAATCCTAACTCTTTCTTCTTCATCTTCATGATCTCCGAGACTATCGCATGCACGAAGTTTTTCTTCAAGAACCTCTACCCCACGATATCCCAGAGTGATGGCATTATCAAGACAATATAAAGCTTGGTCAGCCAAACCTCTCTCATTCATGAAAAATCCTTTATTGTACCATGCTTCTGCAAATCTCTCATCTGCATCAATTGCTCTGTCTACATGTTCCATTGCTTCTTGATCTTTTCCAAACTCCCACATAGCAAAAGCAAGATTGTTTTCTGCCTTAGCTATAAACTTCCCTTTTGGATCTGTAATTATTGCTTCTTTAAAAGACCCTATAGCTTCATCAAACTCTTCCAATTCTGAATGAGAAACTCCTTTGTTAATCCATGCCTCTTGAATAATTTCACTGTCATCTGTAAACCAAATAGCCCGGGCAAAAGAATCAATGGCTTGTTCAAATTTTTCTATCGTCATGTAGGTTATGCCTATTTCAATTAGTTCATCCACATTAACCAAATCTTTAGGTATAGCGGCATCATCTAGTATGTCCGGCAATACGTGAGAATCAACCGGATCTATATATCTAGGATCTAAATCCATTCTCAGAATAGAAGGATCAATGTCAAAACCTTTGTATGGGTCGCCAAAACCTCGAGTTTTTCGGTTTTCACCAGTTTCGTTTTCCTTCACCATAACCTGTTTTTGTTCGGTTAACAGTTAAGCCCTGCGACCTTTATTTCAACCACATAGCTACTCAACTGTTAACCCATTAATAGTTTTGATAATAACTGACTTTGAACAAAACCTAAATGATAGCTTTTTAATATACTAGCGCAATAAATATCCTATCCATGGTCAAGAAAACTAAACCTAAGAAGAAACGGTTAGCCAAGCTTGACCGTCAGAATAGCCGAGTTCCTGTTTGGGTTGTACTTAAGACAAATCAAGGAACTGTTAGAAATTCAAAACGACGTCATTGGCGCCTTAACAACACAGACGAATGAGCTCTAATAATTTCGATGAACGGGTGGTGACGATACCTCTACGCGACGTATTTGCTGTACCCTCTTACAAACGTTCTAAAAAAGCAATGTCTATAATCCGGCAATATTTAGCAAAACATTTCAAAGTCTCTATAGATGAAGTTAAACTTGATTCTTCAATCAATGAATTTGTTTGGGCCCGTGGACAGAAACATCCGCCTAGGAAAATCCGCATCCGTGCAGCCAAATTCGAAGAAGACGGTAAAAGCGTAGTAGAGGCGGAGCATGCAGTCTAGTCGTGCTTAAAACTAATATATCTGGGACCTCTTGCATAGGTGTTTTTGTTTCTTCAACCGATGATTACTTTTTTTCGATGCCAAATTTGGGTGGCATTTTAACAGAAAAATTATGCTCCGAATTAGGAACAAATTTAATAGAAACAACCATAGGCGGGTCTATCACTACAGGGGCATTAATGTGTGGTAATAATTCCGGTATAATAGTAAGTTCACACATAACAACATCCGAGAAAGAAAAAATTATTTCAAAAGTTGATTTACCTGTAAAAGAAATTCCCGGGCCCATAAACGCTATAGGAAACGTTGTATTGGCAAATGATCATGGGGCATATGTGCACAAATCTCTGACAGATGAAGCCATTTCAATAGTTGAAGAAGTTCTAGATGTCCCTGCCATACGATCTAACATTGCAGGAATCCCGACTGTTGGAACTGCAGCTGTAGTCACCAATAATGGAATGCTCTGCCCTCCTATGACAACCGATGCAGAAATCGAACAGTTACAAACCCATTTCAATGTCCCTGCATATATTGGATCTATCAATTATGGTGGTCCTCTTATAGGGTCTGGATTGGTGGCAAATATCCGCGGTTATGTTTCTGGAGAGGATACCACCGGACCAGAGCTTGGTAGGATCGAAGAAACTTTAGGGTTTTTGGACTAGTAGTTTTATATTCTTTATCAAATCTGCAACACTCTCTTACATATATCTTCAAATTACCCCTCAATTTGGTTTAGTAAACTTCTTGCTGCATGCTACCCGAAGTGATAACATGCCTATATTCGAAATAGCAGGTCGTTTTAAATCTGGTAACAGCTGGGCACCATTTCAAATAGAGATGGATGCATTGAATTCCAATCTAGCAATTGAACATTGCTATTCAAATTTCGGAAGTAAACATAATTTAAAACGCAGTTTAATAGTAATTGAAGAGGTTTCTTCAAATGAGTCAAGCTGAAACAGAACTCCGGGCGATGTCCCAAATGGCATTGGAGCTTGAAAATCGAATTCACTCGTTAAGAACTGAAATACAACGTTTACAAATGCTGAAAGAAGATGTAGATGTTGCTATTGAGGCTATTGATTCTATATCAAACGATATTACTGTTCAAGTCCCTCTTGGAAGTGAAACCTATGTCCAAGCATCAATTCAAAATTCAGATGAATTCATTGTTAACATAGGCGGAGATTATTCACTTAAACAAACAAAAGAACAAACCAAAGCTATCCTTTCTGATAGAACCAATTCAATTGTGTCTCAAATAGAAGAAATTTCCAAAGCAATCACGGACTTGCAATCCAAGGGTGAAGAAATCACACAAAAAGCACAAGAACACATGTCCCAATTACAATCTCAAAATACCCCTGCCTGGGACCGTTAAACTCATGTTCGATAGGCTGAAAGCATCAATTAGCCGATTTCAAAAAGACATCGAGTCCAACTCTTTCAAATCTTCTCCAGAAGAGTCAACATCCACCCCCTCGGAACTTGGGTCTAAAAATCCTTCAAATAGTATTTCTCACCGGGCTTCATCAATAGTCCAAGGAAAAATTATTTTCGATCAAAATAATCTCTCAGAATCCTTACAGAATCTCGAATTATCTCTCTTATCCTCAGACGTAGAATTAGGTGTGGTAGAGGCAATTATAAATTCGATCAAACAAGATCTGATTGGGACCTCTCGTAAAATAACAACTGGAACCAAAACTCATGTTGAATCTTCTCTAAAAAAAGCTTTACTTTCAGTGCTCACCGAAAACAAATTCAATTTCGAATATTTTCTATCTTCTACAGAAACTCCCATCGTAATAATTTTTATCGGAGTTAATGGGGTCGGAAAAACCACGACATTAGCAAAGTTTGCTTCACTTTTAGATTCCTATGGGTATTCTAGTGTACTCGCAAATGGCGATACTTATCGTGCAGGTGCAAACGAACAACTATTATCTCATTCTATAGCTCTAGATAAAAAGCTTATTACCCACCAACAAGGTGGGGATCCAACTGCTGTTCTTTATGACGCAGTTGAATATGCAAAATCAAATAACATAGACGTTGTACTGTGCGATACTGCTGGGCGACTCCATACAAATAAAGATCTCATGTCACAACTAGAAAAAATCAACCGCATTATATCTCCAAACCTAACTATATTCGTAGATGAAGCAATAGCAGGTCAAGATGCAGTCAACCGTGCTAGAGATTTTAACACAGTAGCTGAAATAGACGGAATCATTTTAACAAAATCAGATGCAGATACATCTGGTGGCGCAGCAATATCTATAGCACATGCCCTCAAAAAACCAATTCTTTTCTTGGGGTGCGGACAAAATTATTCAGATTTATATCAATTCAATCCAAATACTTTTATAAACGATTTATTTAATTAATACTCAAAATTCAAAACTATTCATTTCCAATATATATACTCCATTTTACAATCTATTTTAGGGTAACTGATTTATTTCCTCCAATCCATCTTAAACACATGATCGAATTTGAGAAACTCCTATCATTTTTAACACCTCGTCATGAAAATAAAGCAATAAAAACATATCAAAACACCACTGCAATAGCCTGTCCATCGTGCGATAAACCTTTTCATAACCTTATAATCTGCAAACAAAGTCTAACTAGTTTAAACCTAGATGAACCTCTTAATTTGTGTATATCAACAACCCCAAGTGGGTCTCCTATGATATTCACCCACAAACAATAATCTATATTAATCCACTTCAATTAACACTGACAACGATTTAAAGTTCTAACTTCTATCGTCATTAAATGGTATTGGGAGATCTTGGAACTTCTTTGAGAACCTCTCTGGACAAACTCCGGGGAAAGTCACGTATTTCTCGTGATGATATAAACGAAGTTATCAAAGATATCCAAAGATCTCTCATAGGGGCAGATGTCGATGTGGAATTGGTAATGCAATTATCCGATTCAATCCGTGAAAGGGCTCTGAAAGAAGAACCACCTTCTGGAGCATCAGCTAGCGACCATGTTCTTAAAATAGTTTACGAAGAGCTAGTCAATCTTATTGGTCAAAGCGCAGATATATCTCTATCTCCTCAAAAAATTCTTTTAGTGGGTTTACAAGGTTCTGGTAAAACAACCTCTGCAGCCAAGATAGCTTGGTGGTTTTCTAAAAAAGGACTTTCTTCTTCTATAATCCAAACCGATACTTTCCGCCCCGGGGCATACGAACAGACAAAACAATTGGCAGAAGCCGCAGAAGTGTTATTTTATGGACTTCCTGATTCTAAAGACCCATTTAATATATTGAAACTTGGACTGGAAGAAACCAGCAACACAGATATTCAAATAATAGACACTGCTGGAAGGCATGCATTGGAAGATGATCTAATCTCAGAACTCAAACAAATAGAAAAACAGGTTAACCCCGACATCTCCCTTTTAATAATAGATGCATCTTTGGGTCAAAGCGCAAAAAAACAGGCTAGGTTGTTCCATGAAGCAATTGGCATTGATGGAGTTGTTATAACCAAATTCGATGGTACTGCAAAAGGCGGGGGTGCATTAACTGCAGTTCATGAAACGAATACATGCATAGCTTTCATAGGCGCTGGAGAAACTATAAGAGATATAGAGAGATTCGAACCAAATGGTTTTATTTCACGCCTACTTGGCTTGGGCGATCTTAAACAATTAACCGAACGTCTAGAACGTGCAATGCAAGAATTCGGAGAACAAGACGAAGAATGGGATCCCATGTCCATCTTAAAAGGCCCATTCACATTAATTGACATGCGTAGACAAATGCGCGCCATGAATCAAATGGGGCCCCTGGACCAAATCCTAGATCTAATTCCTAGCTTCGGAACAAACAATTCAAACAAAATCTCATCTGATGCGATCGCCCTAACTCAAGAAAGACTAGTAATTTTCGATACTATTATGGATTCTATGACTGTTGGAGAATTAACTAATCCTAGAAAGATAGGGGCTAGTAGAATCACACGCATTTCTCGTGGATCAGGAACTAGCGAAAACGAAGTTAGACATTTACTTTCTCAGCACAAAACTATGGAAAAAGGAATTAAACAAATGCAAGGACTTGGCCAAGGAGATTTCAAACGATTAATGAAGAAAATGCAAAAAGGAAATAGTATGGACCCCTTGGACTTCTTAAAATAAATTTATTTCGCTTGATAAATCGCAATACAATGCTGTTTTAATAACCCCCAGTCTTCATGCATTAATGGGCCTTCGAGAACTAACTAAAGAGGCATACTTTGAAGGTTTACCTGCACTAGTCCTAAGTAGCTTTGGTGGCATCATTGCCGGGATAATTTTAGGAGGTATGAAGGCAGAAATTCAGGCTGTCCCTGGACTACTAGTTTTAATCCCTGCATTATTAGCCATACGCGGAAATGTTTATGGTTCTTTGGGAGCTAGATTATCGACCGGACTTCATCAAGGTCTAATTGAGCCAAAAATATCTTTTTCTGATCCTAGAGTTAATGCAGCAATAACCGCTGCATTTCTTAATGGGTTATTTGCAGCAACAATAGCTGCCATTTTCGCTTATTTATTACTAACTTTAATACTTCTTCCCGTTGCCTCTCTTTGGGTTCTAATTTCAATATCTATCTTGGCAGGTATTTTATCTGGTACAGTCCTAATAACTGCAGTAGTTTCTGTTATCTTCTTAGCGTATCGTAAAGGGGCAAATCCTGATACTATTGTAGGTCCACTAGTCGCAACAATAGGAGATGTATTCGGGATTTCATTTTTACTCCTTGCAGTAAAAATTGTACTTGGGGGTGGGTAGATGTCTTGGACTGTTAGCTCGATTATCAAAACAATGCTGCCCATTTTAACAGTTCTAACTTGTATTGAAATATCAACTGGATTAGTTTTATCTTCGTACGAATCAACACTTTTTCAATATCCTTCTTTATTGATCCTTGTCCCTGTAACTATAGGGACAGCTGGCAGTCTAGGCAGCACACTTTCAGCTCGCTTGTCTACTTCTTTCCACCTAGGCCTTTTAGATTTTAATATCTCTAATTATCATTTAACTGGAAACATTCTTTCTACAATCGCTCTCTCAATTACTATATTCCCCTTTATAGGTGCACTCTCTTGGATTTCAGCAAGCGTAGTTTTTGTCTCAGTTCTTAATATAACCGATGTAGTTATAATATCTACTTTAAGTGGTATATTTCTATCAATTTTTGCTTCTATTGTAGCTTTGGCAGCTACTTATTCTGCATATAGACTCAAGCTAGATCCCGATGATGTGGCAATTCCATTCGTAACCAATCTTTGCGACTTCTTCGGCATAATTATACTTTTAGCACTCGCTTCTTTTATTATTTAATCATATCTAAAAATTTCAACTGTAGTTCTTCAAGGGTCCCATTATTATTTATCTTTATATCTGCCCTCTCCATTGCCCTTACAACACCAAAAATAGATTCTCTTTCATCTCTCTGTTCTAGTGTTTCTACATTTTGATTATCTCTATTTCTATTCTTAATCCGTTCCAACCTTATTTCAAAAGGACATTCAATTCTGATTAATTTGAATTCACTTTTAAATTCTCTCCTAAAAAACCCAATTTCTTCTTCTGATCTAATCCCATCTATGAGTATCACCTCATTTTCTTTTATAGCAGCTTGAACCAATGGGGTGGCCAATTTCGCCACTACATCTGCACCCATTTCTTCACGAAGATTTTTGGCAACCGATCCATGATCACTTGAGGGATCTAAACCTCTTGATAGACATTCTTTCCGAATAATATCTCCCATGATTATAACTGGTATGCCTCTATCCTTGGCGCAATTAGATATTTCAGTTTTGCCACTCCCTGGCAATCCTATTACTCCAATTATTTCCATAATAACCGTTTTCAACTCCTCACATTGATGTTTCTCCTCACCCGGTTTGAACCCTGCTATTTTTGTCCGCTCGAAACGCCAGGATAACTATAGGACACGTAGCTCAGCCTGGACAGAGCGTCGGACTTCTATCTTTTTCACATTTGTGTTAGGGGGAGTCATCCGATGGTCGCGGGTTCAATTCCCGTCGTGTTCGTAGACAGTAACGGTTCAAATTCTCTACCCATATGTGGTTCAAACTTCCTTGGATTTCCCTAACAAACTCAATTTATTATTCTTAAATCAATTTCTTCAATATGCCTTCAGCACGTTCTAGGGCATCATCAAGATTATTCAATTCTGGACCGCCTCCCTGGGCAAAATCAGAAGAACCTCCTCCCTTCCCACCTACTATTTTTGTTAATTCTACTATCGCTTTTCTTGCATCTATGCTTTTTCCTTTTGGAGTGGCAACAACTATTTTTACATCTGATTCTCCACTTCCTATTATTGCAATCTTGTCTTCTCTAACAATGGCATTTGCAACCTCTCGCAATTGATCTATATCTGTATCAATCCTTTGAATAACAAAATAATCTCCTCCTATTTCAAATTCTTTCATTTCCCCTTTCCCTATATTTTTAGCAATTTCTTTTTTCAAAATATCAATAGATTTTCCTCTTTGTTTCCATTCTTCAAAAAATCTTCTTGTGGTCTTAGGCAAATCAATCGGAGAAACGTTCAATGTATCTGAACTTTCCATCAGTATATCCTCTGTTTTTTGTATTGCTTCTATCGCTGCATCACCTGCAGAAAAAATTATTCTCTCAATACCATCTTGAATTCTTTCGGTATTTATTATTTTAATAATTCCTATATCTCCAGTTTTGATCACATGTGTTCCTGCACAAGCCTGAACATCATCTGCAACATGGACCAATCTGATATCTGTTCCTTTTGGTATTCCCCCTTGGTACAAATCAAATCCGTATTGTTTTTCTGCTTCGTGTCTATCAAGCCATTCTTGTTTTATGTCCACATTATCGACAATAATTTTATTAGCTATCTTTTCAATTTCTTTTATATCTTCTCTGTTTATTTTCCTATAGTGTTGTATATCCACTCTAGAACTGTCCACTCCTTTTTGAGCCCCGGCTTGACGTATATGCCCTCCCAATAATAACCTGGCAGAATGAACTATAATGTGAGTCGCTGTATGATGGCGCATTAATCTATTCCTTCTCCATCTATCCACTTCTCCATTTATTGAACTTCCAATCTTGATATTTCCTTTCACCTCGTGAAAAATAATCCCTCCTTCTATCTGGACGTTAATCACGTCCATCTTTGAAACTCCATCTGAAATAGTACCAATATCTGATGGTTGTCCTCCACCTTCTGGATAAAATAAACTCCTATCTAAAATTATCAATGAATTGCCATTTTCAGTATCTATAGTGTCCAATACTACTGCATTAAACTCAGTTTCAGAAGGCATTTCATAATATAGTCTTTCAGTTTTATGAACTTCTTTTACAGACACAGATATTTTGTTTAAAACAATGGGCCTTTCCAACTGTTTTTTTTCATGCATGCCAGCAACAAGAGAATAAAAATTATCCGGTATCTTGACATTTGCTCCTGATTTTTCTGCTATTTCTTTCACCATGGATGGTTGAATTCCATGGGAGTCATAAAGTTTTATCAACTCATCTATTGGAATGAAATCTCCTGTTTTGGCGTACTCTTTACTCAATTGGTTCACTTTCCTACTTCCTCTCTCAAGCGTTTCTATATATCTCTCAATTTCACACTTGATTATATCTTTGATCAAATCTCCATTCAGGTAGCCTATATCTTTTGCTTGGATGTCTACCAATTCTTCTAAGCTTTTTTCAATCCCTATAAATTCACATAATCTCTCTGTTCTTCTTATGACCATTCTTACCAAATATCCAGTACCTACATTTGATGGGACTATTCCATCACCTAGCATAAACGCTAAAGCCCTGCAATGATCGCAAATCGCATAAATTGCTTCCATAGGTGCAATAAGAGCTTCTAATTCCCCCTGGGAAACAGACAGTTTTTTTGCTATCTTTCCTCTCGCTATGTCTGTAGTTTCAGATTTATCTATGTCCAATTCACCTGCTATTCTAGAAGCATCCTCTAATAATTTTTTTTCTTTATCTGTATGTTTTATGCCAGATGCATCTTTTAGCATCTCTATCATTTCTGGATAAATGGCATCATACACTGTAGGTGTCCCTTGAGATACCCATGCAAATCTCTCTAAACCGTACCCTGTATCAACAATGTATGTTTCCATAGGTGAATAGCATTGGCCATCTTTAAGTTCATATTCTCCATCTGGATCGAGCTTGAGCGACATGAAAACCAATGTTGCCAATTCCAACCCCTTGTAAATGACTTCGAAAGCAGGACCTGCATTACCTCCTCCAACCCATGGATCTTCTATGTACACAACTTCTTCAAGATTTGCACCCAACTCTTTTAAGAATCCATCGCAGTATTCAATAGTTTCATTTTTCCAATAAATTTTACCTTCATAGGCAAATCTATCTCCTGCATCTTCTCTGACGTTAAATGCATGGTGAGCTAGCATCTCAAATGCTATCGTGTGCCTTCCAGTTCTACCAACGTTGTCTATATCTTGCATTCGTATGCATGGCTGACTTATAGCTAGGGGGTTAGCTGGTGGGGGAATCTCTCCAGAAGTAACAAGCGGTTGGAAATCATATATAGACGCTTGTGTTAACAAAACATCATCTCTCCATCTATTCGCTGCAACAGGGTATGGTTCAATTATGGTATGATTGTTATTTTCAAAGAATGAAAGAAACTTCTCCCTCATTTCTGATACTGTATACTTTTTATTAAAACCTGGATTTCCAATAAAACTATATTCTCCGCATGGGGACTCTCCACAATCCTTTCTTGACTCATCCCTTGTCCAAAAAAACACTCCGCAACCCGAACATGTTTTTCTAAAAAAACCCTCTTCTTGGAAATATTCGAGAAAGTATTCCCTCTCTAAATCACTCATTGTGGCCGTATCGACCCTCTTCAACCAAAAAGATTACGGGCCACGTGGTTATCTTGGGATCATATCTTGTTGTATATAATTTAACCATGGTATCTATTTCTCACTTGATATGGCTATAGAAGCTAGCAACGCTTCCAATTGAATTCTCTCATTAGCTCCTTCAGCAATCCTATAATCTGCTTCTCCAATTCTATCAATTATTAATATCGCATTTCTGTCATTTACTCCAAAATCCCAAACAGATCTATACAACTGATCAATTATGTCTCCTCCCGAAATTCCACCTTCATTAATCATTTTTTCCAACATTTTTCTTGATTCTATAAACTCTCCATCTAGTGCCTTTCCAACCATTTTCTTTATCTCTTCGGGCCTAGCAGTTGCAGTTATCTTGTACACTGATTCTTCTTCAATTTCCATACTTATTATGGAAGCAGCTTGAAGTGCATTTATTGCCTTTCTCATATCCCCCTGGGCAACATATACAATCGCTTCTGAACCCTCCTCTGTAATTTTTATACCTTCCAATGTCGCAATATTAATTATTCCATTTGTTATTGCCTCACCAGAAAGGGGTGGAAACCTAAATACTGCGCATCTAGATTGAATCGGATCAATAATTCTGTTAGAGTAATTACACGATAAGATAAATCTAGTATTATGGGAAAACTGTTCCATAGTCCTTCTAAGTGCATTTTGAGCATCCTTCGTCAATGAATCAGCTTCATCCAGAAAAATAATTTTGTAGTCATGAGAACCAAAAGCCGATCTAGCGAAATTTTTTATTCTATTCCGAACAACATCAATCCCTCTTTCATCAGATGCATTCAGCTCAAGAAAATTTTCTCTCCATACCTCTCCGTATATTTCCCGGGCAATAGAAACTGCACTTGTTGTTTTTCCCACCCCTGCTGGGCCAGAAAACAATAAATGTGGTAGGTCTCTCTTTTCGACATAACTTTCCAATCTTGATGTGATCGCCTCTTGCCCTATAATTTCTGCTAGAGATTTTGGTCTGTACTTTTCAATCCATATTTCTCTCCTGTTCGATCGAGGCACAGTCTCATCCATTATGCAATAGGTGACCTTTCCACATCTTAAACCCCTTGAAATTCGATACGGTAAAATCCTCTTGAATTCTATCCCCTCTATGAAATCTACATTTTCAATTATTGGGGGTGAATCTTATGAGTTCAATGTCACAAATGAAACTTATGCAGATATATTAAATAAAATCAATATGTCGCCAAATGCAGTTGTTATTCTGGTAGATGGAACTCCTGTTCCTTATGATTCTCCAGTCATGTCAACTCATTCCGAATTTTTAAAAGTTCTAAGTGGTGGATAGGAATTATATGGGGCCTAATAATTTTAAAACACGTCCTGCAATTCCATCTGATATCCCCTCTATCATGAATATCATTGACGGCGCATTACTTCAAATTGATCTGAAAATACTTAACAAACGAATATCTCATAGAGATGTTATAGTTGCAGAATCTCACACCACAATTATTGGGGTGGTTATATTAACAGAAAATGTAATCGATACAATAGCAGTCAGATCCAAACGCCGTAATCAGGGCATTGGGTCTGCTCTTGTATTTGCAGCAGCAGAACAAGTAGAATCTCCGCTCACAGCAGAATTCGATTCAACATCACTTTCCTTTTACCAACATTTGGGATTTTTAATTTCTCCACTTGGAGAAAACAAGTACATAGGATTATATACAATCTCTGATTAGACTTTCACTTTCTCTTACAAGTTCTTCAACTATTTTCATACTATTGCCCTCTGTGTATATTCGCATTTTTGGTTCTGTCCCACTAGGTCTCATAAGGGCCCATGAACCATTTTCTAAAAGAACTTTAACACCATCTGTATCATTAACACGACGTATCACTTCACCAGCAAACTCATTCCCTATCTTTCCATAAACTCTGGATAATATTTCCTTTTTATCCGTTTCTTGACAAAATATACTCTGCGTTAAATTATGAATTTCACCATACTTTTCTAAAATTAGATCTATTCTGTCATCCAATGGTTTTCCCAAGTTCGCTGCTGCCGCAAGCTGCGCAATTAAAACCCCATCTTTTTCTCTAACATGCCCTCTCATAGAAAAACCTCCAGAATCCTCTCCTCCAAATAATGCGTCGTGAGATTTCATTGCTTGAGCAACCCATTTAAAACCTACTGGAACTTCGACAGCATATTGCCCGTGAGATTCTGCTATTTTGTCGATCAGATATGTAGTTGAAACCGTTCTGACAGCTGGACCTTTATCTAATTCAAGTAGGTATTCATAGAGCACTGCAAAAAGTAAATTCCCATCCAAACAACCTCTTTCTCTAGTTACAACCGCCACCCGATCTGCATCCCCATCATTTGCAATCCCAATTTCACCATCTCCATTTTTAATGGCATTGATTAACATTTTAAGATTCTCTTCCTTGGGTTCTGGCGAACCACCTCCAAAATTAGGGTCTATTTCATTTCTTATGGATATAACCTCTGCGCCTGAACTTCTGAGAAGTTCATCTGTAATCCCTCTACCACTACCATGCATAGAATCATACACTATTTTGATGCCATTCAAGTCTTTATTTACCAGATGTCTTACGTGAGAAGTATATGGTTCAATGATATCTATGATTCTAATTTTACCCCTGTCGGATTCTATTTTAATAGGATTTCTTATATAATTTTCCAATGAATCAGTCACTTCTGGCAATGCGGGAGAGCCATTCGAAGGTATAAATTTAATCCCATTATATTCTGGGGGGTTATGAGAAGCTGTCACGACAATTGCTCCTGCAAGTCCTTTATCTATTACAGTCCAAGCAGCTATGGGGGTGGGACAATCTCTATCGCAATAAATGACATCATAACCTGAAGTGGTTATTTTTTCACCTAGTTCTTTGGCAAAACCTGGAGATGTTTCTCTAGCATCGTGAATAATAACTACTACTTTTTTATCATGTCCAACAGATTCCAAGTAGGCCGCAATAGCATCTCCTACTAAACCTACTCTTTCTAAAGTAAATATGTCCAGTGTGGCTCTCCAACCATCTGTTCCAAATTTAATCTCTTCCATATTCATTTTATGATCTTTATACCAGAAAACCCCTTCTGTTATTTATCAATATTAGTTTAATCCAATCTCTCATTTTCCACATATCTTATAAAATTGTCAAATATTTTTTTTGTTTCACATACCCTGTAGTACATCTCATTAGTTGAATCATACAATATCTTGTCAATTATTTTTTTAGTTACAAAAGTACCTTCTTTTTTTCGGGTGGTCTCTATCACAGTTTTTAAGTCATATTCTGGATGAAACTGAACTGCCCACACAAGACCTTTATTCCACCCCTGAATTCCATATTCATTCTTGGCAATTATATTCCCCCCTGGTGGAATTTCAACAACAATATCGCCATGGGACGAAAACGAAATAAATTTTTCAGGAATCCCTTCAAACAACATAGATTCTCCAATTCGATCGATTTCTTTATATCCAATTTCAAAATCTCCCATAGATTTGACACTACCACCTAAAACTTCTGCAAGAATCTGGTGACCAAAACATATTCCTAAGTGTGGAATTTCTCTACCAACTGATTCTCTGAGCCATTCAATCAACTCTTGAATCCAACTTTCATCTCCATAAACAGATGAACGTGATCCTGTTATAACCACGGCATCAAAATCAATTTTTAAAGGAAGGTCTCCTCTTGTGATGTCATATTCTACTAACTCTATTCCCATTTCACGCCTGAAATTTCTACTAGTATGGCCATCATTATATGAAGCATTCAATATGGCTATTTGCAGTCTTTCCATTAGTCCATCTTTCTCAATACTGCCCATACATTTATGATTCACGATCAAAAACGCCTTAAACTAGGCATCCATAACCCGAAACATGGTCGATTTAATGGGTGCTCTTCTTGGTGTTTCTCTCGCCGCTGCTTTTACAACCCTGCATTTTTTTAGGGGCCAACAATGGCAACCCCGAGAAAACATAACTCAACTTGTTAAATCTCAACGGGCCTCCACCGTAGCTGAAACCTTTTTTCAAGAACCAATGAGTAGAGCTTCAGGGGCAGTAGTAATTGGAACTTCTGAACAAGTAGAATCTACAGGATCTGGTGATGAATCTGTATCTAGTGAACTTATTCAGAATAGTCCACGTGACATACCTGATAGCGAGGCAAAAACATTCAAAGTCGAATATGTCAAAGAAGGTGTGACTCTAGATGTTAGGGAAAACCAAACTCTTCTAGAGGCTGGAGAACTCCAAGGTTGGGACATGCCTTATGCCTGTAGAGAAGGCCAATGCCTTTCATGCGGCGGAAAAATAACAAATGGTAGCGCATCAGATTTCATTTGTCATGATGGCCAAGAAATGTTATCCTCAGATGAACTCGGATTAGGTTACTCTCTCACTTGCGTAGCATATCCAACATCAAACATGCGGCTCGAAACAAACGAAGTACCATAGCTTATTACATCAAAATATATTAATTATAAGGTTGTGTATCTAAAGATCATATTTAAGTCTTCTATGGTTAAATACCATATATGAAACTGGGGGTCATAGGACTAGGTCGGATGGGGGAATACATGTCTCGTCGTTTACGAGACAATGGTCATGAAGTATGGGGGTATATAAAAAATCTCGAAGAGGCCCACCAACTTTGTGAAAATGGCGCAATCAACGGTTATTCTAATGATGTAAGTTCTTTAGTCCAGAAAGTACATGAAAATGAATCTGAAAGGGGAATTTTTCTAATGGTAATTCCTGCAGCATCAGTCGACGATGTATTGTCGGAATTACTTCTTCATACTAGGCCTGGAGACATCATCATAGATCATGGAAATAGTAATTTTAAAGATAGCCGCGAGCGGGGAATCAATCTATCCCAACAAGGCATCGGGTATATAGATTGCGGTACTTCTGGAGGTGTATGGGGCGCAGAACGAGGATATTGTTTAATGATAGGTGGATCCGACGAAGATGTAGGTTATTGTGAGCCAATATTTGATGCTTTATCCCCCTCAATAGATTCTATTGAAAGAACCAATCCGAATGCTGACATCACACCTGCAGAAAATGGGTGGCTTCATTGCGGACCTTGGGGTGCAGGCCATTTCGTAAAAATGGTTCACAATGGTATAGAATACGGAATCATGCAATCATATGCCGAAGGATTCAATATACTCAAATCCGCAAACAAAGGGGCAGAATACATTGGAATAGATGCTGAAACTGCTCCTATGATAGACCCTCAAAACTACCAGTACGATCTGGACATAGCAGAAATATCTGAGCTCTGGCGCCGTGGAAGTGTAGTTGGGTCTTGGCTACTAGATCTAACCACTGCTGCACTTAGAGAATCTCCCGAACTAGACAATTATTCCGGTAGTGTTTCTGATAGTGGTGAAGGGCGTTGGACCGTTAAATCTGCTGTTGATCTAGGCGTTCCTGTACCTACATTATCTGCTGCGTTATTCGCTAGATTTTCTTCTCAAAATTCAAGTGTTTTCGCAAACAAAGTACTCTCAGCTATGCGATTTATGTTTGGAGGTCATCATGAAAAATAACAAAATACTTAACTTTGTAATCTCCCACATTCTAAAAACTTAAAGGCGTTATATATGATCGATTTTCCAGAAACTTATAATCCTAAAGAAATAGAACCCAAATGGAGGGATCAATGGTTCGAATCTCAGTTATATAGCTACAACGATACAGGCGCAGAAGATTATATAATTGATACACCTCCTCCTTATCCAACAGGAAACTTTCATATTGGAAATTCTCTTGGTTGGTGCTATATGGATTTCTCAGCAAGATATCACCGACTTAAAGGATATGATGTTTTATTTCCTCAAGGTTGGGATTGTCATGGATTGCCAACTGAGGTTAAAGTAGAAGAAAAACATAATATCCACCGGACAGAAGTCTCTCGAGATACTTTTAGAAAGATGTGTTCTGAATATACTGAAACGCAGATAAAATCCATGAAACAAGCCATGCTGGATCTAGGATTTTCTCAAGATTGGAACTATGAATTTAGAACAATGGATCCAAATTTCTGGGGGAAAACTCAACTCTCATTCATTAGAATGCATTCAAATGGACACATATACCGCAACGAACACCCTGTAAACTGGTGCCCAAGTTGTGAAACTGCAATCGCTGACGCAGAAGTTGAAACCATTGACCGCAAATCTCATATCCACCATTTAATTTTTTACGGGGTAGGCGGAAAAAACATAGAAATAGCTACCACTAGGCCCGAGCTTTTGGCCGCTTGCGTAGCAATAGCAGTAAACCCAAATGATGCCCGTTACACTTGGGCACTCAAAGAAAAATTTACAGTCCCTCTTTTTGAACACGAAATCAATTTAATTTCCGATGAAGCAGTAGACCTCGAATTTGGAACGGGCGCGGTCATGATTTGCACATTTGGAGACAAACAGGATGTATCTTGGTGGGCCAAACATAATCTCCCCCTACGATCCGTTTTCACTGAAGATGGCCACTTAGGTGAATTGGCAGGTGATTTTAAAGGGTTGACTATCGTTGAAGCAAAAAGTGCCATAATCGACACATTACATTCAACTAATCATTTAACTAAAACAGAACCAATCGAACAATCTGTAGGTGTATGCTGGCGTTGCGACACACCCATCGAAATTTTAAGCCGTGAACAATGGTTCGTCAAAATTGACTCTGCAGAAATTCTACAAAAATCCAACCTTGTAAATTGGGTCCCTTCTTATATGTCAATCCGATTAAAAGAATGGGCAGATGGGATGGATTGGGATTGGGTAATAAGCCGTCAACGTGTATTCGCAACCCCAATTCCTGCATGGTTTTGTTCATCTTGTAATCATTCTATTGTTGCAAATGAATCTGAATTGCCTTTGGATCCAACAGAAACTCAGCCTTTAATTAAAATATGCCCTCAGTGTGGGTCATCCGATAGGTGGGTTCCAGAAATGGATGTGATGGACACTTGGATGGATTCTTCAATAACTCCTCTATATATTCGCGGATGGCCAGACAAACCTTTCTTCCCGACTTCACTTAGGGCACAAGGCCATGATATCATTCGAACATGGGCATTCTACACACTCTTGCGTACCACCGCATTAACAAATCAAGCACCTTGGAAAGAAGCTCTAATCAATGGCATGGTATTCGGAGATGATGGGTATAAAATGTCCAAATCTAGGGATAATTTTGTTCGACCAACTCAGGTAATTCAAGAGCATTCTGCAGATGCTTTCAGACAAGCATTAGCATTAGGCGGACAACCTGGGAGTGATATCCAATTTCAATGGAAAGAAGTTGTCAGCGCATCTCGTTTCCTAACCAAACTTTGGAATATAGTACGTTTTTCCTCAAATCATTTTGATATAGATTCAATTTCACAAATAACTCCTGAACGCCGCGATATCGATTTATGGCTTCTTTCAAAACTAGATTTACTCATCTTAGAAGTTTCACAAGATCTGGATCATTATCGATTCGATTCTGCTCTAAGAAAACTCAGAGAATTCATTAGACACGACCTAGCAGATAATTATATAGAATTGGTTAAAGGTAGAATTTATGGCGACCAAGTTCCAGAAAAACAAGCAGCAATACACACGCTATACACAACATTAAGCTCACTTATCATCATGCTGTCTCCCTTTATCCCTTTCATCTGCGAAGAATTGTATTCTCATCTTATCAATACAACCCATAGTGTTCATTTGGCAACTTGGCCAAATTCCAATCTTGACCCTCTCAACCAAGATTTTTCTGGAGAGACAATAGTAGAAGCTGCCCAATGCATTCGTTCCTGGAAATCTAATTCTGGCATGGCATTAAATGAAAAAATAAGTAGGGTTGAATTGTACACTTCAAGTGAAGTTAAACTCGACACTTTAGATCTTTCTTCAACAATCAATGCCCCTGTATTCTTAAAACATGGAACTCCAAATCTAACAATGGTGCCTGTCGCTCTAGACATAGATTATAGTTCTATAGGCCCTATTTTCCGAAAAAAATCCAATGAAGTTGTAGCTGCTATCCAACAATTACCTTTATCTGAAATAAAGGAACAACTTAATTCACAAGACCATTTAAAAATCATTTTCGATGGATCAGAAATATCTATCAATAAAGATGCATTCAATCTCGTAGAAGAATACCAAACTAAAAGCGGAGACGATGTCGATGTAATCCAAATTAAAAACGCCACTATACTCATTTACCGTTAATCAAAATTCAGATAGTTCTAAATATCTGAAAATCAATAGTTATTTTAAAAGATATGGATTCTATTTTAAATCAGGGGCTTATTTCTGAAATACAAACTATTTTAAAAACAAACACAGGACAAATACTAGTAGTTAATCCTTCTAATAAATTACTCACTTCTCTAACCAATCTTCTTCTAACTTCATCAAATCCGTATCCTCTAAGAATAATTTCAGATGAATCGACGATAAAAGAAACCATTCAAAATTTCGCAACCGCTAGTTACCTTTCAGAACTATCTTCTCAGGGAATATTGGAACTTAGGACTGCAACAACTTTACCAAGAACTGAATTAATGCTAACTAGCAGTCATCTTGTCACTTTCATCACCGCTGGAAATTCTATCATAACTCTATCTACTCCATCTGAATCTCTATCCGCTGATGTATACCTTTTTTATGATAATTTGTGGTCACAATCTGTTACTTTTCATATGCACACCCCTCCGATATCTGACATTAAAAATTCCCTCGACGACCAATTTGGAGATTCATTCAAATCAGATTTTATCATTGCTCTTTCTTCTCTATATAAACTCCCATCCAGCCAACATTTATTCGATGAAGTAGCCTTAAGTTTATTAATTGCTTCACGGAACGGTGTTCTTCTATATGATATTTCCCGTTGGGCGGAAAATGTAGGCATTGCAAGTAGGGCAACCATTTCAAGAACAAAAAAATTCCTAGAAGCGGTAAATTTAATCACCACTGAAAATATCCCTGTACGTTCAGGTCGCCCACGTTTACGTCTATGCATGGCCCATCAATCTCTAATGGATTGCCCGATAGAAAATTTATTTCTAACTGCCATGGAGATCGCATCTGAAAAAACTTCACGCAAACCCTAAACACCTGTATCTCGAATGTTCTATAGTGAAAATAGGTCTCATTGGGGATTCCGATTCAGTAGATTATCTCCATTCTACTCTAAAAAAATATAATATTGTTTCACTCCAACTCAGCCCAAATAACATTTTCAAAAATAACCCGGACAATTTATCATTATTAATCGCAGTCGACCACATTGGGTCTAAACTATTCAATAAATTAAACACGCATATAGATTTCCCTTGGATGGCAGCAGAAATAGGCGGTATTGGGGGTCATTCTATTCCTGACGCAATAGGTTCAGTTTCTCTATTCTACCCTGGAAATGGGTGTTATGATTGTCTAAGAAAACGAGTAAAATCTAATATGGATTCTGATATGTCTCCCCCAGTCCAATTGCCTAAATTTTCTATCTCTTTAATAAGTGCAATCATTTTGAATCTGATAGAAATTCATATATCTATTCAATCTACCCGCTCCCGTGTGTTTGAGATTTCAAATATTTCTCCTGTGAAATTCCCAAATAAAATCTCCCCTATAATTGAGAGAATTTTACTCCCAACTCCAAACTGTCCTTCATGCATCAAAAAATCAATAAATCCATTTTCTGGAACTGACATAGAGCGGGCAGAATATTCTATTGATGAGCGTATTGGAATAGTCAAAAATATTTCAGAAAATGAATCATTTCCTGTTCCTTATTATTTAGCAAATTTATGTGATACTGCAATTTTTACTCCATCTAAAACTAGGGTGCAATCTGCTTCTGTAGCTATAGATTGGGACGCTGCATTTATCAAAACTGTTTGTGAGGCATTAGAAAGATATAGTTCTCGAGTGCATTCTCCAGAATCTTTTATTTCTGGACCTGCTTCAGAATTACAAAATTGCATTTTGCCATCTCTATTTGTTCAACCAAAATCTAATTCTTATGCTGGAGAATCTATTTATTGGATGCCTGGCATAGAACTCCATTCTAACACTTCTGTTTTATTACCTGCTGAGTTTGTTATCTTTCCACCACATGTTGAAACTTACAAACCTGCAATAACAACTGGTCTAGCATTAGGAAACTCTATAGAATCTGCACAATTATCCGGGATCTACGAAGTTATAGAAAGAGATGCAACCATGCTATCTTGGTATTCTACTTTCTCCCCTACTGAACTTCTAGTAGATGACCCTTCTTTCAAAATTTTATCTCGTAGAGCCAGATCAGAAGGATTGACCTCATCAGCGCTTCTTATTACCCAAGATATAGAAATCCCTGTTGTCACAGCAGCAGTATATCGGGACTCGGATTGGCCGAAGTTTGCAGTAGGTTCATGTGCCAATATTGATCCAAACATAGCTGCAGTTGGCGCTTTATCAGAAGCCCTACAAAATTGGATGGAGCTTCGTTCAATGGGTATAGATTCTGCAAATAAAGAATCCTCTTCTATAGGGGCATATTCTACCTTTCCAAAGGAGGTTAAATCTTTCATAACAACTCAAAATTCTATTATGTCCAGCGAACTTTCTCCCCCTCCATTTGAAACCCCATCCGAAGAGTTATCATTTATTCTAAACAAATTAAGAAACTTGGGCCTACCTACTTATTCTGTTACAATAACTCCTCCAGATGTATCTCTTTTAGGGTTCGAAGCTGTACGAATACTTATCCCAGATGCACAACCTCTATTTTTTGGAAATTCTTTCTTTGGAAATAGAGCCAGAACTGTACCTTCTAAACTAGGTAATTATAGGCCAAGGTTTGATAGGCCACATCACCCATACCCCTAGATCCCAAGAACCGCTCTCAGCATATCCCTCATACCTGGGCCCAATCCTACTGCTATTATCACAATTAGAAGTAAAATAGTCCAACTTGGATTCTCTTCCATAGATTCTTTATCAAAAATATAAATCACTAAGAGTGCGGCACCTATCTTGACCACCAAAAATAGCCAAGCTGTCCCTATAATATTTATTACCCAATCTGGAAATTGGGATCCTATTTCTACCAATCCTCTATTGATGGGATGTTTCGGAACTAGATTTTGCTGCATCCCCCTTGTTAATTTATACGCCCAATCTATTCCAACAACATTTGCAACACCATCTAAAATTTGAGACCACAAAACAACTATCCCAATGCTGCCTATCCCCTCTGTTATCGTATTTCTCTCTCGATTTATAAACCGCCATGAAACCATTGTAATAATAGTTGTCATCATTAACACAACAAATGCTATTTCTAAATAAAGATGGACGTGAGGCCACGACAGAACAAGCCAACCTAAATAAGATAATACTCCTCCTGCAAGTACTATCCCAATAGCAATCAAAGCATGTTCATACCTATCAATAAATTTCTTTTCTTCTAATTTTATAGAAACTAGTATTGATACTATTGTAACCAAAAACATAGTCCCATATATCACTGGACTTATTAGCAGTATGTTAACAGGATATTCGATCAGAGATTCTATGCCCACTGGGACGATATCATTCGCATCTTCTACAACCCTAAGGGCACCTCCAAATACCATGTATGGTATTAATGAAAAGACTAGTTTCTTATCCAGTTTAACCCCTGTATGTGATAGCATTTTGGATACTGCAAAAAGAATAACTACTAAGAGGATTCCATATCCAATTTCGGACACGTAAGTATATCCTGGATATGCCACTATACCTTCTATTTTTGCACACGTATCTCCATAACGGATAAATTCAAATCCCCGAACCAATTCATATCCATATGGAAATGTGGTTTTCCAAGATGCGGGGGATGCATTTTTCACAACACAAGCAGAACCCGTTGCATCTGCTATTATTGGGCCCCAAAAGTAATGCCAAAATGCATCGTATATGGGCCCTCTGAATATTATGCATATTGGGCCCACTAAAATAGCTGTTAAAATGGATTTAAATCTAAGTGACCATTGGCTTGGATTTCCCATTTTATTGACGATCATTTTTAAGTCCACGTTCTATCGAGGTACCTTTTATATATTCAACTTTCCCATTTTCAAAAAACGCCAAAAAACCTAAAATGATGGCTCCTATCTCTCTAACTTCTATAACTCCCATCTGGTATCACTGTCGGGAAATTAAACCCATAATCATTGAGCAGCTCAAACGCCAAGACATCTTTTTGAAATAATTCTTCACGCGTACAAATTCCCCATTCATCATTAATCTCCGGTTCACCCATCCCATTTATGTACACACATTTATCTGTAAGTTCAGGATCCAATGCACCAATATTGGCCATTAGAATCCAATAAATGTACTCATGAATCTGACATCCATATCTGCACGATTCATCGTCGTAGGCATACCATGCATCTCCTGGATACGATTTAGGAGTTTCTTGGAAGTGGCCACCTCGGGCAGTGTCCATAGCAATGGTCAGTTTAGAAGGTGCATGGGTCTCATCTGGCCCTCCGCCAGCCCCAAAGTATTCTGGGTATGCTTCGTACCACCCACTCGAAACAATATGCCAAACTTCCTCCAAATTGGTATCCCATTCTCCTGAACCACCATTTTTTATTGCATTGGAGTTTTCAATCCCACCAAGTGCCCATGTGTCTTCATCATAATACATACTTGCTACTGTAGATATCTCGTCCTCACAAGGTGTCCCTCTATTTCCCTCAAAGAACTCTTCTCTAGCTTTCATATCCCAAACAGGAACTACATAATTGTTCTCAACAAGCTCCCTCCAAACGTTCATATCATCTGGAACGCCATCCTCATCATTGTCTATATATTGTGCCAACACATTCGCACTGTGTTCAACATATTCTATCGGTGCACGCTCTGGGGCAATGACATATACTCCAAACACATCCACGTACACAGTCACTGCATCGTTATCATTCATACATTCCATCGGATGTTCTGATAGTATCTCAAAAGTAGGTATGGTGGGCGCTATAATCGAGGCGACCTGTTCTCTCGGTGCTTCTCCAATACATCCTGATAAAGCAGCAGCCACTAAAAATATACAAAATAAAGTAGACACTATCTTTTTCATAAGTCAATTTAAATCAACAAACAATATAAACAATCCTCCATAATCCAAATACTTCATCAAATATATAGCTCCAGTGCGATGCAGTTAGTTGGATTCTATGCGCAGCCAGGTTAGTGGGGGGGACAGGATTCGAACCCGTGAACACCTACGTGAGCAGATCTTGAGTCTGCCGCCTTTGGCCTGGCTTGGCTACCCCCCCATTTCATAGATTAGAAATAATCTATTCCTCCTACATTTATATTTAACTTTCAAGCTTTATCACTTTGTTCTTCTTCGAACGTATTTGTTTTCTTCCGGTAGAAATACGTATGTTCCAAGTTCTATACAAGCTATGTCAATGGAACGTCACCAAAAAATTCTATGGTTTATAGAATAAATTCTCTTCTCTAATCATATACCATTCAGAATGAAAACAAAACATGAAATAATTTTTGGCGACAGCCGGAACATGAGTTCAATTTCGGACAACAGTGTGGATTTGATTTTAACTTCACCCCCATACCCTATGATCGAAATGTGGGATGAATTATTCATAACTCAAAACCCATTAATAAACGAAGCTTTGTCATCCAACGATGGAAATTTGGCTTTCGAATTAATGCACAATGAACTCAACAAAGTCTGGTCTGAATCTTATAGGGTCTTGAAAGATGGGGGTTATGCTTGTATTAATATTGGAGATGCAATACGGACATTAAATAAAAATTTTCAGCTATACCCTTCCCATGCTAAAGTACTACTTTCTTGCAAGGAGATTGGATTCAATATCCTACCTGGGATCATATGGAGAAAACAAACCAATTCTCCAACAAAATTCATGGGATCTGGAATGCTCCCTCCTGGTGCATATGTAACACTTGAATCTGAACATATTTTATTATTAAGAAAATCTAAAAAAAGAGAATTCACAAGCGAAGCTGAAAAAATCAATCGACGCAAAAGCGCATTTTTCTGGGAAGAACGAAACCAATGGTTTTCTGATTCATGGGACAAATTAAAAGGTAGTAGGCAGGCCATCAGTTCAGATAACCTTAGAAGTAGGAGTGCTGCATACCCTCTAGAGTTATCATATCGACTAATCAATATGTTCTCCGTTCAAGGAGATACTGTATTGGATCCATATCTTGGAACTGGAACTACTACTTTGGGTGCAATTGCATCTGGAAGGGATAGTATAGGTATGGAATTAGACGAATCTTTCAAACCCCATATTCACGAACGCATACAAGAAAACAAAAAATCCATTAAAATCTACACACAAAAAAGAGTGAAAAGTCATCTCGATTTCATCAAACAGAATGACTCCCCGAATAATTCATTTAAATACATGAATACTCAATATTCTTTCCCTGTTAAAACAAGTCAAGAAATAGGCCTGGTCATTCCTATATTAGAAGATGTAACCCTTAGTTCAGATGGGGTATATGTTGCAACATACTCCGATAAAAAAGATTTTTATTAGTGGGATTTACATAACTATACTATGGTTCTATTTGGATACGTCCTTCCAACACGTGGAATTATCATGGGAACTAAAAATGCTTCAGTACCTTTTCAACCTGCAATAAACATCTTAGATTTGGCATCCTCTGCAGAATCTCTAGGTTTTTCTTCACTTTGGGTTGGGGATAGCGTTTTAACGCGCCACAGGCTCGAACCTCTTACAACTCTAGCTTCAGTTGCGGCATCTACAAATAAAATTCAAATAGGCACTGCAATTTATCTACTTCATTTGCGCCACCCAGTGCATGTTGCTCATGCCACTGCAACACTAGATCGGTTATCCAATGGAAGGTTCATAATGGGTGTGGGATCTGGAACCAATCACGAATCAAATATCTCAGAAAGCACCAATTTAGGCATTCGTTTCTCAGAACGCGGTAAAATCCTCAATAAATCCCTTGATATAGTAACGCAGTTATGGAACGGAGAAACTGTTAGTTCATCTGGGGTCTACAATTTTAAAAACGCATACATGGATCTCCCACCTCTTAGGGAACCTCCTATATATGTTGCTGTTACTCAATTTGACAAAGATTCAGGTTTCCCACTATCTATCCAACAACGAATAAAAAAACATGCAAATGGTTTGATGCCACAAACTCACCCTTCTCAATATTCTTCCATGATCGCACACGCCCGTGATCTACTAAAAACTTCAGGGAGAAACCCCTCCACTTTCCAAGCAACTAATTATACCGATGTAGTTATTTCCGAAACTGAAGAAGAAGCATTTTCTCAAGCTAAGGATTATTTAAGTTATTATTATCCTTGGACAATTCCAGATGCTCATCTAAAAAAAGTCGGGGTATTCGGACCTCCTGAAATGGTATCTAAAAAAATTAATTCTTTTATAGACGCTGGAGTCGAACATTTCATCATTCGATTCCCCACGTTTAATCAAAAAAATCAAATAGAACTTTTTGCAGATTTATTCAATTTATAAATTCCTAGCAACTACTCTAGTAGGTGCACCCTCGAAACCTTTCATCAACATAGGCAAACATGCAAGCCAAATATAATCTTGACTTGCAATTGCATCTATATTGCAAATATATTCTACAATTGGAATGTCTGCCCCCAATAATGCTTTGTGCACTGGCCTATTGGGATCTCCAGGAACTGCTTCTGTTAGGAAATCATTAACTATCAATTTAATTTCTTTTTCTATGAGCCATTCTGCAGCATCTAATGTGATATCTGATGCTTTTTTAAAAAAATCACCAGAAAAAAAATCAGCATCCACATCACCAGTTACCATTATTAATTTATCTTTTTTTTCAATCTTATTTTTCTGATTTTTCAATATTTCGGCTGTTATCGATTCGCCCCGATGCTCTCTAAGGTCTATCACTTTTACATTCCCAATCAATTCTTCAAATGTTAGCTCATCGACAGTTCTCCCGCCTGGAATAAAATGATACGGTGCATCTATATGTGTTCCTTGGTGAGTATTCGCAGAATAGTAATGCATTAATGCACCCCCTCCTTCCTCATGTCCTCCCCATTGCTCATATTCAAAACCAGGATAACCTGGGAAAGATGGAATTTCTCTCCCCATCGGGACTGTGAGGTCTACTATCATATTGATTGTAATAGGTGCCATCTGCAAAACATTTCTGTTTCAATCATGCCACAGTAGTTATTAGGATGGTAGAGCATATCATGACCAAAATTCCTATAATCAATCTCCATGAAATATGTTCTATATCTCGAAGCCATATGTATGAAAAAACAACAACAAATAACGGACTAGTTTGAAGAAAAGGGACTACAAAAACCACGGGGGAATTTTCTATAGCGGCATAGTAGAATACCATCATAGATGTATTAGCCAACCCAGCTAATATATACCATTTAGCAGTAATTTTATTTTCAAATATTTTCCCAATGCTTGGCATATCTCCCTTTACCATAAAATATACCAAAAAACCAATTCCTGCAACTATAATTTTTATACTTACGCCCACTTGAGCAGGTGTACCTTCCAATACGCCAACTCTTGCAAATATGGGTTCAAACCCAAAAAATATTGCAGCAGCTATCGGATATATTATATCCATTCTCCTATTTGTAATCCCTTCGACTGTTTTGTTCTGTATAAAATCTAATGATATTATCCAAACCCCAACTACTATGGCACCAATTCCGATTATGTGAATCAAACTTGGAGATTCTCCTAGCAATACTACCGCAGCAATTGTAGCAATTATTGGCATAGTTGCTTTAATCGCATCTGATCGACTAGCGCCTACTCTTTGTATACCTTCAAAATAAACAACACGTCCTGTTAAAGTCCCCACCAATCCGGCGCCTGCGAAAGCAATAGCGGATTTTAGGGTTATTCCATAGTCCGGATAATAAACCACTGCAACAACCGGAATTATTATAATCAGATTCATAATCAGGCTCACAATAACTGCATAAAACGCCTTACCCCCTTCTCTAGTAGCAATCCTGACAAAAATTGCCATTGCAGCAATAGATACTGCCCCGCATAATGCAAAAAGTATCCCCAAAAAATTATCCATTAACGCATCAATCAACATGTAAGCATGTCACCGTTCCGGAAAAATACTATAATCTATTTTTTATTTATCTGGGTTACTTCAACTTCAACATGAATGCATTTTGGAAATTCCATGCCAGTAACTATTTTTATAGAATCATCATAACCCACCATATCAACCCATCTCTCATATACTGTATATTCCCAAGGAGAAAATTTTAGTTTTGTATCGTCCATTCTCCTGTATTGGGGGGCACGATACGATATTGGGGGTGGTGTATGTGGTCCCTTTAATTGTATCCCTTTTTTCTCAACTGTATGTTTGAGTTCTCCCATTGTTTTTTCTAGTGCAACTCTATCTCCACTTCTTAGGGTCAATCTAGTAACAAATGTCATATCCTTACTCTCTCAAATTTCTCTAACATGGTAAATTTAACTCCTCATGTATCATTCTGAGATCTAATCTTTTACATTCTAACTATAATATATGCTCTATATCTTCGTAATGATTAGAAAACAACCCTGAAATAATCTGGACTTAACTATATTAACTATGATTAAAGCCACTAGCGCTGGAGCAGTTATATTCCGTGACAAGCGCAACAAGCGAGAATATCTCCTACTAAAGAATAGGGCAGGCTCTTGGGAATTTCCCAAAGGGGGCATAGAGGGCAAAGAAGAACTCCAGCAAACTGCTATAAGAGAAGTCCAAGAAGAATCTGGCATACATAATTTCCAGTTATTAGATGGTTTCAAAGAAGAATATGATTATTTTTTCCAAGCACGAGGATCCACAATACACAAAACTGTTCATTTATTCCTAGCCAAATCCTTCGAGACAAAAGCAGGTCTGTCAGATGAACATTCAGACCTCCAGTGGCGGGACTATGAACAAGCAATAAACACAATAAACCACGATGGACCACGCGAAATACTTCGGAGTGCACATAAATTTTTGATAGACACAAACTATTAAACCAATCCTTCCTATTTCATCTCCCGACTTTTTTAAATACTTAGGGGATATTATATTCTCTCTAGTAAAAATTCAACCATGGAAGAACAAGATAAATATGCTGCAATGTTTCAGAAATTAACTGGAAAAAGTAGGATGACAGAGCCCCAAGAAGAAACAGAAATCATTGATACAACCGGTGTCACTGATAGGGGTCTTCCTACAACTAAAGCTAACTGTTCTAAATGCGACAACAATTCTGCATATTGGTATTTACAACAGATACGCGGGGCAGATGAATCTGAAACACGTTTTTTTGTTTGCACTGAATGCGAACATCGTTGGAGAGAAAATGATCATTAGTTATGGCAATTTTCTAGCAAAGGTCAGGTATCCAGAGTGCCCAACTCCTCCAGTCTGAGGACGTGATCCGCGCGGATCGAATTGCATCTCTCTTTGAACTGTATCCATAGTTTTAATATCTGATAACTCAATTTCTCTTGCCATTTCAACTACTCTCTTTGCGCTTTCTATGAACGGAGAATAGATTATTATGAACCCACCCGGAGCTAAAATTTCTCTGGCATGTTCCACAACCTTTTCTGCATTTCTCATATCAAGAGTAACCACACTGAACCCACTAAGATTTTCCAAGTCTTCCAACACATCTCTGCTTCTTACATCGATCTGTTTTTCAAATCCTGCTTTCTCTACATTTCTCTGGGCAACTTTTACAAATTCCAAATTTTTCTCATAAGTTACAACTTCTGCGCCTATATTGCCCATACAAATTGATAGAATCCCTGTCCCAGTACCTGCATCCAATATGCGGTCTTCAGATCCAATCCCTGCCATACCTATGATCAATCCAATATCTCTGGGCAACATTGGGGCCCCAGTCCTTTCTAAATGACGAAACATATCTGTGGTTCTTGGTTTCACTGCAGTAAATTTTCTACCAAGATGTGTTTCTACAATGTCGCCAATTTTTATTTCTTCCGGTACTCTAAGAACTCCCAAATCCGTTCCAATTTCATCACCAGGATTGCAAAGATATTCTCTATCTTTGTTTATTAATAAAATCACTTTAACCTATATATGGCAGCTGCAAGATCTCCTTCTGTGGATTCAATAGTTCTACGAGCAGTTTCTTTATCAACCCCTGTTTTTTCCATTATCATCTCTATATCTTTCTCATCAATCTTATCTTCTGATATTGTTTTTTCAATGCTGCTTTCTGTCTCTGGTTCCCCCACAACCTGATATGTTTTCTGTCCTCTTGCTTCCATCATAGTGACCTCAGCCTCTCGAAAAACTAATTTCTCACCGTTTGAAAGGTTCATAATAATATTGTCGACTTCTAACTCTTCCAATTCAATTCCCATCTGCTCCATCATTTTTTTCATTTTTCGAGGATTCAAACCCCCGCCATTGAACATAACTACACCACGACCTGTTAAAACAAAAATGTGGCGCTCGGAGTTTATGCTTTTTTTCCAAATCTAATTTTCACAGCAACGCCTGTATTAAAATCTATCATGGCATCAGAACTAATTTTGGCTTTCCCAACCGCTAAAAGAATATCATTTTCATTCACCACCATCACCTCATCTTTAGGTCTGATTTCTGGATCTACATCAATTACAAATTTAGAAAACGCGTTTTTACCATCTCTAATATATGATTCTGATTCTTGGTTCATCACCACTCTATATGCTGGAAATTCAAGTGAATTTAACAATCTTTTCCCACCTTCCAATCCTAATGCCAATCTCCCACCATCAGTATATGTTGCTATGTAACCCTCCTCTGAATAAATCTGTCTAACCCTCCCAGTACGCGACCGCTTCATCTCGATATCTCCTCCAAAAATGCCTTCACCAGCACCATTCCCAAATTGATAGTCTGCAACATTTATAAGATCCAATAACCACTCTTCATCACTTTTATCTTTTATGTCTATCAATCTATTCATTCATTATATCCATTTCCTCCAATACGCAAATACTATTTGCTTATACACCTTACTCTGGGTATTGTAACTCTACAAATAACAATAGTATCTATCATGACTCATCTCAATTTAACCGGAGTTTTTCCCGCAATGCCAACACCTTTTTTCAACGACGGATCTATTGATTTTGACCAACTTCAGAGTGATGCCAAAAGGCTAGAATCTTCTGGAGTAGATGGTCTTGTTCCAGTTGGTTCAACCGGAGAAAGCGCAACACTCACCCCCGATGAACACATTGAAGTGGTAGAAACCATATCTGACGTAGTTAAAGAAATACCTATCATCGCAGGATCTGGTAGCAATTCCACTCGAGAAGCAGTCATTTTATCGAGGAGATCTGCGGACGCGGGGGCGGACGCTTTATTACTAATTTCACCTTATTATAATAAACCAGAACCTGCTGGCATGGAATCTCATTTTTTAACCATTGCAGATTCTGTCGATATACCTCAAATAATATACAATGTTCCATCAAGAACCGGGCGAGATATAGAATTAAAGACAACAAAAGCACTTGCATCTCACGAAAACATAGTTGGATATAAAGCTGCTAGTGGAAATTTAAGTTTCATAACAGATGTCATTGAATCCACGCGCAATGAAAATTTCCAAGTCGTATCTGGTGATGATGAATTAACTCTTCCAATCTTGTGTCTTGGGGGTGTGGGTGTGATAAGTGTTGCAGCAAATATAGCGCCCGAGTTAGTTTGCGATCTAGTAAGATCCATTTTACCTGGGCATAGTCACGATTTCAATAGGGCCCTGAAATTAAACCGTAAACTTTTACCTATTTTTCGTGGACTCTTCATAGAGTCTAACCCTATACCTATAAAAGAAGCAATGTCAATTAAATACAATTCGCCACCATTCTTCAGACTTCCAATGTCAAGAATATCTATTCCCAACCGAGAAACGATACTTAATCTTTTAGACGTTTTAGATAAAATAGAGAAAGATATATGAACATTGCAGTAACTGGAACAACTGGACGCATGGGCATGGCTACTATAGCAGAAATAATTCGTAGAGATTCTGTTTCTATAGCTTTTACAACTTCTCAGAAAGCTTCGTCCGAGCTCTCGCACTATAGTATCCCACCAGGTATTGATGTGTGTAACAATGCTAATTTTACGGATAGGTTGTCCGAATCAAATGCGGATGTTTTAATCGATTTTACCACTCCAGAATCAAGCTTATTCTTTGCTGAATCTGCAGCTCAACTTTCAATACCAATAGTAATTGGGACAACCGGGTTCACCGAAGAACAATTTTCTAAATTGGATAAACTTAGCACTTCAATCCCTATACTGTTTTCAGCTAATTTTTCTAGAGGAATCTCCTCTATTCTATTAGCAATAGATGCAATATCTGGTATATTGTCCAAATACGATATAGAAATAACAGAAACACACCATAATATGAAGATAGATTCTCCTAGTGGGACTGCATTATCCATTTTCAATCACCTTGACAAAAAAATACAAAATCTTCATCCTATATACGGTAGACATGGGCGCCACGAACGTGGATTAAAAGAAGTCGGAATTCACTCCCGCAGGGCAGGAAATACACATGGAGAACATGAAATAATATTCTCTGGAAACGATGAGTCTATTATTCTCACTCACCGTGCAGAAAATCGCGGAGTGTATGCATCCGGGGCAGTAGATTCTGCAATATGGATCTCCGAACGTTCTCCTGGGTGGTATGGTTTTGAAGATGTACTTGAGGTATCTATATGAATCTAAAAAATAACATAACTAAACTTTGGGATCTACATAATTCTGAAAACTCGTCACCCATAACGACAACTCAAGATGACCTATCTCTTCTAGATAACTTCTTAGACGAGTTAGAGTCCGGTTCTATCAGGGCAGCAGAAAAAACAACTAAAGGTTGGAATGCAAATACTTGGGTTAAACATGGAATTTTATTAAATTTCGCACTCAGAGAGACCGGACCACTTTCTTATGGCAATACAGTATATAACGATATATTGCCTTTGGCAGACACATCCAATTTTTCCCAACGCGGCACTCGCAATACTCCTTCTGGAACTGTTATCCGGAGAGGGGCTCATATTGGTTCAAATGCAATCTTAATGAGTCCTTGTTTTGTAAATATAGGGGCATCAGTTGGAGATGGGACTCTAGTGGATTCAAACGATGTAGTTGGTTCTTGCGCACAAGTGGGAAATAATGTTAAACTAGGTGCCAACAGCGTTGTTGGAGGTGTTCTAGAACCCGTGGAAAATACTCCAGTCATCCTTGAAAACAATGTTTCTTTAGGTGCTGGCTGCCGTGTCACTAGTGGTTTTATTGTGGGAGAAGGAACTGTAGTCGCAGAAAACACACTCCTCACTCCTCGTATACCTATTTATGATCTAGTTTCTGAAGAAATAATTTATGGATATATTCCAGAAAATCGCCGTGCATTCACACGTTTTGTACCTTCTGATGTGGGGGAACATCCTCTATTCAAAGGAGTGGGTGCTTTTAAACCAGCAGTTGTGACATTGCATATAGAAGATTCCACGAAAACCGCATCTAAAAAAGAAAAGATCTTAAGAAAGTGATGTCACTGTGAAAAATTATAGATCCATTTCAGATTGGTCATACGAACAATTAGTTGATATAGCCAATGAACACGGAACTCCATCCTACGTGGTCGATTTTAACCGCATCCGTCAAAATTACAATAGACTATCTTCTGCATTTCCATATGCAGATATATATTACGCAGCAAAAGCCAATACTTCTGGGTCAATTTTAAAAACACTAGTCAAACTAGGTGCTGGAATCGAATGTGTCTCAGCCGGGGAGCTTCATAGGGCAATGTTATCTCATGCACCTTCTAATAAATTACTATACACGGCAGTCAATCCGCCAGATTTTGATCTGAAATTTTCCTCTTCTCTCCCTGATATAACCATCAATATTGGGTCTCATGATACTCTAGACCGACTTTCCAATCTAGACTATACTGGCCGAATATGTCTTCGTATAAACACCGGATCTGGTGCAGGACATCACAAATATGTCGCAACAGGTTCAGATGCCAAATTTGGATTTTCTCCAGAACAAGCATTAGATTTACTATCTGATATTTCTCCAAATAAATTCAATATAGTAGGTATTCATGCACATGCAGGAAGTGGGATGTCTTCCGATGACCTAGAAGTTCATCAGAGTCTTTGTTCAACTCTTGGAAATATAGCTAGGTCTTCTCCCATCGATCTAGAATTTATTGACATTGGAGGTGGATTTGGAGTTCCCTATCATCCAAATGATTTGCCCCTCGACATATTTGAAATTTCAGCAGCAGCACTTGATTCTATTGGTGCCACAAACGCAAAAATAATTATAGAACCTGGAAGGTATTTAGTTGCAGATGCTGGTATACTTCTTACCAGAATCAATACTATCAAATCCACTCAATCTAACACTATTATTGGGGTAGATGCAGGTATGCATACATTAATTAGGCCCGCACTATATGGCTCGTTCCATGACATAAAAAATATTACCTCAACAAATAAAGGTCCAGATTTATCAAACGTAACTATAACTGGCCCAATCTGTGAAAGTGCAGATATATTGGGGGTGGATATGACTCTAGAAAATTCTTCTATAGATGATATATTGGCCATTGGAAATGCTGGCGCATATGGTGAATCTATGGAAAGCCAATATAATTCATTTCCTAGATCTGCTACTGTTGCAATAGATGGTAACAATACAGCTTTAATTAGAGAAAGAGAGACCCTTGAAGATCTGTATTCTCATGAAAGAGAGGCATCTTGGCTATGATACCCTTCGAAAAATACCATGGTGCAGGAAATGATTTTATACTTATTTCTAAAAACTTAGATCAAATACCCGACCGTTCTATTCTATCAATAAAAGAATGCAATCGCAAAGAAGGGATTGGGGCAGATGGGATTCTATTTTTAACAACCAATCAGGATATGTCAAATCTCAATATCATCATGGATTTGAGACAACCTGATGGTTCTATTGGTTCTATGTGTGGCAATGCTCTTCGATGTGTGGCAAAGTGGGCTAGTGATTCTTTAAATATATCTTCTATGACCATAGAAACACCAGCTGGAACTTTCTCTGCTCAAGTATCTAATGGCCAGGTGAAAACTACCATGGGCATGGCATCATTTGAAACGACTAATATCCCTACAACATCTGATAGTTTTACCTTAGATCAAGAATTATTTGGTTTCGATATTACTTTAGTAAATACTGGTGTTTCGCATGCTGTGTTATTTGTCGACGACATCGATGAAACCTCATTACCTCTCAAAGCATTTGAAATCAGGAATTCTCCAATTTTTCCCCTTGGGATAAATGTTACTTTTGCACAAAAAACTAAAACAGGATTCAAACAAAAAACATTTGAAAAAGGAGTAGAAGAATTTACATTAGCATGTGGGACCGGTGCTGTAGCAATAGCTTCTGTTCTACATCATTTCAAAAAACTCCAATATAGCGATCCTGTACAAATAAAACAACATAGCGGCGAAGATCTTACAGTACTAATCCAAAAAAATGGAGAGGCAATTTTAAAAGGTCCAGCAATCAAGCAGTTTTCTGGAGAACTCTCTGTATAATGGTGCAGTTTGATTTAGTCAATTTCCTTGAACAATCTGTAAGGATTCCATCTCACAATGACGTTTCAGAAATTCGTGATTTTCTTGTTTCAACTCTCCTTCACCACGGAGAAAATCCTCATGTAGATCTTGCAGGAAATATAATTGCGACCAAGGGCTCTGGATCCCCTCATATAGTACTAAATACACATATGGATACAGTTCCTCCTTATATCCCTCCAACTATTGAAGGTGACATTCTCTATGGACGTGGGTCTTGCGATGCCAAAGGGCAGATAGCTGTTCTACTCCATGTATTCCTCAATACTGTTTCTTCTGGAAGACTCACGTTGGCTATAACCCCGGACGAGGAACGTACATCTTCAGGGGCAAACGCATTACATTTTGATCACCCTCCAGATGCATACATAGTTGGGGAACCAACTGGACTCGATATTTGCAATGCATCAAAGGGAAGATTCGAAGCCAAAATATCTATCCATGGTAAAAGTTCACATGCTGCAGAATCCCATCTGCATAAAAATGTCATCAACGCATCTACTCACATAATAGATGCTCTAAAAAATTTTGACACGCATAACTCTTCAAGTTCTCATGATTCTTTAGGTTCTCCTCTGTTAACTCCTACCTTAATCAAAAGCGGCGAATCCTCAAATCAGATACCTTCTCTATGCGAAATCATTGTAGATCGTAGAAGTGTCCCACCAGAATCTGCATTTAGTTTTCAAAATTCTCTAGAAAAATATCTTTTTGATTTTACTCCTCATTGGGCCAAACTTTCAGTAACTATGTCCCCTAGAGAAACTCCATTTCTAGAGCCTTTCTTTACGCCACCCAATACAAAACTAATTGAGTCTTTCAAAAAAATAAGCAAAACCCAAATAAGGCCATTCACAGCCGCAAGTGAGGCATCTTTCTTCGCAAAATTTGCACCAACTGTTATTTTTGGACCAGGGGATTTAACAGATTCAAATGGGGCAGTGGCTCATTCTGACCGTGAATATATCCGTATATCTGATGTAGTAAAATCTACAAATATTTTATCAAAAATTATTTCAGAAATGAATACTTAGGCATTTTTAATCTATCCCCGAAACAAAACATATTTCTCCCCCTCCATAAAAAACATCTATTTTTTACCCATAGCTCTCTGTGTTGTTCGTTATGGGGTCTCGAAATTCTTCTTCAGATAGCATTATTGCACGTAAAACTGGGGTGATCCTGTTTGCTTGTAGTTTGACACTTTTCATCTGTTTATTGGGTCTATTTTCTCTTCTACTCACACGTCCTGTAGATATTTTTTCTAGAATCCCTCTCTATGTTCTTGGAACTTCAATTTCCTTTGTTGTGTCTATCATATATCTTGATGGAATTGCTACAATTTCGACAAAAACAGGATCGGAATCGATTAAAAAATCATTAATAATTTCAATCCTAACTTTTACTTCTTTACTTCTTTTGGGAGAAGGATTAATCTATATTTTGGTCTCTCCTACTCATGCACTTACATCTGAAAATCTATTTTATTTTTCTTCTATTAGTCTTCTCTTAACTGGATCTAGTTATTGGGCCCTGAAACATAAATCAGAACTCCTCAGCAATCGAAATTAGTTCATGCGATCGACTAATCTATTTGCCAATCCAAAATACTCTTCTGGAACTAACATTTTAAGTTCATCTCTAGTTGAATCTTTAATTTCCAATCCATCTATCATCGCATGTAAATCTTCTATAGATGATTTATTCCCCCTTGTCTTAGATTTTAATATCTCATATGCATCACTGTGTCCTTCTCGGCGCAATATAGTTTGATATGCTTCGCTCAAAACCTCTACATTTTCTGAAATATCTTTAATCATTTTCTCTTCATCAGGCTTTATTTTAGAAAGTCCCTTATTAGTTTTAACATATCCAATTAAACAATGTGAAAATGCTGATCCTATGTTTCTTTTTATAGTTGAACTAACTAAATCACGCTGCAATCTAGAAACTGTTATTGACTCGGCAAGAAACTTCAAATCACTATTTGCTTTACCCAGATTCCCCTCTGCATTTTCAAATTCTATTGGATTTATCTTATGTGGCATTGTAGACGATCCAGTTTCTCCTTCTACCTGTCCAAGTTTAATCTGATTATTTGAAATATACATCCAAACATCACGATTCAAATCTATCATTATTTGATTTACAATTTGTATCATTGAAAATAGAACTGCTAGGTCATCTCCAGGGTTTATTTGAGTCGTCAAAGGTATGTGTTCAAATCCTAGTTTTTTTATAACTCTTTTTGAAAGATTTTCCCAATCAACTAATGGTATTGCAACAATTTGGGCCGCGTAATTTCCACTTGCACCTGATAATTTACCCATAAGATTTCCATTTGCAGACTCAATCATGTTTTCAATCCATCCTATCCTAAATACATAAATAGACATTTCTTTTCCAAATGTAGTCGGTGTTGCAGGCTGCCCATGAGTCAATGAAAGCATAGGGGTGTCCCTATATTCTAAAGCAAAACCCTCCAATGATTCTTTAACTTTTTTTATGGATGGTAATAGTACCTCTTCTATGGATTTTTTCACCATAATTCTATAAGCAATATTAGTAACATCTTCACTAGTTAATCCAAAATGTATCCATGGGTGAATTTTTTTTGAAATCTTCTCCCTCAAAAAATATTCCACAGCTTTAACATCATGATTTGTAGCTTTGTAATTCTTATATCCATTTTTCTCAATTTTTCTTACTAAAAATGCATCTTCATCACTAAACTCTGTATAAATTTTCTTCAAAGAAAACATCTCTTCATCTGTTAGAGATAAATGGATATTTTCTTCTTCTGACATCGAAATCAGATATTCAATCTCAACCTTTACTCTCTCCCGAATCAGAGAAGCTTCACTCATGTATTTTCTTAGAGGGAATGTTTCTCCTGCGTAACGTCCATCTATGGCCGATATGGAAAAAAGTGAGTCATCCATATTTAACTATTTGTTCCCAATCGATAAAAAATGCTCCAGTCCATTCCTGTTTAAATTTATATGCTTTTCATGGGTATAAAAATAGTTTTAATGTCATTATCCATCAAAATCAAAAACGCAAAGAATTTGTTATTTCAAAGAGAGAATTCCATCATGAATCTTCCTTCAGATAATTTTCCTATCCGTTTAATTATAGACCAACAACATCATCAAAACCTGAGGTATGGTGAAAATCCCCACCAAACTGCATCTCTGTATGTCGATTCGGATGTTACAGAAGCCAACGTTGTAACTGCAGCTCAACTAAATCCTGGGGCAAAAGAATTATCTTATAACAATTACAACGATGCCGATGGGGCCCTAAACCTGATAAAAGAATTTAAAAAACCAGCAGCAGCGATAATTAAACATACCAATCCCGCAGGATGCGCTGTCGCAAAAACTATCTCTGAGGCGTTTGATAGGGCCATCTCAACCGATCCAATGAGCGCTTTTGGAGGGGTAGTTGCTCTCAATCAACAATGTGACAATCACACAGCAGAAAAAATAATTTCTTCGTTCAAAGAAGTCGTTGTGGCACCTTCTTTCACAGAAGAGGCTTTGACAATTTTACGTACTAAAACAAATCTAAGAATTTTATCTGTTGGGGAATTAAAAACTCCTTCTGTAACTACAATAGAAAAACCTATCATTGGGGGTCGACTCATACAACAACGAGATCTTCAAGTCATAACATCTGATGATTTAACCATTGTAACAAAAATAGAACCTACCGATTCTCAAATAGATTCAATGCTTTTCGCCTGGAAAGTAGTAAAACATGTTAAATCAAATGCTATTGTTTTTGCTACTGGAACTGAGACAGTAGGTTTGGGGATGGGCCAGGTTTCTAGGGTAGATGCTGTCCGGTTAGCTTCACTTAAAGCAATAGAACATGCCGAAGGAAAGGGGCCTGAAAACGCAGTCATGGCATCTGATGCTTTCATGCCTTTTCCAGATGCAATAGAAGCTGCAGCAGAAGTGGGAATCTCTGCTGTTATCCAACCCGGAGGTTCGGTAAATGATTCTGTTGTAATTGACGCTGCAAATGATTTGGGAATCGCTATGGTTTTCACAGGAAAAAGGTGTTTTAAACATGACTAATTTATTTTCTATTTTTCCAATGATCTTTCAATATATCATTCAGTTACCCTATACCCATAGGTGGACTTAATAGATGGATTACCTCCAAGCACTTCAATTTTTATTCGATCTACCTCGATCTAGAATTGGTCCTGGAACGGCTTCGACAGCTAGAATTCTAGCTTATCTAGGCAATCCTCACTTAAATAATAAATATATTCATATAACTGGGTCAAATGGCAAAGGTTCAACTTCTCGTATGGTCGCTTCAATTTTAACAACTTCTGGATTAAAAGTTGGACTTTATACCTCTCCTCACTTAGTTAATTTTAAAGAAAGAATAACTATAGATGACAGGCCCATCTCAAACAACTATATTTGTGATTTTGCAGATAAAATACATTCTTATATAGAAACTCATGAACCTAACGCCCTCAAACCAACTTTTTTCGAAGTAACCACTGCGTTAGCTCTTTGGTACTTTCGCATGGAAGAAGTTGATGTGGCGGTCATAGAAGTAGGAATAGGTGGAAAACACGATGCAACTAGCGTTATAGATCCTATTTGCAGCGCAGTCACCAACGTTTCCCTCGAACACACGGAAATATTGGGGGAGACCATTGAAGATATCTCTAAAGATAAAGCATCTATTGCAACTAATACTTCACCTTTAATAACTGCTGCAAACGGTGTGGCATTAAAAACAATTAAAAAAGAAGTCAAAGAAGTCCTTTCAGTTGGAGATGAAGGCGAAGTAAGAATCGCCTATGGAGGTAGTTCTTTCTCTGAATCAACTGCAAAAATAACTACTCCTTCTTGGGAACTAAACACAAAAATAGGATTAATAGGATATCACCAATCCCTCAATGCAGGCGTGGCAACAAAAGTTTGCCAACAAACATTTAATATCGATTCAGAAACCATCTCACTTGGACTTAGAAAAACACATTGGCCAGGTCGATTTGAAATTTTCAACCGAAATCCACTAGTCATTCTAGATGGGGCACATAATTCCGGGGCATTCATGGCACTTAACAGGACTTTATCAGAGTTCCAATACAATAATCTTTTCATAGTTTTCGGAGCCCTTTCTGATAAAAATCACTCAGAAATGATTTCATTTTTACCCCCCTCAAAGGCAATTTATGTATCTCAACCAAATATTTCTAGGTCTGCAAATTCTTCCACTATTTCAGAACTTTTTGAAAAACAAGGCCGAAAAACAATCTTGACAAATTCAATCGACTCTGCCATGGACCAAGCACTTTCTGTCGCTGGAAAAAACGATTGTGTATTAGTGACGGGATCTTTATATACAATCCGTGAAGCCCGTCAAAAATGGTCCAATTATATCATTAATAAAACCCCTCTCTCTGAAACTGAAATTTTTACTTTTAAAACTCAAATGTTACCCGAACAAGCTCGATGTTTACAAAAACAATTACTTAGTATAGGGGGCACTTGCAACATATCTCTTTTTGACAAAAAAGAAGAAGAATTTGTCGAAACAACTTTTTCTGGAACCATTGTTCAATTAAAATCTTTGATTAATAGTTTATCTATTAGTATGTCTAAAAGCCCTAGTCTTTTGAGCCAGTTATCCAGTGCAATTAACTTTCAAAGTTCTTCAAGTCCAACCCCTAATTTTCCATGGGACTCTAATATTTCTATCATGGGGATACTAAATATGACTCCTGATAGTTTCTATGATGGGGGCATTCATAACACTATAGATAAAGCAATATCTAAATCTAGAGAATTCATAGAATTCGGCGCAGATATAATTGATATTGGTGGCGAAAGCACCCGCCCAGGGGCATCAGAAGTATCTTCTAAAATTGAGCTGAATAGAATACTACCTATAATCGAAGAATTGTCCTCTTCTGAAATACTTCTATCTGTTGATACAAGAAACTCCAAAGTTGCTAAAGCGGCCATAAACTCAGGGGCAGATATTATCAATGATGTTTCTGGACTTTCAGATCCGAACATGCGCTTTGTTGCATCTGATTTAGATGTGCCCATAGTCTTGACACATAGTATAGACACACCAGTCAAACTAGAGAAAAAGACCCATTATGGGGATGTGGTTGAAGATGTAATGAATGATCTTTCCATTTTGATTCTCAAAACAGAAAACGCTGGAGTAGATCGTTCTAATATCATTATCGACCCTGGAATTGGTTTTGGAAAAACCCCCTTAGAAAATTTTGAAATAATCCGCCGTTTGTATGAATTCAAATCACTACGCTGTCCCATATTGGTCGGCCATTCTCATAAATCCTTATTTTCAATCCTAAACATAGTTCCTGATCAACGTCTCTCTGCAACTATAGCTACTACTGCATTAATGATTTCCCGTGGGGCAAATATAATCCGTGTGCACGACGTTAAAGAGAATCTCGATGCTGTTAGAATTGCACAAAATGTGCAATAAATCAGATTCAAATAAGTAACCTCAACAAATAAATTTTTATCTTTATTTCTCGATTAATTCCCGAATAAAATTAATATATGTTTCTGTAAATCTTTCATTTCCAAAAGCGAAATACCCTTCTTCAATTTCTTTCTTAGGCAATTCCATAGCTTGTCTAATAACCAAATGCAATTTGTCACTTTCTGTCGTTCTAAATCCTCTATTCTTGAATTTTATAAATTCATGAGCACTAGAATTTGTGTGGTATTCAGCAATCCCCACACAACCGCAAGCTAAAGCCAGCAAAAAATCTTTAGGAGATGCACTTTTCGTTGCTGTATGGACACATATATGCGCACCTTTAAAAATAGCTATTTTCTCTTCAATGGGAATCTCTCCTAAAAATTTAACTCTGTCCGAAATCCTAAAATCTTTAGCTTGTCTTTCATATTCGCTCTTCAATTTCCCATCCCCAATAACAACTGCATTCCATTCAACATCTCGAATCTGAGCAAGCCCCAAAAAAAGACTCTCTATATTTGCATCCTCATCTAAAAATCTGGAATAGACAATATTTTTTACTTCTTTTCTGTCTTTCTGCCATTGCATGGGTTTTATATTTTCTATTTTTTCAATGTCAATTGGACTTGGAATTTGCCTAATTAGTCCAATTTTGCATCCCGATTCTACCAAATTAGTCAAAACCAATTCCGATGGCACTACGATCAAATCTGGCAAATTTAAAACAAATTTATATTTCCACTTTCCACTTATTTTCATTTCAACACCTTTGTAGAAATCAGCCATAAGTGGCTTTCTTTGAACTGAACTAATCATTTTAGACGCTATTGTCAAGGCATAATCTGTCCCATCAACAAGCATTAAATCTGGATTGAATTCTTTAATTTTTGATGGCAATTGGGCAATAAATTTCCATTCTGGATCTTCTCTGTCATCTGTAACTGCACAATATTTAACCTTATTATGAATTTTTTCTCTATTCTCTCCATCCCACCACTGAGTGCAATAAAAAATTACAGAATGTCCTCTACCTGCAATTAAATCTGCAATTAAGTGCAGCCTTCTATCTGAGCCATTTCCATCTGTATAAAATGTCTCCCTCTCTAAGATAGCTACCCGCATGCCTCTTTCTAGGCCTGCACCCAAAAATAACCATCGATGTTCCTTTACTATCTATATAACACCTGTTTTATTTGCTATATCTATCGCTTCATTTTCTCCAATGCCACCCTTTAAGATTGTATACCTGTCTCTTATTTTATGTGCAGTTATTAATGATTTAATCACACTATCTGGGGATACTTTTAATTCTTCTGCCGTGGTTGGGCAATCTAATTTTTCCAGTGTTTCTTTAATTTTCTCCCACCCGCCAGATTCACCAGAATGTAAATATTCCATTAATATTGTACCGACTCCGACCTGATGGCCATGAAGTCTATCTCCATTTGGCTCAATTCTATTCAATTGGTGACTAAATAGATGTTCTCCCCCACTCGCTGGGCGAGACGATCCTGCAATACTCATGGCCACTCCCGAGGAAACAAGCGCCCTCACAACTATTGCTACCGACCTTTCAGATTTTTCTAAAATTAAATCTACATTTTTAATAAGTATTTCAGCTGTCATCTCTGATAATGCAGCAGCATATTCTGAATATCCTATTTCCCCGTGCGACATAGCCAATCTCCAATCTTTTACAGCAGTAAAATTAGAAATAATATCTGCACAACCCGCACTAGTCAATCTCCATGGAACATCTGCCATAATCTTTGTATCTGCTATTATTCCAACCGGTGGTTTTGCAGCCATACTATGTTGATTTTCACCATCTGGTATCGAAGCCCTTCCACTTGCTATCCCATCGTGACTCGCCACAGTTGGAACTGATATAAATTCTTTATTCATTTTCCCACTAGCTATTTTAGCAATGTCTATCGGCTTGCCCCCTCCTACGCCTATTACAAACCCAAATTTTTCTTTTTCAAGTATATCAACAACTCTGTTAATCTCATCCATGCCTTCTGATATTAATAAAATTAAATCTGGATTGTATCCTTTAGCTTCAAAATCTTCCATAATCTTCTCTCCTGCTATCTCACCTGGCGTTTTAGTAGTTATTAGCAATGGGTCGCCTGACAATCGAAGCTCTTCAACTATCGAAACCACTTCATCCAACACCCCTTCACCTATTGAAACTATTCGGGGCAACTGAACCCAATCCGATTTATATGACATGAAATGTTCTATATCACTCCTACTTGTTCGCCCAGCTATTTATCTATCGATTATTTAAATACCATATTATCAAGCCACTTCTCCAATCCTTGTAGGTAGTCTTTTTCTAGCATCTGCATCTGGCCATTTTCCAATCGCATTCAAATAAGCCTCTGGCATTACTTTTATAAATTCATTTTTAGAATTTTTCCAATTGTTTAATATGGTTGATGCAATTTCAGATCCAGTATATTCAATATGATTGTACAAGAGGCTTTTAATCATATTTTCATCTATCTCGTCCAATTCCGATGAAACATCTCCAATTTCCACATTACAACGTTCTAAAAACTTATCTTCTGGATCATATACATATGCAATACCCCCGGACATTCCTGCAGCAAAATTTTTCCCAATTCCGCCTATGACTACGACAACTCCACCTGTCATATATTCGCATCCATGATCGCCAACACCTTCTACAACTGCCTTTGCCCCCGAATTCCTAACTGCAAATCTTTCACCAGCATTGCCATTGACATACATCTCACCATCTGTAGCTCCATATAATGCAACATTTCCTATTATTGTATTCTCCTGAGGGACGAACTTAGACCCATCAGGTGTCTTGATGGAAATTTTTCCACCAGATAACCCCTTTCCCACATAATCATTACCAATTCCTTCAAGTTTAATGGTAACCCCGTGGGCCAAAAATGCACCAAAACTTTGCCCAGCAGACCCAAAAACATTGATCTCTATCGTATCTTCTGGAAGTCCATTTTCCCCATGCATTTTCGAAATTCTATTGGATAAAATAGTTGCAAAAGCTCTATTAGAGTTTTTAATCTTTATTCCTTCTAAGCTAACCTTTTCCCCATGATATATCCCATTCTCACATTTTTCTATCATTTCCCAATCAATTGATTTATCAATTCTATGGTTTTGCTGACGAGATTTATATCTTTCAGATCCTTTAACTATGGCTGTTAATGGAGATAGATCAAGAAATTTCACTTTAGAATCTATCTCTATTTCTCTCTGACACAATAAATTAGATTTTCCTACCATATCATTTATATTTTTAAATCCATTCAGGGCCATGATTTCTCTTAAATCTTGGGCAATAAATCTCATATAATTCATTACGTGTTCTGGCTTCCCTGTGTATCTCTCTCGCAATTTTGGATCTTGCGTCGCAACGCCAACTGGGCACGTATTATTGTGACATTGACGTGCCATAACACATCCCCCTGCAATAAGACTCCCTGTGCCAAAAATATATTCTTCTGCACCTAACATGGCAGCGATTGCAACATCTCTACCTGTTTTAAGTCCACCATCTACAGAGAGTCTGACCCTAGATCTCAAACCTGTATAACACAACATCTGATTCGCTTCACACAACCCTAGTTCCCATGGTGAACCTGCATGTTTTATTGAAGTTCTAGAACTAGCCCCTGTACCGCCAGAATGCCCTGAAATATGTATTGCATCTGCATTTGCTTTTGCTACTCCTGCTGCTATTTGTCCCACACCAGCTTCGGCAACCAATTTCACATTTATATCTGCTTCCGGGTTGGAAGATTTAAGATCATATATTAATTGTTTTAAATCTTCAATTGAGTAAATATCATGTTGCGGTGGCGGAGATATCAACCCAACTCCTGGAACAGATCGACGCACTCTTGCTATCATTTCATCTACTTTATGCCCTGGTAATTGACCACCTTCTCCGGGTTTTGATCCTTGTGCCATCTTAATTTGCAGTTCATCGGCAGATGCTAGGTAATACGAAGTAACCCCAAACCTACCTGAAGCAACTTGCTTTACATTACACCCACTTTCACCACCAAAACGTTCGGGTTGTTCTCCCCCTTCACCAGTATTCGATTTAGCACCGAGACGATTCATAGCAATTGCAGTGTTTTCGTGAGCCTCTTTTGAAAGACTCCCTAGGGACATGGCAGCAGAAGAAAATCTCTTAACAATAGATTCTATTGGCTCAACGTCATCAATTGAAATTGGATCTCTACCTGTGTTAAACTCCAACAGACCTCTCAAAGTTTGCCAGTTACCATTTTGGTCATTAATAAGTTTGGCAAATTCTTTATATTCGCCGTAATCATTATTTCTCGCCGCTTTCTGGAGTCTGAAAACTGTTTTTGGGTTCCATTGATGGTGAATCCCAGTTGTACGAAACTCAAACTCACCTTGTCTTTCTAAATCTGCATTTCCTCCAAAACCAATTTTGTGTCTTTTTAATACTTGAAGTTCAATTTCTTCTATTCCAACACCTTCGATTCTATTCACAGTCCCTTCAAAATATTCTTCTATAATTTTCGAGTTCAGTCCTATAACTTCGAAAGTTTGTGCCCCTTTGTAACTCTCAATAGTTGAAATTCCGATTTTAGACATAACTTTGAGTAACCCTTCTTCTATCGCTTTAATATATTCCCCAATCGCCTCTGCAGAGTCACATGTCTCAGATCCTTCAACAATGTCTACTATAGTTTGATATGCTAAATATGGATTAATCGCACCCACTCCATAACTGATTAGTGTGGCCATCTGATGAACCGTTCGGGGATCTCCTGATTCTAAAATTATCCCCGTACGTGCACGCAACCCTTCTCTAACTAGATGATGATGCACCCCACCCACAGCAAGTAAACTTGGTATGGGTACTCTTTTCTGATCTACATTCCGATCACACAACACTAGAATCTCAACACCAGATTTCACATGAGAAACACATTTTTTTCTAACATTTTCTAAACCTTTTTCAAGATTTTTCCCATCATATGTTATATCAACAATTCCAACTTTTATATCTCCTTTTAATTCCCTAATCGCTCCCATGTCGGCATCTGTCAGTATCGGTGAATCTAGAATTATTTGTTTCACATGGTCTGGAGATTCGCTCAAAATATTTCTATGGCATCCGATTCTAGTTTCTAAACTAAACACCAAATCTTCTCTTATGTTGTCAACTGGGGGATTAGTTACCTGGGCAAATAATTGTCTAAAATAACTCGATAATGGACGATCAAACTCAGAAAGAACTGCCAACGGAGTGTCATCACCCATAGACCCTACTGGGTCTTTTCCAGTTAGATACATCGGCTTAATCAACTGATCAAGTTCATCGTAAGTATACCCGAAAGCAGCTTGATTTTCTCTTATTAGATCTATTTTCTCTATCGGGGCATATTCTTTGTTAACTATGTCTCTTAATCTAATCTGGCCCGAATTTATCCAATCTTTATATTTTGGATCTGAAAAATCTTTTAGTATTTCCTCCTCCGAAACAATTCCTCTTCCCGGTTCTGCCAAAAACAACTGCCCTGGCGACAAACGACCCCTCTCAATAATTTTTTCTTCTGGCAATTCTAAAACTCCTGCTTCACTTGCCATTACGAGCAAATTATCCGATGTTATGTCATATCGACATGGCCGTAAACCATTTCTATCTAAAATAGCACATATTCTTTCTCCATCTGTAGCAATTACCAATGAAGGCCCATCCCATGGTTCTACCAAAGAAGCATGAAAATCATACCAATCTCGTTGATCTCCTTCCACCAAATTAGCTTCAGATTGCCATGCATCTGGGATCAACATTCTAAGTGCATGAGGCAAACTCCGACCAGTTGCTAGGAGCAGTTCCAAAACATTATCAAAAGACGCACTATCTGATTGCTTCTTATCTACGATAATTGGTTTCAATATTTCTATTCTGTCTCCCCATTCTGCATGTTCCAAATCATATTCTCTCGCATTCATCCAATTAACGTTTCCTTTTACGGTATTAAATTCTCCATTATGGACAATTCTACGATATGGATGGGCCAAATTCCATGAACCTACTGTATTTGTTGAAAATCTAATATGGACCAATGCAAAACTGGATTCAATTCTTTCATCTATTAAATCTGAATAATATGTAGCTAATTGATTTCCTCTTAAAAGACCTTTGTAAACTATAATTTTTCGATCAAGAGAACAGACCCAGAATCTTTCCATATCTATGTCTAAATACCCGCCAAACTCTCCCTTATTTATTTTTATATTTTTCACCGCATTTTCAATTGCTCTACGTCCCGCATACAATCCTTTGTCAAATTCTTCGTTAGTCACATCTTCACTTGATATAACGAAAGGTTGGTATATTGCAGGTTCACTGTCTTTCACCGTTTGCGGTAACTCTTTATTGTTTGTTGGAACATCTCTCCAATACAACACTTCGAGATTGTGAATCTCGAGCACTTCTTCGATTATTTGTTTTAATTTTCCAACATCATCTTTTATATTTGGGAAAAAAATTAAACCAGTTCCATATTGTTCTGGAATTTCAACTGGAATCTCCTCTGCAAAAAATTTATGGGGAATCTGAAACAAAATACCTGCGCCATCTCCTGTGTTTTCTTCCAATCCAATTGCCCCTCTATGTATCATATTAGATATCATTTCCATACCATTTTTGATAATAGAATGCGATTTAATCCCATTTAGATCCATGATAGCTCCCACTCCGCAGCTAGATCGCTCCCCTGTTGGGTCTACCAACAATGCAGGCTCAACGCTATCAGTCGCATAAGCATCCATACCACTTTAATTTTCTGCTAAATATATAATTCTGTCTTTGGGTTTATATATGTATATATATATCACATTAACATCATTAATGTGATTATATTATTTTTCTTGGATGGTCAATATTTCTTAGCAAAATATGCCATTTCTTCTCCTCTGTCTCCGCAAATAGCGCACACCTTTTCATTTGCATTAAACTCTCCCAATTCCAAAGGAACCATGGCAATACTTGCTGCTGTTTTTTCTTTTATTATATCCTCGCATTCCTCTTTTCCACACCATATAGCTTTAACATATCCGCCGCTTTCATTCAATTTATCAATAATATCTTGTTGGTTTTTCCCCTCCCGGGTATTTTCCTCCAAATGTTTCAAGGCATTTTGGTAGAGCTTCAAGTATATTTTCTCTAAATGTTTCTCAATTTCAATTTCAATGTTTTCCAAATCTACAACGTGCTTTTCACCATCGGGTCTATGCACCAACGTCACTGTTTTTTTCTCAACTTCTTTCTGACCAATTTCTATTCGGATAGGGACTCCTTTTAGTTCCCATTCATTAAATTTAAACCCAGGATTTTTCTCAACTCTGCCATCTAAATGAACTCTAAATTCAGACAGTGAACTTTTCACGCGATCTGCATAATCCATAACATTCTCCATGTTGTCACCTTTCCATATGGGTACAATTACCACCTGTTCTGGGGCAACTGCTGGTGGAAGGACCAAACCCTGGTCATCAGAATGTGTCATTATCAATGCACCTACTGCTCTCCAAGACAATCCCCATGAAGTCGTATATGCCGTTTGAATTTCTTCTTCATCATCAACATAATTAATCTCAAAAGCCTCTGAAAAAGTTTTTCCTAGATAATGACTTGTTCCTCCCTGAACTGATTTTCCATCTGGCATTAATGCCTCTACAGTAGTGGTGATATCTGCCCCTGGGAATTTATCATGTTGGGGTTTTTTACCTTTCAGTACTGGTACCGCCAAAATATCCCTGTAAAGCCGTTCATATTGATCCAATCTCTGTTTAATTTCTTCTAACGCTTCCTCTTCGCTTTCATGTGCAGTATGTCCCTCTTGCCATAGGAATTCTTTATTCCTAAAGAATGGTTTAGTCTCTGTTGATTCCCATCGAACCACCGAGCACCATTGATTCAATCTCAATGGCAAATCTCGATGACTTCTAATCCAACGTGCCATGAATGGGGCGATTATTGATTCAGATGTTGGCCTAACTGCCAATCTTTCACTTAGTTTTTCGCTACCCCCGTGGGTGACCCATGCAACCTCTGGATTAAAACCTTCAATAATCTCTTTTTCTTTTTCAAGATACGCCTCGGGAATCAATACGGGGAAATATGCATTTTCAACTCCAGTTTCTCCAAACCACTCATCAAGATTCCTACGTATAGCTTCCCAAAGATAGAGTCCTCTTGGACGAACCACAATGAATCCCCCAACAGAAGTGTAATCTGCAATTTCTGCTTTTTTAATTACCTCTGCATACCAATCACCAGGATTAGCCTGTTTAGAAATAGTTATTCCAAGTTCTTGGTCGCCTCTCATAGAACTACTTTTTCTCCACATGAGTAACACCTTCCGATTCATATATTACAAACACCATCAATTACAAACATACGCATGAGAGAACAATCAGTTCAGAATCAATAACATAGTATTTTCTATCTATTTTTTTATCAAATTATTCACTAAAAATATATTTATTTCTATAGTTCAGAACACTTTTATAAACTCATGCCCTAATTGATACACGGATTTTTACTCATACTTTGTACTTGGGTAGGACTCACAAACAAACTAATAGCTAGAATTCAATCCAATCTGATATTTTAGTTACTTTCGAGAGATTTAATCAAATTGATACTATCATTTTAGTTATTCAAATCCGATTCCATCTCTTTTAAAATATAAACGTCGTAATCATGAATGAGGCAGATCAAAAACTAGAATCCATACATAAAAAAATCGTTGACCTTTTGCCCGAAGGTTTATCAATTTCTTCAGTTAATTATGAAGGTCCAGAATTAGTCATATATACTCCCAACCCAAAAAAATTCGCCGAAGGTGGGGATCTTATAAAAACTCTCGCTGGTAATCTACAAAAACGAATTACAATCCGTCCCGATTTAGGGGCTCTCATGTCTCCTGAAGAGGCAAGCAAACTAATTTATAAAATTATACCCAAAGAAGCAAATATAACCAATCTAGACTTTCATGAAGACACGGGCGAAGTACTCGTAGAGGCAACCCGTCCTGGAATGGTGATAGGGCGTCATGGTTCAACTCTCCGCGATATAATGCAACAAATAGGTTGGACACCTGATGTTGTACGTACTCCTCCTATTGATTCTGCTGTGGTTTCAAATGTTAGAAACTTCCTAAAACAACAGAGAAAAGAACGCCGGATTATCCTTCAACGAATCGGGCGTCATATAAATCGGCCAAAAAAATCATCAGATAATTGGGTACGTCTAACAACTCTAGGGTGCTGCCAAGAGGTGGGGCGGGCTAGTTTTCTACTTTCCACACCTGAAACTAGAATCCTTGTTGACTGCGGAGATAAACCCGGGTCAGAAGATGAATTCCCATATCTCCATGTAGCAGAAGCTCTTGGATCTGGTGCAAATTCTATAGACGCAGTAGTGTTGACGCATGCACATCTAGACCATTCTGCTTTCATACCACTCCTCTTCCGATATGGGTATGACGGGCCGATATACGCTACAGAGCCCACCCGGGATCTAATGGGTCTTTTGACACTTGATTATCTAGATGTTGCAGCACAAGAAGGTAGAACTCCACCTTATGCATCTGAAATGATCCGTGAAGCTATCAAACATACTATACCAATTAACTATGGTGACGTAACTGACATAGCCCCGGACATAAAAGTAACTTTGCACAATGCTGGTCACATTCTGGGATCTTCCATCGCACATTTCCATATTGGAGATGGTGCTTACAATATATGTTTTTCTGGAGATATTCATTACCGTGGAACTCGATTATTTAACGGCGCTGTAACTGATTTTCCTAGGGTCGAAACACTTATTCTTGAATCTACTTATGGGGGCAAAAATGATTACCAAACCGATCAAGAAATAGCAGAACAAAATCTGATACAAGCAGTTAAACAAACAATACAAAATAAAGGCAAGGTTATCATTCCAGCCTTTGCAGTTGGAAGGTCCCAAGAAATAATGCTAGTATTGGAAGAAGCAATGCGGTCTGGCAATCTACCCGAAATACCTGTCTATCTAGATGGCATGATATGGGAAGCAACAGCTATCCATGCAGCATACCCTGAATATCTACGCGACAGCCTTCGAAAAAGAATTATACACGATAACGAAAACCCATTCTTGGCACCTCAATTTCACCATGTAGAGCGTGGAGATGAACAACGCCAAGAAATAACCGATGGTGATTCTTGTATCATAATTTCAACAAGTGGAATGATAACTGGTGGGCCAATCATGTCATGGTTAGATTACCTAGGTAGTGATCCTAAAAATACATTAATTTTTGTTGGGTATCAGGCACATGGGACTCTTGGAAGAAGAATTCAATCAGGGTGGGGCGAAATACCAGTGCCTAATCGTGATGGAAAGACAAGGACTCTAAAATTAAAATTCAACGTGGAAACTATAGATGGGTTCTCTGGACATGCAGATAGACAGGGCCTTTTAGATTTCGTTAAATCCATGCACCCACGACCTGAAAAAATTCTTTGCGTCCACGGCGATGAAAGGTCTGTGCGGGATTTATCATCTGCTTTATATCGTCAATTCAAAATCAGGACATTTGCTCCAAAAAATCTCGAAACTTTTAGATTTTTATGATTCTGTTTATGGATAAATATCAACACTAATTAGCAGCAGAAAACTCTCATACATTTCCACTTCCCCATTTACCTCTAAAATATGTTAACACTGATTTATTTGGTTGGAAAATCGAACCAGATTCCACTTTACCTATGTGCAGTGTGTGATCTCCCAATTCTATTTCATCATAAACTGAACAATCTAGGTATGCAATTGAATCTTCAAAAATAATCGAACCCAATGGCGAAAATCTTATTTTCTCTGTTTCAAATGGACTTTCTCTATCTTTTCCCATCCCCGCAAACCATTCTCCTATATCTTGCTGGGTTTCAGCAAGGATATTAATACAAAATCCATTGCCCACTCCATTTCTCTTATCCACTACATTTTGAGAATTAGATGTGATTTTTTTATGAGCCTTTGAATTATTATCTAGGCATATAGAAACTAACATTGGTTCAAGAGATATACTAGTAAATGAGTTCACAGTAATCCCCTGAATCGGATCTGATGGCATTGTCACCACCGTAACACCTGCCATGAAATTACCCATTATTTTACGAAATTCATTTCCGTCCATGAAATATTGTCTCTCTTCCAACACTTATAATCTCTTCTTTTAATCCTATTTGTCTCGCAAACATCAAGCTCTCTTGCAACAAATTCTAATTTAACGTGGCTTCCTCATCTAATGATCAAACTGAGTATCTACTTCGGGGATATGCTGGAAGGATTTCAATTTTACTCGCACTTGGATGGCTAGTGATAATGACCGGAAGGTCATTACTTCCTCCTCTTCTCCCTATCATATCACTTGAACTATCTTTAGATGAGTTCCAAGCTGGATTTGCACTCACAGTTGTGTGGTTGGCTTACTCCTTGGCACAATATCCTGGTGGAAGATTCTCTGACCAACTTGGCAAAAAAACAGTATTAGTTGTCAGTCTCTTAATAATGCTCATCGGACTTATTCTTTTAACTCAGATAAATTCATATTACCAATTCCTAGCAGCTGGAGCTTTGATGGGAATAGGCGCGGGGGGTTATTTTTGCCCTACAAGGGCACTTCTATCTGATCTATACACAAAAAAACGTGGTCAAGCATTTGGGATTCAAGTTGCTTCTGGAAGAACTGGGAGCACGATTGCAGCTTCAATCGGGACTATAGCACTAGCATACGGTGTATGGCGTAGGGCATTCATACCCGTCATCATCTTATTCGGGGTCGTAATTATTTTGCTTCATATTTGGAACAAAGAAAAATATAAATTCTCTCGTGTAACTCTAGATTTATCTGGGACTGGGGCCAGAGTATTTAGCAGCAGAAAACTTCGATGGATTCTAATAGCTTATATCTTCTTTGCGTTTACTAGCCAAGCATTCGCTAGTTTTCTCCCAACATTTCTATTAACTGCTCGAGAATTCACAGTTGCACAGGCAGGTTTCGGATTTGCAATTTTGTTTTTAATAGGCATTCCATCAACTTTAATTGGAGGTGCTCTCGGAGACCGATTTTCAAGAATGCATATAGTAGTGGCAGCACTTTCTATAGGTGCATTTGGAATTCTTATATTGACTTTATCATCTTCATTCTATGTAGTACTCCTTGGGATAATTGTATATGCACTTGGAATTTGGGCATTCCCACCTGTAATGCAATCTTATATTTTTACAATGTTCTCTGAAGAGAACGAAGGAATTACCGCTGGAGGCGATTTCGGAGCACTCAAAACTATATATACTGGCGTTGGGAGTTTTGGATCAACTTACGTTGGACTCATAGTTGTTTATTTCGGCGATTACGGAATTGCCTTTATGGGTTTAACAATCGCCCTTGTACTCGGGGCAATAATTCTATTTTTTACAAACCGTATGAAAAATTAACTTTTCCATTCTGTTGTATTTTCTAATAATTGCAGTAATATACGCGCAGTTGCTCCCCAAATGATATGTCCTTGAACATAAAAATAAGGCAATAGAATATCCTCCTCTTCTTTAATACACTCTTTCCACTCAAAATTATTTCTCTCCATTAACCTTTCCACAGAACACTCAAAAATTTCTGCAACTTCATTTTTATTTCTCACGTATTCTTTCTTAGGTATTTTAGCAACAAATGGGGTTATAGTGTACCCTGTAATAGTTTTGCAATCATCCAATTGACCAATAATTTCAATGTCGTTAGCATCTATCCCTATTTCTTCTGTTGTCTCTCTAACTGCCGTTTTTTTTAGATTCCCATCTTCTCTCTGATACCTTCCTCCTGGGAAACTAACCTGCCCTGGGTGTTCATTAAGCCAATCAGTTCTTTTGGTAAAAAGGATTTTATTATTTTTTATATCTCCCACTATTGGCACAATAACTGCAGCTTTAAATTTTCCATCACCATTTATTCTTTTTACACCGGCTTTCTGTAATTTATCCATATCCATGTATTCAGATCACTTCCCACCCTTCCGCATGTGGTCAATTCTCCTCTCCAACACTTTTCGAGTTTCTTCCATACCACCCGAAGACCATATTTCTATGTCGTAGCATATGTCTAGCAATATCTCCAAACTTTCTAAATCCTCTTCCAAAGAATTATTTTTGATTTCTTCTTCTATTCTTTCAAATACAACTTTCTCTATCTCTTTTTTATCTATGGATCTATTTTCCACTTGAATTAAGTGTGGTAAATCCTCGCCGCCTTCTGGGAGTTTGGGCAGAGCAACAGGTCCTATGACAAGCAAACCTCTTTCTTTTAACTCTATTAAATAATACTTCTCAATTGCATTTTCAATCTTCTCATCCATCAATTCAAAATCTATCACTTCACCAGATCTAGCGCAAATATCTTCACATCCCTGTATCAATTCATCCCTCGTCAAACCCCCAAATAAATCCACTGCGCCTGCAAGCTCGTCCAATGTCAATTTCATATATTTATCTCACTCCCAAATTTACCCATATCCTCGCAAGATAATTTATTCATCACCCCTTTCCTCCCAGATATTTCATTCCATGGGGGCAAACGATCATCATTTTCAGGATCTACAATAGATTTTCTATATTCTGCAATCTGAAAATTTTCTCCTAACTCATCAAACACTAAACTGTTATATTTGGCATCTAACCTATACTGCTTAACCATTTTATTTGCAATTAAATCATATTTTTTGAGAATTGATTTGTATTCTAGTTCCACACCATATTCCTGCAAAACTCTAAATAATGCCCCAGAAACCTCAAGACTCATTTTGGACAATCCATTTGGGCCTATTACTTCTCTATGGGCGTGATCACATATCCCCATATCAACTTGCACAGTCGATTCAAAACCGGCTAATCGGAATGCCTCTCCCATCATCCCAACTTCAAGTCCAAAAAGGCGTTCAATTCTAATCTTTTTAGCAATTTCAGACTCAATTCCGAATTCTCCCGACAATCCATATCTGAACGCCTCTAGATATTTTACAATTGAGTCATCGTGTATGCTCCCAATAGCTCTCAAAAGAGGCACGTAGAATAATCTATTTAATCTTCCATATAATTTTCCATTTCCTACTCTAGCGTAGTAACCTTTCACGAATTTATTCCCTTCTTTCAAAGGTAAAAGCAGCCTAGAAATGTCATCTCCTACATATGTTTCTCTATCCACATCTTGACATATTATAAATTCACTTTTTTCACTCGCTAAACCAAGTGCAATCCATATATCATATCCCTTCCCCTGTCTTCCTACAATCCCTTCATCTCTCAATATTTTTTGAACACGTTCCCCGTTACACCAAATTATATTCAATGGTATGTCAAATTCATTCAACCACTGACAAATTTCTTCAATTTTATCTTTTCCACACCTTAGCGCAACAAATAAATTATCTATATCTAGCTGCTCCATCGAACGAAATGTATTCACCGAATTTTCCAAATAAAAATCTCTCTCTGCAATTGGAATTACTACTGATACCCCATCCATCGGAATGGTTGGAATTTCATCGGTCAATATATGAAGTGTGGTTATCTTCTCTTGGACGTAGTCCATCCGTTAATCATGCATTAACCCGACCTGTCAAAAACCCCTCGCTTAAATTTATCAAATAGAAATCTACTATTTCAATTCTCATCCATTCCTTTACCATTCATGGCTAGAAATAGTAGTTCTGGAATTCCTTTGCCGTACTCTTTATTGATTTTCTTCGTTGCAGCTGTTATTTGGCCCCCTCCCGACCTAGCATGTCCACCTGCATTAGCATCTGGGATGGTTGAAAGTGCAGTCTTCAAAGTTTCACCCATGTGAACTCTATCGTCTCTAGACCTGCCCGAAATATGTGTATTTGATCCTTTTTGTCCATATACTACCACGGCGGTGGTGCCTTCTAAGCCTAGTAGCTCATCTGCAGCTTGAGGAATTGCATCAACATTAGATACCTCTCCTACATTACTAACAATAAATGGCCCTCTAGATTCTCTCTTTAAAATGGCCCTTGCTACAATCTCAAGTACTTCCGTATCCACTTCCGGATTTGCAATTCTATCTAATCTATCTTCATCAATTCCTTTGTATAAATATGCACTAGCATTAAATTCAGCCTGCGTTGCGCCCTTGGTGAGGCTCTTGGTATCTGATAAAATACCATATAATAATCCCGTGGCAATATTTGATGGAAGCTCGATTTTATTTCCCCCCTTGTGACCAGGGGCGAGATAATCAGTTTCTATATTTCTCAAAACTGCACCCAAATCTAAAAAATACTCTGCAACAATCGTTGAACAAGAACCATAATCCGGCCGAATGTCTGTAAAACCTGTTCCAACACTCATGCCTGGGTGATGATCTATTATCGCAAAAGGAACTATTTTGTCAGACCCATCAAACCCCCTTGCTGTATTATGATCTACTAAAATGACCGCACCCCTTGCAATGTCTTCCACCGATTCTATCCTCTCCATCGAAGCTTCTAAAACAGTCTTAAATGCCCTATTCTCCTGATGTCTTATTTCTCCAGGATATTGTATAGTCGCAAAAACACCAACTGATTCAGCTATATGGGCCACTCCTATTGCAGCAGCCATGGCATCTGGATCTGGGTTAGGATGGGTTAAAATAACTATTGCATCCATCAATTTCAATTTCTTTCTAAAATTCTTCCCGTTAGGTTTCTTAGATCCTCTCTTTATCACTAAATATGCAATTATTCCCACTGCAAAAATCAATAAAATGAATAATAAGAACGTATTTTTGAAAAATACTATTTGTTCAATGAATCCAATAGCACTCTGTATGTCAAAAATCTGGATCTGTCTGTTTATGTTCATCATTGCTATTAAATTAAACTTTTACCATCAAAGCATTCTGGTTCATATTTTATTTCCATCATACTTAGTATCGTCGGGGCGATATCATACAAGTTGCTACCTTCTATATCCAACCCCGGTTTACTAATAATCAACGATGCATTTTCAAATGTGTGCATACCACTTCTTGGACCAACATCATATATGTTTTCTTTTTGATCGAAGCTGGATTTCAAGTCAAACCCATTATTTGGAACTGCAACTAAATCGGGGGCATTCTCTGTATTATCTCCTCTAAACACTTCCTCCGAATTCCAAATATGCCTCATCACAGATTCTCCATCTGGACTTTTAATTTTTAGAAGCATATCTTTCAATTCTTTTCTAACTGCTTCATAATCTTTTCCCTCAACTTTTCCATCCCATTCTCTATTTTCTAAATTTATATAGAATCTCCCTGGTATCATCGAATAAGCCTTCGATTCACAAGAAACATTTTCTAGACCACTTCCTCCTTTATTTTTATATTCCAACCACCCCTGTCTTCTTAACCATTCATTGGCATAAAATTGGTATTTAAGGGTAGTAAATCCGTGATCTGATGCTATTATCTTTATAACGTCTTCGGGTATCATCTGATTTAGAATTCCTATATATTCATCTAATTTTTTGTAGAATTCTAAGAATTCATCTAAATATTTACCTTTCAATTCATAATCTCCATACAAAAAATGATTCACCCGATCTGTCGTCATAAATACTCCAAAAAATAGGTCCCAGTCATTTTTTTCAATGCAGTATTTAAAAGCCTCAAAACGTTTTTCTAGTGTGAGGAAAGCGTCATCTAAAAAATCATCTTTATCATCTTTATGTCCCAGTCCCGAGTTAACATCAATCCTATACCCAATCGATTCCAAGTATTCTCTAAACTCTTGGGGGGCTGCAGCTTTCCTCACAGAAGGCGATAGAAAACCAGATGCCATCCTCTGAATATCTTTTTGCGGAGGATATGTAACAGGAACATTAACAACTGTAGCTTCTCTTCCTGCAATTTTTACCAATTCCCAAACACGTTTTGCATGAACATCATTTCCCATAGAAATATATGTTTCATAACTTCCTATCTCTCTTTCTTGAAATCCATAAACTCCTGTAGCCCCTGGATTTTTCCCTGTAGTTATGCTAGGCCAACACGCACTTGATTCAGGCGGAACTATGCTTTCCATAGCCCCTCCTGATCCATTTGCAGCAATAAAATTCAAATTCTTGAATACCTCTGGATTGTCCATTATAAGTGAATACGGGACGCCATCTATTCCAATAAACGCTACTCTTGGGCAACTTTTCTGACGTAATAATTCAAATAATCCCATAAAATAGATACACTCTTTGACTATTACATAAACTCCAGTTTGAAATACTTATTCTTTCAACTAAATTTTTCCAAATATAATTCCATTCCACGATTAATCGCTTTAATGGCAGATTCTCTGTTTTCCCACCCTAGGGTCTTCACAATTTTATCTTTCTCTAAGTTTTTATATGTACTAAAAAATTCATTTATTTCTGCTTGTAACTGATTTGGAATATCTTCTAAATCTCTTATATGGTCAAAACGAGGGTCTTCTACTGGAACTGCTATGACCTTGTCATCCATTTCACCATTATCATTCATTTTCATAAGTGCCACCGGGCGAGTATTAACAATACATCCTGGAAATGTTTGGTCTTCTATCAAAACTAGTACATCTAGTGGGTCTTCATCATCATACCATGTCCTAGGGATGAATCCATAATCCCCTGGATAGTGCACGTTTGAATGCAAAACCCGATCAAGAATTATGGCAGATATGTCTTTATCATATTCATATTTATTACGCTCTCCTTTAACACATTCTACCACTGCGTAAACTTCTTCAGGTGGGTTTACTCCTGTGTCCAGGTCTTTCCATAAATTACTCATAACCGTTGATTACCTAAGCATACAAAAAGATGTTACTATCTGTTTCTATTATAGATTTACCTCTCTATAATTGGAATGGCACCCTTTCCCATTGCCATTTCCAATTCTGAAATAAACACTTGGCGCTTTGAAAAATACTTAACATCTACATTTTCTAACAATTCTCTCAATTTTACAGAACCCTTTGGAGTTCTCACGAATTCATCCCCTTCTTTTCTTATAATCTCACTTTTTTCTTGTGGCCATGTCAATCTCGATGCAATCTGTACAATTGGGGCCCCATCAACCGTTCCATCTATGTCCAGTTCAATAACATCTATCTCAACCTTTTCTCCTTTTCTGTCTTTTTCTTTTTTATCTGCCATACTTTTACCGTTCTCCGCATAATGATTAAGCTCTTCGATGAGATCTAAGGATTTTAATTTTCCCCTCTTCATTTGTCTTGTACATTCTTAGTTGAAGTATTCTTTTCCCTACAGTACGTTTTTGTTATCTGAAATCAAATCAAAACATGTTATGGCAAGTCTAGACGAAGTCTACAGTCGAGCAGGTGGGAAACGGCAAAAACGTTTTAATACGGGCATTGCCCTTTTTGCCACCGGGGGACTTCTAGTAATATCTGGAATTTTATTCAGTACTACTGATATCCTTTCAAGCTTAGACTTAGGTTATTTCACTCTGCGTAAATTTTCTGGTATATTGGCTGGAATCGGGATGCCTCTATTTTTGTTCGGAGTTTTCACAGTGCTGCCCGCAACCGCATATCAACGAGCATCTGCAATCATCGGATCGAGCATTTCTCTTTTTGGAGTACTACTTTTCTGGTATGCGTATCCTTATAGGTGGATTGGAGCAACTCATGATCACATAACTCTCTTTGTAGTTATAGTGTATTTCGCAGGTTTCGCAGTTACTCTCTGGTCTTTATTTATAGCAATGGTCAACTTCAAAATCCGAAACGATCCCGGAGGGACTGTAATTCTACAAAGGATCATAAATGGTGAGACTCAATTCGTAGAAGTGCCAAAATCTGCTATGCGTGTAGTCACCGGCGGCGTCCCCGAAACTAACTCTGTTGGTACAATTGGAATTCTTGGAAATTTACCTCAAACTTCGAACCCCACAAACATGTCGGGTGAAGATGCAGAAATAGATAGACTATAATTTGTTTTTACCCCTCAAAGCAAACTCATTTCACCACAGCCATCAAAAATATTTTATGACCATTTGCCAAACATGCGGTGTTCATGAAAACATGCCATTTTCATGTAGGTATTGTGGCGGTACATTTTGCAGCAGCCATCGTCTACCAGAAAATCATGCCTGCAGTGGACTTCAACAATGGGGGGATCCTTTTACCACTACTCCTGACCCATCTGTGAATGTATCCAACTTGCTACAAATATTTTCGCTTCGCAGATTATTTCCAAGTTTCAATGGAAACCTAACTTATCTTTTCATAGCTTTGATGTGGGTAACATTCATTTTTCAATGGATCGTGCTTATCTTTTTCGGCATGGAAACCCATAACGTTCTTTTCACAGCTTCAACTGATCATCCAGAGTATATTTGGACTTGGATTTCTTCCATTTTCGCACATTCACCTTTCAGATTCAGTCATATTCTTTTCAACAGCATAGCACTATATTTTTTTGGTCCCAGTGTAGAACGACACATAGGCTCTAAGAGATTTTTCTATCTTTTCATTCTCAGTGGTGTTTTAGCGACTTTGGCGCAAATAGGGGCTTCACTTTCTTCTGCTACTCCTAGTCTAGTTCTTGGAGCTAGTGGAGCGATCATGTCCATAATGGGATTTTTAACGGTACTCAATCCTCACCTAAAAGTATATCTTTATTTTTTCTTACCAATTCCACTTTGGATACTAACAATAGGATTTGCCATTCTATCTCTATCTTTTATTTCAATCGGAGGATTCGGAGCAGGAGGCGTGGCCCAACTAGCACATCTTACTGGGCTATTAATTGGAGTACTTTACGGTGAAAAATTGAAACGAAATAAATCTATAAATTTAAAATTTCAGGGGCCATTTAAACCCAAAATAGGTATCTAAATTCGATTTTTAAATCAATACATTCTGCGAGAGATTCAATATCTTCTGTGAACTTTAAATCTTTGTGCAACACCCCCTTGAACATCTCCCAATAGCTAAACAAATAGCCGATATTTTACGCGATAGAAATGAAAAAATAGCTCTTGTAGAGACATGTACCCGCGGATCAATTACCCATCTAATAACCTTTTACCCAGGCTCTAGTGATTTTTTTGATTCATCTGTCATTTCATACTCTTATGAATCTCAGCTAAATTTTATAGGACTTAATAGGGAAATTCTTGAAACTCATGGTTCTGTTTCTGCTCCTGCTGCAAAACAACTAGCGCAAATAATTAGAGATAGGGCACAAGTAGATTGGGGTATATCTACTACTGGTATAATTGGGCCCAATGGGGGCACAGAAACCAAACCAGTTGGAACTCTTTATGTTGGAATTTCTCGCGCCGAACCCTGGGATTCTATTCCTTCTTATTCTTCTGTCAAAGAATTCCATTTTACTGGCAACCGCAACGAATTAACTAATTCTTTCACTCAAGCAACTTTGGAGTATTTCCTATCCAATTTGAAATAATACATACTTATTATCTATAACCCATCCAAACTTATCTTATTACTCCTCTTCAATTTCAACTAACAATTTTTTGTATGTTTCCTCTATGTTTTCTTCTGATTCAAATATTTTTTTTATATGCTCCCTGTAACGGATATCTTGTGGCGTAGCATCATAGGAATTGACATATTCCCGTCTTCTATGTTTTTCAAAAACGTGTTCAATCGAAAAAATTCCGTCTACCATTTCTTCTCCACATATTTCGCAACGTATGCTATCATGGTCTGTCATTTGATGTCGAAGTAACTCTGACGCATTCTCAAAGTGGTTTTCGCACCCCAAGATGCCACATTCCCAATCTATCATATATTTCTAATATCTATCATCTCTTCACCATTTAAAACTTATTGCCAAATAAACCCGAAAAATGCACGCTTTTCATTTATTAATTCTATCTTTTGTTAAAACCCTCAGAGTCTAAGACTCTAATCTGATCTCCTCTAACGGTTAACGGTATTGGGACTGTGGATTCATACAACTCCACAGTAACTTGATCTTTGGATTCATCTATCCTTTGAACCTTTGCTCTTTCCCCTTTAAATGGTCCAGCTATCAATTCAATTATATCTCCCTCTGAAATGCCTGCAACATCCGATTTTGGATCCAGAAAGTGTCCTATCTCTTCGATAGAACTTACTCCTGGAATCATACCTCTTGCATGAGGAATTTCTTCAATTATTAAATCGATGGCATCTGGGTCGTTGCCTTCTACCATAACATAACTTGTAATTGAATCCGGAGCAAGAATTGTATGGATCGAAGGGTGCTCTTTTCTCGCTATCATATCTGATACCGCCTGTTCTTGATTTGCTGTTGTTTTAATGGCATACACTGGCAATTTTATCACCTTGGGAGGAATTTCATTATTCCAAATATTAAGAATCCTATACTACCTACGATCAAAATACCAATTCCTGCAATTTTTGAAATTTGCAAGAATTCTTCTCGCGTAGGGACACTTGAAAGTTTGATCAAGCGCAAATACGAGTTTAAATCACGTGGAACATCCATATTTTTGTATTCTCCTATATTTTATATTCTTCATTCTACGTAATCTATTTTTCCAATTCTACTTTCTTCTTTCTCTCTAGCCGCTTCTGAACGACCAGATATCTGGGGGGAACGAACTCCTGTAACAACTATCATAGTTCTAATTTTACCTTTTAATTCTTCATCAACAGATGTCCCCCAAATAATCCTGGCATCTGGGTCAATCCTTTCATAAATTTCTTCAACCACTCCTTCTGCCTCTTCAATCGACATGTCTGGTCCTCCAGTAACATTTACCAATGCAGCATTAGCCGTTGATATGTCCACATCTAACATTGGGGATTTAAGTGCTTCTTTCACAGAATCTTTAGCTCTATTTTCTGAGTCCGATTCACCCAATCCTATCATAGCAACACCACCTCTCTCCATAACTGTCCTGACATCTGCAAAATCCAAATTAACCAATCCAGGTTTGGTGATCAATTCTGTTATACCTTTCACCGACTGCATAAGGGCCCTGTCTGCCGCTTTAAATGCTTCTTTAATAGGCAATTTACCTACAACTTCTAATAGTCGGTCATTGGGTACCACTATAACTGTATCTGCAACTTCTCTTAGTTTCTCCAACCCTGCTTCTGCATTTATCCGGCGAACTTCTCCCTCCGCAGTAAACGGAGTCGTCACAATCGCAATTGTAAGTGCACCCAAATCTCTGGCAGCTTTAGCTACTACTGGTGCTGATCCTGTTCCAGTGCCGCCTCCCAAACCAGCAGTCACGAAAACCATGTCAGATCCTTTCATTACATCAAGAATTTCTGATTTACTTTCCAAAGCTGATTCTTCTCCAATTTGTGGCAGTGACCCAGCCCCCCTGCCTTTAGTCCGATTCCTACCCATCAGTATTTTTATGTCAGCTTTGATCTTTACTAGGTGCTGAACATCTGTGTTTGCCGCTATCAAATTGGCCCCATGAATACCATCTTCAACCATTCTATTAATTGTGTTATTCCCGCCACCACCGCATCCGAACACTGTGATGTTGGTCTGTAATTCCTCTAATATCTCGAGAAGTTGTTCATCTGTCATCAACCCATCTTGAGATGGCATATCACTTCCCCCGAAACTCACATTCTCTTCGGCCTGCTCGACCACATCATAAGAGTCCATATAACTTCATCTTTGTCTGTTGAAGATTAATAGTGTTGCCTTTATATAACCTTAATTTTGTCATTTTCCAACACCAATCTATTTCCTTTTTATTAATTAACTCTTGATCCAAATATTGTATATTTTAACCCTGTCTGTAAAAACATCTTCTGCCATAACCAATCCATTTTCTATTTCAACAGGCTCTCCAGATGCCAATTTTCCAAATTCAAGACCATTTTCTATTCCAAATTCATTGGCCTTCTCTATATCGAAAACTGTTTCTTTTACAATAATCTTATTTTCTCTATATTCTACTGATTTATATTTCAGTTCCAATATCCTGCAGAATTCTTCTATTAATATCTCTTGCACTTCCTTAGATTGTACCGCCATTTTTCCAGAAACAATACTGCCATTTTGAATAGTCCCGAAAGCAACCGTGTTATCAATCATAACGCTAATTACTCTTTCACAATCCACTCTTTGGACGTCTAATAAAAGATCTTTATTCATTTCTACAATTTCTATCCGGTCAGATCTAATTGATCCAAAACGTAATCCCTCTTCAATTGTCATCATGACATTTTCAATCCGCGAAACAAATTCAAGATCTATGCCATTTGTTTCTCTAATCCACTTTTCATTTACAACTTTATATCCCATATTTTCTATGGTGTTCACCAAATCCAAATCTCCATTAACCACCAACGCTAACATAGCACCGCTTTTCTCGAATATTTTTTTTATTATCTCTTTATCTCCACTATCTATCGACTCTAAACACCAGTCTGCTGCAACATGACCAATTGACCAATCTGTCTGTTTAATGATCCTTTCAAATCTGGGCAAGTAATGCCCCCCTCCAAACCCAACTATTGTTTTTTCACAAAAAGGGCCAATCCCCTCAATTTCAAGTACGGCACGTGCAATAGCATTAGCAGCTTCAACATCCTCCCATTCCCTTTCCGAACTACCTAATTCTACAAACATTGAGGGAACTGTAATGTCCGAAGGGCCATGATGCGTGCATTCTATTCCAACCTCGTAATCTATAGGGGCATATTTTTCAAGGGCATTGATAATGGCTTTATGGGCATTTGGACATGCCATAGCCAATTCCCCCTTCTGTCCTCCAAAATCTGCAGCTCCAAAGTTACCTGTGTAGTGGGCAGTCAATATAGCCCCTGTTCCTCCAACATGTCTCGAAACAAACACAATACATTCTGCTCTATCAAAAACTTCTTCAACATTTTCAAGCTGGATATGAAGTTTACTAAATTCTCTTAGTTCGAATCCTTCTATACAATAATATGTTCCTCCTCCCTCCGAATCCAATCGAGTAGGGTCATTCTTTTGTACCCACTCTCTCATCTCTAAAATCTCCCCCCCGATTAGGGCAGAAACATGATCCAATCGACTCACAACAATACCTATCACATTACTTTGTGGGACTTTCACCAAATAAAAATCAACCGATGACCCAAACACCTAAAAATAATAACCCACAGTATAAAGAAATCTTTTAGTAATTAGTCTAACAATTTAAAAATATGAGTGAATTTTTTTCTATCTCGACTAACTTGTTAAACATATCCATTTTTACACTTGCCTTTGTAGCTCTCCTACTCGGTGCTACTGTATTCACCAATGGAATTGAATGGTTGGGTCATAAAACGGGTGTGTCTGAGAGTGCAACTGGGAGCATTCTAGCAGCAGTAGGAACTGCTCTACCCGAAACAATGATACCCGTCATTGCCATCTACACCGTATGGGTAACAGGCGGAGCTAGTTCTGCAGACGATGTAGGGGTAGGTGCCATTCTAGGTGCACCTTTCATGTTAGCAACAATAGCAATGTTTCTCATTGGTTGCAGTTTGATCTTTTTCAAATCTCGAAGATCTTCTGGAGCGCAATTAAAAATATATGCCCCTACGACCTTGAATGACCTTTCATTTTTCATAATTGCATATACTCTAGCTTTAATCGCAGCTATCGTTCCCTGGAGAACTCTATCCATTATAATAGCTTTCACTTTGTTGATTCTATATGTTATTTATCTCCGACGCACCTTACGAAGTGGGGTGGAAATAGAGGCAGAATCTTTGGATGATCTCTATTTAGGCAAGGTGTATGACCGCACACTAGGTCGGATCTCATCTCTAAATATCCCTGACCAGAGCGATAATCCCCATGTAGTTTTGGTAGCTTTCCAATCACTACTTGCTCTTGGAATAATTATTTTAGGCGCGCATATGTTCATCGATGCGGTAGAATGGCTTTCTTCCGATGTGCTCAGTCTCCCACTTGCAGTAATAGCTCTTTTATTGGCTCCTTTGGCAACTGAACTCCCTGAAAAAATGAATAGCGTAATCTGGATTTCAAGAGGCAAGGACGTATTGGCCCTAGGAAACATAACTGGGGCATTGGTATTCCAATCAACCATTCCTGTAGTTTTAGGTATTCTTTTCACTTCTTGGAATTTATCCTTTAACTGGGGGACAGTTGGGTTTCTAAATGCCCTCTCTGCAATCTTAGCAATTGCTGGAGCATTTCTAATTTACGTACGTGTTAAATATTCTAAAGATGGAATGCTGGATAGTTTTCCATTCTTAATCGGCGGAATTTTATATCTTTTATTCATCATCATTCTAGTCTATCATTTGATGCATTTCGATCTATCAATCGTCAGCCACTAAAGCAACTTATGTATTCTGAAGCTCGTACTTAATTTATAATGTACATTTTCGGTATATTGGGAAATCCTGTGGGGCATTCATTATCTCCTCATATGCACCAAGCTGCATATTCTCATCTTGAAATGGACGCCAAATATATCACAATAGAACCTGATCCACTTGATCTAGAAAAAACCATCAAAACTGCTTCTCAAAATGGAATCTCTGGTCTTAATGTAACTATTCCATTTAAACAAGATGTTTTGCCATATGTTCAAACAGACAAACTAGCAAAACGAATAGGCGCAGTTAACACAATTGACTTTTCTAGAAAAAAACCAATTGGATACAATACTGATGTTGGAGGTGCACGCAAGTCGTTTGAACATCATGGAATCGACCTATCTGGGACAAATTCTGTTGTTATTGGTTCAGGGGGGGCTGGAAGGGCTTTATCTTTCATGCTATCCGATTCAGGGTCTAATGTTTCAATTGTAAACAGGACTGAATGTAAAGCACATGAACTATCCAAATCTGTACCTTCTTCAACTGGACATGGATTTTCTGAATTAACCAACCTCATCCTTGAATCGGATATTCTTGTAAATACAACTAGTGTCGGAATGAAAACTGATGTTTCCCCCGTACCTATTGGATCTCTCAGATCCGATCTAGTTGTAATGGACGCTGTTTATCGGCCTCTAGAGACTCGATTGCTAAGGGACGCCAAAGAAGCTGGTTCCACTACTATTGATGGGGCTTGGATGCTTTTATACCAAGGAGTAGAATCATTTGAAATCTGGACTGGAAAAAAAGCCCCGATAGATGCCATGAACAATGCAATACGATCAAATTTATAACTTTCCCAATCTAATCTTTTCGGAAACATCTTTATGGGTGGAAACAAACTAGCTCATTATGAGTATTTGGTCAAAGATATTCGGAAAGGGGGCATCTTCTTCTTCAAAAGAACCTAGTCCTTCCTCTGAAAGTGCAGCATTAACAACAATTTCTGGTATCGGTCCAGGATTTGCAAAACGATTAAAAAGTTCAAAAATAAAGACTGTATCCGAACTCGCAGCAGCAGATCCCTCTGAAGTATCTGCTTCAGCTGGCGTTTCAGAAGACAGAGCGAAAACATGGATAAAACTAGCTAAAAAAGCATAGAGATGCGTAATTAATTTTTATTCAAGTAACAGCTTTTAACTTCGGTATTATTTAGTAAATGGTGGAATCTACTATTCCTGAACTTGAGATATATACCAATAAACAGAATTACCTATCTGTTGCAGATAATTCTCCCCCTGGTTCTCGTATTCCAGTCGAAGTTAGAACTATAGTGTCAGATCCGTTTGAAGCCTATTGCAATGCAAGAATCGATTCTGAAAGTTTTTATTTAGAAACCACTGGACCTGTATCTGGATGGGGGTATTTTGGAATAAAACCAATTGAATTCCTCGAAATTTTGCCGTCCAATGAGAATCCTCAATACAACTCTTTAAAACGTATTTCTGATTTTATTTCAAAGGAAAATTTAATCCGTAATGGATGTGATTCGCCATACCCCTGCGGTGTAGTCGGGTGGCTGTCTTATGAACTTTCACAAGAAATAGAGAATATACCTCCCATTTCTGATAATTCATTTTCATACCCTATATTACAACTTGGTCTTTACGATTGCATGGTTTCATGGGTGGAACCTAGAGGCGAAAATACCACTCTGCGAATAACTTCTTGTCCAAAGCTTGGCAACTCCGAAAAAACATTCGCACTTGCTCTAGAAAATGCTCTTGATATGGCAAAATCTTTCCAAAAATCCCCTGTAACCTATACTCACACAGTACCTGATTCTCCTACCTCAAATTTTCAGAGCGATTGTGGGCGCGAAACATTTTGCAAACGTGTTCAAAAAATAAAAGATTATATCTATAACGGTGACACTTTCCAAGTTAATATTGCTCACAAATTAATTATGAAATCAGATCTCCACCCTGTCAATCTTTTCAGAGCTCTAAGGAGTATCAATCCAGCTCCTTACTCTGCATTATTGGAATTTCCATCCATTGATCTAATTGGGGCAAGTCCCGAGCTACTCTTCTACAGTAACAATGACACTATCGTGGCAGAACCCATTGCAGGAACTCGGCCTAGAGGGTTAACCAACTCTCAAGATTTAATTTTCGAACATGAACTTCTTGACAATAAAAAAGAACGGGCTGAACATGCTATGCTTGTTGATCTTTGCAGAAATGATTTGGGAAAAGTATCTGACTATGGAACGGTCAATGTAGAAGAATACCGCCGTGTCGATAGATATTCTTCTGTGATGCATCTAGTATCCTCTGTAAAAGGTGATAAAAAACCCAATGCATCTATATCAGATGTTATAAAAGCCATTTTCCCAGGAGGAACAATTACGGGGGCACCCAAACCAAAAACTATGGAAATCATAAGTGAAATAGAAGATTCTCATAGGGGGCCTTATACTGGGAGTGTTGGCATTTTTGGATTCGATAATCAAGCCACATTGAATATAATTATTAGAACTTTCATCCATCAAAATGGAATATATCAACTCCCTGTAGGTGCTGGAATAGTTCACGATTCAGTCCCTGAAAAAGAATATGAAGAAACACTCTCCAAGGCCAAAGCACTAATCAACTCCATGGATTCAGCATTATCCCATTCTCAAAACATTTCTCAAAATTTATCACAATGACTCGCCCATTTATTCTAACCATCGATAATTATGATTCTTTTTCATATAACCTAGTTCAATCCATCGGTTCAATAGCGGACGTAGAAGTTTTTAGAAATGATGCCATTGACATTAAAGATATTAAAAAATTAGATCCAGATGGAATACTAATCTCTCCCGGCCCCGGATTTCCAGAAGACGCTGGTATTTCAATGTCTATATTTTCAGATTTAACATACCCCACTCTTGGGGTGTGCCTAGGTCATCAAGCCCTTTGCGCAGCAAATGGGGTCCCCATAATTCACGCACCGTCTGTTGTCCATGGAAAACATTCGTATATCACTCACGATGGTTCTGGAGTATTGGCCAATATAAGCAGCCCATTTATAGCTGGAAGGTATCATTCTTTAATCGCAGAACAAAACAGCATTTCTCTTCCTTTAGTACCAACTGCCTGGACAACTGATTCACCTGCCATGGTCATGGGAGTTCGGCACATAGAAAAACCCCATGAAGGCGTTCAATTCCACCCAGAAAGCATTCTGACTCCTTTTGGAGATGCAATCCTAGAAAATTTCTGCCGCCAATGTTTAAAATAAGCTTTTACTGATTACTATTTAAACCATAGGGGATCATCTCCCATATATGGATGTCCCTGACCTAGTAAGACGTGTGCAAAATGGAGAGATCAAACTTCATGAACTTGAAGATCATGCAAATCCAGAAACAGCGGTAAAAGCCCGCCGAGAAATATTTGAGTCTAGGTTAAATGTAACACTATCTTCAATAGGCGGTTCTTCCTTTGACCCTGCACTAGCCTCTGCTAACATTGAAAATATGATTGGATCTGTCCAAGTACCTCTTGGAATAGCTGGTCCCATAACTATTCATGGGTCTTCTATCGATGGGGATTTCTATCTCCCACTAGCAACTACTGAAGGCGCTCTAGTAGCTAGTGTCAACCGTGGATGCTCTGCTATTACAAGTTCCGGCGGAGCAACGGCACGTATATTTAATAATGGTATGACACGGGCTCCAATTTTTAAGGTCTCCGGAGTTTCAGAATCCCTTGATTTCATAACCTGGGTAAATGATAATTTTTCCGAAATAGAAACAATAGCAAATTCAACTACTAATTATGGAAAACTCCTGGGAATCAAACCATACGTAGTTGGAAATTCAATCTTCTTACGTTTTTCCTACGATACTAAGGATGCTATGGGGATGAACATGGTAACAATTTCCACCCAAAAAGCATCCGAATTTATAGAAACACAAACAAAAGCAAAATTAATCTCCATTTCTGGAAATCTATGTGCAGATAAAAAACCAGCTGCAATAAATGCAATAGAAGGCCGTGGAAGAACCATAGCTGCAGACGTTCTCATACCTCGAAAAATCGTAGAGAACAAACTCCATGCCACTCCCGAAATTATATCTGAAATAAATATTCAAAAGAATTATATTGGAAGTGCAAGGGCGGTAAGTTTAGGCCATAATGCTCAAGCAGCAAACATAATCGCTGCAATTTTCATAGCGACTGGTCAAGATGCTGCCCAAGTAGTTGGGGGGTCCAATGCGATAACTACTGCAGAAGTCGTCAATGGGGATCTATACATGAGTGTTACTCTTCCTAGCATTGAAGCAGGAACCATAGGGGGAGGTACCAAACTTCCTTCTCAATCTGAATCTCTAGATATTATGGGAATAAAGGGCAGTGGGAACCCCCCTGGCTCAAATGCAGATGCCCTTGCAGAAATAATATCTGCAGGCGTTTTAGCAGGGGAACTATCTCTTTTATCTGCACTCGGTTCACACGATCTATCCAGCGCCCACGAAAGACTTGGAAGGTAACAGATTATATCTTCCTATATTTACCTCTATTTTCAGTTATTTCTCCTAAATAAAGCAATTTTTCTAACTGTTTTTCTATTTCCGGTTTCTCCCCCGTTTCATTTTCTATTTTCCTGATGATTTCCTGCTCTGTTATTCCTTTTGATTCTTGTATTATTCTGATTAACCTATCTTTTTTATTTTCTCCAATTCTATATTTTTCCTGTATTTGATCAGATCCAGTAAAATACGTATTATCGTCTATATTTTTATCTTCAATATCCCATCCCGATATACTGTTTTTCATTTTCTTAGATATCCATTCAGAACGTTTTTTCCGAGCAATATCTATATCCAAAGTTTCCACAAATTTTCTAAGTTTTTTGAATTTGTGTTTTTTATTGCATCTAGGGCATTTCACATTTTCAGGATGCATTTCAACTATCCACACTGTCTGACAATTATTACAACCAACAACTGAATACATGCGCATATCAATCCAACCTCTATGCTTAGTTATTGAAATTAGTTAGCATATAACTTACTTTCTGGGTTTATACCAAATAGATAAAGCATATGCTCGGTCGTCACCCTGCTTATTATATAGAAACACCTGCTATGCCTTCAAAAAATCCCACAGAAGTCCAATTGGAAGTATTAAAAGCATATCCCAATGATTCTGGCAGGGGAATCGCACGCTTGGATCCAGATACACTCCTGCATCTTAAGCTTAGTCCTGGAGATATAATTCAGATAACAGGTGGAAAAACAACTGCAGCGAAAGTATGGAGGGCAGATCGGCAAGACTGGAATACTGATACAGTTAGGGTAGATGGATTCACCAGACAAAATGCTAGTATCGGACTCGGGGAACGAGTCACTATAAAAAAAGTAGACGCGATTCCTGCAGAAAAAATAACCTTTGCCCCTCCAAAATCAAGTTCAATTCAATTTGGTTCAGATGCAGATAGTATGGTCAAAAGACAAATCCTAAAACGTCCTGTAGTTTCAGGAGACATAGTCCCTATAATGTCTAGTACAAGTCATCCTTTTATGAGATCTCCTGGTCAAGCAATACCACTCATAGTCGTCGATACCACTCCAACAGGCATCGTCACAGTTTCTGAAAACACAGAAATTCATCTTCTAGACGACCCAGTTCCTGGTTACGAAAAATCTAACAATGGAATTACTTACGAAGATATTGGGGGTTTATCCGAAGAAATACATCGAGTTAGAGAAATGATAGAATTGCCATTAAAACACCCTTCGCTATTCACGAAACTTGGGATCGATCCCCCCCAAGGAGTTCTCTTACATGGTCCACCGGGGACTGGAAAAACTTTATTGGCAAAAGCCGTGGCCAACGAAACTAGCGCAGCATTTTTCTCCATTGCAGGTCCTGAAATAATTTCGAAATATTATGGCGAATCAGAACAGCAATTGCGTGCAGTGTTCGAGGATGCAGAAAAAGATTCTCCCTCTATAATATTCATAGATGAATTGGATTCTATAGCCCCCAAGCGCGAAGATGTAACTGGGGAAGTAGAACGCCGTGTAGTTGCGCAACTGCTCACTATGATGGATGGTCTTGAATCTCGTGGACAAGTAATTGTCATAGGTGCGACCAACCGTATAGATTCTATAGATCCCGCACTCCGAAGACCTGGGAGATTCGATAGAGAAATTGAAATTGGAGTGCCTTCCAAACTAGATCGGCATGAAATTCTTCAAATACATACAAGAGGAATGCCACTTTCAGACTCAATAGATCTAGATGAACTCTCTCGTGAAACCCATGGATTTGTTGGGGCAGATATAGAATCCCTGGCAAAAGAAGCTGCCATGAAAACGCTTAGACGATATCTTCCAGAAATAGATTTGGATTCGGATGAAATACCTCCTGAATTAATCGAATCAATAACGGTAATTAAAGAGGATTTCGACCAAGCACTTCTAGAAGTAAGTCCTAGCGCGATGAGGGAAGTATTAGTCGAGGTCCCAAATGTAACGTGGGATTTAGTAGGTGGATTAGACGAAGCCAAGCGTGACCTAAAAGAATCAGTTGAGTGGCCATTAACAAATCCAGATCGATTCTCTAGAATGGGCATTTCCCCGCCTTCTGGTGTGTTATTGTATGGTCCACCTGGGACTGGAAAAACTTTATTGGCAAAAGCTGTGGCAACAGAAACAAACGCCAACTTTATTTCTATACGTGGGCCTCAGCTTCTTTCAAAATGGGTCGGCGAATCAGAAAAAGCCATAAGGGAAATATTCAGAAAAGCAAACCAAGTATCTCCATCTGTAATTTTCTTCGATGAGCTCGACTCTATTGCTCCCAATAGGGGTATAGAATCTGGCAGTGGCGCATCTCAACGCGTTGTCAATCAATTACTCACAGAATTGGATGGCCTAGAAGATCTAAAAGATGTCATCGTAATTGCAGCTACCAATAGGCCTGATATGATCGACCCAGCACTCGTAAGGTCCGGAAGATTTGACCGTCTCGTAATGATAAATGAACCCGACTTAGAAGGGAGAAAACAAATCCTTCAAATACATACTGATAAAATGCCTTTAACTCCTGATGTTAGTCTCAATGAATTAGCTGAAATAACTGAGGGATATGTTGGAAGCGATCTTGCTAGCATAGTACGAGAAGCTGCTATAGAGGCCCTCCGCGAAGATCTCAATTCAGAAGAAGTTGAAATGCGTCATTTCCGTGCAGCTTTAAAAACAGTTAGACCAACAATAACTCCTGCACTTGTTAAGTATTATCATCAAATACAAGACGAATTCAAAGGTGGATTTGGGCTCTCTTCGCCCAATCCTGGAAGCACAGAAATAGGATTCCAATAAGTCTTCAGTTAGCAGTATCTGTTTACATTTTCAAATTCTTTTCTTACATACTAAGTCTTATAATCATTTCCAACAAAAGTTATACAATTAATATGACCACACTAATAACTGGATCCTCTGGGCTAATAGGTAGAAATCTCGTGTCACGCCTCCATGACGAAGGAGAATCTTTAGTTTGCATGGATCTAGATTTAAAAGCCACTCCCTCTATAGACGGAGTCGAACTAGTCCAGGGAGATATCACTAATTACGAAAATGTTCTAGATATTATTTCCAACTATGAACCTGACAAGATAGTGCATCTAGCATATATTGTAGGCAAAGGCGCTCTTGAGGATCTTAGTCTCTCTTTACGTGTCAATTTACTTGGCGTAGATAATGTGTTCCGTGCATCTGTTCAGCAAGATGTTTCGCGTGTTGTATGGGCCAGTACACTCGGCGTATATAGCTCTCTAGATTATGAAAATGGCCTAACCGTAACCGAAGATTCTCCCCGTCCATACTCTCCTTATACTGCCTATAAAACTGCATCTTATTATTCTGCCCTCAAGCACATGAATGAGTATCAAGCGCTACTCTATGAGTCTAGAGAAGGATTAGACTTATGTGCCATACGACCTAGTACTGTTTTTGGACCTGGGCGCTATACAGGATATCCTTGGGTAGGGAGTTTTGTTGAGGATGCAGTTTCTGGAAAACAAACCAAAGTTTCTATGCATCCAGATTCAACTTTTGGTTTAGTATATGTTGACGATGTCGTAGATCTATTCACAAAAGTAACTCTGGCCAATAAGTTAAATTTCTCAGTATACAATACTGGTGGTCATCTCATTTCTCTAGGTGAAATAGCCCAAGAAGTTAAAGAAACATTGGGTGGAGAAATGGTTCTGGATTCAACAAAAGAACCCACTTCTCAGTTCAATATATCGAATGAACGTGCCCGTAATGAATTTGGATTCGAACTTTTATCATTCTCTGAGGCCTTACAAAAGCACGCATCTACTCTATCGTGATTTCTCTAAAAAATTTACTTGGTTCTGAAGGGAATATACTCTCTGATCGCAGTTTGCAACTCTTGCTACTAGCCAATATGGTCTATCCAATGGGGACTACTATGATTTCTCCTATGTTGGAATCTTTAATCATACCCCTTTCTACAACCCCTGCGGCAGTCGGATTACTGGTAACTGCATTTTTCATCCCATTAATGGTTCTATCCCCCATCGCGGGTGGCATTGCAGATGTATATGGAAGAAAACCTCTATTGATCATTGGATTGTTGATATTCGGTTTCTCTGGACTTCTAATGACCTTCAGTACTTCTTTTTTACTGACAGTTTTACTTAGGTTACTCCAAGGCATAGGCGGTGCATGCATTCTACCTGTTGTTGTTACTTCTCTAGGGGACCTATATACTGGCACGGCAAGCGCAACCGCACAAGGTTTAAGATCTACCAGTCATGGAGTAAGCGGATCAATCTTCCCTATATTTTCTGGTGTCTTGGTATTGGTTGCATGGAACTATCCGTTTCTTCTCTATATAGTTCCAATTCCAATTGCACTTATTCTATATCTATTTTTAGAAGAACCTTCTACTCATATTTCTCAAGGTAATTCTGCTAATCCAAATAGAATATCTCTTAAAACTATATTACAAAAAGTTCCTAGTTTATTACTTTTTCCTAGACTTTCAGCTGCAATTCTCGGAATGTTTCTAACATCTTTTGTATTCACAGCATACATAACTTATAGTTCTCTTATAATTGTACTTGGAATAAGCGGGACCGCTGGCCAGGCAGGAATACTAGTTTCACTTTTCAGTGCTTCAAGTGCAATTGCAGCAACACAATCTGGTCGCATTTATTCTTATTTCAAACACTTGGTTTATCCATTTTCTGCCCTGTCTATTATTATTGGTGGAGGCCTAATCGTTGTTGCATTGTCCCAATCCTTATTGCAAATGGCAATCGGTGCTTCTTGCATAGGTATTGGTTTTGGAATCTTATTCTCACTCAATCGTGTTTTGATACTTGAGTTCGCACCTGAAGATTTTAGAGGCATATTAATTAGTTTTGGAGAGACTGCAAAAGGTGCAGGCGCAACATTAGCCCCTGTAATTATGGGTTTAATTTTCATTCTTTTACAAAGTCATGGCCATCTAGATCTAGTACCTGCGCTTAGGTTAACAAATGTTATTGTAGGTTTCTTAGCAATCATAGCTGGGATATTTTTATCTTTCATTGCTGTATCTAAAAAACCAGAAAAAATCGATATGTCAGCTTTTTAAATATCAACTGAAACCTTAATTTTTTTGTGGTGACATCTGAATACAAAGAAAGATGGGGGGGGATTATGGCAAAGAAGTAATATAAGTTACTGATAAAATTTGGGTAGTCTTGCCAGACTCTTCAATCTCCATTTGAATATACCGCGGGCATTTTGTTCGAATCCTGTACTCCTTATATTTTAGAATCTTATTCTCACTCAAATCAGACAAATGTATCTCAAATAGTAACTTCTACCTCCGCCGAAGATCTCGAACTTGGATATTTTTTATGATCTAAATTGAAAAAGGAGGTAAAAATGATTTCAAACGATCAGAATCATTGTATCAACATGAAAACTAAAAAATATAAAACGAAAAAAGTTGCATCAAAAACCCATGATCACACTCGTAGTTCATGGCATGGAGTTCCAGTAAGATACATGGATGTCCTGGCTTCTTGTCAAAGAAATTAAAGTAAATAATAGTCCCACCCGGATTCGAACCAGGGTCAACGGCTCCAAAGGCCGCTATGATTGGCCACTACACCATGGGACTCCACTATGATTTGTTCGAATCCCTTGGGCTTCAAGTTTATGTTCGTAAACGGAGGCCTATCTCAGTTTCAAGGTCCTTTCTAAATTCATCAACTGTTATCTCTTCATATATTGGCCCAAAGAATCCTTTTACTAGCATGTTAGATGCAAGTTTCTCTGGTATGCCTCTAGTTTTCATATAAAGTAAAATCTCTTTATCAAGTTGACCAACAGTTGCAGAATGGCTCGCGGAAGTATCGTGATTATTTATAATCAATTTTGGACTTGCATCTGCTTCGGCCTCATCACTCAACATTAATGTATTCTCTCGTTGGTACGATGAAGTATTCCATGCTTCTTTGCCTACATATTGAGTCCCTGAGTACACCGAGCGCGCGTTATCATCAACCACCCCCCTGGTAATCAAATCTGCAATTGTATTTTCAGCATTATGCCAGGCCTTTACATCCAAATCAATATGTTGATTTTCGTTTCCAAAAAATGCACAAACTATTTTTGTTTCTGAACCTTCTCCATCCAATTTTGTCTCAACTGTAGTCTTTGTCAACCTTGCACCAACGTCACCTTCAATCCAACTTATTTTGGCATATCTATCTGTCAATCCACTTTTCATAGAATATTTATATGTATCATTTGAGAGAGTTTGCAATGACCCATATTTTATATGGCTATTTTCTCCAGAAATTAATTCTACTACCCCACTATAGTATTTTTCTCCTTTATAACTCCCACCTGTGTCTTGGCGTGTTACAATTGTAGCAGATGATGACTCTTCAGCAACAACTAGTATGTAGTCAAATAAAGATTTAGAGTTCATTTTTGTTCGAATTGAAATTTCATCAACACTTACATTCTTGGGAATGTGTATGACCGTCCCATCCGTAAAAAAAGCTGTAGACATGCCAACCAAATAATTCTCTTTTGGATCTACTGCCTTACCAAAATTTTCTTTTATTAATGATTCATATTTCTCGAGGGCATCCGAAAAAGACAGAACTTCGGCATTTCCAATATCGCTCCTAATTGTTTCGTGCTCTTGCAGTGATGGATCTATTAAATTTTCAAAATCTAAATCTGCTAAATCTGTCCATACTCTTCCTGGGGTCTTGATAACATCTGGAAATTTCAATCCTTCTAGGGATTCCATAGCATCCAATCTGGTCTCTAACAACCATTTTGGTTCATTGAGATTTTCTGAAATCTGATGAATCGTTTCCTCTGTTAATTTAGGATTCATTTTCATTTTGGAGGCCTAATTTTCCTCAGGTATCTGTTTTCTCACCCAATCATACCCCTTGTCTTCAAGCTCAATTGCAAGGTTTCCATCTCCTTCCATTACTATTCTGCCATCGACCATTATGTGGACTTTATCTGGTTTCACATATCGCAAAATTCTCTGATAATGTGTAATCTGTAAAATTCCAGTTCCTTGTTCCTCTCTCAATGCATTGATACCTTTTGCAACATCTTTTAATCTATCAATGTCCAATCCAGAATCTATCTCATCTAATATGGCAATTGTTGGCTCTAATACTGCTGCTTGAAGGACTTCATTCTGTTTTTTCTCCCCCCCTGAAAAACCTGCGTTAAGATATCTATGCGTAAATTTAACATCCATATCTATAAGTTCCATTTTCTCCTTCATCATCTTCTGAAATTCCATAACTCCAACTGCACCACCATCATCCATTGGGCCATCCCTAGGACTAGAGACCTTTTTATCCCCTTCAACCTCTTCTTTCTTTCCAAATATTAACTCACCGCGCCCTTTTATAGTTGCATTCAACGCAGTTCTTAAAAAATTAGTCATAGTGACGCCTTCTATTTCTGCAGGATATTGGAACCCTAAAAATACACCCAAAGCTGCTCTTTCATTTGCTTCTAACTCTAAAATGTTCCATGATTTTTTATTTTCTGGAATTTCTTCTATCTCGTTAAAATCACCTGCATCAATTTCTAATATTATTTCTCCCTCTGTAACTTCATATGCAGGGTGGCCTGCAATTATCTTAGACAAAGTAGATTTTCCACTTCCATTTGGCCCCATTAACGCGTGAATTTCACCCGAAGCCACTACTAGATTGACCCCTCTCAATATTTTCGTCCCGTCACCTGCTACTTCCGCATGTAAATTTTTTATCCGTAATGTTGCCATAATCTGAGTAACACAAATTAGATCTTAACTAATTTAAACTTTTTCTCATTGATTTCTATTATTTAGTTCAATGTCACATGAATTGGGCAAGTCCAGTTTGCTCTTGACCGCTCCTTATTTCTTCCCATGATATCTCCATTCCTTCTATTATTCTTTCAATTGGGCCTTTGATATCTTTCTCCAACATTAATTCCCAGTCAATATCAAAACTATCTGGGATTTGATCTCCAAACTCAAATGCTATCACATCTTGTTTCAGTTGAAATTCTGTAAAAATTTTCACTCTCTCTAGCTGTTCTGAAGTCAAACCTCTGTGATCTTCTGTAATCGCACCCCCTTTTGGAAACATTTCTGGATTTTCTTTCTTGAAATTTTCAAAGAATGCAGAATCTACTCGTTTAAGGTATACTCTCTTAGGTTTAGATCCCTTTCCAAAATTAGTTCCCAAAACTACGTTTGCATATCTTGCGCCTCGTATATGTGCCGGGGCACTTTCATATTCTTTGAGCTTTTTCCCAATTCCTCCTGGTATCCCAATATCTTCCAATTTCAAATTTGAATTTTCAAAGTCTTTAATTACATTTTTAATGTATTTTCTAACTTCATCCAATGGTTCTCCTCTAACTATGTTCTCTATTATTACTTGCTGAGTGGCCCTAGTAACTGCAGAATTATCCGATCTTCTATATTCAAAACCAACTATGTCCACATCATCTACATCCCTGCCCTCTTTCCAAATTATATGTCCTGCATATCTTTTTTTTCTACCTGTTTGAAAAAATCTTCGGTATAATTTCTCAAATTCTATTTCAAATTTATGATTTTCTGCATTTAACACGCGTTGAGCAAATTCCCCGTACGAATCATTTATCTTGCTTTGAACTTCAAAAGCAGTTTCTATTGCCTTTTTCTTTAATTCTTCTTCACTATGTCCAACATTTGTTTCTGGAATCTCTTCTATTTTTTTTAATTCCAACATAATCGAATCAGTATCTCCATACGCCACATTATATCCTAATTCAGAAGCTATTTTTTGCGTGTGCTGAATCACTTCCCTTCCCGTTGCAGTAACCGCGTCTGCCATATCTTTATCATATAGTCTAAAACGCTCCCATCCCAAAACTCCATATAGTGAGTTCATTATTACCTTTACAGCCGCTTGTTGACGATCAAACCGATCATATTCTATTGTATCTCTGCCATATTTTTCCCTCAAATTTTTCTTCGCCTCTCGTTCTTTCAATAAATCATCAACCATCTCTCTAATTATTCCCACAGGTTCTTTGCAGAAAATCTGACCATTTGGAGCACGATAAACTTCACCTTCATATTCACTATCAACTCGTGTTTCTGGAGATGCATTTAAAGTAACCATGCACATAGGATAAAGTGATTTTAAATCTAAAACAGCTACCATTTCTCTAACACCTTTTGTTGGGGTCAGCACTTGTCCTCCTTCGTAATCTTCAGACTTCGCACGTTTTTTTGTTGGAAGAACAAATTTCCCATGAACTCTATGGAGGACAAGCATATCTACAGCGTCTCCCGGGGTGGTAGCATCTGCTAGTTTACACCCTACGAATTCGGCAACTTCTTTCCAAAACTGAATAATATTATGTTTAGAATCAATTCCTACACAAAGTTCCACATCTTTAATATTGTATTTCAATAATTGAGACGGGTCAGTTTCCCATAAATTCCCAATCGTACCAACATATCTTTCTTTTCCAACCCCCAATTCTGCCATAGCAACCGCATCTAGACGATAAGATTCTAACTGTGAAAAATTAGTCCTTTTATATGCATATAAAAGATCAAATATGATCCTACCCTTCACATTTGGGCCTCTCCACTTATTTTCCCATATTTCGTTTATTCGGGAAAATCTATTGAAATCAATTTTCAATTCGGTGTTCTTGTTTAATTTTTTCATCCTCGCAATGAAATATGTCATGTCAAAATCCACGAAATTCCACCCTGTCAATATGTCTGGATTAGTTTCTTCAATATAATCCACAAAAGCTTCTATCATTTCCTCTTCACTATCAAATATATTGATTTTAATCGATGAATTTGAATCCATTAATTCATGTCCGAAAACAATATCAGTTACGCTCTTTTCATTACCTTCACATCCGTGTATCCAAGCCGAATATTCATTAGAATAAGAATCATGACTTGCTATACATAAAATTGGTTCTTTCCCGTCCTCTGGAAAACCATTCCTGTCTTCAACTTCTATGTCAAAAGTATTTATTCTCAATTTACCTATCACTTCGGTGGCAATTACATCTTCATAATCTACATCAAGACTTCCGCCATCATATTTTTTTTCAGGAACTCGAATGCCACTTTCAATATGCTTATCGATCAAAAAACGATTCGGGAATAAAATATCTGCCTCATAGTTATCAAATTCTTCCCTAAACTTCCCCACATCCCGGGGCGTTTGACCATATATCTTAACCAAACGTTCCCCGTGAATCCCCATGTAAAAATCTCCATTTTCTTTTTTTTCTTCCCAACCTGTAATGCCTGGAATCGACTCGATATTTTTCTTTTTAAATGTTTCTCTAAGAGCATATAAGTACGGCCGAAATCCATGAACTCTAACATGCTTTGCTTCATCATTCGCAGTTCTTCCAAAAACATGTATTATTGGTTTTTCAGTACCCATTTCTTCTGTTAGTGTGTAATTGACCTGAAAAACTGCAATTTCAATAAAACCATCTGAAACATCATCTGATTTTCTTATCTCTTCTTCAATTAGCTCTGGAGATTCCATCAATTCTTTTTCTATATTTTCTTGTGGAATTGCTCCATTACCAAAGAGATTAAGATTTGGTTGATCCATTTCTTACATGTTAGGGGGCTACTAATAAAATACCTTGGTAATTCTTATCCACAACGTTTTGATATTTGCAAAACAAATTTTCAATTCTTAACCATACTACAATGTTTTGTATCCCGAATGCCTATTTTGAATCCATGTTCATAGATTATCCTCTAACAAGTCAATTCTGGATCATCGTATTCTTATTTAATCTATCTATTTTTTCTGTTTCAGTAGCATCTTTTTTTATTTGGTTCGAAAAAGAATATTTCTCTGGCGCTATTATACTTTCAATAGGTATTCTGGGGTCTCTCTGTGCTTTAAAATATTATCGAATAGCAAAAAAAATTTAAATCCTGTAGCTTGCATTCTCAATTTTACACTTCAATAGAAACCTTAGATCTATTTGATGTTGAATCTTTCACAACTGAAATAATAGAATCTGCGGCCCTTATTAACCCATCATTGTGGGTCACAATTAATATTTGTTCAACGCCCAAGTCTTTCATTGAATCGATAAGTAAATTCAACCGCATAATGTGACCTGCATCTAAAAATGCTGTTGGCTCGTCCAAAATCAACGGTGGCATTGGCACTGACCCCTCAATTCCTTCTATCAATAAGGTATATATTGCTGCCCTGAGGCTGAGATTAATCAAAGATTCTTCTCCTCCTGACAACTGACTCGGAAACAGTATCCCTCCATCCTTTTGATATATAGATAAATCATACGATTCGTCAATTACAATTTTAGAATACGCGTCATTTTGGTATACTCTCTGAAACATTTCATTAAATAAAATTTCTAAACGTGCCAGGTTTCTCTGCCGCAGTTCCAGTCTTAAACTCATATATAATTTTTTTAATTTGCCAACTTCATCATATAACCCATTTACAATTTTGCCCTCCCGCACTAAAATTTCATATTCCTTAGTCAATTCCCCCAAACGTCTGAGCTCACCCCCTGTGAAACCTTTGTCCCTCTGCAATATTTTTTCCTCATTCTCCAATCTTTTATATTCCATTTTGTTATCTTCTATTATTTTCTCACCCTTCTCCAATTCCAATTCTATCACTTCAATCCCTTTCCATTTGTCAGTTTCACTATGTAGTTTCTCTTTCTGAACAAATTGATTCCTCAGTTCGTTTCCATCTTTGAAAATTTGGTCATTTAAAAGATCTTTAAATTTATCTATATTTCCAACCTTTTCCTCGTTTTTAATAATTTCTCTCTCATTTTCAATGCATATATCCAATAGTTTTATTTTTTGGTTTATTTTTTCTCTTTTTCCTTTTAATTCTATCTGTTTTTTTTCTTTCCAATCAAGAGAATTTTTCTGCACTTCACCTTCTACTTTCTGACCACATTCTATGCATTTGCCCTCTACCAATAACTTCTCTATATTTTTAATTTCTTTTTCTAATAGTCCCATCTCAATATCTACGCCACGTCTTTCATTGTCATTTCTTCCTCTGGTTAATTCAAGACCTTCCAATCCAAATTTATTTCCCTCAATATCAATCTCTTCTATAAACCCTTCTCTCTTCAATTTTAAATCTCTAAGACTTACAGTTCTATTGGCATCTTCTATCTTCAATTCATCCAATTTATTTTTATTTTCTTTTAAATTGATTTCATTTTTCTTAATTATTTTATCTAGTTTCTCTTTCTCTTCGCAATTAGATTTCCAAGACCGAACCTTCTCTCTCAACATAGAAACTTCATTTTCTGAATTTTTTATTTTTTCATTACCTATCTGAATCTTTTTACTAATCTCATTCTCTCTCTTCATCAATTTATCCAATTCTTCGTTTAGGTTTTTCTTCTTTAATTCTTCTATATGGTCATTCAATAATTCTACTTTACTTTTCTTTTCATCGGCAATGGATCTAACTCCTAGAAGTGCTTCACCAGTCCTGTCTCCGTATTTCTGAAGCAATCCTAACTGTAGCAATGCATCTATGAACTCCTGACGTTCCTTATTGCTTGACTCCATCAAACTATTATCTCCCTGTCGAACATATGCGCAATTGACAAACGCCTCTGAATTCATCCTCAAAATCCCTCTGACCTTTTCACCTACCTGTTTCGAACCTTCGATTATCTCATTCGGGGTGTGTAATATACATTTAGATGTAATCGCTTTGTCCCCACTAATTTTAATTTCTCTCTGCACTCGAAATGACTTATTTTCATGCGTAAAACATAATTCTATTTTGGAATCATTTTCTCCCACTGTCACTATGTCACCCAAGCCATGTTTAAATGGTGGTCCCGACCCATAGAGTGCAAAAAAACATGCATCAAGCAAAGTCGATTTGCCACTTCCATTATCCCCGTGGATTACAGTAACTCCACTATTAAACTCAATTTCAGCCTCCTTGTACGATTTAAAATTTAACAGTTTCAACCGATCAAACCTCATATAAAATCTCCCAAGCTATAATTATTCAGTTTGGTTTCAACCGATTCTTTGTGTTCTTTCAATTCATTATTATTCTCTATGAGGTCCAAATAAACCTCTAATCTTTTTTCCACTGAATCTTTAACATTATTTCTCAAATTACTCTCGGCTATAGTTCCATCCCGAATCAGGATATCTATTTCCTGCGCACCAGAAGTAAGGCCTAGTGATTTTATTTCTTCCTCAACGGCCTTTATAGGATCTATAAAGTGGGCAACATCTATCATTTTGATAGACTCTCCCTTCTTTATAATTTTTGTCAACACCTTAAGCGCGCCAAATTTTTTACAGTAATTCTCAATTTCAGCTGTTGATATTTGATCCTCAGTCTCTATAGTTATGCTAATAATTGCCTGATCCATTTTCAATCTATGTTCTTTTAATTGTCTGTAAAGGTGGTCTGTATCTTTTTCTAAGTTCACCCCGATGGATATGTATTCAAAATTTCTCCCCGGAATGTTTTTCTTAATCACTCTAATATGGTCATCAAATTCTATTAAATTATAACTCCTTTTTTCTCTTTCTTTAGTAGATTTTCTTTCGGTAGAACCACAATACGTAACACGAACACCTTGTATTGTTTTTTCCTTCCGTTCGTGATCATCCCCAAGCAATATGCAATCAAAATTAATATTGGATCCTTCTATGATTGTATTTATGTCTAATGTATCCTCTCTCTTTACAGGGGTAAATGGAACAAATTGTCCGTGTGCCACAAGAACTTTATACTCTATGCAATCTGGACACTCTTCAAATCGATACTCAATATCTTTTCGTTGCGACGACGGCACATCGTCCATGCCATATATGGCAATATTGTCTACGCACACTGGGAATTTTCCTAGGTGTATCGCCAACCCAAATTTCTCTAGTATGTCTATCCATTGTACTTTCCCAATACCTCTAACCCGTTCATGATTTCCCACCACCGCAAGGAATGGGATCTCTGCAATTTTTAATTGTTGCAGAATATTAATAGTCTCTACAATGTCTACATTACTGGGCATGCCACTCTCAAAAAGATCTCCTGCATGAACCACTGCATCAACCCCCTCACGCACTGATTCTTCTATGACCTTTCCAAATGCTTTTATAAAATCATCTTTCCTTTCTACCAACTGGTACTGGAGACATCCGATATGTGTATCTCCTGTGTGTACCACTCGTTTCATACTCCATATAATCTCGTCCAACGATAAATTGTTTCTCTTATCTCAATCATCAAATCCAAAACACATGTGGTGTCTGTCAGATTTATTTACCAAAAACTCATAAACCCCTCACTCCAATTAAAGTCACAATGGATGCGATCGATAGTTCGAATCATAGTTCAAAAGAAGAATTTCAAAAAAGTGAACAACTAGAGGAACTCGCTGCAAAGGCACAAGAAGCGCAGAATAGAGTCAGTGAGTTGCAAGATAAACTACTAAATATCACTGCTGAAAATAGTAAGTTATTACAAAAGTTAGAGCGTATAAATCATGAAAACCAACAATTGCGCCAACCTCCTTTATTTGTTGCAACAGTTCAAGAAATATCTCCAGAAGGTGCTATTATCATACGTCAACATGGAAACAATCAAGAAGCTATCACAGTCGCTTCACCCGAATTATTAAACGAAATTTCAGCAGGTGATCGGGTGGCAGTAAACAGTGCACTTTCCATCATCCGTATACTTGGAGAAGAAACTGATATCCGGGCACAAGCAATGCAAATAGATTCACCTCCTCAAGTAACTTATGATGATATAGGTGGTCTGGACGACGAAATTCAATCAATCAGAGAGGCGGTTGAGATACCTCTAGAAAACCCTGAGGTTTTTGAAAAAATAGGTATTGATCCTCCAGCTGGAGTTTTACTATACGGCCCTCCTGGAACTGGCAAGACCTTACTAGCAAAGGCAGTTGCAAACAAGACGCAAGCTTCTTTCATACAAATGTCAGGATCCGAGCTTGTACACAAATTCATCGGAGAAGGTGCCCGTTTGATAAGAGATATATTCCAACTCGCGTCTGCCAACCAACCTGCAATTATTTTCATCGATGAAGTAGATGCAATCGCATCTCAAAGAATAGAGTCTAAAACTTCAGGAGATGCTGAAGTTCAGAGAACAATGATGCAATTACTTGCTAGTTTGGATGGATTTAAAGAACGCGGAAATATCCGACTTATAGCCGCTACTAACCGTTTCGATATGCTTGATGATGCCATTCTTCGACCTGGAAGATTTGACAGAATAATCAAAATTTCTACACCAAACCAAGAAGGACGTCTAAAAATTTTTGGGATTCACTCTAAGAGGATAAATATGGATTCGGACATAGACTTTGAAATTTTAGCTGAAAAAACTGATAATTTTAGTGGGGCAGATATTAAGTCAGTCTGCACCGAAGCTGGGATGACTGCAATCCGTGAAAAAAGAACTATAGTCACCCAAAATGATTTCATTTCGGCTATAGATTCCTTAACTAATGAACCCGATGAAAATGAAGATGTATCTATGGCATTCGCTTAGAATATCTGTCTTCTATTAGTTTCAAATTTCTCTATTTAATTACATAAATACTACTGGAATTATGAAAAATAAAATGGCAATTGTGACGAGCAATACTATATATGCTATCATAGTTCCAATAGTAATTTTTAGTAGTTCTTTCTTCATCTACGTATAGTTTTATCTAGATCTCCACGTTTCATATTCAACCTTTTGCTCCGTAACCACTAAGCTTACTCCTGACTATTTATTTTTAATGGAAAAATTCACTGAGAAATACCGGCCAAAATCATTATTGGAAATTCGTGGAAATGATAAATCAATCGGCATTTTTTCAGAATGGGCTTCCAATTGGTCTTTTGGTTCTCCTGCAGTAATTCTTCATGGAAATCCTGGGGTGGGCAAGACTTCGGCAGCACATGCACTAGCTTTCGATATGGGGTGGAATCTAATAGAGCTAAACGCATCTGATAAACGCACGGCAAATGAAATCAATCGAATTGCATTACATGCTGCAGAGAGTGGAACATTTGATGCTGGTGTTTCAGGAAGGCAACTCATAGTACTAGATGAGGCAGATAATCTTCATGGGACTTATGATCGCGGAGGGACTGCAGCACTAACCAAACTGGTTAAGAAATCCCACCAACCACTTATCCTAATAGCAAATGATTATTATGGCATGAGCAGGCCGCTTCGAAATGCCTGTAGTGAAATACGTTTTAATGATATTTCGCCACGATCCATCTTGCCCGTTTTACGTGATATCTGTAGAAAAGAAAACATTAACGCTGGAACTGGGGCATTAGAAAAACTAGCAGAAAAAAATAGCGGGGATCTTCGTGGAGCGTTAAACGATCTTCAAGCTGTAGTTTCCCCGAACGAAACTCTACATTCTCAACAAATAGTAACTAGTTCTCGTAACCACGGGGAAAATATTTTTTCATTTCTCAACAACCTTCTCAAAAATTTAAGCCCACACGAAGCAATAAAATCATCTTACAGTGTAAACGAAACACCTGATAATCTTTTATCTTGGATTGATGAAAACGTATCTCATGATTTCAACATTGACGAGTTGTCTGATGTATATGATTCTCTTTCACGGGCAGATATTTGGCTTACTCGCACCCAAATTACTCAAAACTATTCATATTGGCGTTATGCTAGAGATATAATGGTTGCTGGGACTGCTGCATCTCGAAGTTCCTCGTCAAATAATGGATGGACTAGATATGGGCCCCCTCGATATTGGCAAAAACTTGGGGCATCTAGGGCATCTAGGGATCTTCGAGATAGTATTGCACAATCTATAGCAAAACTAAGTAAAATAAGTATGAGTAGCGCCCGTTTAGGTGTCTTACCAATTCTAAAAATCATGGTTTTAAACTGCCAAAATAAAATTCTAACCACTAGTGCGGCTGCAGCATATGAACTTGATCTTAAGTCCATTTCATATTTAACTGGTTCAGGAAAAACTACTAAAAAAGTTAAGAAAATCCTAGACGATTCTAATAACTTACGAGAGTCAACCACTAGTACAATGGATCCAATTTCAGTTCCTAAAAATAATAATTCAACCAATCAACTTACTAAATATGTCAATTCTTCAATTGAAGCTGACTCTCTCATTTCTTCAAAAGACAAAAATCCACAGGCTGGTTTATCTGATTTTTTCTAACTTTTCATTCAAAAACTAACTAATCTTTTTTCTTATCCCATTCCCATAATGTGGCGGAAACCAATGCTACTAATATCAACACTCCAACTGCATTATGTGCAACACTAATTAGTGGCTCAATTAAAATTCTATTCCCTCCTGGAAATAATCTAATTTTCATCACAGTCAGGGCACCCAAACCCACCTGAATTGGCAATAATAAAGCTGAAACTATTATAGATTTAGTAATCCTTGAAGTTTTTCCATAGTTTTTCCACGCTCTGTATACTGCAAATAGTATCAAGATTCCAACGATAAATGCCAAAAATCTATGTAACCATTCAATCGCACTCGGAATATTTGCAGGGAATATTCCATACATCGCACCATCACATAAAGGCCAATTCATTCCACATGTTAGATCTGCACCAACTTCTTTCGTATAAATCCCAACCATTAATAATATAAATGTCAATCCCGTTGTGATGTCCATGAATTTTAGACCCATGACTTATGATTATATCTTCAAATCATTTCAAATTAGCTATTCTTTGCCCCTATTGGGCCATTTCTAGCACATAAACTGTATATAGATTACTTTTTACACCTCTCTATCTTTTTATGAATCTATGGGAAAAGATGAAAATGCTATGCAAAAGGAAGCTCTAGAATACCATAAAATAAATCCTCCTGGCAAATTAGCCATATTAACAACAAAACCTGCAAACACTCAGTGGGACCTCACATTGGCATATTCTCCCGGTGTTGCAGCACCTTGTATGGAAATACATAACGACGAAGAAAATTCATATGTTTATACTGGGAAAGGAAATCTAGTAGGTGTAGTTTCAAATGGGACTGCAGTTCTAGGTCTAGGTAATATCGGACCTCCTGCATCAAAACCAGTTATGGAAGGTAAAGGTGTCCTCTTCAAACGATTCGCAGACATAAATGTTTTCGACATAGAAATAAATTCTTTCACGATCGATGAAGTCGTTTCAACAGTACAAGCACTTGAACCCACTTTTGGCGGTATAAATCTAGAAGATATAAAAGCACCAGAATGTTTTGAAATAGAACGCCAACTTAGAGAAAGGCTCAATATACCTGTTTTTCATGATGATCAACACGGGACTGCAATAATATCTGGGGCTGCATTAATAAATGCCATCGATATACTTTCTAAAGATATTTCAGATCTCAAGATAGTATTTTCTGGTGCAGGTGCAAGTGCAATAGCAACAGCAAGATTCTATGTTTCTCTCGGCGCAAACAAAGATAATATAGTCATGTGTGATTCAAAAGGGATTCTAACCGATAGCAGGGAAGATATCAACCAATATAAACAGGAATTCGCAACCAAAGAATCTGGAAGTATATCTGATGCAATGGAGGGCTCTGATGTTTTTGTAGGATTGTCTGTAGGGGGTTTAGTAACTGAAGAAATGGTTCAATCAATGGCAAAAGATCCTATCATATTTGCAATGGCAAACCCTGACCCTGAAATAGGTTATCATGAAGCCAAAGCAGCACGCAACGATACAGTGATAATGGCAACCGGGCGTTCAGATTTCCCAAACCAAGTTAATAATGTTCTTGGATTCCCTTTTATTTTCAGAGGTGCATTAGATGTCCGTGCAAGCGATATAAACGAAGAAATGAAAATAGCAGCCTCCCAAGCTTTGGCAGACCTAGCTAGAAAGGATGTAATCGAAGATGTGATCTCGGCATATGGCGGTCAAGAAATATCTTTTGGACCCGATTATATAATCCCTAAACCCGTTGACCCTCGTGTTTTATTCGAGGTAGCCCCCAAAGTGGCAGAAGCGGCAATTAAATCTGGTGTGGCCCGTAATACAATCGATCTCGATGATTACCGTTTAACTCTAGAATCTCGATTAAAGAAATCTCAATTAGCAAACGATTCTGCTCTAGCTATCATTTCAAAATAAGGTTTTAATGGTTTTTTCAGAACCATTTACTCTCTGAAATCAATTCCCCATTCAATATACTAGCTCCTGCAGCGCCACGAATTGTATTGTGGGCAAGACAGTTATATTGTATTCCGGCCAATGTTTCTTTTATGCCCCCAACCGAAATAGACATTCCATTTCCCACATCTCTATCTAATCTTGGTTGGGGTCTTGATGGGTCTTCATGAACTTCTATAAATGGGTTTGGAGATGATGGAAGGTCCAATCCATTCAAACCATGAAATGATTCCTTTGCCGTTTCTTCAGTTATCTTTTCCCTTGATTCTACCCACACATTTTCTAAATGTCCATCAATTACTCCAACCCGGTTGCAAGAAGCAAGCACGGTCATTCCATGCATTGAAATTTTATCATCTTCAAAATGACCCAATATTTTTTGCGGTTCAGTTTCCAATTTATCCTCTTCACCTTCAATATATGGGATAACATTTTCCATAATTTGCATTGATGGAACTCCTCTATACCCGGCCCCTGAAAGTGCTTGTAGTGTTGCAACGTGTACTTTCTCTATTCCAAATTTGTCCAACGCTTTTAATGTAGGTGCCAATGCCATTACAGAACAATTTGGATTCTTTATCAACGCACCATCCCATTCACGATTATCACGTTGAATTTCAATTAACTCTAAATGATCCGAATTTATTTCTGGAATAATTAATGGAACATCCTCGTCCATTCTGCCATTAGACGAGTTCGAAGCAACAATGTATCCCTCTTTACAAAATTCTGATTCAACTTTGGCTGCAATGCCGCTTGGAAGGGCGGAAAATAATATTTCAACATCACTTGGGATACTTTTCACTTCAGTTGCTTTAATTTCCATTTTCGATATATCTATTGGTATAGGGGTACTCAACCCCCATTTAACTATATCTTGGTATGTATTTGCAACACTATTGCTACTAGCAGTTATGACCTCGATGTCAAATAACGGGTGATTTTCAATAAGCTGTATATAGCGTTGTCCAACCACCCCAGTAGCCCCGATTATGCCCACTGAAATTGTCATATGAACAGGGTAGTGACATCAACAGACAAAACATTTCTGGATAGTTCGACACACTATAAATTATTATATCTTAGCCAATCTACTTGATATACGGTCTATTTTTTCTTGTTACATACCCCGCTATCCTATTTCTCACACGTTTGGACCTAACATCTGTAAGGGTCGTTACTGTGTCTTTATTTTCTTCAAAATCAGCTGAGAATTTTTCTGGATATCTTTTTATCAATTCACGTGAAATACGTTTGACATAAGCTGGTTTAATCGGCATACACTCGGCTTGTCAATTCTTTGGCTTAAACCCATCTAATCAAGTTTGTACCTATTCTTGCCTATTTTAAATAACAAATAAACTGTGCCTGATATCATTACATAGCCCCAAAAACCAAACATATTCTATTATTATTTCTATATTGGGCTATTCAATTAACTACCTTGATCCATATTCTAGATTCTCAAGTAAACGCATCCTGAACAAACTTAAACGCGGAGAAACTGTCTCATTCCCCCGTTCTTGAATCATTTCAGGTTGAGATTTCAAACTTTTTAAATTTCCCACCAAATGTCATTGCTTCAATCTAATAAACTCTCTAATTAACAAAGATGCTTCTCCCTCCAAAACATCTCCGCATTTCTCAGCTATTTCCAATAACTCTTCTATTTTTTGTGCGTCTTTTTCTTTTTCTATGGACAAATCCATTCTAGATGCAATAATTGTAGCCTCTACAATGGAATTATATCCTCTATTTATTATGGGTATCTCTTTATCCAATATAGAATATTCTTCAACCTTTATCTCCCAATCTTCCCATTCTGTCCCTCTACTATGTCCAGTTTCAATTGAAATGGGTTTGATTTTAACCCATGCATATGCCCCTTTAATTATGGGATCTTTATGTTCTATGATCCCAAGGGCGGCTTCGGTAAATAACACTGAATCTCTAATAAACTGAATATACCCTTCATTTCTCTCCTTGAAATTCTTTCTAGTTCTAGTATTTCCCCATGTTCTAGCTGTAATTATATCTCCGCCATGTAATCCAACAACCGCAACATTCCATAACCCCGATTCTTCTTGAGTGGTAACTATGGTTTCTACAATCCCTTCTATTTTTAATGGCCATTTCCCTAACATTTCAATTTTATTCCAACTCCACTAAATAGAACTACACATTATCATCTATATTCTTTAGTGCTTCACAACATGCTTCATATACCCTAATAGAATCCGATCTACAATTCATTCTTATATCTGTTTTCACCACTGTGCGGTCTATTTTAGTCTTATCTTCGTTATCTATGACAAAGGCATCTACAAATGGATATGCATCTACAAAACCTGATGTATCTGGCCTCATCTCCATCGATTCCATTAATTTCTTAACCGGGCCAGAAAATGTTTTATCTCCAATAAACGGTGACACAGCAACCACTTTTGTTTTCCATAGCAATTTTTCAATCCCATTTATGGCTCTAATTGGGCCAATACTTGTGACCGGATTAGAAGGCCCAATAATCACTTTATCTTTTAACGCATTACTTACCTCTTCAGTGGGTTTTGCCATTTCAGATCCCTCATATTCCACACCTTTGACCTTTAGTTTCCCTTTATAACCTGCCCAAAAACTCTGAAAATGCATCTTTCCTCTTTCTGTTATAACCATACTAGAAACTGGATCATTACTCATTGGAAGTAATTCTATTTCTGCACCCAACATAGTACACAATTTCTCAGTGATCTCGGTAAGATTGTCACCACTATCTATCCTCGAAGATCTAAAACTGTGAATTGCGCGATCCATATCCCCTATTTTCATAAACTCTGAATCTCTCGAAAATCTTCTCCATCTAGCTATCTTTCTACCTCTCATCTGATCTTCTTCTGGTAAAAACTGTGGTTCTCCATTCCATCCTGATTTTTCTGCAAATTCAGCCAATAATTTATGGGTCTTAAAAGTATCATTTTCCATTCCCCACCACTTCTTTCTATCTAGTAAACCTGAAAAAAGATACATAACCGTATCCAAATCAGGGCAAATAATCATATCCCCCATTTCAATATCATCTCCTGTATTTCCTACAACAATTATATCTTCATTTCCAATAACCCCTGATAGTAATTTTGGCGTTCCAGTCCCCCCTGAGAGAAAAGTAACCATGATGTACCTTCTACCTATGACGCTTTAATCATCTCTTTTTCACCGTAAATTTTATTTCCATATGTTCTTACTTATATCTTTACCTATTCTATCCCACCTAAAATGAAGACAATAAAAGACAGTGTTCATGACCATATTAATATAGATGGGCTTGCCATGGATCTGCTAGATACCTCTACTGTTCAACGACTCCGTCATATCAAACAACTTGGAACAGTTTCACTTGTCTATCCATCTGCAAATCATACTAGATTCGAACATAGCATTGGAGTTTATCATTTAGCATGCAAAGTAACAGATAATCTTGAAGCACCATCTCATATGGCTAACCATATCAGGGCAGCAGCAATGCTTCACGACGTAGGCCATTCTCCTTACAGTCATAATATAGAAACTCTTCTTAATCATAAAACTGGGTTTAAACATGAAGATATCGGAGATTTATTAACAAATCCTCCACTTTCAAATGTTCTAGATAAGCATGAATTGGATGCAAAAATCATAGCGGATTTAATACTTGGAAAAGGTAGATACGGACAAATTATATCAAGTTCCATCGATGTAGATAGGATGGACTACCTCTCTAGAGATGCCCACCACACTGGAGTTCCATATGGTTTAATTGATCATGGAAGATTAGTCCGAGAACTAAGGTTTATAGACGATCAACTAGTCTTATCTGAAGGAAATATCCAAACTGCAGAAAGTCTTTTGTTAGCTAGGGCTCTCATGGGACCAACAGTGTACAATCACCATGTAGCTAGAATATCAAAATCTATCCTACGTAGGGCAACAGAACTACTACTCGATTCAAATGCCATAACCGTACCCGATTTAAGAAACATGGATGATCACGATTTACACTCCGCTCTAAGAAACCACAAAGAGGCATCTCATCTTGAAAAAAGGATTGCCAACAGAGATCTCTATAAAAGAGTAATTTGGGCAGAAATGAAAGATGTTCCCTCCGATGTAATTAATGCAGATCCCGAAATGGTCCACAAATTTGAAGATTCAATTTCCAATTCGCTAAACATAAATCCTCAATCTGTCATAATAGACATACCGCCACTCCCTTCAAAAACCGAGGGAGAAATACAAGTAGAGATTGCAGGGGAGATACGTATGCTGGCTGAACAATCTCCTCTTGTTAAGTCATTATACGATGCTCAAGTAGAACAATGGCGCCTTGGTGTTTATACGCCCAAAGAATTAGTCGAAAAGGTTGGAAGATCTGCAGAATCAGAACTCAATTTAAAAACAAATGGACATCTAATTTCAATTAGATCCAAGAAAAATTTTAGTCTAGACCATTTCTCAAATTAGTATCCTCTCAACGACTCATTCAAGTCTCTACCTATCAAAGTGATTTCATGTTTCTTGAAGGAACGATTCTTTTAGGTTCGGAGTTCAACCCAATCGAAGGCTCAGTAATAATTAACCAGGGTTTAATTTCAAAAATAGAAGAGCATTCTACTAACAGTACAGACATTATCCTCCCAACGTTTGTTAATTCTCATACTCATATTGGTGATTCAATTGCAAAGGATGCTGGATATGGCATGTCCCTCGACCAGCTGGTTGCACCTCCATTGGGCTTAAAACATCAATTATTGGACCAATCAACACCTGAAAGTTTAATCTTCAATATGGCCAAATCCATCAACTTCATGGAAGCAAATGGAATTTCTGCTTTCGCAGATTTCCGCGAAGGCGGTGTAAACGGTGTTAAGATGCTACAAGAGTCCAATATGGATTCTTCAATACAGGCGATTATTTTCGGTCGTGAAACAACAGATGTATTAAAAATATCTGATGGTTTCGGTGCAAGTGGGCACAGAGATGCAGATTTTTCCCACGAGCGTAAAACAACAAAACAAGAAAACAAACTCTTTGGAATTCATGCCGGGGAACGAGACAATAAAGATATAGATGGGGCACTCGATTTAGAGCCTGATTTCATAGTCCATATGGTCCATGCCACACCTGAACACCTAAACCATATTAAAAAAGAAGACATCCCCATTGTAGTTTGTCCTCGTTCAAATCTTGTCACTGGCGTTGGGCTACCTCCAATTAAAGATTTACTCAACCACACTACAGTTGCACTTGGGACTGACAATGTTATGTTAAACAGCCCATCAATTTTTAGGGAAATGGAATTTATTTCAAAGCTTTTTGATATAGAACCAAGTGCTATTTTAAGAATGGCAACTTCTTCTGGGGCAGATATTTTCAACCTCAATTCTGGAGTTATAGAAATAGGAAAAGAAGCAAAATTAATAGTTCTCAATGGGGAATCAAATAATCTTTATGGGTCTCATGATATAGTTTCTTCTATCGTTAGACGAGCAAGTATGTCTGACATCAAAGAAACCTATTTTTAATACTATTGTTATTCTTTCCTATCTAATCGCTACAATTTGTCCCCCATATAATCCATATATACTTTCTTTTGCAGCTACTACTACTGGGGCATCAAAATAATTAGGGGCATTACCTAATTTCAATTTCTTATAAACCGTACCATCATTTTTATTGATGCAATAAATATTCGATATATCTTCTCTGTTGGGCTTTCTTTTAATTTCTCCCATATAAATTTTATCTCCTGCTATTATTGGGTTACTCCACTCAGGAGATGCAAAATTTTCGTCCTCTGAATTCAATTTCCACATCTTTGTCCCATCTTCTCTTTTCACCGCAAATAATTTTGCACTATTGTCGTTAAATAAAGAAACATAAACTCTCTCCTCGTCCAAAGCCATTCCGCCCCATGTACTATATTCGACTCTTTCTCTTATTGACCATATTCCCTCTCCACATTTTCTATCTATAGCAAAAATTTTAAGAGACATTACGGTCTCACTATCTTCAGACAAAGCTGTTACATAAACTTCATTCCCCTCTGCTATAATCTGATCTCCTGCGTATTGACTTTCCATATCAAACGACCACACTATGGATCCATCACTTTCCAATAATCTGTAAATTTTGTTTCCAGAAATAATGTACACTGAATCTCCCATGATAGAAAATCTACCAGAAATATTCTCAGAATTAAATTCCCATTCAATTTCTCTCGTCTGTGGATTTACTTTATAAAAATAATCTTTAATCCCATTCGTCCTGCCAAAAACATATAGATTTTCATTTGTCCCAATACCTCCAAAAAATACAAATTCCCCTTCTGGTTTAAAAGACCAAATTAACTCACCATTTTCTATATCAATCACATGCATCCCATCAACGCTTCCCACATATATGCTATTCTCTGTAACTGATCCTGGTAAAAGACCTCCTGGTTGATGACGATAAGACCATTTTTCCACTCCATTTTCTATATCGATTGCATGCAAACTTCCCTCCCCTGAAAAGGTTCTCCACCCCGCATATGCAACTCCATTTCTTACCAAAGGTCTCAAAAAATGAGCCGTTTTAATAGGAAGTTTAGTTTCCCATACTGGTTTAATTATACTGGGATCTATCTTGGCATTTCTATTTTCATTATTGCCTATCATATTTCCACCCACATGAGGCCACCAACCATCTTCCAAATCAGAACCCAAATTCGCTTGAATTGACTCATTCAATTCCAGCTCGCATTCATTTTTGTCTCCTTCTCCCGTGCACCCTGCAACAAAAGATGCTCCAACTGCTATAATTTTGAGCATTTCCCGTCTTTTAAGAAATGAGTTCATGTTCTATAATGGCTTCTCTTAAATTTTAGCTTTATCTTTATGAATTATCTTTATTTATTCAACTATTGCAATTTAACCCAACCTATCCCTATCAAAATGATGAACATCCCACCTGCCATAATTCCTGGAATCCAGTTGCTGTAATACAAATTAATAATGCCCCACAACATAATGAAACTAATTAAATCATCAAGTCCAAATTCACAATTTTCTAGCCTTTTAAGAACTGCATCTTTGCCATACATCACATGAATAGCAGATACAGAAACAGCTCCGCTAAGCAACCACCCTTTGTAATTGCTATATGGAACTCCATAGAATGACGACCCATTCCCTCCATAAGACCAAAATCCAAGCTTAACAGCCGCCGGATCCAAAATTAAATCTATTATTATTACCAACAAGATAGAGATTGGGACGACCAATTTCCAATCTAGCATGGCCTTCTTCACAATTAAAACTGATAGCAAGTACCCATTAAATATCAACGGAATAAAAAATAAAGGCAGCCCCATTGGAACGCCACTAACCATTGGGCCCAGTTCGATCAAATATACAAATTCACCATATGGCCACCCCTGAGTTATCCCTACAAACTCAATGACATATACATAAATGGTTAATAATATTAATAAAATTCCATTCTTTTTGTTAATCAATGGAATTATCATAACAATAAGGGGCAACCTCATCAAAGCAGTTCCAATTAGAATGATATATGGGTTAAAAGAAACTAAATTTGGCAGCATAGATTCACTACTAGCTATCAACAATATCGCACCAATAGTGGGCATTACTATGGCCAAATTAAATCTATTCCTGCGTACTATTGATTCTAATTTTATTATCATACTATACTATCTTCCATAATCCTCCTAAAACCATGGCACATCCCATTATGGCATTTATCCATGGATACCACCAATAAGCCACCTTAATCTCTATTTTTTGTACAATAAGGACTCCTAAAATCACTGGATAAACTAGCATTATCATTCCCAATCTGATATCTAAAAATGCAAATAAAATAGAAGAAAAAACCCAGCAAAAACCACAATATATAGTCGTTTTTTTCTCACCCAACACAGTAGCTAATGTTTCAATTCCTCCTTTCCTATCTGGACTAATATCTGGTATGGCAGAGAATGTGTGCATTGCCATTGCCCAAAGTCCTCCACCTACAATGGCAGCAATTGGTGGACTCTCCCCTGAAACCGCTATGTATGTTATAATTCCTGGAAATATATATAGAATATTTGAAATAGAATCGATACCTGGTTTGGTTTTAAATCTAAATGGGGGGGCGCTATATGCTAAACTTAAAAATAGGAATCCAATCATCCAAGGAATAATTTTTTGCGGGAGAACACTCATCAAAATTAAACCTATTATAAAACTTAAAACTATCGCAACAGGCAATATAAAATCTCCTTCATATTGATTCTCTTTGATTTTTTTCTTTGGGTTCAATTTATCAATTTTGGCATCATATATATCATTAATCCCATATAATAGAAAATTCGCTGGTATGAGGAAGTAAAGAATTAACAAAATTATTTTTAATTCTATCCATTCAACAATCGTATCTGATCCATAAATGGCCCCTACTATTGCTGGCCCTGCTAAATATAGCCAAAATCTAGGTCTGGAGGGCGCAATTAACTTCATATCAATCTCTATTTCATTCCAATCCATCTTCGATAACAACTTTTGCTGTATGTTCTCCACTTATTAGGCACATAGGAACTCCAATTCCAGGCCTAGTGTATCCTCCTGTATAGTACATTCCATCTAACTTTCTAGAACGATGACTTGGCCTAAGCGGTCCCGTTTGACTTAATGTATGCGCTATTCCCAGAGCAGATCCTTTAGAGCTATTGTATTTATTTAAAAAGTCTTTCACTGAAAAATGTTCTTCTACAATTATCCTATCTTCTATTCTGACCCCTGTATTTTCTAAAATATCCTCAAATATTTTGTCTCTATATTCTCCCCTCAATTCTTCGCTGTCTTCTAATCCTGCAGCTATGGGGACTAAAACAAACATATTACTGCATCCCGAAGGGGCAACCGAATTATCTGTATTCGATGGGGCACATATGTAGTATGCTGGATCATCCGGCCAAGCAGGATCTGTAAATATTTCTTTAAAATGACCATCCCAATCTACAGGAAGAACTAGGTTATGATGAATCAATGGCTCAATCTCTCCCTCGATGCCTAGATATATGAGAAATGCAGAAGGTGCATAAACACGAGATTTCCAATATCTTGGACCATATTGCACCATTTTTTTAGGCAATAATTCCATCTCCGTATGTCTATAGTCTGCATTACTAACCACAACATCTGATTTTATTTCTTCACCTGATACACTTTTCAAAACAAAAGAACCCCTTTCTCCTTCAATCGAACTAACTTCAAAATTTAATTTATATTCCACACCTAGTTCTTTTCCCAAGTCAACCATCGCAGATATGACATTTCCCATTCCACCTTTGGGATAGTATACTCCTAAATTGAAATCCACATGGCCCATTAAATTATATAATGCTGGAGTATTCTTCGGTGATCCTCCCAAGAAAACCAATGTATATTGCATAATCTGTTGAAGCTTTGAATTAGAAAAATACTTAGAAACATGATTTTGCATCGAACCAAATAATTTCACCTTGTGCGCATTTTTCAATACATCCAAACTCATGTAATCAATTGGACTCGGGCGATCTTTATATACAAATTTATGCATACCTATATCATATGTTATTTTAGATTTCTTTAAATATTTGACAAGTGATTCTCCCGACCCAGCTTCAATTTTTTCGAAAGTGTTTTTGTTTTTTTCAATATCTGAAAATATGTCTATTCTCTCCCCATCTTTGAAAAAAATCCGGTAGTGTGGATCCAATTGAACCAATTCATAGTAATCTCTTGGTTCACGATCAAAAAATTTAAAAAACCTCTCAAAAACATCTGGCATGAGGTACCAGGATGGCCCCATATCAAATCTAAACCCATCCTTTTCCAATATCGAAGCCCGGCCACCAATATGGTCGTTCTTCTCAACAAGTGTAACTTTAATTCCTTCTTTGGCTAAATAACAAGCACACGCTAACCCCCCTACACCCCCTCCAATTATTACTGCAGAATTAGTTACCATTTCTGCCATATTTTTCCTCTAAAAATTCGTTTCTTTTGACTGTCAATTACTACTCTCTTGATATTGTCAAAATGATTTACTATCCTACAAAAAATAAGCGATCTTGTAGATTGAGAAAATAAAGTGGAGACTGTCCCATCCTCTCTATTAACTCCACTTGGCATGCCGGTAGTTAGGTAAAATGTTGCTTCTGGATCTCCAGTACACTTCCAATATAATCCTCCTCTTATCAAACAACTAATTTTGTTAAAAATGCTCAATGTGGGTCTATGCGACAACACATCATATTTATATTCTTTAATCAACCTATGATGTTCTGCGTATAGTATGGCGGATAAAAGAATTGCAAATTGACAATCAGTAGGTAGGAATTTGATCCCTTTAATCCCTTCTCTGTAAAATTTTTCTGCCCGCGTAAGTTCTTCTTGCATAACCTTTGCAAATGCATTTGAAAACTCTAATTTTTCCACATCCTCATATCCAATTCCATATTTTTCAAGTGTCACTCTAGGTATGTAAACTCTATCGAATTCTGTAATATCTTCTCTCACATCTCTGAGAAAATTAGTTAATTGAAATGCATTTCCCATTGCAGCAGAAGACTCTTCGATCCCCTCGATGCCATTCCCTTTCATGATGGCTATCATCATTTTTGCCACTGTAACAGCAGAACCTTTCATATACTGATCAACTTCTTCAACTGTGTCGTATCGATTCGTATGAATGTCACATCGCATTGAATCTAAAAATGCTACTATCTCTGAATTCGGAATTTCATATTTTCTACGAAGCTCTTCAAAAGCTTTCAGGCATGGTTCATCTGAAAATGAAATCCCTAGTGAAATATCTTGTATACTATTGAGCTCTTCAAGTTTTATACGAGGACTCTTATCTTCTGAAACATCTACAACCTCGTCCGCTATTCTAAAAAACGCATATAAAATATGAGTTGCGTATCTTACTCTTTTAGGCAGCAATAACGTGGCAAAATAAAAAGTTTTTCCAGTCTTTTTTTGGACCTCCCGACTTCTACTAATTTGATCACTGGATACCATCTAACTATATGCCTCGAAATTATACTGACTTTAAATTATTTTCACAAATATAAGACATTACGCATATTAATAATCAGCGATATTTAATAAAAAAATATTCATGAAATTTTCTATATTTTCATGGGATGATAATAATTTTTCCAAACCTACTCTCGCTGTATATCGCCGTTTGAGCCCTTTTAACTTCATCCAAAGAATATCTGTCTCCCACAACCACTTTTAACAATCCATCTGACATCATCATAGCCAATTGTTCCAAAACAGAACAAATTTCCGGGGTATTGAACATACTAATCATATGCAGTGTTATTTCTTTTGATCTCGCAATTGAGAATGATGGGATAGTAACATCTGAATTTTCTTGTCCTATCCCAACTATCCGCGCCCCGCCCCCCGCAACCCGAATATTCATTCCCATATACTCATCACACATATGATCTATAATTACGTCTTGAGTGCCTTTTTGTTCAATTAATTCTGCAAGTTTTTCTTCCTTATAATCAAAAACATAATCTGCCCCCAATTCTTTTAAACTTTTGTGGTATTCTGGTCTAGCTGTCGTAATAATCTCTGCACCTCTATCTTTGGCAATCTGAACTGCAACATGTCCCACTCCCCCATTTCCACCATGTATTAAGCATTTTTCTCCACTTTTAATTCTGCCATGGTCAATCAAAGCGCGCCATGCAGTAACTCCAACTAGTGCAATTGCAGCACCTTCTTCGAATTCGATCTCATCTGGGAGCAACGCCATATTTTTTCTCGGAGCTACAATAGTTTCAGCATATGTTCCATCTATGTCTCGACCCAAACCCGTACCAAATACTCTGTCTCCTATCTTCAAATCACTATTACTAGATCCTATTTCAACCACAACACCTGAAAAATCCGAACCCGGGGTCCATGGGAGCATAGGTGGTTTGTATGTTCCTTCTCTAAAATACGTGTCAACTGGGTTAACCCCAATTGCCTTTACATCGATTTTAATGCCTTCTTTTTTAATTTCAGGTTTTTCTATATTTTCTATCCGCAAAACCTCTGGACCTCCATATTCATAGAAGCACACTCTCTTCATAAATAACATAATCTCTCGCCAAGGATAAATGAGTATACATCAAGTCCTTTATATCTCAAAGAGTTTCACTTCATATCACATGCGTTTGCACGAATACCAAGCAAAATCAATTTTCGCGGATGCAGGAATACCAACTCCGCCGTCTTCCCTGGCAACTTCAACGAAAGAAGTTTTAGACTCTCTCGTAGATATAGGCTACCCTGCAGTAATAAAAGCTCAAGTACATGTTGGAGGTAGAGGAAAGGCTGGAGGAATATCTCTAGTTAACAATTCCGACGAAGCACAATCTGAAGCAGAACGTATCATAGGAATGGATCTTAAAGGCTATAAAGTGAATGAGGTTTTAGTAGAATCTGCTGTCGATTTCACAGATGAAATATATCTTGGAGTCGCACTCGATAGGAGCTCAGGAATGCCTGTAGTCATGGTATCTTCCAAAGGTGGAATAGACATAGAACAAGTGGCATCATCTACTCCTGAAGCAATATCCAAAACTTATGTAAATCCACTTCTTGGACTACATAATTTCCAAGCAGTAAATGCAGTAAATACTGCTGGGGTTTCTTCAAAATTAACCCTTAAAGTTAGCAACGTACTTTTATCTCTATATAGTATTTGGGAATCCTCTGACGCAACTGAAGCTGAAATAAATCCTCTAATGGTCACTAAAAATGGAGATATTTTCGCAGCAGATGCAGTTCTCAACATAGAAGATGATGCTCTCTTCCGACAAAAACACTTAGCCGATTTAAAAGACACAAGAAACAATAGCACATTGGAAGCAAAAGCAGATTTATATGGATTCAATTATGTTCGTTTAGACGGTAATATTGGAGTTATTGGAAACGGGGCAGGATTAGTTATGGCCACATTAGATTTAGTTGATCATTACGGCGGTAAACCAGCCAATTTCCTTGATATAGGCGGCGGGGCAAAGTCAGATAGGGTCGAAAATGCTCTTGATATCTTATTCAATGATGAGAATGTGGATTCAATACTTTTCAATATCTTTGGGGGTATCACTCGCGGAGACGAGGTCGCTCAAGGAATAAACGATGCACTTGAAAATTTCGATATCCTTCCAAAACCCATTGTAGTCCGCCTTGATGGGACAAATGCGAAAGAAGGAATGGAAATCCTCAACACAGATCATCTTGTTATTGAGTCGACACTCGAATCTGCGGTTCAACGCGCAATATTGTTGGCATCAACAAAAGGAGGATTATAATGAGCATACTGATAAATAAAGACACTCGCGTAATTGTTCAAGGAATTACTGGGAGTCAAGGAGCTTTCCATACAAATCAAATGGTCGAATACGGCACTAATGTAGTCGCTGGTGTTGTACCTGGTAAAGGTGGATTGGACCTCAATGGAATTCCTATATACGATACCATCCATGCAGCTTTAGGAGAAACCGATGCCAATGCTTCAGTAGTATTTGTCCCTCCTGCATTCGCATCTGATGCCCTATTTGAAGCATTCGACACATCACTCGATCTTGTTGTGGCTATAACTGAGGGAATTCCTACTCATGACATGACAAAAGTCAATTTTTCCATGCCATCACACATTAGATTATTAGGTCCAAATTGCCCTGGTATAATAACTCCTGGAGAGTCCAAATTAGGAATTTTACCCGGAAATATTTTTACCCCAGGTCCTGTGGGTCTTGTTTCCCGATCTGGTACCCTTACATATCAGATTGTTTCTAATTTAACAAATTCAAATCTTGGACAAACAACTGCAATTGGAATTGGTGGCGATCCAATAATTGGGACAAATTTCATCAACTGTCTAGAACTATTCGAAGCAGATCCTGATACCAAAGTAGTCGTAATGTGCGGCGAAATCGGAGGGGAAGATGAAGAACAAGCTGCCGATTTTATAAAAGAGAATATGGATACTCCAGTTGTTGGGTTTATTGCAGGAAGGACTGCTCCAATTGGGAAGCGAATGGGCCACGCAGGGGCCATAGTTTCTGGAACTGGTACTGGGACCGCACAATCTAAAATAAAGGCACTCGAATCAGCTGGAGTACTTGTTGGACAAACTCCAAATGATGTGACAAAACATGTCCAAAGCTTACTTTAAAAACAGATCAGAATATATTATAACTTATTATCTATTCGCAGCTTCCAAGTTTCATCAGGTCATCATTTTCGTCATCTGTATCTAGCGTACGAACATATTTTATACCGTCCATGCTTACAGATTTAAAAGCTAACTCTTCACTACCCACAATTATATGGTAACCCGCCAAACCCGATTCCATCATGCTATATACTTGATCAATATTCCTTTTCTGAATTTTGTTCGCCACCCTAAACCCAATTTCATCTATCGATCTGCAGTCCTTGTACTCGCTACCTTCTCTCTTGACCACACATACAACTTCCCATGAATGCATACCTTAGTTTATCATCCCGATCAGTTGTATTAAACTTGACCTTTGCATACTCTTCATTCTCTAAATAATTTCTATCCTGTATAATTTCGTCAATCTGAACCCCAAACTCATTGAATAGTCCAAGTTCACAGCTTCAAATTGATATTCTTAGCTCTCTTATCTTTTGAATGTCCCACGAATGGTCCTTTTCATCATCTATTGGCGTTTCCAAAACCATTGGAATTTCTCTAAACAATTCGTGATTAATTAAGGATCTAAAAGGTTCTTCTCCTATTTCTCCATCTCCTATGTGTTCATGTTCATCTTTTTCAGAACCAAACGGATGCTTGGAATCATTAAGGTGCAAATAACGTACATTTCCAATACCAATTGTGTCTTCTATCTCTTCTACCATATGATCTATCTCCATTTCATTCTCAAAACTATACCCTGCAGAAAATAAGTGGCATGTGTCGAGACACACACCTATGTCATTATAACCATATGTGGACTCTTCCACCATAGTTTGCAATTCTACAAATTTCTTTCCCAATGTAGTCCCCTTTCCAGCTGTATTTTCTAGAAGCAATGTAACTGATTTTGGTATTTCCAACTGAGAAATTCTCATAGCAATATTTTTTAATCCTTTTTCTATCCCTTCTCCTGTATGGGCCCCCGGATGAAATGTGTAATAAGGTATTCCTAGATCAGCGGAGGCATCCAGTTCACTCTGAACCGTAACAACAGATTTTTCAGCCAATTCTTCTTTTGGAGTTGCCAAATTTATTAAATATGTACCATGAACTATCCATGGGCCCACATCATTTTCTGAACAAGATTCTTTAAACAATTCTGCACTTTCTTCATTAACCTCTCCAACTTTCCACCCTCTTGGAGATCCAACAAAAAGCTGGCCACAATTTCCTTTTATTTCAACTTCTCTATCAACCGCCTTTTCAAAACCACCTGACATCGAAACATGTGCCCCAATTCTGAACATAATTAAGCTTAGTATTTCAGAGCAATAATATTTCTGTCTTTAATTTATTTTAAATAACCTCTCTTTGGTTTCTAACTCAAGCATCCGTCAATTACATTATCAAACGATGCTTCTATTCAGTATATAATTAGAAATGCTTCAAAAATCTCAGCTTATTGATTCTTATGGGGCCTCATCTCCAAAAACACCTGTACAACTAATAGAATATGCCGCGCATTATTCTACAACAATCAATCTTCCTATAGACTTTTCTTCAATCAACTGGACTATCTCTACAAGGGCAACAAAAAGAGCAGCATGCTGTAAATTTACCTCTGGAAAACCAATAATTACAATTTCATTAACCTGGGCTGCATTTAACAAATATGGCTGGGAAAAATTCCAAAGTGTGATCAGACATGAATTAATTCATGTATGGGAGTATCAATCATTTGGAGTGACATCCCATGGCCCCCGTTTCAAAAATAAAGCTATAGAATTAGATGCACCAATCCACTGTGAGGAATTCTCTCCTGCTAGGTTTAACTTAAAATGTAAAAATTTAGATTGCTATTGGAATGCAACCCGTCACCGTGCATCAAAAACAGTAACTCACCCACTAAAAAATTACCGCTGTCATGCCTGTGGCTCTCCATATGAAGTGGAACATATTTCAACTTCAATTGTGTGGGAAACTCATTCAGAGTATCTAAAATCAAGAGAATTAATTGGATCTAATTGGTAATAAATTATAATCTTGTTTCATTTAAAGTATCTCCAATTTTTAATAATCCAATAACCAATCCCTGTGCATGCAAGTCCTTCTGCAACTAAATACAAATATTCTTTCATTTCATACCCTGACCCTTGAATCACTCTACCCATTCCCTCGCCAGATAATGAGACAATAATAAAACTTAAAACGGTTATTGCTATTACTACATTCATAACCTCTGACGCTTTGTTTTTCTTTTTTTCTAATTTATATATTGTAGCTATAAAAACGACCGAACCAATAAATATGTAAAATCCTAACCGTTCACCACTACCTCGTATATCTCCATTAACCAATCCAATCAACCCAATAAAACAAAATACAAATATTAGTGTAGATATGGAGATTCCCAATCCTCCCCTGACCAATTTATCTCTCCCGATTCTTTTTAAAATCTCATTTGCACGCGTCACATTCTCTCTAAATTTCATTGACAATGGGTCTTTCATAATTTCCTCTCTTCATATCTCATAGAGCGAAGATTATATATATGGCGCCCGAAAAGTTCACGTTTCAATGCCCTCATCAAAAAAATTTATCACTATAACTGATGATGGCGTAACCTTGCCAATACCTTCAATTCTTACCGGTCGTGGGTTTATAACTGGAAAATCTGGCTCTGGAAAATCAAACACTGCAAGCGTAATCATAGAGGAACTTCTCAAGAATAAATGCCCTCTTATGATAATAGACACCGATGGAGAGTATAATGGATTGAAAGAAAAATTCAAAGATGTACTTCACATAGGTCAAGGTCCCGATTCTGACGTAGAATTGACAATGGGCCGTGTAGATAAAATTACAGATATAGCTCTAATAGAGGGTGCTCCTATCATCTTAGATGTCTCCAATTTTAAACCAGAAAAACAAAAAGAAATAATCAATGAAATAGTCACTCAATTATTCGACAAGGAAAAAGAACATAGGAAACCATTTCTACTAGTAATTGAAGAAGTTCATGAATTCCTCTCTCAACAAGGTGGGGTCGATGAATTGGCAAGAAATCTAATCAGGATAGCAAAACGTGGCAGAAAACGCGGACTTGGAATATGTGGAATTTCTCAAAGACCATCTGCAGTAGACAAAGATTTCATCACACAATGTAATTGGTCATTTTGGCATCGTTTTACGTGGGCTGCTGATAAAAAAGCGGTGACACAAACACTAGGCACGGCATACGCAAACCAAATGGAAACTCTTGCAACCGGAGAAGCATTTATGGCAACTGACTGGGATGCAATCCAACGTATAAAACTAAAACAAAAAGAAACATTTGATGACGGTGCAACTCCCATTTCCCGAAATATAATCCGTCCAGATTTTACATCTGGTCAAAGTGAATTAATTGAGCAATTACTTTCTGTTAAAGGCCCACCTAAAAAATTAGATGTAAAATCTCTTAAATCAGAGAATTCGCATTACCGATCTAGAATCAAAGATTTAGAAAATCATATATCAGAACTCACTTCTCGGATTGTATCTGATCAAACTCAAATAGAACCCACCAAAGATGCCCAAATTGTCCTCGATATTCAAGATATAATCCCCAAAATTCCACAACACCCAAAAAATTTCAATTTCGTTTGGGAAACTGGGCAGTTATTAGTCCACATTTGGCATATTATTTTTAAGATATCTGCATTTTCTATATCTTCGTTTATTTCTTATTTTAGGGCCAAAAAATTCCTTGTCGTATTGTTTATTCTATCCATCGTTCTTTTTATTATTATTATATTTTTATATTTCAAATAGAATCTTCTGCGTAATACTTTAGTATCAACAAGCATTTCCATAATATAGAGGTACATTTTACATGTCAAAACATGATCACGATCTTCCAGATCGACAAAAATACCAGGGTTTGATGGAAGTGCGTTCCGATGGAGGCACTAGATCTACTATTCAAGCGGTGGATAGTCCTGCTGATAAAGTTTATAGTAATAGAAGGATATTCATTCAAGAACACGCGACTAGGCATTTCGACAATAGGGATGTTTGGGAGGCACTACGAGATCCTGCGAAAAGAATCATAAAAGGATCGGAAATCCCGTTAAAATCTAAGACTGAGAATTCCCTCCTTGAAGGGTCTAAAGCCTGGGGCAGGTCATATGTCCGTCCTTGGAAAGGAAGGACGCAAAGTATGTCTCTTATGGAGCGCGTTCTAGCGCCAGAAGCAGATGATAAAAAACATGCACATCAAAACGAAGCAATGATGTATGTACTAGAGGGAAAAGGATACGAAATCCATGATAATGAAGAATATACTTGGGATGCTGGAGATTTAGTTATCATCCATGGAGGGTGTGTCCACGAACATTATTCAGTAGACCCCGACAAACCATGTCGTCTTTTAGTATACAATTCCCTCCCAATATACAATTTCCTTCACCTTGTTTATCAGGGAACTGTTAGACATACTCCAGGGGATGCTGCTAAAAGTCCAACTTGGACTCCTCCGTTTGACTGGAATGTTGGAAGAGAAGAATATTCCAAAGAGGACCACGATCAATATTCACAAATGCGAAATATGCTATCAAAAGAAGAAGCTGCAGTCAAATCTGCAACCCAAAGGGCAGGTGTATAACTTTTGACAGATAACAATAATTACGAAGATCTTCATAACTACGAATTTGATCATATACCTCTTCATAGAAAAAGGACCACTGAATTAGTCTCTGATGATTACGTTCATTTAGATGAACGAGAAGAATGGGATCGTAATCTTGCTGGAACTGCAGAAGCGTCTTATTACCAAGAGTTCCTTGAAGATTCTAAAAACAATCCTCTAGCTCAACATGGGCCTCGTGACAGGATGCACAAAATCATCAAACCTGAAGAAATGCCTTGGGAAGATTCGCCACAAGGCAAGCTAAAACATGTGCTAAATGAAAAAATGGAACGAACGTTAGGTGCAACAGGTGCTGTCAACACAGATCTATATATTCAGGTAATACCTCCTGGAGGCAAGTCCGGAAAACATCGGCATATGAGCGAAGAATTAGTTTTTGTTCTAGATGGTGAAGGGTATGATCTTCATTGGGACCCAACTGCAGTCATGCGGGACACTGTAGTATGGGAATGGCCGGAAGAACCTCAAAAATTCTTGTGGGAAACAAACGATGTTATTTTCATTCCAACCAACACTGCGCATCAACATTTCAATTCTAGTGAAGACCGCCCAGTAAGACTTCTCTGCTGCAATGCTAGGATATACAACCATCTAGGTCTTGGATTTAATGATCTAGAGCAATTTGAAAACGCTCCAGACTACAAAGAATAATTTTATTGTATTCCATTTTTATACTGGAAATGTAAACCAATCATGGGTCGGGCCAGATTCGAACTGGCGATCCCCGCAATGTGAATGCGATGTCATAACCAGACTAGACCACCGACCCAGAGAATATATTATCATTTCATCCATCTTAAACTTTGTTGGATGTTCTTGCATAACATTAGCTACACATAAGTTGGATTTTTTTCTTCAATATCGTCGCGTTTATTCACTACTCGTGCAAATATGAACATGGCATCTGACAATCTATTAAGGTATTCTATACATAGTCCGACTTCATTCCCTTCTCCAAGTAAAGTCACCACTCGACGTTCTGCTCTTCTACACACTGTCCTTGAATTATGTAACTTAGATCCAATTTCACTTCCTCCTGGCAAGATAAATTTTCTAAGTGGTTCTAATTCCTCTTCATATTCATTAATCCATTCTTCCATCATTAGAATCTGTTCTGATTCTATTTCGACTCCTTTATTATCTGTTCTTGAAAGTTGAGCTTGTATTGTGTGCAAGTGATTCTGAACCCGGTTAAGTTTTTTATCTATGTCTTCATATTTTGTTGGGCCAATTAGTCCGATTATTGAGTTTAGTTCGTCGACAGTCCCATATGCTTCGATTCTGGTATCGTCTTTAGTCATTCTTTCCCCACTTGCCAAATCAGTTTTTCCAGAATCACCACGTTTTGTATATATTTTCATTTTTTATTTTTAACCTATCTTGTCGCGTACATGCGTGTTGTTTTATTAATTTTATCCTCCTCCTTAATGTATTTTCTTGATTTAATTTCATTGTTTTTTTCTATATATCATTATACGGTTTATAAACTATATAAAACCGGCATACAATCCCGAATAACCATTTTCAATCATTCTTTTCAGTGGGGCCCAATTAGAAATTTAATTTTATGGAAGTTCTCCTCTGTATCATACAACGTTGCGTTAATTGAAGTATTTTGCAATATCTCTAATATACTTGGTCCAAAATTATTTTAATTTAGTAGTTTCGCATGGACACCATAACTTTAAATTAATCTCTCTCTATATCATATTCAAATGTCTCTCAAAAAAGAATATTATTGTTCATTTTGTGAGCAACATCAAAATTTCTCTAGAATTGCATCCATGTGGGTCCAAATAGGTCTAAAAACAAAATGGACTTGTTCTGTATGTTCTAATACTTTGGTTGTCATCGAAAATCCCCCGTCAGACACCACGTAGTCTTCTATTTTTTTCTTTTTTGTATATATTTTTGTATATCTTATGTTGCTATATGCATTCCCTAAGGCAATTTTCTGGTATCTCAAGATTTATTTTATCCGACGAATATCATGATATATGGTGAATTTTGCGACACGTCTGGATCCTATATCTATCAGTGGGATTCGAAAGGTATTTGATTCAGCTGCACCCGGTGCAATAAATCTAGGACTAGGGCAACCTGATTTCCCCACGCCGTCTTATATAAAAGACGCAGCCATACAGGCAATACAAGATGGAAAATCTGATAGTTATACTCCGAATAAGGGGATCTTGGACCTACGAATTGCAATATCCAATAAACATTCTCGCGATAATTCTTTAACTATCTCTCCTGAAAACATAATCGCAACTGCAGGGGGGAGCGAAGCATTGCATCTGGCAATTGAAGCCCATGTTAATCCGGGGGATAAAGTATTAATTCCCGATCCTGGATTTGTTTCATATGCTGCTCTTACTCATATATCCGGTGGCATTCCGATACCTATAGCATTGAGAAAAGACCTCACATTAGATCCATCTTCTATTGAAAATGCTATTTCAGAAGATGTGGTGGCTTTCATAGTTAATTCTCCTGGAAATCCCACGGGGGGTGTCCAATCAAAATCTGATATGAAATCATTCGCAAGAATAGCAGATGATTATGATATTTTATGCATTTCTGACGAAGTATATGAACATTTTATATTTGAAGGTGAACATAGGTCCCCGATGGAATTTTCAAAATCTGATAATGTAGTTATAGTTAATACTTGTTCCAAGTCTTATTCCATGACTGGATGGAGGCTTGGGTGGGTAGCTGCATCCCATCAAAGAATAGAAAAAATGCTCCACGTACATCAATATGCACAAGCTTGCGCTAGCGCAGTATCTCAATACGCTGCGCAAGCTGCACTTTCCGGTCCCCAGGACTCACTTTTTGAAATGGTTAAAACTTTCAAAAAGAGACGAGATCTTCTCGTAGACGGTTTAATCGATATGGGGATAGATGTCCCCATTCCAAAAGGGGCATTCTACACTTTCCCTGCTGTCCCCCCCAACTGGGTGGATAACGTCATTAACAATGGTGTAATAGTTATCCCGGGGGATTCCTTTGGAACTCTGGGCAAAGGAAGTGCTAGAATTGCATACACAGTCGATTTACCCACGTTACAAAAAGCAATAGATATAATGCACAAAGTAACTTTATCTCTTCCTTGATCATTTTTAAATCAATCATAGTACCCCTATCCTGGCCATATACCACGGATGTTTTATCGACTGACCACTGATAGAGTCTATGACTGATATGGCAACCAAAAAACGAGTGGCACATATCCGAAGCCTTAGGGCAACCGGAACTTCTACCCTTTTTGGAATCGCGGCTGGAATTTTAACTTCTTTAGTCGCAAGTAGTCCCTCCGACATTCTCGCTCTTATTCCTCTAATTGCAGGCTTACTATTTGGGCTTTTAGTGATGCAATTACTTGGCGTAAATATATCTGAGTTTTCCAAAAAAGATCATCTTTATGTGGCATTTATGACTTTCACAATGTGGTTCATCACTTGGGCCCTTTTATTATCAATTAATGCATCACTTTAATCATGTCAAAACAATCGATCGCAGTAGTTAACCTCGACCGTTGTCAACCCGATCGATGCAATTATGAATGTGCTAACTATTGCCCTCCAAATAGGACTGGTAAGTCCTGCATCACAACTAGAGGTGAGTTTTATGAATCTGATGATTTTTTTGATGGGCGACCCAACCAAATTAGAATTTCAGAAGACATTTGTCTAGGCGAAACATGCGGAATTTGTGTGCACAGGTGCCCTTTCGGAGCAATTGAAATAATAAACCTTCCTAGTGAATTAAATGAGGTCCCAACTCATCGATACGGTGAGAATACTTTTGCTTTATATGGTCTCCCAGCACCCCAATCTGGAAAAGTAATAGGAATTCTTGGACCAAACGGTATTGGAAAAACAACTTCTATAAAAATCCTTTCGGGAAGTACTGTCCCAAACCTTGGAAACTATTCAGTTCCTCCTACATTTGATTCAGTAATTGACAGTTATAAAGGAACCTCACTCCAGAACTATCTAAAAGAACTACAATCCACATCAATTAATGTGGCTCATAAACCTCAATATGTTGAATCCATTCCACTTGCATTCGATGGAACCGTTTCAGATCTATTATCGAATGTAGACGAACGAGGTGCACTTGAATCATTACTTGATGATTTATCCTTAATCCCTGTTTTGGAACATGACATAAAAACTCTATCTGGGGGGGAGCTCCAACGAGTTGCACTTGCAGCAACTCTAGCACGCGATGCAGATTTCTATTTCCTAGATGAAGTCACACCTTATTTGGACATAAGCCAACGTATATCTGCAGCAACTATTATCCGCGATCTAGCAGCATCTGAAAAAAAATCAATCCTTGTAGTCGAACACGATTTGGCCGTTTTAGATTTGATCGCAGATTCAATTCATATAGCATATGGGAAAACTGGAATTTTTGGAGTCATAACCGATGTTAAATCAACACGAATTGGAATAAACGAATATCTATCTGGATATCTTAAGAACGAAAATATGCGGATCCGGCCACAAGGAATAACGTTCGACCAAAGGGCCCCGAAAAGTACTATAATTAAAAAACCCCTGCTATCATATCCTGATGTCGAAGTATCTTACAAAGAAGGCTTCTCTGTCAAAGTAGAAGCTGGACTCATCAACCAACATGAAGTTCTTGGAGTAGTTGGCCCAAATGGGATTGGGAAATCAACTTTTGCCAAAGTTCTTTCCGGGCATCAAAAAATAGATAATTTCTCAATAGACTCTGAAATTTCAATTTCATACAAACCCCAATACCTTAGCACTGAAGAATCAATACGTGTAGATTCTTATCTGTCCACAATCACATCAGATTTTGGAAACTCTTATTGGACAAGTGAGATAGCTTTACCATTGCAATTAGATTCCATCATGGATCGGAACATGGGGGATTTATCCGGTGGAGAACTTCAAAGAGTGGCCATAGCAGCTTGTCTCTCTCGTAAATCTAATTTATATCTTTTAGACGAACCTTCTGCACATCTAGATGTAGAACAACGTTCTCAAGCAACCAGAACTATTCGAAGATTCGCGGAACATACTGGTGCATCTGTTATGGTAATTGATCATGATATCTACATGTTAGATCTTTTAGTCGATCGACTTTTAGTTTTTAGCGGTATACCCTCTCAATCTGGTCAAGCGGGTCCCCCTCAAGAAATGCGTACCGGGATGAACGAATTCCTTTCAAACATAGGGGTAACTTTCAGGAGAGATGCACGAACGTACCGACCTCGTGTAAATAAACCAGATAGCCAAAAAGATAAAGAACAAAGGAGATCTGGGGAATATTATTATCTCCCCCCTGATCAAAAATAAACTTTTAAATTTATTGCAAATATAAAAAAATCAATCAATCTTTCTTCTGCATCCTCCACAAAGATATTCTTCTTTACGATCAACATCTTGGACAGTTGGAGAAAATGACATCACACATTTATTATTATCGCAGTGTTCTAGTCCAAAAGTATGTCCAATTTCATGAACTACTTCTTTTCTAACTCTTCCAATGAATACCTCGTTATCAGTCTTTTTAGAAAAATTTCTTCCAGTTTCTTTTCGTAGCCTATACGTAGAAACAATACTAGCATTTCCACCTAAATATGCTAGGCCAAAAACATAATTTCTTCCAGTATAATACATGTCATCTTCCGTTATTGCTAGAATCTTATTCTCTCGACACAAACGTGAAGAAAATTCCAATAATCTCTCGGCACGATATTGTTCTCTCGACCCATCATAAATATTTTTCGGGACATGTTTCTTTTCAAGAAAAGACACCTGGACTCCATAAACATTTCTCAAAGCAGAAGAAGCCTCTCTCTTAATGGAAGGCTCTAAATCGCCGATCGGTAGTATTTCGACGAGCATACGAAGAACATATCAACACCGAGACATAAACTTCTCGACGTGGATCTCAATACACTAAATCATCTTGTCGATATACTTAGTGAATTTGAAAACTTAGTTGAAATCGGTATAGGGTCTAGAACAGACGTTTCAAATTTACTAACTAAGAATAGCTCTGTAGTTGCAACAGATATACGCGAATGTATAGTGCCCATTGGAGTAAAATTTGTTATAGATGATATAACAAATCCTGTGCTAGATGTTTATTCCAATTCAGATGCTATCTATGCTTTAAACATGCCGCCTGAGCTGCACCAGTATGCTTTGAATGTCTCTCTCCAAGTAGGATCTAAATTTATTTTCACAACACTGGGTGGGGATTTTCCAGAAATACCTGTTTACCCACAAACAATACCTGGGGAAACTCTATATTGGGCGTTAGAGTAAAAACTCCAAAACCTTACATTTCTCAAAAGTATCTTTATAGTCATGGAACTAGATTCAATCGTCCTAGACATAGATGGAGTTTTAGTAGATGTATCTGAATCTTATCGAAGATCAATAACCGAAACCATAGAAAGTCTTTGCGGGGAAGAATTCTCCCTGGATTGGGTTCAATCATTGAAAAATTCCGGAGGTTTCAATGATGATTGGGAATTAACCGATGCAGGCATCTTGTGTATTTTGGCACAACATCACGGGTATCCTGGAACTATAGTTTCTCTAATAGATCAAATAAAAAAAAGAGGTGGTGGGCTCTCAAACACACGAATTCTTATCTCCGAACTGGTTGGAAAAAGTGCAGAAAAAGAGTGGGACCCGAGGACTGTACGTGCACTGTTTCAGTCTTTATATTTGGGCCGTGACAATTATCTTGATTGCTTCAATCACGAACCAATCATTGATGTGCCTGGTTATTGTCTTTCAGAAAAAACATTAATTTCAAACAAAACTCTTAATTTCATCACTAAAAATTTCCAGGTAGGTGTACTAACCGGTAGACCCTCCTTCGAAGCTAGTATGTTTCTTGATACACTGGGTCTAAAAACAGAAGAAAAATGCACCCTGACAATGGAAACTTCTCCTCAAAAGAAACCTGAACCCGGAGGATTAATCTCAATAGCAAAACAACTAAATTCTTCAAATATTGCCTTCGTTGGAGATAGTGTCGATGATATTCAAACTGTGATAAATGCCAAAAAAATAGACAATTCGCGTAACTATTTTTCCATTGGAGTTCTCACAGGTGGGATATCTGGGACTGTTGGCGAACGTTTGCTAAAAAATTCCGGCGCAGACGAAGTCATTCCATCAATAAATGATTTGCCAAATATACTGTTAAATTCATCAATTTAATATTTAAAATGCCATCTGATTAAAATCGAAGAGTCCATGTTCCTACATTATTTAAAAACTATATGAATATAACCTTAATAGGTGGAACTGGTGATATCGGAGAAGGACTGGCTCTTAGATGGGCACACGATACCGAACATGAAATAAGAATTGGGTCAAGAGATCCTCAAAAAGGAATTGATAGCGCTGCAAAATACGAACTTGAACTTTCTAGTCGTGGAAAGGATAGAAAAGTTATTGGGGGTGGAAATTATGAAATGACAGTTGGGGCGGATATTATTATTTTATCAGTGCCTCCGTATCATATCGTAAACACGATAGATGCGATCCTCGAAGCAATTTCACCTGGGGCAATTTTAGTTAGTCCAGCGGTCGGTCTCAAAAAAGATGACAGTGGTAATTTCTATTCCTCGCCTCCTCCTTCAACTAGGAGTGTGACTGAGCATGCAGCAAAAGCCATTCCTCAAGAAATTCCCTTCGTAGGTGCATTCCATACACTCCCTGCTCATCGATTATCTAATCTAGATGCTCCTCTTAATTTCGATACATTAGTAGTTGGAGACGATGATGTTTCTAAACAAACTATCATTGACCTGTCTCAAGAAATAGTTGGTTTACGGGCTGTAGATGCAGGTGGAATTTCAAATTCAGCAGAAGTCGAAGGCATAACACCTGTCCTAATTAATATATCTCGTTTGAACGAAGGCATGCACGAACTAGGTGTGGAATTTAAGTAGTCCTCTACACACCTTTTTTCAACCAGAACTCAATATAACCTGTCCCCGTCTATTTTATATTGTCCAACAAAACATTTTCCAAGATATCTTTCTGGGTCACACCAACGAATCTCTCAATTATTCCTTCTGAATTTTCAATAACTAGGGTGGGTATCGATCTCACAGAGTATTGATTTGCAATATCTTGATTCTGATCGACATCTATTTTTTCAAAAACAACACGCCCTTTGTATTTTTCTTCCAACTCCTCTAGAATCGGATCTTGCATTTTACACGGACCGCACCAATCTGCATAGAAATCTTTTACAGTTACCGTCATATTTTCTAAATATTGTAGCTACTCTATGTCAATAAAGATTCCTCCATTGACCCTCATTATTATCCTCGTAGCCACGCCGAAAGATTTAGGCTAGTTGAATCCAATCCTAACCTATGAAAAAACAAAAAAGTTCAGGAGGTCTAGCATCAAGTGCAGGTTTAGTACGTTACTTCGATTCAGAATCTAAAACATCGATACAACTTAATCCTAAAATTGCTCTAGCCGTATGTTTTGTTTTTGGTTTATTAATATTAGTATTTAACTGGACCCTATAGGTAGGTGATTCGGATACCTTCAATCAACTTTTACTTATAATGAAACCCGAGAAACTAACAGTAGGTGTCATCGGAGTCCAGGGAGATGTAAGCGAACATATCGCTGCAATTTCGCATCTACGCAGTCCCGATAACGGCGCTATAGATGCAGTCTCAATACGTAGGACTGGTATTATTCCAAACTGTAATTTTCTAATAATACCCGGTGGGGAATCAACCACTATATCTAGACTCATCAATAGAACCGGATTGGCAAAAGAAATAATATTGCATACTCAGTTAGGAAAACCTTTATTGGCAACTTGTGCAGGTTTAATTGTGGCATCTAAAAGTGCCAATGACAAGAGAGTAGATACGTTAGGTATATTGGATATAACTGTTAACCGGAATGCATTTGGGAGGCAAATAGACAGTTTTGAATCCCATTTACCAATCAAAGGAATGAACACACCATTCCCTGCAATTTTCATTCGTGCACCTGCAATCGAGACCACTTCTAAAAATGTTGAAATTTTGGCCAAGCACAAGGGGCATCCTGTTGCAGTCCGTCAAGACAATATAGTCGGAACATCATTTCACCCCGAATTAACATTTGATACTAGACTTCATAATCTAGCTTTTTTTGGAGACCCAATTACCATCTAATTTCCCTAAAATTCGGACTAAAAAAAGACTTATGCTATGGGGAACCATATCTATCTAACTCCCATGACAAAACCAGTTCTAGATCAGCTTTTCACTTTGATAGAATCGCGTAAGAATGAGTTACCTGAGGGTTCTTATACTTCTTCTCTTTTCTCCCACGAACGAGGTGAAAACGCAGTATTGGAAAAAATAGGCGAAGAAGCAACTGAATTAATCTTAGCAGCCAAAGATAACAATCATCAAGAAATCATCCACGAAGCTGCAGATGTTGTATATCATCTATTGGTACTTTTATCCATGAAAGGGGTTCATTTAAACGATCTTTTACTAGAACTTCAATCCCGAGAAAAATAATTTTAATTTCCAATCAACCATGCAAACCATAGCAGCACTTTTTTTAATACTCCCCCCACGTATGTATTCTGTAATGCCTGAAATCTCTGCTATTGAACTTCACCCCGAGGTAGATCTCAATGCGTATTGAAACCGAATCCAAACTCGGATACGAGGATGTCCTAATCCGTCCAAAAAGATCTACACTAGGGTCTAGAAAATCAGTAGATCTTAACAGAAAACTCATTTTTAGAAACTATAACTCAACTTCTAAAATTCATTATGATGGAATCCCAATAATGGCTGCAAATATGGATGGTGTCGGAACATTTTCAATGGCACATTCTCTCGCTTCAAAAAATTTATTCACTTGTTTGGCAAAAAACTACGATACATCCGAATTAATCAATTTTTTCAACACTGATCCCTTAATCTCAGAAAATTCTGCTATGAGCATTGGAATCACTTCTCCAGAATTAAAAAAATTCACCACTGTCAAATCGGAAGTATCAAAAAACCTCAAGTATGTTTGCATAGATGTAGCCAATGGGTATTCAGAACGCTTCGTAGATTTCATTTCTTCATTGCGTGATGATTATAAAGACATAGTTATTATTGCAGGAAATGTTGTGACTGCAGACCAAACTCAAGAATTATTACTCAATGGTGCAGACATCGTAAAAGTTGGCATAGGTCCAGGAAGCGTCTGCACAACCCGAATCAAAACAGGTGTGGGGTATCCTCAACTCTCAGCAGTCATAGAGTGTGCAGATGCTGCCCATGGATTAAACGGGCATATCATTGCAGATGGGGGCTGTGTTTTCCCAGGGGATATCGTAAAAGCATTTGCAGGAGGATCTGATTTCGTTATGGTGGGAGGGATGCTAGCTGGACACAATGAAGGCGGCGGAAAAATAGTCTCAAAATATTATTCAGATGCGGAATATGAATTTAATGAAAACGATGATTCTTATTCTCCATTGATAAAAGAAAAACAATTTGTTGAATTCTATGGCATGAGCTCTAAAACCGCAAACGAGAAACATTTTGGTGGTCTCAAAGATTATCGATCATCTGAAGGTAGGACTGCACTGGTTCCTTATAGGGGGGATGTTCAAACAACAGTACAAGATATTTTAGGTGGAATTCGTAGTGCTTGCACTTATGTAGGGGCTAGAAAACTTAAACAACTTTCAAAATGCACTACCTTCGTTACCACCACACGTCAGTACAACACACTTTATGAAGAAAGTACCATCGGAGACTGACCAATTCTTATTTTAAACCTCTAAATTGTTTTGTGATACAAACGAAATTTCTTTCTATCACTCGAAATAATATATTCCATGGAGTTTGAGTCTATACCGCCTTCTTTGACATCAAAAGAACTCTTGGATAAAGCATTTTCAAGAGCTTCAAGATCTGGGAGGGCAAAATACGGGGTCCAAGCCCAACGGTCCATGCTCAAAATTTCTTCAAATATATTATCTGATAATCTAGAAAACATAGTCAAATCTTGGCCCAATTTTGATTTAGTCCATCCATTTTATTACGAATTAGCTGATATAATCGTAAGTGTTGACGATATTAGAAAAAGTCTAGGCGCGCTACAATGGGCATCAAATACAACAAGAGAAATAGGCCGAGAGTATCAAATTTCTATGTTGGGATCTGACCTAGATTATGCACGGACTCTGAGAAAACAAGCATTCGCAAGAATGTCTTCCATTCTCCGTAGAGTCTCAAAAGATTTAATTTTCTTATCTGAAGCTAGAGAGCCACTTAGACACTTACCCTCTATTAATCCTGAAACGCCAACAATAGTTGTTGCAGGATACCCCAATGTTGGAAAGTCTTCTTTTGTTAATATAACTACCAATGCAAGAAATGAAATTGCATCGTACCCATTCACAACTCGTGGTATCATGGTGGGCCATATAGAACGGAATTATATTCGCTATCAACTAATTGATACTCCTGGGCTATTAGATCGATCTGTTTCAAATAGAAACGATATAGAAAAACAAGCCATCAGTGCTCTCAAACATCTCGCAAATTGCATTCTATTTTTCATCGATGCTAGTGAAACCTGTGGTTATACTTTAGAACACCAACAACATCTTTCAGAGGAATTAACGTCACAATTGGGGATACCTCTCATTACTGTCTGTACTAAGTCAGACCTATCTACAAATGTAACATCCGATTACTACATGTCCATTTTACCAGATTCCACTTCCATTTCTAAAACCTCCAATGAGGTCTCAGTAGAACTTAAAACACCAGAACAAATCCTCACGGAAGCAGTCAAATATTTAAACGATCACCCGAAAGCCATTAACACTCAAGATGAAAACCAATAGACATGTTTGAAGGGCGTCCACAAAGGACATCTGAAATTATATTCGTCGGTAGGTCCAACGTAGGCAAATCTACTTTGATGCGCAAAATAACTGGGCATGCTTTCAAAACAGGAAAGAAACCTGGGGTAACACGAAAACCAAATTTTTACGATCACCCTCAACAAAATTTTCTGATAACTGATTTACCCGGATTTGGGTTCATGTCAGGACTCGAGAAAAAAACCCAAGAACTTATCAAAACAAGCATTATCAATTACGTAGAAGAAAATTCTAGTTCTTTTCTCGCAGCAGTTTTGATATTGGATGGTAACAGTGCATCAGATATCATAGATCGCCATTTTTCTCGTGGAGAAATACCTCATGATATTGAATTCTATAATTTTTTATTAGATATGAATATCCCCACTGTAATAGCTGTAAACAAAACTGACAAAATAAAAGATATTGATGAATGCCTAAATGACATATGTGACCGATTAGGTCTCCCAGAACCATGGCAGCAGTGGTCAGATATAGTGGCACCCATCAGCGCAAAAAAAGGAGATATAGGCTCTCTAATTTCTGTGTTACAAAAATTGTTACATGAATCTAAGAGGGATGACCTTTTAAAATTTTTCAAATGATTAAATTTTCATCTTAAACATTGAATTAAAAAGGTGGCTCGGTAAATTAGTTTCACCACACTGAGCTTAGTGGGGGTAACCTTCGTCATAACCACCCATTTTATATCTGGTCTTCATAGCAATTTACTATTCCTTTTCACTATTCTCTATTATTTAGTTTATATTTTTGCAGAACCACTCATGCTTATGGAACTTTTTGCAATCGATGGAATCCCTGATATAAAAATTGGAGATAAACTCTCATATCTTATCGAAAATGACACTGAATTAATTGATGGAGACATAGTTATAATTGCCAGCACAATTGTATCAAAATCCGAAGGTAGAACTGCAAATCTATCAGATTTTAATCCTAGTCCATATGCAAAATCTATAGCAACAAAACTTGAAAAAATAACTGGAAAACCAAAAGACGCCAGATTTGCACAAGCTATAATAGATGAGAGCTCTGAAATAATTCTCGATAACCCATTTATTTTATCTAGAATGAATTTTGGCCATATTTGCGTCAATGCCGGGATAGATCAATCAAATATACTTTCTCATGATCTTTTACTTCTTCCATCTGATCCTTCTAAAAGTGCAGCCCAACTCAAATCTCAATTTTCATCAAATGTTTCCGTAATTATAACTGATACTTGCGGTAGGCCATTTAGGTATGGTCAATCCGGAGTGGCCATAGGGTGGGCTGGAATTTCGCCTCAACGTGATTGGCGTGGAAAATCTGACTTATATGGGCACGAATTGGAAGCAACAATCCAATGCGTTGTAGATGAACTAGCTTCGGCCGCAAATCTTCTAATGGGGGAAGGCTCTGGTGGAACTCCCGTTGTTATAGTTAGGGGCTGGAATTTTGGGAACTTCCAAGAAAATCAAAACGTCTTCCGAAACTACGAAGACGATGTAGTCCGAAAAGCACTAGAAAGGTGGAACTCTTGAAAGCAATTGAATTAACCCCCGATATACCTATTTCTAGAATTGGAAATCTAGCCAAATTAGCTGAATCTTCTGGATTCGATGCCATATTTGTGAGCTGTCATTATAACAATCGTGACCCTTTCATAACATTGGCCCACCTAGCCACTTTAACAGATTCATTAAGGATAGGTCCCGGGGTAGTAAATCCCTATACGTCACACATTTTGACATTAGCATCTCAAATGGCATCTCTGTCAGAAATCAGCAATGGAAGGGCAATCCTTGGAATAGGGGCGGGTGATCGGTCTACACTCTCTCATTTCAATATTGAAAGGTCAAACCCATTGAGAAACATATCAAAAACAATTGAACTCCTCAAATCTCTTTGGGATGGAAATACGGTAACCAACATAGATTCTCAGAAAACATTGTCTATGGAAAATGCCAGTTTAAATTTCCCAGTGGAAAATATACCTATATATATAGGGACTCAAGGAGAGAATATTTTGAAATTAAGTACTTCAATCGCAAACGGGGCACTTTTCAACACGGCAAATATTAATGATTTATTAATTGCACATCAACAAGTCCAAACTAGTCTTTCATCCTCTAAAATTCCATCCGATGAATTTGATTTTTCAGCACAAGTATGTGTTAGTGTAGATTCAAATTTAGATAAAGCCAAAGAAGCAGTACTCCCTCCCGTTGCTTTCATTGTTGGGGGGGCATCAACTGAATTTTTGCAATCCCACAACATAGATTTAAAAACATCTGAATCAATTAGGAATTCAATTCAACAAGGACAATTTAAACAAGCATTCAATCAAGTCAATTCTAACATGATTAATGAATTTAGTATATGTGGAACTCCTGACACAGTTTACGAACGACTATCTGAGATCTATGAATGCACTAATAGTTTAGTTGTAGGTTATCCAATCGGCCCAGACCTAGAAACTGCCATTCCTTTAATAGGATCTTTTATAGAATAATCCAAAAATATTTTTTACAATCCGTTAACATTTTACCCCCAACAACATTTATTTTATATGTAGAATCTAATGCCAACCAATCATTCCCTTGAAGATTTTTTACAAAAAAATAATCAAACTGTTACTTCATCTCCCTCCTTGTCATCTCAACTTAAAACGGATTCAACAGCCGAACCGTTATTTAATATAGTATATGTCACTCACAAGAGCACTTCACTATGTCAAAAATGCAACTCTGCAGCAACTAGCTACTGGTTAGATGAGGGTCAATTATTCTGCGATACCTGTAAAATTTGGTGATACTCAACATTATGCTCAACGCGTAACACCCATATATGTGCAAAACACAAAAATAACTAGGAAGTTTTTATGAGTAGCCAAGTAACCTTATCTGATCAAGATCTCCTTCAAAGCGGAGAAATCGGAAAGCGAGTAAATAGTAAATTAGGGAAAAAATTAGTAACCGGCAATGGACAATTCATCGATGATATCCATATTCCTGGGATGCTTTATGCACGCTTCGTAAGAAGTCCACACGCACACGCACGCATTGTTTCAATAGATACTAGCAAAGCAAAAGAATTACCTGGGGTCGAACTCGTTTGGACCGCAGAAGATATAGACCCATATGTCAAACCATTCGGCCATGGTAGTTTAACCCGTCCTGATGAAGAGACTTTGGCATCTGACAAAGTTAGATATGTGGGCGACGAGGTGGCAGTTGTTTTAGCCAAGAGCAAAAATATAGCCATTGAGGCAGCAGATCTAGTCCATGTAGAATACGACAGACTACCTGCCGCAGTAACTATAGAAGATGCTCTATCTGAAGATGCTCCAATTATTCATCCAGTTTTAAGTGAAGATCCCGATTGCGAAGTCCAAGGAAATTTACTAAATTCAACACATGTCCATGTAGGAAATTATAAAGATCCTCTATCTACTGCAGATATCATAGTAGAAGGTGAGTTCCACACTCACAAAACTAACCCTTCGCCATTAGAGCCCCACGGTTGTGTTGCACATTATGATCGAACTGCTCCGAAGCTAACTGTTTGGTCATCCAACCAAGTTCCACATTTACTTAGGAAATACCTGGCAGACACTATTTCCAACCTAGAAGTGGAGCAGGTAGTTTGTAAAATGCCAGATATAGGCGGCGGATTTGGGGTTAAATTAGAATTATTCTCGCACGAAATATGTGCATCAGTATTGGCCATGTTCACCGGAAAACCAGTGAATATGGTTCTAGACCGTATTGAAGAATTACAAGCAGGTCGTGGGAGACACCCAGAGTCTTTCAACGCCCAATTGGGATTAAAAAAAGATGGGACCATGACTGGTTTAAAAATAGATATGTTACAAGATACTGGTGCATATGGCAGCTTTGGAAAAACCATAGCATTTTCGGCCATGGTAACATGTTCTGGGCCTTATCTTATACCAAACCAATGCATAACAGGATCAGTCATCTATACAAATGTTATGCCAGGATCTGCTGTTAGAGGGTACGGGGATCCTCAATTCACTTATGTTAGGGAACAGTTGGTTGACATGGCAGCAGAAAAATTGGGCATGGACCCAATAGATCTTCGTCTCAAAAATGTCCCAAAAATAGAAGACATGCCACTCACGACTCCTTCTGGTTTAAAATGGGTTAATTCTGACATGCCAGAATGTCTTTCCAGGATACGATCTGATCTCAATTGGGACGAAGAACGCAAAGGAATAAAAACAAGCAATGGTCGTCTACGTGGTATCGGCATGGCAACTATTATGAAACGCGCTGGAAATAAAAGTGCAAAAGGGGCAGATTATTCCTCTGCAATTGTTCAAATGGATCACTATGGCCAGGTAACCGTTTTCTCCGGAATAACCAGCATCGGTCAAGGAACTGAGACTGGTCTTTGTCAAATAGTGGCAGATGTTCTTGGAATGTCCACCGAAGACGTTACTCCAATAATTGGGGATTCAGATATAACTCCAGATGACATGGGAGTTTGGGCGGATCGTGGTACTATCATGGGAGGTACTTCGGCCGCCATGGCAGCTGAAAACCTAAAACAAACTATAGTTTCTCTCTCCGCATGGCTTCTAAAAATAAATGAGGATGCCATCGAAATAGGCGGTGGAATGATATATGAAAATGGAAATAAAGAAAATAGTATGACCATGAAAGAATTTGCACACCTAGCAACTTTTGGAGATTCTGGAAACAGACCTGAACACCTTCGTTCAGGGGTATCTTTAGTAGGCGCTGCAAAATTTGAAACCCTAGAGGCGGAATTCCTCGATCCAGAAACTGGTACTGGTAATATTTCTCACGGGTACACATTTGGGGCATTTGGTATCACCATTGAAATAGATCCTGGAACTGGAGTCATTCACGTAGTCGATGTAGCCATTTGTGAGGACGTGGGAAAAATGATTAATCCTAAACTCCTAGAAGGCCAAGTTCAGGGTGGAATTATACACGGATTAGGCGAGATACTTCTAGAAGAAATGATTTATGATTCCAAAGGGAATCTAGAGAATGGGTCTCTAGTTGATTATCATTTACCCACTTCTGCAGATGTACCTCTTATAACCAAACTCAATGAATTAGAAAACCCCGATCCTTCTACTTCACATGGACAAAAAGGAGCAGGAGAATGCTCAACAGTACCAGTAGCAGCGGCCGTGGCAAATGCATTCTATGATGCAACAGGAATTAGATTTTTTGACTCCCCGTTAACACCTAGACGTGTACTTCCAGTTCTAGTAGCAAATGGACTAAGTGAGCTATAAATTCTCCCCCTGGTAATCACCAGAATAATATTTTGTATGCTCTGCAAGAGAAAATACCATTTGCGCAATTCTAGCACCTTTCTCAATTTCAATTTCATGGTAAACCTGCAAGAAACTCTCTCCCTTTCCTTTATACCCCGAGTCCCACACAGCGGTATTGATCATACATGAATTTCTCAATATAGAAGAACGAGGGTATATGAACCCTATGTGTCCTTCTGGGATACTAACTGTCTCATTATAACGAACTATGTATCCACCAGGACCTAAACAATAAAAATTATTTTTAGGGCTTATCTCTTCTCTATTACCAATTTGCTTATCTTCTTGACTAACTCGTCCCTTTTCTTTCTGACGAAATACACAGCATAAAGTTAAATCAACACCATTCGGTTGAATTTGAATATCTGTAATCGGTTTGATATTCTCTGAAACAAATTCTCCAGATTTGAACATGTGATTCCGGTTCGACGCTATGTAAATAACCCTGTCGAACTTTATTTCTCTAACACCAAATCTTTTTTGCGACCCGCACACGAAACAGTTTATACATAAATGAGTAAAAATTCTGCCATATCTCCAAAAAAAGAATCTCATTTTCCAATTCTATCTCCTGAAGATAGTCCCACTCCCTTATTCTCAATTTGCAAAGCTAGGCGTGAAGATTTACTTGATATACTCGAAATAGAACGAGTGTCTTGTCCTTCTCCTTGGAATTTTGAAATTCTGAATTATTTCATAGATAATTCTACATTTATCGTAGCAACAACGCCCGCGATCAAATCTTCCACATCAAACATACTCCCAATTTCGAAAAATGTACCTGCTATAATAGGATTCATCATAGCAGACATAGTTTCTGAAAACGGGACCCAAATATGCCATATTAAAGACTTAGCTGTATCTCCTTCTTGGAGAAAAAATGGAATTGGAACGAAGTTACTCTGCAGTATTTTTGAACATTTTTCATTCAAAGAACTATCCTATGCAAAACTCGAAGTCAGAAAAAACAATGCCGATGCGATCTCGATTTACACCAAATTTGGATTTTCTCTCCACCACGAGATCTCTAATTATTATTCTGATGGAGAGGACGCGATAGTCTTAACTCTAAATTTCACCAAATTCAAAATACACCCCAAGATGTAATCTATTTGAATCAAATCAGATATTCCTTTCCAATTTTAAAACAAAATTCACTCTAATGAGTCCATACGCTTCATACCAATTCGTTCAGTTAGTATTTTATACGCTTAAATTCTATTAATTCATATTCATATGAGTGATCAAGCAAAAATTCCAAAAAGCCCCTTAGAAGACGTTTTCGTTGTCGATAATGATGTCCATATAGAGGAGACCCCTGGCCTCATGGCGAAATATTTCGAACCTCCTTTCGACGATGCAGTCCGTAGCTATGAAAAATCCTATCGATACCGAGATACCTCTGGGTTTATGCCTGGGATGAAATTGGGGGATATTTTCAGAAACTCTCCTGCATCTAAACACGCCAAACGGCCCGACCTAACCAATGGAGAAAACACGGAACGAGAACTAAAGAAATATCACGTTGATGTTGGACTTCTTTTTGGGGAAAATGCTCTTAAAATTCCCATATTACAATCTGTAGAATATGCCAATGCTTTTGCTAGTGCATACAATGATTATCTGATCGACAGATTCCTCGATCAAAGTGATGCCTTAATGGGTGCAATTGCGGTAGCTCCTCATGACCCTCACGCCGCAGCAGAAGAAATTGATAGGGTGGCAAACGAGAAACAAATGAAGGCTATTTTCCTACCAATTGGAGGTTTAGACCGAACATATGGCCATTCCACATACCGTCCTATCTGGGAAGTTGCTTCCGAATATTCTCTACCAATCGTATTCCACAGCGTAGGTGTTGACTTCCCCGAATTTCCTTTCAATATGCATAAATTACCCTATCTAACAAGACATACTCTTGCACACGAGTTATCACTTATAGTGAACTGTATGCACATCGTAAATGAGGGCATTCCTGTACTCTATCCTAAACTCAAATTCGTTTTCCTCGAAGCCGGATTGTCTTGGATGTCCATGACCGCATACCGCCTCGACCGAGAATATATGCAGCATAGGGAACAAGCACCTCTCCTCGAGAAAAGACCCTCTGAATATATAGATGAATTCTATGTTGGGACTCACCCAATTGAAGTACCTGAAAATCCTGCAGAATTAGCCGTCCTCCTCGAACAAGTAAATGGGGAAAACACAGCTGTATTTGCAACGGATATTCCTCATCACGATTGGGATGATGCAGGTGCAATTCAATCTATACCAGTTTCAAAAGAAGTCAAAGAAAAAATCTGGGGTTTGAATGCCAAAAAACTTTATAATATCTAGTACTCATGGCAAAAAAACATCTAGTATCAAAAACAAGCGAAATTCCAAAAGGGGAGCATAAAATTGTTAGAATCGGGCGGGTAGAAATCGGTTTATTCAACATAAATGATAAATTTTATGCTATACCCAATGTCTGTCCGCACCAGTATGGCCCAATATGCAATAATGGTGCCATTAAACAAGGAACATTAGTTGGAAAACGAGAAAACAATTTCAAACTAGAATGGGATTATAAAGGAGAAATAGTTAGCTGCCCTTGGCACCAGCTTCAGTACCACATTCCAACTGGGAGGTGTCTCTCTTTTCCTGATATGAATCTAAAAACTTACACTGTCACTGTCGAAAAAGATTTAATTTATATAGGATGAACATTCCACAAATTTCTCATCTCTCCTGGTAGTCGGGGGAATTTTCAAATTGTTCTAAATCTTCAAATCCATAGCCTAGTGTATTATATACTCTATTCTGACAACAAAGAATTCTCGCAGGAAATTCTTCACTTCTATTGAAATGTTGATGTACTGTATTTGTTGGGATGTATATCACATCCTCTGGTATCCAGTCAAATCTCAATGATTCTTCTGGGTATGTCCAATTAGCCACATCTTGACCAACATGCAATGTTGGATCCCAATGAAGATCATACCCTTCTCCTTCTAAAATAAAAATTAATTCTTCACTCATATGCCTATGTCTTCCCGATTTACCTCCTGGCGGTATGACCTGCATATAAACGTCTGTCCCCCTGACAGCAGCACCTAATTCCTTAGCTAACTTTTCATTTATCACATGTTTCAGTATTCCTTGAGGTGAATTTTCCCACGGCATCTCTTCTGGTTTGATCACTTTTTTATCTGGACCATTTCCATGCTGTGCAATAGGGTTATTTTTTGAAGTCTCAATTGCTTCATGGTAATACGAAGCCGTTTTTTCACCCCTGTTGTATGATAATCTTTCTTCTTTATGTTTGTATTTATCAACCACGTTAATTCACCTCTCTAACAGACTTTTTTTCTTGTTTTTCTTTATAAAACACGGAATCAAGCAAGTCTCCAGCATGATACAATTGTTTCTTATCTGTCCAAAGCTCATCCGGGGTCCAAACAGAATCAACATGACATCTTTCCGATGGATAATTCTCCGCAAATCCTTGGTATAACAAGTGTAAAAACTGATACAATCCTTTTGGTTTTATAATCAAACCTTTGCATAATTTTTCCGGGTCTGAACTATAATGTCGATGTACAGTCCCGCCTCTTATTATTGCAAGATCTCCGGCTTCCCATTTATTCTCTTCACCATCATGAATTTCATAGCCTTCGCCTTCTAGAATATATAACATGGCTTCATTTTGATGATAGTGTTTCTTTCCATGACCTTCTGGGGCAAGCACTCGTAAATGCAGCTGCAATGATTGAGTTACACCTGACCATGGTCTCACATATTGTTTTCCCCAAGTTTGGGACCCTTCTGGCGGGGACGATTTAGCTTTCATCGGTATCTGACTACCTCTAATCAATCTATTTTCTGGATCCCTGAGTCCTTCCCAAACATCTCTGTAATCATACCTATCTGTTTCTAGGGCTGTTACATAAGTTCTCTTTCCACTGAATGTTTTTTCAAATGCAGCATCTACCGCTTGCCGAATTGTTATATCTTTTCCGCCATCTGTTCTATGGGGGTGATCATCACACATAGTTTTTTAAATCCTACTGGATGTTAGTTTTCGATCTACATAAATGATGACGGTTTATCTTTCTATTTAACCGGCAGCATATCACTTCAAACAGATCTGGTAATGCCACCATCTACGCGAATATTTTGACCTGTAATATACGCCGCACCATCCGATGCTAAAAAACTCACCAAACTAGATATTTCCTCAGTTGTACCATATCGATTCAATGGAATTCTAGATTTGACTTCTTCTTTTTCAGGTAGACCTTTGCTATTAATAAAACCTGGTAATATGTTATTCATCCTAATATTTTTAGGGGCATACTCATCTGAAAATAATTTAGTGAATGCCGCCAAAGCAGCCCTAAATATGACTGAAGTGGGGAACATTGGATCTGGTTCAAACGCTGCAAAAGTAGATATATTGATTATAACTCCAAACCCTTGGGACTGCATAATAGGGGTAACCAACTGAGCAGCATGAACTACATTCATAAAATACGTGTCCATACCCTTGTACCATTCCTCATCCGAAATATCTAGGATAGGGCCCTTAGGCCCATGACCTGCACTATTTACTAGGGCATCTATTCTTCCCCACCTATCAACAGTGCCATCAATAAGTTTTTTTATGTCATCTTTTGATTGATTAGAACCTGTCACACCGAAACCTCCAAGTTCTTCTGCCAATATTTCTCCCTTGCCAGAGGATGAAAGTATTGATACTTTAAACCCCTCAGACGCTAATTTTTTAGCAGTTGCTGCTCCCATACCCGTACCTGCAGCAATTAAAACTGCAACTTTATCGTTAACCATAATATGTCATATTTTTCCCAATCTCTATGCTATATTGAATCCCCTTTCACGAAGGAATTTTGTCACTCCTATCGAATGATCCCCTTGCAATTCTATGGATCCATTTTCAATAGTTCCTCCACAAGCAAATTTCGCTTTAAGCGACGAAGAAAGACTACTTAGATCTACATCTTTAGGATCAAACCCCTTTATAACTGTAACCGCTTTTCCATATCTTCTCGTGTCTGTATGAATTGTTATTTTCTGTGATTCTTTCGCAACATCTTCACAGATACAAAGTTCTTCGGGTAGCCCACATGTAGCGCAGATCTCTGCCATTATTAGTTTGTTAACCAAGCTGTCTACTAAAGACTATCGGGAGTGCAAAAATGAAGTTATGATTTTTATTTTATCAAAACCTCATTTTTATGTGCCCTGTATTTCCTGTTCAAACCATTTATTTGGTACCACATTGCCTATATTTTTTTCAACTGCAAGCTGAAAAAGTGCCCAACCAGCAGCAGCAAATTGAGTCCCAAACCCTCTATTATAAAACGCTGTTTTATCCATTTCACCATCCCTTTTTATTTCTCCAGAAATAACTTGGTGCAAACTTGGTATTTTTTCCCACAAAATATGGTGGTTTTCCTCCCCTTTCGACTTGGAAAGTCCAGGTATTTTATCTGGATCTCCTGCAACATAATAATTAATATTTTTAGCTGGTATGTTTCTCTCATTAACTACAGTTCCAATCTCTTCATACATTTTAATTTTGGGCCAAGATTGAACAAATATGTCGAACGCATTTTTACTGAAAAAATCAGCAGGTGGCTCTTTCCCATTTAACACTCCCATGTGAGATCCTTCTGGTACCCAATCCATTTCGAAAACAGGGTCAAGGGAGTTGGTAGCACATTGTATAATGTCTGCTTGAGTAAATACTTCTTCTGGAGTTTCAGTGGCTATTATCTCTGCATCAATTTCATTTCTCATCCTTTCAACAAATGCATTCTTGTTTTTTGAAGTAGGGGAGTATATTTTTACACTTTCTATTTCAAATATATCTGAAAAAGCTAATAAATGTGCTCTAGCCTGCGGACCAACTCCAAGAATTCCCAATTCAGAACTATCTTTTCTGGCTAGATATTTCGCAGCTATTGCACTTGTAGCGGCAACTCTATAACTTTGAACAAGTCCATCTGGAAATATAGATAAAAGTTCTCCCGTTTCTGTACTAAAAAGTAAAACCAATCCCGTATGGCGACCATCTTCGTTTGGGATTTTACTTTTTGTTCTCCTACCATTAGATGTCTTCCAAGACAATATATTGGAATTAATCCTAACTGCACCTACTCCTAGTGCTGGGATTACGCCACCCATAGTTTTCAACAGGTGACCCACCGAATCCACACCTTCAATCGATCTAGACAATGGGGTCAAAATATCTTCTCTAGTACCTGTCGCAGCCAAACCCTTTCCAAACTCTATGAACATATCTTCGATAGAAGAAATAACATCTGTAACTTGGAAATTTTCCACGATGTCTCTTTCAGTGATAATCCGAGTCATATTTCATTTGCAACCCTTGTACCTATTTATCACTTTTCTCTCATTTTCAAAGATCTACCATTCATGAACGAAGTTAAGTCTATATGGGGTGAATAGATTTCATGGAATCAATAGCTGCAATTCTTGAAAACTCCACCCCAAACGGTAAATTCAGTGAATCTCGTCCTGCTACAATATGTGAAATTGAAGTAGAAGAACCGACAGGAGAGGAGGTTTTAGTAGAAATAGTAGCTGGAAGTCTGTGCCACACAGATGTTGCAATGGCACTAGGAAAAATAAAAGAAAAATATCCCTTGGTGATGGGCCATGAGGGGGCAGGAATTGTTAGAGAAATAGGTGATTCTGTTACCACCTTATCTCCTGGAGATCATGTCGTTCTTGGAAGGCCAGCATGTGGCAAGTGTGAATATTGCAGACGTGGACGCTCAAACTTATGCATTGAACGGCTAACATCTCGGCACAATGGGACTCTTAGAACTGGGGACATTCGTTTTTCTAGAAACGGAGAAAAACTTTACCATGCACATGGAGTTTCTTCATTCACTCAGTTTACCAATGTAACCGAAGAAGTTGCTATCAAAATCAATGATAAACTTCCCTTAGAACAAGCCACGTTACTGGGCTGCGGAGTTTTCACAGGCGCTGGAGCTGTAATGAACACGGCAAATGTTGAAGCAGGATCTTCAGTTGCAATTTTTGGAGTAGGGGGAGTTGGACTTAGTGCAGTACAAGGGGCAGCAGTCCGCGGAGCAGTACATATCATCGCAGTAGATATGGTGCCAGAAAAGCTTAAAATAGCAAAAAAACTAGGCGCAACGCATACAATAAATGCATCAGAAGAAGATCCCGTAAACAGAATCAAAGAAATAACAGATGGACGTGGTGTAGATTATGCATTTGATGTTGCAGGCAGTACAAAAGTAATTGAACAAGCAGCCGAATGTCTACATTCAACTGGGTCAATAGTCCTCGTTGGGATCACACCTGCAAAAAAATCCACCCTCAATATAAATTTATATGATATGGTTGTTAGGGAAAAATCTATTATTGGTTCATTCAATGGTTCTTATAGTCTTCAAACAGCGATCCCGATGCTAGCTGATCTTGTAGTTGCAGGAAGGATGTCCTTGAAAGAAATGATTACTGGGACAAGACCTCTAGACCAAATAAACGAAGCAATGGAGGCCCTAGATGGCGGTGCAGAAATTAGGCAAGTAATACTCCCGCCAAAATAGCCATATACTTATAAAACACCATGACATATCTTATTCAATGAAAGCTATTCACGATCTAGGGGGTGTACATGGATTTGGACCAATTCCTATGGATTCTTCTATATTCCATGACAATTGGGAGCGAGAAATATTTGCTATATCTAAACTACTCCAATTACAAGGATTATGTAATGTAGACGAGAAACGCCATGCTGCAGAAAGAATACCTCCTTCTCGTTATCTTCAAATTAGTTATTTTGAGAAATGGATCGATTGTATTGAAATACTTTTGATAGAAAAAAACATCATAACAAGAGAAGATCTAGATTCTCATTATTCCTCTTCTTCTAAACACAATACCATACCGTCTGATACTGAACTATGTTTAGATCTAACTAAACGAGTCACAGAATCTTTTAAAAGTAGTAAGTTAAAAAATGCTCCCTCCAAACCAACAAAATTTAAAATAGGGGATAGTGTCAGATTGAATTCAAATAATAAATTTGGACATTCAAGGTCACCTGCATATGCACAAAGATGCAATGGAGTAGTAGAAAAAATATTCGGCACGTTTCCTCTTCCAGATTCAACAGCACATGGTGAATTTTCAACAGAGCCTGTCTATAAAGTTAGATTTTCAGCAAAAGAACTTTGGGGCAACTCATATTCAGACACTATAGATTCGGTCACATTGGATTTGTTCGAGAGTTACTTGTCTTAATTTTTTATTATACTAAACTCAACATTCAATAGTTTTCTATCTCTCTGGAATTCTAGTTAGGATTTGTGCTACGTCAAAAATATTATGGGTTTCAATAAAAAGAACTGCAGCTTCTCTCAAGCTAAATGAAGCTTCTATTTCTTCCCCATGGCATCTAGCATATAATTCCAACCAACCATTCATATTATCCTCTATATTTTGAAATTGTTCTGGTGTTATTGGAGTAATTCCATGTTTAGATCTGGCTCCTATATATAACAATATTGCAGGACCAACACCATTTTTAAGATATTCATTTCCATTTTCAATACCTCTTCCTCCCACTACACTTTTCGAAAAAAAATCTTCGCGGTCTTCTCGGAATTTTTGATTTAGATCTTCAACGCCATCTAAGAATTTCTCAATTCTTTCATCCGTATCTAAATTCGACACCTTTGCCCCCTCGCGGATGGCTCCATTTAGTTTTAGCCACCACTGCACAAGTACCGCATTCAATACATGGCTGGGTGTCCAAACTAACTTGAATTTCTATCTCTCCATTCTCTCCTGTTATTTCCTCGGCACGATAACATCCTCCCCCAAAACCAACTGCACTAACCGGGCAAGCTGTAACCGCCACCCCGCTGGATGCATATGAATTATCTATCAATTTTATATGTGGTCTTCCAATATCTGTATTGTATGCTATATTTCCAATTCTTTCAGCTAAACTTGGCGGTTTAACCACATTATTCGATGTTATTATTTGCCCCAATTCTTCACCAATTATTGTTGGCAACGTAACATATGGTGTCACTGTATCGGGTATCATCGCGGATAATAACGGTACATTGTACAATCTCTCCATTTTATCTCCCAACATCCGAATGCTTCCTCTTCCAAGAGGTGATTTAAGTATACCATCTGCAATTGCAGTGGCAATTTTATTTTCTCCCACTCTTCTAACTATCTTGTAAGCTGGAGGTTGTAGTTTATTCATCAATCCAGTTTGACGAAGTTTCAATTCATACCTTTCACCTGCTAACATGGGTGATCCCCTTTCACGCATTTCTACAAATGCTTCTGCCGCAAGAGCACCTGCTGTGACAGCATGATTCATCCCTTTTATTATGGGCCCTTGAGCTTGCATTTGGCCTGCTGCATCTCCTACAAGTAAAAGTTTACCACTATATGGATTTGGGTTGGCAGCTTTTTTAGAGTCTGGTATAAGTTTGGCAGAATATTCCAATTCACAATATTCCTCACCCAACCATTGTCCCAATAATGGGTGTGTCAGCAAATTGTCCAATAAGTCTTGAGTCTCTGCTCTCTTTTCTACAAGACTATCTAGATGGAATACAGTCCCAATCGATAATGATTCTTTATTGGTGTATAAAAATCCACCCCCCCGGACACCGTCGAATAAATCTCCAGAAAATAAATGCGCAATACCTTCATTTTTCTCTATATCAAATATCTCATCCACTCGTGGGAAGTCCACAACAACTTTAACACCCTGAAACCACTCTTCTGGACGTTCCCAATTCATTAGACCAGAATCACGCGCCAATACCGAAGTAACTCCATCTGCAGCAATAATCACATCTGCAGTAATTGGGTCTATCTCATCGCATGTCACTCCTTCTATTTTTCCATCTCCGTTGCGCAGAAGTCCATTCACATGTATTCCACTTATAAGTCCACCACCTGTTTCATCTGTCATAGAATTAACTTCTTGTGCAAGCCACGAATCCATTTTTCTCCGGAGGACCGAATCACACCATTTAGTATCGTACTCATGCAGATTTTTAAGATCAAAAGTGGCTACCTTCTCCCCGGATATGCTATGAATTTTGTATTCTGTAACTGGTCTTTCAGTGGCTAGTTCTCTAAACCCTGGAAATAATTCTTCAATAGTATATGGCGATGATTCTTCTGCATATATTAACCCGCCAGAAACATTTTTCGATCCCGGTTCAATTCCAGTTTCTAACACAATCGTTTCAATACCTTCTTTTGCTAGTCTCGCGGCAGCAGCAGCTCCCCCTGGACCTGCTCCAACCACTATTGCTTCATAATGTTCGTAATCTTTCATTATTTTATTTCTCCTTTAACGAATTCTTCTAAATTTCCATTCATAGAACTCAATGATTCTATCATTTTTGGAATTACTTCAAATAAATCCCCGTTTATGAAGTAATCTGCAAAATCTCTTATATCTGCGTTTTCATTTTCATTTATTGCTATCACAATTTCTGATTCTGTCATTCCAACTTTATGTTGAATAGCTCCTGATACGCCAGCTCCAATGTATAATTTTGGTTTTATCCATTGACCCGTTTCCCCTATTTGTCTTTCTTCTTTTGTATACTGTTCTACTCTACTTTCAAACTTATACGAAGACGTCACTATGCCTCTTGTTATGCCCAATGCGGCATTCTCAAACATATCAACCAGTTTTAACCCTAGTTCAATCCCTGCTGTAGGGTTCTTTCCAATCCCTCTTCCCATACAAACTATAACTTCGTATTCTGACAGATCTATTCCAGTTTCAACCTCTTCATTTCCAATAACTGAAACATTGAACCAACTCTTTTCAATCTTCATTTCATGTGAAATAAACAATCCATTGCGGCCATCATCTGTCATTGGAATCTTGAAACTCCCTGGAATAACCGAAGCACCCTGGGGATGAAATTCTCTATGTGGATTATCTAAACAAAGAATTGTTGAATATTCAAAACCAGAAAAATCAGGCCTTTTCATATGGAGCACACGTTCAAATTTTTTCTTTGTCCCTGGACGTCCAGTTTTAACCGGGTTGGAAATTATTATATCTTCTATGTACAAACCCGAACAATCCGACGCCAAACCCGAATCTAATTCTGCTAGCACCTGGGCAGAAAGATCTCTTCCATTGTTTGTTGCAGGAAATATCACATATTTGGGCTCATCATATTTTTTCCATTCTGTATTAGACCTAGCCATATCGCAGAAAATTTTAGTATATGCTGTATGGAGGAATCTTTTCAAACGTTTGTCTTCTATGTATATGGCAACATCTGCCCCATATGATATACATTCATCAACCAATCGTGAAACATCTTCTCCAATCAATACTACAACAACTTTTTCATTTGTTTTATAATCGAGATTGTATTGGTTCATCAGATCTCTAGCCTTTCCAATCATTTCTCTAGATACATCAATTAATTCCCCCCCTTGAGTTTCACAGTAGACCCACATATCCTCATACTTTCCTCCGTTCAAAGACCTAACATGTCTCTTGTCATTTGTTGGATGCCTGAGGTAAGGATATTTTTCTTCAGGAGGTATTTGTATTATTGGCTCATATATCATTTCACCTTCCAATGATTCGATTTGATTTTGCAGCTGTTTTTTAACGGCTGTTCTATTCTCGCCATCACCTTCTTGGGATAGTAGTTCTCTTAGTTCATCCGCATTTTCAATCCCTCTTATTGCATTAGCAACACCTGCAACAGAGAGTGCAGAGAGAATAATTTTCTCTTCATCCTTTTCACTCGAGAATTTTTTAATTCTACTTTCAATTAGCACAATCGCATTCGATCTGTTTCCTCCTGATTTTTCTAGCTTAAGAATGCTTTCAAGCTGCTCCACATCTTCAATTTCTCTAATAGCGGAACCTAATTTGGAAATATCATATTCACTTGGGTCTAAACTCCCTTTAGAATTCACCATGCCATCCCCGTCTATCATACCTATTCGTTTATCTATGGCATCTATTGCAGTCCTACGATTCTTCCCCTTTTTCTCAGACAATAATATCTTTTTCAATTCATCCAAATCTTCAATTTTTACTATCTCTTTCTTCAAATCTCCAACCTTGATTTCATTTAGATCCTTTATCATTTTTATTCACCCCTTCCGAATGGCCCAATTATTCCAATCATCTCCTTCTCGCCTTGTTCATAGTTCATGTCTATCATTACTGCATCACGTTCCGCAGGGGCCTTTGGGATAGGATCAACCCTTCCTACAATTGTAGGCGAACCATCCAATCCAATATAGTCCGGATCCAAATTTAGATCCTTATGATCCCATATGGTCAAAGTTTCTTCGTAATCAATCGCCCTTTCCTTTGTTTCGCTGGTTAACTTTTGTAATTTGAGTCTGTCGGAAACTTTTGGATACTTAGCTTCAAATTCTGGATCTGGAATAATAAAACAAGGTAGTTTGGATTCCACAGTCTCAACTTCTTTAATGTCTCCTTTAACCAGGCGTTTAGCTATAATTTTCTTCCTGGAATCTCCCATTTCAAGATCAATAACGTGTGTTATTATGGGCCAACCAAGACACCAACTGGTTTGAGGCCCCGTGTGTCCTGTCTCTCCATCTGCAGTTTTAAAACCTGCAAAAACTATATCTGGTTTCTTATCTAGTTTTTCTATCGCAGTACTAATTGTTATCGACGTAGCCCATGTATCTGCAGCAGCCATTTCTCTATCTGAAAGTAAATATAAATCATCTGCATAAATTTCCATGGCCTCTTGTAACACTTCTTTGTAACCCGGGGGTCCCATGCTCATCACAGTAATCTTCCCACCATTTCGTACTTTTGTCTGAAGGGCAGCTTTCAGAGCAAAGCGATCGTTTGGATTCATTACTGTGGGTGTCTTTCCCCTTTCTAGATGTCCATGTTCATCAAATGAAACCTTCCCTTCTCTAAAATCCGGCACGCCCTTAGTCAACACAACAATGTCAAGATCAAAATCGCTGTTATTCATCACCAATGTATCAGCCGTCATAGGGTGTAAAGCTAACTAATTCTTCTCATCAGGCTTATTCCAAATTCGTTCCATTATAACGTTAAAAATACCGGGTATTTTTAACTAATTCCTGTTTATATTCTTCCAGCTCTACCCGGATCAACATCTATCGCATCCACTGGACATACATCTACACATAACATACAATCAATGCATTGGGCCTCTTTCATAGGGCTAGCTTTAATCTCACTTTCTGGGTGGCCTGGTGCGTCGACCCACTCAAATACATCGACAGGACAATCCTCTAAACAAGCCCCATCTGCTATACATATATCAAAATCCACTGCAACATGCGTTCCATGAATTCCTAGTTGTTCCGGTTTATTAACAGGTCCCCATACTTTGACTCCATTTTCCTCTCCAACTGTTTCTCTATTCTGATTAAAATTAGGATCGATTGGCATCAGTTGTATTTAAGTGAAACCCTCAGCACAAATAAATCACTCGCATCGGCTTAAACCAATACTATTTTTGTCCATGCTTTTGTTTAGCTTTCCTGCTCTTGCGATTAGCAGATCTACTAGGTCTCGTATGCTCTGATCCTTTTCCACTTTTCTGCAACCCTCTTCCTTTCTTCCCTGCACTAGTAAGTCCTCTGTATGCTCTTCCCCTCTGACCACTAGAACAAATCCAGTTCAAGTCTTTATCATTTTTAATTGCAGAATGTTCTGGGTCCACCAAAATAACTTCAAACCATTTCCTTGACCCATCAACTCCTACCTGGTATGAGTTCAGAACGCGCAAATTTTTATATCTAGTACTAGCGCGCTCTTCTGCAATTCTCTGCCTACTTTTGGCCCTAGTCAGACGATCAACACCTTGTCTCTTACTCCTCCTTCCTGCTTTATGTCTCTGTATACGCGCAGAAGATTTCCTAACGCTGACTCTAGCTACTATGATACCTTGTTTAGACTTGTATCCTAATTTACGAGCCTGATCGAGGCGTGTTGGCCTATCTAATTTAATAATAGAACCTTGTTTTCTCCATTCTTGCAATCTTTCCCATTGCAATTGTTTTAATTTACCCTCTTTTGGGTTTTTCCATGTTTCTCTAATATGTGAATAAAAACTTCGTGCCATTTTTCTACCTCGCGGATTCTTAACGGTTCAGCTACAAAAGCCACATCCCGCATAGACCTGTTTATACAGGCGTCCCGCCGGCCCCGCTATCCGACGAATCTTGTACTCTCACTCCGGCTATCAGTCCTTTTAAGGTCTCCGAAAATGCGTCAGGAGAATATCTATTAATTCTTTACCCACCTACCAACTAAACGAAGTTATTAATAGCATTGCCATGCCAAACATAACCAAATTTTCCACAAGCGTGAATGCTGTCATTGGAACTTTTATCTTTGTACCCATACATGCACATCTTACGGATCTTTTTCTATATATAATTTGTATACTACTTATAGATCCCACGAATGTCACTAAAACAACAATAACCGCAGCAAAACGAACGAAAATATTCATTATCAATAGGATCCCTGCAGACAATTCTATTATTGGATAAACTGAAGCATAGACCAAACTTTTCTTTGCAATTAAGTCGTACATTCTGAAAGCTTCAATAAACCCACCCCAATCAATGATTTTTAAAACTGATAAACTCACAAGAACAATCCCCATAAAATATGTCATAAACTCTCTATTATATATGCAGAATATCCCTCCAAATAATAGAATACCAACTAGCAATATCGCAGGTATTTTGTCCTTATAAGATTTTGGTCGGATATGGTACACCTGTTCATATTTTTCAATACATAACGTGCAGCAAAAATAGTGTCCATGGGCAGGTATTTTACCAACCATTCCACAAATAGGGTCAATTCCATTCATAGTAAGTGCCCCGAGTGAGATTCGAACCCACGACCTCCGCATGTCCCAGATCACGAGGATAAGGCGAGTTAATTGCTCACCCCTTTCTCTTTGTCCCTATGAGTGCGGCGCTATAACCTTCTAAGCCATCGGGGCTATATTTGTTATGTAAGTATCTTGGTAGGATACTTTCGTTAATTGCTAAACCTTCTATTGACTATAACATTGCTGCTTCAGATGGGCCAAGAAATAACAAATAAGTCCATCAATTCCTTCAAAAATATTCCTCGTTTCAAATATACTACCAGTGGATAAGAGTTATGCCCCAAGGTGGTAAAATTTTCACATGGAATTGCCAGATGTCATATCTGATATGGTATTAGATGACGAAATTATCTTATCTAGGACTCTAATATCAAACAGTGTAGAAATGATTGTCACTTCAACACGACTTTTTTTGTACCGAGGCATAAGTTTAATTAACACTGAATCATTTGAAGAATACAAACTCAATGTCGATCGAATTTCTATATCTCCCGACCGAAAAAAAGCACAAATAACTCTTGATTACGGGTTAAACCGAACTATAGAATTCCAAGCATACAGAAAATATTTGGATATGATTTATGAGCCCTTAATTAGAGGTGTAATTCATGCCAATAATATATTGCAACAAGGGGAGTCTATAAAGAAAATATACCGCAAAGGAGAATTAACTGTAGTGTTGACTAATATGAAGATACTAAAACACATCGGAACTTCTCTTTGGGATCTAGATTTTGAAAATTTTAATCTCGAGACTATTTCTAGAATATACATAGATGAAGGTGGTAGTTCTTCAGAAGTAATAATAGAATCAAATAACCGATTACACCGAATAAAAACAACCAATAGTGTTGCACAATCACTGTGTGATAGTTCTATAATTGAACTTATTTCATTCCACAATTTTCCAACCTATCTGGAATTCAAAAAATCATTACATTCTTCTTCAGACGATATGTCCATTTCAGTCCTCACTCCACTCAAAAATGATGCCAATTCTTCTTCTCCCGACTCAAAAAAATTTCAAAAACAATCTGCCCACTTAGGGGAGATTTTAGACAAACTGAATTCTTTGAAATCCACCGTTAAAAATAACAATAAAGATGTGGCATCTCAAATAGAAACCATAACTAATTTAATTAAAAAACTATAGTATTCATCACAAATATTTTCTAACACATGTGGGTCCAAACGGTCCCCACTCTTTTGAATTGAATTCAATAAAATAACCTTTCACTAATGAAGACCCACACCTACAACAAATAAATTCTCCCTTCCTTGTTATTATTTTTTCCTCCTCGCATTCCAACGAACTTAACAATGAAATAATTAATTTTCCCTCTCGTTTTATCAGGCTTCTTCTCTCAGATTCATCTAGAATTTGACGTACTATGCGGGGGTTTTTTGTCACTATTTCAATCCGCTCAATGGCTTCTCCCAATGTAATATCTCTATTTGATCGAACTAGGAATTGAATCCCATCTTCAACCGTATGTTTTCCCATTCAATCTATAGTGTCTCTCTGCAGATTTAACTTGCTTGCTGGTTTTTAATCAGTCAATTTTATCAAACAAAAGGATCACTACAATCGTACACAACCCCATGATTGGGGCATAAATATTTGCAGTGCCGTGAAAATAATTTGGCATTGCACATGGGGCATAATCTTTCAACCAACAATCTTTATTTCCTCGCACTCTGTCGCTAATGTTTCTAGAAAGTGCGGTGTGTACTCTTCATTTATAAATATACTATATTCTTCGGATTCTCCCACTATGCACGAAATCTGAACTCTCCTTGGGCCATGATAATCGCCATTCCTTGTAACCGAAAAACAAATAAAATTCTGTCCCTGGTACTCAATCCTGGATCCTATTTTTATGCCCACATCACCGTTTATCAATAACCGCTTCATCTACCTTTACATAGTCCCCTAGATAATTAATAGTTTTCATAGATAACCCTGGAACTGTGCCTCTCAAGTATTTGGACGTGCGCTTCGCGGAAAATGGCAAAAAAAAAATTAATATCTTCGAAGCAACAAACAAAAAATTTTCAAGCCATCCACCGGTTAGTTTCCTATTTTTTATATGAAACATCTGCAACATTCGAAAAATTATTGCATAGCCAATTCATGGATGTATATCCAATACGTTTTAACCTGCCCAGTTCTATCAGAAAATCAACTATTATGCAAATGCCACGTCGAATGAATACATATTGCCCTCATTGCAATGCCCACCACCAGCACGAAGTAGAGAAAGCTCGTAGGGGCAAGGAACGAGGAATGCATTGGATAGACCGTCAAAGGAAAAGGAACTCTGGTATTGGTAATTCTGGCAAATTTTCAAAGGTTCCTGGGGGGGACAAACCAACAAAAAGAACAAATTTAGTTTATAGATGTTCTGAATGTGGAAAAGCCCATCAACGAAAGGGATGGAGAGCTGGGAGGCTCGAACTACAGGAGTAACTTATATGACAGGAAAATTCATCCGTATCAAATGTACCAAGTGTGAAAACGAACAAATTATATTCAACAGAACACCGTCTGTTATCTCATGTTCCAGTTGCAGCGAACCATTGACCCAACCAACCGGTGGCATTGCAATCATCCACGGTGAAATCATCGAAACACTTAGCAATCAATGAAATATAGTGGCTGGCCAGAAGTAGGGGATTTAGTCGTTTGCAAAGTGGCTGACATAGAAGATTTCGGCGTCTTTTGCAATCTCCAAGAATATGAGGAAAAAAAGGGCCTAATACACATAAGCGAAGTAGCTTCAGGGTGGGTAAAAAATATACGAGACCATGTTAGAACCGGCCACCTAACTGTCTGTAAAGTTCTAACAGTAAACGAAGCAAATAACCAAATAGATCTTTCATTAAAAGACGTTAATGATCACCAACGTTCTGAAAAAATTCAGGAGTGGAAGAATGAACAAAAAGCAGATAAATGGCTAGAAATGGCTTTGAAATCTGACCCCTCAACCGATCAATTTATTCAAACAGCATCTATTCTTTTGGAAGCTTATGACTCATTATATGGGGCATTTGAGCAGGCGGCAATCGATGGTAAATCTGCATTTGACGGATTAGATATAGAAAAAAAAGAAATTAATTCAATCGTAGACACTGCGATTGAAAATGTGACACTTTCTCAAGTAAGTATATCTGGATATGTTGATCTCGCATGTTCTTCTTCTGATGGAATTGATTCCATACGCGAAACAATTCAATCCGCTGAGGAAGATCTGACTTTGCCCGAGGATGTGACTTTGGAAATTATGTATGTTGGATCTCCAGAATACCTATTAAAAATCGTGGCCCCAAATTACAAACTTGCAGAATCTCTACTAGAAACTTATTCAAATCACCTCATAGAAACAATAACTCAAAAAGGAGGCACTGGTAGCTTCCACAGAGACCGTCACCGAGATGATGATGCATAAATATTACAAAATTATGTTCCAAAATAAACTATGAAATCTAAGATTCGTGTATGCTCTACTTGGAAGGTAAATCATGACAAACCTGTATACACTTTATTAAATAACTGTCCCATTTGCAATTCTGAAACTATCAATAGTTCTCCAGCCCCATTTGGCCCCGAAGATCATTATGGGGTTTACCGACGGAGACTCAAAAGAAAAATTTCCCCGTAACTAACCTATGTTTGATTTTTTAGTCTCTCCAATTTGGATTACAAATATTCTGGCTTGGACGTTTACTATATTATTCTTAATTTCATGGTACTTAGATTCCTCTAATAAATCTCTCTCTCGGAACTTAAATATAATTTCTTGGTTCTTATTCGGATTATTCTGGCTCTTATTGGTTCCCAGATTTGCAATAGTAATGCGTTCTCCTATAGAATCTGTTCTCAGTATACTTGCAGTTCCAATATGCTTCCGTGCAGGATATTTATTACTCTCTGATCAGAAATCTACTATCCATTTGTCCCATGCAATAGCTGTCATGGGGGCAATTTATTTGCCCTTTGAAACTATCAATTCTTTTGGTATTTTTTTAATCAACACAGTGGCTCAACATGTGTATTTTATTATCATAGGGTTGGGGGTTGATGTCATTCTCACAGATGGGCCCCTAATAGGACATCATAGTGGATTATTATTCTCTCGTGAAAATCACGATTATTTAACGCACATAGTCTTGGCATGTACTGGCTTAGGGTCAATAACCATTTTTTTAGGGCTTATATTTTCTCTCTCTATAGATCCCTTGAGAAAACTATTCGCCTGTTCTTTAGTATCTATATCTATATATCTTCTAAATCTAATCAGAAATGCGTTTATAGCAATAGCTTTCGGAGAACAGTGGTTTCAATGGTTCATTTCTCCTGTTTTATTTATCACTCAATACGATGACCCCCGTTTAGTTTCATTTTTTATAGCAGATAGAGTAATAAGTCAGAGTCTCACCGTTTTAGTAATCATAACATTGCTACTTATTTGTATACGTATTGTGCCAGAAATAGTAGATTTAATAGAAGAATTATTATATTTGTTAACCAAAAAACACTACGATTTAAACTCTGCATTCGAACCCCTGTTAAAAAATTAAGTAATCCTCTTTATACTATGTTATTATGTGGAAATAACAACCGCCAACGTTATTGGAAAATAATCCCTATGAGTTTTAATAATGGTAGAAAAAAGTCTGAGGGAATGGGCTGAAAATCTAGAAAAACGCGGAGACCTTGTTGTCATCGACAAAGAAGTCTCAACAAAATTTGAGATAGCAGCTTATATCAAAAAATCCTGCGAAGTTGAGGGTCCTGCATTTAGGTTTACCAATGTAACTGGGCACAAAACAGAAGTTATAGGTGGATTTTACGGCACTAAAGCACGTATTCTAGAAGCTGTAGGTGTAGAAACACATGAGCAAGGGGTGGCGAAATATGTCGATGCCACTAATAATCTGATAGAACCCGAGTTAGTTAGTAAAGCACCTGTTAAAGAAGTAATAAAAACTGGAGGCGATATAGATTTATATGAAATCCCTCTAGTTCACCATTCTAAAATGGATCTTGGTGATTACATCACGGGGGCATCTCTTATTGCAAACTTACCTCATTCAGGCGTTCGCGGATCAGGTATCCACAGAATGTATCGTCAATCAAAACAAGAACTTACTATATGGGCACCCCCCGAAAGGCGCATAGGGTATGCGTATCGGGTAAATCAAGAAAAAGGCGAACCAACAGAAGTAGCAGTCGTCATTGGTCCTCCTCCCGCAGTTACCATGGGTAGTATCTCAAACGTACCTCATTCCATCGATAAGTTATCTGTTGCAGGTGGGTTACAAGGTTCTGCAATCGAACTAGTTAAATGTGCTACAATAGATGTTGATGTGCCTGCACATGCAGAGATGGTAATTGAGGGTATAATTCACCCTGAAAAACTAGTAGAAGAAGCCCCATTTGGTGAATTTCCTGGGACATATGGCCCCAAACAAATGTCTCCTATAGTGGAAGTAACTGGAATAATGCACCGCTCAGATGCTATGTATCATACAATTTTAACTGGGTTCCCACCAACCGAAAATAACCTCATGAATTGGCTCCCAAGAAGCGCAACGGTTAGACAAGACGCTGAAAGAGCAGTCCCTTCTGTTAAACAAGCTATAGTAAAATGCGATCCATATTCCGGAGGGAATGGAATGTACGAAGCATTTGTTTCAATTGATAAACGATTAGAAGGAGATCCAAGAAATGTCATCGCAGCGGTTCTAGGGGGACGTTGCCAAGCAAAATATTGTGTCGTTGTAGATTCTGATATAGATTTATACGATGAACGTCAGATTAACTGGGCTCTTAACACCCGAGTACAACCGCATCGGGATGTTATGACTTTCCCTGCTATGACTGGTGCCCCATTAGATCCTTCTGGTCCACCTCGTCAATCAGAAAAAATGGGAATAGACGCAACTGTTCCTCTAGATGGGGATAAATTTACTTTCTCTAGAGTAACTGTCCCCGGATCAGATGAAGTAGTGTGGTAATCTTAAATTACCTATTAAATTCTAAACAGGCAGCATCACCCACCAAAGTATAAATTATATGATGAAAGCTGAAGACAAAATAATTCAAGGAATATTAAAACACTCTCCAATTAGATTAATTGTTGATGAACTATCCTCAGAAGAAATGAAACAATTTCTTTCGACAAATTTCAAAACGATAAAGAAATGCTTGATCGAAAGAAAACAAACACCAATAGGGGACAAAATAAGCCAAGGAATTTTAGATAATCTATCTCAAGATACAATAATGGAACAACTGACAACAGAAGAAATGGATGCATTTCTTAGAAACAATTTCGATATAGTAAAAAAATCATTGAATTTGAATTAAATCTTTACAAAATATACTATTTAATAAGGACAAGGATAAATATACGGGCACCTCCAGAACAAGGTATAGTGGCTGGCTTTTCTGATTTCGACATTTCCCCCAACTTGGTACAGGCCCTCGAGAAACAAGGTTTAACAAAACCATTTGAAGTTCAAGTAGAAACAATTCCAGAAGCGATATTGGGAAAAGATATTTGTTGTAGGGCTCCTACAGGGTCTGGAAAAACCCTTGCATTTGGAATCCCGCTCCTGGAACGTTCAAAAAAAGCTACATCCAGACACCCAACATCTCTGATTCTAACACCTACAAGAGAATTGGCAGAACAGATTCGAAACGTCCTCAGTCCTTTAGCAAAATCTGTCGATCGTGACGTCATTTCTATATATGGCGGGACGTCATATCAACCCCAACTTCGCGGATTGAAAAATGGTGTCGATGTAGTAGTGGCATGCCCTGGACGTCTTATTGACCTACTCGATAGAAATTCTCTTTCACTTGATCATGTAGACTTAGTTGTCGTCGACGAGGCAGATCGTATGGCCGATATGGGGTTCATAAAACCAGTTCGTACCATCCTAAGTAAATGTTCTAAAAAATGCCAAACAATTCTGTTCAGTGCAACCCTAGATAATGAAGTATCAGAGATAGTTAGATTGTATCTAAAAAATCCAGTTAATATCGGTGTGGGCCCCAAAGATATAAGCATCGATAGCATGCAACATCTCTTCTGGTCCATGAAGGATCATGGAAAAGTAACCATTGCAGTAGAAGTCATAAGTAAGTGTGGCAGATCTATGCTTTTTTGTAGGACTAGAGCGGGCGTAGATAAGCTTGGAAAAAAAATGTATGAATCTGGAGTAAGCAACTCCACTTTGCATGGGGGACTGAGCCAAGGTCAACGTGACCGATCCATGAAGGAGTTCAGCAGTGGAAAATCTATAGCATTAATCTGCACTGATGTTGCTGCTAGAGGGATAGATATTGAGGGAGTCAACTGTGTTATTCATTACGACCCTCCTGAAGATGGAAAAGCTTACAAACACCGTAGTGGACGAACTGCTAGGGCAGGATCGGATGGACTTGTAATCTCATTTGTTCAAAAATCTCAACAAAAATCATATGCCCAAATACAAAAACAAGTGGGTATTAATTATCGCTTTAAATCCCCTGATATAGGGTCATTACCTCAACTTGATTTTGAACCAGGCGAACTTAATAAAAAAGGAAATCCAAACAAAAGCAGAGGATCAAAACGCCGTAGAAGCGGTCGTGGCGGTCCCCCAAGAAGAAGTGGTGGTGGCGGTCCCCCAAGAAGAAGTGGTGGTGGCGGTCCCCCAAGAAGAAGTGGCGGTGGCGGTCCCCCAAGAAGAAGTGGCGGTGGCGGTAAAAGAAACAATAACAGAAGCAAAAATTAATTCAAATATCTCAAAAACAATTTCTTCTTTATATTCGCTATAGTTGTATCTATTTCAATTAAGTCTCATCTACCTATGTCCGTACTTCTCTGAAATATTTTCAATCCAAATTCAGGAATCACTGCAATCACGTGATCAAAAATATCTGCCTGGATAATTTCATAATCGATCCAATCTGTACTGTTCGTAAATGCGTATATTTGTATTGGGAGTCCCTTTTCACTTGGTTCCATCTGACGAACCATCAATGTCATTTCTTTGTGGATATTGACATTATTCTTTAAGTATGATTCAATATATGCCCTATATGTCCCTATATTGGTAATATTTCTCCCATTTATACCCTCTGAAGTATCGATTCCATGAATTCTGTTGTATTCTTCAATTTCATCTTGTTTATTTTTAATATAATCTGCTATGAGTTCAATTTTTTTGAATTCTCCAATTGTCTCCTCATCGCAAAGAGAGATGCTGTTCATATCGATAAAAATAGATCTTTTAATACGCCTTCCACCACTTTCTTCCATATTTTTCCAATTCTTGAACGTAGAATCAATTAGTCTATGGGTGGGAATAACTGTAATTGTCTTATCCCAGTTTTCAATTCTCACCCCCTGCAATGCAATATCTACGACCTCTCCATCAGCTCCAAATTGAGGAACTTCGATCCAATCACCAACTCTAAAAAGATTATTAGAATTTATCTGCACACTAGCAACAAATGAAAGTATGGTGTCTCTGAAAACAAGAAGAATAACAGCTGTCATCGCACCAATTCCACTAATTAGAATCGTGGGACTTCTGCCCATGAGTACCGACACTATGACCACAATTCCGCATATCCAAACTATGAGTTTAGCAACTTGAATGTAGCTCTTAATTTGAAAACTTTTTGAATATTCTGTGGTCTTGTAAAACTCTTCAATTCCATTAAAAACGCCTTGAACTAATAAAACAACACTCAGCGCTATAACACCAATAGATCCTCTTTCAATAATAACAGTAAATTGGGATATCTCAGAAGCAAAATTATAAAATATAAATGCTGGGACACAGTATGACAAACTACCTAAAACTTCTTCGGTAATTAGAAAATTATCTAGTTGAGTACTAGTACTATCAATAAATCTATTGCTAGATGCCATCGAAATAAATCGTTTCGCAACAGCCCAACAAATGACACTAAAAATCACCAATATTCCTAAGACAAAAACTGAATATAATGCTGCATCTTGGGGCAAATACGGAGATAAATAATCCATCGCCATACCTAACGCCACCACCAGGGCTCGAACCTGGGACATCCTCGTTAACAGCGAGGCACTCTACCAACTGAGTTATGGAGGCTCTGCATATGTCTTTTGTCTCGCTTTACATATTCGTTTCGTTTTAATCAAGACCTATTTTTAAAGGATTATCAATCTACACCGGCATAGTTTCATTCACTGTCGCTTTAGCGATAATAGATTATGGCAACATATGATGAAGTAGTAGAAACAATTAAATCAGAAACGTTGCCCACCCCCGAAGAACGTGAAATACTAAAACAAGCAGTAGAAAAACTGAAATCTATATCTCAAGAAGCAACAAATACTTTACCTTTCGAAACAAGGGTGTTGCATTTAGGCAGTACTTCTAGAAATACATGGTTAAGGGAGGACATTGACATCGATATTTTTATCCAATTTCCTTTGTCAGTATCTAAAAAAGATTTAGAAAAATATGGCCTAGAAGTGGGGCATGAAATACTTGAAAATGGACATGAAGAATATGCAGACCATCCATACGTCAAGGGAAAATTTGAAGAATTCGACGTTGATATAGTTCCTTGTTACTCTATCAATTCATCCAAGGATATAGTATCTGCTGTAGATCGAACCCCTCTCCATGGGATTTATTTATCCAGCCATATAACCGAAGAACTAACTGATGAAATACGTGTATTCAAAAAATTCCTTAAAAACTGTGGAATATACGGATCAGACTTAAAAACTCAAGGGGTCTCTGGTTATCTAGCTGAACTTCTCATAATTATGTTTGGGGGATTCAAACAGACCATAGAAGAAGTGTCTCAATGGGGGCCGTCTGTTCGTTTAGATATGGAAAACCACAGCAGTTATAATTTTGAATCGCCACTCACCTTAATAGATCCAATAGACCCAACTAGAAATGTAGCAGCTGCACTCTCTACAGAAAATTTTTCCCGTTTACAACATTGTTCTCGGGATTTTTTATCTGACCCCCGGGTGGATTTTTTCAATTATTCAAGTGCTGAGTCTATTACTCCAGATGAGTTAAAATCGCATATAAAAATACGTGGAACTTCTCTCTTATCTATTATTTTCACCACCCCATCCATAGTGGATGATGAATTATATCCCCAGTTACAAAAATCATTATCTGGGATTTCAGATTTATTGCGCCGTCAAGGTTTTCAAATAATCAGAAAACACGCTTTTTCTAGATCTGATACATTACTTTTTTTCGAACTTGCATCACTTTCTATACCTTCAATCGAACTCCATGAAGGTCCACCTCTTAGTTCTAAAGAACATGCATCTATATTTTTCAATAAATATATATCTGAAAATGTTTATGGCCCATTTATAATAGATGATCATTATGCAGTAGAACGCCCCCGCGAATTCAATAATGCAGTCTCTCTCTTAAAAAGTGAGAAAATTTTTACCGCGCGCATGGGGCCTGATATAGAACAATCCCTTAAAACACAATACAGTGTCATTTCAGGAGATGAAATTCTAACGTTAACCACTCAATTCGGATTAGATCTTAAAAATTATTTTAATCCATTTGTGTAATTATTGTTCACATTGAACTATTATATTCTTTATCTCTATATCACTAAAAACAGCTTATAAAATCATCCGAAAATGATTTTTTACCACATAATATTATTATTTTTTATTTCATGGTCCTGGGCTACATCTTTTATTCCTGCCAGAAAAGGCAGGGTCATATTAAGTTTCCATGTATGCTATATAGTGTCTCTCTTATATAAACTATGATGTATGGTAACATACCACAAACTATATGTGGCCACATCTTTTGTGTGTACGTACCATGGACTGTAATAACCCCGATTGCACTTGCAACTCATGCACTTGCAACCCCTGCATGTGTACCCTACATTCCCCTTGTAAATGTGCCAAAACATCAATCTTCGACCGTATTATTTCTGCACTACAAAACACTCCTTCATGGAGTTATTATGAGTGACTAATTATTTCTTATAGTTTTATTAGTCACTCTCACATGACCAAAATATTCTCTATATTTTCCACTTCTATGCTTTTTCAATAATCCTAAAATATGCTTGGACATCTTCCTTCTGAATAGTTTTTCTACCAGCATGGCGTGTCAACAAAGCACTTTTTTTTGCCACTTGGTCTGCATATTCTTCTAGATATATGGCAAGAGCCACTCTAGCATCATTTCCAATTCTATATCTGCTATCTATCTCTAGCCTGGCAATTCTGTCAATAGGCGCAATCGGAAGAATTAGATCCTTTTTAATATCTTTATTTTCAATGTTAAAATCTTCCTTCTGAATTGTTTTTCTGCCATTCATATCTGCAATAATTGATGCTTCTACCGATAGACTAGCACCTTCCAGTTGAATTCGAAGGGCCAATTCTTCTGTTGCATCCAAACTCACACGAAGTCCTCCCGCATTCCTCCGAATAATTGTATCTACCGGGGCAAATGGTAATTCGATACTCATACTTTAATGCTATGGTAAACGAGCTTAACACTTCCTTTCACCAAGTTCAGAAGTCCTCTTGAGGGGGTCACCTCTCCGATAAGTGCAGAAACTTGCTTAACCCTTTTCTTGTTTACCATTTAGGATAATCTTTCACCCATGGCCTAACTTGTTCAATCCCCCCTGCTGCTGCCAATACCAAGTCATCGCGGAAACGGGGACCAATTATTTGTATCCCAACGGGCAATCCTTTTTTTGTCAAACCGCTTGGAACCGATGCTGCTGGGTTCCCCGTTAAGTTAAATGGCCATGTAAACGATGTCCCATGCTTCAATGGAATGGGCTCTCCATTAATCTCTATAGGTGTTTTCTCATCAGGATGCGGCTGAACTGCCATAGTGGGGGTGACTATCAAATCAACTGAATTGAATACTTTTGCAATACTTATATAAAAATCAGTTCGTAGATTGTTTGCTAGTCGATATTCTAGCGCGTTTCTATTCTTACCAGATTTTATTCGATCAATAATCATTGGGGCCACTAATTCTTGGTGTTGCATAAGATCAATCCCCGTTGTTAATTTCAAATTATGTGCCGTTTCAGCATAAACCAATTCCAATCCTATCATCAATATATCATGCAGTTTTTCCCACTTATTAAATTCTACTTTTGTATCTACAATTTTTGCACCCATCTCACGAAGTCCTTCTAGAGACTCTTCAATTCTTTCTCTTACTTCATCTTCAACTGGTCTGTTTAAAAATGATGTATCATACCCTATTTTCATCCCCTGGACACCTTTCCCAACTGCCGACATATAGCTGCCTTCATATTCTTGTAAACTATCCGGATCATTTGGATGTGGCCCAGCAATAACATCCAACATCAACGCTGCATCTTCAACAGTTCTAGTAAGCGGTCCGCTCGCCACATACGGGAGATGATATTTAAACGCATCTGGCCGAAGCGCATGAGGTACCCTCCCCACTGATGGGAAATGACCATAAAGGCCACACATACTTGCAGGACCTCTTATCGAACCAGCATGATCTGAGCCCTGCGCCCATGGAACCATTCCAGACGCCACTGCAGCTGCACTCCCTCCAGACGACCCCCCTGGGGTTATATTTAAATTAAATGGGTTAGCTGTTCTACCAATTATCTTATTATCTGTAATCCCAAGATGTCCAAACTCTGGTGTATTAGTTTTACCAATCACAATGGAACCCTCTCCTTCTAAACGTTCAACAAGAGGTGAACTATGGTCTGGAATGTAGTCAGAAAACGGAACCGATCCAAATGTATTTCTCACACCTTTTTTAAACGCAAATAAATCCTTAATTGCTACTGGGACTCCCTGAATTAGGCCAATATTTTTACCCTTATTTATAGAATCATCTGCCATTTGTGCATTTTCCATTGCTTCACTTTCTATTATTGTAATAAATGCATTTATGTGCGGATTGATTTTCTTGATCCTAGAATATGTTTGTTCAATAACCTCTATCGAAGATATTTTTTTGGAAGCTATGGACTGTGAAATTTCTATAGCTGACATCTGTTTCATTCTTCTGAACCTTCCATCACGCTAACTGATGTTTTCCAATTGGTAGATATTTCCAAATCTTCTTGCCAACCTTCTTTTACCATAATATCTGTACATAATAATTGATCCCCTGGTCTAATTTCTATATCTGCTTTTTCTCCCCATAATGTAACTCTAATTTCTCCAGTGTCATCTCGGATGCGAACATTTTTTAATTGACCTTTAGTCCCATCTTTACGATCAAATATTCTTTTTGGATCTGCTACTATGGCAGTACCTGAAACATCTACAATCTGTCCTATTTCCAATGTATTAATCTTGGCAAAATTTATATTAATTTCCACTGCATTCTGCATTATTTTAATCGCACCACCTTTTCCAATATGTAGCTCAATTTGAGAATCTCTTTCTCGAATATATCCTTTGGTGATCTCTATAGAATCTCCGGATTTAACTGAACTTATTATTTCAGTTTGTCTATCCCATAGCACTATTCTAATTCTCCCAGTTTCATCACTCATTGTTAAACTAGAAACCTTCCCCTCAGTGCCATCTTTTCGTTTGAATATACGTTCAGATTCAACAGATAAAACCTTCCCAACAACTCGTACATTAGTCACTCCACTAGAAAGATTATTTATTTTATATTCTTTTTCTTCATCAACTTTAATTTCTAAATCTGGATCTACTAAACTCCGGGCAATATTGATCTCAACATTCTCCCCATCTCTTTTCAATTTCCCTTGAACTCTTAAAACCTGACCAACTTCTAATTCTTCTAACACAGCTTTTGCATAATCGTCCCAAAACGCCCCTCTTATTGATCCACTTTCATCTGCCAATTTTATATTTACAACTTGTCCCTTTTCCTTTTCACCCTCTCTATCAAATTCGTGTATCTCTCCGATTGAGGTAATTTTTCCAATAAATCTAACATCTTCATCTTTACACAATTTAATATCTTTAATTAAGAGCTGAGATGTTCCATTTTGTTCATACTCAATTAATTCTCTCGCCACCTCTTCATCTATCAAATTTCCCATGCGTTCTATTTTTGATTCAATGGAATTTTGAAACTCTTCTTTAGAAATGTCTTTATCAATCCCAAATTCAGTTTCATTTATTTCACCCATTGTCAGCTTACCCTATGATAACCTTACACGATTGATAAGGTTTATTGTATTTTTATATCCAAAGTTAGAAACAAAACCCTCTTTACAAAAACTACTGTACTCTATACTCTTGACCTATTGGGGTAGTGGATATCCTTCTGGCTTGCGGAGCCTGAGACCCGGGTTCGACCCCCGGATAGGTCGTTAACAACGATGAAACTAATAGTTGTAAATCAAAACAAAAACGAACGCATCTTCCGGGCAATAGTCGCACTTATATTCTTGGGAATGGCCGTATTTATGGACCCTGGGATTTTGCGCCTCGTTTCCCTCTTCTCTGGACTTGGGTTAATGTTCAATGCAGTCACTGGAAACTGTTTCTTTTACCGATTTATCGGTTATAGTAGCTGCCCAACATAATCCCCAGTATACCAAAAAGAATATCTCATCTACTCCCTACTCACACACTAATGACTTGTGATAATCCCCATTGTCAATGTGATCCTTGCACGTGCGATCCCTGTCTTTGCACAGAAGAAAATCCTTGTAAATCCTGATAGTTTCCGCGCCCGTCGAGAAATTTAATCAAATACCGAGTATTCCTCACAATTTGAGCAAATTTATAGTTTCCATCCTCCTTTAATAACTGGCAGAAATTGACATCATAAGGCGCTTAAACACTCTAAAAAATGCAGTCCCATTTTGCCTGATTCGTATCTTCATCCCAGCCTTCATAAACTGCATTTACACAATTTGGGCCACATGTTTTATCTAGCCATTCCTGTTTAGTTAGGCCTTCACTACATGCTATACAGGATGGTATCAATGCCTTACAACACATATAGGGTCCATTAGAACCCACTTCCTCTTCTTCCTCGCCATCGTCTGCGTGGTGTGCTTCCTCGTCCCCGTCATCATGACCCCCATCATTATGATCCTCACTATCTAAATTATATGAGTGCCCCAGATCGTCCCCAACTCCCCCGGCACATCCCGCAAGAACAATACATACAATACATATGATAAGCAATTTATGTTTCATTCTAAACCGCTTCCGCTACAAAAACAGGAATTACTCGCTCTGTTTTATCTTGATAGTCTTGGTACGGGGGATATGCCTCTACACCAAGTTCCCACAATCTCTGGCGTTCCTCTTCCTCTTCGATTTCTCTAACTTTCATAGAATAGACTTCAGTTTTATCTCTAATTTCTACATTCGGATCAGCTTTCAAATTGTGATACCAGTGAGGATTTAGTGGCCTTCCTCCTTTCGACGCAATGAGGACATATCTGTCCCCATCTACCACTTTCATTAATGGAGTTTTTCTAATCGCCCCTGTTTTGTGACCGGTATTAGTGACAATAATTACTGGTAAACCTGTGTCTTTTAAATTTGTCCCTTCAGTCCCTCCACTCCCTTCGTATTGCTCTACTTGTTCTGCTACCCATTTCCAAATACTGGGGATGTATTGGGCCATGTTCTATATCAAAGATATAGTTATATATGTTTATTCTATTTCACCAATGCCCCATGTGCATACACTCTGGGCACAAATCCTCCCTCAAAGTCTCACTAAAAACAGCACTGCATAAGTTGCATTTTAATCTTTTTTCTAATTTCTCTTGAACTTCGCTTTTCTTTTTTCAAAACAATGAATTAAACAATAACAGAATAAAATTGACGTTAAGGAAGCGATCACTTCCCTAACTAATTTAGTGACAAATGATTCAAAACGGGAATGTCCTGTACCTTTGACACTGATTTCTAATTGGATTCAGAGAAGATAAAGATCCTCTTAGGGTGTGAATAAAATGATTTTTGTCCCAATCTCATGGGGTCCTTAAAGTTAGTTACTCAAACTATTCATCTTGTTTTCTCACGCGTTATATCTATAGGACTGGTGCCTTGCAACACATTTAACTATAGCCTGACTTCTAATAGTCGTGTTATACATTTCACTTCTGTAATTACACAATGATCTGTATGACATTGATAAACCGGGTTCCTTTGAACACGGAACTTACCGGTTTATCTGCTTTAGTTAATTAGCTCGAGCTTTCTTCCATCTCAGATCTTGCGTTATATCTATAGATTCACTGCACACTCATTTAACAGCAATTGAAATTTTCAAGGGCAATATGCTGGCCTCTTTAATCTATCTGTATAGATTAGTTCGTGCCCATGACAGGTTTCCATGTAGTTTGAATTATACCTTCTGAAAATTCAATTTCGGATTCTTTTAACCATGAATTGGGCAGGCGCACCCCCAATCTTCCGAAGACTGGAATTCCTTCTCCAAGTTCGATGGGAATCTGGGTGATTACAATCTTATCGATCAAATCTGCACGAAGACATTCTTCATTGAGTAGCCCCCCTCCCATAAGCCAAATATTCTTGCCAGATTTCATCTTCAACTCGCCAATGAAATCCGCCGCATCATGGCTAGCACGAGAAAGTATATGGCGATCAAATTCTGCGAACTGTTCTCCTTCAAATTGACTAATGATGTCCCAGGTTCTTCTTCCTATGAGCACGCAATCTACAGTTTGCATAAAAGTGCCCATTCCATAATCTTCTGTTTCTGACGACTGAGGTAGCCACTCCAAGCCATCAGTCTTTGTCGATATGAAACCATCTGAACTCGTCGCTATATGGAGGATAAGTTGGCGTCCTATAGTCATGCCCATCTCATTTTACATAGTTTAGTCATTCAATTCAACCACTTTGTTTGGTAATGCTGACTATAATTTCAGTCCATTCCCAATATCTTCAATAATCGGGAAAATTATTTTTGTCATTTGACAAAAATATGTCTCAGGAATATTCGCCTGGGAACAGAAGTGTTGGGCCTGCAGCTAATAGTACGAACACAACTGAATAGGCAAGTATCAGTACGAGTGGCATTTGTACGCCATATTCTTGAGCCGGTCCTGCTAAGAAATACATCGAACCTATCCAATTTGCAGATATTGCATAGAGTGCTCCAATACTCTTTTTCTGATAAAGTAGGTATATAGAGTACAATATTACAAGTGAAATACCTATTCCAAATATCCCGATCCCTACAGGCTCTGATGCCAGCGACATACCAGAAATTTCAGTCCCATCTGGCATCCTAACTGGATTTCCCAGTATCGCAGGGATCCAGATACTCCAAAACGTCATCAATTGATCTAATACAAGTGCACCTAGACTGAACCAGTATACAACTAAGAATTTGTTTAGTGGACTCAATCCCAAATCAGCTAATATTTTATTTGCCATAGTGACAATGATTATCTTGGCATACATAAAGTTTTCCCACACACCAAATAGTTAAGCCAAACCTAAATATTTCAACACCATCTTAATTGATATGAATTCAACCAAAAATGCGTTCTATACATTCCTAAAACTGTTGTGGAAGTGGACAGTTTTGATTCTTGTTTTATATTGGTCACATGCAATTGTTGTAGATTTAGCCGGAAATCTATCTGCGTATACTGGAGATATTCCAATAGAAAACTGGGTAAATATCCAAGGGTGGTTAATAGCCATATATGTTACCTGGCGTGCATCTAAGTATTGGCCATCAAATCCTCTTATAGAATACCTTGAACGGATTATTTTGTATCCTTTTAAAAAACTTAAACGTACCTATCCATTCCGTCATAAATAGACTAAAAACACCCTCCTATTTTGTGACAAAACCAGTTCAAATAGGGGATGTCCTTATTTATATCCATAAGGGCCATATGTCATCTGTCATGGCAGATCTCCAAACAATAGATATTTTAAAAAATCTCCACGAAAAAGATCCAGATTCATTCTGGAAACTGATGGGGAATCTTTATGAAAATCAATCTATATCAGCCAAATCCACTGAGGGTACAATTTCAATAGATGTAGAACGAATTGTAAATGAGATCGCGAATTCAAAAAACTTCTCTATAGAATTGGATTCGTGATAATCAATCTTCAATATTTTCTGTCATCTTCTATTCATTTGTTAACTAGTGGAGAAACATATCTCCCGATCAATTCAATCGATCGTAATAGTTTCTCATGTGGTAACCCTGCACTAACCATCTGGAAAGTTACCCTAGAGATGCCTCCAAGTGCTTCACTATGTCTTAAAATCTTAGCTGCCACATTCTCTGGATCCCCGACCATTAAGGCGCCCAAATGTCCGTTTTGGTTCTCAAAGTGTTCTCTAGTTACCGGTGGCCACCCTCTTTCTTTTCCAATTCTAGTAAATGCATCTGCATAACCTGGATAGTAATCTTCAACAGCCTCTTCATTAGTATCTGCCACATATCCCAATGAATGTACTCCAATTCTCATTTTTTCAGGCGGATGGCCTGTATTTTTCCATGATTCCTTGTACAAGTCTATCAATGGCCTAAATCGATGTGTTTCTCCCCCAATAATCGCCACCATAAGTGGCAATCCCAATATGCCTGCCCTGGCAAATGATTCTGGAGTTCCACCAACTCCCAACCAAATGGGAATTGATTTTTGAATTGGCCTTGGGTAAATTGGCTGGTCAACTAGAGCGGGACGAAATCTACCTGTCCATGTAACTCTCTCGTTATCACGAATGGCTAAAAGCAACTTTATTTTTTCTGCAAAAAGATCATTATAATCTTCAAATTTAAATCCGAATAATGGGAATGATTCTCCAAAAGATCCTCTTCCAACTACCATTTCAGCACGGCCATTTGAAATCAAATCCAATGTTGCAAAATTTTGAAACACTCTTACCGGATCTGCAGTACTTAGAACTGCCACTGCACTTGTAAGCCGAATGTTTTTAGTACGCGATGCAGCTGCAGCAAGAATAATTGCAGGCGCAGAATCCAGAAATTCTTTCCTATGATGTTCTCCTATTCCAAATATGTCCAATCCACATTTGTCTGCATGATCTATACGCTCAAGCAATTCATTCAACGATTCTGAATTGTCAATATTTCCCTCCTCTCCGTCCATTTTTTTGGTTCCCGCAAAACTATCAATTCCAATTTCCATTTCGTTTCCTTGAACGTTACTCTGGTAAGATATATCTATGCACCAGGGATATATTCACCGGGTCTCAAGAACAAATAAGGATTCGAAGGATCATATCGAATTCTTATTTTCCACGGCGGATTTTCTTGAGACCTACTTAAATTTTCATTCCGGATTTAAATGAGAGTGATCTCTAAAATTATCTCCTTTTTCTTTTGAAAGAATCCCAATGGCAATCGAGGCTCCTTCTCCTGCAGCTATTATGGCCTGATTAACTTTCCAATGAATACACCAACCCGCTGCATAAACGTTACTAAAATTTGTCTCGTTGGTCGAGTTGACTTTTATACACCCATCTTCCCCAACTTCACATCCAAGATTTTTTGCCACCATGCGATTGTGCCCTGTAGAAAAAACAATATATAGTGCAATATATTCTTCATCCGCAGTAATAATCCTATATTTATTCCCTTCAGGTTTGATTTCAACAACTCCTTCTCCCTGGTGCAAAATAGCACCATGAGATTTCACTTGTTTTTTTGCATATTCAATAAAATCTGGCCCATCTATTCTCTCAATGCCAAGATAATTGTCCAAAACGGCTTTGGACACGCCAGAATCTCCTATATCAAATACATGCGTTGACAATCCATTTTTTGCAGTTAGAAGGGCCGCACTCAATCCTGCAGCCCCCCCGCCTATTATTGCCACATCCATTTCCATCATTTATCTACATACTCCCCAAGACCAATAAATATTTCTCCCATGCAATCTCTTCCAAAACTACTTTATCAAATAACCAAATACGTTATTCACATGACTGAATATGCCATTATTTCATTAGACGATGTGCAAAAAACTCCTGGAAAATCAGGCACCCCCCGGGCAGTTCTAACTGATATTTTGAATCTACAACAAACAAGATCTAGCGTGTGGTATCTATCCCCAGGGCAACAAACAACATTTCACACCCATGCAAAGCAGGAAGAATTATATTTTCAAATACAAGGTCCTGGTCAAATGAGGATACACGACGACTTAATCGATGTCCCTGAAAGATCTGTAATAAAGATGCCGCCCGGTACACCTCGCTGTTTATTAAATAACAGCAAAAAAGAACACATATGGTTAGTTATTGGATCGCCGCCTGTGAAAAATGATGGCCGTCCTGTAATAAACTAAACAATTCTCATTCTGCATCTAATCAATATTCTTCCTTCAAATATGATTAATTATAAGCAACACTCCTGCAATAATGCCCGCTATGGCAGAAATTTTCCCTATATTTTTTCGGTGAATCTTTTGAATTTTATCCCAAAGATGGCCAATAACACTCATCAAAATAATAATTGTACTGCAAAAAGAAATAATAATAAGCCCCCCGCTCACAGCATTATCGGATGTCGCCACGAGCAATATTATTAAAAATCCTGTACCTGCAACTCCATGTATTATTCCTATCAAAAGAGATCTAGAAGACCAATCTTCTTTTTTCTGCATAGGATTTAAATGACCAAATTCACTCCCATGTTTGTGAATGTGAGTATTAATTCTCTCATCAAAAACTATTCCTTTCAATCCTAAATATATGAGTGTAATTCCAACTGCGACTTCTCCAACATTGGAGAAATTCCCTGGTATTTTTATATTAAATATTATAAATAATATTCCTATAACTGCAGTAGTTATTGAATGTCCAATTCCCCACGATAAACCAATTTTCCAAGACTGAATATTTTTTTTCTGATTTACCAAATTCGTAACCGCTATTATGTGATCTATCTCAAAAACATGTCCCACTCCTATCAAAATACCAACCATAATAATTCCAACCCCTGACATTCCTCCCAAATTCGATCCTAGCGATTCATAAATCAATTGAAGCATTACAAATTCTTCTTCCATTACTTTTAAAAATCTATCTACTTATTCTTTGTTTTCCTTTATCCATTTCTTGGCACCTTCTGAATATTTTTTTATTCGCAGTCCTACCTTTTCTTTATCTTCATCTGTAACTGCACCGCTAATCGTTTTAGCAGCTTCATAGTATTGCGCACCAGGGGCAAAATGCTTGGCCTTTGAAATGATATCTGCCACTTGTTCTGGATCTTCTTTCACGGATGTAAGGTATCTCTTCAGTACTCCTGTATTTTCCTTTATCCATTTCTTGGCATCTTCTCCATTTTCCACATTTCCGAGTTTAACCATATACTAAGTTATCGGGAGACTCACAAAAACATTTCCTACTCAAACCAAGTCCATAGAACTCAATTCTAGTTGTATTCTTCAGGGAACAAACAATACACAGGTCCTCCTACTACAATAATGAAAGTGACTAGGTATACTGCAAACCAAGTCGTTACAGAACTGAAATTATAGTTTGGGGCAACCAACAATGTGAAATAACCCACATTTACTATATTTGCAACTATTGCAATCTGTGCACCTCTTTTCTGCTTGTTATAAAGAAGATACGCTCCATACAGAATTGCCAATGTGGCAATAAGACAAATGCTCATTCCCATTGGTTCTGATGCAAAGGTTATCGTTCCTGCAATTGACCCATCCAAATTCTTCATTGGGGTCCCTGTTAAAATGGGAATCCATTGACTTTGAATCGTAATTATTTGATCAAAGACAATCGCACCTAGACTAAACCAGTATACAAGTAAGAATTTATTCAACGGACTCAATCCTATGCCTGCTAATATTTTATTCGCCATAATATCTTTTCCGAGTTATCGACTTAAAAACTAATTCATATCTCAAATTCCATGTTAGATTGTCTTAGATTTACTTTTAACAAATTCCATGTAGTATTCCAAACTAAATTCTTCAGGCATATTTCCAAAATAGTTTTCTATCATTTTTTCCCTCTCATTAGGTTCTGATGGGGACAATTTTTTAGATTCTAAAAGGTACCCCAATAAAATGGCAGAATAAAATGGACCTTTCCCATTTTCCATATTATTTAATATCTGGTCAACTTCATCTTCTCCTAACGATTCTCTATACATGGAATCAATGATAGAATATGCCGGAGACGTCACTCTGTGGGGATAATCCCACTCCTTTTCAGGTAGTTTTCTATTTTCCATAGTTTTTATCTAGATATTCAACTATTGCTGAACTTTCATATAAAAAAGTCTTGGTAGAATTATCCACTAGAAAAGGAATTTGGTCATTTCCACCAATGTCTACCATTTTTCGATGGGCAATTTGATTTTGAATGTTCCCTCCCCTACTCGCTGTCAATCGGGGATTGTGACTTATGTAGGATAGTCCCAATTCCATCAACCTGTCTCGCACAACAACACACCACGGGCAATTTTCTGCTTGATACAATTCGATCATATCTATAGATTAAATTTCCAGGCGTAATATATCTTATTCTTGGGGCCATTCCCCCCTATCTTAAAATATGACAAACTGAACACCGCAATACTATAGCAAACTTACTTATCTGCAGAACCAAAACATATTTTAAGGAGAAAATGGCATAAATGCCTCATTAACGACTCTTGAAAAAAACTGACCGTTCCATTTTAAATTTCGTAGTAATGGCCCACTCTATGGTGCATGTATTCGAACTTTCGATCCCCGTTTTCATAGCCATTTGGCTATTTGAATTTGGAGTCACTCCTGCAGTTATAGGGATTACAGTAACTGTAGGGTATGCCCTCTTTGGACTAGGGTCTCTTCCAAGTGGAATCTTGGCAGACTACATCAGTTCAAAAAAACTTATTCTATTTTGTTTGTTGGGGATGGCAACTTCATTTTATGTTTTGAGCATTTCTCAAAGTTTGATAATGATTTCATTTGCATTATTTTTGTGGGGCACTGCAGCTAGTATATATCATCCAACTGGACTTTCTCTTATTAGCAGAAAAGTAGAATCTCCTGGGGTAGTTTATGCGTATCATGGAATAGCCGGTAACATAGGAACTGCGATAGGTCCTCTTATAACAATATTACTCTTGGGCCATTTCAATTGGAGAGTCGCAGCATCAATTCTGGCAACCATCTCTCTACTCGTGGCACTTCTTTCTTATAGAATTAAAATCGACGATTCATTTGGAGATTCAACTACTAATAATATTAATCTAAATTGGGGGGTAATCAAACAAAGCTTAAATAACATACTGCCCCTCATATCTGGGGTATTTTTATTGGTTTTTATACTTGTTGTTTCTTATGGACTTTATTATCGTAGCATATTGACATTTCTTCCAGTAGTCCTCTCCCTTCTTTTTTCTGTTAACATTTCTTTAGCTGGAATATCATTTGATTTTTCTAACTACTTCTATGCTGGAATTTTGATAATAGGTGCATTTGGACAATACGTGGCAGGAATACTATCAGATCACTTTAAACCAGAACTACCACTTCTTTTTGGGTATTCAATTCTTGGATTATTGGCTTTGATTTTCTTACCTGCGTCACAATCTGGAATTGCAGTATTTGCTTTATTTGGGGCCGTACTTGGATTTTTCCTCTTCTTTATCCAGCCACTACAAGCAACTCTAATATCTCGCCATACGCCACCAGAAACCCGTGGATTATCTTTCGGAATAACTTTCACTGGCATATACGGTATCGGGGCCTTTGGAGGTGCAGCTGCAGGGGGAATTCTAACCTATTTCAGCCCTTCTTTGCTCTTCTCGATACTCGCAGCAATAATGCTATTTGCTTCCGTTCTAATCTATGTGATAAAAACATCTAAAACTATTGAAAATTCTTCTTGATACCCTAACATTCTAAAATCCTAACATCCTGATCGAAAGAAAGTAATATTCTCTTAACATTTTAACAATTTGTGAAGAACACTGGTAGGAATTTTGCTCTTATGCTTAGTTTAGCACATGGTCTAGACCATTTCACTAGGAGGTTAATTCCGCCATTAATTCCTATCTGGGCATTATTTTTTGGAGCTCCACTTTGGCAAATAGCTCTAATCCCTGCACTTCAGCTGTTTGGAAGTGCACTTTTCCACATACCTGTGGGTATAATTTCAGATTCTCGTGATCGTAGATATCTACTACCTGTTGGTACTGGACTCCATGGACTCACTTATATATTATTCACTTTTGCAGCATTCAACCAATATTTGGATTTCGATATCTATCTATTAGGGCATCCTTTCAACTCCAGACTATTGGTCATGATGATGGCTATGTTTTTATCGGGAATGGGGACCAGCGTTTTGCATCCCACTGGACTCCCGCTACTCACCGAAAACATTTCTCCAGAAATTAAAGGAAGGGCATATGGTATGTGGGCCGCTGCAGCTAAGCTAGGAGATGGATTTGGGCCTGCGTTTTTGGGGATTTCACTACTCTACATGGATTGGCATATAATTTTTATTTTATTTGGGATAGTCCACATTTGCTACGCAGCATTCCTGTTCATAGAATTAGACAAATACAAAACTTCTCCACCTGTCACTCCCACTGAACTTAATAATCTACCATCTAATTTCTGGAAATCGAATCCTCAAATGTATGTCTACCCGTTATTAGCTGTATTAGCATTCATTTCTATTAGAGGGGTTGGAGATGATGGCCTAGGTACTTTCATACCCACTTTTGTAAACGCGATATATGGCTATACTTTTGAAATTTTCGGAACCACTGTAATTTCAACTTCAACAGCTGCTCTTTATTATTCTGCATGTTTATTTTCTGCAGCAATTTTCTCATTTATATCTGGTAGATTGGTCGATAAATATGATCCAAAGCTAATACTAATTATCTTTTCAATAGTTGCCATATTTCCCATAACTATACTGGCTTTCATAGAACTATCTCCTCTATTGTTATTATTAGTATTGGTCTTACTCGGGGCATCTATCTGGGGTGCAGCTCCTGCAAGAGATGCCTTGATTAGTTCCATAGCACCCCCTGGGCGTGAAGGAAGGACCTTTGCATATATGTGGACTGGAGCCCTGACATTTGGTTCAATTTCTCCTATAATTGTTGGCTACATAGGGGATGTGGGGGGTTTAAAAATGTCATTTTCAATAATCTCAATTTTCATCGCCGTATCTGTAATTCCATTATTCCTGCTTTACAGTAAAAAAATCCTTGTGGAACATAGGGCTCAGTAAGCACACAATTATATTTTTTCCACGAAAAACACTGTTATGTATATACCAAACGGTATATCTACTCTCCCAATCATAACCAAACTTATCTATTTTACATATGAAATATAATTCTTCTAATTTTGCATTATTAATGGCATTTACCCACGGAACTGATCATTTCGCCCGCAGGATGATACCTCCTCTCCTACCTCTCTGGGCCTTCTTTTTCGGTGCGCCACTCTGGCAAATTGCTCTTCTCCCTGCAATACAAATATTCAGCACCGGACTATTCCAAATACCTTCTGGCATTGTTGCCGACTCTAGTGATAGGCGGATTTTATTGCCCTTAGCATTTGCTACCCATGGTGTTACTTATGCATTATTTGCTATTGGGGCAACAAGCTCTTTTTTGGCATTTGAAGTCCCTCTTTTTGGATACCCATTCGATTGTAGACTTTTGGTCATGATGCTTGCTATGTTTCTGTCTGGTGCAGGATCTAGTCTACTACATCCCGCTGGATATCCTCTCATAACTGCAAACATACCTGCAGAATCTAAGGGAAGGGCATACGGTCTTTGGGGGAGTTCTGCAAAATTTGGAGACGGACTCGGACCTGCGGTATTGGGGCTTTTAATAATCTACTTAGATTGGTCTATAATTTTCACTGGTGTCGGTGTGTTTTTACTCATTTATGCATTCTTTTTATTTTCTATCCTGAAAGGGTATGACACCTTGCCAACCTCTTCTAAAAGTTCCTCCGCATCCGCCTCGAGCTTCTGGAAATCTGATCCTCGAACCTATCTTCTCCCAATCATAGCCATCCTGGCATATTTTTCCATTCGTGGAATTACAGCCGATGGTATTGGTGCTCTTTACCCCGCCTTTGTCGATGAAATATATGGCTATACATTCGAAATCTTTGGCACTGTTGTCACTTCCACTTCCACTGCAAGTTGGTACTTTTCAGTCCTATTGATTTCCGCAGGAATAAGTCAATTAGTAGTCGGAAAACTTGTGGATATATATGACTCTCGACTAATACTATTGGCCTGCGTTTTTACAGGGGCAATTTCAATTGCACTTCTCGCAATAGTCGAACTATCTCCTACCAATCTACTTTTAGTCTCGATAGCAATCGGATCAACTTTGTGGGCATCGGCACCAGCTAGGGACGCTCTCATTAATTCAATAACGCCTCCCGAGAGGGAAGGTAGAACATTTGCCTATCTATGGACTGGTGCTTTGATGCTCGGTTCGCTCTCTCCCGTTGCCATAGGGTATATTGGGGACATCGGTGGGCTTCGACTTGGGTTTTTATATCTAGTAGGGGTACTTCTGATTTCTGCTATCCCCATTGCATTACTTTATAGCAAACGCATCTATCTGTCCACATCCGACTAAACTTCTCAAATCTCTCCCTCCTGTTTAAACCCGATCTGTTTTACATATGGACGCACTTAGCGTTTGTATGTTCGAAGCAGTCCATATATTCCCTGTGGGGAAGTCAACCCTTTCTAGAATGGCCGCTACTGCTTCCAATTATGGTTTTAATGGCATCGTAACCCGAAAATTTGTCGGAGAACATTCGGATATATCTTTAAAAAAAATTTCAGAAACATTTCAAATCACAGTTTTTTCTGGGATGGAGATCAAGTCAGAAAAAATTTCTGCTTTAAGCGGACATATCAATGGAAACAGGTTTAAAACCCCTGTCTTGTGTATCCATGGAGGTGACCCTTCGGTTAATTTATTCGCTAGCAAACAGAAGTCCCTTGATGTCCTTTGTCATCCTATGGACTCTGGCGGGGATATAAACCAAGTAATAGTCAAAGAAGCAATGAGGAACAACGTCTGTATCGAAATAAATTTTCGTGACATCCTTCGAGGGAGTGGAAAAAATAGAACCAGGTCTATAGGAAAAATACGTAAACAATGGGATTTAATATCTTATTATGGTGCTCCCTTTGTAGTCAGTTCAGATCCTGCATCTCACTTAGAACTGAGGTCGCCAATGGATCTAATCTCTATAGGTGAATTAATTGGGATGAGTGCTGCAGATGTTGAACAAGGCCTGTTAAAATGGGGGGAAATAGCAACTCATAACCTAGAAATTTTACGCAACGAACGTGTCTCTTCTGGAGTAACTCGGGGGCGGTATGGTGATGAAAAGTGAAACCTATTCCAAAACACCTTCGTCCTAGATATCGATATATCGTAGTTTCGTTGGAATCTTGGAGTAACTCTATCATAGATAAAACTTCTTTCCAACAATCTATCTGGGCATCAGTAAACAGGTTGTTCGGCGACCTTGGAAGTGCCAAATCAGATCTATACCTAATCCGTTTTGAATTTCATAATGGCACAGGCTATGGAATAATCAGAACCCGGCGGGATTCATTGCACTTGGCAAGATCTGGTATAGCTTGCACATCTTCAGTAAATGGTCATCCAATAGGGATTCTTGTTCTTGGAATAAGTGGGACTATCAAATCATGCGAGCAAAAATACTTACCAGTCTTAAAAAAATCCCTTGTTACAGGAGAAGTAACCTTCGAAGGTAATTCTTACTCTTCTACCTCCTATGGGGAATTACTTGACATTAAAATCGATAATGATTTTATCGGTGCAACAAATATGGACATAACTTAAGTGATATAGAATGAATGGTCAAGCACAACAACAAGCCTATGATAGAGGAATAACTATTTTTTCACCCGATGGTAGATTATACCAGGTGGAGTATGCCCGAGAAGCTGTAAAAAGAGGATCTCCTAGTATCGGCATACGAACTACAGAAGGGATTGTATTGGCAGCTGATACTTCTACTCGTCAAATTTTACAAGAAAAATCCTCTGTGGAAAAAATACACAAAGCAGACGATCACATTGGAATCGCGTCAGCAGGACATGTGGCAGATGCAAGACAACTAATAGATTTCTCCCGTCAAATGGCCCAAATAAACCGTCTCCGTTATGAAGAGCCAATAGGCATCGAAGCACTTTCCAAGTTCGTCACTGACCATATCCAACAATATACTCAAATTGGTGGGGCACGCCCATTCGGCTCATCTCTAATTATTGGTGGAATTGAAGATGGATCCCCGCGTCTATTTGAGACAGATCCTTCTGGAACCCCCTATGAATGGAAAGCTTTGTCAATTGGATCCAATAGAAGCACGATAAAGACCTTCTTGGAAGAAAATTATTCTAGTAACCTATCTTTAACTGATGGTATAGGATTGGCTCTCAAATCTCTTGCCGAGGTCAGTGAAAATGGTTTAGATCCTGAAGGCGTCGGGTTGGCACTCATACCAACTAAGACAGAATCTTTCAGCACCGTGTCATCTGATGAGATATCTAAACATATCAAAAAATTAAAACTTCTCCCCCCTAGCGATAAAAATACAAAAAAATCAAACGATAAAAATACAAAAAAATCAAACGATAAAAATACAAAAAAATCAAACGATAAAAATACAAAAAAATAGATTTTTATCATTGCACATCTCCGCACAAGTTTTTTATCTCTCAAACCTATGGTTTACCTATGATCTCACTTGACAAAGCTGTTGTAGCCCGTCTAGAAAAAGGTGGCTCAAAGTTTGAAGTCCTAGTCGATCCAGACGCTGCACTTTTGATTTTATCTGGGGATTTCGATGGAAACATAGAGGATGTAGTTGCAGCCATGGATGTATTCGAAGACGTTTCTCGCGGAGACCGTCCTGCGGAAGAAAATCTAAAAAAAGTTTTTGGAACTACTAATCCTGCCGACATAATTCCAGAAGTCATTCGGCGCGGAGATATCCAAATAACAGCCGATCAACGCCGGGCAATGCAAGTTCAAAAACATAGAAAGCTTATTTCTATCATAACTAGAAATGCCATCAACCCACAAATGAACAATTCGCCTCATCCACCAGCAAGGATCGAAGCAGCACTAGATCAAGCTGGGTTCAAGGTAGATGCTTTAAAATCAGCGGAAAGTCAAGTCGAAGCTGCCCTCAATGCTCTTAGGCCTATAATACCAATTAGATTTGAAGAAATATCCATCGCTGTAAAATTCTCTTCAATATATGCTGGAAAAGCACAATCTCAAGTCCGTGCATTTGGAAAACTCGACCGAGAAGAATGGCAAAACGATGGATCTTGGATAGGGGTAGTCAGATTCCCCGCTGGGATGCAAGTGGAGTTCTATAATCTAGTCAACGGACTTTCACAAGGCGATGCAGAAACTCATATCATTAAAAATTCATAATTATCATTTTTAATGAATTTCATCCCTTCTTGAAGCCCAAAAAAAATCCTCCTATAAACCCTGCCCCAATGGGCAAGGTAGATAGAAGTGATACCATCCATGTGGGGGGCGTACTAGTTGTAGCCATTTCACCAATCCCTGAAAAATATCCCTCTATGCCTACCCAATTAACCTGAATTATTCCTCTAGATTCTAAAAGTCTAAAAAGTACCAATTCCATTCCTATTATAACGGCGATTACCTTGGCCATTTTTTTCGCAGTAAACCCTATTATTACGCCAATAATTCCCCCCGACCCAAATTCTATTCCTAGTTGTTGAGGATCAATGTTCATATAGTATAGTTGTTAGCCCAATGAATAAATGCGATGCTAATTTTTCTTTGTTTTTTCCACTATTTCAATCTGTCCAATCAAAGTTAACGGATATTGACCATTGTCATCTTTCTCAAGAGATTTAACCATGTCCAATATCACATTCAATCCTATGCTAACTCCCATAATGGCTTCCATTTCACAACCAGTTTTTCCAAAAGTTTCAACTTCAACCTCAATAATTATTTTATTTTTTTCGACGATGAAATCAACTTCGATTCCATTTATATCTATTTGATGGCACAGGGGTATCATCTCCCATGTATGTTTGACTGCATTAATCGCCCCAATACGTGCCACAGATAAAACACTGCCTTTGGCAACTAAGTCTTTTTCAATATCTCCTATCGTCGAATCTTTCAACCTGATCTCGCCCCTGGCTTTAGCCTTTCTAAAACTATCCATTTTATCCCCTATGTTTACCATATTTGCATCTCCGGATGCATCTATGTGTGTCATTTTATCACTCATTATTTACTCCCAAAGATCTCGGAATGTGTTGGAGTATGTCCGAAGAAATTATTCCAAACCCACCTTTTTCTTTCACAGCAATATCGCCCGATTTTCCTACTACATAAGCAGCTATTGTGGACGCTGTTATACTATCTTGTGTACAAAACAATCCTCCAACAACTCCTGCAAGTATGTCCCCTGTGCCTCCAACTGTCATCCCTGGATTCCCCGTTCTATTGACTCTGGTTATCTCGCCATTTGAGATTATATCCTGATCTCCTTTAACCAATAACACAACATCCATTTTTTTAGCAAGCTTTTCAACCAATCCCATCTTTTCAGATAAACCGTCTTTTATTTTTCCACCTCCCATGCTCGCGAATTCTTTTTTATGGGGGGTGCAGATTATCTCTGCATTGGATTTAACTTCTTTCACAGCTTTCAGTGCATCAGCATCAATAACTATTTTTCCCTCATAACTTTCAAGAAATATTTTGACTGCCTCCAATGTTCTAATTTCATCGCCCAATCCCGGTCCAATAACAACTACATCTCTTGTCCTAGCAATTTTTACCAAAGAATCAACATGTTCTGGAAGTAACATATCACCTTCAAATGGTTCGACTATTATGTCCGGTGAATATCCTTGAATCTCACTAGATACCGAAGAAGGAACTGCTGTATATACAAGATCTGCCCCCGATCTTAAAACCCCGAGGGAGCATAGAAGAGGGGCCCCGGTGTAAGGTCCACCTCCAATAACCATAACTTTTCCAAAGTCACCTTTTCTTTTATCCCCTGGACGATTTAAAGGAAGGAGGTCCCCTGGCCCTACAAAAATATTTGCAGCTTTTGGAATTCCAATATCTGCTACAATTACATTTTTGTGTTTTCTTATCCCTGGTTTCATATCATGGAATGTAACTATATAGTCAGATTTTATTGAATCGCCAATATCTCCCTTATCTGAATCAAATCCAGAAGGAATGTCCACTGAAATTATCACCGCATTTGCATTGTTCATTATTTCAATAATAGACCTATCTGGCTCCCGAACTATTCCATTTATTCCAGTTCCTAGCAATCCATCAATTATGATATCAGGATCATTCAATTCAAAATCTGAACTATCTCTCACTACATGAGTAACATACTCACATGTCTGTAAAACATCCCAATTTTCTCTAGCAACTGAACTTATTATTGATTCTGGTCTCCCAATCAGGTATATTTCCACATCAAAATCATCAAGAAACCGAGCAGAAACAAATGCATCCCCTCCATTATTTCCTCTGCCGCATACAATTGCTATTTTAGATCCTTCCTGTGAAACATTCCTAACAACCCGTGCAACCGCATTACCACTAGATTCCATAAGCTGTTTCTGAGAAACTCCCAAACTAGCAGCATTAAGGTCAACCATGGACATCCTCTTACCCGTGATCATTAAACATATATTAGAGTGGAACGCGTTAAATCCTCCTTTCCATACTACTCATTTAATTTAAGAGACTCAATTCCACTAGTACTCCCTGCAAAATGACGCAAATAATGGAATATATATGTCTGAACATATCCCGAGTATGGTCCAAATTTCTGTCTAATTGCCTGAGACATGTCTCCATATCGCTTATGTTCACAATCTGGATAGTGGACCTTAATAAGTGATCTAATCCATGTATCAAGCGGAACTGCTTCTAGATGTCCTCCCGAAAATAAACAAATACAATCTGCTACTTTTTCACCAACTCCTTTTAATTCTGTTAGTCTATGTCTACTTTCTTCATAGTTTTCCATAAAGTAGGTATCTCCCATTGGATCATATTTTAGCATTTTTGCAGTTTCTATCACATAAGGGGCTCTATACCCTAGTCCTAATTTTCTTAATTCATTCTCATTTAATTCTGAGAGTATTTCTGGACCTGGATATTCATAGTATTTTTTTCCTTTAAATTCAGTAACATTCCCATAAAATCTTCTAATTCTCTGCTGCATCTGGAAAATTCTTTCAACTCTCATCTGGGCTGAACATATAAATGAAACCGTGCATGGAAAAAAAGGATCATTAACTATTCTCATCCCCTTGTATGTGGAATAAGCCGATGTTATCAATGGATCAGTAGGACTCTCTTCAATAATTTTATCTAGGTCATCATCCAAACGAAGAATCTTCTTGATCATACTCTCAGAATCAACAGTCGATTCCCATTCTATTTGGTTTTTAACCTGTCTGAGGCGTATAACTTCGCCATCAATAACAATGCTGTACCACGCCTTTCCACCTTTTAAACCTGAAACATTATAATCTTCACCATCATCCCGGTCCCATAAATATGTCTGGCCACTTTCCAAAGTCGATTGAAGGTCAAAACCACCGGATAAATCTTTATTTAAAATCACACCGGTATCCATTCTATAATGGTTTTATCCGTCCTCGAATAACCCTTGTCCTTTGGACTAACTTTCTGTTTTCTTTTTCAAATCACATAGCTAACTTTCTTCTACTTTTAGAACTTAATTTGAATCAAGTATGGATGATTACGCTGTTACTCTTGAAGCTGCAGTTCCAATATACAACGTTGAAACCCCAAACGAAGCGGTTAGGATTGCTATTTCCAAGACTGGGGATATGCTTAACCCCGATCTCAAGTATGTAGAAATAACTGCAGTAAACAGGCCTTGTCCAGATTGCGGAGCAACCCACGAGCCCGCTTTTGTAGCAGCAAACGATGGACTTGTGGCTTTGGAATTAGAGATGGTAGTTTTTAATGCAGAGGGGGAGGAGCACGCATTAAGGATAGCACGAAAAGAAATAGGACAACGTCTTCGAAATATACCTTTAAAAATATTAAGCGTTTTACCTCATGATTCAACTGAAAACAGACGCAATAAAAATTAATTACTCTTCTGAAAAAGCTAGTTATAATTAAGCTACAACTTTCTCTGTTTCTTCTTCTGTAAATAGGCACTCACGAATGCCTTCTGCCAATGAAAACACTGCATTTTTGTGGTCTGTTTTTGACTGATGTATGGACGTGGGTCGAATTTTCAAATTACTGTACGCATTAAGGTCAAAAGATACTCCATAGTTCTCCTCACAATATGTGGGTATCTCTGCTAAAAGGCCATGCAAATGAATAAGTTCTTGTTTTTTCATACTATTTCGTTAGCTTTTATGACTTGAGTGCATATAAGCTAATTCTGACCACAGTTAGCATGGGACTCATGACATGCAAGGCTTCTTATCAATAGACAAACTTCGCAAGTATATGTCTGACTACAATGAACAATTATCCATGGCATTCGAATCGATGTCAGGAGTTACACCTGCTCATTCAAGGTGGAGTATACCCCCATCCGAAACCCGTCAGGAGGGGAACACAACCGTTTACGAAAATTTCAAAAAAACTATAGAAATACTTAACAGGGATGCAGATGCAGTCCTTAAATTTCTTCAAAACGAATTCGGAACCAGCGCGACTATAGATGATATTGGCCGTGCAAGATTCACGGGAGAATTCTCAACAACCCGAATAGATCTGGCAGTGAATTCTTTCTCTATTATGTATGTTATTTGTCCTCAATGCGATCTACCAGACACTCAACTAAAAACAGAAAATGGTTCTACTACACTCCATTGTGAAGCTTGTGGGTCCCTATCACAAATAAACTAAGAAATCTAAAACAACTTTATGCTGCAGTACCTGCTTCTGCAGATTCTAATAATTCTTTATATCTGTTTCTAATTGTAACTTCACTGACATCTGTGACTTTACTTACTTCTGATTGAGTGACTTTTTCGTTTGTTAATAGTGCCGCAGCATAAATGGCTGCTGCAGCAAGACCAACTGGACTTTTTCCACTATGTAATCCATCTTTTTTTGCAGATTGAAGTAATTCTCTAGCTCTTCTTTCAGCCTCCTCTGAAAGATTCAACTCAGATGTGAATCTTGGTAGATAGCTTACAGGGTCTGCTGGCTGAACTTCTAGGCCCAATTGTCTAACAATGTACCGATACGTACGGGTCAATTCCATTTTGTCTACTCGACTAACATCTGAAATCTCATCTAAACTTCGAGGGGTTCCAGTTTGTCTTGCAGAAGCATATAATGCAGCCGTAGCAACTCCTTCAATGGACCGTCCTGGCAATAAATCATCATTAAGTGCTCTTCTGTAAATTACCGAAGCCATTTCTCTTACGTTTTCTGGAAGTCCCAAAGCAGATGCCATCCTATCAATTTCACCAAGTGCCTGCTTTAGATTCCTTTCTTTTGAGTTCCTTGTTCTAAACCTCTCATTCCACCTGCGTAACCGTTGCATTTTCTCCCTCTGACGCGGCGAAAGAGATTTTCCATATGCATCTTTATCTTGCCACCCGATATTGGTAGAAAGACCTTTATCGTGCATCATTGTGGTTGTTGGTGCCCCAACTCTAGACTTTCTGTCCTTTTCCTGCGGATTGAATGCACGCCATTCAGGACCTGGGTCAATTAAGTCTTCTTCCACAACCAAACCGCAATCTTCACATATGGTCTCAGCTCTCTCCTCGTCACTTACTAACCTACCACTGCACTCCGGACACACTCCATCTTCAATTTCCTGAGCTTCCTCTTCACCCTTTTCATACTCTCGAATTTTTATATTACTCATTTTAGTTATTGTTGAAACATATAGGCTTGCACTCTGGCAATTTTACAATCCTAATTTTTACTCTCCTAACTATTCGTTAACTATGTCTAGGTTATCAATCTATCGGTGCGATTGCTAATAGCTTATATATAAATCTATTGACTATATTAATACTCCAAATATCACACTGTAAAAAGTTTTGTTCCTTCTGGAACTTTCAAAATGCCAAAACGCACTCCTGAATCTAGCCACCCATACCCATATGAAAATGCAGCAAGTGCATTGACATAGTCTTCTCTTTCATAAAATACATTCCCATCACTGAGATATGCGTTTGCCATCTCAATGCATTCTTCGGCAGAAGTCAAAATAGAAGAAGATTCTGTCGGTGCAATTCGTGCAATGTCCAAGGCTTCAGAGAACATTTCTCCATATCGTTCTGTTTTTTCCACCAAATCGGCACCCATACCTCTAAACCGCTATCCCTCCTGTAATCACTTTCGCTATATTGTTCTTGCAGATCAAACCCGAAAGTGGTTTTCTTCCACGCCTTCTATATCTACTCCTTGAACCAAAACAACTCTTCTGACTTAAATACGGAGCTCCCTGAGCATCGCCGACTTATCATAGCAGGTGCGGGCATAGCCGGTCTATCCGCGGCAATTTATTCTGCCAGGGCCCAAAATGATCCATTAGTGATCGAGGGGCCATCTCCTGGGGGGCAATTAACTCTGACAACCGAAGTAGAAAATTATCCTGGTTTTCCAGATGCTATAACTGGCCCTGAATTAATCAAAAGAATGAAAGATCAGGCCATCAAGTTTGGGGCGGAAACACGTTATGGTGTGATAATTTCTATTGAAACCGAAACAAAACCATTTAAAATCATTCTCTCAGATGGCAAAGAACTAACCTGTGATGCATTTATAGTCGCAAGCGGAGCAAGTGCTAGAAATCTTGGTATCCCCGGTGAGGACGATCTCATGGGGTACGGGGTGTCAACTTGTGCAACTTGTGACGGGGCATTTTTTAAAGGAGAAGAAATGGTCGTTGTCGGTGGAGGAGATGCGGCAATGGAAGAGGCATATTTCCTAACAAAATTCGCCAAAAAAGTATATATTGTCCATCGAAGAGATGCCTTCCGTGCAGAAAAATATTGGACCGACAGAATAGATAAAAAAGTAGTTTCTGGTGAGATACATATCCTATGGAATACAGAAGTAGAACGAATACATGGTGATCATTCCAATGGAATTTCAACAGTAGATTTAATTTCTCATCCACTAGGCTCGCCATCTTCAAAATTATCCGATCCCGATTTAGAGAAAACCGAGTTATCTATAGGTGCTGTATTCATAGCAGCTGGCCATATTCCAAACACTAACTTTCTTCATAATTCTTCCGTTAATTTAGATGAAGATGGGTATCTCTTAACGCATGGTGGATCCGGAGGGGGGCAAACCAAAACTGCGATTCCTGGGGTATTCGGGGCGGGAGATGTTGTAGACTCTCATTACCAACAAGCAATAACTGCTGGATCTATGGGGGTACAAGCTGCATTAGATGCTGGATCCTATTTAGATGATTTATTCGATAACTGATTTTACACGATTGATTATTTTTTAGACCTGTTTAAATTCAAAACTATCCCGTCATCTCTTCTTTCTATATCTTTCAACACGAATCGTGGGAATTTATCCATAAATCCTCTCCCGTCAGCTAGAGTAGGTGCATCTCTTCCCCCGATAATAATTGGAGAAATGTACACTGTAAGCTCATCAACTATGTCTTCTTCTATTAGTCCAAAAATGAGTTCTCCCCCTCCTTCAACTAATATATTCTTAATACCTTTTTTTCCAAGTAATCCAATTGCTATTTTTAAATCTACTCGTTCGTGACCTGCAACTATCACCTCGGCACCACAATGTCTTAATTCTTCAATTCTTTCCTTGGTTATGGCTTTGCTAACAACAATATATGTTGGTGCATTCCCTTTCAATATTTTTGATTTATTAGGGGTTCGACCCAGTGAATCTATAATCACTCTAGCAGGTCCTTGCAGTTTATTTCCGTTTTCACTTTCAAATTCAAACCCTAAACCATCCAAAAGAAGTTTGGGGTCATCTGATATCACCGTTTGAACACCTACCATTATCGCATCACTATTTGAACGAAGTACTTCCACACGTTCAAAGTCAGATGGTCCACTTATCACAACCCTTTCCCGAAGATTAGATGATATTTTGCCATCTATGCTCATGGCAACATTCACCGCAACATGCATAAGTAATTATTTAATTGCTGTAGGAAAAACAGCTTCGATAGAATTTTTCCACCGGTTCAGCTCTACATTTCCGACCGAATACAAACCATTATCCATTCACCATTCGAATTTTTTATAATGGCTGGGTTTCGCGCGCACATTAAAAGAATTTTTTCCCATGGTTCTATTATGGTTCTGGCAGTAGTCGCTTCTGGACAATTCCTCCGTTTTGGCGTGGATGTCATCTTCCCTGTTTTACTTCCTCATATAAAATTAGAATTTTCAATTGGAAATATTGTTGCTGGGCTTTTACTTAGTAGTTTAACTGCATCAAAAGCCATCAGTCAATTCCCTGGGGGAATTTTTGCAGATTTCTTCGGCGAAAAAATCGCATTAACGTCTAGTTTATTGCTGGCATCTTTCGGATTATCGATAATTGTGCTTTCAAATTCTCTACCATTCTTGGTACTCGGTATGTTAGTATTTGGCCTTGGATCTGGACTTTTTGGAACTTCAAGGATAACAATACTATTACAATTTTTCCCTAAACTTGGGGGCACTGTAATTGGCATAACAAATGCAGTAGGCGCAATCGGAAATTCACTTCTTCCCCCATTGGCACTGTTATTATTCCTATTTTTTCCCGATACTCAACTTGGCTGGCGTATCGGATTGGCATTTGCAATTCCCCTTTTCATTATAACTGCAATTTCAATCTGGGTAGTTGTGCCTAGCCCTTCTAAAAAATCACGAACCATATCCTCTTCAATCTCGGCTTCATCCCTTTTTTCTAAAATTTATTCATCTCTTAGCAAACCACAAATTCTACTCATTACGACATCCATGATCGCAATGTCTGTGGTATATCAGGGATTTACAACATTCTTCCCCACCTATCTAATCTCTGTAAAAGGAATTGAACAAACAATCGCTGCTGGACTGTTTAGTATTTTTTTCATTGGTGGACTTTTAGTACAACCCATTCTAGGATGGTTCTCCGATCGATATGGCGTTTTCAAACCTTTGATTTTCGCTACAACTTTTACAATTATTGGGCTACTATTACTCCCATTTTCAAATGGCATCGTATCGATAGGAGTTGTTGTATTCATTATAAGCTTACAATTGGGATTCTGGCCAACTATCACCACTTATGATATGTCCCTATTGCCTACCGAAGCACAAGGATCTAGTTTGGGACTTCAAAGAACTGCTTTTCTTGGAACTGGTGCAGTAGGTCCAATTCTTGTGGGTTACATGGCAGATTCAGGCCTCTTCAATGAATCTTATTTCATATTATCTATTTTTGCCACAATTAGTCTATTAACTTGTCTCGTTCTCATGTTTATAGATTCCAAAACTTCTCCCATTTGATTCTTCAGTATATAAAATGGAATCCAAGCTTCTACTGCTAAATTATTTTTTATATTATCTCATGTGCCCGTTCACCAAATTCATCTTCTTGGAACACAAAAATCCGTCCATTTACCCTATCAAAATCTGCAATTATTTCAATAGAATGGCCTTCTTTTCTAGCTAACACCCCTGCATAAACTTCAATTGTTTCTTTTAGAGGAATTAAGTATTTCCCCACCCCTGTAGACTCGAGAATTGTATGGTCTGTTTTTAATTCATCTATGTACATAATCTTTCCAGTATTGTTTTCTATAATTATCAAATGAATGTCCTTCCCTGGCTGACACTTAATATGCTTCTCGACCTTTTCGGGTTCACGTGAGTATATCACAGTCCTCCCGTCCAGATATGTCAATTCAATCCCCCTGGACGTGATCTCAGCATTAAGTTTTGCTGAATGAACTTCTTTCCTTAAACCCATTTAATTACTATTTTGTTTTTATGCAATAAAAAACCACGTTATGGTTCATTTAAAAATCTACAATTCATTGTTTCAACAGTTTCTCAGCATATTTTGCTAATATGTCAACCTCGATATTCGTCATTTCTCCAATTTTTAGTCTATTGAGTGTGGTGTTTGAATACGTTGCTGGGATAATTGCAACTGAAAATTTATCATTATCTATGTCTGCGATAGTCAAACTAACTCCATCAACAGTAATAGATCCTTTTTTAACCATATATCTATCAAATTTTTCTGGCAATTCAAATTCATATTCCCAATCCCCTCCTATTTTATTAATCCCAATCACCTTTGCGACAGTGTCGACATGACCTTGAACAATATGGCCGTCGAGTCTCCCATCGACTTTGATAGCTCTTTCCAAATTAATTGTAGAATTCTTTTTCAAATATCTCAAATTACTACACATCAATGTTTCCCTTGATAAAAAAGCAGAGAATTTATCATTTTCATGGGTTTCCACAGTCAAACAAACCCCAGAAACACAAATGCTTACTCCATTTTCAAAGCCTTCTACTCCTTTCATTTCTATCCATATCCTTCTGCCGTCATCACCATCTTCGACCTCGATAATTTTCCCAATCATTTCAACTATGCCTGTAAACATTTTATATATCTCTACTATCGCCACATGTGAAAATATTTTGTTATCATATCACATATTTTTAGTAATCTCTTCTAGAGATTTACCAGTAAATTCATTATTCAGAAGTACTTCTATTGGCAACGTAGGTGAACTTTTCACTAAATTTTCCATAACTACCAATCCTTCTCTAGCACGACTCATTCCAACATAAAATACCCTTCTTTCACTATCTGTAAGGACTGGGACAATTTTATTAGATGGGTCGTATTCTATACCTTCTGGAACTTCTGAGATCATATGCTCAACAACTTTCTCAGTTAAGTCTGTTGAAATGTAAACGCGATCTGCTTCCCTACCCTTAGATGAGTGTATAGTTCCTATCTTTACCATTTCATAATTCAGATGTTGGTATTTCCCCTCGAAATATGATTTTACACACTTCATCTGGTACTTAGTCACTCTCCGGAGCATATCTGCCGCAACATCTTTACTCGGCATAAATGGAATCTGTTTCCGTATGAATTCATGAGTAAAATTAACGCTTGTTTTATCTTTTGTTTTTTCTCTTTTCATTTCGGCATCAACACAATCCAGTAGCTCTTCTCTACTACGCATCCCAAATGCAGAATCGACTAAAAGATCTGCAAGCAAAGAAACTTGTTCTCCATTCAAACTAACACCTCCACTATGATTCTCAACAGCACCAACGTATCTTGAGAGCTTTTCTGTCCACATATTCCCATCAGTCATCATAGAAAACGGGATACCTAATTTTACAAATTCTTCGATAAATTCAAACATTTGGTACCTGGCGCGGAACAATACCATTATTGTGCCCACTTCTTCAGAAACATCTGATTTAACTTTTCTTACCAGGTCTAAAACAGAAGCGTCTCGTAAGAATTCCACACTACCTCCAACTGTTCGGGGTTTTAAATTTTTATCCTGTCTAATTTCAACATGATCAATTACTTGCTGCACAATGCTCAATATTTCTGATGGGAGTCGATATGAATTATCTAATATTATGTCAGTTCCAGTTTCACCAAGCAACAACATCGGATCTGCACCTTGCCAAGCATATACAACCTGGTCATCGTCCCCTGCAATAATTACATTTTCCATATTGCATTTCCATTGCTGATATATTTTATATTGCAATTGGGTAATATCTTGAAATTCATCAACAACCAAGTTTGAAACTTTGGGTATCAATTCACGTTCATGTACTAGCTCCAACATATCTGCAAATCCGATAATTTTTTTCTCGATTTTATATTCTTTCCAATCTTGAATGAGATCTGGAATACTCAATCTATTATCTCCAGAAGACCAAGTTGGTGTGTATTTATTACCCACTTGTGCTTTTGGATCCATGTCCTGGGGATATCTCACCTTTTCAATGTCCCACGTAAACGGCACCCCAAACCAATCATCAACCTCTCCACTAGTGCGTTGAATCCACTGACTAGTTTCTAATATTTTGTTTCCCAATGATGTAGATAATGTTGTTCTTCTACCTCCACTTTTATACTCTTCTTCATATTCCAGTCCCTTATCTGAACACCACTCCTTTCTATTAGAATCACTAACTACGCCCTTCCGTGTTAACTTCAGAAGTTCATATGCTTTGGCATGCATCGTGCTTACATTTTTTCGAAGAGATTCAGGCTCTATTTCTAGGCGTTTTCCTAGTCTATCTCTCAATTCTGTTGCAGCTGCTCTTGTATATGATACTAGTAGAAGATCTCTAATTTCTACACCGGAATCAAGGAGGTTTTCAACTTCATTTAACAGGGCAGTAGTCTTACCACTACCCGGACCTCCAAAAAGCCGTATCAAGTCCGGTTTACTTGATTCTTTCATTAAACATGGGATGACAGTTCATAACCACTTAAATAACGTTCGAAGTTACTTTGTGACAAATCAAAGTGCATTTATCAAACAATTTGAAAAATTGGATATCTCCACCCCCCAAAAAAACAACAACATCCTCGTCCCCCCCCTCTGTCATTAACTGCAACACTTCAATTAAATTCCATATATTCCTGAATATTTTTCTTTAACGTACTTAACAAAGTAATCTATTTTAATGGGTTCATTTGTCGCAACCTCAATTAGATCGGGTGTGGTGTATCTCCCCCCATGATTGTGAATATTTTCTCTCAACCATTCTCGAATACATTCGAAATTTTCCTGTCGGATTAATTTTTGTATACTTCCAATATCCGTTTCCATGGCATGATTGACTTGAGCTGCTAACACACTCCCAACTGAATATGTGGGGAAGTATCCAAAAGAACCATGGCTCCAGTGAATATCTTGAAGGCACCCTTCTGAATCATTTTTTGGTATTACTCCTAGATATTTTTCCATCTTTTCTTCCCAAACCATTGGTATTTCTGAAACATTTAATTCCCCTCCTATCAGGCCACTTTCTATTTCGTATCTTATAATTATGTGCATGTGGTAAGTCAATTCATCTGCATTCACACGAATCGGATTATCTAGTTTCACCCGATTAACAACTTGATACATCTCATCCGAGTTCAATGATATCTTGCCTGGAAATTCAGAATTAATCATGGGCAAGATTTTGTCCCAAAAAGCAGGTGAACGTCCTATGTGATTTTCCCAAAATCTTGATTGGGATTCATGTATTATCATTCCCATATCGTCACATAATGGCGTACCGTAATATTCCATAGGCAAATTAAGAGTGTACAACGCATGTCCAAATTCATGAATTGTGCTTAATAGCCCTTCTATCAAATTATCTCTCCGGAACCGTGTCGTTATTCGAGAATCAAAATAATTGCCCATAGAAAATGGATGTGGTGACAAATCTAGTCTACCTCTAGACCAATCATAACCCAATAAATCCAATACTTTTCTAGAGAGATTTTCCTGCCCCATTATATCAAATTCTTCTTCAACTTGAAATCCAATACCTCCTCCGCTATTTCTTATTTTTTTAATTAATGGAACTAGTTCTTTCCTTAACTCTTCAAGAATTTTTTCAACAGAAAGAATACCCAAGTAAGGTTCATAGTCTTCAAAAAGAGTTTCATATGGGTCCGCAGAAGGATTTATATAATTAGCAACTTCGCACTTTTTACTAACCATCTTTTTCAATGTGTTCTCAAACATTCTGAAATCTAATTCTTTTTTTGCTTTTACCCAAATCGGAAATGCATTTGATGTCTCCATAGCCAATTCCTCCACCAATTCGGTCGGTATTGCGATCTCACGTTCGCGCGATCTTTCCACCTCTCGGCAAATGACAAAAATATCTTCATCATTTTCTTTAGATACCTCATTTATCATCTCTCCAAATTCCTCATCAATCACCAATTCATGCCTCATAGCCGACAAAACTGCAAACTGTTTAGATCGTGCATTGACCCCTTCCGTTGGCATCATAACTTCTTGATCCCAATGCAAAATTCCCATCACTTCTTTTAGGTTTTCTATTCTTTCTACATGCTTAACAAATTTATCATAAATATCAGTCATATCTTTGTTTCTCCCATTCTACGATATATTTCGTAACATTTCTCTAGCGCTTCAATTGATACACTTTCTTTAGATGTATGTGCCTCTCCCATTTCTGCGGGGCCGCAAACAACACCTATGCATCCTTCAATAGAGAACCATCCTGCATCTGTTGCATGTGGCTTAGTAACCAATTTAGATCCATATGTAGTTTTATTTGCTATCTTCTGAGCCCATTTAGCAAATGACATATCTTTGCATATAAATGCTGGGGAACTCCTTTTCAAATTTAAATTAATATTCTCTCCCCTAATGTCTATTTTATTTTCACCTGGAATTGTTCTATGGTCTATAGTGATCCTGCATTCCCCTGGAATCACATTCCCCGTGGTCCCTCCTTCTATTTTTGTAACTGAAATCGATTCTTTCATATATTTTCCCAATATTTCCATCCCCCTCAAATCAAATGATTCTATTTCTTGAATTATATCTGAAGCCATGTATATGGCATTTTTACCTTCTCTTGATTGAGATGCATGTGCCTCCTCTCCCCGAATTATGACTTCGGTTTCCTCCCACCCTCTATGGGCAACAACAATGTCGACAACTCCTTTTTTGGAGTACGATGTAGATCCCTCTCCAACTATAATAAATTTTGGAAGAAATCCTTTTGAAATGGCATATTCTGCACCCACTCCCCCTTTTTCTTCACCAACAAAACTAGCAAAGACTAGCTCTTCGGTTGGGTCAGCATCTCTAAAAGCATGCATCATGGAAGCAATGGCGCCTTTCATATCTGCAGCGCCCCTGCCATAAATCCGATCTTCTTTTTCAAAAACCTTACATCGATTCCCATCCATCTGATCAGTTTCTGGTGGAACAACATCGTGATGCCCAATAAATGCCAATTTTTCCCCAGACCCCCGTCTAGCTATTATATTTCCCTTTTCATCTTGAGAAACCTCTGCATCAGTTTCTTCCTTTAACCATTTTTTGATTACATCTCCTACCTCTTCTTCTTTCTCGTGACTCGGAATTGAAATAAGTTCAATTGCCAAATCCACTATTGTCATATTCTATAGTTTCTCATACACAGAGAATTAGTTTTCTTATCTCCTCATATAAATTCTTCTATGCATTTTGCCCTCTCTATTGTAGTTTGGCCATCTATGACGAGGTTACATGCATTTTCATCTTCATTCCACAGAACGAGGGCCATTTTAATTAGAATAATCTCGCCATAACTTGCCTCAAATACACTTCGATTCTCTAAAGTTTTTTTAACCACTACGATGTAATGGTCAATTTTCTCGGATCCATCCCCGATCAAAAATAACGCATTCTTTCCCTCGCTCAAATCATGACTCAATTTGACTGCAATAACATCGACCCTCTTTGTAACCTGGGTATGGCTGTCTGATAGAGGCATGACTCTAGATACGTCAAAAACATGTTCGAATTTAGTTTTTTGGTCCCATCTTAGTATGCTATATGCAACTTGAACATCTATATTCAAAAACTCTCCAGTTCTCTCTCCTTCTTTATCTATTTTTTCCTGAAAACTTGGAATTTCCAATTCGGGCATCACTTCAAATGACCAATTTTTACCACGCGATTTTTTTCCAGTCCAAAGACAAATGTCTGGAAAGTATATATTCATTTTCTCAGACAATTTTCTCTCAACATTCCTCAATTCAATGGCAGTATTCTTGTCAGCTGGGGCTATCAGAATCATTGACCCAGTTTTTGCTACAAATTCACTATATTTCCTAACGACAGAGACCGGATCTTTCAATTCACTGATAACATTAGCAAACAATATGATGTCATAAATCCCATCTGGTTCAAATTCTTCTGCAGTTTTTTGATATATGTTTATATGGACATTTTCTCCACTTTTTCTTAGCAACTCTTCCAATATGGTCTTAGATTCACTAGGTTCTACAGCATTATACTCTAACAGTACATCCTGTGGAATATAGTCTATAAATCCCAAAGCCGGTCCACCAACACCTGCGCCAACATCAAGCACGCGTAATTTTCTCCCTATAATATGTTTTTCTGAGAGATTATTCAATATATATTGCATCGCAGCATAATACCCTGGCAAGTGATAAATCGCATAAGCAAATGCATTGTCTTCATCATAACTCACCTCTTCTCTACAATAATATTTATTTTTAATTTTTCTAATTCTCTCTCTAATCTCTTTCCCACTCTCACCTTTAAACCATTCATCTCCATATTTGTTTTCTAACATACTTTCTAATATTTTTACATGCCCCTGGGGAAATTTTCTAATGGGGGCATCTTTCGATATAATGGGGTCTTCTCCCGGCAATGAAAAACTCCCGTCAGTATTCTCAATTATCCCTATCTTGAATGCATTTTCTAAGATTAAGCTTCTAATTTCTTCTGCATCAATTTCTTCTGAAATATATCCTCCAATTTCTTTAGGACTAAAAGGGCGAATACTTTTGAGATATTTGACATTCGACAAAATTTCTTTCTTTAAATTATCTTCCATTTTATTATGTCCTCAATATATGTCATTTATCTAAAGTTCTAGTTGTTTATGCCGTTCAGGTTCTGCAAGTAGAAATCATTTTAGATCTTCGTGAATCTTTTTAAATTCTTCTTCATCTGAATCTGAAATTCTCCGGGCAGCATTTGAAATCTCTATCGATCCTCCAAATATTTTTTGAATATCTGAATAAACTCTTGGATTGCCTCTAGTAATCTCCATAGTAAGCTTCATCAATCCATCAAAAATTGGAGTTCCAAATTTATCTGGGATTTTTTCTGCAGCCAAACCAAACGATAAAATTGCAGCATGAGCCATACCTTGAACTGTTTTCATAGCTTCGTCATGTTCATCTACCGTAGTATTGAAAAGAGTATTCCCTGATTTCTCAAGATCGTCACATATTTTTTTCATTAATGGCCCCATATTGTCCTCTACAATTGCAATACGCCCGGGGCAATTTAAAGGTCCAAATAAAGGGTGCATACTTAATCTTTCAATTCCATCAGCATGCAGTTTCATATTTTTTATTGGGGTGGCCATACTACCTGTGATATCACACAAACCCCCCGATGCATTCTTAGAGTACTTGGTTATTGCTTCTTCTACGAAAGGCATTGGGACTGCTATGCAAACAACATCGAATAATTCTTCAGTATCTGGATTCGCAATTCCACATCCCATCTCTCCAGCAGCTTCATTTGCCATTTCGGGTTCTATATCAAGGTATGTTATATCTGCATCAACAGCCGATGCAAACCAACGTCCCATAGAGCCCGAACCTACAATTAATAACTTCATTGCTATAGGCTAATCCTGCTAAACATAAAATAACCTCGCTCATCAATCTCTATATTCTTTCAGAATTCCATGGCCATATGCTCCTAAAAACATGCCAATAATTCCCCATAATATCACATAGTTACCTATTCCCAAACTCGCAAATGCAGCACCAGGACATATACCAGAAATTCCCCAACCAATTCCAAATATTACTCCTCCAAATATCAAATCATTATTTATCTCTCTCTCCCTTAGGCTATATTTTTTCCCTGTAATAGGAGCAACTCTGTTAGTTCTGGATGCTATCTGGAAAACTATCAAGGAAACAGATGCCGCACCCCCTAGGACAAACAATAATCCTAGATCATCCAATTGAAGAAAATCCAATACGACTTCTGGATGTGTCATTTTACTTATGGCCAATCCTATCCCAAAAATAATACCTCCTATGAATGTAACAACAACAGTATTTCTTTCACTATTCATGGAACTACTCCTATAATTTCGATTGCATGGGCAACAACAATCGCAACCCCTACAAAAATAACCACGTTAATTAATGACGCGGTCGACACAGAAGCCAATCCACAAATTCCATGTCCAGAAGTGCACCCCTTGCCCAATCGAGTTCCAATGCCAACAAGAATTCCTCCAAATAATAAACGCCACCACTGAACCTCAGTTACCCATAAATTCCCTCCAGAAATAATTGTGTATATAAAAGCACCAGTTATTATTCCAACTGTAAACGCTGTCCTCCACATCCTTGAGGAAACAAATCCTTCTTGCTGAAACCATTTGATCTTAGAGCGGTATGAAATAATAGTCTCTAGTCCAGTACTAGCTCCTACTATTGTCCCAGTTAAGACATATATTAAAATAACCCCTACTCCTATTGCTATTCCGCCTAATAGATAATGTTCTATTCCATTAGGAAAAACTGTTAAAATATCGTTTAAAATCTGACTCATTCCGTGTTATTTATATTTATTTATATTTGTTCTAGCGCTTGTTCTAGATCAGCAACAATATCTTCTATATTCTCAATTCCAATCGAGAGACGAATATATCCTTGAGTTACTCCTGCCTTTAATTGATCTTCTTCAGATAGCTGTTGGTGGGTCGTTGTAGCAGGGTGTATTGCAAGACTTCTTGCATCACCTATATTGGCAACAAGATAGAAGAGTTCGAGGGCATCTATAAATTTCTGACCTGCTTCTTTTCCACCTTCTAGTTCGAATCCAATAAGTGATCCATAACCTTGTTTTAGATACTTGGAAGCCCTTTGTCTTATTTCTTCATCTTCATTTAAAGTTGGGTAATTCACACTAGTTATTTTAGGGTGATTATTCAAGTATTCTGCAACTTTTTCTGCATTAGAAAAATGAGCACGAACACGGAGGGCCAATGTTTCTAGTCCTTGGATAAAATTATACGCATTAAACGGCGATAATGCAGCTCCAAGATCTCTTAACCCAATCACTCTTGCTCGACTGATAAATGCAACTTCACCAAATGCAGAGAAAACAGCCCCATGATAACTACCCGATGGCGTATTAAATAGAGGCTGTCTCTCAGGGTCTTTGCCCCAGTCGAAATTTCCACCGTCTACTATGATTCCACCAATTGAATTTCCATGACCGCCTATCCACTTAGTCAATGAATGCACTACAACCGCTGCACCATGTTCAAATGGTTTGCAGGTGATGGGGGCAGAGGTATTATCTACAATCAAAGGCACGTTGAATTCGCGTCCTATGTTGGCAACTTCCTCTATTGGGAATGTAGTCAATTTGGGGTTGGGCAATGATTCTGCATAATACGCTCTTGTTTTCTCGTCTGTGAGTTCGCGGAAATTTTCAGGATCTTTAGGATCTGCAAATCGTACGTCAATACCCAGACTTCTAAGGGTATTATTGAATAAGCTAAAAGTGCCACCATAGAGGTCTGTCGAAGAAACTATGTTATCTCCTGCTTGAGCTACATTGAGGATAGAAAGTGTTGTTGCAGCTTGGCCAGAAGCAACAGCTAAAGCAGCGATTCCGCCTTCTAGCGCAGCGACACGTTCCTCAAGAACTGCATTGGTTGGGTTCATTATCCTGGTGTAGATATTTCCAGGTTCAGACAGGGCGAATAAGTTCGCAGCATGTTCTGTACTCTCGAATTCAAAAGCAGTCGTTTGGTATATAGGAACTGCCACTGCACCGGTTGCAGGATCTGATCGATACGACCCTCCATGAAGGGCCAAAGTTTCGGGATGAATATAATTGTTAGACATATTTTTCCTTATAGTTATTATTTATTCTACATATTTATACCGATTGATTTCATCCGGATCTCCACAAACACTGCAATATGCGCATAGTGCGGTATCTAAATTCTATTTGGAATATTTATCTATATATCCGCTTCCACGAAGTAGTTCAGTCATCTCTGATAATCTGTCTCCTGAAAATATGGGTAGTGGCGGTCTAGGGTCTCCAACTTTGAACCCTAAAAGATTAACTGCAGCTTTAACCGGGACCGGATTACTAACTGAATAAAGTAGTTTTAAAAGAGGCAATAGTTCCTCATATATTTCTCTAGCTTTCACAACATCCTCATACGTTTCCCATGGCTTTGATAATATGGCCATTTCTTCTGGAACTACATTTCCTGCTACATTAGCAGTACCCGAACCACCCATGGCCAATGTTGGCAGTATAAGAGAATATCCTGGATAATCGCAGCACAAAATTGAAAAATCACCCTCAGCTCCATTTTTTATTTCTTGCAACTGCGAAACATTTGGAATTGCTTCTTTATCTGCAACTATGTTTTTTATTTTTGATAATTCTATCATTGTTTCTGGAGGGATATTCACTCCAACTCTGGCGGGGTTATTATAAATTGCAATTGGCAAGGAAACACTATCAGCAACCCGTTTAAAAAAATCCAATACAGCTTCTTGAGGCGGTTTTACATATGGCGGAACAACCAATACAAGTCCAAACGCGTTCACGTCTTCTGCGTATTGTGCAAGCTCAATTGTGTCAAATAGTGTGGCACAAGTGCACCCAAAAAAGACAGGTATTTTTTTATGAGAATATTCTGCAGCATACGCTATAATATCTCGCCGTTCATCAAGCGAAAGCTGAGTAGACTCTCCTGTAGATCCCATTATTAAGATTCCATTAGACCCATATTTCACATGGAAATCAATTAATTCATCAAAAACTTTGAAATTCACATCTCCCGATTCATCATATGGTGTAACAATTGCAGGCCAAGATCCTTCTATTTGCATAATTTTCCTAAATAAAAACTCAATCTAAAGAGAATAAACTCTTGCCATAGACATTTCCGCGATATCCAAGTAAATTATGGTCCAAAAGCACGAACTTCAATCTCATTTTCTTCTTTTTTATTCTCATAGTCATAGCCCATTACAGCTTCTCTCTGAGAATTCAATGTTTTGGTTAACATCTGGTGCAGGCGATAATCTGCATCTGGCTTATCTGGTTGCCATACCAAAACATTTGTTAAAGACTTATCTTTGTGGTCAAAATCATAAAAAATACTATATACTTGGTAAACATCCCCATGGATTCTAACCCATTGATCTCTCTGAGGAATTACGCCAGATTCAACCGTAATCAACGGAGTAGCCCCTGCAAGAAGATACCTGACTTTATTAGACATACGCAAGTTAAACGAACGATGGGTGGTTGAAACTTTCGTTTAGGTACAACGCATTCTACCGCCATCAACTGGAATTGATGCACCAGTTATGTAACTAGCCCTAGGGCTAGATAAAAAAGCAACAAGATCTCCAATTTCTTGCGGCTTACCAATCCTATTCAGTGGATTATCTGCCCAACCCAAAAGTGCCTCTGCTAACGAACTATATTTCCCTGCATCAACAGATCCTTGTGCATGTTCTGTTAACAATGGGGTGTCATGTGCTCCTGGTAAAACTGCATTTACTCTTATAGGTGCCCATTCGAATGAGAGTACTTTCATAAGTCCCATTGTAGAGCGTCTAATCGAGCTAGAAAGTGCTAAATTAGGGTTGATTTCTTTAACCGCAGTTGCAGTAAGAAAAACGGCACTGCCTGCTTCACTTTTTGACATCAATGGGTGGGCCATTTTAAGTGTTCTAACAACGCTCATAATTAATGTATCGTATGCAGCATACCAATGCTCTATGTCCAGACTCTCAAATGTCCCATCAATTGGTTGACCAACGGAGGCAACAACATGGTCTAGCTTTCCAAATTCACTCTCAATCATGTCAAAAAGCCTTTGAACATCATTCTGCCGAGTCAAGTCCGTTTCAACTGCTAATATTTTTCCAATGGCGTCCAATTCCAATTCTTTTTTAGCATTTTTTAAACGCTTAGTATCTCTTCCGCAAATAACCACGTTTGCGCCTTCCAAAGCAAGAGAACGAGCACATCCTAGTCCCATTCCACTTGAACTAGCGGTAACAAGAGCTGTATTTCCATGAATTCCAAGATCCATATTGAATCTAAGAAGTTAAATGTTAAAAAGTAATCCTAGATATTCTTCTATTAGCTATGCCAAAATAGAAAATGTTCCTTTCAAACCAAAGATGATAAACTCTATTGCAATGGCTCCAAGTAACAGCCCAAACAATTTTTGATGAATAACAAGTATATTGCCACTCACTTTAGAAGCCAATTCACTAGATATCCACATACATATCCCCGCTACAGCAACAACAGCTGCAACTGGGGTGAACGAAATTATTTGAGAAACAAGAGTTGGTCCAGCACCATCTGCAAAAAATATTGTCAAAGTAATCGCTGCTGGACCTGCAATCATAGGCGTGGCAAGTGGAAACGTTGCTAGCGAAGACAGAAATTCATCATCAATGGCAGCATTCATATTTCTCTCTCTTTGTTCTTGTAAATTCCCAAACAATAGTTGATGCGCTATTGCCATTAAAAACAAACCGCCTACTATGCGGAATGAGCTCATTCCAATTCCCAAAGTAGCAAGTATGGCCCCTCCAAAAAACCAAAAAACCATAAGGATTCCTAAAGCTATTATCGTTGCACGCACATAAACAAATTTTAGATCTTTCTTTGACATCCCCTGCCCCGAAGTCAAACTAGCAAACACTGGAATTAATCCCAATGGGTCCACGGCAACAAAAATCAAAATAAATATTTCTATTGAAGGGGCCAGAAAACTTAACATCTTAACGGCAATCTGTACTTGAAGCGTATTAGTTCTTTGGGTATTTTCTATGGCAAACTCCAATAAAAATTTTCTATATTATCTAATTATCTTTTTAATATTTTCTTAATCAGTCCGGAGATACTGTAATAATTATCAATAACATATTCTTTCTGAGGTATAATAGCATTATCTGTAATGCTAATATTTTCTGGACAAACGTCGGTACAACAACGGGTTATATTGCACTGTCCAATTCCACCTTGTCCATCTTTCAACCACTCCTTTCTGTCTGCAGTATCTTCTGGGTGAAAGTGGAGTGCAGCAGACCGAACAAAGAATCTTGGACCTCCAAAACTATCTTTTTTATCATGCTCTCTTAGCACGTGGCAAACATCTTGGCATAGGAAACATTCTATGCACTTTCTAAATTCCCGAGAACGTTCAATATCTTCTTGTTGAAAAACAAACTTGGAATCTTTATCTGGTGAAAATGGCTCTATTGTTTTGTTAACTTCATAGTTCCACGAAACATCGGAAACAAGGTCTTTAATCACCGGAAATGTTTTCATGGGTGTAATGGTTATCGGCCCGTTATTAGGGTCATAATCTGAAATTCGTGTCATACAAGCTAATTTTGGCATCCCATTAATTTCCATGCCACAAGAACCGCATCTACCAGACTTGCAATTCCATCTAACTGCAAGTTCTGGATCTTGATGTTCTTGAATAGAAAGAATTGCATCAAGAACGACCATGCCTTCTTCTACTGAGACTTCATAATCAACAAAATCTCCATTTTTACCATCGCCTCTAAAAACTCTGAATGCATACGTTACAGGGTATAGATCATCAGACATATCTGCCGTGGCAATTTCTTTATTTTGATTAACTGATTCTGTGCTCATTTTTTAACCCCTTTGTTCTGATCTTTCTGAATCATATCTAGTAACTCTTTTCTTGGAACTGGAACTGATGCCTTGGACACTTTGACTTTATCATTTTTGAGAGATATTATAAATTTAGTTTTGCCTAGGGCTTCAGTTGGAACTGGGAAGTCAATACGACTATGTGCCCCTCTACTTTCCTTCCGTTTAAGTGCAGAATGGGCGATGGCTATACTGACGTCAATCAAGTTTATCAAATCAAAACAAGTTTGCCATCCTGCATTGTAAGTCCGCATTCCAGTTGCAAACAAGCTATGGGTTCTGGTTTTTAAGTCCTCCAATTTTTCAACCCCGATTTTCAAACCCGTTTCCTCCCTTTTAATTCCAACATATTCTTCCATTATTTCATGCAATTCTTCTCTTAATCTAAATGGGTGTTCTCCTTTATCAGCCGAATTCAAGAATGGAAATTCTAAATAGTCCAAAGCATTTTCCAGATCATTTTCATTTATTTCGGGGAATTCTACAATATCCTTTGCCGTTTTACCGGCGTGTATGCCGGCACGATTTCCAAACACTAATAAATCACTCAAGGAATTTCCGCCCAATCGGTTTGCTCCATGCAACCCTCCTGCCGCTTCTCCAGAAGCATAAAGTCCAGAAACACATGTCTCTTGAGTATCTGGATCAACCCGGACGCCTCCCATCATATAGTGACAGGTCGGGGCAACTTCCATGGGGCCTTTTGTTATATCTACCCCTGCAAGCTCTTTAAATTGATGATACATTGCAGGCAGTTTTTGAAGGATAAACTCCACCGACTTTCTGCTAGCTATGTCCAAGTAAGCCCCTCCATGTTCACTTCCTCTCCCTTCTGAAACTTCATTTAAAATTGCTCTTGCAACAACATCTCTTGTAAGGAGTTCTGGTGGTGGCCTTGCAGACATATCTCCCGAAGCCCATCTATCTGCTTCTTCTTCGGTATCTGCTATAGATCCGGCATAAGCATCAGGGATGTAATTAAACATAAATCTTTCACCATTTGAGTTTTTCAGAATTCCACCTTCTCCACGTACCCCTTCTGTAACAAGAGTCCCCTGGACACTTTTTGGCCAAACCATTCCTGTGGGGTGGAACTGAACAAATTCCATATCCATCAATTCGGCACCTGTACGAAGTGCCATAGCTGGCCCGTCACCTGTGTACTCCCACGAACTGGAATTTATCCGATATGCCATTCCAGATCCTCCTGTCGCAAGAATTATTTTTTTCGCACGGAAAAGCACCGGAAGTCCTGTAATTCTCCAATACCCAAATGCACCTGCTATTTTTTTATCTTTAGAATCTTTCAGAAGTTCAGTTATCGTATATTCCATATACACTTGGATCCCAAGGGCAACAGCCCGATCTTGTAATGTTCGAATCAATTCAAGCCCTGTTCTATCTCCCACATGTGCCAATCGAGTATACCTATGGCCTCCAAAATTTCTTTGACTAATTTTACCATCCTTTGTACGATCAAAAACAGCACCCCATGATTCCAATTCCCTTACTCTATCCGGGGCTTCTTTCGCATGAGTCTCAGCCATCCTGAAGTCATTTAATCCCCAGCCGCCTTTCATAGTATCTAGAAAGTGGGATCTCCAATCATCATCGGGAGCAACATTCCCTAGTGATGCCGCTATCCCGCCTTCTGCCATAACCGTATGGGCCTTTCCTAGAAGTGATTTACAAACCACACCTACATCTGCACCTTTCTCTGCCGCAGAGATGGCCGCAGATAAACCTGCGCCCCCTGCACCTATTACGATTATATCGTGTTCGTGAATTTGTAATGTCATGATTAATTAATTTATTATAACGCAATGATCACCATATCTGACCAAACCCCGATCGAAACCATCCATACATAGAAATCTGCGAATGCCACCATAAACAAACTAAACCACGCCCATGTGGAATGGTTAACATTCAACGACGAAACAAATTTCCACAATCGATATTTTTTAGAAATGGCTGGATTTTTACCTTTATTGTCCGGATTAGTAGTGCAAGAGAAACAACGAGACTTTCCACCAACAAGATACCTAAGGCTATGGCATCCAAATGTATATCCTGCTAATAAAAATGCATTAAGTCCAAGTATCATTGTTCCAACATGAACTTCAATATCTCCTGTCCAAAAATGGGCTCCATAAGGGATATTCCAAAAAAGGGCTCTAACGGCATCGAATGTGAGAACGCATATAAATATTATTCCCAAATAAACAAAGTATCTGTGTAAGTTCTGAAATAAGAACAATCTTGTTTCACCAGCATATTTGTATGTTCGGCCCTCTGAGACTGCACAAGCTGGCGGATCTCGTAAGAAAGCTCGGTAGTAGGCTTTTCTATAATAGTAACAAGTCAATCTCAAACCAAGCGGGGCCCACAATATCAAAACTGCAGGGGAACGCAACAGGCCTGGCCAAGAAGCTGGAAACATGCCAAACAAAGCATGATGACTTTCTGCACTAACTGAAAATAAAAGTGGAGAGAAAAAAGGCGAAAGCAATGATTCATATTCAATTCCAGGGGAGCTAGGATTTAGAATGGGGTATATGAGTCTCATACTCCCATAAATGACAAAAATCGACAGACCAAAAAACACTCCGAGAGGCTGTGTCCACCATCTATCCACCCTGTAGGTTGTCCCAAAACGGGAATTACTAAGTAGATCTTTTGTAAAAGGCATATTCTAAAAGTATTATTGTTTTCAAATAAATTACTGGATTAGGTTATATTCGTAATACCAATCACTGAAATTATTATATACTATCTCATCACTCAGACTCACTCATAAAGTTTCTGTATTATGTCCAATATGGATATAAGATATATCCTTTTTTCTTGACATTTTTTATGCCTTTAATACTTCAACTAGAAATATTTGAACCCATGCCAAATCTAATTTTTCTGAGGGCCAATATCACTGGAATAAAAATCAGAGACCCAACGACGAATGGAGACCAGATTGCAATTATATATAACAATGCCATTATGGGTGGGCCAAATGTCCTCCCGAGACTTCCTGCACTCTGGAAAACACCAAATGCGCTTCCTTGTTGATCTTCACTAGCTGCTAGAGAAATCAAAGTTGTGAGTGAAACCATGTGGCAAGCAATAGAGATAGCAAATATTCCTACAACCAGAAGAAGAATTATCTCGTCTAGGCCGATTACACCAAGAAGATATGGGCTCACCCCCCGAATAAAATATGAGTTTCCTATGGCAGGACAAAAAGGCATCAAAAACATAGATAATATTATCCCAAAAGATGAAAAAATTGCAACATCCATAGGCGAATATTTTTCAATCGATTTTGGAGCAATGGATCCATGAGTAATTGCACTAATTATGCCAACGTATGTCAGTAAAAGACCTGCAACTGCTGGGGAATATCCATATATGTCTGCAACAAAAGGCACGAACATCACTGTAACCCCCGAAAATGCTATGGCTCCTAATAGTGCAACGATAACAATCCCTCGAATAGACTCATTTTTAAGAGGTTCTAAAATATGTTCTAAATTATTTTTATTCCTTTTAACACCTCTGTCCCGATTTGTTTCTGGCAGATAAATTGCGCATAAAACCATTCCAGATAAACTCAATAAAGCAGCAACAAAGCTAGGCAATGAGTAGGGTGTTATCGGGATCATTGAAGGTAGAAAAGAACTAACTATGCCAATAATATAGTCTGTTGCTAAGAACCCTCCCAATGCTGGCCCTATTATAAAACCAACCGCAAAAGCAGCTCCCATCAGGCCAAGATACTTCGCTCTATCTTCCTCAGTAGTTACATCTGCAATATATGCATTCGCAGCTGAAATGTTCCCTCCCATTGCGCCAGCAAACATTCGGGCAGAAAATAATACTACCAATCCAAAAACAATATTAAATGAAGCAATTTCTTCTGCAATTCCAAAGAAAAACCACGCTATAGAACTACCTAGTAACGATATCATTAAAATAGGTCTCCTTCCCCATGAATCTGACAAGCTGCCTAAAAATGGGGCCGATACAAACTGAGTTAACGAGTACGAAGCTGCCAATAATCCAATCGCAATATCACTGACACCGAAGCTTCGAACATAAAACGGTAATATTGGAATAATTATCCCAAATCCTACTAGGTCTAGTAAAATAATGAAAAAAATTAAATATATGGCCTTCTTCGATCCACCAATCACATTCTCTTAATTACTCCATTAACGTTTACCTCTCGCGATTAAATTCTATTCCGGTCAAATCTTCTGATACTTCCCACAGCTTCTTAGAACTAACCTCATTTCTCGCAGAACGTGAACTATTCACTTTAGTAGGATGTCCTCTGAACTCCATAATTCCATCTGGTCCAATATAATCTCCACTGTCCACATCTCCCACTGCAGCGTAAAGAGTTGGCAATGCACCTATAGATTGATGTTGTGTCATTTTTCTCCATAACAGGGCAGAAATTTGATTTTCTTTTATCACATTCCTCGAAAGATTTGTGGCAGTTAATCCTGGGTGTGCAGCAACAATTTTAAGAGGGTGTCCCATTGAATCAATTCGTCGTTTAAATTCAAAAGTAAAAAGCAAGTTTGCCAATTTAGACTGGCTATAATTCTTCCACATGCTATACTTTCTCCTTTCACAATTAAGGTCGTCCCAAAATATTTTTGCTTTTTTTTCAGCAATACTAGCAACATTTACAACTCTAGAATTTTTTTCAACTAATAGAAGATCTAAAATATGCCCTGTGAGTGCAAAATGCCCCAAGTGATTGATGCCAAAATGGAATTCAAATCCTTGTTTTGTCATGGTCAAAGAATCCATCATCACCCCTGCATTATTTATCAAGATGTCTATTTTTCTGTAATCTTCATGAATCTGATCTGAAAATTTTTTGATCTGATTCAAGTCCGATAGGTCTAGAGGTGTCATTACAAGATTTGCTTTAGGTATCTCTTCTATGATTTTTTGAATTGCATTCATCCCGCGATCTTCGTCGCGACAAGCTAGTATCACTTCTGCACCTTTTCGAGACATTTCCAGGGCTGTTTCATAACCAATTCCGGAATTTGCCCCCGTAACAATCACGATCTTTCCCTTCTGATTTTCTATTTTATCCGCATCCCATTTAGTTCCCATATCAATCTTTGGTGAGTTTTAATATCTCATAGAGCATCTACATTCTTATTCCTTATCTGCTGATTATTATTTATATCAAAGGTAATATGAATATATATACAACGAACACCTAACACTTTCAGTTATGGTGGGGATAAAAACTTTAATAGGTGGAAACAGAGATCAGATGATCACTTGTTTATTTTTCGATGTATTGATTGTAATAGCTGCTATTGGGGTATTTACTAGTCCCATGAGTACAAGAACTTCTATTATAGTCGTATTGGGGGCGGCTATATTTGGAATAATATCTTTTGCATTAGGAGCAAGGTATGAGCGATTTAAATAACAAATCCTTTGGATTATTATTTATCTGCATACTGTGCCTCTTACTTGCTGGATGTTCAGGAGGAAGCGGGGATGCAACAGGCGTTGCTAGTTCAGTTTATTTAGACGATTCATACAATACTCCAACAGCATCCTATGAAGAAACAGCATCGCATCTATATACTGCTGAAATAACGAATAGCAAGACGTTTGATCCAAATCCTTTAACTATTGAATATATTGTTTCAGACTATGCTTCGGGCGGGGCCGGAGTTAGTTGCTGGCCATGTCCTCAGCTCACATGGGTAAACAATGATGATCGTCCTCATACCATCACCTCAGATTCGGGATCATTTGATTCAGGACCTATCGCCCCCGGAGCTAGCTGGGCGTGGACCTTTACCCAACCCGGGGATTATGAGTACTATTGCAGCTATCACGATTCAATGGTGGGATCGGTATCTGTAGTAGCAACAGTCTGAAAAATCTTCTTAACTAACTTGGATATTTAGGGTCCATTGTTATGCAATCCCGTCTCGTATCTATCGTTGGATTCGATAAACATCAGAAAACCGTGTAACTGTATCTATAGATTATGGTTTTATAATATTAACATTCAAAACAAAGAACAGCAACAAAAACATAGGCGGTACAAAAACCGTCTACATATTTTTATCATCCATGTATCTGCCTTGATCTTCTTTCATGATAGAAT